>Ga0310691_10000056_pt1 | contig 217925 bp, 160 predicted proteins | sample 176DNAGHGlowgp2_FD_203887 | JGI IMG/M metagenome (GOLD analysis project Ga0310691, IMG submission 203887) | Sheep rumen microbial communities from Palmerston North, Manawatu-Wanganui, New Zealand - 1766 DNA GHGlow gp2 (v2) (version 2) | ecosystem: Host-associated > Mammals > Digestive system...
TGGAGTTGTTTATTACAAATAAAATCCGAATACCAGTTGTTAGCTATGTTTCACTCGGAATGTCTGCCAATGACAATACCGAATATCAATGTTCGTATAAAATCACCACTTTTTAAAGTGGACTCAGTTATTTATTACGCTGGGATGTGAGGCGAAAGTGAGGGACTGTCGGTGGGCTGGCTACAAGAATTTATTTTTTACGTCGAGAAAGGATAAGCGCACGGGAGATATGTTAAAAACGCGTTTCGTTAATAAACTTTTAACTAAAAATTTGTTTGATTAACAATTTTTTCGTTTCTTTGCACGGAATATGGGTACGTGCGCGACAGCCCAGATTGTGTGCGCGCAAACAGCCTGTAGAAAGGGATAACACCAATTAACACCGAATGTTAACATATATCACTTAAAAAACTATTCTAATATTATGTTGTACAACTCAAAGAGAAAAAAACTCGGCCGCTACCTTCTGGCAGGAGGTGCGGCGTGCCTTATGGGCATCATGACGTTCTCTTGTACTGACAAGTACGACCTGGATGAGGAGCAGCCGTCGGGCTACAACACCATCTATGGCTACTTGCAGGAAAGGGGAAACTTCTCGAACTACCTGCGTCTGATTGACGACTTGGGTCAGACCGACTATCTGTCGAAGACCGGTAGTATCACGCTGTTCATCGCCAACGATGAGGCTTTCTCGAAGTTCTTCCAGTCGAACGACTGGGGCGTGTCGAGTTACGACCAGCTGTCGCTTGCGCAGAAGCGTCTGCTGCTGGGCACGGCGATGATTGGTAACGTCTATCCGATCAGTATGCTTTCGACGGCTTCGTCGGGTTCGACGTCGCTGAAGGGACGTGCCGTCCGCCAGTACACGACGCTGGGTCTGACCGACTCGGTCGAGGTGGTGAAGGTGACAGCGACCCCGACGGGTGAGGAAGGTGTTTACACCTACTCTTCGGACGGGCTGCCCGCCAACCCGCACTGGGACATCATCCGTGCCAACCGCGACGAGCTGCCGCTGTTCAAGGACCACTCGGGCTCACCGACCCTGCTGATCTTCACGCCGCAGTACTTCGACACGAACCGTCTGATGTACACCGACCTGGACTTCATCTACGGCCAGCCCGAAGGTACGCTCCAGGCAGAGCTGAACGAGAACAAGTCGGGTGCCTACGTGAACAAGTCGCACATCTTGGCTTCGCAGTTCTGTAAGAACGGTTACGTTCACGAACTGGACCAGGTGCTCACGCCGCTGGACAACATGGCCGAGGTGCTTCGCAAGAATTCGAATGTTTCGGCCTACAGCGCACTGGTGGAGCGTTTCGCTGCTCCGTTCTACAGCGCTACCCTGACCGACGACTACAACATGACCTTCGGCACGAGCTACGACTCGATTTTCGTCAAGCGCTACTACTCTGAGCGTTCGGCAGGTTCGACGGCAAGCAGCAATACTGCCTTTGCCGAAGATGCCTATCAGAAGGGTATGGAAGGCGACGCAGCCCTGTCGTTCGACCCGGGATGGACACGCTACATGACAGCCGGTGCTCACTACATCGACGATGCCCTGAAGGACAACATGGCTGTGATGCTCGTTCCGACCAACGAGGCGCTGATGGACTGGTGGGACAATGGTGGCGGTAAGGTCATCAAGAACCAGTACGGTCTGCACCCCTCGACGCCCTGTACCGACGCTGCCGACCTGATTGCCGACATGGCAGGTGCACCGAGCGATGTCATCGACGACCTGATCAACGTCAACATGATTCCGGCCATGACTGCCGCCCTGCCCAGCCGTTTCGCCTCCGTCTCGAACGATGCCGGCGAATCCATCGGATTGGAAAAGGGTTCTATCGACCACGTCGATCTGGCCAGCAACGGTCTCATCTACTATACTAATAAGGTATTCCCTCCGGCATCCTACTCGTCGGTCATCTTCCCGGCACTGATCCGTACCGACCTGATGAACGTCATCTACAATGCCGTCAAAAATGACGACTACGAGGCATACCTCAACTCAATGGTTTCGCGCTACTGTCTGCTGATTCCCACGAACACAGCTATGATGCAGTATGTCGACCCCGTTTCCTACGGTCAGAAAAACACACGCCTGTTCGAGTTCAAGCTCAACGACGCCCAGAACACGGCCAAGGCCAAGCTCTATGCCGACGTCTATAACATCACACTCAACGACGACGGAACCTGGACTAAGACGAGCGAGACTTCGGTTGACCGTATCGGTTTTGCCAACAACAACCAGGCCAGCCAGGGCGGTCTGAACAACGCATCGATCCTGTACCGCATGGAGGACATCATGGATAACATGATTGCCATCGGCGACGTATATCCCGGCAAGCACTACTATCCCACCAAGGGTAACAACTTCATCCGTCTGGATGGTACGTACAACACCGAGGGTGCTACGATGTATGCTTCGGGTAGCTTGCAGACACAGGGCGGACGTCAGGTTCCCGTACAGTTCTTCTACAGCATGGACAACGGCTACTCTTACGTAGTCGATGAAATCCCGATGACCACCAAGTATTCGGTGACCGACGTGCTGGCTGCTCACCCCGAATTCAGCAAGTTCTTCGAGATTGTCGAAGCTTCGGCCTCGACCCAGACAACGGTGAAGGCTCCGAGCTCGGGCGACTTCTACTCTGCATCGCAGACAGCAAACGGCGGCAAGGGTAACCTCGTGGCCCACTCGCTCGACAAGAACCACAACGACGTGGTCTATCAGTTGCTCAATGCCTTCCACTACACCGTCTATGCTCCGACCAACGATGCCATGGACGAGGCCTTCGCAGCTGGTCTGCCCACTATCGAAGACCTGGCGGATGCCGAAAAGCAGGATAAGGCCGATGCCGAAGCCGGCATCGAGTCGAACCATGTCGAAGAGCTGCGCAGCGTGATGCGCGACTTTGTCCGCTACCACGTGCAGACCAACTCCATCTACATGGACGAAGGCTTCAATGCAGGTAACTACGAATCAACCCGTACCCTGATCCAGCTGCAGGATACCACCATCGTGAATGAGGAAACAGGTGAAAAGATCGAGACCTACAAGGATAAGGACAACGACGGCTACTACGACTGTCTGACCGGTAGCCCCTTCCACATCCGCGTGAACTCCGTTTCGGGTTCGTCGATCAGCATCACCGACGAGATGGGCAACACTCAGACCATCAGCGCTTCGCGTGCCGACGGCCTCTTCAACCTGCAGGCCCGCGAGATGTGGCTCGGTTCAGGTAACTCAGGCGTTGGCGACGTAGAAAAAGCCACCAACATTGCCAACTCATCGAGTGCAGTAATCCATGCGATTGATCACCCGTTGTTCTACAACTACGATCCGAGTTGGAAGACCTCCGACCCGAAGAAATACGCGGTCGATCAGTTCCACTATGTACCACGTGAGATTGTAAACAACGAAGAATAACCCCGCAACAATATTCCCCATGAAAAAAATAGTATCATTATTTATGCTGTTTGCGTGCTTCTGTACCATGGCCATGGCACAGGCACCAAAGGCGGGCGACGTTATTTCGGGTATCGTCCAGGATGACTACGAGCCGTTGATGATGGCCAATGTGGTCGAAGTGGACAACAACAAGCGTATCGTTGCCCAGGGTGTTACCGATATCAACGGTAACTTCTCATTCCGCATCAAGAACCCGAAGGACAAGATCATGGTCACCTACATCGGTTATGCACCGGTGACGCTCCCCATCAACAAGCGACACTACAACATCGTGATGAAGAGCAACACCCAGTTGCAGACCGTCGAAATCAAGGCCGTGAAAAAGACACAATCGACGGGTCTTCAGATTCCTATCACCGAAATCTCGACTGCCCAGCAGACCATCGACATGAAGGAGTTCGAAGGTATCGCCATGACATCGGTCGATGAAGCCCTTCAGGGACGTATCTCCGGTCTGGACATCGTGGCCAACTCGGGTAACCTCGGTGCCGGTACGACCATGCGTCTGCGTGGTGTCAGCACCATCAACGGTGATGCCAACCCGCTCATCGTCGTCAACGGTAACGTCTGGGAAAACGACGCCAACAAGGACTTCGACTACACCGACGCCAACGCCGAACGTTTCGCCGAACTGCTGAACGTCAACCCTGAGGATATCGAGAGCATCTCCGTACTGAAGGACGCCGCCGCCACAGCCGTGTGGGGTTCGCAAGGTGCCAACGGTGTGATCGAAATCAAGACCAAGCGCGGTCAGCGCGGTAAGACTCGAGTGCAGTACACCTATCGCTTCACCGGTACCTGGCAGCCCGAGAGCTACAAGCTGCTCAACGGTCCGGACTACACCATGTACCTGAAGGAAGCCTTCTTCAACCAGACACTCAACAACTCGTTCTCTACGCCGGGTTCGAACAACTACATCCCTGAAATCAACTATGCACACGGCCACTTCACCGAGGCCAACATGTATGACGACGATACCGACTGGCTCGACGCCGTCAAGCAGTTCGGTCAGTTCCACCAGCACTTCATCTCGCTGACCGGTGGTGGTGAGAAGGCCAACTTCCGTATTTCGGGTGGTTACGACAACCAGACGGGTTCTGTCATCAAGCAGCACCTCGACCGCTTCACCACTCGTGTGGCTCTTGACTACTTCGTCTCGAACCGCATCACGGTCCGCACGAACTTCGACCTCACCTACACGAAGAACCAGAAGAACTACAACGTCAACGGCGACCTCATCGGTATTGCCTATCGTAAGATGCCGAACCTCTCCATCTACGAAGAGGATGAGAACGGCAACGACACCGGCCGCTACTACACGATGAACCGCTACATCGACACGCCGTCCGACTACAAGGCTGCTGCCTCGCTGCTGTCGGAACAGTACGACATGTCGAACCCCGTCGCCGTCGCCCACAACGCCAAGAACGACGAACGCACCGTCAGCCTCTCGCCTGAGTTCATCCTCAAGTACGACATGCTGGGTGTGGAAGACGACCAGACCAAACTGACCTACGAAGGACAGATCATCTTCAGCATCTACAGCCTCGACGACGATATGTTCTATCCTGGTACGCTCCTTTCCAACAACTGGAAGGCCGACAGCTACAACATCGCTTCGACCCGCTCCTACAAGAGTAACTCACTCTCGACCCGCCACACCCTCACGTTTATGCCTCGTTTCAAGAATCAGGCACACTCGCTCCTGATGATGGCCCGTATGCAGTACAACAAGGGTAACTCCTCGGACCAGAACTACGGTATCAAGTGGCTGCCGACGACCGAGCACATCAAGTCGGCCCTCGCCGGTGGTGTTCCTACCTCGTTCTCGTCGGGTGCCGGTGAGTGGAAGAGCATGTTCTTCCTCGCTCAGTTGCACTACGCCTACAAGGGTAAGTACATCTTCGATGCCACACTGCGTCGAGACGGTTCGGTCAACTTCGGTCCCGACCGCCGCTGGGGTAACTTCCCTGGTATCTCTGCCCGTTGGAACATCAGCGACGAACCGTTCATGGAGAAAGTAAAGTGGATCGACATGCTGTCCATCCGTCCAGGTTGGGGTATCGTCGGTCGCTCACCAGGCGGTCAGAACTACTACAGCTACTACCGCACAGGCAGTGAATACCTGCATCAGGGTTCGGTCATCCCGTCGAACATTCGTCTGTCCGACCTCCGCTGGGAAGAAAAGGAAACCTGGAACTTAGGTTTCGACTTCAGTTTCTTTAAGGGTAAGCTGAGCGGTGACCTCTCTATCTATACACAGACCACACGCGACCTGCTCATGAGTGGCCGTGCAATCCCGTCGTCTTCGGGTTACGGCTCGCTGGCATGGCAGAACGTCGGTTCGATGCGCAACAATGGTTGGGAATTCAACATCTTCGGCCGCGACATCGTCAAGGCTGGTAAGTTCTCGGCCGACTTCAACGTCACCTTCGCCAACAACCGCAACGAAATCATCTCGATGGATCCCACGGTGCTGGCTACGATGAATGCCGACTTCAACTCGAACAACGGTTCTTACCTCTCTCGCGTACAGCTGAACAACCCGCTGGGTTCGATCTACGGTTTCCGCTACAAGGGCGTTTATCAGTATTCTGACTACACCAAGTGGCTGCCCAACGACCCCGAAGTCAAGGCTGGACAGCAGGTTGCCGGTACGTATCGCGACCTGGAGATTCCTGGTGTGAGCGGTCCTAACGCTCCACTCGTTCGCGACGCCAAGGGCAATGTCATCCTCGACGGCGACGGCAACCCCAAGTACATGTATTTCGAAGCTAACGGCGTACGTCGTCTGTTCCAGGGTGGTGACGCCATCTACGAAGATATCAACCACGACGGTTCGATCGACCAGCTCGACATCGTTTACCTCGGTTCTTCACTTCCGAAGCTGACCGGTGGTTTCGGTTTCAAACTCAAGTACGACCGCCTCTCGCTCAATGTTCAGTTCAACTACCGCTACGGCAACAAGGTCATCAACTACGCCCGCATGGGTCTGGAGAACATGGCTACCAGTGACAACCAGAGCCAGTCGGTCAACTGGCGCTGGCGCAACGAAGGCGACAACTTCGCCAACATGCTGCCGCGTGCCGTCACCTCGAAGATTGGTCAGACTCACTACAACTACCTCGGTAGCGACCGCTTCGTCGAGGACGCTTCGTTCCTGCGTCTGAACTATCTGCAGTTGTCCTACGCACTGGATTCGAAGATCCTGAAGCAGTGGGGCCTGAGCCAGCTGAGCTTCTATCTCACGATGAACAACCTCTTCGTGATTACCAAGTATTCGGGAGCAGATCCGGAAATCGCACAGGCCGGTTTCGCCCCTGCAGGCGACACCTCACGTACGCCTCGTGCTAAGTCATTCACGGTTGGTGCAACCATCGCATTCTAAAACTAAGTACGATTATGAAGAAGATTAATAATATTTTCCGGTTTTTCGGTCTGGCTGCATGCATGGGAATGACCATGACTTCCTGTGATCTCGACCTGCTTCCCCTCAACGAAGTAGTGCTCGAAAACTTCTGGACCAACAAGGACGATGTGGACAAAGTCCTCACCTCCTGCTATGTAGGAATGCAAGAAGGCGGCTGGGTCGAACGAGCTATTATCTGGGGCGAGGTCCGTTCCGATAATATCGCAGCACGTGAAGGTTCCGGCACGGGTGGTACGACCACACCGGTCTATCTGCAGAACATCATCAAGGGTAACCTCAAGCAGAACAATTCTGCCTGCCAATGGGGTGCTTACTATAAAGTGATCAACTACTGTAACACATTGCTTCACTACGCTCCGCAGGTAGCCAGCAGCGACCCGAACATCACGCCCAGCATTCTGGCCGAGATTACGGCACAGGCTAAGGCTATCCGCGCCCTCAACTACTTCTATCTGATCCGCACGTTCAAGGATGTGCCCTTCTCCTTTGAGCCTTCCATCGACGACACCCAGGAATATCGCCTCGAAGCCACGAAGGGAGAGACCATCCTCGACGCTCTGATCAGCGACCTGGAAAGCTGCAAGGATGATGCACGTGTCAAATATGCCACCTACGAATGGAACTCGGCAAAGATTACGCGTAACGCCATCTATGCCCTGCTGGCCGATATGTATCTGTGGAAGGCATCCGACATCAACCTCGATGCAGCCTCACAGATGGATAACTACAAGAAGTGTATCGAATGCTGCGACTACATCATTCAGAACAAGATTGACGAATACCAGGCAGATAAGGACGGCAAAGGCCTGCAAAGAGCTGTCGATCCCGACATCTACCGCCTCTACGGCTATCCTCTGCTCCGAGAGGACTATGGCTCGGGCGGTGCTGGAACGACCTCGGCTGCTGCCTATTCGCAGATCTTCGGTGGCGGCAATTCGTTCGAGAGCATTTTCGAGCTGACCTACGGACAGCTTGACAACGACATCAAGAACATGGACGTGGCCAACATGTACGGCTACACCAACACGAGCGGAGCCAACATCGTCTATCTGGGTGCCAGCACGAAGTTGTTGGAGTCGAAACCCTCCCAGGGCATCTTCAGCAACAGCGAAACATCCCTCTTCACGACCTACTCCGACTACCGCACCGTCACTGGATTCATTTACGACCAGTCTGCCACTTCGTACTACGAAATCTGCAAGTATGTTGAGCCCAACCGCCAAGGATTCGTGATCGGAAACACGGGCTGGGATCCTGGAACGACACGTACTACGAACCGCCGTACCAATCTGACCAGCTACGAGCCTTGGATCATCTACCGCCTCTCCGACGTCATGCTGATGCGTGCCGAGGCTGAGGTTCAGGTGGGTGCTCTCCTCGATCCCGCTTGGACATCGACGCCTGCTTCGCCCTCGAAGGCACGCAAGGCGACGAAGGGTTCGAGCCTGACAACGGCTGACGAGTACATGCGTGACGCCTTCGACATTGTCTGCGCAGTCTATATGCGCTCTAACCCCGTCATGAAATCGACCCCCAACGCTGGTCCTACCATGGAAGGTTCCAGTGCTACGGTGAAGGATGTGGCAGGTATGATCACACTTGTCGAGAACGAAAGACACCGTGAGTTGCTCTTCGAAGGAAAGCGCTACTACGACCTTGTTCGTCGCGCCCGCCGCGAGGGTAACACTACCCACATCAACCAAGCCATCCAGACCAAGTTCGACGAAGCTCCACGAGCCTTCATCATCAAGATGGCACAATTGGATTTCATGTATATGCCTTATGCAGAGGGTGAACTCAAGGCAAATCCGAACTTGCATCAGAACCCCGTATATGCAGAGGATGAAAAAACCACTAAAAACTAAACGGCTATGAAATCGATGATAAAAATGAAAATGTTGGCAGTTGCGCTCATCGCAATGGCTGCCATTCAGATGACATTTGTCAGCTGTTCCGACGAACCGGATGTAGAAAACTACTACACCACGACGTCTCACTATGCAAGCAGCTTCCTGCAGCAGGACGAACAGTACAGTATGTTCGTGCAGGTGCTTGAACGTGCCAACCTGCTGGGTCTGCTCGGTACTTACGGAAGTTATACAGTCTTTGCACCCACCAACGATGCATTCGAACTGTATCTGGCTCAGAACGGTTATTCGTCCATAGCCGATATCAACGACTCCATCTGTAAGGACATTGCCTACAACCACGTGATCGACGGTGCTGCCTACTATACCACCGACATTGTCGGCAGTGACAGCTACGAGAACATGCTCTACCACCCGCTAACCGTGTCGCTCGACTCCGACTCCGTTTCGGTTCCCGGCCAGATTCTGCTGGAGGTAACAGTGAACCACTCATCTAAGATGATTCAGATGGACGACTCGGTAGAGAACGGCGTTGTTCACACCATGGCTACGGTCATCGGTACCGACAACGACCTGCTTCCCTCCCTCATCGCCCGCGACCCGCTCGTATCCATCTTCTACGAGGCCATGAAACTGACGCACATGGACGACTCGCTGCAGAAGTTCAAGGACTTCAGCTACACCATCGGTAGCGACTCTATCAACTGGACCAACAAGGGACTGGTGAAGCAGACGGCTTCCGAGTATGACAATGTGGCCTATCCACGTGAACGACGCTACAAGTTCACCGTCTTCTGTCCTACGAACGAAGCACTGGAAAAGAATTACGGCATCACCGACATCGAAGGTCTGAAGGCTCTGGCCAAGAAGCTGTACGACCCGGCTTATCCCGCCGATGCTGACGTCGAAGATCCGACCGACCGTCGCAACTCGCTCAACCGCTTCGTCTCCTACCACATGCTCGACCGCATGGGTCGCTACTGGATGCTGACAGCGATGGACGGTGGTAACAACACCCTGTCGAAGAACTTCAACCGTCGTAACTGGGACATCGCCGACTGGTACGAGACCATGATGCCTCGCTCCATCCTCAAGTGCTCCTTCCCCTCGGGTTCGGCTTCCGGCCTGTACCTCAACCGTCGTGGCATCATGAACCACGAGGACAAGCTCGGTCACTTTGTACGTGGTGCCAAGCTCACACCTCCTGAACAGGTGAAGGTGACCAACGACTGTCTCAACGGTATCTATCATTACATCGACGATGTCATCTCGTACGACCTTGACACACAGGACGAGCTGTTCCGCGGCGAGCGTATGCGTATCGACTGCTCGACGCTCTCGCCCGACTTCATGAACCAGACCGGTTACGGTGGCTCGCCTGCGCGTGGTCACTACACCCGTAGTGATGTCGAAGGTGGTAAGTACGGCGTTTGGGACTCGTCGCCCGACATCAACAACCGTCAGCTCTGCCTCGGTTTCAAGAACGGAAGTGCCAAGAACTTCAAGTTTGATGACCAAAAGACCCACCTGCGTGTACGTCCTCGTACACTGGGCTTCTGGTCTTACCAGGCCGACGAGCTTTGTATCGCCAACGCCAACGATAACCCCTATGACATCGAGGTCACCCTGCCTCCCGTACCGGAAGGCGACTACGAGCTGCGTATGGGTACTTGCGTGGACTTCCCGAACCGTGGTATCGTGCAGTACTACATCGACGGTGTTCCACAGGGCATCCCGTTCGACATGCGTTCGGCCGGTAACAGTACGAAGATTGGCTGGCAGGCCGACGGCACCGATGCCGAGCAGAATGCAGCCTTCGACAAGCAGTTCCACTACCGTGGCTGGATGAAGGGTCCGAAAGCATACGCTTGTGGCGGTGGTACAACCGACATCATGCGCGAACGTGCCAACACACTTCGCCGCGTCATCGGTACCTTCCACTCCTTCGGCCGTCCCGACGAGTATCATGTTCTGCGCATGCAGCAGAAGCTGAAAGGCGCCGGCGACAGTACCTGCGACTTCGACTACATCGAACTCTGCCCAAGTGCAGTCTATAACAATCCTGACCTGGCTGAGGATGTATGGTAATTGAACTCCTAATCTCTAAAATACAATCATTATGAAATATAATATGAAGAATATCTTCAGAGTGGCTACCTTCGCAGTATGTGGCGCAATGTTCATTGCGTCATGTACTGACGACTGGGACGACCACTATGATGCAGTGACCCAGACGGGCACAGGCGGCACTACGATGGCCTATCTCGAAGCCCACGCTTCGGATTTCGCCGAAATCATCAAGGCTGCCGGATACGACAAGAAGTTGAGTTCAAGCCAGGTGCTCACCATCCTCGCCCCGCAGAACGACTCATTCAACAAGGATGAGCTGCTCCGCCAGATTGCCAGTGGCGACAAGGAGGAAGTGGTGGAACGTTTCCTCGAGAACCACATCTTGCTCTACAACGTCTCCATGAACAACGATGAGAAGACAGTCAGTCTGCTGAACGAAAAGAAAATCCACTTTGGTACACTGGCCGACAAGCAGATTGCTGGAGTCGATGTGCTTCAGGAGAATGTGGTCTGCAACAACGGCATCATCCACATTCTGAAAGACGATATCACCTACAAGTCTAATGTCATGGAGCAGTTGGGTGACAACTACAAGAAGTATCTGGCCGAAAACGGGCTGGAGGACAGCAACGACATCATTTCGCTCTACAGCTTCCTTCGCCTCTACGACGCTGACTCGCTCGACGAGCACAGAAGTGTCGAGTTCGGACAGGACGAATACGGAAACGTTGTCTATTCCGACTCTGTCATGATTCGCAACAACACCATCCTGCGTTCCCTGAATGCTTACATCTATCGCGAGGACTCATCCTACTGGGCCATCGACCCGGGTGTTGACGCCTATCAGAAGCTCTACAACGAAGCCAAGACCTACTTCAACTTCAACGATGCTTACGCTGAAGACGTAGTTCGCCGTGACTCGATGTCGCGCTACTTTGCCCAGTACAACATCATCCGTGAGTTCTTCTTCAATGCCAACGTCAACCAAGCCGATGCCGTGGCTGAAACCACCAAGGGCGACTCGCTGGTGACAACGACTTTCAACCGTTGGAACTGGAAGCATCATAACTACAAGAACCCCTTCCAGGCCGGTGGCATTCTTGGCAACTACCAGGATAAGCAGGAGTGCAGCAATGGTTACGTCTTCACATGGCCAGCTGCCGAAACGCCTGCCGAAGGCACAGGTGAAACAGGCGAGGAAAGTGAAACCCCCGTTTCTGCCGACCTGCCCATCACGGTCTATGACGCTTTCTTCACCGAACAGAAGATCGAGGCCAACCCCTCGACGCTGGTGCCCTCAGCTGGTCGTGATAAGGCCAGCGAGGAATGGACCAACACCACCACCTCGCGCCAGACTTATAATGGCACGAGCAACGACAGTGTGTCCAACGGTTACTACAAGATTGAAGGTGTGAGCCCCGTGTCGAAGCCAGTCGTTTCGTTCAAGCTCAGCAATACCCTGTCGGGAACCTACGACATCTACATCGTCATGCTGCCTTGGAATGTTGACAATCCTGACGTTGACCCAGCTGCGATGATTCCCGTCAAGTTCAAGTCCTACCTCTACGAAGCCGACGAGAAGAACGTGATTCCCTATCTCAACAACAGCGAGAATGTTCACAACTTCACGCCTACCGGCTACGTTGTCTATGACGATCCGACACGTGTAGATACCATCTTTGTCGGTACCCACACGTTCAAATATTGCTATCAGTACACGAGTGCATCCAGTTCCTATCTGAAGCTCTCTCTCGAGCGTTCGACCTCCGAGCGTACCCAAGGAAAGTTTGACAACAAGTACCTGCTCGACTTCATCTATCTCGTACCTCATCGCGACGACGTCGATCCGACACAGCGTTTCAAGCGTGAGGAAGAGGCAACGGAAGAAACACCTGAGACAGGGCGTTCAGAAGAATAAACCTATTAACTCCGCGATACAATGAAACAAATACGTTTATATTCCAAGAATATGTTGAGAGTTTGTAAATACGGACTCACAGCAGCGATTTTCATTATGGGTGCACTCCCGATGGCGGCTCAAGACGAGGCTGATGCGCCAGCTGGAGCCGACGAACTGCCAGCAGCACCTGTGAAAAAAGAGAAGAAGCAGAAGACCTATCCCATGATGGAAATCTCGGGTACGGTGTTCGATGCTGCCACGGGCGAAGGTCTGGCAGGTGTGCAGGTGAAGTCGTACAACAACTCCTACTACACCGCGATGACCGACTCGGTCGGTAACTACACCATCAAGGTGCCCACCTTCGTGACCTCCATCACCGCCAGCCTCGAAGGCTACAACCTGGTGCGCAACTCCATCAACGGTCAGGCTTCGGGCGTAGATTTCTATCTCTACACCGACCGCTTTGGCGTCGATTACAAGGCTCGCACCACCGCCAGCCGCGAGAATGGCATCACCGACTTCGGCAAGACCATGGCCATCTCGGCCGACGACGAAATCCGTGACCGTCTCGGAGCCGAAGTGCGCAGCATCAGCCGCTCTGCCCTCAACGGACAGGGTGCCACGATGTTCATCAACGGTCTCAACTCGCTCAACTCTAATGCCCAGCCGCTCATCATCCTCGACGGCGTGGTTTACGACCAGCTCTACGACCACTCCGAGATGTTGCACACTGGCTACTTCAACAACCTGCTCTCCACCATCAACCTCGACGACATCGAGTCGGTTCGCGTGATGAAGAACGGTACAGCCATCTACGGTGCCAAGGCCGCCAACGGCGTCCTCCTCATCGACACCAAGCGCAACAAGAGCATGGCCACCCGCATCGACTTCAACGCATCGTTCGGACTTGAGCTCGAGCCCAAGACCATCGATGTGATGGATGCCGACAGCTACCGCAGCTATGCCTCCGAGATGCTCGGCTCGACCGGCACGAAGCTCACCGAGTTCAAGTTCCTCGGCAACCCTGGCGAGCCCTACTACAACAAGTTCCACAACAACACCGACTGGAAGGACGAAGTCTATCACAAGGCTTTCACACAGAACTACAGCCTGCACATCCAGGGTGGTGACGATGTGGCCAACTACAACCTCTCCGTAGGTTTCATGGATGCCCGCTCGACGCTCCAGAAGAACGACATGACGCGCTTCAACATCCGTTTCAACACCGATATCATTCTGAACAAGTGGTTCTCCACACGTTTCGACGCCTCGTACACCAACATCACCCGCAACCTGCGCGATGCTGGTATCTCGACCGACTACGCCACCACGCCGTTGGCATCGACCAACACGCTGGCCCTCCTCAAGTCGCCGTTCCTGAGTCCTTACGACTACTCCATCTCCGATGTCCGCTCATCGTTCATCTCCGATGCCGACGACTACCTGGCCGAGGTGATTGGCGACCGCGTCTCGCTGGCCAACCCCAGCGCCATTCTCGAGAATGGTGAAGCCAAGAACAAGAACCACTCCGACCTCACACAGATCAACCTGGCCGTCACCCCGAAGTGGCAGCCCACCAAGAACTTCTCCCTCCAGGAGCGTTTCAGCTATACGATGCAGAGCTTCGACGAGCGCTACTACACGCCGCTCGTAGGTATGCCCCGCTACCTGCTCGAAGGCAAGGGTTACATCGAAAACTCTAACTTCTCGCTCTTCAACAAGCACAACTCCGTATTCAGCGACACACGCTTCGACTGGGCAATTCCTCTCGGTGCACACCGCCTCGATGCCTTCGGTGGTATTCGTTTCATGAACGACACCTTCCACGCCTCCGACATCCACGGATACTCTTCGTCCAACGACAAGATGCCGAACATCGGCACCAGCCTCAAGTATCGTGAAAACCTCGGTAAGGACGACGAATGGCGTTCGCTCTCCTACTATGCCAACCTCGACTACAACTTCAAGGAGAAGTACTACCTGCAGGGTTCTGCCTCGCTCGAGACATCCAGCCGCTTCGGTCACGATGTCGATGCCGGCCTCAAGATGTTCGGTGTCACCTGGGGACTGTTCTACTCGGTTCAGGGTGCATGGGTCATCAGCAACGAAGACTGGTTCAACGCCCGCAGCGGAGTCAACATGCTCAAGCTCAACGTAGGCTACGAGTCGGTGGGTAACGATGCCGTTGACAACAACGCTACGCTCACCTACATGGCAGCAGGCAACATGCTCAACCAGACCACATCGACCCTCTCCATCGCCAACATCGGTAACACCAAGCTGCGTTGGGAGACCACCAACCGCTTCAATGCCGGACTCGAAGGCAACTTCTTCAACAACCGCATCAACGCCAAGTTCACCTACTTCCGCAGCCGCACCAGCCACCTCATCACCCTCGGTTCGCTGGCCTACGTTGCCGGTCTGCGCGACTACTGGACCAACGACGGTGAAATGACCAACGAAGGCTTTGACGTCGAACTCAATGCCAAGGTCATCAACAACCGCAACTTCAAGTTCGAACTTGGTGCCAGCATGGGTCACTACAAGAACAAACTCACCAAGCTGCCCGAAGGCAAGGACGCATTCGAGACCAAGCTCTACGGCGGAACCATCCTCTCGCAGGTCGGCATGCCCGCAGGCGTCTTCTACGGTTGGAAGACCGACGGCGTGTTCGCCAAGTCGGACGATGCAGCTGCAGCCAACCTCGTGATCAAGGACCGCACCGGTGCCACCACTTCCTTCAAGGCCGGTGACATCAAGTTTGTCGATAAGAACAGCGACGGAGTCATCAACGAAGACGACCGCTTCGTCCTCGGCGATCCCAACCCCGACATCTACGGTAACATCTCTGCCAAGTTCTTCATCGGTAAGCACTGGGCACTGGGTGTCAACTTCAACTACTCGCTCGGTAACGACATCTACAACTACCAGCGCGCTATCCTCGAGTCCGGTTCGGCATTCACCAACCAGACCACAGCCGTCAACCGTCGTTGGATGGCCGAAGGACAGGTGACCGACATTCCTCGCATCACCTACGGCGACCCCATGGGCAACAGCCGCTTCTCCGACCGCTGGATCGAAGACGGAAGCTACCTCAAGCTCAAGAACGTCACCCTCAGCTACAACATTCCCATCCAGAACGAGTACATCCAGGGTCTCACCGTCTGGGCAGCAGGCAACAACCTCTTCACCATCACCCGTTACCTCGGCAACGATCCTGAAGTTTCTGCCGGACCCTCCGTCCTCATGCAGGGCATCGACGCCGGTTACCTCAACTTTGGACGCAGCTTTGCCGTCGGTGTGAAGATTAACCTCTAATAAGTTAATGATAAATACAGCAAGATTATGAAGATCAAACATACAATGAAGGTTGCCATGCTCTCCGCCCTGACCACACTGGGCGGCGGCATCCTCTTCACATCGTGTGAAGACATGTTCACAACCGACAACGGACTTGTGACAGACGACCTTACACCGCAAGACACCGTCTATACGATGATGGGTATTGTCAAGAACATGCAGCGCATCATGGACCGCACCGTCATCTTCGGCGAGCTCCGTGCCGACCTCGTCGGTGTCAGCGACAACACTCCGTCCGACCTGCGCGACATCTCCTCGTTCGACGTATCGACCGACAATGCCTACAACGACCCCCGCGACTTCTACAATGTCATCAACTCCTGCAACATCTACCTTGCCAACGTTGATGCCAAGCGTATGGCTTCGCAAACCACCGAGGAAGGCTATGGCGAATACTATTTCGAGAAGGAAATCATCGCCACCAAGTGCTATCGTGCCTGGACCTATCTCCAGCTCGCACAGATCTATGGTGCAACCAACATCCCCTTCATCCTCGAGCCCGTCATCACGGCCGACGCTGCCGATCAGATGGTGGCCAACACCACCAACCGCACGACGATGAACGACCTCTGCACCTACTTCATCACCGACCTCAAGCCCTATGCCGACCAGATTAAGGACAACGAGGCACTCATGCCCGACTACTCCGCCTCCTACGCCAGCGGACAGGAGTCCAACGTCTCGGTCAGCTACCGCAAGTTCTTCCTGCCCGTGCGCCTCATGCTCGCCGAGCTCTACCTCTGGCGTGGCAGCTACACCCAGAGCGTAGCCGACTATCGTGAGGCCGTGCGCTACTACCACGAGTTCCTCACCCACGGCAGCGACAGCCGCAATTATCTCCTGAGAAATTACCGTATCACGTGGAACAGTGGCGGATCGCAGTCCTATTCCGGTACTATTTCCAGCTACAACAACTCCTTCCGTCTGGCACAGCAGGTTTCGTTCATCCCCATGGACACGACGGCCTATCTGGGCAACACCTCCAGCATCCGCGAGGTCTTCAGCTCGAAGTACAGCAACAACTACTATCCTGCTGCCACGCCCTCTGAGCGTCTGAAGGAAATCTTCCAGTCGCAGAACTACCTCAACGTTGACTACTCGCTCGCCACCAGCCTCAGCGACATCACTCCCGAGTATGCACCCAAGGAAGAATCGGCCCTCCGCACTCGCTTCGAAGATCGCTGGTGGAGGTATGTGGGCGACCTCCGCTTCAACTCCGTTTACTCTTCGTTCGACTACAACAACTCCGAGAATTCCAACTACAGCAACGAGTGGTCGTTCTGTGCCAAGTGGGAAGACAACGCATCCGGCGGTGGCCGTCTCTCGACCACCGACCAGCGTCCCGAGTTCATCCCCCTCTATCGTCTGCCGATCATCTACCTCCACATGGCCGAGGCCCTCAACCGCGCCGGATTCCCCGAATCGGCCTTCGTCATCCTCAAGTACGGTATCTCCACCTCTGCCCTGCAGACCTATGCCGCCAGCGAGTTTGAAGACCTGAAAGCCATCACCGCCATCAGCAGTCAGGATGCCGACTTCACACAGTGGAACGTCAACTACTTCATCACCCCCGACATGGTCAGCTTCGCCGACATCCGTTCGCACCAATTCAACCAGTGGCCTATCCACGCCTTCGGTTGCGGTGAGTCATGGTTCGACGACGGCTACACCACCGGTGTCAATCTCGCCGATCCCAAGTATGCACAGGGCGACGAAACCATCCAGTATGTCGTTGACGAAGAAGGCAATATCATCTACGAAACCGACGAAGAAGGCCGACCCATTCTTGATCCAAATAACCTCCCCATTCCTGTGACCGACCCGAGCCAGGGCACACCGGTTTACAACTATGGCATCTGGGCTGAAACCTATGTCAATGGTGGCTACGAAAACGGAATCTATAATGTTTGGGGTGGTTTGGATGTAAGCAGACTCGAACCTATTTTCCAGGAACTCCTCTCCTATGACGATTTCTTGGCATACCTTCCCACCGCTACGAACTATTACAAGGGCATTGTCGTCGAACAAATGTCTGAAGAAGACCTTCAGGCACTCTACGACACCTACAAGAGCGACTTCGATGCTTTCCGCGCGACGATCGAGCACAACAAGGGCGTCAAGGCTGCCGCTGCCAACGACATGCAGGCTGGCGTAGCCGACCTCATCCTCACCGAGGAAGCCCTCGAAGGTATGTTCGAAGGCACACGTTTCGGCGACCTCATGCGCTTCTCCAAGCAGACGGGCAACGACGCCTACCTCGGTCAGGCCGTCTCGAAGCGTACGGGTGCAGCTACACCCGACGGATCGCTCGCAGGCAAGCTCGCCAGCGAAGCCGGATGGTACATCACGATGCCGAAGCGCTGACACGCGTCCGTGCGACCCTTGCGTCGCATATCCCTATTGTCCAAGCCCCACGCCCCACACCGGCGTGGGGCTTTTTCGTCGCCGCCAGCCTTCACGTTCCTCGCTTCACCCTTCACGCTTCACGTTCCGTTTTTCGTAATGTATATGTAACAAAAATGCACAAATGGGGAGCTGAGAAACGAAAGGTTTGAGGGAAAAAGTGAGTTTTTTCCGTTTTTATTTGCTCATCTGTTAAATATCCTTTATTTTTGTACGTTTTAATGGATGTCGTGTCTTGTCACATGACTCTGCGGCGCACGTCTTAGAACCGAGAAATCATTTATTATTCATTCATTTATTAAAACTATTTTTATGTGGTTAACTAATTCTTCAATCGGACGGAAGGTGATTATGTCCGTTACGGGCATGGCTCTGATTCTGTTCCTGACGTTCCACGGCTGCATGAACGTGGCAGCGTTGTTCTCGAAGGAGGCGTACAACACCATCTGCGAACTGTTGGGTGCCAACTGGTATGCCATCGTTGCTACGATGGGTCTGGCTGTGTTGGCACTGCTTCACATCGTGTATGCCTTCATCCTGACGTGGCAAAACTACAAGGCCCGCGGCAACGACCGTTACGCCGTGACGGACAAGCCTGCCAAGGTGGAGTGGGCCAGCCAGAACATGCTGGCGCTGGGCATCATCATCCTGCTCGGACTGTTGCTGCACCTCTACAACTTCTGGTACAACATGATGTTTGCCGAGTTGTTTCCCTCGCTCGTCACGCCGCTCACCGATGCTGCCGGCAACGCCATCACGCCCAGCGACGGCTTTGAGTTCATCCGCCTGACGTTCTCCAACCCCGTGTTCGTGGTGCTCTACCTCGTGTGGTTCGCCGCCATCTGGTTCCACCTCTGCCACGGATTCTGGTCGGCCATTCAGACCATCGGCTGGAGCGGCCACGTGTGGTTCCACCGTTGGCGCATCATCGGCATCGTCTATGTCACTTGCGTGATGCTGATGTTTGTGGCTGTTGTCATTGGCTTTGCCACAGGCTGTGCCCCCTCGCTGCAGGAATGCGGACAGGCTTGCTGCGGCGGCTGCTGAGCTGAGAGAAATCCTTGATTAACGAAACAACGAAACAACGAATCATCATGAAAACAATCAATTCAAGAATACCTGAGGGACCGGTGGCGGAGAAGTGGACTAACTTCAAGGCTCACCAGCGCCTCGTGAACCCGAAGAACAAGCTGAAGCTCGACGTCATCGTCGTCGGTACGGGTCTGGCTGGCGCTTCGGCTGCTGCATCGCTCGGCGAAATGGGCTTCAACGTGCTCAACTTCTGCATCCAGGACTCGCCCCGCCGCGCTCACTCCATCGCCGCGCAGGGCGGTATCAACGCTGCGAAGAACTATCAGAACGACGGCGACTCCATCTATCGCCTCTTCTACGACACCGTCAAGGGTGGCGACTATCGTGCCCGCGAAGCCAACGTCTATCGTCTGGCCGAGGTCAGCAACAACATCATCGACCAGTGCGTGGCACAGGGCGTTCCCTTCGCCCGTGAATATGGCGGCACACTCGCCAACCGCTCCTTCGGCGGCGCCCAGGTGAGCCGTACGTTCTACGCCAAGGGACAGACCGGACAGCAGCTGCTGCTCGGTGCCTACAGCGCACTCTCGGCACAGGTGCAGGCCGGCAAGGTGAAGCTCTACACCCGCTACGAGATGCTCGACGTCGTCATCATCGACGGACGTGCACGCGGCATCATCGCCAAGAACCTCATCACCGGCAAGCTCGAACGCTTCTCGGCCAACGCCGTTGTCATCGCCACCGGCGGCTACGGCAACACCTACTTCCTCTCGACCAACGCCATGGGCTGCAACGTCAGCGCTGCCATGGCTTGCTACCGCAAGGGAGCCTACTTTGCCAACCCCTGCTACGTGCAGATCCACCCCACCTGCATCCCCGTCCATGGCGACAAGCAGTCGAAGCTCACCCTCATGTCCGAGTCGCTGCGCAACGACGGACGCATCTGGGTGCCCAAGAAGCTCGAAGACGCCAAGGCCCTGCAGGCCGGCACGAAGCAAGGTTGGGAGATTCCTGAAGAGGACCGCGACTACTATCTCGAGCGCCGCTATCCCGCCTTCGGCAACCTCGTGCCCCGCGACGTCGCTTCGCGTGCCGCCAAGGAGCGCTGCGACAAAGGCTTCGGCGTGAACAACACCGGTCTGGCTGTCTTCCTCGACTTCTCCGAATCCATCAACCGCCTCGGACTCGACGCCATGAAGCAGCGCTACGGCAACCTCTTCGACATGTACGAAGAGATCACCGACGTCTATCCTGGCGACCTGGCCAACGAAATCAACGGTGTGAAGTACTACAAGCCGATGATGATCTTCCCCGCCATCCACTACACCATGGGCGGCATCTGGGTTGACTACGAACTGCAGACCTCCATCCCGGGTCTCTTCGCCATCGGCGAGTGCAACTTCTCCGACCACGGAGCCAACCGCCTCGGTGCCTCAGCCCTCATGCAGGGACTCGCCGACGGCTACTTCGTGCTGCCTTACACCATCCAGAACTACCTCGCCGACCAGTCCATCTGGCCTCGCATCTCGACCGACCACGAAGAGTTCGCCAAAGTCGAGAAGGCCACCGAAGACCGCATCCAGCACCTGCTCAACATCAAGGGCAAGCGCTCGGTTGACTCCATCCACAAGGAGCTCGGCCACATCTGCTGGGAGTACATCGGCATGGGCCGCACGAAGGAAGGACTGGAGCTCGGCATCAAGAAGATTGACGAGCTGCGCAAGGAGTTCGAGACCAACCTCTTCATCCCTGGCAGCCGCGACGGACTGAACATCGAGCTCGACAAGGCCGTCCACCTCGACGACTTCATCACCATGGGCAAGCTCATCGCCTACGACGCCCTCTCGCGCAACGAGTCGTGCGGCGGCCACTTCCGCGAGGAATACCAGACGGAGGAAGGCGAAGCCAAGCGCGACGACGAAAACTACTTCTACGTCGGCTGCTGGGAATACCAAGGCTCGGACGACAAGGCGCCCGAACTCATCAAGGAGCCCCTTGAGTACGAAGCAATCAAGGTTCAGACGAGAAACTATAAGAATTAGTTGACGAGTTGACAAGTTGACGAGTTGACGAGTTGTTACTTTTTATAAAAGTTGACGAGTTGACGAGTTGATGAGTTGACAAGTTAGTTATTTATTAATAAAGTAAACCAGGAAACAAAACAAGCAAATGAAAAGTCATAAAGACTTGATAGTTTGGCAGAGGAGCATGGAGCATGTTTCCGCAATCTATGTGGCGACGAGATCCTTTCCTAAAGACGAGCTTTTTGGAATTGTTTCACAAATGCGACGTGCCGCTGTCTCTATCCCATCAAACATAGCTGAAGGCTATGGAAGGCTTTATGGCAACGAGACTAAAAAATTCCTAAGCAATGCTTTAGGGTCAGCCTCTGAGTTGGAAACCCAACTTATCATTTCTAAAAATCTTGACTACCTTCCTGTGGAACAAGCTCAGGACCTAATCATCAAGATTGAGGAAATCATTCGTATGCTGACAGCCCTTGTTAAGTCTCTTAACTAACAACTTGTCAACTTGTCAACTCGTTTACTTGTTAACTAAACAAAATTATGGCAAAGAATATTTCAGTTACTATAAAGTTCTGGAAACAGAACGGACCTAAGGAAAAAGGTCATTTCGACACGCACGTGCTGAAGAACATTCCCGACGACACCTCGTTCCTCGAAGCCCTCGACATCATGAACGAGGAACTCATTGAGGCCGGCAAGGAACCTTTCGTCTTCGACCACGACTGCCGCGAAGGCATCTGCGGCATGTGCTCGCTCTACATCAACGGTACGCCACACGGCAAGACCGAGCGCGGAGCCACCACCTGCCAGCTCTACATGCGTCGCTTCAAGGACGGCGAAACCATCACCGTCGAGCCCTGGCGCTCGGCCGGCTTCCCCGTCATCAAGGACTGCATGGTCGATCGCGGTGCCTTCGACAAGATTATCCAGGCCGGCGGCTACACCACCGTCCGCACGGGTGCCCCGCAGGACGCCAACGCCATCCTCATTCCGAAGCAGGACGCCGACGAAGCCATGGACTGCGCCTCGTGCATCGGTTGCGGTGCCTGCGTAGCAGCCTGCAAGAACGGCTCCGCCATGCTCTTCGTCAGCTCGAAGGTATCGCAGCTCGCACTCCTGCCGCAGGGACGCCCCGAAGCCGCCAAGCGCGCCAAGGCCATGGTCGCCAAGATGGACGAACTCGGCTTCGGCAACTGCACCAACACCCGCGCCTGCGAAGCCGTCTGCCCGAAGAACGAGACCATCGCCAACATCGCCCGCCTCAACCGCGAGTTCATCAAGGCGAAGCTGGCTGACTAAAGTTTTAATATTTAAATGTTATGAAAACATTAAGTATTAGTATTATTATTTGTTTATCAATACTTTTAGCATCTTGTACAAATATTAATGATTGTCCTTCTGGACCATATAAAGTACATAATTGGGAATTGTATTCTTTAAGTTCTAATTATTGTATCGAAAAGTGTACTTATTGTCAGAGGCACAGACGTGTTTTATATGATGAAGATTATTATGAGTATGAAGATGTAAAAACAGGTTCTCTATCTATTAGAATACCCAAAAGTGAAGTAGATAAATAATAAAATACATTACATGACAAGGGGCTGTGTCATTGACACAGCCCCTTGTGTTTATGGAAGCGAATCTTATGCCAGTGCTACATCCCCGATGGTATTGATGCTGAGATTAGCCTGCATACCGAGAGATTTGAGATAGCGTACGATGGTGGAAAGAGTAAGATTGTTTCCATTTTCGATTCGGGATATCTGCGCTTTTTGTACTCCCACGAGTTGGCCGACCTGTTCCTGCGTCAGGTGTCTCGATTTACGGGCTTCGCGCAGAGCTTTGCCTACAAGAAACATTGCGATGTCTGCATCGTAGGCATCACGTCGTGGCGTACCTTTTTTGCCGATGATGATGTCTTCAGCCTCATCCAATGTGTAGCATTTCATATTCTCTTTCATTTTATTCTATTTTTATTTGTTAGCCATCTTGTTCTGATTTCCTTCGCTCTCTCAATTTCTTGTCGGGGAGTTTTCTGAGTTTTTTTGATAAACCCATGAGTTGCAATCACCAGTGTTTCCGCCTCATCGTCCCAAAACGCCAATAATCTGTATTGGAGATTGTTGTATTGTGTCCGAAACTCCCAAATCTCCTTCTCCAACTTCTTGAAAAACTTGGGGTCAAGGAGAAAAGTAGATTTCCTGATGTTTGATGTTATCTTATCCTGAGCTTTGGTTGGTAAAGATGACAGGAAACTCAGAGCTTCATCTAATAGTATTACCTTGAAATTGGGCTTCGGATTCATGATGTGCATAGGATCGAGTGTGCAAATTTAATGTAAAATTTCCATATATGGAAATTTTACATTAAATTTTATGATGAGAAGCTTCTCATTGTGATGGAGAGCGCTGCCCTTTTGCGGGCATGGCGGTTCAAGCTTGGGGGTGGTGGTGAGGGGAGTTGTGTGGGCTGCGGTGTATTCTCGGCGCTGCTGGGGATGGGAAGTGGGGTGAAGCGCAGAGAAAAGTCAAAATATCAATGATATTTTTACAAATTCCAGTGATATTCTTGAAAATTCCATTGATATTTGTAGAAATATCATTGATATTTTGAGTTTTTTCCGCACACTGGCTGTCTTTCTCCTGCGCCGCCGGTGGGTTTGGGGTGCGGAGTGGTGGGGTTCGGGCTGCGCCGCCGATGGGTTTGGGGTGCGGCGTGGTGGGGTTCTGACGGCGCTGCTGCTGTGTTTGGGGTGCGGAGTGGCGGGGTTCGGGCTGAACTGCTTCGGAGTTTTGTCGCCTGTGTGGAGGGCTGCGAAATATGATTTGGAAAATTTGAAGAATCGCCAAAAAATCTATATCTTTGCAGTGTCAATGTTGATTAACCTTTAATGACCGAAATGCAAGTATGGATACAAAGACTGAGAAATCGAAGAAGGACGGGGTGAAGACCTACCTGATGATGCTGGGCATCTACCTCGTGATCATGGCTATCATCGGCTTGTTCATCTATCCGTCTTTCCGCCACTGGCGGATGGAGAGCCAGCTGGAGCCGATCACGATCAACTACCTGCGCGACGGGGGCTCGGAGCGTCAGTGGTACGGCGACGACTATGACTATTATGCCAACGTGGGTTTCCGCGGGCAGAACTACCGCGTGAACGTGAGCGAAAGCGTTTATACGGGCAACTCGACGCCGGTGTTCTACTACGATGCTTCGCGCGACGAGGTGTTCGAGGCCGGCACGGGGCACACGAAGGTGATGATCTACTGCCTGTTGTTCGTGGTCGTGCTGGTGGTGGTGTTCATCTGGCCGCTGTTCAAGTCGAAGAAGAAGCGGACGCCGAATCCCGATGCACAGCCTTCGGACGACGGTGATTCGTTCTACCGGATGCCCGACAACGAGGTGTGACGCTGCGGGGCTGAGCCGCTCGCAGGGCGTTGTGCCGACGCTATGTTTGAGATGTAAAATGAAGGAATACGTATGAAAAAGTTTTTGACTCTTGTGGCAGCCGCTGTGCTGTCGGTGTCGGCCTGGGCTGCCGACGGTGTGAAAATTACGGTGCAGAACCCGCTTGGCCATGACCGCACGTCGGAGATGGTGGAGCTGGACGCGACTGCGCTGCGCAAGAAACTGAAGTCGCAGGGCGGTCTTGTGGTGACCGATGCCGACGGAAGGGAGATTCCGAGCCAGCTGACGTGGGACGGGAAGCTGATTTTCCAGCCTGCGGTGGGTGGCAAGTCGAAGTCGGTCTATTACGTGAAGGCGGGTGAGCCGCAGACGTACACGGCTCGTGTGTTCGGCCGTCAGTATCCGGAGCGCAAGGACGACGTGGCGTGGGAGAACGACATCGTCGCCTACCGCACCTATGGTCCGGCCCTGCAGCAGAGCGGCGAACGGGCGTGGGGCTACGACATCTGGAACAAACGGACCGACCGTCTGGTGGTCGATGAGCGTTTTGCCCTGGAGCTCGACCCCGAGGTGGCCAATGTGTCGCGCAAGCTGCGCAAGATGGGGCGTGAGCAGCTGGCTCAGGAGCTGTACTATGCCGTCAGCTATCATGTGGATCATGGCACTGGCATGGACTGCTACAAGGTGGGTCCGACGCTCGGTGCCGGCACGACGGCTGTGCTCGCTGCGCAGGGGCAGGAGATTGTCTATCCGAAGTGCTATGTCGGCTACGAGATTCTGGACCGCGGTCCGCTGCGCTTCACGGTTCGTCTGACTTATGCTCCTGCGACGATCGAGGGTCACGAGGTGACGGAGACTCGCCTCATCACGCTCGATGCGGGTAGCCACATGAACCGCTGCCGCGTGGGCTACGAGGGTCTGCCTGCGCGCTGGCCCATCGCCACGGGCATCATTGTCCACAACGAGAACCCCACTGCCTACGTGCTCAATGCGAAGGCTGGCTATATGGGCTATGAGGACCTGGGCGACGTGAACCAGTATCGCGAGCCGTGGCGTGAGCAGCTGAACAAGGACTTCGGCCGCATCTATGTCGGCACGGTCTGCACTGCGGTGCCCACGACGATGCGTTTCCAGCAGGGCGAAGGTCTGCCTGGCGCCATCGGCCACATCCTCGCGCAGTCGGCCTATCAGCCCCAGACGGCTTATACCTACTACTTCGGCACGGCTTGGAGCCGCAATCCGAGCACGGGCATCGGGAGCCTGACCGACTGGGAGGCTTACCTCTCGCGCTTTGCCGAGCAGGTGCGCCGTCCCCTGAAAGTGAGCTTCTAAACTGAGATGGGCGAACAGGAGACACTGGCGATGATGACCCTGACGCGCATTCCGTCGCTCTCGCAGACGAATGCGCGTTTGCTGGTCGAGCAGATGGGCTCGGCTTCGGCGGTCGTCGAACACAGGGCGGACCTGCCCGAACTGCTGCCCGAATCGGGGAAACGCCTGGCTCGGGTGGCTGACGAAGTGGACGAAGCCCGACGGCGTGCGGAGACGGAGCTGGAGTTTTGCCACAGCAAGCACATCCGCCCGCTGTGCATCACCGATGCCGACTATCCGCAGCTGCTCACGCAGTGTGCCGACGCGCCGCTGGTGCTCTACTATCTGGGCACGGCCAATCTCAACGCCCGGCGCATCGTGAGCATCGTCGGCACACGCAAGATTACGACCTACGGAAAGGATCTCTGCGCCCGATTCGTGCGCGAACTCCACGAGGCTTATCCCGACACGCTGATTGTGTCGGGCCTGGCCTACGGCGTCGATATCCACAGCCATCGCGCTGCGCTCGAGCAGGGCATGCCCACGGTGGCTGTCCTTGCCCACGGCCTCGACACCATCTATCCGGCCGTCCATCGCCAGACTGCCATCAAGATGCTGGAACAGGGCGGCCTGCTCACCGAATACATGAGCCACACGCCTGGCGACAAGGGCAACTTCGTGCGGCGCAACCGCATCGTGGCAGGCATGTCGGTGGCGACGGTCGTGGTGGAAAGTGCGGTGAAGGGCGGTGCGCTCATCACTGCCGACCTGGCTGCGGAGTACAACCGCGAGGTGTGTGCCTTCCCCGGACGCACGTTCGACGACTACAGCGCCGGCTGCAACCGCCTCATCGCCCAGCAGAAGGCGCGCCTCATCACCGGCATCGACGACTTTCTCGACTGTGTCGGCTGGGACAATCCGAAAGCTCAGCAGCAGCCTGCCCGTCAGCAGGAGCTGTTTCCCCAGCTCTCGGCCGACGAACAGCGCATCGTCGATAGCCTGCAGAAGGCCGACAGCAAGGCTGTGAACCAAATCTGCGTCGAGACCAACATCCCCTTTGCCCGCACCAGTGCCCTGCTTTTCGAGCTGGAGCTGAAGGGACTGGTCGATGTACTGGGCGGCGCACGTTACCGCTTGAAACGAAAATAAAGCACACTCTGATATGACTTGGAACGCACATTACCAACAACTGACCACGGGCCTGCATCCCGCTCAGCGTCGCCCCCTCATCGGCATCACCGGCAACTATGAGGACGGCCGCTGCACGCTGAACGAAGGTTACTACAAGTCTGTGCGCGAGGCGGGTGGCATTCCCGTGATTTTGCCCCCCGAACGCTACGACATGGAGACGCTCGGCGAGTGGCTTCGGCCGCTGGACGGACTGCTGCTCAGCGGCGGCGCCGACATCAACCCCCTGCTCCTGGGCGAAGAGCCCATCGAGGCGCTCCACGGCGTGAACCCCGAACGCGACCTGTGCGAACTGCTCCTCGCCCGCATGGCCAGCGACCGCCAACTGCCGATTCTCGGCATCTGCAAGGGCGTCCAGGTGCTGACCGTGGCCCTGGGCGGCACGGTCTTGCAAGACATCTGGACGCAGCACGAAGGCACCCGCGTGAAGCATTCGCAGCAGGCACCGCGCGACCTGGCGACCCACTCGGTGAGCGTGGCGCCCGACTCGTTGCTGTTTCAGATCTACGGCAAGGAAAGCATCGCCGTCAATTCGTTCCACCACCAGGCCGTCGGCACGGCCGGCCCGCTGCTTCGCGTCTGCGGCCTGGCACCCGACGGAGTGGTCGAAGCCGTCGAGGCCAGCGACCACCGGCCCATCGTCGGGGTGCAGTGGCATCCCGAATGCCTGGCCGACAAGTGCCTGTTCGACTGGCTCGTCGCCGAGGGCAGACTCTACCGCGAGAGCCGCCAGATCCATGACGACGTGCTCACACTCGACAGCCATTGCGACACGCCGATGTTCTTCGACCAGCAGATCGACTTCACTTCGCGCGACCCACGTATCAAGATGGACCTGCACAAGATGGCGGAGGGCGGACTCGACGCCTGCATCATGGTGGCCTACCTGGAGCAGTTGGGACGTACGCCGTCCGAACTCGAAGCTGCCACACACAAGGCCGACCGCCTGCTCACGGAGATAGAGGCGATGGTGGCACGTGCCCCCGAAGCCGTCGGCATCGCCCGTACGCCCGACGACCTGCTGCGCCTCAAGCATGAGGGAAGGAAAGCCATCATGCTGGGCATCGAAAACGGATATGCCATCGGAGCGGACCTCGCGAATGTGGAACGTTTCCGCCGGCGGGGCGTCGTCTATATGACGCTGTGCCACAATGGCGACAACGACCTGTGCGACAGTGCGAAAGGACAGGCCGAACATGGTGGCGTGAGCGACTTTGGGGCGAAGGTGATTCAGGAAATGAACCGCGTGGGCATGATGGTCGATCTGAGCCATGCCGCCGAACAGAGTTTCTACGACGCCCTCGACATCAGCCGCACGCCCATCGTCTGCTCCCACTCCTCGGCCCGCGCCCTTTGCGACCATCCACGCAACCTCCGCGACGACCAGCTGCGCAGTCTTGCCCGTGCCGGCGGTGTGGCGCAAGTGACGCTCTATCCAGGCTTCCTGCGCACGGTGCCGACCGAGGCGACCGTGTTCGATGCCGTGGCACATCTGGACCACATGATCGGCATCATGGGCATCGACCATGTGGGCATCGGCTCCGACTTCGACGGCGACGGCGGTGTGCCAGGCTGCAACGACGCCAGCGAAATGCTGAACTTCACGCGCCACCTGCTCCGACGCCGTTATTCGTCCGACGACCTTCGCAAGATTTGGGGAGAGAACTTCCTGCGGGTCATGCGCGAGGTTCAGGCGGCTGGCTGCTGCATTGACAAGTAAGCGATACAGGAAACGCGGACGTCCCCGTCCGCAAGTAACTGACTTTCCGACCTCCCTCCTCAATCCACGATGGCGTACGGAGGATGTAGGGAGTGCGAAAAGTTACTTGCGGACGGGGACGCTCGCGTTTCCTGTGGTGGGGATTATTTCTGTATGTTTTTCCAGTAGTTGTTCTGGCTGGCGTTCATGTTGCTGAGCGTGTTATAGACGTTCTCTTTCTCTTTCGCCGTGCCATGTCCGCGGTAGATGTTCACCAGTTCGTCGCGCTTGTAGTCGGTAAAGATGATTGGTAGGTCGCTCAGCGGTTTGTTCGAGCGCGCCTGTTGCAGCATTTCGATGGCTTCGGTGATGGCTGTGCGGCCGCGATCGGCATTGTTCGACATCTCGTCGAGACCCTCGCGGTGGTACTTGTACTGCATTTGTCGGAAGGGTTCCATGCCGCCGTCCATATAGTCGTTGATGATGCCGTGGCGGTTGCGGTTGTCGTCGAATGCCTTCCAGCCCTTGTCGCCCATCGTCTGGGCGTTGTTCACGATTTGCTCCACCACGTGCAGCACCTCGGTGCCGCCCAGCGGCGAGAACGTATCCATGTCCATGCCGATGAAGAGGTAGGCATAGTAGGCCATGAGTGCCGTGAGCTGGTTGTCCATCGAGTTGATGTTGAACTCGAGCTGGTCGAACTCCTTGTAGGTGAAGTTGAAGTTGAGATCGCGCATCGAGAAGACGACGGTGCTGTAGTTGGAGTTGAACACGGGTCGGGAGAGCTGGAAGAGCAACTCGCAGGCGAAGCCGTTCTCGGCCTGGTTGTACGACTTGACGGTGATGTTCATGTTGCACTCGATGCGCTCTTCCTGGGCATACTGTTGCTCGGTCCACGAACGGTTGTTCATGAACTCGTTGAGGGCAGTCTCCAGCGTTTCAAAGAGACTGGTGTTGGTTCCCTGAATCTGCGCATGGTTGATCTTCACCTTGCAGTTCAGTTCCTGGGCCGTGGCAGTGGCGACGGCGAAGGACAGGAGGGAGCAGAGGAGAATGGCCTTTCGTAGCATGTGGAACGGGAAGTTTAGGAATGAAGTGCTGTGCAGAGCTCTCCGACGATGTCGCGGGCGACCTCTGCCTTTGTCTTGAGCGGGAATGCCTGCTCGCTGCCGCCCCGACGGATGATGGTCACTTTGTTGGTGTCGGTGCGGAAACCTGCACCCTCGTCGCGCAGCGAGTTGAGAACGATGAAGTCGAGATTCTTCTTTTCCAGTTTGTGGGTGGCGTTGGCCTGTTCGTCGGTCGTCTCGAGGGCAAAGCCGACGAGCACTTGGTCGTCGCGTTTCATGCCGCCCAGGGCTGCGGCGATGTCCTTCGTCGGACGCAGGCGCAGCACCATGTCGTCGCCCTTACGCTTGATTTTCTGGTCGGCCACGGTGTCGGGCGTAAAGTCGGCCACGGCTGCGCAGAGGATGGCTGCGCGGCACGTGGGGAAGAGTTGTGTGGCGGCGTCGTGCATCTGCTGCGCCGATTCCACCCGTGTGATGTGCAGTCCTGCCCGTTCGTTCACCTCCTGACTGACGGGGCCCAGCACCAGCTCGACCTTCATGCCGCGCTCGAGGCAGGCATCGACCAGGGCCAGACCCATCTTGCCCGACGAGTAGTTGCCGATGAAGCGCACGGGGTCGATGCGCTCGTAGGTGGGGCCGGCGGTGATGAGGACGGTTTCGCCCGCAGGGGTCTGCTTCGCAGATGCGAGCCTGTCGAAGTATGCGTCCAGCACGTCCACGATGCGTTCCGGCTCCTCCATGCGTCCCTTGCCCTCCAGGTGGGAGGCCAGGAATCCCGTGCCCGGCTCGATGATGCTGACGCCGTGCCGACGGAGCGTGTCGAGATTGTGCTGTGTGGTCGGGTGGGCGTACATGTCGAGGTCCATGGCGGGCGCCACAAACACCGGTGCTTTCATGCTCAGGTAGGTCGTAATCAGCATGTTGTCGGCGATGCCGTTCGCCATCTTGCCGATGGTGGCGGCGGTGGCTGGCGCGATGAGCATGGCGTCGGCCCACAAGCCGAGCGCCACGTGCGAGTGCCAGGTGCCGTCACGCTGCGCGAAAAACTCGCTGACGACGGGCTTCGAGGTCAGTGCCGAGAGCGTGATGGGGGTGATGAATTCCTTGCCGGCGGGCGTGATGACCACTTGCACCTCGGCACCGGCTCGGATGAGCTGGCGGATGATGAGGCACGACTTGTAGGCAGCGATGCTTCCGGTGATGCCGAGTACGATTTTCTTTCCTTTCAGCATGGGGTGGGGAGAGTCTAATGTTTCTTGTATTTCAGGGCGAGCATCTGTGTCACCTGCTTGGTGTTCAGCGGGAAATCGCCCTGCAGGATCCAGCTGACGAAACCAGGGTCGCGCGGGAAGACGTCGGCGACGAGGCGCCCTTTGTGTTTGCCGAAGTTGATGACTTCACGCCCTTCAGCATCGCGCACGTAGCGCCCTGCGAAGTCGATGTTGCGGTTCATGGCCGAGAAGTCGGCGAGGAAGGCGACGTCGTTCTGCAGCGTGTCGGCATAGCGGTCGAGCTGTGCCTCGAGCACTTCGAGGGTGGCTCGGGTGTCGGCGAGTGCGCTGTGGGCGTCGGTCAGCTCCTTCTGGCAGTAGAAGCGGTAGGCAGCCACGAGCGTGCGTTGTTCCATCTTGTGGAAGATGTTCTGCACATCGACGAAGTGGCAGCCCTGCAGTTCGAGGTTCTTGCCGCAACGCAGGAACTCCTCGACCAGCAGCGGGATGTCGAATTTGTTGGAGTTGAATCCGGCGAGGTCGCAGCCCTGGAAGGTCTGCAGCAGCTCGTCGCTGAGCTCGCGGAACGTCGGGCAGGCCGCCACGTCGGCGTCGGTGATGCCGTGGATGGCGGTCGATGATTCGGGAATAGGCAACGTCCCGCCGAGCGAGTCGGCAGGACGGATGCGCAGGGTCTTCGACTCCTCGTTGCCGTTGGGGTGGCGCTTGATGTAGCAGAGCTCGACGATATGGTCGCGGCTCACGTCAACGCCGGTGGTTTCGAGGTCGAAGAAGATGATGGGGCGTGTGAGGTGGAGCTGCATGGTCTATTCATTGAGCATCATCGGCATGAGGAGCATGAGCAGGTCCTCACCCTCTTCCTGCTCGGCAGGCACGATAACGCCGGCGCGGCTGGGGTCGGCCAGTTCGAGGATGACTTCCTGCGAGGTGATGCTCGACAGGATGTCGATGAGGAATGTACCCTTGAATCCGATGCTCATGGGTGTGCCGCTGTAGTCGCACATCACGTGTTCCTCGGCGCTGGTGGCGTAGCTGATGTCCTGTGCCGAGACGGTGAGCGTGTTGGCATCGATGCGAAGCTTGACGAGCGAGGTGCTGACGTTGGCAAACACGAGCACGCGGCGCAGGGCACCGAGCAGTGCAGCGCGGTCGATGGTGATGCGGTAGGGGTTGTCCTGCGGGATGACGCTGTTGTAGTTGGGGTAGCGTCCTTCGATCAGTCGGCAGGAGAGCGTGTAGTTCTCCAGTGTGACCTGCGCGTTGCGGTCGTCGAAACGGATGACGGCGTCGCCGCTCTCGCGTCCGAGGATGTCCTTGAGCGTCTTGGCGGGCTTCTTCGGCAGGATGAAGGCGGCAGCCTGTTCGCCGTGTGCCTTGAGGTTGCGGTCGCGCACCAGCTTGTGGCCGTCGCTGGCCACGAAGGTGAGGTTTTCGGGCGTCACGTCGAAATACACACCGTTCATCACGGGGCGCAGCTCGTCGTCGGCCGTGGCAAAGAGTGCGCGCGAGATGCCGTTGAGCAGCACCTGTGTGTCGATGCTGATCTGCTGTGTGCCCTCGGCGATGCCCTGCGGGATGGGGTATTCGTCGCCGCTCTGTCCGACAAAGTTGCTCTTACCGTTCTGATAGTTGATCACGATTTCGTGGGTCTCCTTGTTCACCTCGATGCCCACCGGCTGTTCGCTGATTTCCTTCAAGCTCGAGACGATGGTGTTGGCCTTGATGGCGAAGCGTCCGTTCTCGTCGGCATCGTTGACGTCGAGGGTCGTGACGAGGGTCGTCTCGCTGTCGCTGGCTGTGAGGCGCAGATGGCCGTCTTCCAGTTCGAAGAGGATGCAGTCGAGGATCTGGAGCGAATTCTTGCTGGCCAATACGCGGCTCAGCGTCTGCAGGCGGTTGCACAGTGCCTGGCTGGATACATTGAATTTCATATCTTATGATTTTTTGGTTGTAGAATACCGATCGTTGGTGCGCAGTGCGCGTTGTTATCGCAAAGTTATAAAATGTTTTCCGATTTTAGGTAAAAATATTGTCGAAAATTAGTTTTCTCACCGAGAAACTCGTAAATTTGCATCGAAAAGCTGCGTTTCGGCAGCTTTTTTGAGCAAAAGGGCGATGCTCCGTCCGCCGATTTCAACTTTTAACTTCAAGTTTCTCACTTTTAACTTTTCACTTTTAACTTCCCCAAAGGTAGGATTTTAACTCTTAACTTTTAACTTTTAACTCATAAAATATGGAATTAGCAGGTAAAATCATTTACATCAGCGAACCGCGCAACGGCGTTTCGAAAACCACAGGCAACCCTTGGGCCATCCAGACCTTCGTACTCGAGACACACGAACAGTTCCCCCGCAAGATGGCCTTCGAGGTTTTCGGTGAAGAGCGTCTGCGCACATTCAACATACAGATGGGCGAAGAGCTCAACGTCTTCTTCGACATCGACGCCCACGAATACCAGGGACGCTGGTTCAACAGCATCCGTGCATGGCGTGTCGAGCGCGTCGATCCCAACCAGCCGGCCAACCCCGCCGACCCCACGGCAGCCGCCGCACCCGTGCCCAACGGCGCACAGGCTTTCCAGCAGCAGCCCGCACCGCAGGCCGCTCCGCAGCAGGCTCCCACCACCGTCGCACCGACCTTCAACAACGAAGACGACTCGACGAGCGACCTTCCCTTCTAATCCGTCGCTCCCAGAGCCGACGACCGAAATCCCTGACCGAGTGCAGACACCAGCGTTCTGCGCTCGGTTTTTCGTCGATGCCCCTCCTCAAGTCGCCTCTGCCGCCCTACCGACTCGTCCCTGCCGCGCCCCGTTCTCGACGGGTGTGCAGAGAAAACTCAAAATATCACTGATATTTTCAAAAATCTCAATGGAATTTGTACAAATCTCAATGGAATTTTCAAAAATATCAGTGATATTTTGAGTTTTCTGTGCGGAATCGCTAACTTTGCTGTGCGCCGCAGCTGGGTTAAAACCGTGCCGCAGCTGGGTTTTCGGCGCGGCGCGGCTGGGTTAAAACCGTGCTTCGGCTGGATTTGCAGGGCACTGTCACTGTCTGAAAACGATGCCTGGTTGACGGGAAAGGCTATGACAGAGTTCCAGCGTTCCCTGTCGCCATCCCGTTCGGGGTGAAGTGTCGTTGCAAGGGGCTTGGAAAGCCCCGAAGGGGCGACGGACTATAGGCAGGGGTGGAGCGAAGCGAAACCCCTGCTATGGGACGCAAAAATGACGAAGCCCCGAAGGGGCGACAGGCAAAGTGAACTGCTTTATATCCATAGGGTCCGTCGTTTATCTGTCGCCCCTTCGGGGCTTCATTACACTCTTCCCACCGTGCAGGGGTTTCGCTTCGCTCCACCCCTGCCTGTGTTCTGTCGCCCCTTCGGGGCTATGTGTACCAGAAAACAATAATAAAACGATGCCTGAACGGATGAAATACTTTGATTTCCATACACATCGACGCCAGCAGCGCGAGGGCGTGACGGCCATCGTCTGTGTGGGCACCGACGCTGCGTTCGACGGACTGCCGAACGTGAGTGTCGGGCTGCACCCGTGGCAGGTCGGTGCCGACTGGGCCACGGAGGTCGAGGCGGTGCGGCGGCTGGCGATGCGGAGCGAGGTGCGGATGATCGGCGAGTGCGGACTGGACCGTCTGCGGCCGAACTTCGACCTTCAGCTGGCTGCCTTCGAGGCGCAGCTGAGGCTGGCACGCGCGTTGCGGCTGCCGGTGGTGGTACACTGCGTGCGTGCGGTGGACGAGCTGCTGAGGCTCAGACGGGGGTTCGAGGATGTGCCGATGGTTTTCCATGGATTTCGCGGAAAACCGCAACAGGCTGCGCAGTTGCTGCGCAGCGGCATCGGGCTGTCGTTCGGTCCGCAGTTCAACGTCGAGAGTCTGCGGGTGGCCTTCGGACATGGGCAGTTTTGCTTGGAAACCGACGACACGGACGTGCCGATCGAGGAGGTCTATGAACGGGCTTCGAGTGCCCTGAGCATCTCGCCGACCGACTTGCCGGTGCCGGGCACGGCCTGGTTCCGGGCAATCTGAGCCAGGGGCTTCAGCACGAACGGGCGTTCGGCCATGAACGGATGCGGAATCTGCAGGTCGGGCTCGTCGATGACGAGGTTGTCGTAGAGCAGGATGTCGATGTCGATCAGGCGGTCGTGGTAGTTGCCGTCGGTCGATTTGCGCTTGCGGCCCATCTCGCGTTCGATGTTCTGGGTCGCTTGCAGGACTTCGCGCGGCGAGAGGCTGGTCTCCACACCCACGCAAGCGTTCAGAAAGCGGTGTGAAGACTCAAATCCCCAGGGCTTTGTGTCGATGAAAGCGGATTGGGACACGACGGTCCCAATCCGCTCTTGTATCAGTCGGATGGCGCGTCGCAGGTTGCCTGTGCGGCGGCCGAGGTTGGTGCCAAGGGAGAAAAAAACCATCAGATGATGAGCAGACAGTCACCGTAGCTGCCGAACTTGTAGTCGTTCTTCAGTGCTTCCTCGTAGGCGTTCATCACATTGTCATAGCCGCCGAAGGCGCAGGTGAGCATGAGCATGGTGGTGTAGGGCAACTGGAAGTTGATGACGAACGAATTGGCGACGGAGAATTCGTAGGGCGGGAAGATGAACTTGCTGGTCCAGCCTTCGTACTCCTTGAGGATGCCGTTCGGGCCGGCGGCTGTCTCGGTGGCGCGGAGCACGGACGAACCGATGGCGCACACGCGCTTGCCGGCCCGCTTCGATGCGTTGACCAGTTCGCAGGCCTCCACCGGCACGAACATCTGTTCGCTGTCGGTCTTGTGCTTGGTCAGGTCTTCGACGTCGATGGCGCGGAAGTTGCCCAGGCCGCAGTGCAGGGTGATGAATGCCTGGTTCACCCCTTTGATTTCCAATCGTTTGAGCAGCTGGCGCGAGAAGTGCAGGCCGCTGGCGGGAGCCGTCACGGCACCCTCGACGGTGGCATAGATGGTCTGGAAATTTTCGATGTCGCTCGGCTCGGCGGGACGCAGGTGACGGACGTCGTCGGGCAGGGGGGCCTCGCCCAGTTCGTAGAGGGCTTCGCGGAACTCGTCGTGGGGTCCGTCGTAGAGGAAGCGCAGTGTGCGGCCGCGCGAGGTGGTGTTGTCGATCACCTCGGCCACCATCGAGTTGTCCTCACCAAAGTACAATTTGTTGCCGATGCGTATCTTGCGGGCAGGATCGACCAGCACGTCCCACAGGCGCTGCTCGCGGTTGAGCTCGCGCAGGAGGAACACTTCGATCTTCGCGCCCGTCTTTTCCTTGTTTCCATACAGGCGTGCGGGGAACACGCGTGTGTTGTTCATGATCAGGGTGTCCCCCTCGTCGAAATAGCCAAGGATATCCTTGAACAGTTTGTGTTCGATCTCTCCGGTCTGGCGATTGAGCACCATCATCTTCGCTTCGTCGCGCTCTGCCGGTGGGTAGAGTGCGATCTGCTCGTCGGTAAGCTTGAATTTGAATTGGGATAGTTTCATGACTGTATGATATTGAATGTTTAGTGTTGAATGTTTAGTGTTTAGTGTTGAGGGGCAGGGGTGGGGGCAATGCCCTGGCTGTCGACGTAGTGTTCGAAGTCGTCGGGGTCGAGACAGTCGGCGAGTCGGTACTGTCCGATGCGTGTGCGGACGAGGCCTGAGAGGTAGGCGCCTGTGCCGAGGGCCTCGCCGATGTCGCGGGCGAGGGCACGGATGTAGGTGCCTTTGCTGCACACGACGCGGAGCGTGATGGTCGGGAATCCCGTGAGCGGTGGCTGCTGGCGCAGGGACTGCAGCTGCTCGTCGCTCAGGTGCTTGATGCTGATGGCGGGCGGCGGAGCAGTGGCTGGCTCGGCAGGCGTGAGGTCGCAGTCGAGGAGTTCCAGTTCGTCGATGACGAGCACCTTCGGTTTCAGCGCCACTTCCTCCCCCCGTCGGGCAATCTTGAAGGCGCGTTTGCCATCGACCTTCACCGCCGAGAATGCCGGCGGCACCTGCTCGATGCGCCCGACGAAGCGCGGCAGGGTCTGCTCGATGAGCTGGCGGCTGAGGTGTGCCGTCGGGTAGGTCTGGTCCTCGGCTGTCTCGCGGTCGAACGAAGGCGTGGTGGCGCCTAGTCGCAGTTGCGCGATATATTCCTTTGTGCCTGCCTGCAGCGTGTCGATCTGCTTCGTCGCCCGCCCTGTGCAGACAATGAGCACGCCCGTGGCGAGGGGGTCGAGGGTGCCGGCATGGCCGACAGCCAGCTTCTTCGTGCCGAGCCGGCGGCACAGAATGCCACGAACGCGCGAGACGACGCGGAACGACGTCAGCGCATAGGGCTTGTTGAAGCAGAAGATGCAGCCTTCGTGGGGAGTCAACATATTCTATGTGAAAAATAGTTGCCAGACAATCGTGGCGAGGCCGACGATGGCGCAGTAGATGGCGAAATAGATGAGTTTGCCCCGACGCACGATGCCGATCATCCAGCGGCAGGCAAAGCAGCCGGTGACGAAGGCGGCGAGGAAGCCCACGACGAGGGCGGTGGTGCTGATGCCTGCCATGGCTTGCTCCACACCCATCTCGATGATTTTCTTCACGTCGAGCAGGGCCTCGCCGAGGATGGGGGGAATGACCATGAGGAAGGAGAACTGGGCAAGGCTCTCCTTCTTGTTGCCCAGGATGAGGCCTGTGCCGATGGTCGAGCCGCTGCGCGAGAGTCCGGGCAGCACGGCGCAGGCCTGTGCGATGCCGATGACGAAGGCGTCGAGGTGCGAGATGTGCTCCTTCTGGCGAGGTTTACTGAAGTAGCTGAAGGACAGCAGGCAGGCTGTGACCAGCAGGCAGATGCCCACGACCAGCAGACTGTCGAACATTGCCTCGACCTGATCCTTGAAACAGAGTCCGACCACGCCGACGGGAATCATCGACACGAGGATGGCGAGCACGTAGTTCTGCTCCTCGTTGAGCGAACGGATGCCGTAGGTGGAGGGCACAATCTGGCTGCCCGTCTTGAAGAGCCCGCGGAACAGCCACGCGATTTCTTTCCACAGGATCACCAGCGTCGAGAGCACGGTGGCGATGTGTACGGCGATGGTGAACGTCATTACTTTGTCGGGATCCTCCACACCAAGCAGCGCGCCGGCGAGTGCCAGGTGGCCGCTCGACGAGACGGGCAGAAATTCTGTCAGTCCCTGAAATATGCCCATGATGAGGGCTTGTAGCCAGTCCATTGGATTGTAGAGTGTTGAAATGTTTAGTGTTTAGAGTGTTGCGGTTTACGCCAAAGAATGGCAAACACCTCGAACAGGAAGCCGAAGAGGCACACCATGGGGCCGACGACGATGCGGCGGGTGGAGAAGATGTCCGGCTCGAAGGCTTGTTCGGTGGTGGCTGGACCAGTCATGAGCGCAAATCCGATGACGACAATGACGAATCCCACGATGAGCAGGATGTAGTTCGTACGGCTGAAAGCAAAGTTTTTTTCCATTGTAGGGTATTGATAAAAGGGGGCTGCGACGAGGTCGCAGCATGGGTTGACAAAAGGATAACGGCGAGAAGACCGAGCGCTCAGACGTGGTAGAGCTCGTTGCTGCTCATGCGCAGGTAGCGAGAGAGCGAGCCGTAGGTGCAGAGCAGCGTGATGAGCAGTCCGAACACCAGGACGCTGCCGCCCACAATGAGCAGCACTTCGAGGTTGACCACCGTGTTGATTTCCGGCTCGAAATGGCGGAGCCAGTGGAAACCGAGGTAGAGCAAACCGTCGGCTGCCACTGCCGAAACGACGCCCAGCACCAGCGCACGTTTGAGGAACGGACGCCGGATGAAGCTCCACGACGCACCGACAAGCTTCATCGTGTTGATGGAGAATCGGCGGGCAAAGATGGTCAGGCGCACCGTGTTGTTGATGAGCTGGAACGAGATGTAGGTGAACAGGGCGGCGATGACGAGCAGGATGAGCGAGAGCTTGCGGATGTTGTCGTTCACCGCCTGCATCAGTTCTTTCTGATAAAGCACGTCGATAACCCGCTCGTCGGCCTGCAGACGGCGGACGATGCGCGAGAGGCTGTCGTTGTTGGCATATTCAGCCTTCATGTTCAGCTCGAACGACGCCGTAAACGGGTTGTAGCCGATGAACTCCGAGGGGTCGGTGCCCATGGCTTCGGTCTGTTCCTTCAGCGCATCTTCCTTCGAGATGTAGTGGATGGCACGCACGTAGGGCTGGTGCTGCAGGTCGGCATGGAGCGTCTTGACCGAATCTTCCGAGAGGTCGTCGCTCACGAGCACGGTGACGTTGATGTTTTCGCGGACATAAGTCGATAGGTTCCGTGCGATGAGCAGGAAAAACACGATGGTGCCGAGCAGCACGAGCACCAGCGTCGTACTGATGCACGAGGTGAGGAACTGCGTGTGGAAGAACTTGGAACGATGGTGGTAGCGCCGTGCCATTGTTATTTTTTAATTATTAATTATTAATTTTTCACCCCTCACTTTTCACCCTTCACTTTTCACTTTTCACTCTTCACTTTTCACTTTTCACTGCCCTATTTCCTCGCCCTGCAGCGTGGCAGACGAGGAGGCGGTGATGCGCACCCGCACCAGGTCGCCGATGCGGTGGCCGCCTCGGTCGAAGACGACGACCTTGTTCTGGGGCGTACGCCCGAACAGCTGGTCGCGCGAACGCTTGCTCACGCCCTCGACGAGCACCTCGTACTCGTGGCCGATGTCCTTCTTGTAGCTCTCGGCGCTGAGCTCGTTCTGCAACTGAATCAGCTCGTTCAGGCGGCGGAGCTTCACATCCTCGGGCACGTCGTCGGGAAGGTGGCGCGAGGCATAGGTGCCGGGACGCTCCGAGTACTTGAACATAAAGGCTGAGTCGTAGCCCACCTGGCGCATGAGCGAGAGGGATTGCTGGTGGTCGTCCTCCCTTTCCGAGTGATAGCCGACGAAGATGTCGGTCGTGATGCTGCAGTCGGGCAGGATGCGGCGGATGGCCTCGACGCGGCCGAGGTACCATTCGCGGGTGTATTTTCGGTTCATCAGCTGGAGGATGCGGTCGCTTCCGCTCTGCACAGGCAGGTGGATGTGGCGGCACAGGTTGGGGTGCCGGGCCATGACCTCCAGGGTCTCGTCGCTCATGTCCTTCGGATGCGACGTGGTGAAACGGATGCGCAGTTGCGGGAAGGCTGTGGCGACCTTTTCGAGAAGCTGGGGAAAAGTGGTGTCGGCAGCGAGGTATGAATTCACATTCTGTCCGAGCAGGGTGACTTCCTTGTAGCCACGGTCGGCGAGGTCGGCGACCTCGCGCAGGATGCTGTCCACGTCGCGGCTGCGTTCGCGGCCTCGGGTGTAGGGCACGATACAGTAGTGGCAGAAGTTGTTGCAGCCGCGCATGATGCTGACAAAGCCAGAGATGTGGTTGGCATGGATGCGGGTGGGCAGCACGTCGCGGTAGGTCTCGGTGGTCGAAAGCTCGACATTGATGGCTGGCTGACCGCACTCGGCGGCGGCGAAGAGTTCGGGCAGCGAGAGGTAGGCGTCCGGACCGGCCACGAGGTTGGCGTGGTGGTGACGGATCAGGTCGTCCTTCACGCGTTCGGCCATGCAGCCCACGACGCCGATGATGAGCCCGCGGTTCTTGCGTCGGTTGCGCTCGGCGTTGAGTGCCTCGAGGCGGTGCAGGATTTTCTGCTCCGCATTGTCGCGCACCGAGCAGGTGTTCAGCAGCACGGCGTCGGCCTCGTCGAGCGTTTCGCAGGTTTCGTAGTCGGCCATTTTCATCACCGACGCGATGACTTCGCTGTCTGCCACGTTCATCTGGCAGCCGTAAGTCTCGATATAGAGTTTCTTCATTCGCTCTCTTTCTGGGTCCGGTGTCGGGACAGACACACGGAAGTAGGGTGCACACGTACCCTAAGTTAATGAATTTCAGTGCAAAGGTACGACAATAAATTAAAAATTAAAAATTAAGCTGTAAAAAACCGATGATTTCTCTCCGAAAAGGCTTTTACATCTTCCGAAATACGCTCCACACGAGCGGAACGGCCAGCAGGAAGGTGAACACGTCGCTGACTGCCTGGCACATCTCGACGCCTTGCAGTCCGTACCACAGGGGTAGCACGATGATGAGAGGGATGAAGAAGAGTCCGCGGCGGGCGGATGCCATGAGATTGGCCTTGAGCGGATGGTTGATGGTCTGCATCATCATGTTGGAGAGCAGTATGAAGGCACCGATGGGGTAGGTGTAGAGTTGGTAGCGCAGGGCTTCGGCGCCGATGCGCACGACGTCGGGATCGTCGCGGAACAGGGCGATGATGGGTTCGGTGAAGAGGAAGCCCAGGGCGGCAACGAGGCAGAGGAAGGCGGTTCCGACCTTCACGCAGAACCAGAATCCCTGCTTCACTCGGCTGTAGAGGCGTGCGCCGTAGCTGAATCCGCACAGGGGCTGATAGCCTTGGCCCAGGCCGATGATGAAGGAATAGACGACGAAGGTGATGCGGCCGACAATCGACATCGCGGCGACGGCGGCGTCGCCATAGCCGGCTGCCACGATGTTGAGCAGCAGCGTGGCGATGGAGCCCAGTCCCTGCCGCATGAGCGAAGGGCTGCCGCCGGCGGTCATCTCCTTCAGCATCTCGGCTGAAGGATGGAACTGGCGGATGTCCACGCTGATGTTGTTTCCTTTGCGCGAGAGGAAAAGCAGCAGGCAGAAGCTGCATGCCTGGCCGAGCACCGTGGCGAGGGCGGCACCGCTGATGCCGAGGCCGCAGACGAAGATGAGCAGGGGGTCGAGCAGGACATTGAGGATGGTGCCACTGACGATGCCGTACATGGCGAGCCGCGCATTGCCCTGGAAACGCATCTGATTGTTGAGCACCATGGCGCCGATGTTGAGCGGTGTGCCTGCGAGGATGATGCCCAGATAGCGCTCGGTGTAGGGCAGGATGGTGTCGGTCGAGCCGATCCAGCGCGACAGTGGCGTGAGCAGCAGGAGGCAGACGGTGGCCATGACGATGCCGAAGAGGATGCCGGTGAAGAAGCCTGTCGATGCCATGCGTCGGGCTTCGTCTTCGCGTCGCGCCCCGAGCATGCGCGACATATAGTTGCCCGAGCCGTGCCCGAAGAAGAAGGCAAATGCCTGGAAAACGGAGAGCACGGCAAAGCAGATGCCCACGGCGGCGGTGGCCTGTGTGTCGATCTGTCCGACGAAGAAGGTGTCGGCGAGCGAGTAGAGGCTCGACGTGAGCATAGAAATGATGGTGGGCACTGCCATCATGCCCACCACCCGAGGGATGCTCCCGTGTGTCAGGAGCTCGTAGTTACCAGATTGTTTGTCCACTATGTTTACTGCGGCTGCTTGCCGATGTAGGCCAGGATGCCACCATCGACGTAGAGCACGTGGCCGTTGACGGCGTCGGAGGCGTGGCTGGCGAGGAAGACGGCGGGTCCGCCCAGTTCTTCGGGCTCGAGCCAGCGGCCGGCAGGAGTCTTGGCGCAGATGAACGAATCGAACGGATGGCGCGAGCCGTCGGGCTGGCGTTCACGCAGCGGAGCGGTCTGCGGTGTGGCGATGTAGCCAGGGCCGATGCCGTTGCACTGGATGTTGTATCCGCCATATTCGGAGCAGATGTTGCGGGTGAGCATCTTCAGTCCGCCCTTGGCAGCTGCATAGGCGCTGACGGTTTCGCGGCCGAGTTCCGACATCATGGAGCAGATGTTGATGATCTTGCCTTCGCGACGCTCCATCATCTCGGGCAGGACGGCTGCGCTGACGATGTAGGGGGCGACGAGATCGACGTCGATGACCTGCTGGAATTCAGCGCGCTTCATCTCGTGCATGGGGATGCGCTTGATGATGCCGGCGTTGTTGACGAGGATGTCGATCTGGCCCACTTCCTTGTGGATGGTCTCGACCAGTGCCTTGACGGCCACTTCGTCTGTCACGTCGCACACGTAGCCGTGGACGTTCTTGATGCCGGCTTCCTTGTAGTTCTGCAGGCCGCGCTCCAGTGCAGCCTCGTTGATGTCGTTGAAAATGATGTTTTTGATGCCGGCTCCGACGAATGCCTTCGCAATGTTGAAGCCGATGCCGTAAGATGCGCCTGTGATCCACGCGTTCTTACCTTCGAGCGAGAATGGATTTGCCATAATTTGACTGAATGATGAATGGTTGAAAAATGTTCTCTGACTGCAAAGTTACTGCAAAATGTTGAAAAACGGAAAGGATAGTGGCAGATTTTTCTGAACGGCGCGAAGAATGGGGCAGTGGGGATGGGGTGTCTGGGCAGTGCGCAGGGCATAGCGTGGATGGGCGGACGGCGTGGCCGCGTGGCGGGCTTTTCCGCATTTTAACATTTGGAGGGGGAGAAGGCAGAGTTAGTTGCATTTTTGACAACTAAGTGTCTGCGCGCATGGCGTCTGAGAATCGCGCAGAAGTCAGCGACCGACCGCTCGGCCGCAAATATCGCGCTCACGACGCGTTGACTTCCGACCCATTTTTCACTTTTCACTTTTCACCTTTCGTTTGTCCGCCGACGGAGTGTCGGTAGTCGGCGGACTCAGCGTCGGCAGACGGCGGACAAACCTGTCGGCAAACGGCGCTTTGCCGGCCGTCAGACGGCGGACTGACGACGCTCCGTCGGCGGACTACCGACAGGGTAAACGGCGCTCTGCCGACGCCCAGACGGCGGACTAACGACGCTCAGACGGCGGACAAAAATGAAATAAATAGGAATCAATTACATGAAAATGCTTTTCGCAAAGCGGGAAAAAGGGATTTTTAGTCAGAAAACTACACTTTTGGGATTTTTTTAGAAGACAACACGGGACAACAAAGGACAACTCGGGACAACTTTATCATTTCATTTTTGAGAAAAATGTTGTCTTTTGTTGTCCTTCGTTGTCCCGTGTTGTCTTCTAAAATACTGCCTCGCCAAAAATTTTATCCCAATTTCTTTCAGTTTTCAGGCTTCGCCTGATCGGGCGGGCATGGGAACCCGCCCCTACGACAATGGGCATTTCAAAAATCTGGTTCTCTTACCAAAATTTTTCGTTTCTTTCGTTTTTTTTCGTGTTTTGCGTTGTTGTAAAATTCTATTTCCTCCAAATTTCTCCCACAAAACAGGGGGCTGAACTGTTAAAATCCTTGGTTTTTTAACAGTTCACCCTGAGTGGCGGTGCCGGTGGTTGGAACGACACTGCCGCCCAGGGTGAGGACAGGGTGGGTGCGATGCGCGGATCAGCTGCGCTTGAAACGCCTATACACGGCACGGAGGATGCGGCCGAGCCAGGTGTAGCGGATGCCCCAGTCGCGGATGGCATGGGCAAAGGCTGCCTCGACGGCAGGGTCGGCATGGGGTTCGACCTTCTCGAGCCGGACGGGACGCAGGAGGGGTTCGCGGTCGAATTCGTACCACTGGATGAGGCGCGAGGTGTGGAAGTGAGTGCCCTGGTAGAGTCCGATGTTGCGTACGAGGGGCTGGGCGGGCGACAGACTGAGGCCGTCGGCCTTGCGGATGGCAATGCCCCAGCAGATGTCCCAGGGGATGGGCGTGCGCTTGAGGAAGCGCAGGCAAGGGAAGGCTCCGTCGTACTCGATGGCGCGTCGCTGACTCTCGGTCATGCCGCTGAGGGCTTCGGCCTCCGACTCGAAATGCCGGAAATGCTGCTGCCAGCGGTCGCGCCACGTTGCCCAGCAGCCGTAGCCGGTCATCTGGGGGGTGAAGTAGAAGTCGGACGACACGGGTGGAATCACGAAGGTGAATCCTGCCACGTGCATGACGCGCGGCTCGTCGCGGTAGAGCGTCAGTGCATCGTTCATGTACTGGAGCATGTAGGGCGAGCTGACGATGTCGTCCTCGAGCACGACGACGCTGTCGTACTGGCTGAACACCTGGGCGATGCCCTCGGTGATGTTGCGTTCGAGGTAGTAGTTTTCGCTGCGCTCGACGAGGGTGAGGCTCTTGAACCATGCGTCGGGAACGCTCCGCACATAGTTGCGCACGGCTTCGACCTGTGCCCAGGAGCGCTTGTCCTTGCCGCCGTCGCTGAAGACGATGACGTCGGTCTGGGCGGCGAGGGTGTTGCGGCTGAGGGCTTCGAGGGTGAGGCGCGTGTTGTCCGGACGGTTATAGACGAAGATAGCTACGGGGGTCATGGGCGAAAAGGAGATTTGAGAAGTTTACCTTCTGGAGGTTAAGCGTTCAGTTGGGGGTGGACATAGATGGCGTGTACCTTCCGCTTCGATTCGGGCGGCAGCTCCATGTAGTTGCGATAGAGGTCGGACAGGTAGGCGTGTGGATCGGCCGGAGCCGGAAAGCTGTGTCCTTCGAACTCAATCGTCGAGAGCGGCCAGGTCTGGTCCTTGCGGTGACGGATGCCGTAGCCATTGTTGATGAGGATGTTGGCATAGTAGGGCGAAGTGGGGCGCAGCCACGTGGCCACCTGCCAGATGAGGCGGTAGAGGTAGTATTGGGCGCCGAACCAGAAGAACTCGCCGAACATGCGCAGGCTGTAGTAGTGCGGTTTGTGCAGGATGGCATAGGCCGTCGAGACGCCTTTCGTCAGCCGCTTCACCCACGACAGCGGCACGTCGGGATAGTCGATCATGGGGAAGATGTCGACGTAGAGCCCTTTCTGGTAGTCCGCACGGAAATCCTCCGAATCCTCGATGTAGAGCGAGTTGAGGTCGCGCACCTTGACGATGGGCGAATTGACCTGAGGGTCGGTCTGCTGAGTTTGCAGGAAGAGGGTTTCGGGCAGTTCGGCCTGTGCCACAGCGGTGAATCGGTCGAGGTCCTCACGGCGCATGGCGATGTCGATGTCGTCGTCCCAGGGGATGAAACCGCCGTGGCGGACAGCCCCCAGCAGTGTGCCGCCGTCGAGCCAGTAGGGAATCTCGTGCTTGCGGCAGATGCGGTCGATGTGCTGCAGGATGTCCAGCTGCTTGAGCTGGCATGCCCTCAGTTGTTGCTTGACGTAGCGGGTGAGATGCGGGTTTTCCATATAGGTGTAGAGTTAGTCTTTGTTTTTTTTGCGGCGCACGTCGATCACCTGTCCGGTGTAGTCGCTCGCCAGGGTCTGTGCCGTAGCCAGCGCCACCTGCTCCGCGCTGAGCAGCGTTTCGTCGGGCTCGATGCCGAAGTTACGCTGGCGCATGGGCGTCTTGGTGCGCTCGGGGTTGATGCAGTTGACGCGGATGCCGTCGGCGTCCCACTCCTGTGCGATGGCCTGCACGAAGTTGACGATGGCAGCCTTGGTCGAGGAGTAGATGCTGTAGAAGGCGCGACCGCGGGTGTAGCTGCTGGAGGTGAAGAAGATGAGCTTGCCCTTCGTCTTCTGGAGATAGGCGTGGGCCTCGAGGGCGACGTTCACGGTGCCCATGTAGTTGGTCTGCACGGCTGCGGTGATGGTGGTGTAGTCGGTCGAAATGAGGGGCTGGCGATGGAGCAGGCCGGCGGTGTTGATGACGAAGTCGATGTGTCCCTCCTGCGCGTCCACCTGGTGCAGGGCGCGGGCCACGTCGGTGCGCTGCCCGACGTCGATGCCTCCCTCGCTGCGGGAGAAACTGTGCACATGGCAGCCGAGCGACGTGAGCAGACGTGCCGTCTCAAGCCCGATGCCGCAACTGCCGCCGAACACCACAGCCACGCGGCCGCTGAAGTCCTCCTGGCGCAGGGGCAGGTCGGCGAGGCTGATGCTGCGCAGTTGGAAATACTTGTCGAGCAGGTAGGTGTCTTCCTTGTATGTCAGTTTCATGTTGCTCTCCTCGCCCGGCACGACATAGACGGGCACGTCGGGCAGGTAGCGGCGCACCACCCCGCAGTCGTCGGTGGCGCGGAACTGTGGGTCCTGCAGCGCGATGTCGTAGGCACGGCGGATGGTCTGCAGGTCGAAAGCCTGCGGTGTCTGTCCGCGGCGAAGGCGCGAACGGTCGGGAATCTGGGCAATGAAGTCGCCTTCGACCTCGATGATGGTGTCGGCCGAGGGCATGGCCACGTCGATGGCTTGGTAATGTTCAAGGGCTTCGACCACCTCATCGACGATGCGCTGGCTCACCAGCGGACGGACGGCGTCGTGGAAGATGAGGTTGACGTCGCAACCCTCGTAGGCACGGATGGCCGACAGGCTGGAGTCGTAGCGCTCTTTGCCTCCCTTCAGAATCTTCGCGACTTTGCGCCATCCGTTGCGCAGCGTCATTTCCTCGAAAGTGGAGACGTAGAACGGGTTCGACACGATGGCAATCTGGTCGATATGTGCGTTGCGTTCGAACACGTCGATGGTGTGTTCGACCACCATCTTACCAGCCACTTTGAGGAACTGCTTCGGTGTCGAGAGCCCGAGCCGGCTTCCGATGCCGCCAGCCAGTATCACAGCAATGTTACGTTTCATATATTTCTCTTTTCACTTTTCACTTTTCACTTTTCACTCTTTTTCTTCCACCGTCCGCTCAGCCACGGCACACGTTCGACATACGGCACGAGCAGCAGGCACACGCCGAAGAGCACGAGCAGCAGGATGGTGTAGTCGTCCCAGTGGCCGCGCAGGCTGCGCACGTTGGCCGTCCGGATCAGCTTGTAGAGCACGAGTATGGGGTAGTGGGCGACGAAGAAGACCATCGAATGCTCGCCGATGTAGTTGACCAGCGGGATGCGCGGTGTGTGGAGCGAGAGCAGCAGGCCCGAGAGGCTGCAGAGCGAGGTGACGGTCGAAATCAGAATGACCCACCACTCGCCAGACCACGCGTTGCTGCTCATCGTGTAGCGGCAGGGCCATGTGGCGTTCAGCCAGACGAACACGCCCAGCATCAGGAGCGAGACGATGATGGTGTTGCGGCGCTTCAGGCGTTCCATCACCCAGCGCCACACGCGGCCCAGGAAGAAGAGGAAGATGCCGAAGAACACGTTGTTGAGGCTCAGCCACAGCGGGTTGTCCATCGTGTAGAGCCACCAGCTGATGAGCGGAAAGCCCAGCACCAGCCAGCGCAGACCCCGCACCTTCGAGATGAAGTGCATGCAGATGTAGGCCCAGAAGAACGAGAAGAGGAACCACAGGGGGCCGTTGCCGTAGAACGAGCTCGTCTTGTACACGTGGTCCCACGACAGTGCCTTCACCACTGCGCTCTTGGGGTCGAGGATGAAGAGGGCGAAGCTGAAGACCACGAGGTTGCCGATGAGGCCCCACACGACGTAGGGCACGAGCAGACGCTTTGCTTTGTCGATGCAGTACTGGCGCGAGTTGCCGCTGATAGTCTTGTTGAAGTAGCCCGCCTTGAAGAAGAAGAACGACATGAAGTAGTACGTCCACTCCATCACTTCGACCCACCATCCCTCGTTGGCGAAGCCGCATGCCTCGGTCACGTGGAGCACAATCATGCGGATGATGCACAGGCCGCAGAGCAGGTCGAAGGTGTGGTTGCGGGGTTTTTGGCGCATTTCAGTCATGGTCACGCTGGAGTTGGAGGGCGTCGAGCAGGGGTGTGCTCGCCGCCGTGGTGAATTTACGCCCGAACATCTTGCCCGATGCCAGCAGACGGTCCATGTCGTCGAGCCGCCACACACGGATGACGGGCACGTAGTCGATGCAGTGGAGCGGCGTGAGGGCTGCGAGGGTGGGGTAGGCACCGCGGCGCAGGAGGCAATGCGGGGCGAAGCGGGGAGAGTTGAAGGCAATGGTGTGGATGCACGTCTCGGAGGGTGCGAACGAGCGGGCGAAGTAGCGGCGGATTTCCGCATGTGCCGCCCACTGACCGACGACGTGTGCCGCCAAGTCGCGGGTCAGGCAGAAGTAGTCGCTGCCCTTGAAGAGTGGCCAGCGGCGACCCTCCACCGTGAGGTGCAGCGGTTGCTGGCGGTGGGTCCACTTGAGCACACGTCGCCAGAGTTTCGACAGGCGGTCGTTCCACTGGGGACTGAGCCACGCGAAGTCGGTCTGCGGACGCTGGCGGCGATACATCTGCTTGTCGCGTTCCGCCACTTCGTCGCTTTCGAGGCAGATGCCGGCGAGCCACTCCTGGGTGGGCTGCGCCTCAAGCGTCTGCCGGATGCGGCGGTTCGACCACAGCGGGTAGTCCTGGCCGCTGAGCATGAACAGATGGCTGATGTGCGGGCTGTAGTCGAGGGCTTTGCGAAGCATGCGCATCTGAAACTCCACCTGCGAACAGGTGCCCCAATAGACGTTCACACGTTCCTGCGGACCGAGGAAGTGGACGTTCGCAGCCGCACAGGCCTCGGCAAAGGGCCGCACATCGACTTTGCGGTCGATGTGGACGAAGAACTCACAGTCCTCGCCGTCGAGGGCGCGGATGAGGCGTGCGAGCTGGGTGGGGTCGCTGAAGGCGGATATGCAGTAGGCAATCTTCATGGCTGGGAAGGGGCTTCTTGTCGTGAGACGTCGGGCAGTTTGGTACTGCGACCGAACAGGTATTTCTTCAGCACGGGGCTGACACGCAGCACGTGCGACACCACACAGCACATTGCCACGACGAGCAGTGCCATGCCGATGGTGAGCAACTGCTCGACCAGGAAGTTCGGCTGGTTGGCATTCATCCAGCGTCCCACCTGCGGCAGCTTGGGCATGAAAATATAGTGGAGCAGATAGACGTCGAGCGTTCGTGTGCCGATGTATTGCAGCAGGCGTCCGCCGCGCGTCTTCTGCGAGAACGCTTCGTGGTAGTGGCGGAAGGTCATCACGATGATCATCATCAGGCTATACATGGCCACCGTGCGCGACAGGTTGAGCCACTCGCCGCGGAGTGTGTGCCACTTCAGGGCGTCGGCCGTCGAGAAGAACGCCACCAGAATCAGGATGATGAAGGGTCCGCGCGTGTCGAGCAGACGCTCCACCCGCGGCCAGTTGCGCGCCACGATGTTGCCGAAAACGAAGAAGTGCATGAAGTAGATCACCTGTATCAGGCTCGACCACTGCATGAAGTCCGACTTCGGATAGGTGAACACCTTGGGCAGGTAGGACGTTTCATAGACAAACAGACAGGCAATCCACAGGATCCAGATGGCCCAGCGGCCCCACTTCAGTTTGCTTTCCAGAAAAGAAAACAGGAAGTACACGATGAACATGATGAGCAGTGCCCAGGTGAACCAGTAGCCGCCCTTGGTCGGACGCTGCATGATGTCGATAAAGGCGTCCCAGAAGTGGGGCCTGCGCACGACAATATACACGCACAGGAACACCAGCGTCGGAATCATCTGTACCTTGAACTTCTTCCACACCATCATGCCCAGCCGGACGGGCGTCCACAGCATGTCGGGCTTCCATACCAGGAAACCGCTTACGAAGAAGAACAACGGCATACGGAACAGAACGAAGAATGGCAGCGATGCCGACGTCTTCACGTTGATGCCATAGCACATCTGAGCCACATGGTTGGCGACCACCAGTATCATCGTCAACCCACGCAGGGCATCAAGCCACTGGAGCCTCTCTTTTGTTATCATGCCTTCTGATAAATTGAATGCTTTCGCGCAAAATCTTTGCGCCTGTCAGCCACACTATACCTATATATAATATACCCGCCACGACCACGCGCACCGCCAACAGCAGCCACGGAGTTTCCAGACCGCCGGTCAGCCATCCCGTCGCCACCATGCTCAGCACGGCGATTAGCAGGAACGGCACCATGTCGCGGAGTGCATCGGCCAAGCGCAGGCGGATTTCGCGCCATACGAAGCCATGCCATATCAGCATCCAGCACACGTACACCGCGACGTAGAGCAGAACCATGAGGCGGATGCCGCTCAGCGAAATGTGGAGAGTGAAAAGCGAAAAACTGAAATGCAGTTTCAGGAAATGCACCGCACAAAGCAGTGATAGGACGAGCACGCCCTGGCCGACGACGTTCCACATATAGACATTGCTCCGTCCACGCGAAATGAGAAAATTGTAGTGGAGCGCAGCCAGCGGCATGAACGCCCCTGCCACACACAGCATCTGCAGCAGTTCGGCGCTGGGCAGCCACTTGGCGCCCACCGTCAGCACGATAAATTCGCGCGCCACCAGCGCCAGTCCCAGCATGGCGGGGAAACACAGCAGCGACGTGAAGCGGAGCATCTTGCGGAACGCACGGCGCAGGCGTTCGGCGTCGTCGCCCACCTGGACGAACATCGGTTGGGCCACGCTCTGCACCATACCCGTCACCAGTCCGCTGCCCATCTTGTTCCACTTGTCCGCCTGTTGGTAGCGACCGACCTCGTTTTTCGTGTAGAAATTGCCCAGCAACAGGGCAAAGATACTGTTGTTGAGGGTGTTGAAGATGTTGGTGACAAGGATTTTGCAGCTGAAACCGAACATCTCGCGGATGGGCTGCCACGAGAAGTGGAGCATGGGCCGGAAACCGCTGATGTGCCAGCTCAGCACGCTCACGGTCAGGATGAACAGGATGTTCTGCGTCACCAAACTCCAGGCGCCGCACTCCAGAGCCGCCATCGTGATGCCCACGGCGCCCGACACCAGCAGCGCCACGATGCCGATGAGCGTCTGTTCCTTCATCATCAGGTTTTTGTAGAAATGAGCGCGTGGCGCAATCGAAAAACTGGCAAAAAAGAATCCCAGGAAGGCATAGCGCGACAGCCACAGCAGCTGAGGCTCGTGGAAATACCACACCAGCAGGGGTGCCGAGAAGAAAAGCACGACGTAGATGAGGGCACTCGTCGTGACATTGAACCAAAACACTGAATTGAAGTCCTCGCGGGTGGCGTTTTTCCGGTTGATCAGCCCGCTGATGAATCCGCTCTCCTGCAGTGCCGAGGCGATGGCAGTGAACACCGCCACCTCGCCAGCCAGACCATAGTCGGCCTCGCCCAGCAAGCGTCCCAGCACGATGCCGAACACGAGGTTCAGCACCTGCATCGACCCGTTGTTGGCCAAGCCCCACAGCAGTCCGCGGGCAGTGCGTTCCTTCAGATTCTGCGTCTCCATTGTCGATTCAGCAGTTCCCGTTTTTTAATTTTTAATTCTTAATTTTTAATTTTTCCCTTTTCACTTTTCCCTTTTCACTTTCCCCTTTACCCTTTCCCCTTCTTCCACCTTCCGCTCAGCACGGGTACCTTCTCGACGTAGGGGACGAGCCAGGCACAGACCACCAAAGTGAGCATGAGCATCAGGATAAAGTCGTCCCAATGGTGGCGTATGCCGTGTCCGAAGAGATGGCGTGTCAGCTGATAGACATGCATGACGATGTAGTGGACGACGAAGAACACCATCGAGTGCTCGCCGACGTAGTTGACCAGTGGTATGCGACGCTGCGGCAGGCAGAACAGCAGTCCCGATATGCCGCACAGGCACAGCACGTTCACCACCAAGGCACTCACCGGTCGCTTCAAGAATCGGTTGAAACTCATCTCGTATTCGCCGTGCGCATGGCGATTCAGCCAGATGAAGACTGCCACCATCAGCAGCGAAGCCAACAGCAGCACCCAGCGCCGCCACCTTCTGGCCTGTTCTTCCTTCGCCGTCGGTTGCGACGCCGTCGCGGCAAAGACAACCCGTCGCCACAGCTTTCCCAGCCAGAAGAAGAACACCCCCATGAACACGTTGTTGAGGCTCAGCCACAGCGGATTGCCCAGTTTCCAGAGTCCCCATCCCACGAGGGGAAACAGCAGCACGGCCCATTGCAGGCCCCGCACCTTTCCCATCAGGTGCATGACGACGTAAGCCGCGAAGAACGACAGCAGGAACCACAGCGGGGGGTTGCCATACCACTGGCTTGTCTCCCACACATGGCTCCACTGTAGCCGGCGGATGTGCGGAGCGAAGCGTTCCTGGTCGATGAGCAGGAAACCGCCATAGACGATGCTGCCGATGATGCCCCACGAGAGGTAGGGGACGAGCAGCCGTCGGGCGCGGTCCTTGACATACTGGCCCGTGTTGCCAGCCACCGTCTTGTTGAAGTAGCCGGCCTTGAAAAAGAAGAACGACATGAAGAAGAACGTCCACGCCATCATCTTGCCGCACCAATAGTCGGCGCGCATGCCGCACAAGCCTGCCACGTGCAGGGTAATCATGCGCAGGATGCACAGCCCGCACAGCAGGTCAAACGTATGGTTCCGTTCCTTCATCCCGCCCCTTAGTTATACAGGTGTATCATCGTGCCGTCGTATCGGGTCTGGTATTGGTACAGGCCGCGCGGGGATGGGTGCAGCCCGTTCCCCTTGTCGATGATATAGGTGTCGTACTCCAGGGCATAGACGATGCCGCAGTGCTCACACGTAGCCTGCGCACCCTTCACCGTCATGCGGTACTGAGCCTGGTCGCAGTTGGGGCAAGCCAGGTCGAAGCAGCACAGCAAGCCGTTGAAGTCTGTGCCCACAATCAGTCCGCCGCAGCCGAACTGGAAGTCCTTCTGAAGCGCGTCCATGGCATACGGTTTGGAGCCTGTTTCGCTCTTCATCACGATGTCGCTGCCCACCTGGCGGATGGTGGCAAAGAGTCCGAACCCGCCCACCGCAGGCATCAGTTCGCTGTACGACATCACGGTGAAGCCGCACATCACGCGGTATTTAGTCGAATACTTCCGTGTGGCCTCCCAGTCTTCTTTCTTGCAACCGCACAGCAGCAGGCACAGCAGTGCGACGACAGCCATGACGCGCTGCGCCGCAGAGAAGGTTTTAAGTCGTTTTTTTTCGTTCATTTCTATCTGTTTCATTCGCGCAATTCGTGCCATTCGTGGTTCTTCACGGCACATTTCATTCGCGTCATTCGTGCCATTCGTGGTTCTTCACGGCACATTTCATTCGCGTCATTCGTGCCATTCGTGGTTTCGCACGGCACATCTCATTCGCGCAATTCGTGCCATTCGTGGTTTAGAAGGACAGTGCAGGGTCAGCCACGATAGCCTCGATGGCCTGCAGTTCGTCGACCGAGAACGTGAGCTTGTCCAGTGTCTGGAGGTTGTTGTCCAGCTGTGCGACGCTCGACGTGCCGATGATGACGCTGGTGACACGCGCATCGGCGAGCACCCATGCCAGGGCCATCTGTGCCAGCGACTGCCCACGCGCTTCAGCAATCTGCTGCAACTGTCGCGCGGCGGCGACGCGTTCGGGCGTCACCTGCGACCTTTGCAGGAAACCGCTCTGCTTGGCGGCGCGGCTTCCTTCGGGGATGCCGTTCAGGTATTTGCCCGTCAGCAGTCCCTGTGCCAGGGGCGAGAAGCAGATGATGCCGCTGCCCGAGTCGGCAGCCAGCTGGAAGTTCTGCCGCAGTGCCTTGCGGTCGAAGAGCGAGCAGCGGTACTGACTGAGCAGGCAGGGCACGTGGGCTTCCTTCAGTATCTTGTAGGCCAGCGCCTGCTCGGCGGGCGGATATTTCGAAATGCCGACGTAGAGTGCCTTGCCCTGGTGTACGAGCTGGATGAGCGCTTCCATCGTCTCTTCCACCGGTGTGACGCCGTCGTAGCGGTGGCTGTAGAAGATGTCGAAGTAGTCCAGCCCCGTCCGGCGCAGGCTTTGGTCGCACGAGGCGATGATGTTTTTGCGCGACGAGCCCGTGCCATAGACGCCAGGCCACATGTCGTGGCCGGCCTTCGAGGCGACGAACATCTCGTCGCGGTGGGATGCCAGCTGTTCGCGCAGGATGCGTCCGAAGTTCACCTCTGCACTGCCTGGCTCGGGACCGTAGTTGTTGGCGAGGTCGAAATGGCAGATGCCGGCGTCGAAGGCGCGCAGCAGCATCTGCGTCGCCACGCCGAAGTCATCGACCGAGCCGAAGTTGTGCCAGAGTCCGAGCGACAGGCGTGGCAGCTGCACGCCGCTGTGTCCGCAATAGGAGTAAAGCATAATCAGGAGTTGAGAAGTTTCTCGAGCGAACGATCGACTTGTGCAAAGTCAAACTCGCTGCACACCTGGTCCATCAGTGCCGCGATGTGGTCGTTGCAGAGGTTGCCGATGGAGCCTTCGTGGGTGTGGTGCAGGTTTTTGTCGGGTGTGAAGCGTCCAGCCTCGATGTCGAGTCCGACCTGACGGTAGGCATCGCGGAAGGGCACGCCGTCGGCAGCCAGGCGGTTGACGGTCTCGACCGAGAACATCGGGTCGTAGATGGGGTTGTCGAGGATATGCTCGTTCACCGTGATGCGGTGGATGATGTAGGTTGCCATGCGCAGGCAGTCCTTCAGCTCGTCGAAGGCAGGGAGGAACGACTCCTTGATGATCTGCAGGTCGCGGAAGTAGCCGCTGGGCAGGTTGTTCATGATGAGCGTGATGGTCTGCGGCAGCGCCTGCAGTTTGTTGCATTTGGCCCGGATGAGTTCGAAGACGTCGGGGTTCTTCTTGTGGGGCATGATGCTGGAGCCGGTGGTGCAGTCGTCGGGCAAACGGACAAAGCCGAAGTTCTGGTTGGAGAACAGGCAGGCGTCGAAGGCGAGTTTTGCCACTGTGCCGGCGATGCTGGCGAGCGAGAAGGCGACGTTGCGCTCGGTCTTTCCACGGCCCATCTGGGCATAGACCACGTTGTAGTCCATCGAGGCGAAACCGAGCAGGTCGGTGGTCATCTGGCGTCGCAGGGGGAAGGAGCTGCCGTAGCCGGCTGCCGAGCCGAGCGGATTGCGGTTGGTGATGCGCCAGGCGGCGAGCAGGTACTGCATGTCGTCGACCAGACTCTCGGCATAGGCGCCGAACCAAAGGCCGAAGCTCGACGGCATGGCGATCTGCAGATGGGTGTAGCCTGGCATGAGCACGTCGCGGTGGCGCTCACTCTGGGCGAGGAGTTCGTCGAAGAGCTGGCGTGTGAGCACGAAGACTTCGCGCAGCTGCTGGCGGATGTAGAGTTTGAGATCGACGAGCACCTGGTCGTTGCGCGAGCGTCCGCTGTGTATCTTCTTGCCGACGTCGCCCAGGCGGCGTGTGAGCAGCAGCTCGACCTGCGAGTGTACGTCCTCGACGCCTTCTTCGATGGTGAACTCGCCGCGTTCGCACTGGCAGTAGATGTCGCGCAGGGCTTCGAGCAGCTGGTCGAGCTCCTGCTGTGTGAGCAGCCCGATGCTCTGGAGCATGGTGATGTGGGCCATGGAGCCGAGCACGTCGTAGGGCGCGAGGTAGAGGTCCATCTCGCGGTCGCGACCGATGGTGAATCGTTCGATTTCGTCGGTCATGCGGACCGACTTGGTCCACAGGTTGTCATTCTTGGTCATAGGGAATCATGCTGAGAGCGTCGGCCACCCGTTCGAGTCCCTCCTTGAGTGGCTTCTCGACCATCATCTTGATGAAGGGGTTGAGCGAGGCGTCGAGCGTGAGTTTCATTTTGGAGGACGATTCGCCGGTGGGCAGAACCTGGATCCAGAACTTGACGGGCACGGGCGACTGGGTGGCTTCGAACTTCACCATCTGTTGGGGTTGGCGCTCGGTGATTTGGATGGTAATCTTTCCGATGGGCGGAATCTCGACCGAGAGGGTGTCGGTGGTGAAGCTGAGGGTGTGCAGTTGCTTGCGAGCCTTCTCCAGCTGCTCGTCGGTCACTTTGCCGCTTGCCTTGATGCGTTCGACGGCTGCGGGGTCGTTGAGTTTCTCCTTCAGGACCTGGAGGTTGCTCAGGTCGGAGAGTTTGGTATAGACAGCTGCCTGCGAGGCTGCGATCTGCTTGATGTTGCTTTCGTATTTAGCCATACAATTATTTCAATTGTTCACTTTTCATTTTTCACTTTTCAGTCTTCACTTTTCACTCTTTCAACTCTCCCAGTGTGCAGGGTCCTTGCGCCATTGGTGGAGCAGGGACAGGTGGGCTTCGGTGATGTAGCCGGTGTGCAGGGCTGCATTGACCACGGCGTCGTAGTTGGTCAGTGTGACCAGACGGACATCGGCCTGCTTGAATGCCTCGGCTGCCACGTCGAAGCCGTAGGTGTAGGAGGCCACCATGCCGACCACGTCGCAGCCGTTCTGGCGGATGGCCTCGACGGCCTTGAGGCTGCTGCCGCCGGTCGAGATCAGATCTTCGACCACGACAACCTTCATGCCCGGCTTCAGCTCGCCCTCGATCAGGTTCTCGAGTCCGTGGTCCTTGGGCTTGGAGCGGACATAGACGAAGGGCAGTCCGAGGGCGTCGGCCACGAGAGCGCCCTGTGCGATGGCTCCCGTTGCCACACCAGCCACGGCGTCGGCGTCGGCAAACTGTTCGAGGATGATGCGCGTGAGTTCGATTTTGACGAACGAGCGCAGGTCGGGATAGGAAAGTGTCTTGCGGTTGTCGCAGTAGAAAGGCGACTTCCAGCCGCTGGCCCAGGTGAAGGGGTTCTCGGGCTGCAGCTTGATGGCTTTCACCTTCAGCAGTTTCTCTGCGAAGATGGTTTCAAGAGTCTTCATTGTGTCGTTGTGTTGGGTATGGGGTGCAAATTTACGAAAATATTTTCATCCGAGCAACTGGCAGAGCTCTTTCATGCCCTCGGAGGCCGTTTTCTGGATGACGTGGACCCGCATCGAGGGGTCGAGGTGGGCGGGTGCAGGGTCGATGAGGTAGGTGGAGCAGCGGGCAGACGCATAGTGGATGAGCCCTGCGGCAGGATAGACGTTGAGCGACGTGCCGACCACCACGAGGATGTCGGCCTGCTGCACGGCCTCGGCGGCAGGCTCGATCATCGGCACCAGTTCGCCGAACCACACGATGAAGGGGCGCAGCTGCGAGCCGTCGCGGGCACGGTCGCCGATGTGGATGTCGGGTTGCTCGGGCGTGAGGGTGACGAGCTGCGAGGGATCGTTGGGCGAGAGGGTCGAAGTGGCCTTCATCAGTTCGCCGTGCAGGTGGATGATGTGGGACGAGCCGGCCCGCTCGTGCAGGTCGTCCACGTTCTGCGTGACGACGGTCACGTCGTAGTGCTGCTCCAGTTCGGCTACCAGTCGGTGTGCCTCGTTGGGGCGGACGTCGTGGAGCTGTCGGCGCCGTTCGTTATAGAATCGGATGACGAGTTCAGGGTCGGCTTCGTAGCCCTGGATGGATGCCACCTGCATGACGGGGTACTGCTCCCAGAGCCCGCCCGAGTCGCGGAAGGTGGTGATGCCGCTCTCGGCCGAGATGCCGGCACCGGTGAGGAAGACAATTCGTTTCATACGCGCGTACTATAATTAAGGTATCAACTTCGTTTCAGCTACAAAGATAAGGGAAATAATTGGAACAAAAGATGGAATATGGAAAAATTTCTGCAGCGCCGCAAACTTGCCTCTTCCGCACTGCAAACTTGCCTCTTCCACGATGCAAACCGGCGTCCTCCGCACCTCAAACTTGCCTCTTCCGCACCGAAGACTTCGTCCCTGCGCGGAGAAAACTCAAAATAGCAATGGAATTTGTAGAAATATCAGTGGAATTTCTGAAAATATCAATGGAATTTGTAGGAATATCAATGATATTTTGAGTTTTCTCGGCGCAAAAACTGACTTTCCGCTGCGGCGTCGGCGGGTTTCGGGGGCGGCGTCGGCGAGTCGTGGGTGCGGTGGCGGTGGATTTCGGCTGCGGCGGGCTTGGAATCGGTGCGGAGGGTGGCGAGACGTGAGGTGGCGTTTTGTAACACCGATGTTGCAACTGACCGCCAAATTGTGTGCGGAAACGGCGTTGAGAGAGTTTTTTCTAAAAAAAAACTAAAAACGCTGTGCCTGTGTTGGCTATGTGAAAAAAAAGCCTTAACTTTGTGTCGCTTTTTAAGGTAAAAGCCATTTTCCGAGAGAAAGAGAATCGAAGAAACTTCATTATATTTTAAACAAAAACTATGGCAACATTGGATTTGCAGAAGTACGGCATCACCGGTTCGACCGTGATTGCCCACAACCCTTCCTATGAAGAACTGTTCAAGGAAGAGACAAAGGCCGGCCTCGAAGGTTACGAGGTAGGTCAGGTAACAGAACTCGGCGCTGTGAACGTCATGACCGGTATCTTCACCGGCCGTTCGCCTAAAGACAAGTACATCGTCGACGACGCCAACAGTCACAACAACGTGTGGTGGACTACCGAGGAGTACAAGAACGACAACCACCCCATGTCGGAAGACGTATGGGCAAAGGTGAAGGAAATCGCCATCAAGGAGCTGTCGAACAAGCAGCTGTACGTCGTTGATGCCTTCTGCGGCGCCAACGAGGCTACACGTCTGGCCGTACGCTTCATCGTCGAAGTGGCTTGGCAGGCACACTTTATCAAGAACATGTTCATCCAGCCCACAGAAGAGGAGCTGAAGAACTTCGAGCCGAACTTCGTCATCTACAACGCATCGAAGGCCAAGGTTGACAACTACAAGGAGCTGGGCCTGAACTCGGAGACTTGCGTCGCCTTCAACACCACCAGCCGCGAGCAATGCATCATCAACACATGGTACGGCGGCGAGATGAAGAAGGGAATGTTCTCGATGCAGAACTACTATCTGCCCCTCCAGGGCATCGCTTCGATGCACTGCTCGGCCAACACCGACATGGAAGGAAAGAACACTGCCATCTTCTTCGGCCTCTCCGGAACTGGTAAGACCACACTCTCGACCGACCCGAAGCGTCTGCTCATCGGCGACGACGAGCACGGCTGGGACGACGAAGGCGTCTTCAACCTCGAAGGCGGCTGCTACGCCAAGGTCATCAACCTCGACAAGGACAGCGAGCCCGACATCTACAACGCCATCCGTCGCGACGCCCTGCTGGAGAACGTAACGGTTGACAAGGACGGCAAGATTGACTTTGCCGACAAGAGCGTGACCGAGAACACACGTGTCAGCTACCCCATCAACCACATCGAAAAGATTGCTCAGAAGGTGAATGGCAAGAGCTCCGGTCCCGATGCCAAGAACGTCATCTTCCTCTCGGCCGACGCCTTCGGCGTGCTGCCCCCCGTATCGATCCTCACACCCGAGCAGACGAAGTACTACTTCCTCAGCGGCTTCACCGCTAAGCTCGCCGGCACAGAGCGCGGCATCACCGAGCCCACACCGACCTTCTCGGCTTGCTTCGGCCAGGCTTTCCTCGAACTGCACCCCACAAAGTACGCAGAGGAACTGGTGAAGAAGATGGAAAAGAGCGGTGCCAAGGCCTATCTGGTGAACACCGGTTGGAACGGCACGGGCAAGCGCATCTCGATCAAGGATACGCGCGGCATCATCGACGCCATCCTCGGCGGCGCCATCCTCTCGGCTCCTACCAAGAAGATTCCTTACTTCAACTTCGAAGTGCCCACGCAGCTCGACGGCGTGGCATGGGGCATCCTCGATCCTCGCGACACGTATCAGAACCGTGCCGAGTGGGACGAGAAGGCTCGCGACCTCGCAGCCCGCTTCATCAAGAACTTCAAGAAGTACGAAGGCAATGAGGCTGGTAAGGCTCTCGTAGCTGCCGGTCCTCAGCTCTAAGAAAGTGAAAAGTGAAAAGTGGAAAGTGAAAATGGCTGCGTGTCGAAAGCGGCAGGACAGTGTTTTTAACTTTTGACTCTTAACTCATCACTTACGAAACACCAATTTCTCCCCGATTCTCCAAAGAATCATTTTCTTGGGCAAGCCCGTTGCGAAACGGGCTTGCTTTTTTTTCTGCTCGTCAGGCGGTGCAGCGTCAGCAATCGAAAGAGCTTTGGGCATGGACGCGGCGGATGACACGGAGAAGGGAAGCGTGAACCCCGTGTTGCCAGTGCCAAAAGCCACGTTCGACCGATTGGGGATGCCATGACAGGAGTCTAAGTGAAAAAACCGTTAAACTTTCCTTATTATTTTGCCAGTCGGAACATTTGTGCTAACTTTGCCGCGAATATTCACATTTAATACTAACTAAGGTATGAAAAGAACATTACTTTCGGGCATCGCCATACTGCTCGTTGCCGTATGCGCCAGTGCCAAAAGCCTCGTTCTGGAACTGAACGACGGCACGCTCGTCTATTATCTGCTGGGCGGCGAAACCAACCCCGTGCTCCGCTTCGACGGTGACGAAGTGATGGTTGACGCCGACAAATACGCATTTACGGACGTGGCAAAATTCTTCATCAGCGAGGAAGACCAACCCACAGCCATCGACGGAAAACCCGCCGAAGCACAGACCGAGATGAAGGACGGTCAGCTCTACGTCTCGACACAGGAAACCGTGGCTGTCTATACGACCGACGGACGACTGGTGAGCCGTGCTCATCAGGCTGGAAAAGGCCGCAGTGTGGTCGATGCCTCGCAGCTCGCAGCCGGCGTCTATGTCGTTCGCTACGGAAAGAAAAGTTTCAAGTTTGTGAAACGTTAATCCTGACACTACGAAAAACCATTTCCCCTACGACATGAAGACGAAGAACACATGGCTGGCAGGAGCGCTGCTTCTGCTCTCAGCCCTCACGGCACATGCCCAGACCGATCGCACCATCTATTGCGTAGAAGGCGAAGCCCACGAGTTTAACCAATCGGCCAAAGCCTTTACCCTCACCCCCGACGACTGCATGGAGTTCGGCACACGCCGACTCACCGTGCGCTACGCCGACGGCACGACCACGACCTGGCCCTACAGCCACATCGACTATCTCTCGTTCGAAAATCCCCTGCCCACGCTCTACCGGCCCTCGTACCTCAACACGAACGACTTCACCAAGCCCTCCAGCCGATTCTGCTGGGAACGCTCGATGGAGTCGGAACACTTCGTCGTGATGTGGGAAGCAGGCTTCGGCACCGACCCCACACAAGCTGCCGACCGCTACCGCTTCGACCCCGCCGCCATGCTGGAACAGGCGGAGAACATCTACCGCGTGTACACCGAGCAGCTGGGCTTCCTCGCTCCTGGCAGCGTGAAGGAAGCGCAGCAATACAAAATCATGATGTTCGTCAGCTACAGCACCGAATGGGCTGCCTACGGCTCGGGTCAGGACGATAAGGTCGGCACGCTCGACGTCAACCCCGACGCTGCCAACAGTCCGTCGACCGTGGCACACGAAATCGGCCATACCTTCCAGTACATCATCGGCTGTGAACTGGGCAGCAGCTCGCACGGCTGGCGCTACGGATTCGGCGACAACGGAAGCGGCGGCTGCGCCTGGTGGGAACAATGTGCGCAGTGGCAGGCCTACAAGGTCTATCCTGAGCAGAAATTCACCGACAGCTGGGCGTACGGCGTCTATAGTGCCTCGCACCTGCATCCCCTGCACGAGGAACCGCGCTATTCCTGCTTCTTCATTCAGGACTGGTGGTGCCAGCTCCACGGTGAGGACTTCATCGGCCGCCTGTGGCAGGAGGCTCTCTATCCCGAGGACCCCATCGAGACGTATATGCGCATGAACGGGCAGACGCTCGACGAGTTTGCGGCTGATATGTACGGCTATGCCACGCACGCCATTACCTGGGACATCGACGGCATTCGCGAACAAGGCAAGACGCACCAGAACGCCTTCAAGACCACGATGCACCGCTGCGACGACGACCAGACGGTCTGGGAAGTCGATGCCAGCAACTGTCCGCAGAACTTCGGATTCAACATCATCGAGCTTAACTTGCCAGAGGCCGGCAGCACCGTCGTCGCCAACTTCAAGGGCGAAGCGGGTGCCGAGGGCTATCGCGCCATCAACGTTGATAAGGCAGGCTGGCGCTACGGATTCGTGGCACAGCTGGCCGACGGAAGCTGTGTCTATGGCGACATGGCAGCCGATGCCGAGGGCCGCAGCTCCTTCACCATCCCCGCCGACGCCACACACCTCTGGTTTGTCGTCATGGGTGCTCCGACCGCGTACTGGCACCATCCCTGGGACGACAGCGACACGAACGACGAGCAATGGCCCTACCGCGTGCAGTTCGTCGGCACAGACCTGCTGGGCGAATACCTCTTCCCCGAGGACTACAAGCGCTACGACACCGATGTGACGATGAACGTCGTCGTACCTGCCGAAGGTACCTACATGGGCACGATGATGACCGACCCCATCTGCCGCGCACTCGGTATCGGAACGAGCGACCTCAAGGCTCTGAATGCCAACACGCAGACGGACGGCGACGTCCTGCGCATCTACGGCCTCGACAAGGACGGCTCGGCCAGCGACGAACGTCTCTCGCCTTATGCCTACTATTATGCCTACAACATGGAGGGTGCCATCACCACATCGAACGACGAATTTGCGTACTACGTCATGTGGTCGCCTGCGTACAACCAGACACTCTACGTCATCCTGAAGGAGGGACTGGAGCTGACTCCCGACCAGGTGCTCACCGGCGGCTTCGTCGTCAAGTACACCCACACCGACGGCAATACCTACACGGCCAACGTCCATCTCAACATCACGAAGGAGCAGAAGGAGCCTGAGGCTTTGCAATAAGGGACTGCACCTGTTGTCATAAGGAGCCTTCGCTTCTATCATACGAAAAACGCCGGAGCAACGATATGTGCTCCGGCGTTTTATCTTGGGCTGTATGCAGAATGTCGCTGCTTACTTCACGCCCAGCTTAGCCTTGACCTGCGCGGTGACATCGGTCGAGAGGGTGGTCGAGATGTAGGGAATGCCGCTGGTGGTGTCCATGACGTAGATGTAGCCACCGGCATCGCCCACTTCCTTGATGGCCTTGCCGACCTTCTCACTGATGGCTGCGAGCTTGGTCTGCTGCAGCTTCTGCAGATCCTGCTGCGAGGTCTGATAGTACTGCTCGAGGCGGTTGTTCAGCTCTTCAAGTTCCTGCTGGCGACGCTGCTTGATGGCATCAACCATCGTGGCTTCGTTCTTCTGGTAGTCTTCCATCTTGGTCTTCAGTTCGTCCTGCATGCGCTTCAGTTCGTCCTCATACAGCTTGGCCTGGGCCTGAATCTCGGTCTGGGCTGTGGTATATTCGGGCATGGCCTGAATGATTTCAGCTGAGTTGATGTGCGCAAACTTCTGCGCGAAGACGCTCATGGGAAGTGCCACGAGCAGAGTCAGAATGGTTTTCTTCATTTGATTTTAGTTTTTAAGTTTTTTAGTTATTAAGTTTTTTAGTTTTTAGTGTTGAGCGCGGCAGAGGATTTAGTGCGCGTAGCCGAGTTTCTGGAGCACCTCGTCGCTGATGTCGATCTTGGGCGAGGCGTAGATGATGCTGCCGCCCGAGGCACGGTCGAGCACGAGCTGGTAGCCACGCTGGTCGCAGATGTCCTTGACGGCGTTGTAGATTTCGTCCTGGATGGGGGCCATGAGGCTCTGGCGCTTCTTGAAGAGTTCGCCCTCCGAACCGAAGTATTTCTTCTTCAGGTCGCTGGCCTGCTTTTCCTTAGCCATGATTGATTCCTCGGTTTTTGTCTTCTGTGCGTCGCTGAGGAAGACAGCTTCGGACTGGTACTTCTTATATTCAGCTTCGACATCCTTGAGGACAGCCTCGATTTCGCCTTCCCACTTCTTGGAGATTTGGTTCAGCTGTTCGTTGGCACGTTCGTAGGCGGGTACGTTTTTGAGTATGTATTCCATATCGACCAACGCGAATTTCTGTGCTTGTACACAGAGTGCACTGAGCAGGCAGAGTGCACTGAGCAGGATCTTTTTCATGATTTTTTAGTTTTTAGATTTTACGTTTTTTTAGTTGAAGGTGCGCAAAGGTAGGGTGTTTTTCCCACACCCGCAGGTTGTGAATCCCTATTTTGCGAGGTGATTTTCCCTATATCATCAGAATTCTTGTCCGAGGATGAAGTGGAATTGGCTGCCGCCGTAGGCATTGGTGCCGAACACTTTGTCGAAGCCGTAAGCCCAGTCGATACCCATCAGGCCGACCATCGGCAGCATGAGTCGAACGCCGAAACCGGCCGAGCGCTTCATGTCGAAGGGATTGAAACGCTTGACATCGTGCCAGGCATTACCGCCCTCGAGGAACGCGATGCCGAAGATGTTGGTCGAGCCTTGCAGCAGAAAAGGATAGCGGAGCTCGAGCGTCATGCGGCTGTAGGCGAAGCCTTCCTGGCCGTAGGGCGTGAGCGAACCGTTGTCGTAGCCGCGCAGGCCGATCGTCTCGCTGTAGTAGCTGGAGGTGTAGCCCGACATGCCGTCGCCACCCATGTAGAATGTCTCGAAGGGTGAACGCTTGTGTGTATTGTAGTGACCCAGGAAGCCCATGTCGAAGCGGGCCATCAGGACGAAGCACTTTTGGGCGCTGCCCAGCGGGATGTAGTACCGACTGTTGAACTTCCACTTGTGGTATTCGATCCAGCGGTATATCTTCTGCAGGTTGGCCATGCGGTCAGCATCGGCAGTCGAAGTGTGGGCGCTGAGTGTTTTGTAGTCCAGGCCGTCGAAGAGCGAGTAGGGCGGGGTGGCACTGACGCTGAGCGAGAGCTGCGAACCGGAGCGCGGGAAGACAGGGTTGTCGATTGAGCTTCGCGAGAGCTGCAGCGTGAGGTTGATGTTGTTGCAGTTACCATCGGTGATGAGGAAGTATTCCCAATCCTTCAGCATATAGCGCGAGAAGGCCAGCGTGGCGGAGAGTGAGAAGCGGTTGTCCGGCCAGCGCAGACGCTTACCCCATCCGATGGACAGGCCGAACATTTGCATGTATTTGTCGGGGTCGTAGTATGACCCGTAGTTGTTGTAGTAAGAGTTGTTATAGTTGCCGTAGCCGTAGAGCATCGAGTAGTACGAGTTCATGTACGACGAGTTGTAATAGTTGGAGTTGACGTCGGTGTAGCGTGAGAAGTAGGCCGAGACGGAGAACGAGTTCGGGCGTTTGCCGCCGAACCATGGGTCGAAGAACGACACGCTGTAGGATTGGTAGTACGAGCCGTTGGTCGAGGCGCTGAGCTCGAGTTGCTGGCCGTCGCCCTGTGGCAGGATGCCGCGTCGGTTGGCGTTTTTGCTGAACAGGTTGCGCATCGAGAAGTTGGTAAACTTGATGCCGGCTTTGAGGATGACGCCCGTGTAGCCCCAGCCGAGCGAAAGTTCAACCTGGTCGCTTGCCTTCGGGGTGAGGCCCAGGTTCAGGTCAACCATACCTGTGCTCCGGTTAGGTTCGGGCGTGAAGTTCATCTTCTCCGGGTCGAAGTGTCCCATCTGCGCCAGTTCCTGATACGAACGCTTGAAGGCGTCCATCGAAAAGAGGTCGCCAGGCTTGAGATAGAGCTCACGGCGCACGACGTCTTCGTACACTCGCGTGTTGCCGTAGATTTTGATTTGGTTGATGCTGGCCTGTATGCCTTCGATGATTCGGATTTGCAGGTCGATGGAGTCGCCTTCCTCACCCACTTCGACGGGGGTGACGCGGTTGAAGACGTAGCCGTCGTTGTAGTAATAGTTCGACACAGCATCCTCGTCGGCCGTGAGTCGGTCGTTGATGTGCTTCATGTTATACACATCGCCCTTCTCCATGCGGAGCACTCGGTTGAGGGCGTCGGTAGAATAGACGGTGTTGCCCACCCACGAGATGTCGCGCACGTAGTATTTCTGTCCTTCGTCGATGTTGATATAGACGTTGACACGGTTGTTGCCGAGGTCCACCACGCTGTCGCTCACGATTTGGGCGTCGCGGTAGCCCATCTCGTTATACTTGTCGATGATGTTGTTCTTGTCCTCGTTGTATTTTTCGGTGATGAATTTCTTGGAGCGGAGTATGTTGGTGAATTTATTCTCGTGTGTTTTCTTCAGCAGGCCGCCGCCGAGCATTCCGCCGAGAATCTTGCGGCGCTTGAGGTGCTCGTTACCGGTGATGTAGATGTGCTCCACCTTCACTTTTTCCTTTTTGTCGATGTTCACATCTACGATGACGTGGTCCTTTTTGCTGATGTCGTCGTGCTGTACGATGTTGACTTCGGCGTTCTTGAAGCCTTTTCCGTCGAAGTAGTTCTTGATGACGATCTTGGCGCGGTCCACCATGTTGGGCGTGATTTGGTTACCGCTGACGATACCGATTTTCTGTGCGAGGTCGTCGTGTTCGCTTTTCCTGACGCCGTTGATGTTGACGCGGGAGACGCGTGGCCGTGTGGCGAGGACGATTTTGAGGTATATGCTGTCGTTCTGTATGCGTTCGGCTTCGATGCGTGCGTTGGAGAAGAGTCCGTGCTTCCAGTAGCGCTTCACGGCGGCGGTGATGTCGTCGCCTGGCACGGTGACGGTTTCTCCGACGGTCAGTCCGGAGATGCCGATGAGCAGGTAGTCTTCGTAGTTGTCAACGCCTTCGACGCTGATGCCGCCGATCGTCAGTTGGCGTGGCTGTCCATAGACGATGTTTGGCTTTTCGGTATCTTGCTGTGCACGGGCCGTGGGAATGAGCAGCAGTGTTGCCGCGGCGAGGCACAGGAGTTTCTTTATCTTCATGTTGGTGAGTTTCTGTTTTCTGTTTTCTACTTCTGTTCCTCTTCCACTTGTTCGCCGGTCTTGCCGAAGCGTCGCTGCCGATGCTGGTATTCGCAGATGGCGTGACAGAGTTCTTCTTCGTCGAAGTCTGGCCAGTAGGTTTTGGTGAAGTAGAATTCGCTGTAGGCACATTGCCAGAGCAGAAAGTTGCTGATGCGCTCCTCGCCGCCCGTCCGTATCATGAGTTCGGGGTCGGGTATGCCGGCTGTGTCGAGGTGCTGGGCGATGGTTTGCTCGGTGATGTCGTCGGGGTTGAGCCGTCCTTCCTTCACCAGTCGGGCAATGTCCTGGGTGGCCTTGGTGAGTTCCCACTTGGAGGAGTAGCTGAGCGCCATGACCATGCAGGTCTTCTTGTTGTTCTTTGTCTTCTCCTCGATGTCGAGGATGGCCTGTTGGATTTCGGGTGCGAGCCGGCTGCGGTCGCCGATGACGCGCAGTCGTGCCTCGTAGTCCATGAAGAGCTTTTCGACCAGGTTGTCCATCAGCAGCGACATGAGCGCCTTAATCTCGGCAGCGGGTCGGTTCCAGTTTTCGGTCGAGAAGGTATATAGGGTCACATAGTCGATGCCCAGTCGGCCGGCGGCTTTGAGGATTTCGTGTGCAGTCTGTGCGCCTGCCTGGTGTCCGTAGGTGCGTTCGCGCCCTTGTGCTTTGGCCCATCGTCCGTTGCCGTCCATGATGATGGCGATGTGACGCGGTATGCGTGTTCTGTCAACTTGTTCTATATACATGGGGTTACTCGTTGTTGCATTTACGGTATTTGGGACAGAGGTCGTAGCTGATGTAGAGCATGAGCATCGAGTAGCTGTCCTTGTTCTTCATGCCAGTGCTGACAATGCGGTAGGGGTCTTCGATTTTATCGAGTTTGTCGCTGGTTGTGAAACGGATGGCCCAGTCGATGCCGGCGTTCCAGCGCGGTGCAAACTTATATTTCAGTCCGATGCCGATCGGCAGGTTCAGGGCGACGTCGCCGCCACAGATGGTGGTGCCGAGGCCGATCTGGATATAGGGCGTGAGGCGTCGGCTGCCCTTGTAGCCTGCACCCGAACCATAGCCCCAGAACGACAGCTCATACTGGCAGCCCACATCGACGAGCGAGTTGCTGAATTTCCACTGTTGCTCGGGGTTGGCCGGAAAGCGGTTGTCGATGGTCATCGCATCGCCCGACACCTTGCCGAAGGCGAGGTCCAGCTTCAGCGACATTCGGGGGTTGAGGTTGTAGCGTCCGAAGAGTGCTCCGCCGGCGTTGATGTTCTTCAGCGGGTTCGCATAGTTGGCATCGCCGAAGTAGGTCATCGCTCCGGCCATGGCACCGAGTTCAAGCGCATACTCCAGTTCCTGGGCATGCACGGTGCTCATTGGCAGCAGGGCCATCAGTCCTGCCAGCGCTGCGGTCTTCAGTCTTCGGATCATCACGGCTATGATTCTTTAATTTTCACTTTTCACTTTTTTCGCCCCTCGCTTTTCACTTTTCACTCTTCACTTTTCACTTAAAAGTCCGTCTTTCCGACCATGCCTTCCCACACCTTGCCGCCACTCTGGATGATCCACAGGTGTTCGTCGATGGCGACGCCGCTGGCGGGCAGTTCGGGATGCGCGTGCAGGTCGGCCGGCAGCATGACGTTCGCGCTGTAGGCATACCACGACAGTCCGTTGTCGGTCGAGGCATAGAGGTAGCGATAGGCTTCCGACGTGTCGCCCGTCGAGGGGTCTGCACCGCCGAAGGCAAGGAGCTTGTCGCCCAGGCGCACCAACGAGAGGTTCTGCATGGCAGGCAGTCCGTAGGCGTTGTCGCTGGCGACGGGGATGTAGTTCCACTGCTGATTGCTCTCGGCATTAGCCGCCGAAACCTTGTACCACACGGCGGCATAGTCGCCCACGGGGTCCGTCAGTCCGAGCATGAGCACGTTCTCCAGCTCGGCATTGGTCTTGGTGTCGAACGAGATGCAGGCCACGGGGCTGACAGGCAGTTGGTCGAGGTCTGTCGTCCCGTTCGCGGTCCACGTCTCGAGGTCGGACGTCATGACGATGGCCGAACCGTCGTAGCCGTAGAGGTAAACGTCGTCGGCACAGAGCAGGCGCTGCAGTTTCTGGTCCGACGCCTTGGTCCATGCCACACCCTCGACGGCCGGCAGCGAGCGGTAGAGAGTGCCGTCGGTTGACAGGGCATAGAAGACACCCTTGAACACCACCACCGAACGGTAGTCCAGCATGCCGTCGGAGCATCCGGTCAGCACCTGGGGCGTCGTCCACGGCTTGTCGGCATCGGTGTCGAGCGAGGTGACGGTGGGCGTCCCGCCGTTCTCGGCAAACACATAGATGGTCGAGCCGACGGCCAGCGTGCGGTGCGGTCCGTCGAGCTTCAGTCCGAGCGACGAGCGGTCGGCCAGGTAGAGCGAATCCTTGTTCAGCTTCGCCTGGTTGAACTTCACGGTGTAGGTCTTCGAGTTTGCGCCGTCGGTCGATACGACGAGAAACTCCACATCCTTCGTGTAGTCCACCGAGTCCGTGCCCGAGACAAAGTTGTAGTAGTCGTCCCAGCCGCGCTGTTTGCAGAAGATGTAACCGTTGTAGGTCACCGTCGTGACCACGCGGCTGATGTCGGCCCAGCTGATAATGGAGTCCACCGATTCGATGGTTCCCTTCACCTGGTCGATGTTGAAGTAGATGCTTTTGCCGTCGATCACACGCGTGTAGGTGCTGTCGTTCAGCCCGTCCTTCGTCGTCGTGTGGAACGTCGTGGTGATGGTTCCGACCGAGAACGACGTGATGGCACACTGCGGATAGGTCACTTTGTCTTCCGTCTTCAGGCACGACGCCATCATCAGCACCGTAGCGGTCAACAGGCATATCTTTCCAAGAAGAGTTTTCATTCCGTATCTTCAGTTTTTTCAGTCCAAAAAGCCAGTCGTTGGCATTGGCACACAATTTTACGAGTGCAAAAATACAAACAAATTTCCTCCTACGAAAATACGAAACTCACTTTTAACTCATTTTATACCTATTTTAGGCACTTTTAAGCAGTTTTCACGTTTTTTAGGTCATTTTGAGAGCAATTTTCCGACGAAACATACGCGGTTGGTAGCCAGCGGCTGCGCAGAAAAAATACAGCGGCTGCGTGGAAAAAGGTCAGCCGCAGCGCAGAAAAAACTCAGCCGCTGCGAGGAAAAAACTCGGCGGCTGCGCGGACAAAACTCAAAATATCACTGATATTTTTACAAATTCCACTGATATTTTTGAAAATACCATTGATATTTCTACAAATTTCAATGATATTTTGAGTTTTGTCCGCGCAGTCGCCGAGTTTCGTTTGCGCAGTCGCCGAGTTTTCTCGGCCGACAGCCCGTGTTTCGTCGGCGTTTGGAGAAAAAAAGAAACGCACCGAAACGGAGCATTCATAGGCGTTTTGACAAAAAGAGAATCGCGGCGAAATCGTGTTTCGTCGGCGCGCCACGCAGGTCTTGTCAGTCCCGAAGGGACGGCAGAATACAGGCAGGGGTGGAGCGCAGCGGAACCCCTGCTCAGTGTCGGCTGTGACGTGAAGCCCCGAAGGGGCGACAGATAAAACCCCTGCGCTGCGAATTACGCGCCGTTGTTTTTGCCTGTCGCCCCTTCGGGGCTTCGTTCTGTTGCTCGGTTTAGCAGGGGTTCCGCTGCGCTCCACCCCTGCCTGGGGTCTGTCGTCCCTTCGGGACTAATTTTTCCATGCCCCCATCATCTTTCTTTGGGGGGTCCCGTCGTCTTTCTTTTGGGTTCCCATTATCCTTTTTCTGGGTACCCATCATCTTCTTCCAAACCTCCCACGGATGGTTTTCCGTGTGCCCCTGACCGAAGCGTCAGGCGTCGTGTTCGTGGTGCCACTCTTCCATGCGGTGGCCGTCGTAGAACTGGGTGTCGGCGAGCAGGGCGTGGTGGAGCTGGGGAGCATGGGTGCCGTCGCCGCCGTAGCAGTGGGGACTGGTCTCGACGAAGGCTTCGTCCCAGAGTCCGGTGTCGATGAACGACTGGAGCGTCTGGCGTCCCCCTTCGACGAGCAGGCTCTGCACGCCCTCCTGCCACATCGCACGGAGCAGGGTGGGGATGTCGCCTTCGCTGTGGCTCAGCACGTAGCGGCGTGGCGACGGGCCGGTCCACAACCGCACGTCGAGGCGCGGCTGGTCCAGCTCCCAGGTGCGGCGCCCCACGAGGATGGCCTGGTGTTCGCTGCGGCGTTTGTGGCAAATCATCTGGGTCGTGGGGTTGCTGACGATGAGCCGCTCTCCCCCTCCGCGTGATGTGGCAGCAGGGATACCTATGATGCCGTCCGCCGTCTGCGCCCATTTGAGGGTGACGAAGGGGCGATGTTGCTGGTGAAAGGTGAAGAATCGTTTGTTGAGTGCGCGGCACTGGTCTTCGAGCACGCCCACCGTCACCTCCACGCCGCCGTCGCGCAGCCGCTGGATGCCGCGTCCCTGGACCTGGGCGAAGGGATCGACCGTGCCCACGACGCAGCGTCGCAGTCCGAGGCTCAGGATGAGGTCGGCGCAGGGCGGTGTCTTGCCGAAGTGGGAACAGGGTTCGAGGCTGACGTAGATGGTCGATTGGGGCAGCAGGTGCCGGTCCTCGTCGCGCACCGATGCCAGCGCGTTCACTTCGGCGTGTCCCTGGCCGCAGTGCACGTGGTAGCCCTCGCCGATGATGCGTCCGTCGCAAACGACAACGGCCCCGACCATCGGGTTCGGAGCCGTGGTCATGAGGCCGTTTCGCGCCAGCTGGATGCAGCGGGCCATGTATCGTATGTCTTCTGTCATGATTCTACTACCACCAGATAGCACCCCGAGTCTTCCCAGGCATCGGCGAACTGCTCGCGGGGGTAGCTGTCGCGTTCGTTTTCGCTCTGGGGGTCAAAGACTTCGACCGTGTCGGCGGCGTCGTCCACCCGCGTCACGACGACGGCGTGGTCGGGGATTTCGCCGATAAACTTGTCCTCCAGCCGTTCGGTGTCGCGGTCGCCGACGAGTTCGCCTCCATCGACGACGGCAATCACGTCCTTCCCCTCGTCGAGCAGGCGCCGCAGGTCATCGAAGGTGTAGTCAAACTGTTTCGTGACGCGGAGTCCAGCCTTCTGGAGCACGTTGCCCAGGTCGCCGATGCGCGTGCCGCCCTTCTGCAGCCAGCCCTGTTCGCGCGAGATGCTGAAGATTTGCGACTCGTCGAACACGAGTCCGCGGCGGGCCATCACAAATTCCTCGCAGCGCAGTCCGCAGGTGCTGGCCTCGCTGGGATCGGTGGCGGCCATGGCCGTGAGCGGGAGGCTCTTCAACTTGCCTTCGCGCAGCAGCCTGCCGACCTCTTCGTCGATTTCCTGCGAGCGTCGGAGCAGGCCAGCGAGGGCGGGATTCTGCCGTGCCTCTTCCTGCACGCGGAGGATGAGCTGTGGCGAGGCGTTGCCGTCGAGATAGGTAGCTATCTCCACGTCGGTCAGGCTGCCGCAGAGTGCCACTTTCGGCACTTCGCGCGTCGAGACGGGCTTCACGCGTCCGATGCCGATGATGTTCCAGGGGTCGGCCACGTTCTGCACGGTCGGGTCCTCCTGTTTCTTAGTGTATCTGATGCCCATATTGCGTTTTGTCTTTGAGTGCGACGTCGGTGAGTTGTGCCATGGCTCGGCGTTTGATGTTGTAGAGGTTGGCAATGTTGATGTCCATCTCGCGGGCGAGTTCTTCGTTGGGTACGCCGTCGAGGGTGAGTCGTCGGAGCACGTTGGCATAGCGTTGGTTGGGCATGCGGTCGAGCAGTCGCTCGACGTCGGCCCGTGCCTGTGCCCGTTCGCCCTCGTCGCTCAGCTCTGTCTCTGCAGCCCGTTCATAGAGAGGCTCTTTCGACTCGGAATCTATCACCACGCGGTCGGTCTGTGCCGTGAGGTGGCGCAGTGCCACGACTTTGATCCACTGGTAGATGGAGCAGGAGAAAGTGAAGGTTCGCAGGCGGCGGCCCTCGTTCTCCATGAGCAGGGTGTAGAGTTCGCCGACCATCTCGTCGTACTCCCATCGCTGTCCGTCGCGGCCGAGCCGCTGGATGAGGGACAGGAGCAGCGGACGCAGATTGCGGTAGAAAAACAATCGCGTCACGAATTCGTCGTGCCTCAACAGGGCTTCCACTATTTGCCGGTCGTCCATAATTCGGGGGCAAAGGTACGACAAAAAAAGTGAAAAGTGAAAAGTGAAGAGTGAAAAGTGAAGAGTGAAAAGTGAAAAAGTAAGGAGGGGCTGGGGGTAGTCTTACACTTTTTCACTTTTCGCTTTTCACTTTTCACTTTTTTTGTCGTACCTTTGCAAAAATTTATTCACACTCAACACGACGTAACAGTATGAAGATTCTGCTTTTAGGGAGTGGCGGACGCGAACATGCACTGGCTTGGAAAATCAGCCAGAGTCCGCTGGTCAGCAAGCTCTACATCGCTCCAGGCAATGCCGGTACGCGTCTCGTGGGCCGCAATGTGCCCATCAAGGCCACCGACTTCGAAGCCATCCGCCAGTTTGTCATCGCCGAAGACATCGACATGGTGGTGGTCGGTCCCGAACAGCCCCTGGTCGAAGGCATCTACGACTATTTCCGCAACGAGAGATATGTGCGCAACGTGCCGGTCATCGGTCCGTCGAAGATGGGTGCACAGCTCGAAGGGTCGAAGGACTTTGCCAAGGCTTTCATGCAGCGCCACGGCATCCCCACCGCTGCCTATCGCACGTTCACACCCGATACGCTCGCCGAGGGGAAAAACTTCCTGCGCACCCTCCAGCCCCCCTATGTGCTGAAAGCCGACGGACTGTGCGCCGGCAAGGGCGTGCTCATCCTCGACACGCTCGAAGAGGCTGAGCGCGAGCTGGAAGAGATGCTTGGGGGTATGTTCGGCCAAGCCAGCAGTCGCGTCGTCATCGAGGAGTACCTCAGCGGCATCGAGTGCTCGGTCTTCGTGCTGACCGACGGCCGCGACTACAAGATCCTGCCTGTGGCAAAGGACTACAAGCGCATCGGCGAGGGCGACACGGGTCTGAACACCGGCGGCATGGGCAGTGTGTCGCCCGTACCGTTTGCCGACGCCGAATTTATGAAAAAAGTGGAAAAGCGCATCATCCGACCCACGATCGAGGGCCTGAGAGAGGAACACATCGACTATCGAGGCTTCATCTTCCTGGGACTCATTCGGGTGGACCGCGACTACTCGTGTGCCAAAGCCGGCGATTCGATGGTCATCGAATACAACGTCCGCATGGGCGATCCCGAGACCGAGAGCGTCATGCTGCGCATCGAGAGCGACCTCGTCGATCTGCTCTGTGGGGTGGCTGAGCGCAATCTGGGTTCACGTAAGCTGACCATCGACCCCCGTACGGCAGTCAGCGTGATGCTGGTCAGCGGCGGCTATCCGGAACACTACGAAAAGGGTTTCCCCATCACGGGACTCGACTCGGTGAAGGACAGCATCGTCTTCCACGCCGGCACGAAAGTCGCCGTGGCGGAGGATGGCACCGAACAGGTGGTGACCGACGGCGGACGTGTGCTCGCCGTGAGCAGCTACGGAGCCAACCGCAAGGAAGCCCTCGCCGCGTCGTTCGCCTCGGCAAAGCGCATCGAGTTTGAAGGCAAATACCTGCGCCGCGACATCGGAAGCGACCTTTAAGCATGTTCCAACGTACGCTTGCCCAAGGCCGGTTCACACTGGCACTGATGACGCTCTTCGCTGCCGTGGCGTGGCTGGTGCTGCCGCCGCCCTTTTCGTGGCAGCTCGTGGGGGGCTTGCTCGCCAGTGCCGTGAGCCTCTATCTGCTGGCTGAGCTGAACAACGCCTTCGTGCTGCTGCGCATCAACAGCCGCATGATCAGCGGCACACTCGCCCTGCTGCTCGCTCCGGCCGTGATGCTGCACGAACTGCAGGCCGCCCACCTCATCCTGCTCTGCAGCGTGGTGGTCTACTTTCCGCTCTTGGCGGCCTACCAGCGTCCGTGGGCAACGACTTTTGTCTATCTTGCCTTCCTCGTCATCGGCATCTCGTCCGTCCCCTTTCCCCAGTTCCTGCACTTCCTGCCCATCTGTTGGATTTCGCTCTTTGTGCTGCGTGCCTGGAGCCTGAAGGCGTGGGTGGCGTCGCTGCTGGGCATCCTGACGCCGTGGTGTTTCCTGCTCACCTGGGCCTACTGTGCCGACCAGATGCCGCTCTTCTCCGAACGCTTCACCAGCCTGATGCGCATCGACCGCCCCGACTTCGCGGCGTGGACCGTCCTGCACTTTGTCGTGGCGGGCATCACGCTGCTCCACTTCCTGGTCGGTGCCATCGACTTTCTGCTGACCAAGCACCTCGACAAGACCCGCACTCGTTACCACTACTACACGGCATTGCTGCACGGCGCGATGGCATTCGCCTGGCTGCTGTTGCAACCTCAGTATTTCCCGTTCATCATACCGCTCTGCATGACCAATGCCGCCATGCTCAGCGGACACTTCGCCGCCCTTTCGTACGGAAAGATTCAGAACATCATCGTCTGTCTGTTTGCGGTGCTCACCGTGGCTGCCTGCGTCCTGGCGTTCCTCCAGGTCTGAAGGGGTGAAACGTGAAGCGTGAAGGGATGGAGCGTGAGGCGATGGTTTTGCTGGGCGTGAAGCGTGGAGTGTGGAGCGTGAGCCGGCAGGTTTTTAATTTTTAATTATTCATTTTTAATTATTCATTCCAAGGTTTTGGCCGATTTCTTCGTCACATACGGTTATCTGGGTATGGGCTTGGCAGCCTTTCTGGCGGGCTCGTTCATCCCTTTCAGCAGCGAAGCTGTGATGGCCACGCTGCTGGCTACGACGTCGATGGACCCCGTGCTGCTGCTCGTCAGCGCCACCATCGGCAACACGGCGGGGTCGATGTTCAACTACTGCCTCGGACTCTTGGGCGATGCCGACCGCATCGGGCGTTGGCTACGTGTGAAGCCCCGACAACTGGAGCGTGCGAAACGCTGGGTGGGGCGCTACGGCGGATGGGCCGGTCTGGTGACCTTTCTGCCCATCCTCGGTTCGGCCATCTCCATCGCACTGGGCATCATGCGCGTCAACTGGCTGTTCGTTCTCTCCACGACATTCACGGGCAAGACGCTGCGCTACATCATCGTGGCCTACACCACACTGGTGTTTGTCTGAGCCTGCAGGGCGGACGGCAGGATTCCTGCCTGGGGTATCACAAAAAAATCCACGCACTTAGATTTCTCTTCTAAGTGCGTGGATTTTTCTGTGGACGGCACTCTGCAGGCCCGTCATTCGCGCATCTTCACCACACCGTCTGTGACGACGATGACGCCCGTCTTCAGCAACTGGTTCAGCGCACGGTCGAGGGCGGTGGTGAGTTTGGGCGTCAGCCGCGGGTAACCCAGTATGCGGGACGACTGCCGACGCAGGTCGTCGAGCGGGCAGGCCACCATCTGCTCGACCGCCGTGCGCACACAGTTCATCACCTCGATGAGGGGGATGTCCTGGATGTCGCGGCCCGAACCGGTGCGGAACTGCGTGTAGTTGAGCGACGAGGCGAAGTCGGCCCAGTAGTAGGGGGCTGTGTCGCGGTCGATGGGGTCGAGATAGGCCTTGGTCAGATGGTTCAGGATGAGTTTTTGGAAGCGGGGCGTGACGCGTGGCTGCTTCCAAAGGTCGGCTATGCGACGGCAGAGCAGCGAGAAGGTGATGGGCTGCTCCGTCTTGACAATCTTCGTCACCTGGGCGCCGATGGTGCGGCCCTTTCGCTCCAGTTCTTCGATAAACCATTCGTTGCCCACCGGCGGCTCGATGTCGGCTTTCTGGTAGGGCAAGCCTTGATTCGTGGTGTTGACGGGCTGCCAGTCGGGCGCAGCGGTCGGTTCGTCGGTGTCGGAGATGACGGCAACGGGGGTTGCAGCGGCATCGGTCGGGGAGGCTTCGTCGGCAGGCTCCCCTTTCAGGACTTTCTGAATGCGTTCGACGACGGCGTCGCGGTTGAGGAACCAATCGACCGACCACACTTTCATGATGCGCCAGCCGAGCATCTGCAGCACGTTGGGCTGACAAATCTCGCGGTCGCGCTGCGTCTTGGTCTGGTAGTAGGTGCGGCCGTCGATCATGATGCCCAGGGTGTAGGTGCCGCTGTCCTGCGGATCGACGACGGCGAGATCGACCTTGAAGTTGGAACGGCCCACCTTACGGTCCACCGTGTAGCCCATCGCTTCGATCTCCTGTGCGATGGCATCGGCCATCGAGGCTGTGCTTCCCAGTTCGGTCGAGTGGGCCACGGGGATGATGGTGGTGCGGCCCTGCGCAAATTCGAGGAAACGTTTCAGGCCGATGACGCCCTCTGCCTGTGTGCGGCTGAGGTCGATCTGTTCGGGGCGCAGCGTGGAGAAGACTTTCATTTCGTAGCGAGCACGCGAGACGGCGACGTTGAGTCGGCGTTCGCCACCCACGTTGTTCAGCGGGCCAAAGTTCATCGAAACCTTCCCATCCTTATCCGGACCGTAGCCCACGCTGAAGAGGATCACGTCGCGTTCGTCGCCCTGCACATTTTCAAGGTTCTTCACGAACACGGGTTCTTCGCCGCCGTAGGCCTTTGCCTCGAGGTCGGGATGGTTGGCCAATTGCTCTTCGAGAATGTCCTCGATGAGGTCCTGCTGCACTTTCGAGAAAGACACGATGCCGATGGAGCGCTTCGACAGCTCGGGGTCGGCGAGGCGTCGGAGGGTTTCCTGTACGATGGCCTCGGCTTCAGCGCGGTTCTGTCGCGTCTTTCCCATGTCGTACACGCCCTCGACGGGTACGAACGTCACCTTCGACTGGCGGTCATCGACCGAGGGGAAGGTGTAGAGTTTTCCTTCGTAATACTGACTGTTGCTGAAGGCGATGAGGCTTTCGTGCTTCGACCGATAGTGCCATGTGAGGTAGCGAGCCGGCATCGACAGGGTGATACAGTCGTCCAGAATGCTCTCCATGTCGTCGTAGGCAGCCACTTCCTCGTCGGTCACCTGGGTGGTGAAGAACGATGTGGGAGGCATCTGCTTGGGGTCGCCCACACAGACGAGGGCACGTCCGCGGGCAATGGCGCCCACAGCCTCGCTCGTCGGCATCTGGCTGGCTTCGTCGAACATGACGATGTCGAAGGGTTCGCTGCTCAGGTCGAGGTACTGCGCTACGCTGATGGGCGACATCAGCATGCAGGGGCACAGGCGGGGAAGGAGCGTCGGAATCTGATCGACGAGCTGGCGTATCGTCGTGCCGCGTCCCTTCGACTTGATGTTGCGCTTCAGAATGCCGACCTCCGAACTGGCGGCTGCCTCGAGCGTGAGGTTGGGGATGCGGGCGGCGAGGCGGGCATAGAGCTCCTGCTTGGTGAGTTCCTGGAACTGGCGGGCCATGTCGCGGTAGCGGCCAATCATCTGTTCGAACACCATTCCGTTGAACATCTGCAGCTGGGGGTTGGCGTCGATCATGCGCTCAGCCTTCTGTTGGAAAATGGCTTTGAGCATGGCGTTGGCGGCCTGGGTGCCCGTTGCACCCTGCTGCATGATGAAGTTGACGGCGCAGCCGAGTCCGTCCTGTTCCAGCTGCTGCCGCTGTACGTTCCACAGCGCCCAGTCGTGTGCCTTGTCGGTGTGGTGCGTCCAGCGGTTCATCGTGTCGGCGATGTCGGCGATGGAGAGGGTGTCGATGTCGGGGTGCATCTGCTCTGTGGCTTGGACAAAGGCGCAGACGGCTTCGCTGTCCTGCACCCCCGTCTCTGCCAGCCGCTGCTGAGCGTTTTTATACTCGGTCAGCTTGTCGCACAGCTGGGGCAGGGCGTCCCATTCAACGGAGCACCCCTGCTTCTTGAGCAGTCCGAGCACGGAACGTTTTCCGAAGAACTTTGGCAGGAACCACTTCAGCTCTGTTTCTTGCCACTGGCGGCGCAGGTCCTGGGGGTCGAGTGCGAGTGCCTGCTGGCCGAACTGCGACGTGATGGCTGTGGTGGCCTGCTTCAGTGCATCGGCACGTGCTGCCACGTCCTTCAGTTGCTGGTAGTTCTTGGTCAGCGAGGCGAGGGGTGCGAGCAGTTGCTGTGCCGCTGCGATTTGTGTGGCCAGCGTTCGCGGTGCCGACACACTGGCGTCGGTCGTCCGCAGTTCGCGCAAGGGATGCTCGTCGGTGCGTCCGGTGAGCTGGAGCAGGGCGTCGAGGGCTTGCAGGCGTTCGGCCGTCAGCTGCATCTGCTGCTTCGTCAGGGTGGTGTCGAAGCTGCCGAGCTGCATCGTCTCGCCTGCGATGGCCTGTCCGCTGGTGATGCAATCGTAGAGCGAAAGTCCGTCCTGGGCAGGGGTGTGCAGGGCGTCCATGTAGGCGATGAGCTGCTTACGTTGCTCGAACAGACGCTGCGACAGCTGGGCGTATTCGGCGGGCGACTGGCGATGAGCCACCTCCAGCGCCTGCTCCATCTGGTCGAGGAAGTGCGTCTTAGTGGCTTTGTTCGAGTGCATTTCCAGACAGAAAGCACCGATGCCAATCCGCTCCAGTCGTTTCTGTACCACGCTCAGGGCAGCCATCTTCTCGGCTACGAACAGCACGCGGCGGCCGTGGTACAGCGCATTGGCTATCATGTTGGTGATGGTCTGGCTCTTACCCGTTCCTGGCGGGCCGTAGAGGATGAACGAGCGGCCTTCGCCCGACTCGATGACAGCCTCCAGCTGGCTGCTGTCAACGTCGAGTGGAATGGAAAATGTACGGGGCTCGTCCTCTACGTCAACCTTTTTTGCGTCAATCTCGACCTTGCCTTCCTCGTTCTTTTTCAGCAGTTCGGGTGCCAGCTTTCCTTGCACCAAGGTCTGGATGATGGGGTTTTGCTGCATCTTGGCAGCCCCGTTGTGCAGGTCGTTCCACATTACAAACTTGTTGAACGAGAACAGTCCGAGCACTGCCTCCTGCTCGATCGTCCAGCGCGTCTTCTCTTTCACGGCCTCGCGAACGATGTCGAGCACCGCTGCGACGTCGATGCCGTGGTCGTCCTGCGGCAGATGCTTGAGCGCCGAGAGGTCGATGTCGAACTGCTGGCGCATCATTTCGATGAGCGTCGTGTTCGCCACGACATCCTCGTCGCGCATACGCACTTCGTACTTACCGCCCGTCTTGCGGACGATATCGACGGGCATGAGCAGCAGCGGAGCCATGCGTGGTGTCTCGGTCTTCGGCGATTCGTACCAGTGCAGCATGCCCAGCACGACGAACAGCGTGTTGGCTCCGTTCTCCTCCATCGCCACACGGGCGGCGCGGTGCAGGTTCTTCAGCGCCAGTTCAAGCTCGCGTTCCGACAGATTGGCCCTCAGCACGTTCTTCATCTTGTCCACATCCTCGGTCTCCATGCTGCGGATGGTCAGGTTGGCACCCTCCTGCAGCTGGTCCTCCATCGCCGCGATGTCGTCGCACACGAGGGGGATGACGCGTCCGCGGATGCGCAGGTTCAGGAAATTGTTGCGGAGCGAGAAGTCGAGCAACTTGCGTTCCCACAGCTGCATTTTCGGCAACTGTGCCTCCTCCTCCTTCGTCATGAGTTCCATCTGTTCGGGCACGTCGTCTGTTTCGTCCGGCGTTTCGGTCGTGCGATTCTGTGTTTCGGTCGATGTGTCGGTGTTGTCTCTTTCTGCCTCGACGGGCTGCTGCGCAGTGTTCTCGTGCAGTCCCTCCTGTTTCAGTTCGTTGTCTGTCATACGCGCGCGGGTACTTTAATAATAGTGCAGTCCTAAATAGGTTGCAAAGTTAGTGCAAACTAACAGAAAATCAAAGCGAAACGAGTTTTTTTTTCTGGCGGTTCGATAAAAGACAGGGGGCAGCGTGATGGGTTTTGGGCGGCGGAGAACGGAAAATGATGGTGCGGCGTGGCGGCTTTGGGACGGCGGATAGCGTGTGTGTTGAGCGCGAATCGGCCGCTTCACGTCTGCCGTCGTGCGCACAAAAAACTCCGAACACGGCCTTAGCAGTGTTCGGAGTGGTTGACACAAGTGTGTGTCTGGAAATCTGGAAAATTAGTCTTCCTTGTCGCAGCTGACGCACTTCCACAGCAGGGCTGCGATGGCACCGCCTACGAGCGGGGCAACAATGAACACCCAAACTTGGCTCAGGGCGTCGCCACCTTCGAAGAGGGCGGGACCGAACGAGCGGGCGGGGTTTACGCTGGTGCCCGTGTAGTGGATGCCTACCAGGTGGATGAGGATGAGCGAGAGGCCGATAGCCAGTCCGGCAAAGTTGTTCGTGGCACCGTTAGTCTTCGATGTAGCGCCGAGCACGACGAACACGAAGAGGCAGGTGAGGACAACCTCGACGATGATACCCAGGGCAATGTTGCCGTTGGGGCAGGCATTGGCACCCGTCTTTGTGCCTTCAGCCAGTTCGGGAGCTACGCTGACGATGCCGAAAAGGATGGCAGCAGCGATGATGCCACCGATGAACTGTGCTACCCAGTAGCCGACAGCGTCCTTACCAGTCATACGACCGCTGAGCCAAACGCCCAGTGTGATGGCAGGATTGATGTGGCAGCCCGAAATGCCGCCGATAGTGTATGCCATGGCAACGACCGACAGACCGAAGGCAATGGCTGTTCCAACTACAGATGCGGTATCGACGCCGCAGTTCAGGCTCACGGCTGTGCCGCAGCCAAGGAGTGTCAGTACCATCGTACCGATGCACTCAGCAAGATACTTCTTCATAGAATGTGGTTTTTTAATAATGAAAAATGATAAGTTTTAACTAAACAACAGGCAAAAATAGAGAAAACTTTTCCTTTTTGCAAGGAAAAGCGTGGGAAAATTCATTTTGCAGCGTTTTTTTCTGTAATTTTGCGGTGAAATAATTTAGCTGTTTTGTCAATATGAAAGTGAAACGCACAATTCTTATTCTCATGGCACTCATGACCTCTCTCACCATGACAGCCCAACAGCAGGGCAAGCGCCGCTTTACCCTCGACGACTTGATACCAGGCGGGGCGACGTTCTACCAACATTCCTTTCCCCAACCGCTCTATGCCGCATGGTGGGGCGAACAACTCGTCGAACAGAACCTCGACTTCGTGACGACACTGAAGGACGACGGCACACGGGGCGCTGCGCTCTTCACCCTCGCCGACGTCAATGCGGCACTCGCCAAGGCGCAGCTCGGCAGCGTGCATCATCTCTACGCCACCGAGTTTCCCTGCGCCGCCGAGCCCCTCGTGCTGCTCGACCTGAACGACCGTCGCGCACTCATCGACTGGACCAAGAAGACTGTGGTGTGGACACAGCCGAAGGACACCACCGCCTCGGCCGAGGACTGGCACGCCGACTCGCGCAACCTGGCCTTCGTCCGAGCGCATAACCTCTACGTCACGACGGCCGACGGACAGACCCGCGCGGTGAGCACCGACGGCAACCTCGACCTGTTGTATGGCGAAAGCGTCCACCGCGACGAGTTCGGCATTACGAAGGGCACGTTCTGGAGCCCGACAGGCAAGCGGCTCGCCTTCTACCGCATGGACCAGTCGATGGTGACGAAGTATCCGCAGGTGGACATCACTACGCGCTGCGCGAAGCTGGACCCCGACCCCTATCCCATGGCCGGCGAGGCGTGCCACGAGGTGAGTGTGGGTATCTACGACGTGCAGACCGACAAGACCGTGTACCTGCAGACGGGCAATCCGAAGGACCGCTACTTCACCAACCTGGCGTGGAGTCCCGACGAACGGACGATCTATCTCATCGAACTGAACCGCGACCAGAACCACGCCACGCTCGACGCCTACGACGCGCAGACGGGCCGGAAAATCAAGACGTTGCTGGAAGAAAAGAATGAAAAGTACGTCGAACCCATGACTCCGATACAGTTCCTGCCCTGGGACGACACCAAGTTCCTGTATCAGACCTGCAATCGCGACGGCTTCAATCACCTGTTCCTGGGCAGCCTGAGCAAACCTTCGGAACTGAAATGCCTCACCCTGGGTACGTACGAAGTGATGGAGGTGCTGGGTTTCTGCAAGGATGCCAAATCCATCATCTACGCCTCGAACGAGGGTGAACAGATAGGCAAGAGCTATTGGAGCGTCGATACGAAGGGACGCCGCCACCTCGTCGGTACCCGCGAAGGCTGGCACTACGGCGTGCTGAGCGCCGACGGCACACGACTCGTCGATAACTGGGTGTGGGGTGGCGATACGAAGGTGGGACGCCACGTTGACCTCGTCGATACACGGACGTCGAAGACGACGAAGCTGCTGATGGCCGACGAACCGTGGAACGACTACGCCATGCCCGAAATCCGTGTGGGCACCATCAAGGCGGCAGACGGCGTTACTGACCTGTGGTACCGCCTCGTCCTGCCCACCGACTTCGACCCGACGAAGAAGTATCCGGCCATCGTCTATGTCTATGGCGGACCCCATGCCCACTGCATCGACAGCTCGCGCTACTACGGCGTGCGCGGCTGGGACATCTGGATGGCACAGAACGGCTACGTGATGTTCTGTCTCGACAACCGTGGGTCGGAGCATCGCGGCCTTGACTTCGAACAGACCACCTTCCGCCAGCTCGGTGTGGAGGAGATGAAAGACCAGATTCGCGGCGTGGAGTTCCTGAAGTCGCTGCCCTATGTCGATGGCAACCGGCTCGGCGTCCACGGATGGAGCTTCGGCGGATTTATGACTACGAGTCTGATGACCACCTACCCCGATGTCTTCCGTGTGGGGGTAGCTGGCGGACCAGTCATCGACTGGAAATACTACGAGGTCGTGTACGGCGAACGCTATATGGACACGCCGCAGACGAATGCCGAAGGCTACGCATCGACCAGCCTCCTACCCAAGGCCGGCAACCTGAAGGGTCGCCTGCTCATCATCTACGGTGGCAACGATCCCGTCTGCGTTCCGCAGCACACCCTTTCGTTCATCCGTGCCGCCATCGACGCAGGCACGCATCCCGACCTCTTCATCTACCCGGGCGACGGACACAACATGATGGGTACCGACCGTGTGCACTTGCATGAGCACATCAGCCGCTACTTCGACGACCATCTGAAGGGAGAAGAATAAAAATTATATATGAAAAAATAAAAGGCCTGCCGGTTGAAACTTCAAACTTCAAACTTGAATATTTCGACCGGCAGGCCTTTAAATTTTTCATTATTCATTCTTACTTTTCGTTTTGTGCGGCCAGAGGATGCGGTTGGTGACCCGCTCGACCGATAGGAGGGTGCCTTGCTCGTCGAGAATCCGCACCTCCCACACGTGGGTGCTCCAACCTTCGTACAGCAATCGCGCCTCGCCGATCACCTTGCCCTCCGTGGGCGACATCTGCAAGTGGGTTCCGCTCACCTCGGTGCCGCACACGGCAGCCGTCATGTCGAAGTCAATCAGGTGGAGCGAGCCCGCACCGGCAATCGTCTCGGCGAGCGCGAGATAGGCTCCGCCGTGGAGCACGCCGCGGTACTGGCGCACACGTTCGGTGATGGGCATCTCGCATCGTGCCACGTCGTCGTCGCTTGGTAAAAATCGTATCTGCATATTCTCGACCATCGTGCCGTGCATCGACGTGTGCATGAGGTCGCATTCTTCCTTTGTCAACATAGCGTTCCTGGATTTCGGCTGCAAATTTACGCATATTTTCACTACGGTAAAAACACCAGAGCAATAAAAAAGGTTAAATCTTACGCTGCGATTTTGTAGTATAAGCAGTTCTTCGTAAATTTGCACGGTTTTTGCAGAAAGAAATAGTAAAAGTAAATTCCCAAATCGTAAACTACACATCATGGATAAACTGAGTTATGCGCTCGGACTGGGCATCGGCCAACAGCTTCGTCAAATGGGGCTGAAGGACGTGCTCGTGGTCGAGGATTTTGCGCAGTCGGTCACCGACATGCTGCAAGGCAATGAGCTGAAAGTGAAGTCGTCGGAGGCGCAGGGCATCGTCAATGCCTTCTTCGCTGAACAGGAGAAAAAGCTGCGTGCCGAAAAGGCCGAGCAGGGAAAGCAGGCCCTGGCAGAGGGGCGTGTGTTCCTTGAGAACAACGGCAAGAAGCCCGGCGTCGTCACCACGAAAAGCGGCCTGCAGTACGAAGTGCTGCGCGAAGGGAACGGCAAGCGTCCGAAGGCTACCGACAAGGTGCGTTGCCACTACGAAGGAACGCTCATCAACGGACAGGTGTTCGACTCCAGCTACAAGCGCAACGAACCCGCCGTCTTCGGTCTGAACCAGGTGATTGCGGGCTGGACCGAAGGCCTGCAGCTGATGACCGAGGGTGCGAAGTACCGTTTCTACATCCCCTATCTGCTCGGCTACGGCGAGAGCGGTGCCGGCGACATGATTCCGCCCTACGCCACACTCATCTTCGATGTCGAGTTGCTCGAAGTGGTGTGAGCCATAAAAACTAATGCGGGCCCTGGCGTCCGTGTTCCGACTTGAAAACTTAACAACTCCCAAACTTAAAACCTAAAAAAAACAATGAAGAAACTTATGTTTCTGGCAGCCGCAGTTGCTGCCATGATGGTGGCCTCGTGCACGAAGAACGTGCAGGCCGACCTCAAAGCAGATGTTGACTCGCTGACCTACGACCTCGGTGTCGGACAGGCCGACGGTCTGAAGCAGTACATGACCATGCAGCTGGGTGTCGATTCGACACAGCTCGACGAATTCATCCGCGGTATGCAGGAAGGTGCCCTCAACGACGCCGATCCCAAGCAGAACGCCTACCTCAAAGGACTCGAAGTAGGTAAGCAGGTGCAGCAGATGATTAAGGGTCTGACACAGGAAGTCTATGGCAACGACTCGACCAAGACGCTGAATGTCAACAACCTGCTCGCCGGTCTGACCGACGGACTCAAGGGTACAGCCAAGATGACTTCGCAGCAGGCACTCGAGAGCTTCGAGAACCGTCTGCAGCCCCTCAAGGAAAAGAGCATGCTCGAACAGTACGGCGACAACAAGAAGGCTGGCGAGGACTATCTCGCAAAGAACGCTAAGGCTGAGGGCGTAACAACTCTGAAGAGCGGCGTTCAGTACAAGGTGCTCACCCCGGGCGCAGGTCCCCTGCCCACCGACAGCACCAAGGTGGAAGTGAAGTACGAGGGTAAGCTCATCGACGGCACCGTCTTCGACAGCAACCTCGAGCGCGAGCAGCCCTTCACGGTTGACCTCAAGACTCCCCACGTCATCGAAGGATGGGTCGAAGTGCTCAAGCTGATGCCCGTCGGAGCCAAGTGGGAAGTTACCATCCCTCAGGACAAGGCATACGGCTCGCAGAACATGGGCCAGATCAAGCCTTTCTCTACACTCATCTTCACTATCGAGCGTCAGAAGTAATAACGCACACAACTGCCATCGCCGGTTCTCTGTACGGAGGCCGGCGATGTGCTCTTAATACACCATCAGTATGAGACAGATATTCAGTATCGCTGCAGCCCTCCTGCTTGGCCTCTGCGTCGCCATGCCTGCCGCAGCGAAGGACAAGAAGCCCAAGAAGAACAAGAAAAACAAGACAGAGCAGTTTGTCGTCGAGACACCGGCGCTCCAGACCGCTGCCGACTCCACCGCCTACCTCTTCGGCGTCAGCCAGTCGCAGGGCCTGAAAGCGTACATCCAGCAGCAGATGGGGGTCGATACAGCCTACATCGACGACTTCGCGCGTGCCGTCATGGAGCGCGTCGCAGTCGATCCGACGGACAAGCAGGCCGTGGCCCGCAACGCCGGACTCCAGATCGGAGGCCAGATAGAGCAGATGGCCACTCAGTTCTCGAAGGACTACTACGCCGCCGAACCCGACAAGAAGGTTGACACCCGTCTGGTCGCCGCAGCCATCCTTGCCGGACTCTACGGCAAGTCCGACGTGACCGCCGAGCAGGCCATGCAGAAGTGGCGTGCGGCAATGGCCGAACGCCAGAAGCAGAATGCCGAGCTTCTGTACGGCTCCAACCGCGAGGCAGGCAAGGCTTTCCTCGAGGAGAACAAGAAGAAGGAAGGCGTCGTCGTCCTGCCCAGCGGACTGCAGTACAAAGTCCTCACACAGGGCAACGGCCCCGTGCCCACCGCCACACAGAAGGTGAAGGTGAACTATGAGGGACATCTCATCGACGGCACCGAGTTCGACTCCAGCTACAAGCGTGGCCAGGCTGCCACGTTCAAGGCCAACCAGGTGATCAAGGGCTGGACCGAAGCGCTTACCCGTATGCCGGTCGGCTCGAAGTGGGAGCTGTATATCCCGCAGGAACTCGCCTATGGCGACCGCGAGACGGGCAGCATCAAGCCTTATTCCACCCTCATCTTCACCGTCGAGCTCCTCGGCATCGAAGAGGACGAGCCGAAGGCTGAGGCTACGAAGGCCACACCCAAGGTGACCAGCGTCAAGGCTCCGGCCAAGGCCACACCGCGCAAGGCCGGAAAGAAGAAGTAAGCCTCGTTTTCCCCACGACTTACACCTATTATATATATGGCGCACCGATGGCAATCCGTCGGTGCGCCATTTTTATCTCCACTTTGCAGAATCCCATCTTTCTGACAGCGCACAGAGCGAAAAATGTGCAAAATGCAACTTTTTTTTGTTTTTCTTGATAAAAATTGTGCGACTCCAACAAATTTTCCTTATATTTGCTACGAATAACTTTCAATAAGCACATATTATGGAAAAGATTGACCGCTTGGATAAGCAAATTATGGAGATCATCTCCAGCAATGCACGCATCCCGTTCAAGGATGTGGCAGCAGCATGCGGTGTGTCGCGTGCAGCCATCCACCAGCGGGTGCAGCGTCTCATCGACATGAACGTGATCGTCGGCTCGGGATACCACGTCAACCCCAAGAGCCTGGGCTACAACACCTGCACCTACGTGGGCATCCGGCTGGAGAAAGGCTCGATGTACAAACGCGTGGTGGACGAACTGAAGGACATTCCGGAGATAGTCGAATGCCACTACACCACGGGTCCCTACACGATGCTTGTCAAGCTCTACGCCCGCGACAACGAACAGTTGATGGAATTGCTCAATACCCGCATTCAGGGCATACAGGGTGTCGATTCGACCGAGACGCTCATCTCGCTCGACCAGAGCATCAAGAAGGAAGTGCCCATCAGCGTCGGCGAGGAGGGCGCAAAGTAAGCCGACACTGCTCACATGGAACATCTGCATTTCGAAGGCCTGCTCATCGGCGTGGCCACATTCCTGATTATCGGCATCTTCCACCCCATCATCATCAAGATGGAGTACTACAGCGGCACCCGCTACTGGTGGGCGTTGCTCGTCGGCGGCCTGATTGCCCTGTTCGTAGGCCTCTTCTTCGTCGAGAACATCGTGCTCAATGCCATCCTCGGAGCCTTCGCCTTCTCGGCCTTCTGGGGCATCGGCGAACTCTTCCAACAGGAGCAGCGCGTCAAGAAAGGTTGGTTCCCACGCAACCCCAAGCGCCGTTATCCCTGGGATGACACCCCGAACGGTGAATAACACACGGCGTGTTAACCACGAATGACGCGAATGACACGAATGAGAAAATGGACGTTTTTGTCCTCCTCATTCGTGTCATTCGTGCAATTCGTGGTTACATCAAATCCGCGTAATTCGTGTCATTCGTGCAATTCGTGGTCACATCAAATCCGCGCAATTCGTGTCATTCGCGTCATTCGTGGTTACATCAAATCCGCGTCATTCGTGTCATTCGCGTCATTCGTAGTTACATCAAATCCGCGCAATTCGCGTCATTCGCGTCATTCGTGGTCACATCAAATCCGCGCAATTCGTGTCATTCGTGCAATTCGTGGTTACACTACCCATTCACAAGTAGGGCGCAAACTTCTGGTTGAGTTCGTCGCAATCCTGCAGCACGCCATCGACCACGCACACCGTATCGACCTGTGCCCGCAGGCAGAGCTTCTCGTCGCTGGCGCGATAGATGTCCTGCATGAAGATATACTTCACACTCTCCTTCTTCAGCCAGAGCCTTGAGATAAACTCGTCGCCGCTGCGCAGCGGAATCTTGTACTGCATCGTCACGCGGGCAACCACGCAGTCGATGCCCCGTGCGTGGAGGTCGGCAAAGCTCACGCCGTGGCTGAGCAGAAACTCGTGGCGCGTGTGCTCGGTGTAGTGCTGGTAGTTGGCATTGTTGACAATGCCCTGCAGGTCGCATTCGTAGTCGCGCACCTTCATGCGCAGTTCGTAGATATACTTTTTAGCCATTGCTTGTTTGTGATTTCGACTGCAAAGGTACGACAAAAAAAGTGATAAGTGAATAGTGAAAAGTGAAAAATATAAACTAATCATTGAAAAATAAAAGTCAGCCGGCGTGCACGACAAAGCCGGTGGCTGTGCGCCGCAGGCTCTGCCGGTGTACGCACCAGACTCCCGTCGTCCGCCCTGCAAACCCAGCCCTTGTGCCCATCCTACTCAGCCGTTGCGCCGAATAAACTCAAAATATCATTGATATTTTCAGGAATATCAATGGAATTTGTACAAATATCAATGGTATTTTCAAAAATATCAATGATATTTTGAGTTTTCTGTGCGCCGTGGCTGAGTCTTGTCTGCGCAGGGGCTGAATATGGTGGGCGCAGCGGCTGAGTTCAACGTGCGGACCGACAGCACATTGGCTGGACATGGGGCAGGTGAGGAGTGCCGTCGGGCTACGGTGTCTTGCGGCAGCGGACAAGGGCGTGCTGCCCGTCGGCGAGGGTGGTGGCGAAGAGATAGTCGTCGCCACCCTCGCCCAGATGGAGACGACGGCGCAGCTCGGCCACCCCGAGGGGGAAGTTGCGCACGCTGAGGTTCGCCTTGCTCAGTCCGGCGAGCAAGGCCTTGAGTTTTCGTTTGGCAAAGTCGGACGACGCCACGACCTCGAAGCATCGGCCAGGGAAGTCTGCCACGAGCGTGTCGGCGGTGTAGAGGTGGCTGCTCGGGTGCAGCTTTTCGAGGCTGTACCGCTGTGCCACACACTTGTATGCCCCAGCCTTCAGCACCGAGGCATTCGGCTCGTAGAGGTAGCGGCGCAGCGTCGTGGTGTAGGGGCAGGCGGCCTGCCGTTCCTCGGCGTGGGTGAAGACGAAGGTCTGGCGCGGATGACGGTCGGACAGGTTGACGCAGACGTATGCCTCGCCACGCTCCCCGGCCAGGGGTGTGGTGTCCTGCGCGGGTGAGGCGGCGCTGCCTTTTATAATAAGTAGGAGTTCCTTGCATTCGCCATCGACGCTCACCACGTGGACTTCGCCGACGCCCTGCAGCTCGCGGAGGGCTGCGGAGAGGTCGAGCATGGGCGAGAGTTTGAGCATCAGCACGTCGCAGCGTTCGCGCAGCGAGGTCAGCAGACGTGCCACGTCGGGGGTGCAGTCGGCGATGGCGTAGGTGCGGCCGCCGTGCTGGTCGCGGCGTGCAGGGTCGAGGAAGAGGAGGTGCTGGCGTGGCAGACGCGCCAGGGCCTGTTCGCAGTCGGTGCACAGCACGTCGGCACGGTCCACGCCCAGCAGCGGCAGGTTGTGGCGCGCCAGGTCGCACAGTTCGGGGCTGCGCTCGACGAACGTGAGTCGGCAGGGCGACAAGCTCTGTGCCAGCATCGTCGCATCGACACCGAAGCCGCCCGTCAGGTCGGCCATCCTCCGTGTCGCCTCCGTGCGCCCTTCGCCGCTCGCGAGGAGGTGACGGCGTGCCACTTCACCCTTGTATCGTGCCGTCAGCTCCGACGAACACTGCTCCATCGACAGCTGCTCGGGATAGCGGATGGCGTCGTTCGCCGCCCAGCTTGGCAGCTTCTGCCGCGCCCGCTGCCACGCCGCAATCTGCACACAGGCCTGCCGCACATCGACCTGGGGCCAACGCTGCGCACTGAGCATCAGCCCACGGACGTCGTCCTGCCGGTGCTCGCGGACAAATTGGAGGGTGTGTTCGTCGAGGGTGTTCATCTGTCGTCTGAATGTCTGTGTGCAAAGGTACGACAAAAAAAGTGATAAGTGAAAAGTGATAAGTGAAAAATGGAGAATTAAAAAATAAAAATTAAAAATCAAAAAAGCGAAAATTGAAAAATGATAATTGGCAATTAAAGGTCTGCCTGCCGAAAGAACTGAGGGACGAACGCTGGGAGCGCAGTCGTCCCCGTCCGCAAGTTGCAGGCGAGATGTCCGCATGCCGACGACCCTCCTTGTCCACATGAAGCGGGCAGGGACGCCCGTGCTCCGACCCATAGATGGCGGATGGGGTAAAAACGGACAGAATTTTGGCGAAATATTCAAGGAAAACTGCTGACGCGCAACTTTCTTTTACTTTTTTTGAAAAAAAACTTGAAATAATTTTGAAATACGAACTTATTTTCTGAAATTTGCACTCGGAAAAATAATAATTTTTTCATAGTTAAGGTTTAGGTTAAAAAAAGGGAGGCAAGGGTTCGTGAGAGCCCTTGTCTTTGTATGCACCCCCATGAATTTGTGTGTGCAGCCCCCCGTAGCCGACACCACCGACTGCTCCTGCGTAAACTTCGACTCTATGGAAGAAAACCAGCGTAAGACCCACCAGGACGGTTTCCCCGACCTGCAAGCCGACGGCCACGGCCGCCTGTTCCCATCGCCTGTGTTCGGACCCGTCCACAGCCGACGTCTGGGCGTGTCGCTGGGGGTGAATCTGCTGCCGGCCGACGGCAAAGTGTGCTCGTTCGACTGCATCTACTGCGAATGTGGCTACAACGCCGAGCGCCGTCCCCACCAGCGTTTTCCGAGCCGTGAAGACGTGCGCGAGGCACTGCGTGCGAAGCTCGACTCGATGCGGCAGGAGGGTGTCGTGCCCGATGTGCTGACCTTTGCCGGCAACGGCGAGCCGACGCTCCATCCGGAGTTCCTCGCCGTGATCGAAGACACCTGCCGCCTGCGCGACGAGTTCTGCCCGCAGGCCCGCATCACGGTGTTGAGCAATGCCGCCGAGCTGATGAAGGACGATGTGTTCCGCGCCCTGCAACTGGTCGATAACAACTGCCTGAAGCTCGACACCGTGTCGCAGGACTATATCCGGCGCGTGGATCGTCCGGTTTCGGCCCGTTACGACGTGACGAAAGTGATAGAGCGCATGAAGCAGTTTCGCGGCCATTGCACGATTCAGACGCTCTTCCTGCGCGGCCGGCACGAAGGCTGCGACGTCGGCAACACGGGAGACGACTACGTCGGTCCGTGGCTCGAGGTGCTGCGCGAGATTGGTCCGCAGGAGGTGCAAGTCTATACCATCGACCGCCAGACGCCTTCGCCCCTGCTCGAAAAGGCGACGCCACAGGAGCTGGACCGCATCGCCGAGCAAGTGCGTGCGCTGGGCATCGCCTGTCAGGTTTCGTACTGATTTCCTAACAATGACGCCATGACGAATATCCCTGCCCGTTCGCCCGAAAAGCCCACTGCGACAGCTCCGTTCGCCGACCGCCATGTGGCAGCCGACAACTGCTTCACGCTGATTCGTTATGTGCTGGCTCTGTGCATCTTCTGTAACCATCTGTGCTACGCTTCGGGGCGCGATATCTTCCTTTGCTATGGCGGCATCTTTGTCGAATGCTTCTTCGTCATCAGCGGTTATCTGACGATGAACAGCTATGTGCGTCGCGACGACTGGCGCGATTTTGCCCATCGGCGTATGCGCCGCATCCTGCCTGGCTACGTTTCAACGGTTTTCATCTGTTTTGCCATCGGCATCGTGTTCACCACCCTGCCGCTGAGCGACTTCTTCAGTCGGGCGGAAACATGGAGATACCTGGGCTCCAACCTGCTTTTCCTCAACTTCCTGCAACCGACGTTGCCGGGGCTTTGGGACCATCATGCCATGCCGACCGTCAACTCTTCGTTGTGGACCATGAAGATCGAAGTGCTCTTCTATCTGTCGGTTCCCCTCGTCACGTGTGCCATCAAGCGGTGGAAGCCTGCCCTTGTGTTCGGACTGATCACGTTCTTCTCGTGGATGTGGTACACCACCACCCATTACATTTTCACCACGACAGGTCAGCACATGTACTATACGCTCAACCACCAAATCATGGGCGAACTGCAGTTTTTCTACTTCCCCGTCCTGCTGCTGTGGTATCGCGACTGGTTCGTGCGTCATGAGCGGGTGCTGACGGTGGCAGCCCTCGCCCTGCTTGTCCTGAGCTACACCTGGCTTCCACAAGCGGCCTACTTTAACTTTTTCAGCCTTTCGGTGTTGCTTCTCGTGGTGGCTTACCGCCTTGAAGCCTTCGTCCATGCGCGGCGCTGGAAAGATGTGAGTTACGAGTTCTACCTCCTGCGCTTCCCCACACTTCAGGTGTGTGTCGAATTGTTGCCGGCAGTGTCCCTGCCCGTCCTGGCTGCCGTGTCCCTGCCCGTGCTGTTTGCGCTGTCCTTTGTGTTCAACCTTTGGTGCAAGTTCGTTTCGAAACGTATGCAGTGACGATGAGCGTTAATTCCGAAAAACTTCGCCTTTCGTTTTGTTTTCCGCTCGCTTAATCGTAACTTTGCAGCAGTAAATTCTGTACCTATTATATTTGTAAATGATGGAAGTAAAAGAGCTGAACGACGTGGTCGTTCGTTTCTCAGGCGATTCCGGCGACGGCATGCAGCTGGCCGGAAACATCTTCTCGACCGTCTCGGCGACGGTCGGCAACAGTATCAGTACGTTTCCTGACTATCCGGCTGACATCCGTGCACCGCAAGGTTCGCTGACGGGTGTGAGTGGATTTCAGGTGCACATCGGAGCCGACCAGGTGTTTACGCCTGGCGACAAGTGCGACGTGCTCGTAGCCATGAACGCTGCAGCGCTGAAGACGCAGTACCGCTTCGCCAAGCCTGGCGCGGCCATCATCATCGACACCGACTCCTTTCAGGCGGCTGACTTGAAGAAGGCTGAGTTCCAGACGGAGGACTATCTGGGCGAAATGAACATCGATCCGGACCGCGTGATTCAGTGCCCGCTCACCACGATGGTGAAGGACTGCCTCGCTGAGAGTGGCATGGACCCCAAGTCGGTGCTCAAATGCCGCAATATGTTTGCCCTCGGACTGGTCTGCTGGCTCTTCGACCGCGACCTCGACGTGGCTTTCAACTTCATTCGCGAGAAGTTTGCCAAGAAACCTGCGGTGGCAGAGTCCAATATCAAGGTCATCCAGGCAGGCTACGACTACGGCCACAACACCCACTCGAGCGTGACTGGCCGCTATCGTGTGGAAACTAAAAATAAAGTGCCTGGCCGCTATATGGACATCACCGGCAACAAGGCCACGGCCTATGGCTTCATTGCCGCTGCCGAGAAGGCCGGCCTTCAGCTCTACCTCGGTTCCTATCCTATCACGCCGGCCACCGACGTGCTCCACGAACTGTCGAAGCATAAGAGCCTTGGCGTGAAGACAGTTCAGTGTGAGGACGAGATATCAGGTTGTGCCTCGGCTGTGGGTGCCTCGTTCGCAGGTGCACTCGCCGTCACATCGACCTCCGGTCCTGGCATCTGCCTGAAGAGCGAGGCCATGAACCTGGCTGTCATCATGGAACTGCCGCTCGTCGTGCTCGACGTGCAGCGCGGCGGTCCCGCCACCGGTCTGCCTACAAAGTCTGAACAAACCGACCTGCTGCAGGTGCTCTTCGGCCGAAACGGCGAAAGTCCCATGCCGGTCATGGCTGCCACAAGTCCTACCGACTGCTTCGATGCCGCCTACATGGCTTCGAAGATGGCGCTCGAGCACATGACCCCCGTCGTCCTGCTCACCGACGCATTCGTTGCCAACGGCAGCGGCGCCCTGCGTCTGCCGAACCTCGACGAATATCCTGCCATTCAGCCGCCCTACGTGCCCGAAGAGATGCGCGGACAGTGGACACCCTACCAGCGCAACGCCGACGGTGTGCGCTACTGGGCCGTGCCAGGTCGCGAAGGCTTTGAGCATATCCTCGGCGGACTGGAGAAGGATTCGCGCACGGGTGCCATCTCGACCGACCCCGAGAACCACCATCTCATGACCGTGCTGCGCCAGAAGAAGATAGACAACATCCAGGTGCCCGACCTCGTGGTCGAAGGCGACGTGGACGATGCCGACCTGCTCATCGTAGGTTTCGGCGGAACCTACGGCCACCTGCATTCAGCCATGGACGAATTGCGCCAGAAAGGTCATAAGGTGGCGCAAGCTCACTTCAAGTATATCAACCCTCTGCCTAAGAACACTGCCGACGTGCTGATGAAGTACAAGAAAGTCGTGGTGGCCGAACAGAACATGGGTCAGCTGGCGGCCTTCCTCCGCATGAAGGTCGATGGCTTTGTCCCAAAGCAGTTCAACCAGGTGAAGGGTCAGCCGTTTGTGGTTGAAGAGTTAGTCAACGCATTTGAGGAACTTCTAAAATAGAAAAAAAGTATTATGAGCTTTACAGCACAAGATTATAAGAAAGGGCAGCCGCGGTGGTGCCCTGGTTGTGGCGACCATTTCTTCCTTGCTTCCCTGCACAAGGCTTTGGCCGAGATTGGCGTCGAGCCGTGGAACAACGCAGTCATCAGTGGTATCGGCTGCTCGAGCCGTCTGCCTCACTACATGGCGACCTACGGCATGAACACCATCCACGGACGCGCTGCGGCTATTGCGACGGGTGTCAAGGTGACAAACCCCCGACTCACTGTCTGGCAGGTCAGCGGCGACGGAGACGGACTCGCCATCGGCGGCAACCACTTCATCCATGCTAACCGCCGCAACATCAACCTCAACATGATTTTGCTCAACAACCGAATCTACGGTCTGACGAAGGGTCAGTACAGCCCGACCAGCCCGCGCGGCTTTGTGAGCAAGAGCAGTCCCTACGGCACGGTGGAGGACCCCTTCCGTCCCGCCGAACTTTGCTTCGGAGCGCGCGGCCACTTCTTTGCCCGTGCCGTGGCGACCGATGCCCCTGGCACCGTCGAGATCCTGAAAGCTGCCTACGAACATCAGGGCGCTGCTGTGTGCGAGATACTGCAGAACTGTGTCATCTTCAACAACGGCACGCACGACGACGTCTATTCTGCACCCAACCGTAAGAAGAACGCCATCTACCTGCGTCACGGCGAGAAGATGCTCTTTGGCGAGAACAACGAGTACGGTATCATGCAGGAGGGCTTCGGACTGAAGGTCGTGAAACTGGGCGAGAATGGCATCACGATCGACGACATCCTCACCCACGACGCCCACTGCGAGGACAACACCCTGCAGCTGAAGCTCGCGATGATGGAGGGTCCGGACTTCCCCGTCGCCCTCGGTGTGATTCGCGATGTGCCGGCTCCGACCTACGACGAGGCGGTCGAGGCACAGATACAAGAAGTCTCGGCGCAGAAGAAGTACCACAACTTCGCCGAGCTACTGGAGACAAATGATATTTGGGAGGTGAAATAAGCGGAGAAAACTCAGCGTTTTTTCCTGAAGAAATCCTTCATCAGCGCAGCACAGTCATCGCCGAGCACACCGGCGGTGACTGTGCATTTTTTGTGCAGAGCCTGCGGGGCGAAGCGTTGGAAGCCCCGTTTTTCGTCGGCAGCGCCATAGACCACGCGTCCCAGCTGTGCCCAGCCCATCGCACCGGCGCACATCACGCAGGGCTCGACGGTGACGTAGAGGGTACACTGGTCCAGATATTTCCCGCCCAGATGTTCGGCTGCCGCCGTGATGGCCTGCATCTCGGCATGGGCAGTGACGTCGTGTAGCGTCTCGGTGAGGTTGTGTCCGCGACCTACGATGCGGCCGTCGGCAACGACGACTGCGCCGATGGGGATTTCGCCCTGCTCAAGGGCACGGTGGGCTTCGTCGAGGGCAGCACGCATGAAGCGGGCGTCGGTGGCGGTGTCGGGGGTAGGAGTCATGGATGGTAGGGGGCGATGGGTTAATCGGCTGAGAGTGCAGCCTTGATGAGTTCGAGGTTGAGCTGTTCGATGTCGCTCAGGTCGTGCCGGTCGGTGTGGCGCTCTGCGATTTCGCTGTTCATGCGCTGCAGGTCGCCCTTGGGTAGCATACGGAGCAGGCCGAGGGGCAGCGGGCGCACGGAGGCAACGGCGTAGATGCCTGGCAGGTCGGGGTAGGGGCTTGCGATGCGCCGCAGGTCAAATTCCTTGACGCCGAAGTCGGGGCTGTGGAGCACGAAGGGTTCGTCCTTAACCACCTTCACGTGCAGTCCGCCGAGGATGGGGCTGACTTCCCACTCCATCGGGCCCATGATGGCAGCAGCCCCGCCACCGCCAGGCATTTTTCCGAACTTAGGCGACGAGGGGTCGCCTCGGCTCACTCGGTTGTCGCCATACATGATGTGGCCCGTGACGTTGAACTGTTTGTCGGGCACGACGCTGAAGATGCCTGGGTCCTTCGAATAGTCGATATTCTCATAGTGGCTGAGCCGCGGGCCGAACACCGCTTTCTTGCCCTCGGGACCCTCATAGACGCCGTCGAACAGGTCGTGCATCGAGAGCGTCTGCACGTCGGGACGATCCATGAAGTAGTGTTGATCCATGCGCAGGAGGCAATCGACGGCACGTCGCTGTGCGTCGCGGACGACGATCATGCGCCAGGGTCCGACCGTCTGATAGGCGACGGTCCATCCCGCGTGTCCCTTCACCGTGACGCTGAGTCCGTTCTTTCCTTTTTTCGGGACGAAGGTGTGGCGCAGGGGCAGGCTCTCGTCGAAGGGTGCGACGACGCGGAACTGGTCGCGGTCGCCCTCGTAGCCGAGGCTGTAGAAGTGCTGTCCGTCGAACCACCATACGCCGCCGTTCTGTTCGTCGAACAGGTCCTTGAGGGGCAGCGTCTTCAGGCGGTCGCGCCGCGTGTCGAGCATCTGCTGTGTGCGCAGTGCCATCTGTTCAGCGTTCTCTTTCGCGCGGCGTTCGGTCCACCAGAAATCGAAGTTTTCTTGAGCGTTCATCAGTGAGGGGCAGATTGTGGTGAGGGCGACGCCAAGCAGTGTCCTCGCAAGGTTTCGGTAGGCTTTCATGTGATGACGGATTAGGTGTTGTCGGAGGCAAAGTTAACACAAAAAGTTAAAAGTTAAAAGTTAAAAGTTAAAAAATAAGGTTGGCGCATGAAAAAGTCGTAACTTTGCAGCCTAAAAACAGAAAGAGAGTTTGGAAACAGAACAGATTTCGGTGGCGCGTCGGGTGCACCTTGACACCATCGACAGCACCAACAGCTATGTGCGGAGGATGATTTCGCAGGGCGAAGCGACGCCCGAACTGACCCTCGTCGATGCCGACTGTCAGACGGCAGGGCGCGGTCAGACAGGCAATTCGTGGGAGTCGGCCGACGGGCAGAACGTGCAGTTCTCGCTCGTGTGCCACCCCTCCTTTCTCCTGGCTTCGCAGCAGTTTTTGCTCAGTCAGGCCATTGCCCTGGCGGTGGCCGAAACTGTGGGCGGCACGGTGAAGTGGCCTAACGACATCTATGTGGGCGACCGCAAGATCAGCGGCACGCTCATCGAGTGTGACCTGAGCGGACATCAGGTCGAGACATGCATCATCGGCACCGGCATCAATGTCAACCAGACGCAGTTTCTCAGCGACGCCCCCAACCCCGTATCCCTCAGTCAGCTCACCGGCCGTCAGTACGACCGCGAGCAGATTCTGCGGGCCGTCGTCGATCGCTTCGCCTACCTCTATGCCATGCTCCGCCAGGGCGACGTCGAGCTGGTGCGCCGCCTCTACATGCAGTGTCTCTATCGCCGCGAGGGGCTCCACCCCTTTGCCGACGCCCGTGGCCGCTTCATGGCCCGCATCCACGCCATCGAGCCGACGGGACACCTGCTCCTGCAGACTGACGGAGGCGACGTGCGCCGTTACGAGTTCAAGGAAGTGAAATTCCTGTTCGACTGAAATGACTTTTCGAGTGTTTACATTTTTGATTGCTAAAGCCTTATGAAGGACAACCCAACCCAGCATATCCGCATTGCCGACTACAATTATCCCCTGCCCGACGAGCGCATCGCCAAATATCCACTCGCCGAGCGCGACCAGAGCAAGCTGCTTGTATATAACAAAGGAGTGGTGACGGAAGACCGTTTTGAGCATCTTCCCCAATATCTGCCCGCAGGTGCGCTGATGGTGATGAACAACACGCGGGTGATTCAGGCCCGCTTGCGGTTTCGCAAGGAGACGGGCGCACTCATCGAGGTGTTCTGCATGGAGCCGCTCCTGCCGCGGGAGTACCAGCAGAACTTCGCGACGCAGGGCTCGGTCGAGTGGCTCTGCATGGTGGGCAATCTGAAGCGCTGGAAGGAAGGCAGCCTAAGTACAAAGTACAAAGTACGAAGTACAGACGGCGACGGTGCGGAGCAGGAATTTACGCTCACAGCCGAGCGGCTGCCCTACGATGCCCCCAATGCTGACGGCACCAAGCACCGCATCCGTTTTTCGTGGAGCAATCCGGCACTCAGCTTCTCCGAAGTGCTTGCCGCCGCGGGCGAGTTGCCCATTCCGCCCTACCTGAACCGCCCGACGGAGGAGAGCGACCTGCGCACCTATCAGACGGTCTATTCCAAGGTGAAGGGTTCGGTGGCAGCACCCACCGCCGGCCTCCACTTCACCGAGCGTGTGCTCCGTGCCCTCGACTCCGCCGGCATCGACCGCGAGGAAGTCACCCTACACGTGGGCGCCGGAACGTTCAAGCCCGTGAAGAGCGAGGAAATCGGACAGCACGAGATGCACAGCGAGTACATCGTCGTTCGGCGCCAGACCGTCGAGAAACTCCTGGCTCACCAGTGCGAGGCCATCGCCGTGGGCACCACCTCGGTGCGCACACTCGAAAGCCTGTACTACATCGGCCGCAAACTGATTGCCAGTCCCGACCTGACGGAGGAGCAGTTGGCCGTCAGTCAGTGGGAACCCTACGACGGCACACCCGACGTGCCGGTCGAAGCCGCGCTGCAGGCCATTCTCCGCTATCTCGACGTCCACCACCTGCCAGTCCTCCACACCTCGACCCAAATCATCATCGCGCCTGGCTACGAATACAGGATTGTGCGCCGCATGGTCACCAACTTCCACCAGCCGCAGTCCACACTCCTGCTCCTCGTTTCGGCCTTTTTGCATGGCGACTGGCGCACCATCTACGACTACGCCCTCAGTCACGACTTCCGTTTTCTCAGCTACGGCGACTCGTCGTTGCTCATGCCGTAGCCGCACAGGGGCGCTGCAAAATCACTATTACTGCCGTGCCCATCTACGCGTACGACCTTGTAAACAAACGCACACCGCGCACAGACTTCCGTCTGCTGCGCGGTGTGCGTTTGTGTGCGATGCCTGGACCAACGGTCCCGATGGGCAGATGATGTTCCCCTGCCCCCCGTCTTGACGTTCAGTCAATCTGGTTTCCGCGATACAGCTGGGCATACGTGCCGCCGAGCTGTAGGAGCTGTTCGTGGGTGCCACGCTCGACGATGCGGCCGTGATCCATCACCACGATGATGTCGGCATTGCGGACCGTCGAAAGGCGATGGGCAATGACAAACGACGAGCGCCCCTGCATCAGGCGGTCCATACCGCGCTGCACGAGGCTCTCGGTGCGGGTGTCGATGCTCGAAGTCGCCTCGTCGAGAATCATCGCCGGCGGATTGGCCACGGCGGCACGGGCGATGGCGAGCAACTGGCGTTCGCCCTGACTGAGGTTGCCCCCGTCACCGCTGAGCAGCGTGTCGTAGCCCTGGGGCAGGCGACGGATGAAGTCGTCGGCACCAGCCAGCCGTGCTGCCTCGCGGCATTCGTCGTCGGTGGCGTCGAGGCGTCCGTAGCGGATGTTCTCCATCACCGTGGCGGTGAACAGATGTGTTTCCTGAAGCACCATGCCGAGCGAGCGGCGCAGGTCGCAACGGTGGATGCGGCGGATGTCGATACCGTCGTAGAGGATAGTGCCGTGCTGGATATCGTAGAAGCGGTTGATGAGGTTGGTGATGGTGGTTTTGCCCGCACCGGTGCCGCCCACGAGGGCAACCTTCTGTCCGGCATCGGTGTCGAGGTCGATGTCGAACAGCACCTGTTTGTCCGTCACATAGCCGAAGTCCACGTGCGAGAAGTCCACTTCGCCGCGCTGCGGTACGAGTCCGTCGGGCGTTTTCCATGCCCACGCACCGGTGCGTTCAGCACTCTCGGCGAGGCTGCCGTCGGCGGTGCGTCGCAGGTTGACCAGCGTCACGTCGGCCAGTTCGTCGCGCTCAGCCTCTGCGTCCATGAGGTCGAACACGCGACCAGCCCCCGCCAGGGCCATCACCAGGCTGTTCACCTGCTGGCTGACCTGCGAGACGGGACGGGTGAAGTTCTTCACCAGCGTGAGGAACGAAACGAGCGTTCCGATGGTCAGTGCCGCCGTCGCCGGCGAGTGTTGCAGCTGTTGGTTCACGCTGAAGAGCGACTGCACCTGCGTTCCCTCTGCCGACAGCGTGGCGGCAGGGTGGGTGATGCCGATGACGAGAACCGCCCCAACGATGGCGCAGAGCACATAAATCAGGTTCGACAGGTTGCCGTTGACCGGCATGACGATGTTGGCCTCGCGGTTGGCATGGTAGGTACTCGAGCGCAGTTGTTCGTTGAGTGTCGAGAACTGGCTCATGGCCTGCTGTTCGTGGCCGAAGGTCTTCACTACCTTCAAGCCCGTCAGCATCTCCTCGATATAGCCGTTCATCGTGCCCAGACGTTCCTGCCGGTCGCGGAAATGGCGTGCCGAACGCTGTCCCAGCCAGCGGGTGACAAACACCATCGCCGTGGTCATGACGAGCACGAGCAGCGTCAGTTGCCAGCTTAGTATGCACATGCTCACCAGCGTCATCGCGATGGTGATGCTCGACGAGAACACTTCGGGCATCGTCTGGCTGACCAGCTGCCGCAGGGTGTCCACGTCGTTCGTATAGACCGACATCAGGTTGCCGTGGGCATGACGGTCGAAATAGGGGATGGGCAACTGCTGCATGTGGCTGAACAAGTCGCAGCGCAGCTGCAGGAGGACGCCCTGTCCGATGCGGATGGTGAGCAGGCTCTGCACATAGGAGGCGCAGGCACCCACCACGAGCACCAGGGCGAGCGTGGTGAGCGCGTGCGCCAGGGGCTGGAAGCCGGGGTTGAGTTGTGCCGTGAGCGGCACGATATAGTCGTCGATGAGCGAACGTGTGAACAGCGTCGAGGCGAGGGTCGTGACCGACGACACGACGATGCACAGCAGCACCGTCAGCAGTGACCAGCGGTAGCCGGTGAAGACGTAGCGCAGCACGCGTGCGATGGTCTTTCGGGCAGACCCAACACCTGACAGACCCACCCCCTGCCCCTCCCTTGCAGGGAGGGGAGTAGTTACATTTCTTCTATAGGTATTGAACGTTCTCATATCCTTTTTGCGGGTTACTGCTCCCCTCCCTTACAGGGAGGGGTGGGGGTGGGTCTGTTCGTCTGTGTTTCGTATATCTCGCGGTAGATTGCGCTCTGCTCGAGCAGTTGCTGGTGCGTGCCGACGGCGGCGATGCGGCCTCCGTCCATCACGACGATGCGGTCGGCATCCTGAACGCTCTGAATGCGCTGTGCCACGATGAGCTTCGTCGTCCCGGGCAGGGTGCTGCGCAGACCTTGGCGGATCCGTGCGTCGGTGGCTGTGTCGCAGGCACTGGTCGAGTCGTCCAGGATCAGAATCTTCGGGCGTCGCAACAGGGCACGCGCAATGCACAGTCGCTGTCGCTGCCCGCCGCTGACGTTGGTGCCTCCCTGTTCGATGAGCGTGTCGTACTGCTGCGGCATCTGACGGATAAATTCGTCGGCCTGTGCCACGCGGCAGGCTTCCTGACACTCCTCCAGCGTGGCGTCGGAGCGTCCCCAGCGAAGGTTGTTGAGGATGGTGCCGCTGAACAGCTGGTTCTGTTGCAGCACCACGGCGACCTCGCGGCGCAGCACATCGACATCGTAGCGGCGCACGTCCACACCGCCCACCGCCACGCAGCCTTCGCCCACGTCGTACAGGCGGCTGACCAGACTGCACAGCGTCGATTTGCCACTGCCCGTGCCGCCGATCACGCCCAGCGTTTCGCCGCTGCCGATGCTGAGGTTGATGTCCGTGATGGCGGCCTCCGGACCGTAGCCGAAGGTCACATGGTGAAACTCCACGCTGCCGTCCTTCACCTCCTGCACTGCGTCGGCGGGCGACGTGATGTCCGCCCGTTCGTCGATTACTTCCGTCACACGTCTGCCGCTGGCGGCGCTCATCGTCAGTGTGACGAAGATCATCGAGAGCATCATCAGCGACATCAGGATGCTCATGACGTAGGCAAACAGGCTGGTCAGCTGTCCAGTCGTCAGCTCACCACCCACGATTTGACGGGCACCGAACCACGACAGGGCGATGATGCAACCATAGACCACGAGCATCATCACGGGGTGGTTGATGGCTTGGAGGCTCTCCGTGCGGACAAACAGGCGGTAGAGCGCACGTGCGGCACGTTGGAACTTCTCGCTCTCAAACTCCTCGCGCACGAAGGCCTTCACCACACGGATGGCCTGCACATTTTCCTGCACCGACGTGTTCAGCGCGTCGTAGCGCTCGAAAACCTGCGCAAAAAGCCGCACTGTGCGGCTCAGGATGAGGTAGAGGCTGAGGCTCAGCACCACGAGTGCCACGGCAAAAATCGTGCTCATCTGCCAGTTGATGAACACGCACATGAGCACGGAGAAGATCAGATTGAGCGGAGCACGCACCGACACGCGGAGCAGTTGCTGGTAGGCATTCTGCAGATTGCTGACGTCGGTGGTCATGCGGGTGACCAGGCCGGCTGCGGTGAAGCGGTCGATGTTGCTGAACGAAAATGTCTGGATGTTGCGGAACATCGCCTGCCGGACGTTGAAGGCAAAGCCGGTCGAGGCGAGGGCTGCGAAGCGTCCCGCCAGCACGCCGAAGAGCATGGAGCACGCTGCCATCAGCAGCATCAGCGCGCCGTAGCGCACGACGTCGGGCAGACTGCCTGCCATGATGCCGCGGTCGATGATCCACGAAGTGGCGTATGGAATCAGTACGCCCATCACCACCTCGAGTGCAGTGAACAGTGGGGTGAGGAGCGATGCGGTGCGAAAGCGACCGACGTTGCGCAGAAGGGTCTTGAACATACGGCTCAGAACGTATAGCTGACGTCCACACCAGCCTGCACCGGCATGGCGCGCTGGCCGAAGAAGGTGTTCGTCTGGCCGTAGCGGAAGCCGAAGCTGTTGTAGCGGGTGTTGGTGAGGTTACGGCCCCACAGGCTCACCTTCATGTCGCGCAGGTGGAAGTCGGCGTGTGCGCCGAGCGTGGCGTAGAAGTTCTGCGCGTAGTCGTTGCTCACGTCCCAGTAGGTGCGTCCCAGTGCCGACATGTTGGCACCGACGACGATGGCGCTGAGAACCGAGTTCCCGAGGTCGAAACGATAGTCGGCACTGGCACTGAGGGTGTGCTGCGGGATGTAGGGGACATACTTGTCCTTGTAGCTCACCGTCACGCCGTCCACCTCGTCGTCGTATTCCTTGAACACGGCGTGTGTGTAGCCGTAGCCCAGGCCGTAGCTGAGGCGGTTGTCCAGTGCACGTCCGCGCAGAGCGAGCTCTACGCCGCAGCTGTAGCTCTTTCCGGCATTTTCCATCGTGCGTCCGTAGCCGTGGTTGCCCGCCATGACGGAGAGCTGTTGGTTGCGTATCTGGATGTAGTAGGTCGAAAGGTCGAGCTGCAGGGCGCCGTCGGCGAGGTTGAGGTGTGTGCCCAGTTCGTAGTTCCACGACGTTTCGGGCTTGTACTGAATGGTGTTGAGAATGTTCTCGTAGTCGGCCTCGCTGTGGGGGATGTCATAGCTGCCGCCACGCACTTTGCCGCTGTTGTTTCGCAGTTCGGTCTCGAACACGTCGGCAAAGCCCTGGAAGTTGTAGCCACCCGCGCGATAGCCTTTGCTGAAGGTGGCGTAGATGTTGGAACCGTGGTCGTCGATCTCGTAGGTCAGTCCCACCTTGGGCAGGAGCTGGTGGTAGGTGTCGGAGGCGGCGTGTGCGAGCGACGAGGAGAGCACGTTCGTCGCGTCGGTACCGAACACGTGGGCAGTGATCGAGAGGGCGGCGTCGGTGGTGTAGTCAATCTTCTGATAGCTGAGGTCGTAGCGCAGTCCGAGGGTGGCGGTGAGGCGGTCGGTGAGCTTCAGGCTGCTCTGGTGGAACAGTCCGAAGTTGGTCTGCGGCAGACGGAAACGCCCTGGCACGTGCAGTTCGGCGGGGTCCATCGTCGCACCGCCTGCGGCCTCGATGGCAGCAGGAGCCGCAGCGGCAGCGGCAGCCATGGCAGCGGCTTCGGGCATGCCGCGCTCCATCATCTGTGCGGCGATGCGCTGGGTGAAGTTGTTCAGGATGGCGTCGTACTGTGCTTTGGCGATGGGCGCCGAGATCATGGTGCCATAGTCGCGGCCGAAGTCCACCGGAGCGGTGTTGGTGGTCCAGCGCTGCGAGAAGAAGGCGCCGGTGGTCCACTGCCAGCGTCCCTCGGTGTTGCGGCTGAAGGTCAGTTCCTCGGTCAGCGCATTCTGGTTCTGGCGCTGGCGCATGGTGTTGAAGTCGCGGGGCGTGTAGTCAATGTCCATCAGCATATTGTCGTGCAGGTGCTGGTAGGAGGTGGTTGACTGGATGTCGAAGCCTTCGGCGCGGTAGCGCAGTGTGAATGCCGTGTTGAGCATGTTGCGACGATAGTTGCCCTGGACGTCGGTCGAGGGCGATTCAGCCGGACCGTAGAGCGAGGTGAGCAGTCCGTAGGGGAATCCGTTCTGCACCGTGTGCTGGAAGTCGGCGAGCAGGTCGAGCGACAGGCGTGCGGTGGGCTGAAAGACCATGCGCAGGCGTCCGCCCAGTTCACCCCGCTTGTCCGCCCGTTCGCCGGTGGTCAGGTTGCGCAGGAAACCGTTGCTCTGCTCGCGGTAGAGCGCCACGCCGAGCCCGAACTTGTCGCTCAGTCGGGTGTTGGCCGACGCCTCGACCATGTTGTATCCGTGCGTACCGAAGCTGGCGCGTACGTTGTATCGGTCGCCGTTCATGGGGTTGGCGGTGTAGATGCGCACCAGTCCGCCCTCGGCGTTCATGCCGTAGAGCGTGCCCTGGGGTCCGCGCAGGATGTCGATGCGGTCCACTTCGTAGAGGTGGAAATTGTACTGGCTACCGCTGACGAGCGGCATTCCATCGACATACATGCCCACAGGCGATGCGCCCGTGCGGGAGCCTATGCCGCGCACATAGACCGACGAGGTGTAGCGCGAGCCGTAGTCGGGCATGGTGAACGAGGGGACGTAGCCGGAGAGTTCGCGCAGGTCGCGTGCGCCGAGGCTGAGCATCTCCTGGTGTGAGAAGAGCGTGCTGCTGAGCGGCTGTCGGCGCAGTCGCAGCTGGTCTTTCGGCTCTGCGACGATGACCACGGCATCGAGGTCGTAGACACGGCTTGTGTCGGCGACCGCTACGCCGCTGTTTCCCCCGACGGGGTCGGTGCCGGCCTGTGCGGTCAATGCAGCCATGAAGGCCGCAACGATGAGGATTTGTTTCATAGAGTCTTTCTACCTTTTGAATTTCGGCTGCAAAGTTACGACATTTCGCGCACGCGTGCAATCCCTATTTATAATGATTTTGCTGTCCGTGAGCCGCGGAACAAAGTAGGGTGGAGGGCCGCGGAAAGTCGGACCTGCCGCGGAGGAAACACGAACGGTGCGCCGAACAAACTCAAAATATCAATGATATTTGTAGAAATATCAATGGAATTTGTAAGAATATCAATGGAATTTTTGAAAATATCAATGATATTTTGAGTTTTTTCCGCGGCGTGTTCCGCTTTGCACTGCGAACGGAGGCAGTTCGGTCAGCGCAGCGTCGCAGTTCTGTCGGCGCTTGGCTGGAGCGGAGGCGGCGCTTGGCTGGAGCAGAGACGGCGCTTCGCTTGACCGCAGACGGCGCATGACCCGACCGCCGACGGTGCTCAGTTTTTTGCTCATGCACAGGGAGATAATCGCCAAAGCATTTGGCGGTTTCATTTTATTGTTGTATCTTTGCCACCTCATCACTCAATCAAAATCACCCTAACGAAACATACACCATGCACTTAGGACTTTGGGAAATTGTACTGATCGCCCTTGTCGTGCTTCTGCTCTTCGGAGGCAAGAAAATCCCTGAACTGATGAAGGGGCTGGGCAAAGGCGTCAAGAGCTTCAAGGACGGCGTGAACGGCCTGGAAGACGACAAACCGTCGGGCGACAAACCGGCCTCTGCCGACGAAAAGACTGCTCCGTGATGGAGGGCGAGATGACCTTCTGGGAGCACCTCGACGTGCTTCGCAGCAGCATTATCCGCATGCTGGTGGCAGCTGTGGCGACGGCTGCCGTCGCCTTCTGCCTGAAGGACTGGCTCTTCGAGTGGGTGCTGGCCCCGTCGCAGGCGGACTTCTTCCTCTACCGCTGGCTCCACATCGACGCCCAGACGCTGAGGCTCGTCAACACCGAGCTGACCGAACAGTTCATGATCCACTTGCGTGTGGCGCTCATGGTCGGGCTGCTCATCGCCTCGCCCTACATCCTCTACCTGTTGTATAGGTTCATCTCGCCAGGGCTCTATGAGCGCGAACGGCAGGTAGGCGTGCGCCTCGTGGTGGCAGCCTATGTGATGTTCCTCGTCGGCGTCGGCGTGTGCTACACACTCGTGTTCCCCGTCAGCGTACAGTTTTTAGGAAACTACAGCGTCAGTCAGGACGTGCAGAACATGCTCACCATCACCAGCTACGTCGATACGCTACTGATGCTCAGCCTCGTTTTCGGCATCGTCTTCGAACTGCCCGTGCTGGCCTGGCTGCTGGCGAAGGCGGGCATGCTGAAGTCGCAGTGGATGGCGCAATACCGCCGCCACGCCGTCGTCGCCATCCTCATCGTGGCGGCCATCATCACTCCCACCGCCGATGCCCTCACGCTGGTCATCGTCGCACTGCCCATCTGGCTGCTCTACGAAGCCAGCATCTTCATCGTTAAAACCACTCAATAAGTACCGCTACCGTTTGTTGCGATTCGGTCGCAACACCCCCAATCCTCCCACCCCATGCTCAGAAAAATCCGCACCACACTGGCGATTCTCAGCATCGCCGCCATCACCCTCCTGTTTCTCGACTTCACAGGCACGCTCCACCACTGGCTCGGCTGGCTCGCCAAGATTCAGCTACTGCCCGCCGTGCTGGCGATGAACTTCGTCGTCGTGGCGGTGCTGGTGCTGCTCACGCTGATTTTTGGCCGCATCTACTGCTCTGTCGTCTGCCCCCTGGGCGTGATGCAGGACGTGGTGTCGTGGCTGCATGGCCGCACGAAGAAGAACCGCTTTTCCTATTCGAAGGAAAAACGTTGGCTGCGCTATGGGGTGCTCGGCGTGTTCATCGTGGCGATGGTGTGCGGCATCGGTTCGCTCGTGGCGCTGCTCGCTCCCTACAGCAGCTACGGCCGCATCGTGATGAACCTCGTCCGTCCCCTCTACGAATGGTGCAACAACGGTCTGGCAGCCGTGGCTGAACACTACGACAGCTATGCCTTCTACACGACCGATGTGTGGATGCGCAGCCTGCCCACCTTCGTCGTCGCTGCCCTCACCCTCGTCGTGCTCATCGTGCTGGCGTGGCGCGGCGGCCGCACCTACTGCAACACCATCTGCCCCGTCGGCACGGTGCTCTCGCTGCTGGCGCGCTTCTCCTGGCTGAAAATCCGTTTCGACGAAGACAAGTGCCGCAACTGCTCGAAGTGTTCGCGCAACTGCAAGGCCGCCTGCATTGACTTCCGCAGCCACACAGTCGATTACAGCCGCTGCGTTGTCTGCGGCGACTGCATCGGCGAATGTAAGTTCGGAGCCCTGCAATATTCACATAAAATCAAGTCAAGCCATGCTGCGACCCCGTCGCAGCCCGACCCCCATCCGACTGATGGAGGCCGCCGCTCGTTCCTCGTCGCCACCGCCGTCGCCACGACGACTGCCGCGCTGGCACAGGAAAAGAAGAAAGTGGATGGCGGACTCGCGGTCATCGAGGACAAGCAAGCCCCCGTGCGCACCACGCCGCTCACCCCTGCCGGTTCGCTCAGCGCACGCAACATGGCTACACGCTGCACCGCCTGTCAGCTTTGCGTCAGCGAATGCCCGAACGGCGTGCTGCGCCCCTCGACCGACCTGCTCACCTTCATGCAGCCGACGATGGGCTACGAACGTGGCCATTGCCGGCCTGAGTGCACCCGCTGTGCCGACGTCTGCCCCACGGGAGCCATCCGACCCATCACCCGTGAAGAGAAGTCGAGCACCCAGATCGGGCACGCCGTGTGGGTGCAGGACAACTGCGTCTGCATCACCGACGGCGTGGATTGCGGCAACTGCGAGCGCCACTGCCCGACCGGTGCTATCCAGATGGTGCCGCTCGACGCTCAGGACGAATATTCACCCTACGTCCCCGCCATCGACGAGAGTCGCTGCATCGGCTGCGGAGCCTGCGAACACCTGTGCCCTGCACGCCCCTTCAGCGCCATCTATGTCGAAGGACACGAAGTGCATAAAACCATTTAGCGTATGAAAGAACGTAACATAAGCCGCCGTAGTTTCCTGAAACGTCTGGGCGGAGGTGCCGTCGCCACCTCTGCACTGCTCGCTGCCTGCAAGGGTGGTGCGTCGCAGCCGACCTCGCCCGCCGAACCTCCGGCCGAGGGCATGACGATGCGTGTCAACCCCAACACGGGCGACCGCGTCTCGCTGCTCGGCTACGGCATGATGCGACTGCCCGAAGTGCAGGGACAGAAACTGAAGGAAGGGCAGGAACCCGACTTCGACCAGGACATGATCAACCGCCAGGTGGACTACGCCATGGCGCACGGCGTCAACTACTTCGACACCAGTCCCGCCTATTGCCGCGGCTTGAGCGAACGCTGCACCGGCATCGCCCTCGCCCGACATCCGCGCGACACGTACTACATCGCCACGAAGCTCAGCAATTTCGCCCCCGACACATGGCCCGCCGCGGCGTCGAAAAAGATGTTCGAAACCTCGCTCCGCGAACTGCAGGTGGACTACGTGGACTACCTGCTCCTGCACGGTGTGGGCATGGGTGGCATGGACGACCTGCACCGACGCTACCTCGACAACGGCATCCTGGACTGGCTCGTGGAGCAGAAAACGGCGGGGCGCATCCGCAACCTCGGCTTCTCCTACCATGGCGACGTCGCTGTGTTCGACACCCTGCTGCAGTGGCACGACGAAGGGCGCTACCATTGGGATTTCGTGCAAGTGGAGCTGAACTACCTCGACTGGGAATATGCCAACGAAATCAATGAGAGCAACACCGACGCCGTGTACCTGTACGGCGAACTGCACAAGCGCGGCATACCCGCCGTCATCATGGAGCCTCTGCTGGGCGGACGCCTGGCCAACGTGCCCGAAAACGTGGTCGCCAAGATGAAGAGCCGCGACGCGCAGGCCAGTGTGGCGTCGTGGGCATTCCGCTTTGCCGGAACGCCCGAGGGCGTACTCACCGTTCTCAGTGGCATGACCTACATGGAGCACCTGCGCGACAACCTGCGTACCTATATGCCGCTGAAGCCCCTCAGCGAGGAGGAAAAGGAGTTTCTCTACGAGGTGGCGGACGACATCTTCAATCTGAACACCATTCCCTGCAACGACTGTAAGTACTGTATGCCCTGTCCCTACGGACTCAACATCCCCGCCATCTTCGTCCACTACAACAAGTGCATCAAGGAAGGCAACATCCCCAACGAACGTATGGACGAGGAGTATTGGCGGCAGCGCCGTGCTTTCCTCGTGGGCTACGACCGCTCGGTGCCACGTCTGCGCCAGGCCGATCACTGCATCGGCTGCGGCGAATGTGTGTCGCACTGTCCGCAAGGCATCGACATCCCTGCCGAAATGCAGCGCATCGACGAGTTTGTCGAGGAACTTAAAAGAAGTGAAAAGTGAAAAGTGAAGAGTGAAGAGTGAAAAGTGAAGAGTGAAAAGTGAAGAGTGAAAAATGAAACTTAAAAACCTAAAAACTCACATACTCATGTTGACACAGCGCACCATCATCCTTTCAGCTCTATGGATGTTCACACTCCTCGGGAGTGGACTGGCGGGCGGCAAACTGCAAGCCCAGCAGCGTCCTACGGCCCGCGAGGAAATAAAGGCCAACCGTTATCTGGCAGGCAGTAACTATCTGGACTACGACCGTGCGTACGGCCGCGACGCTCTGACGCCTGCGCCACGAGGCTACGAGCCCTTCTACATGAGCCACTACGGACGTCACGGATCGCGCTGGCTGCTCAGCGACGGCGACTATCTCACCGCCATCCGTTCGCTACGCAAGGCTCGCGAACAGGGAAAGCTCAGTGCCAAAGGCCTGGAGGTGCTGAACCAACTCGAGCAGTTCTTCCTCGGCACACGCGGACGCCTCGGCGACCTCACCACCGTGGGCGAGCGTCAGCACCACGGCATCGGACGCCGCATGGTGGAACACTTCCCCGAAATCTTCATGAAGAAGGGTGTGAAGATTGATGCACGCTCGACGGTCGTCATCCGTTGCATCCTGTCGATGACCGCCGAGTGCGAAGAACTCAGCTCTGCGAACCCCACGGCACGCATCCACAACGACGTGAGCGAGGCCCTGCAGTGGTATCTCAACGCTCCCTGGCGCGGGGAAGTGCGCCGGCAGAGCGGCAAGGGACGCGCCGTGGAGGACGAATATCGTGAGCGCTGGACACACCCCGAACGCCTGTGCAGCGTGATGTTCACCGACCCGCAGTGGGTGGAGGACAGCATCGATGCGGGCTCATTCATGCGCCACCTGTTCGAAGTGGCTGCCAACATGCAGAGCCACGACGCCGAGCTCGACGCCGCTGCCCACATCGACAGCCATGCCGGCGAGGTGGGCGACCTGCTCTCGCTCTTCACCGACGAGGAAATCTACGACCAGTGGCGGCGCGTCAATCTGGGCTGGTATCAGAACTACGGACCCTCGCCTGCCACGGGCAGCGTGATGCCATTCAGCCAGCGGCATCTGCTGAAAAACATCATCGAGACGACCGACACCGTCACCCAGGTGCAGGCCACGCTGCGCTTCGGGCACGAGGTGTGCGTCATGCCGCTGGCCTGCCTGCTCGAACTGGGCAACTGCGGATTTGCCTCCGACGACTGGGAAAGGCTGGACGACACGTGGCGCAACTACGAAATATTTCCTATGGCTTGTAACGTCCAACTCATCTTCTACCGGCCGAAAAAAGGAAAGTCGGGCGACGTGCTGGTCAAGGCACTCCTCAACGAGCGCGAAGTCAGCCTGCCCGTCGCCACCGACCGCTACCCCTACTATCGCTGGACAGACCTGCGCCAGTATTATCTCGACAAGCTCCAGCGCTTCGACGAACTGGAACGTGCAAACCAGTCAAATCAGCGATAGTGCGACTCTATACCGCCGCACATCCACACCCGTGCTGCGGCGGCGCGGAGCACAAGAGAAAGGTAAAAAGATTGTTTTCCGCACTAAAAAAACAGAACCAATGATATCTTTTGAGAGTGATTACAACAACGGAGCGCACCCCGAGGTGCTGCGCCGCCTGGTCGAGACCAACGACCGCCAGAGCCTGACCTACGGATTCGATGAATGGTCGGACTGCGCGAAGAGGAAGATACGCGAGGTCTGCCAATGTCCGAAGGCCAGCATCTATTTCCTTGTCGGGGGCACACAAACCAATGCCACCGTCATCGACGGAATCCTACAGAGTTACGAAGGTGTCATCTGTGCCGACACCGGCCACATCAACGTGCACGAAAGCGGAGCCATCGAGCAGAGCGGACACAAGGTCATCACGCTGCCCTCGCATCAGGGCAAGCTGGACGCCGCCGACCTGCGCCGCTTCATGGAGGTGTTCACACACGACGAGAGCCGCGAACATGAGGCACAGCCCGGAATGGTATATATCACCATGCCGACCGAGCTGGGGACGATTTACAAAAAACGCGACATAGAAACCATCCGCCAAGTCTGCACTGAATACGAACTGCCCCTATTCGTTGACGGTGCACGGCTTGGCTATGGTTTGATGGCCGACGACTGCGACTTCACGCTTCCGTGGCTGTGCACACAGTGCGACGCCCTGTATATCGGAGGCACGAAGGTCGGAGCACTGTGCGGCGAAGCGGTCGTCTTCCCGCATGGCAACGCACCGCGCCACTTCTTCACCATCATCAAGCGGCACGGCGCACTGCTGGCCAAGGGCCGTCTGACCGGCATTCAGTTCGATGCCCTGTTCAGCCCGGCGCCCGACGATCCCAACACTGTGCTCTACTTCTCCATCGCCCGCCATGCCATCGACATGGCCAAACGCATGACGCTGCTGCTGAGCGAGGCCCATCTGCCTTTCTTCATCGACTCGCCCACCAACCAACAGTTCGTCATCATGCCGAACGACCGCATGCATCACCTGGAGTCCTACATGCAGTTCACCCACTGGGAGCCGTACGACGAGGAGCACACCGTCTGCCGTTTCGTCACCTCCTGGGCAACGACCGAGGCCGACATGAATCAACTCGCCGAACTGCTCAGCCGCTATTAAAGTCCGTCCCATCTATATATATTTAAGCACTTGGAATTATTTTCCAGGTGCTTTTAATTTATAATTTTTTTAATGGGGTTGGGAAATCGCCCTGCTTTGCGTTATAGGGTTGTACGAATCGGAAAAATGGAATCAATCGTTCTGAAATACAGGGAGCAGATGGTGAGGCTGGCACGTGTGCTGTTGCGTGACGACGAGGAGGCTCGCGACGTGGCGGGCGACGTCGTCGAACGGGCGCTGAAGGTGCGCCCGACGGGCGACGAACCTGCGCTGCGCGGCTGGCTGATGCAGTGTGTGCGCAATGCCTGTACCGACCGCATCCGCCGGCTCAGGACGCACGAACGTTTCCTGCGCCTCTATCCGATCGACGACAGGGACGAAGGTGTATCGGCCGATGATTTGGAACGCCTCTGGACCGACATCCGCCGTTTCATCGACTCGGGGCTGACGGAGCAAGACCGGCGCGTCCTGCTGCTGCGGTTTGACGAGGGGTGCACGTATCGCGAAATCGGCCGTCGGCTCGGCATCAGCGAAGCGGCTGTCTATAAACACCTGGCTCAGGCACTGCGCCGTCTGCGATTGCATTTTCGGAAAAACGAACAACTGACGATAGGATGAAACAGACTGAAGACAAGGTGGAGCGAATGCTCTGGCTCCTGGAACACAGGGACGAGGCGACGGACGAGGAAATCCGTTTGCTGATGGACGACGACGAGGTGCGCGACGTCTATGAACTGATGGTGCTGACGGACGAGGCCTACCGATGGGCGGACGAACCGAGACGGACACTGTGGTGGCGCAAGGTGGCGGCTGCCGTGGCCATCGTCCTGCTGACGGGTGTGGCCGTGGCTGCCGTCGGACATTTTTCCATGAAGGCAAAACCCGACCTGTCGGACTATGCCTGTGTGATGGACGAGCAGGCGATGACGGCCATCGGCGACACGGTGCCGCAGGTGGTCAGCGGCGGGACTGCCGACATCTGCGTGTTCACCGACCGCGAACTGAAGGACGTTCTGGCCGTCGTGGCCTGCCACTATGGGGTCGGGAAGGTGGCCTTCCGCAGCGACAGCCTCATGCACCTGCGTCTCTATCTGCAATGGGACCGTGAGGCCTCGCTCGACCACTGCGTCAGCGTGCTCAACCATTTTGAGCGGTTTTCCGTTAGTATCGGCGACGACGTTCTCCTCGTTGACGGCAAGCAGGGAAAGGAGGAGCAGCCATGAAGCGCGACCTCTTCACCCATTCTTTCGCGCTGCTGCTCCTCCTTCTTTGCTCCGCTGCGCCCCTGTCGGCACAGCGCTTTGTCGCCGACTTCCGCCAGGTGCCTCTGAGCCAAGTCCTGATGGCGATTGATGAACATTTCGACGCAGTGCAGGTCAACTTCATCTTCGACGAACTGGAAGACTTCACGGTCACGAAATACGTCGATGCTGCGACGGCACACGAAGCCGTGATGCAAGCCGTCGGGCTCTATCCGATGCGTGTCGATGTCGATGCCGAACGCATCTTCGTCGAGTGCTACCAAAAGGCTGCACGGCGCCTGCAGGGCCGCGTCGTCGATGCCGAAGGGCAGCCGATGGAGTTTGCCTCCGTCGCCTTGCTCGCGGTACAGGACAGCACCTATCTGGCAGGAGGCGTCAGCAACGAGAACGGCAATTTCGTCATTCCGACAGACTCGGCCGAGGTGCTGCTGCGTGTGTCCTACGTCGGCTTCCGTACCTACGAACAGCGCTGCCAGGTGGGCAAAGTCGTCAACGTCACTTTGCATCCCGAACAGACCACCCTCGGCAACGTCACCATCCGAGGGCAGCGTCCGCTCATCACCCGCGAAGAGGAACTCACCGTCTTCCACGCCGACGCCCTCGAGGGAGCGGAGACGATGGAAGCCGGCGACGTGCTGAAATACGTGCCGCGCGTCGTCGTCGATATGGACGGAAAGGTGCGCATCGGTCAGCACGAGGCGACCATCTACGTCAACGACGTGAAAGTCTCGGGCGACGAGTTGCAGGCATTTCTGCGCGGACTTCGGGGCGACGACATCGAACGCATAGAGGTGCAAGAAGTACGGGGTGCCGACGAGCCTGCCGACCAGAAGGGCGGCACGCTGCGCATTGTGACCAAGCAGCGGCTGGGGCTCAGCGGCGCCTTTGCCCTGTTCGGCCTGCAAAGTCTGCAAAGTCCGAAGTACAACTACTACCCCTACGTCACGGCCTTCTTCGGTACGGAGCGCTGGAACCTCTACGCTGCGGCCTATCATGCGCAGGGCAACCATTACGAAACCACCACCATGCGCAACGAATATCTGCTCACTGGGGAGGTTCACGACAACCTGACGCGCCTCTATAATCTTTCCAAAATACCGTATCTGCGGCTCGGCGGCACCTACAGCATCGACCGTGCGAAGCGGCACAACATCGGGGCCGAAGTGCGCATCGACGTGAACCACAAACGGGCCAACGACGAGGACGAGATGACCTATACCGATGCCGAAGTAAACGCCTTCGAGGGCAGCGGACGGCAGCACATCAAGGACAACACCGACCTTGTCTCGACCGCCCTTTTCTACGAATGGAAACTCGACGAGCGCAAGAGCAGCCTGAAGGTGCAGGCCGGCTACAACCTGCGCACGATGAACATCGACAACGACTTCCTGACCGTCTATCCCCACCTCGCCAGCCGCAACTTCACGGAGCAGGATCATGCCCGCAGCCATTCCGACAACTTCATTGCCCGCACCGACCTGCGCAAGTCGCTGCCTGGGGGATGGGGCCTGCGCAGCGGCCTGTATTTCAATGCGTCGGTGCGCAAGGACGAGCAGCACAACGTGTTGACCACCACGCCGTCGAGCGGGGCAGGGGAGAGCAGTGTCCTCTCCGACTTCCGCTACCGTGAGGCCATCACGGCAGCCTATGCCGGTGTGACGCGGCAGTTCGGAGAAAAAGTGTTTGCGAACCTGAGCCTGCGCATGGAGCATACGCACATGTCGGCCACCGACCGCATGGCAGGCCGTCGCGAGGTGGAGCGCACCTACACCGACTGGATGCCCTATTTCTTCCTCTCCTACACCACCTCGCAGCGCTGGGCCTACTCGCTCGCCTACACCCGCAGCATCTACCGCCCGCCCTTCAACCTCCTGACCACCTACGAAAACCGAATCACGGAGGTGATGATTGACCGCGGAAATCCCGACCTGCAACCTTCGATGACCGACAAGGTCAGCCTCTCGGCCGCCTTCCGCCAGCACACACTCACGCTGGAGGCATGGCGTGTACGCGACGAGGTCACAGAGTTCTTCGACGTCCAGGACGGCATGATCAGCCACGTTTACACGAACTTCGGCCACCGCGATTGTGTGTCGCTGGAGTACGGCTACAGCGGGCGCGTCGTGCCGTGGTGGTTGCTCAATGCCAATGCCGGCGTCACGTGGCGAGCCATTCCCAGCAGTTACAACGTGCGTTACCACTGGAGCCCCTACGTCACACTGGTCAACCAGTTCAGCGTCAAGCATATCGGTGCATTTGAAGTTGAGTTTGAGAGCAACGGCAGCACGAACAGCGGCAACCAGTACTGGCGCGGACAGACCTTCGTACACCTCGCCTACAGCCGCCGCTTCCTGAACGACCGCCTATCGCTCCGTTTCCGTTTCGACGACGTGTTCGGCACCATCAGCAACCACAGCGTCAACCACGTGCCCACGCACACCTCCACCTTCGACCGCCGCCCGTCGATGCAGAAAGTCGCCCTCACACTGACGTGGTCCTTCGGCAACCGCGCCCGTGTGCGCCGGGAGCAGGTGGACGAAAGCGGCACTGCCAACGACCGACTGTAGCATCGCACACGATATAAACTTCCAAGCACTTAGAAAAAAACTTTTAAGTGCTTGAAACTAAAAATCCGAGCGTTCAGACATTTTCGTCGAGAGCGCTCGGATGTTGCATTGAATTGGGGAGAAAGTGGGGTCAGCGGATGAAGTTGGTGCGGGCAGGCGCCTCACGCTCGGGCAGCGGTTCGTCGTTCACCTTCAGCCGCTTGAGCATCCATGCCATGTTGCGGCCCAGCGTGCGCATGGTCTGCATGCCCTCCTCGTCCTGTGCAGCCTGACCTGGCGTCTGTCCATAGACCATATTCCAGTACTGCGAAGAGACGACAGGCATGTTGAGAATCGTGAAATACTTGTTCAGACGGTCGAAGGCGGCTGAGGCTCCGCCGCGGCGACACACCACGACCGAGGCTGCGGGACGATACTGCATCTTGTGACCGAGCGAGTAGCACACGCGGTCCATCAGTGCACAGAGCGAACCGTTTGGACCGCCGTAATAGACTGGCGAACCGATGATCCAGCCATCGACCCCGTCGCGCACGGCGGTGAGGATTTCTTCATAAACCTTGTCGTTGTAGGTGCAGCGCCCGTTGCGGCCGCACCAACCGCAGGCGATGCAGCCCTGCATGGCCTGCTTGCCGATGTTGATGATCTGTGTATCGACGCCCTCGGCGTTGAGCGTGCGTGCCACTTCTTCGAGTGCGAGCCGCGTGTTGCCGTGTTCGCGCGGGCTTCCGTTGATGAGTAGAACTTTCATGGGTTGGGTGTGGTGTGATGTGTGTGGGATGATAACGTTAAGTAAACGATACTAATTCTAAATTCTTTTGGAAATCAGCGTGTTACCCATAAGACAAGCAGAAACAGGTAACACTTTGGATACGAGAGGATTTACATATTCCTACACGTTTTTCACAAATCCAAAGAACACTCTTATATTAGTTACAAAGGTACAAAAGATTTCCCAGAAAGCCAAAGAATCTGCGTGCTTTTAGCATCTTTTATGCTCTGGCAGACAGATTCAGGCTAAACTGTCGTAATTGATTATAATCGGTCATCTTAAGGCCGTTCTAGTTCTTTTTAGTCGGATTTAGTCGCTTTTAGTTCTTTTTAGTCGGATTCTGCACTTCGTACCATGACAATCCTTTCAAAGAAACAGCACCTTCTTCTTTTAATTCTTTAAGAATGTTTCCCAACAAACGGAGATTCTGCTCTTTCGTCTTATTGCTCGGCATTGCGACTTTCAGATACTCATAGATACCGTCACGCATAGTTCCATCCTCACCTGCATTCTGAATAAATTGCATTGTCATTTGTTTTAATTTTGAACGTTCCAAGCCACTGACACGAGTATATTCTGGCAATTGGTGTGTCATCTTAGCAACACCCAGCGAAATTTGATAATTAGGAGATTCTCCCTCAATCAGTCCCTTGTCCAATAATTCCTTTGCCGTTTCTTCGCTAATCTGGTGTCCTTTCTGCACTGCATCAAGGGCGATACACTCTTGCAAAGTAAGAGTCTTGTTCTCTTTCAGTATCTTTGTGTATTTTTCGTTGATGGCATTGCCATAAAGCCTCACGCCAACAACTTTATTGACAGCATCAATCTCATAGTCAGGCATTGGGAAGTGACGTCGCCATTGCTCATCGAATATTTTCTTGATGCCTCGGCTTACAGTATCAATCATGTTGAAATGCACCATTGCCTTACAGAGACATTCGTTCCTGAAATGGCGCTGTGGTCCACGAATAGCCAAAGCCCTTTGTAAAGTGCCAGGAATGAAACTGCCACCATTCTCATAATACACATAGCCGGGATTCTCAACAAAGTTGATGCGCTCCTGTAATGTGTAATCCTGATGTGCAATGGCATTATGCAAAGCCTCACGGATGCTGTAGTTGTCATACTGTTTCATCGTATCTGGGAACAAAGTTCCTCCTGGCAGCTCACGCATTGTTAGGTTGCGGATTTTACCAAGAATCTCATCCACTGTCAATATGAATGGAGCTGTGAAATGTTCGTAATCAACGACGTCTTCCTTTGCATCGCGTAGCGTCCACGTCACTTCCACAACCGCTGGTCTCAGTTTGAACACTGCCGTAGGTTTACCCAATAAGATGATGGCAGCACGAGTAAGTTTGCCATCAATCATGATACCACTGTTACTCAGCAACTCTTCTACCGACCAACCGTCAATTTCGTTGGCAGGAATCTTTGAGTGTACCTTTTTATACATCACACGGGCTTTGGCAACTGCCAGTTCATCCAAGTCTGCCAAAGTCGCATTCTGTACTATCCCAGCAGACCAATCATCTGGCGCAAAAAGTTGTTCCTCCAAAATAGCATTCAACCGTTCTGGAGTCAGTTCCACCAACGAGTCCTCTATCCGTTGCCATGCTTTGTTGTGGGCATAGACAGGTAACTTCGGCAGATGCTTTGGGATATGAATCACCCAAACTATCTTATGGGTGTCCTCTGTGATGAACTCCTCTATATCCAGCCCTTCACTTGACAGGTTGGCACACAGATTTGTCAGTCGGAGCATCGCCTGTTGAGTCGTATAATTGTATGTATCCGTCCCAACAATCCTCAACGTTTTGTCCTCGACACCAACAACCAGATGCCCACCTTCCATGTTAGCCAATGCTGACACGTAGGAGATGACATCATCCTTCTCATGACCACTGAAGTCATTCTTCAGGTTCTTGAACTCCTTCCACTCACACCCCTCATCCTCTTTGGGGTATTGCCTAATGAGATGTTACTTTAACAGATTGCATATTGTTGTATCTGTAAATGTCCGCCAAATCTTTAGGTCTATAGGTTGATAGTCATTAAAAAGTTCTTTTATAAAGACAATTTCAAACACTAAGCGGAAATCTGTTGGGTCATTGTCTGGCAGACCTTCTTTGCGTGTGCCTACGCGTGCTCTTTTTATTAGGTACAAATCACGAATGCCTTTTCGCTTGATATAAGGCATGAAATAATAAAGCTTTTCAAGTTCTACTGTTGACGGGAAACGTTTGCCTGTATAATATTTGTCTGCAGATTGCTCAATAAAGCATTTTTCATAGTCTGGTTTTACATTACAAACCAGCACATTCTTAGCGGCTCTGATAATATCGTCATTAAGGCCGTCTTCATCATTATACTTTGCAAAATCTTCACGTGCAACATCATTTTCAACGATGTATTTAGGATAATGTTGCAAAACGTCAAAGAGATCTAACTGCTGGTAGTGCTCTGTAGCTTTCTTTGGTCTTTCAATCGGCTTGATATGTGCAACGGTTTTAAAACTCGACTCTGCTTTTGGCAGTGTTGCTTTCTTGGCAAAATTATAAAAGACGAAGTCACCTCCTCCTTGCCATCCTACGAGTTCAGATATACCACTATTTTCCCCCTCGATTACTTTATTCATGCGTTTGACAACCAGTTCAGACATTTGGTCGCCTATTTCAATGCCAATATAGTGACGACTCAATTTGTGAGCAGTTGCTATTGTAGTACCAGAACCGATATAACAATCAAGGATGTAATCGCCTTCATCGCTTGCAATCTCAATAATTCGTTTCAGCAACTCTTCCGGTTTAGGTGTTTCAAAAATGTTTTCCTTGTCAGGGAACAGGGTCATCAATTGCTTCTTGGCACTATCAGAAGTTCCTACTTCATCAGCCAGCCAGATTGTTTCCGGTGTAAGACCTATCTTTGCATCGTGTAAGAATTTCTTGACTCGAGGAGTATTGCTACCGTCTTTCCCAAACCAAATGTTTCCTTCTGCAATTTCGCGTTTCATGCGTTCCTCGTTATAAATCCAACAGCGTCCCTTGGGTGGGTCATGCTTGACTCCTGTAGGAGAAACTACTGTATAAAACTGACTTGGGACAGCATGGCCTGATTGTACGTTTGCAGTCACTGATTGCCAGGGACCTCGTGGGTCATTGTCTGGATTCTTATACTTGCTATTGATAAAATCTTCATCAACGGGTAGAAGATTTCTCTTTTTCTTGAACTCTTTGATATCTTTTGCATAAACCAAGATATACTCATGATTACATGAGAACACAGCGCGATTCTCACGTGATTTTCTCTGTTGCCAAATAATAGTGCCTGCAAAGTTTTCCCTACCGAAGATTCTATCTGCCTCAACCCTCAGGTATGCCATTTCGCTGTCATCAATGGAAATCCAAATACTTCCATCTTTCGACAACAATGGCTTTAATAGATTAAGCACGCGACGGATGTTTCTCAACCAATCTCCTTGGGTGTTATTATCATCATAGTAATGATAAGTCTCTCCGTTATTATATGGAGGGTCAATATATATACACCTAATTCTATTCGCAAATTCTGGCCACAATTCAGATAGGACATCCTTGTTGTCACCATGAATCAGGATATTCTGACATTCCTCATCGCCAGTTGAATAAGTGGTGTCAAATGTGAATTTTATATTGTCTTTTATCTGCATATTATTAATTGGTACAAACTATAAGTATTTCTGCCTCGTCTGAAGATTCTAGGAAATGCTCTGTAGAATTGAGCTTATTATGGGTAAAATGACCAGCAGAGACTACTTCTACATGGTTAAAATAATCACTTGCCCACAACCTAAGTTGACTAATGGTTACCACTCTTGGATGAGATTCTTTAGTTTCATCGTATGGTGAGTATGAAAGCAACAGGTTCTTTCCAGAAACGGATACCGCTTTGAACATTTCTTCAAAAGCTTTTGGGGCCTTGCTTCTAATGCAGAATGGTGACTGGTGCCGGTTTTTACGATATATTCCATTGCTGATGTGTGTACTACCGTGTATTTTAACAGTCGATATTTCAGGTACATCGTCAAGCGCCATTGTTTCAAGAACATGGTAAAAACGACTATAGTGATCACGAGTATAGGGAGGATCAGCATAGACAGTTCTAACATTGTCTGTCAGCATTTTGAGACACTCCATATAATCGCCCTGAAGAATCGTATTGTTGTACTTTCCTTTGGGTAGAGAAATGTATTTGTTTAACCATTCCTCAAAAAGTGTAAAAACATCGACTGTTTTATCTTTTATTGCTTTATTATAGACAAGCTTTTTAATTTTCCCCTTCGAGTCGCGTGCTTTAATGGGTTGTGCAAAATGCTTTCCTACCGTACAGGCAATATCGCTTGTAGTACTGAGAAGAGCCGCTAAAAGCACATTCTTATCTATAGTACTAGGATAATGCCTAATAGCATCCATAATAATATCTATCTGAACAGCTTGGCGATAAGAGAAGTATACACCACCATAATACCGGGAGAAAAGCGACTCTTTCCCCATGAGTTCTGCCTTTCTCAACTTTTCATGGACTTGATTCTGAACAGGAGCTATCTTCGATTCTATTTTTTCCAGATTATACACTTCTAAAGAACCATGTTCTACTATGTCAGTCAACAATTCAAGGTTCTCATTTCTAATAGCCTCCTCCTCCAACTTAAATAAAGGGGTAAAAGCGTCAAGTAAATTAGACTTGTTGTCCTTTATTTCCGACATGAAGGCCTTAACCGTTTCTTCCGTAAGTATACTTGGCCGTAATAACGCATCACAGATGACTTTCGAATAATGCTGAATATCACATGCAACGACAGGAAAGGACCTTGAGAGTTTATATGAGACGCAACCTGAGCCAGCAAACAAATCACATACCCCAGCATCGTCAGGGGTCATTTTGCGTACATTCTCCTCAATAAAATCAAGAAGTCGCAATTTGCTGCCAAGATAGTTGAGCGTTCTAAAATTATATTCCATCATGATCATACAATTAACTCTGGATATAAAGCATGGATTGCTTCAACATCGGCAATATGACGTCTCATCAAGTCTTTTCTGCCCCTTTGATTTGCTGTTTCTAAATAAAGATAATCCTTTATCTTTTTATAAGCTTTATCAGATGGCATTATAACTTGATACATATAGTTTTGCGTATCTTCTTTCACAAACAAGCCAATGGGACGATCACTCCCCAAAGGATAAGGCTGATTCGTTTCATCACAACGCAATTCAAATCTGTAGTTCCTACTACTAACGGTAACAGATTGGCTTTCTGTCACTTCACCTAGCGTACCATCCTTCTTTATATTGGTAAGCTTAACCTTGTATGAATTATCCCCTTTTGTGGCACCAAAGAAATCTTCAAATATGTCTTGACTGAAATTTGCCTGTTTCCATCTGTTGCCAGATTTAGGAATCTCTGCTATCAAAACAGCGTTGTCGATTCTGACAGATTTCTCAACTTCTTTTGTTATTTTCTTTATATTTTTTACTTGCTTAACTTTTACAAGCCTTTTAGGACGAAAACCTTCTGGAAATTTCTGAATTGTAGCTTTCTTGAATGTGACATTCTCTTTCTTCGTTTCTTCTTTCTTGTCTGTGCCATCATCATATCTTTTGGAACGCTGTTCCTCAGAAGTGATAATTTTATCTTTGTATAAATCGTCAATCAGTTTCTGAGTAAGAGAATATAGATGTGTCTCTGTTCCATCTAATATTCCTTTCCAATAGCGATAGAAGTCATCATGAACTGAAGAGGGATCTATAGTGTCCTTAATAAGCAAAGAACACTCTATGTTTTGTACAAGACCAGGAACAGTAAGATTATTTGAACCGACAATCAGCGTAAAAATATCCCTGTTCTCGAATAAATACACTTTAGGGTGGAAGATGTTGCTTGATCTGGTGTGATAAATTCTTGCATCAACACCCCATGTCAGCACTTCTTCTAAGGCTTCTTTAGAAGTTGCTTTTTGGTCAACTCCAAGAACCACCTTAATCTTCATTCCATTTGCTTTACCTCCCTTTACAAAGTCTGTAAGTGCAGTGACACCGCCATAGCTTGCAAAAGCTACGAGGCATGTAAAACTGTCGTATATTTTGGATTCGAACTGTTTGATTAATTCCTTTCCAACTGAGGAATCCTCTTCAATGTTATATCCTTGTCCGATGATAATTGTTTCCATATTTGAATTATTTATTGTTGTTCCATTTCGACTTACCCACTAACTTTTCCGAATTACCCACTAAGTGTATTATAGTTACCCATTAACTCAAAAAGAGGGGAGTTTCTTTTTACTTTTCTTTGTTCTTACTAATTCTGTCAGTTCCACATCAAGCAGTTCTGCAATTTTGAGGAATGTTTCCATTGTTGGCTGGCAATCATTGGTACACCATTTTGATACGGTAGTAGGCGCACACCCCAACTGCTCTGCCAACCACTTATTGGTTCTTTGGTATCCCTCCACGAGACACTCAATAGTCTCGCGGCACCTTCTTTCTCTGCAAGCACGACTTTGATGCGATTAATGTCTTTGTCCATAATGGATTTCTATTGTTCTTGATACAAAGTTACAAATTTTCTCTGAAGGAACACGCAAAACATTCGTATATTTAGTAAATAATCACATTTTAATGTTATTATCCTCACTTTTCTGTATGCTTTGGACGGTGAAGTTCACATTACCTTTCAACAGATTATCATAGGCAGAGTTAATGTTGAGAAGCATCTTGTCAATCTTGGCATTGACCTCTACTGCCTCACGGCTCTTGCCATCCAATCTTCCCGAACGGGGATTCCACAGATTAGGGGTACACGACAGTTTGCAAGAGAACTGCGCCATCGAATTCTTGCTCTGACAAGCGAACAAGTTCGAGCGGTTGAGGGTGATGCGTCCCATAATGGGTGTCTTTCCTCGCTTGTCTGTGCTGCCTTTCTTCTGGTACAGCAGCACCTTGAATTTTGTTACTTTCATCATGCTCTGAATTTGGGTTGCAAAATTAAACAATCTCAGAGCATCCCCTGCTATGCAAAATATGTCAGAACATATATATTATTCCGAGCCACTAAGAATCCTGTACAGATTACCCGATTCTACACATATTACCCAAACAATCGCAGGTAACAGTTTGGTAACGGAACAGCCTCAATATTCGTCCGAGTTAGTAAGTAAAAGAAAAACGCAAATTAGCGCAAATGGACTAATTTATAACGACTTACACGGAAATCGATGTGATAACTTCCACATTCCAAACATCCTTGATTTCCTGTGGAATAGTAACTATTGCAAAAGTACGGCTTTTTCGCCATTTCTCCAAAGTTCCGGCGCCAAAAAACTTTCCTTTTGCCGCGTGCACTGCCTGGGCTGTGCGTATGTGGTCGCCTTGCGTCCATAAAAATGGTTAAAAATGTATTACCATTTTGTTGTCCGCTGATTTATTCGTAACTTTGCACAAATTATGTGCCGTTTGGCACGTTTGACCTTTGGAACCAAAATAAAAAAATAGAAGTAGTTAGGAATGAAAACCTACAGAATTGTGAACAATGCGTGCGGGTGGCTGGTCTTTGCCATCGCCGCGTTCACCTATTGCTCGACCATCGAGCCGACAGCCAGTTTCTGGGACTGCCCAGAGTTTATCACCACTGCTGAAAAGATGGAGGTGGGTCACCCGCCTGGCGCACCGTTCTTCATGCTTTTCGCCAAGCTGTTCACCCTCTTCGCCAGCGACTCGACGCAGATTGCGCGCATGGTCAACACGATGTCGGCCCTGCTCAGCGCCGGCTGTATCCTTTTCCTGTTCTGGAGCATCACTCATCTGGCTAAGAAGCTCCTGTGGCCGAAGGGCAGCGACATGCCTGCCGGACGACTCATTGCCATCATGGCCAGCGGCGTGGCCGGTGCACTGATCTACACCTGGAGCGACACGTTCTGGTTCTCTGCTGTCGAGGGCGAGGTGTATGCCTTCTCCTCGTTCTTCACCGCACTGGTGTTCTGGCTGATTCTCAAGTGGGAGGACCAGGCCGACGAACCGCACAGCGACCGCTGGCTCGTGTTCATTGCCTACCTGACCGGACTCTCGATCGGCGTCCACCTGCTCAACCTGCTCTGCATCCCTGCCATCGTGCTGGTGTACTATTATAAAAGGAGTAAGGAACCCACGCTGCGCGGCTCGCTCACTGTGCTGGGCGTGTCGGTTGTGCTCGTGGCAGCCGTGCTCTACGGCATCGTGCCTGGCATCGTGAAGGTGGGTGGATGGTTTGAGCTGCTGTTCGTCAATCAGCTCGGCCTGTCGTTCAACACCGGTCTGTATGTCTATCTTGCTCTGCTCTTCGCCTGCCTGATTTGGGCCCTCGTCGAGACGGAAAAAGCGGTGAGCCCCCGACGCATGAACATCTCGTTCCTGCTCAGCGTGGCCCTGCTCGGCATGCCGTTCTACGGCCACGGCACTTCCAGTGTGGTCATCGGTGTGATTGTGCTGGTCGTCGTCGCCCTGTTGCTGTGGCTCAAACAGGAAAATGTCACGCCGCGCCTGCTCAATACAGCACTGCTCTGCATGACGCTCATCACGGTCGGCTACAGTTCCTACGCACTCATCGTCATCCGTTCGTCGGCCAACCCACCCATGGACCAGAACTCGCCCGAGGACGTGTTTACGCTCGGCGAATACCTGAGCCGCGAACAGTACGGCGACCGTCCCCTCTTCTACGGCCCGACCTATGCCAGCCGCCCCGAAATCGTGGAGAATGCGCAGGGCGACCTCGTCTATAACATCTCGAAGGGAGCAGCCGTCTATCAACGCAAGGCAAAGGCGTCGGACGAAGAACGTGACGAATACATCGTCGCCAACGAGAAGTTCGACTACGTGTATCCCTCGAATCAGTGCCAGATCTTCCCTCGAATCTACAGTGACAAGCATGCTGGACTCTATCAGCAATGGCTCGGACACGGACCCTCGAAGTCGGTCAGCTACAAGATACCTGGCGAAGAACCGCAGACTGTCACCATCCCAACCCAGCTCGACAACCTCCAGTACTTTTTCTCCTACCAGCTCAACTTCATGTACTGGCGCTACTTCATGTGGAACTTCGCCGGACGCCAAAACGACCTTCAGAGTGGGGGAGAGCTCGAACACGGCAACTGGATTACGGGTATCAAGCCCCTCGACGACGCACGCCTCGGCGACCAGGACTGCCTGCCCGACGACCTGAAAGAGAACAAGGGACACAACGTGTTCTACTGTCTGCCGCTGCTGCTGGGCCTGCTCGGCTTCTTCTGGCAGGCTTTCCGCAACAAGGAAGGCATCCAGCAGTTCTGGGTAGTCTTCTTCCTCTTCTTCATGACCGGCATCGCCATTGTCGTCTATCTGAACCAGACGCCCAACCAGCCCCGTGAGCGTGACTATGCCTACGCCGGCTCGTTCTACGCCTTTGCCATGTGGTGCGGCCTCGGCATCGCAGCCCTGTTCGAGGGACTCAAGCGACTGCTGAAAGGCATGGGAGAGCGTCGGGCCAGCCTCGTCGCCTCGTGCCTGGCCGTCATCCCCGCCGTGGCTGTTCCGCTTCAGATGGTCAGCCAGACCTGGGACGACCACGACCGCTCGGGACGCTACGTCTGCCGCGACTTCGGACTTGACTATCTCGAAACCATCCCTCACGACGGTGTCATCTTCACCAACGGCGACAACGACACCTTCCCCCTCTGGTACAACGAAGACACCGAGGGCAACCGCACCGACGTGCGCGTCTGCAACCTTTCCTACCTGCAGACCGACTGGTATATCGACCAGATGAAACGCCCCGCATTCAGCGGTGAAGGTCAGTCCTCACCCCTGCCCATCTCGTGGGAACGTGTCGATTACACCACGGGACAGAACGAAGTGACCGACGTCAACCCGACCGTCAACTTCGGTGGACAGAGCATCTCGATGAAGAGTCTTGTGCGCCAGATCTACGAGCAAGACCACGAACTCGCCGCCAAGATCTGGGGCGAAGAACCCTTCGAACTGAAGAACGCCATCCAGCGATTCGTACTCAAGCGCGGTATCCCCGCCGAATATCAGGACCTGGTACGCGACCTGCCGTCGTGCCTGCCCTCCGACTCGCTCTACATCAACGTCGATAAGGACGCCGTGCGGCGCAGCGGAATGAAGCTCATGGCCGGCGACTCCATCCCCGACCGTATGTGGATTGACGTCGCCACGTTCAATGAATTTGGCGAGAAAGCCTCGGAGACAGGACGTGTGTACAAGAGTTTCATGATGATGCTGGAGATGTTGGCGCAGAGCAACTTCTCGCGTCCGCTCTATATGTCCACCACCGTGGGCCCCAGCAATTACGGCTCCCTCTACAAGCACTTCCTGCAAGAAGGAATCGCATGGCGCTTCACACCTTACACCTATGCCGAGAACCAAGTGCAGAACACCGTGGCCGACACCGACCGCATGTTCGACAATATGGTCAACCGTTACCGCTACGGCAATCTCTCCGAGCCAGGTATCTACCTCGACGAGACCATCATGCGCATGTGCTACACGCAGCGTCGCTGGTTCGGCGTGCTGGTTCGCCAGCTCCTGAAGGAGGGCGACAAGGCCCGTGCACTGCAGGCTGCCGAGAAGTGTGAGAAGGAAATGCCGTCCTACAACGTGCCACACGACTTCGGCAGTGGTTCGATGGACATCGCCCAGGCCTTCATCGAAAACAAGAAGTTCGACCGAGCCGACGAAATCCTTGCCGCACTCGACAAAAAGGCAACCCAGTATTTCGACTGGTACATGGGGCTGAACGACTTCTACTTCCGCAGCTCTGTCAGCGAGTGCTATAAGCTGCTCACCATCATCGCACGTGTGTCGCAGACCTATGCCGACATGGCCGCCGTAGCCCCCAGTTACCAGAAGAAAGCCGACGCCACCGAGGAACGCCTCAATCGGATGTACGGCCCCTACGCCAACCGTTGCGCCTCACTCGGTATTCAATTGCAGTAAATGTTTAGTGTTTAGTGTTTATTGTTTAGTGTGCTAGCTGCATGGACAAGTTTTCTTTCGAAGAATTAAATGTCTATAAATATGCGCGAGCCTTAGTGCGTAGCGTCTATAAAATTATTCAGGAATTACCTTCTGTCGAACGACATGCGCTGGCTGATCAATTGCGGAGGGCTGTTATATCTGTCCCCTCTAATATAGCAGAAGGAATGAGCCGAAAAACCGCAAAACAACAACAGCACTTTATAGAAATCTCATATGGGTCATTGATGGAAGTACTTTGTCAACTGCAATTGGCTAAAGACCTAAATTATATTAGCCAGCAAGCACTTGAAGGTCAACGTGAGCACATTGTTACGACTGCAAAACTGCTATCGGGTTTACATGCTTCTCTCAATTCAAAAAGTATGGAGGATGACCTAAACATTGATACTCCACCAAAGACTAAAAACTAATTACATAATACACTAAACCCTAAACACTAAACCCTAAACATTCAATGTTCATTGAGCAACCCAGCAAGTGGCTTCGATGGCTCTACCCAAGCGCCATTTGGAGAATGAATCCGGACGAACGTGCTGTCTATCTCACGTTCGACGATGGTCCCATCCCCGAAGCCACGCCCTGGATTCTCGACACGCTCGACCGCTACGGTGTCAAAGCCACGTTTTTCATGGTCGGCGACAACGTGCGCAAGTACCCCCAACTGTATGACGAGGTCGTCCATCGCGGACACCGCGTGGGGAACCATACGCACAACCACATCAAACTCATCTCGCAGCCTGGCCGCTACCATCGCAACGTGATGGAGGCCGACCGCTATATCCATAGCAACCTTTTCCGACCGCCCCATGGATGGATGTGGAACTCGCAGTACATACGCCTGCGCCATCGCTACGCCATCATCATGTGGGATCTCGTCACACGCGACTACAGCCGGCGGCTCACGGCCGACGACGTGTTCGAAAACGTGCGGCGCTATGTCCGCAACGGCAGCATCATCACCTTCCACGATTCGCTCAAGAGCATCGACAAGCTGAAGCAGTGCCTGCCCGCCATCATCGAGTGGCTTCGCGACCAGGGCTACGAGTTCCGTATCTTCGACCAGAACCAGACATGGAGTCGGCATCTGAAGTAAACGGACCACACCCCAGCGCGCTACCCACCCTACTGGCCGACGAGGTGAAGCGTCAAGCCCGCAGCATCGGTTTTTCGGCATGCGGACTTGCTCCCGCACAGCGCGTCGATGACTGCCATGCTGACGCCTTCCGTGCGTGGATCGACGCAGGTCGCCACGCCGACATGCACTACATGGCCGACCATGCCGACAAGCGCATGGACCCCCGCCTGCTGCTCGATGGCGCACAGACCGTCATCTCGCTGGCGCTCAACTACTACCCACACACGCTCCTGTCGCAGCAACAGCTGCAATTTGCCTACTACGCCTACGGACTCGACTATCACGACGTCGTCCGTCGGCGTCTGCACGAACTGTGCACACGGCTCGGCCTCGACCCACAGCGCGATGCCAAGCTGTGTTGCGACACCGTGCCCATCCTCGACCGCTACTGGGCGTGGCGTGCCGGCCTGGGCTGGATGGGACGCAACAAAAACCTGATTCTGCCTCATCGCGGCAGCTATTTCTTCTTGGCAGAAATCGTCACCACCCGTGCTGCCGATGCCTACGATGCACCCCTGCCCGACCATTGCGGCAGCTGCCGACGCTGCACTGAGGCCTGTCCGACGGGTGCTCTGCAGCTTTCAGCCGACGGACAGACCACGCTCGATGCACGTCGCTGCCTCTCCTATCTAACCATCGAAAACCGCTCCGAACTGCCCCGCGACGCTGCCCGTCAGATGGGGCACTGCATCTACGGCTGCGACCGTTGCCAGCAAGCCTGTCCGCACAACCGCTTTGCCCAGCCCACCGACTGCAGCGACTTTGAACCCCGAGCCGAGTTTCTCGCCATGCAACCCGCCGACTGGAGCCAGCTGACGCGTGAGCAATACCAGCAACTGTTCCGTGGCACCGCCGTCAAGCGGGCCAAGTTCGAAGGCTTGCAGCGCAATATCGCCGCTGTCGTGGCTTCGACAGACGGGCGTTAGTCCAGTCGGAGGCTATCGTTGGAAGGTGCCTCCGAAAATGTAGCTTGCGGCTGAGTGGGCTGAAAAAGAAGAGTCAGACTCATCTCGCGATGAGCCTGACCCAAAAATTAAGAGTTACAAACCTTTTTAAAAAATGTCGTCAGTTGTTTCACAACAAGCGAGAGACGACTCCATTATAATGATTGGATATATGAGGAATTCTACTATCCTTTTTTGCGACTGCAAAGTTAGTTAATTCGCAGGATATACAAAAATTTTGCAAGCTTTTTTTGACGGTAGGCAGACGTTTTTAGGTTTTTTTCACGTTTAACCCTTGTATTGCTGCCTCCTCGCCCTGTTCAGTCCGTTGACGACGCGGAATGTTAAATAAACAAGGATTTTAACAGTTCCGACCCCCGATTTTGTGGGAGAAATTTGGAGGAAATAGAATTTTGAGACAACGAAAAACACGAAAACACACAACGAAAAACACGAAAATAGACGAAAAACACGAAAAATTCTGTCCTCACACAGAAAAATTTTATTGCACACAGAAATCACGGAAATACACAGAAAGGCTGGCGCTTCAACCCTGCTATTTCCGTGATTTCTGTGATTTCTGTGTGCCGAAAAATCCCTTTCTGCGTGCGAAACCTGCCGACGAGGAGCTGTTTGTCCGCCGACAGCCCGTCGTTTGTCCGCCGACAAACGGTCGGAAGTGCGCCGTTTTATCTGTCGTTTGTCCGCCGTCTGAGCGTCGTCAGTCCGCCGTCTGCCGGTCGGCAATGCGCCGTCTGCCGATAGGTTTGTCCGCCGTCTGCCGACGCTGCGTCCGCCGACTGCCGACGCTGCGTCCGCCGTCTGCTGGCCATCCGATGGCTGTGGGCGTTGCTGAAGGTCAGGATGTGTCGCGGTTGGTCATTGCAAGGAGCATGATTGATGGCTCATACTTGCGGAATTTACGTCCGAGCGGTCGGTCGCTGACCGCTGCACGATTCTCAGCGACTCTCCTGACAGAACCTTAGTTGACGAATCATCAACTAACTTCTGTCTAACGCCGTTATATGTTAAAACCGCATTTTCGGCCTGCCGAAACCTCGGATTTGCTCCCGATTTGGGGAAGTCTGCAAAAAGGCTCACTGCGAAAATAATGCAGGAAAAATGCGCTGTGTGCGGGCACAAACCTTGACATATATCAAGAAAACGGCCTTTTTTCGCAAAAAAAGTGGGAAATAATTGCTCAGTCTTGAAACTCGCCGTACCTTTGCAGCGTCAAAAGGAAAAAGACAAAAGGTAAAGACGAAAAACCCTTAGCAAGGGTACAATTCGACCCAGGCGAGGGCGAAAGGTTTTTAGGAAGTCAATAAGTGTTAACCCCTCAAGTCGATCCTCGCGTGCGAGGTGCACATCGAGCGAGGGTGAACTTGGTAAAAAGATTAGGAAAGGATCGTATGATGGATACAATTACATTAGTAGCTACCGTTGTTGTAGCAATCGCGGTCATCGTGAGCACCATTTCAGTTCTGAAATAAGTTCACAGGTCCCCGTCCGGCGGACCGACCGCAGGAGGGCAGTCAGCTGCCCGACCGCAGACAAGCCGGACATATCATAATGTTAGAAGTTAGTTAGTATTAGTTAGGTGATAATTTTTTTCAGGTCTTCCTGAATGTTGCGTCGGCAACAAGTTTAAAGGTAAGACAGATTAGGTGTTATTTAGTTAGAACATGATGGTGAGAGGCCGCTCGAGAAGAGTCGCTTCTCATTTTTTTTGTACCCTAATCGGTCGTCAACCCCTTGGCCGTCAGCCGAAAAACAGATAGCCTTTGGAAATTCGCTTTTTCACACGCCAATCTTCCGAAATCCTGGCATCAATCGTCATCTCTCGACTGTTGAAGAGACTGACGTCGGGGGTTCGGATGAGTGACGTGTGACGGCTGTGTGCTTAAATGCTTGGATGATTAAGGGTTATCCTCGCCTTCGGCCGAGCGTCAGGGGAGGATGATGGCCTGATAGACTTCGGACCAGAGGCGACGCAGCCGGCGGCTGGGCAGGTTGAGGAAGAAGCGCTGGCCGAAGGTGAATTCGCGTCCGAGCAGTTGCATGTCGCGCAGGATTTCGGTGTAGAAGGGGTGGGTGGACCATTGGCGTCGCGGCTCGTGGAGCGTAGTGGCGTAGAGGTTGGTCATGCGGTCGTTGATGGTGTCGGACAGATAGTCGGCACGTACGTCGGCTGGGATGGACTCCATGCGCAGGGCATTCAGGCGGTAGCTATAGTCCGACGTCCAGCGGAACGAGTTGCTCGTGTGCTCCTCGCCTTTCAGATAGACACTGTCGGCGAGTGTGCGGACCGGCTTCGACGTCTGGAAGACGAGCCGTAGCCAGAACAGGTAGTCCTCGCCATTGTAGATGTCGCGGGGAACGTCGAACAGCCGTGCGTTCAGTGCCGAGCGCCTGTAGAGGCTTCCCCAGGGCACACCTATCGTTCCGTCGCTACGCACGGCGGCGTGGCGGAACTCGTCGATCGGCACTGTGCCTGTGCCCCAGCCGCAGCTGCGCGCATTGCCCAGCACGATGTCGGTGTCGTCGGTCGCAGCATGGAGCAGACGTTCGATGGCGTCGGACATGAGTTGATCGTCGGCATCGACATAGGTGAGCCACACGCCCTGTGCCTGCTGGGTGCCTACCCATCGCGCCACGCTGCGTCCCTGATTGGTCTGGTGAACGACGTGGATGCGTGGGTCGTGTTTGGCACATTCGTCGCAGATGCGTCCGCTCTCGTCCGGCGAACCGTCGTCCACGAGCACGATGTCCAGGGCCGTGTGGGTCTGGCTGAGCAGGCTGTCGATGCAGGCGCAGAGGGTATCGGCGGCGTTATAGACGGGCACGACGATCGAGACGGGCACACCCTGCTCCACTGTTCCGAGCAGCGGAGCGGTGCCGTTGGCTGAAGATATGTTGGCCTTGTTCATCTTATTTATTTTTCTTCGATACGATATACATCTACACAGTTCCCGCCGCGCGTTCCGCGTCCCTGCGACGTGGTGATGAGGGTGGTGCCGTCGCGGCTCACGTCGAGGCCTACGGGATAGCTGTCGGCGGCGACGCTCAGCACCAGCTTCATGCTTTGCGTATCGACAATGTCAATACGGCTGTCCAGGTGACAGGCGGCAAAGACGTAGCGGCCGTCGGGCGAGAGTTCGATGGTGCGTGCTCCGTTGCCCACCTTACACTCCTGCCAGCCCGACACCGCGCCGAGGTGGTTCTGCATCCGTTGCGCCGCTGCGAGGAAACGGTCGAGGCGGATGCGCTGCACGTAGCCTGTGCGGTTGATGCTGAGGTAGAGCCAGCCGTCGCGGATGACGAGGTGGCGCACGTTGGCACGCATGCCTTGCAGACGGCCCAGGTACTGACGTGTCTTCATGTCGATCACGGCGATGCCGCCGCCACGCCCCATGCAAGCCACGAGCAGGTAGCGGTCGTCGGGCGTGAAGACGGTGCCGCGCAGGCACCAGCCGCTGTCGTCGTCGCGGTTCACCTGTTCGTCCAGCCCGAAGTCGAGCTTCAGTTGCTCATCGACGATGAAGCACTGCACGTAGTGCCAGTCCTGCGGACGGTCGGACGTGATGTCCACAAGGCCGACGGTGTTGTCGCCCCAGTGGGTGACGGCCAGCCAACGTCCGTCGTGGCTCGTGCACACCATCTTGGGCAGCGGACCCGTTTCCATGACGAGCACGGTGGAGTCGGTCTCGGTGTCAATCACCGCCATGGCCGAAGGCTCCTGGGCATTGAGGTCGTAGGTGCGGCGGTAGAAGGGTACCCAGAAGAAGCGTCCGCCGTGCGTGAACGTCCCTTCGACGGGTTTGCCATCGAAGGTGTTCAGGTTTTCGCTGTAGTGGCGGAAGGGGAAAAAGCCACTCGGACGGCTGAACAGCGCACTATCGGCCTCGGCGAAGTGGTGAGGCACGACGGCCAGCTTGCGCCACGACTGCATTTCGTAGGCGACGGTTTTGCAGCCTTCGAGCGAGTTGATATAGAATTTGCGGCCCTGCGGATGGATGTTGGCCGACTTTGGCGAGTGGATGTCGGGGTCGGCAGTGAGGCTGTCGCTGGGGTCGAAGTGTTGGAATTTCGCGGCGAGGGTGAGGCTGAGCTGTCCGTCGGACGTGGCAAAACGCTGACCCAGCTGGGGATGGACCTCGGGCTGGGCTTGTGCCGACAGGGGCGAAGCATAGAGGAACAGGCCTACTAATAATAGGAGAATCATGACTTTTTGCGTGCCAATAGGACGAGTAGGACGATGAGGAGGGCCGCGCCGCCCACGATGAGGAGCAGGGTGGGGAGTGTCAGCCCAAAGAGCGAGAACGGCGGAGTGGCGTCGGTGGCTGGCTGTGACTGGCGGGTGGTGTCGGCCGTGGCGGTGTCGGCAGGCATTGGCTCTTCGACAGGCTGCTGCATCACCTCCGGCTCGGCATATTCCACGCTGAAGATGTTGACGGCATTGCCACCGCCTGCGGCACTGTGGCCCTGGGAGGTGACGATGACGTAGGCGCCGTCCTGCGAAATGTCGAGGCCGACGGGATAGCTATCGACTGCCGTCGAGCAGACCATGCGCATCAGCCGTGTGTCGGCCACGCACAGACGGCTGCCACCATTGCAGGCGGCAAAGACGAAGCGGCCGCTGGGCGAGAGTTCGATGGTGCGGGCACCGCTCATCACCTGACATTCCTCCCAGCCGCCCACCGTGGCCGTCTTTCCCTGCATCTGGCGGGCAGCGTCGAGAAGTTCGCCGAGGGCTTTGCGCTGGATGACGCCTGCGGCGTTGCTGGAAAGGTAGAGCGTGTCGCCCACAACGACGAGGTGGCGCACGTTGGCACGCATGCCGAGCAGTCGGCCCAGGTACTGCTGTTCCTGCAGATCCACGACGGCGATGCCGCCGCTGCCGCCCATGCAGCCGACGAGCAGGTAGCGGTCGTCGGGCGAGAAGACGGTGCCGCGCAGCGCATAGCCGCTGCCATTGTCGCGATCGACCGACTGGTCGAGCGGGAAGTCGAGGCGCAGACGGTAATCGACGGTGTAGAGCTGTGTGTAGTGCCAGTCGGAGGGTTGGTCGCTGCTGATGTCGAGTGTGGCGACGGTGTTGTCGCCCCAGTGCGAGACGGCGATGGTGCGTCCGTCGTGCGAACACGCCACCATCTTAGGCAGCGGACCCGTCTCGAACAGGCGGATGATGGTGTCGGTGCGGGTGTCGATCACCGCCATGGCCGATGGGTCCTGGGCATTGATGTCGTAGGAACGGCGGTAGTAAGGCACCCAGAAGTAGCGTCCGTCATGCGAGAACGTCCCTTCGACGGGCTTTCCGTTGAAGTTGTTGAGCGAACGGCGTTCAGCATTGTAGTGGGTGAAGGGAAACAGACCGCTCGCCGGTGCCCAGAGCGACTGGTGACGGTCGTCGAACGTGTGGTTGATGACCTTCAGCTTGCGCCACGTCAGCATTTCATAGACGACCGTCTTGAACCCCTCCAGCGAGTTGACATAGAACTTATTGCCGCTCGGGTGTATGTTGACCGATTTCGGGCTGCGTACGTCGGCATCGTAGGTTTCGCGCTCAGCGGTGGAAAAGCTTTGGAACTTGTGGAGCAGGGTGAGCCGCACGGATCCGTCGTCCGACTGGTCTGTCTGCCCGATGCGCGAGTGGACGACTGACGGTTGCTGCGCACTGGCTGTCACGAGGAACGTCAGTGCGACTACATGGAGAAAGGGTCTTTTTGCTTTCTGAAGCATGGTTTGTAAATGTTTGTTTGGTTCATAAGACATCGACAGCCTGCACCTCGCTGTCTTTTCCGTTGTAGATCAGATGGACGCAGAAGTTCGCTCCGTCGCTGTAGATATAGAGGGGCAGCTCTTCGCCGAGCGACGGCTCGTAGTCGAAGTGCAGGCGAATGGAGGTGCCGTGCAGGTAGTTTTCGACGGGTGAAAGTGCGGCGTCGCTGTCGAGGGGGTGGAGCGAGAAGACGGGATCGGTCATGGCTACGACGCGCGGCAGTTCGATGCGCAGCGTGCGGTCGGTCCGTGTGAACCATCCCTTGACGGTCTGCCACCACGATTTGTCTGCGTTTTCGGCGTCGGTCGAGACCACGATGGTGGTGCCCTCGCGCAGGGTGTTCTGCAGTCGACTGGGCTGCAGCGAGTAGCGGCTCAGGTATTCGTCGCGGGCCTGCTGCTCTCGCTGGCTACGGTCGCGACGTTCGCCGCGCAGGAATGCCAGGGCCGAGGATTCCTTGTAGTGTACGTCGTCCACCCAACAGATGCGGTCGTCGGTCATGGCAATGGCGCGGACGCGGGTGATGTCGGCGTAGGATTTGCCTGGATAGTCGAGATGGACGGTGTCGAGGTCGGCGGTCGAATGGCGCGGAATCACATTCACCGTGTGCGGCACCTTCACCACGTCGTATTCGTCGCGATACATGTCGGTGTAGTGAATGCAGAGGAAGATGCGCACGTTCTCCAAGTCAATGTCGGAACGGTTGTTCAGCCGCACGTGCATAACGTCGTCTTTGGTCCACAACATCCAACTGCTCTCGGGTTCGACCTGCACGTCGAGGTACGACTGTTCGAGCAGCAGGCTCTTGAAGGGGGCGTAGAGGTTTTCCTCGCAGAACTGCATGTCGCTCAGCAGTTCGTCGTAGAGCCCCTGGTTGCCGCGGCGAAAGAAGTGGTTGTAGATTTCCTCCCGTGCCTTGTCGAAGTCGCCCTGATTGGCGTAGTGGCGTGCCTTGAGCAGGTTCGGACTGAAGAGTCCGTAGCCCTCCATCGTCGAGGCATAGAGGCGGCGCAGGTATTGCCCTTCGGGAGTCTGGGTCAGATAGCTGCGTGTGTTGTAGCTGTCGAGCATGTCGGTCAGACGCTGTGCCTGACGAGGGTACTCCACCGAGGCTTGGTTGAAGCGGCTCAACGCTCCCTGCTCGTCGCCTGCCTGTTGTAGCAGCAGCCCTTCGAGCACCAGTGCAGGGGCGGTGCGGTCGGGGTAGAGTTCGTTGTAGTGTTGAATGAGGTCCGACGCACGACGGAGCGAGGCGTTCATGGGAGGCTGTTGCGGTGTGTCGTCGGCAGAATCAGGCAGCGTAACCTCTTTTTCCTGAGTGATGACGACGGGCTGGTCCATCGCCTCCGCGCCACCCTTCAGGATGCGCCCCATCGCCTCGAGCAGCAGTGCTTCGCCGTTGTCGGGGTGCTGACGGAGGATGTTGCCAGTGTGTTTCAGTGCCTCGTCGGTATGACCGGCATAGAGGTCGAGGTAAGCACGGTCCTTCTCGATACATAGTGCATCGTACTCGCGCATGTACTTCTGATAGATGGGAGCATAGTCCTCGAGATACTGGCGGTAGGCTGTGCGCAGACGCTGAAGGTCGGCTGCCACCTGTGCCTTCAGCTTCTTGTCCTGTTCATACTGCGAAAAGGCTTCATCGACTGTCTGGTCGGCATTCTCGCCAGCCACAATGCCGAGCACGGCAAACACGTCGCCATAGGTCGCGCGGATGAGGCGGCTGAGCGAGACGTTCTCGGCCAGCGACTGCCCGCCGCGTGCCGCACTGCGCACCAAGAGCCAGGTGTCGCCCAGCTGTTCGTCCTTCTGCTGCAGCTTATACATGTATTCCAGCACGGGGAACAGCTTGCGCTTGGCTTCCAAAACGTCGGGTGCCACACGGCTGTAGTCCTGACGGGCCATGAAATCGAGAAACTCGTCGAAACTCTTGCTGCGCACCTGTGCCAGCTCCATGGCATTGAGCACACGGACGGTCTGCTCCAGGTCGTAGTCGCGTCCTTGTTGCAACTGAGCCTGCGCCGTAATGGCCTCGTAGGCAGGCACAAATTCATCGACAGGCCGGTAGCTGTCGAGCGAGAGCGAAAGCAGGTCGCCCGACGGGTCGGACTGGCATCCGGCCACCGTCAGCAGGCAGAGCAGCCATGCTGCCAGTTTGCAGTGCAGGGGGATAGACTTTGGCTTCGTCATGTGTTCAGCAGTTCATCAATGAAGTCTGGGTGATAACTCGTCGGAAACGCACAGCCCTCTCGCTATCGGCCCATCTTGGGGATGCCGAATTTGAGCCGCGGAATCTTGTCGATCACACGCTGGATGAAGGGGCTCTCCGTCGGCGTCGTTGTTGCGGTGGCTGCGGCCTGCGGCTCAGCTTGTGGCTCAGTGGCTTTGGATTCCGAGGCGGCAGTCTGTGGCTTTGTGGCTGCGGTCTGCGGCTCTGCAGTCACAGCTTGTGTGTCTGCGGCTGCGGTCTGGACGGCAGATTGCGGTGTGGCTATGGCTTCGGCGGGTTGGGGCGTGGGTGCCGTCATGGCTTGCAGACGGTCGCGGAACGTGGCGGTCGCCGCGCGATAGGTTTTCAGTTCGTTGGCAGACATCGTCCGCGGGTCGCGCAGCAATACCACGGTCTTCCCCGAATCGGTCTGCACCTCCATCCGTTCTGGCTCAAAGCTGACGATGGTGTAGGCGTAGGTCTTTCCCACGACATTCTGCCATTCCTGTTGCTGCGTCTCCTTCACGAGTTGCCGGAACGCCGGAAGTGCATCGTCGATGACGCGTTTCTGGGCGGTGGAGTATTGTTCGTCGGAAGCGTCGTAGTCGAGTTCGAACGAGGCAATCGTGAGCGGAATATTGCGGAAGTGCAGCTGGTGGTTGTTGAGACTCCACCTGCGCTCGATGCGCTCTTGCTGTGCATTCATCTTGACGTTGACAATGCCGAGCGAATAGTTGAGGGGCACGAGGCTGCGGAGCGAAAGGGTGCTGTCGGCGCGGAAGGTCCAGATGCGTTGTTCGGTGCTGCCTTCTTCTACCCACGGGCCGAGCAGGTTTTTGTCGGACATCAGATTCAGTTTCAGCCGGCCGACATCGACTGTGGGTTCTGGCGCTACGACAGCGGCTGGAGCAGGGTCGGGAGTAGCAGCGACCTCCTCCTTGGGCTGGACTTCGAGCTGGGGATTGAGTTTCAGCCGAAGGGCTTCGTCGATCAGGTCGGCAGGAATTTGGTCGAGGGCACAGCGTTCCTGGCTGGCCGACAGCGTGTGCGCTGTAATGGCAAGGCCGTCGTTGTTCAGTTCGAGGAAAGGCCGTGTGGGTGCCTCGCATTTCCAAGCAAAAAAATCGTTGGCTGAAGTGGCGGGCGTGATGATGCGCACTCCGTTGGTCGTGACAATGACCTGCTGATCCTGGCCGTCAGCCTTACGCCGCATTTTCAAGTAGTTGGCACGCAACTGAGTACCGAAGCGTTCGCGGTAGTATTTCTGTTTCTGCATCACTCCGGCTGCATCGTCCAGGTCGGCACGGCTCAGGGCTGGCGGGCAAATCTTGTCTCGCGGGACGAGGTGGAACATACGCACGTCTTCCACATAGCAGCCTCCGACGACATCGCCGGTGAGCCTTAGTTCGTCGTCGGTCGAGCGTGACACGATGTCCGAGAGCAGTTTGACCTCGCCGTTGTTGCAGGCAAAAAGCAGCTCGACAGGAAATTCCTTCATGATGGTGTACTTCTCGCGGCAGATGTCGGCGCCGTTGACAATATTCCACTTCGCCATCTCGAGGGTGCCCTGCTGCAGCGTGATGCGAAACACAGCGTAGCTGTCACCATCCCGCGACGAAATGCCGGTGGAATGCGACCACATGGCCAGATAGTCGTCGGCCAGCTGTTTCTGCTCAGCCACCAGACCTTTGTACGTGGTCTGACGCTCTACATCTGTCAGAAAGTCTTTTGCACGCTGGTATTTGCCGAGGTTCGCCAAGTAGGTCTGAGCACGTTTCTCGTAGTTCAGCACCTGCTGCTCGTATTGTCGGGCATTGCTCGTGGCTGCGGTGACAGTGTATTTCAGCTGACCGCGGAAGGTCATCTGCGGTTGGGTGCCGAGCGTGAGGACAGCGTTGGTCACGCCGTCGGCAGTGAACAGCCCTGTCAGATGTAAGATTTCGTCGCCGTTTCCCACCAGGACGTTCTCACCGCGGGTGACACTCACCTCGCCCTGCCCCGAAGGCTCGTCGCGGTCGTTCACCTCGCCTTTATAACTGGCCTCGGCTCCGCTCTGACTTTTCAGATACACAATACGCTTGGCCGACATAGCGGTCGGCATGGCACTGAGCACTAAGGCCATCAGCATGGCAATCCATGTTTTCATGTTCATCACTGTTTGAACTGCAAATATACGATTAAGTGAATGAAAAACAAAATGAAAGCCAAAGTTTTTATCTCCTGCTGTGGGTAACTTTGAGCTGAAGTGCCAAAAAGGTTTTCTGTAGTCTGTAGCGAAAATAAAATCAGGGGCGCCAGTCCTTGGGTGCACAGCCTGCAAACTTCTTGAACGCTCGGTAGAAGCTGACGGTGCTCGAGAAACCTGAATTGACCGCCACCTCGCTCAGGAGCAAGTCGGGCTGCTGACGCATGAGCTGCTGGGCATGTTCGACACGCATTCCGTTCACATAGTCGCTGAACGACAAGCCCATTTCGACATTGATGGCGTTGTAGATATAGTTGCGGTTCGACCCCAGTTGCTGTGCCAGGTCACTGATTTTTAGGTTTGGCTGAAGGTAGAGCTGCTCGTCGTGCATCAGCTTCTCGATGCGTTGCCGCAGGCCGTTGGACACGGATGCGACTGCCTGTTCGGGCTCCACATCCCCCGTCTGAAGCTTCTGAAGCTCCGTAGCTTCGGCTTCGACGACAGACGGTTCGGGCAGCAGCGCTGCGATCTCCGACCGTTCGCGTTCGATGTCGTGAATCGTGATTTTCTGCCGATACCCCACATAGCCTATATAATATAGGAAGAACGAGAAGAGGAACGACGGAATGACGAGCAGACTTGGCGAGTGGGCAAACTGCTGACGGCCGATGATGTTGCTGACAAAAGAAAAGAATGCAGTGATGGCAAACAGCCACAACAAGAACTGTATGGGACGGACCTCCTTGGACTCCTGGCCGGAATAGACGCTTTCCAACTTATGCTCAAAGTGCTGTATGTTCCGGTTGCCGAAGTACAGAATAGGAATAATCTGCAGGGCAAACACCACCCGTGCCACCGTGTGGATGACAGCCTGAACGTAGGTCGTACCGCTCAGCTGTTCCCACGAATTGCCATACAGATATCTTTCAATGAACAGCGACGTCTGCTCAGGCGTCATGGCATGGTAGGCAAACCATGTGCACATGGCAATCAGCGGCGGCGGCAGCACCAATAGCCAGTGCCCCACGCCGTAGATTTTCCTCCCGACAGTCAGCTCCTCGACATACAGAAAATAGAGTGGATAGACCGAAAGATTGGCAAACACATACAGCACATCCATCAGCGGTAGCATTGACGAGAGGCGAAGGAAAAACACGTAGTGGCCGGCATACAACACCGAAGCCACCACCATGAATATCGCCAGACGACCTATGGCTCGCTTGTGACCCTCGAAATAGCGTGTCAGCAGGAACACTGCCCAGAACAGACACACAAACATTGGTAGGCTGCAAATGATGCTCTCTTTCATATTTGCAAAGGTACTACTTTTCTGCAAACTCGCGCCTCAAGCCCCCTGCTTTCTGCTTTTTTGAAAGTTTTTTCTGCATTTTTGAAAGGACAGTCGGCGCTTTTTCCCTCTTTGTCGTGCCCCATTCAGCCCCTTCCACCGGAAGTGCCTTTCGCAGGGATGCACGGCTTTTTACGGAATGAAGTCCGCCCGAGCACTCAGTCGTGAGCACTCGGGCGAAATATGGTTCCCTGCAAAAAAAATAATCTGGCGGATCAGCTGAACAAATCCTGCTCAGCCTTCGGCTCTTCCTGCTCCCGCATGACAGCCTGGTAACACTCGCGGCACAGCGGTTCGTACTCCTTCGTCTCGCCCAGCATCACCTGACGGTCGCCCTCGACAATGCGGTGGCTCACATAGGCCAGCGAACCGCAACGCATACAGATGGCGTGCACCTTCAGAACATCGTCAGCAATGGCGAGCAACTGCGGCATCGGACCGAAAGGCGTGCCACGGAAGTCAAGGTCGAGGCCCGCCACGATGACCCGCACACCACGGTTCGCCAACTCGTTGCATACACCGACAATCCCTTCGTCGAAAAACTGAGCCTCGTCGATGCCAATCACCTCCGAGTCGCCACACAGCAGCAGGATGCTCTGCGACGAATCGACGGGCGTGGACATGATGCTCGTGCCCTCGTGGCTCACCACTTCCTCCTCGCTGTAGCGCACATCGATGCTGGGCTTGAAGATCTGCACCCGCTGGCGGGCAAACTGTGCGCGACGCATACGGCGAATCAGTTCCTCAGTCTTACCCGAGAACATCGAGCCGCAGATCACCTCCACGCGCCCCATGCGAATCATCTCGCCGCTTCTGAAATTCATTTCTGCCATAATACGAAGATTTTCTATAGCAAAGAATGTTCTTTATTCTTTTGCAAAGTTACGATTAAGTGAGCGGAAAACAAAACGAAAAACAAAGTTTTTCAGTCATGTTTTCCGCTCACTGCATCGTGTCCTCTATGCTGCGACGCCGTCGCAGCCCCCCACACAAAGAGAGGGCGCCGCAAACCCGCAGGTTCGCAGCGCCCCAGTCCTTTTCAGTCGTAGGCCCTTACTCAGCCGTCTCCTCTTCAGCAGGTTTTTCCTCGGCGTCAGCCTTGTCTTCGTCGAAGAAGTCGGCCTTGAACATATCCTCGGCCAAGCGAGTGTACGTTGCGCGCGAACCGCCGGCGTTGAACGTGAACGTCTTGCCGTCGCACTGCACGTCGCCGTACGAGAGCGTCTTGAAATCCTTGTTCTCTCCTTCGTAGAACTCAGTCCATGACTTCGAAGCGTTGTTGGCCATGGAGTTGCTAAGCGTTTCTGCCACTTCCTGCAAACTGTGTCCCTGATACTTGAAACAGTTGTTGTTTGCATTGTTGTAGTCAATGTTGCGCTGGGCGTATGCCTCCATCTCCTCTGTGTCGTAGAAGATACTCAACTCGTCGATGTCATACTTGTAGCTCAGATGACGCTCGTCCGTCAGAGTGTATGTGCCGGTGATATAGGCCGTGGCATGAACATTCACCTCAATGCCGTCGTTATCGTCGCCGTCAACCAAATATTCGCGACTCTCGATGAAGCGGCCCGTGTGGCCATCCGTGCTCGGATAGAACTGAATCGTCACCTTCTCTTCCGGATCATTGTCGGTGTACGTACCTACCATGTTGGCCAGCAACTCTTTGTTGTCCGTACAGGACGCAAGCACCAGCACCATCATGGCTGCCAATGCCGTGAAAATAACATCCTTTCTCATTGCTTAAAAAAAATTAGAGGTTAATAAATAAGAAAACTATGCTATACTATGCGACAAAGATATGTAAAAACTCCCATTCCCCCAAATTTATTGTTAATTTTTTTGAAATTTCCCCAAAAATCCCTACCTTTGCGCCCGATATGCCCAGATGGCGGAATTGGTAGACGCGTTGGTCTCAAACACCAATGCCGCAAGGCGTGCCGGTTCGATCCCGGCTCTGGGTACGAGTTCTACTCGAAAGCAATCGCTAAATCCTTATCGACAAAGGATTTAGCGATTTTTTCTTTTCCCATGAAACTCAGCCAGTGCGCCAAAACAATTCGACAGGTGCACACCAAAAACTCGACGTGTGCACACCTAAAACTCGACGTGTGTGTGGAACGTACTCGGCTGATGTGTGGAACGTACTCACCCGATGCGCGCACAAAAGTCAAAATATCATTGATATTTTTACAAATTTCATTGATATTTTTGAAAATTCCATTGGTATTTCTGCAAATATCAATGGAATTTTGAGTTTTTTCGGCGCAAGGGCTGGCTTTGGAGGGTGCAAGGGCTGGTTTTGCACTGCGCAGTCGCTGGCTTTGAGGGGTGCAATGACTGGCTTTGGAGGGTGCAAGGGCTGGCGTTGGGGGGTGCAAGGGCTGGCGTTGTGCGGCGTTGTGCTGTAAGGGGGTGTTTACTTTCCGCTCACGATGCGCTTGATGTCGTTGAGTTTGTTGAGGGCTTCGAGGGGGGTGAGGTTGTTGACGTCGAGGCCGAGGATTTCGTCGCGGATCTGGCAGAGCACGGGGTCGTCGAGCTGGAAGAAGGAGAGCTGGGTGGCGTCGGGCGCTGTGAGGAGGTCGGTGTGGGGACGGCTGATGCCGTCGCCGCTGTTGTTGCGCTCGAGGTCGGCGAGCACTTGTTCGGCGCGGCGCACCACGGCGGGGGTCATGCCTGCCAGTCGGGCTACGTGGATACCGAAGCTGTGCTCCGATCCGCCGCGTTCGAGGCGCCGGAGGAAGATGACTTTGCCATCGACTTCGCGCACACTGACGTTGTAGTTCTTGACGCGTTGGAACATGCGTTCCATCTCGTTCAGTTCGTGGTAGTGGGTGGCAAAGAGTGTGCGGGCGTGGGCTTTCGGGTTTTCGTGTATGTATTCGACGATGGCCCAGGCGATGCTGATGCCGTCGTAGGTGCTGGTGCCGCGTCCGAGTTCGTCGAACAGTACGAGTGAGCGCTGCGTGAGGTTGTTGAGGATGTTGGAGGCTTCGCTCATTTCGACCATGAAGGTGGATTCGCCCATCGAGATGTTGTCGCTGGCGCCGACGCGGGTGAAGATTTTGTCGCACACGCCGATGCGTGCGCTTTCGGCGGGGACGAAGGATCCGATTTGTGCCAGCAGGGTGATGAGGGCCGTCTGTCGGAGGAGGGCTGATTTACCGGCCATGTTGGGTCCTGTGAGGATGATCACTTGCTGGTGGTCGCAGTCGAGCTGGACGTCGTTGGGGACGTACTGTTCGCCTACGGGCATGTTGCGCTCGATGACGGGGTGTCGGCCTTGCCGGATGTCGATGGTGAGGGAGTCGTCGATTTGTGGACGGACGTAGCGGTATTGGCGTGCTGCCTGTGCGAAGGAGAGGAGGCAGTCGATGCGTGCGACGAGGGCGGCGTCTTGCTGGATGGCGGCGATGTAGTCGGCGGCTGCCAGTACGAGGTCGTTGAAGAGCTGTGTCTCGAGCACGAGGATGCGTTCTTCGGCTCCGAGGATCTTTTCTTCGTATTCCTTGAGTTCGGGTGTGATGTATCGTTCTGCCTGTACGAGGGTCTGCTTTCGGATCCATTCGGCCGGCACGCGGTCCTTGAAGGTGTTGCGCACTTCCATGTAGTAGCCGAACACGTTGTTGAATCCGATTTTCAGACTGGTGATGCCGGTGGCTTCGATCTCGCGTTGCTGAATCTGTAGTAGGTAGTCCTTGCCTGAATAGGCGATTTTTCGCAGTTCGTCGAGTTCGGTGCTGACGCCTTCGGCGATGACATTGCCTTTGCCGGCTGCGAGGGGTGGGTCGGGACGGAGTTCGCGCTGGATGCGTTGGCGGAGTGTGTCGCAGGGGTCGAGCTGCTGTCCGATGAGGCGTATGCTGTCGTTTCCGCTCTCGAGACACATGCGTCGGATGGGGTCGATGGCGTCGAAGGCGATGCGCAGCTGCTGCATGTCGCGGGGCGAGACGCGCTGTGTGGCGATCTTCGAGGCGATGCGTTCGATGTCGCCGATGCGCCCGAGGAGCTGTTCGATGGTGTCGCGGAAGTCGGGTTCGCGGAAGAAGTGCTCGACGACGTCCTGCCGTGCCTGGATTTGCTTGACGTCTTTCAGGGGGAAGAGCAGCCAGCGGTGGAGCAGTCGTGCTCCCATCGGCGACACGGTCTTGTCGATCACTTGGAGGAGCGATGTGCCGTCGGTGTTCATCGGTTCCACGAGTTCGAGGGAACGGATGGTGAATCGGTCGAGGCGCACGTAGCGGGTCTCTTCGATGCGCTGGATGGTTCGGATGTGTCGGATCTGCGTGTGTTGTGTCTGTTCGAGGTAGAAGAGGATGGCGCCGGCCGCCACGATGCCGTCGCGCAGGTGGTCGATGCCGAAGCCTTTGAGGTTCTTCACCGCGAAGTGCTGGGTGAGTTTCTGGTAGGCTGTATCGAAGACAAAGACCCAGTCGTCCAGCTCGAAGGTGTAGAATCGTCCGCCGAAGTTGCCTTCGAACATTGGCTTTCGTCCCCGTTCGAAGAGCACTTCCTTGGGTGCGAAGTTGGTGAGCAGCTTTTCGACATAGTCCGTCGTGCCCTCGGCCACGAGGTACTCGCCCGTCGAGATGTCGAGCAACGAGAGTCCGCATGCCTGCTTACCGAAGTGGACGGCGGCGAGGAAGTTGTTTTCTTTGTTCTGCAACACCGTGTCGCTCATCGCCACACCAGGGGTGACGAGTTCGGTGATGCCGCGCTTGACAAGCTTTTTTGCCAGTTTCGGGTCTTCGAGCTGGTCGCAGATGGCCACCCGTTTGCCGGCTCGGATGAGCTTGGGCAGGTAGGTGTCGAGGGCGTGATGCGGAAATCCGGCCATGGCAATGCCGCTGGCTGCTGTGCCCGCCACGCTCGACCGCTTGGTGAGTGTGATGCCGAGGATGTCGGCAGCCACCGCCGCGTCGTCGCCGTATGTCTCGTAGAAGTCGCCGCAACGGAACAGCAACACGGCGTCGGGGTGCTTCGCCTTGAAGTCGTAGAACTGTTTCATCATTGGGGTCATCTCTTCTTTCTTCGCCATAGTTCAATCCTCAGATTCGGAGTGTGAGTTTTTGGGTTCTTAAGTTTTTGGGTTTTTAGGTTTTTGAGTTGGGGCGCGGTCGCCTCGCTCGTAACAATTTTGGACGGGGGCGTCTGCGTTCTCGGTTAGAACGTCAGCGACAGCCCGGCCATGAAGTTGGCGCCAGGGGTGCGCACGGCGGGATACAGGTCGTAGTGGCGGCCGAGCAGGTTGTCGGCACGCACGTAGGCGCTGAGCAGCCGACCTTGGTTTTCGAGCATTTCGATGGGCAGTCGGTAGGAGGCCGACGCCCCGAGCCGGTGCATCGTCGGCCGGCGGTAAGTGAGCCCGCTGCGGGTGGAGAAAGTCTGCATGGCATAGTCGATGCCGAGGCTCAGCCGGTTGACGGGGCGGTAAGTGATGTCGGTCTGGAGGTCGATGACGGGTCGCCAGGCTGTGGCTTCGGCGTGGTCATCGTCGTCGGCGCCGTAGCTGCTGTGCCAAGCGTTGTACTCTCCGCTGAGCTTCCAGGCGAACGTGTCGCGCAGTCGGTAATCGACATCCAGGTGTCCGTACCAGCGCCAGCCGTCGGCCTGCACGAGTTGGGTGGCGGTCAGGAGTTCGGCACGTCCCTTCGACTTGTCGTAGCCGCCGTAGAGCCGTGCGAACAGCCCCTCGGCGAGGTTCCATTCCACGCCCGCTTTGGCGCGCAGGAGGTCGAACTGATGAGCCAACTGCGGCGTGCCGTTTTTCCCGACAAATGCAGGGTCGAACAGCCAGTAGGGTGTGAGTTGGGCAAAGCGTCGGTAGTCGTTCGCCACGATGCCGCCGCCGGCTCCGGCAAAGAGGGTGACGGCGTCGGTGGCATGGTAGCGCAGGCTGACGTCGGGCGCGACGCGGAACTTTCGCTCGACGCCGCTCGTGAAGTCGAGTCGTGCACCGGCCGTCAGCAGCAGGTCGTCGGCGGTGTAGGCATAGTAGGGCCGGAGGCTGAAGGCGTTGTTGGCGTCGAACGACGCGAAGGAGTAGGCGTAGAAATCGGCTGTGAGGTCCAGTCCGATGCGCTGTTCGTCGGTCAGTGCATAGGCCGCGTTGAGGCGTGCGTCGAAGTGCGACTCCTGGTTTTTCTTGCCGCTGACGAGCGGGTTGGTGTGGTATTTCTGCCCGAAAAACTCGTAGCCAAGGCCGCCCCCCAGGCTGAAGTCGTCGAAGCGGTAGGGCGTGAGCTGGGCCTGCACGCCGAGCAGGGTGTTGTGCTGCCCGTCCATCACCTGACTTTCGCCCTCGGCACCGACCACCAGCGACGTGAGCGGGGCGAAGCGGTGTTCATAGCGCACGGCGCCACGGGTGGAATAGAAGCGCGTATCGACCTTATCGTCTGTGTCCCATGCGTCCTGCACCCGTGCGCTGTAGCCGCGCAGCGAGAGCGAAAAGTCGAGCAGGTCGGCGTCGGTCAGTCGCAGGCCGTAGGTGCCGCGCAGGTCGAGCTGGCCCGCCGAACCGCCGCCCAGGGTGAGGAAGCCGCGGCGTTCACCCGTGTCGGCAGCGTCGCTCTGGGCCGCTGTCATGGGCTGGAAACTGTACTGTCGGGTGGGCTGCAGGGTGGTGTCGTACTGAACCGAGCGATGTTTCAGGACGGGCGAAGGTACGGGTGGCAGCAGTTGAATCTTATCCACATCGCGCAGCGTCGGGGCATAGGTGTTCTCCACCTCCACCACGTTGTTCATTTGGGCAAAGGCAGAATAAGTACAAAGCACAAAGTACAAAGTACCACAGAGCAGTCGGTTGATATTCATGGTGGGGCGAATCATTTTTTTACTGTTCACTGTTCACTTATCACTGTTCACTTTTTTTATTTTTCACTCTTCACTTTTCACTTTTCACTCTTCAGACGTTGCTCGATCATACGGTTGATTTCCTCGCTTTCTGTGTAGTTGCTACGCAGCGAGAGCAGGTATTGTCGGGCCTCGACGGTGCGACCGGTCTTGGCATAGACGTCGGAGAGGAGCACGAAGGCGCGTGCCAGCCAGTAGCTGTGGGTGGTGCCTGAGTCGATGAAGGGGGTCAACACCTGCTCGGCCGACTGGTATTGCTGGGTGTCGTAGGCATACTGTGCGAGCATCACGACGGCCTGTGCACCATACACCGTGCGCTGGTCGCTGCTCAGCACTTGCAGGTCGGCCACGCCGTGCTGTGTGTCGCCCATCGCCATCAGCGCCTGTGCACGTGCCAGACGAGCCTCGCTTGCCACTTCGCCCGATGCGTGCGAGTGGTCGAGCAGGCGCGTTGCGGTCTGCGCCGTGAGGTTGTGGTCCTTCATGGCCTGGGCAGCGCGCAGCAGTCCGAGCTGTGCCGCGCGGCGCGTCTCGCTGCTCTGTGTCTGCGCCTCGAGTTGGCTGTAGTAGGCAGCCGCCTGCTGATGGTTGCCGGCTGATGTGGCGCGCAGGGCGGCATTGGCTGTCATCTCGTCGATTTCGCGGGGCGAAAGGGCCTGTCCGGCCTGGGCGGCAAGGGCGGCAAATTCGTTCACACGACCCTGCGCGGTGAAGATGTCTTTCAGGTTGGCGAGTGCGGTCTGTGCTTCAGCCGTGTTGGGATGGTTCTGGATCACACTGCGGTAGGTGGCGATGGCTTCGTCGGTGCGTCCGGCGTCGTGTTGCAGCAGCGCCTGTTCGTTGGCTGCACGGCGGGCCAGCACGCTCTGGGGGAACTGCTGGCGCAGGGCGGCGAAGGTTTCGAGGGCACGGGCTTTCTGTCCGGTCTGCACGTAGGCGCGTCCTTTTTCAAACATCGCATCGGCCGAGAGCGACGACGTCGTGCCGTACTGCGCGTCGAAGTCGGTGAGCAGTTCAGCTTTCTTCTGATAGTTTCCTTTCAGGCCCTGGATGAAAGCCTGCTGCAGCAGGGCGTAGTCGGCACTCCGGCGGTCGGTGTCGAGGGCGCGCTGATAGCTGTTGTAGGCGGCGTCGTACATACGGGCCACGTACTGACAGTCGCCCATGCGGCTGTAGGCATCGGCCCTGAGCGAAGGCTCAGCCGTGCTGCCCGCCACGCTGACGAATTGGGGCAGGGCGTCGGCATACTTCTTCTGCTTCAGCAGTGCATAGCCCAGCGCATAGGTGGCTGGCGTGCGGTACTGCATGCTCTGCACGCCCTTGCGCAGGTCGCTCTCAGCCTGCCGATAGTTGCCCAGCCGGTATTCAGCCTCGCCCTTCCAGTAGTGAGCCTCGGGCGTGGACCTGAGCGCGATGCTCTGGCTGAGGTGCTGGATGGCCGTGTGGTTGTGCCCGTCGGCATATTCCTGCGCCCCGAGATTGTAGAGCACCTGCTGCTTGACGTCGAGCATCTGCGACGTGGGGCGCTGTATCTTGTTGATCGAGGCGAGGGCTGCCTCGTAGTTTTTCGTGGTCAGATACACCTCCGCCAGGTGAGCCGTCACCTGCGGAGCGTACTTCGACTGGGGGAAAGTGTTCAGAAAACGCTCGAACACTGTGACGCTCTCGCCGAAACCCATCGACGCACCTTCGTGCAGGGTGAGGGCGTAGTTGTAGAGGGCTTCCTCCTGCACGGCGCGGTCGTGCTCCGTCTCCGACGCCTGTTGGAAGGCAATGCGTGCCTGCTGTTTCTGTCCGAGGGCCACATAGGCAATACCGGCGTGCAGCCAGGCGTTCTGTGCCATGGCGTCGCGGGCGGTCGAGGCACTGCGGCTCAGGTGCAGGGCGGCCTGCCCGTAGTCCTCGGTCTGCATCTGACTCATGCCCAGCTTGTAGAGAGCCTGCCGCGTGGGCTGGTCGGTGCTGCGCACATAGTTCGAAAGCAGTCGGATGGCCTCGTCGTAGTGGCCCACGCCGTAGAGCGCCTCACCCTCGACACGATTTGCCTCGGATGCGAATAGCGTGCTGCCCGTCGCCCGTCGCCATTGCTGGAGCGTGCGGATGGCGTCGGCGCATTGTCCCGTCTGCACCTGGCAGTCGGCCAGATAGACGGGCGCCGTGCGGCGGTAGTCGTAGCTCGACGCCGCGGCGGTGAAGTAGGGCAACGCCTCTGCAAAGCGTCCCTGTGCGTAGTTGACATAGCCCAGATAATACTGCACATCCACGCCGTGCGTCGCCTCGTGCTCGATGCTACGCAGAATCTGTTCGGCACGGACGAGCTGCCCCGTGTGGATGCTGGCGATGCCCTCGTAGAGCCGAGCCTCGCAATGTTCGTCGGCCGGCAGGTTGGTGAGCGACGTCTGGCTGTAGAGGGCCAGAGCCTGCCGCTCCTGACCCTCGCGCACCAGCAGGTTGGCCTGCATCAGAGCCAGCCGCTGCGCGAGCGGGTGCACCGGATGCTCGGCGAGCCAAAGCCCGATGCGCTCGGCCGTTCCAGGCTGTCGGAGCCGGTAGTCGGCCACGAGCTGTTCGGCCGTGGGAAGCGCAGGGTGGGGCAGGTTGGCAGTGGCGGCGCCATACGTGTGGTGTTCGTCGAGCAGGCACAGCGCCAGTTCGGTCGGCAGGTTCGCCGCATTGGGATGCAAGTTGTGCTGAGCCCCAGCTGCCACGGGGCAGAGGGCCAGCAGGAGGGGGAGAATCTTGTGTTTCATCATTCGTTGGAAGTCCGCCAGACCATTCGCAGTCCGTCTGCCGGTCGTGTCGGGACGAAGGACAAAGTTAAGGCTTAATCGGGACATTGCGACCATGCAGGGCCGAAAAAAACACGGCTCTTAAGTTTTTTTAACCTCAAAAGCCGTTGAACGTCGAGCGCCGTCTGTTGAACGATGAAGGGAGTTTCTTTTTCAGGCAACTTCGGTCTGGAAACCCTCACGCCGCAGTCCAAACCCGTGGAAACCGCCCTCTCAACCCGCCTTGTGTGCAGAAAAAACCCGCCTCGTGCGCGGACTAAGCTCAAAATATCACTGATATTTTTACAAATACCATTGATATTTTTGAAAATTCCATTGATATTTCTACAAATTTCAATGATATTTTGACTTTTGTCTGCACCTTGGCCGACTTTCTTGTGCGCAGGCCGTGACTTTGCAGGGCGGCACAGAAAAGTTTGCGGCGCAATGTGGGGAAATTCACAGTGCGCCGCAGATGGGATGTCGCTTCGGAGCGGTTCAGACGAGGTGGCGAATCAGTTCTTCTCGGTCGCCGGGCAGCATGTCGATGACGGGCAGCTCGATCATGGTGTAGGCGCCAGGCTGCTGACGGAGCGAGGCACGGGCTACGTTGACGAGCACCTGTGCGGTGAGCGCGGGATTGTTGATGCGCATATTGAACTCGAAGAGCTGGTTGTGGGTCGTGCCCGACACGCCTTTGCGCACGAGGTTGACGCCGTGGCCGACGTCGTTGAGTGCATCGACGCTGTCAACCTGCATGACGTGGGTTTCGTCGTTGACGAAGTAGGGATCGGCCTTCACTGCGGCGGCTATCTGCTGGAAGTCGTAGCCCGGGAGCAGTTCGACATAGACCATGCGGCGGTGAATGCCGGTGCCGAGGGGGATGGTGACGCTGAGGGCGTCCTTCACACCTTCGATGGCGCGGACGGCGACACTGTGTCCCATCGAACGGCCCGGGCCGAAGTTGGTGTAGGAGATGCCCTTGGGTGCAAGGCTCTCCATGAGGGTGCGGACGATGGAGTCGCTGCCCGGGTCCCAGCCGGCGGAGATGACGGCGACGCGGCCTGCTGCCTTGGCGGCTGCGTCGAGCGAGCGGCGCAGATCGACAATCTGGGTGTGGATGTCGAACGAATCGACGGTGTTGATGCCCAGTGCGAGGCATTCCTTGGCATATTCCTCGACGCGGCGGGTGGGGGTGGCGAGGATGGCAACTTGCACGCCGCTGAGTTCGGCGATGTTCTTGACGACGGGGTAGGCGGCGAGTTCGGCGGGGCAGTCCTCGGCTCCACGACGTCGCACGATGCCCACGCACTCCATGTCGGGTGCGGCTTCGACGGCCTGCAGGGCGTACTTACCAATATTGCCATAGCCGACGATTGCTACTTTAATTGTGTCCATGTTTTAAGCTATTTGGGGAGAAAAAGTAAGCAAATTTCCTTGTTTCGCTTGCAAAGGTACGCTTTTTGTGTGGATTTACCTAACAAAATGAAAGAAAAATGAGGGCTTGCATGGCATTTCTGCCGTACAAGCCCTCAAATTGTGCTATTTTGTCAGGCGAAGTTTACTTCGCAGGAGTTTCTTCTACGTCTGCTTCCTTGATCTTGCGACCCATGATGAGCTGTGCCGTCGGGGCTGCGATGAAGAGCGACGAGAGCGTACCGCCCACAACACCGAGTATCATGGCGAAGGCGAACGAGCGGATGTTGTCGCCGCCGAAGATGAAGATGGCCAACAGCACGATGAGAGTCGAAACCGACGTGTTGATGGTTCGGGCCAGGGTCTGGTTCAGCGATTCGTTGAACAGACGCTGGGTGTCGCGCTTGGGATACAGGCGGAAGTTCTCGCGGATACGGTCGAAGATGACCACCTTGTCGTTGATGGAGTAACCGATAGCCGTCAGGATGGCACCGATGAAGGTCTGGTCGATCTCGAGCGAGAAGCCGATCCAGCCGTAGCAGAGCGAGTAGAGGCCGAGGATGACGAGCGTATCGACGGTCAGGGCTGTGATGGCACCGACGGAGTAGGCTACGTTGCGGAATCGCAGGAGGATGTAGAGGAAGATGGCGACGAGGGCGAGGATGACGCTGATGACGGCGCCTCGGGTGACGTCGGCCGCAATCGAAGGACCTACCTTCTGCGAACTGATGATCGACCCGCCGACGCGGTTGTCGCGGTCGATGAAGTTTTCGAGGCTAACCTTCGAGCCGTCGATCATGCCGCCTTCGACGAATGTCTCGTAGAGAACCTTCTCGATCTCGGCATCAACGTTGGCACCGCTGTCCTTGATGCGGTAGTTGGTCGATACGCGGATGTTGGTTCCTTCGGTTCCGAGGGCGATGACGCTGGTGTTGTCGTGGCTTTCGGGGTCGAGGGCGTTAATCTTGTCCTGCAGTGCGCTGCGCACCTCGTCGATGCTGACGGGTTGTGCAAACTCTACCTTGAAGTTGCGACCGCCAGTGAAGTCGATGCTCTGGCTCAGACCGCGCACACCGAAGCTGACGAACGAGGCCAGCAGGATGATGCCGAAGATGAGGAACGAGCGCTTGTAGGAGCCCATGAAGTTGTACTTCGTGCCCTGCATGAGGTTCTTCGAAAGGCTGGTCGTGAACGTCAGATCCTGCCACTTGTCGCGGTTGAGGAAGTGTTCGTAAACGATACGTGTGAGCCATACGGCTGTGAAGAACGAGCAGATGATACCGATGATCAGGGTCGTGGCGAAGCCCTTGATGGGACCTGTACCGAAGTAGAAGAGGATGATACCGGTGATGATACTGGTGACGTTCGAGTCGAGGATGGCGCTGAAGGCGTTGCTGTAACCTGCTGCAACGGCTGCCTTGAGGTTCTTGCCGGCCTTCATCTCTTCCTTCGTGCGTTCGTAGATGAGCACGTTGGCATCGACGGCTGTACCGAGCGTGAGCACCATACCGGCGATTCCGGACATGGTGAGCGCTGCCTGCAGCGACGTCAGGATGCCGAGGGTGAAGAAGAAGTTGAGCAACAGGGCGCAGTTAGCCACCATACCGGCCTTGAAGCCGTACATGAGGCACATGTAGATCATCAGCACGACGAAGGCGATGATGAAGGAGATGAAACCTGCCTGGATGGACTCGGCACCGAGGCTCGGGCCCACAATGTCTTCCTGCACGATCTGGGCAGGTGCCGGCATCTTACCCGACGAGAGGACGTTGGCAAGGTCCTTGGTGTCGTTGGTGGTGAAGTTACCGCTGATTTCGGTGCTACCGCCATCGATCTTGTTCTTCACGTTCGGCGCGCTGTAAACGAGTCCGTCGAGCGAGATGGCGACGCAGTGGTTGACGTTGGCCTCGGTGAGGGCGGCCCACTTGCGTGCTCCTTCGGTGTTCATCTTCATCGTAACGACGGGGTTGCCGTACTGGTCAAACTCGTCCTTCGACTCTGTCACGACATCGCCTTCGAGCGGTGCACGTCCGTTCTGTCCACCGCTGGTGCGGATGGCGTAGAGTTCGAACACCTTGCCGGCCTTGTCCATCGACTTCACACCCCACATCAGACGCATGTCGGCGGGAAGGATGCGCTTGGCTGTCTCGCTGTTGATGAGCCCGTTGATCTCGGCGGTGTCGCGTGCAAGTGCGTAACCGGCCATACATCCGGCGTTGCCCTGTGCAGGCTGAAGGATGGAGAAGAGGGGATTGGCCTTCTTTTCCTCCTCGGTGGGTCCGGCGGCAGCAGACTTGGCGTCGGCAGCGGCCTCCTTGCTGTTCACCTGAGCGAGGATGTCCTTGGCAGCCGATGCGGCAGTGTCGGTGGCAGCTTCGGCTGTCTCCTTTGCTTCGGGCTTCACTTCGGCGGGCTGTGCTGCGGTGGTGTCGGCTGCGGTGGTGTCGGCCGGTGCTTCAGCGGCAGCGGCGTCGGTACCGCGCAGTGCGGCGTTGAGCTGGTTGAGGAAAGGCAGGGCTACCTGTGTGTCGTAGGTCTCCCAGAACTCAAGGTTGGCGCTTCCCTGGAGGAGCTTGCGCACACGTTCGGGTTCCTTGATACCAGGCAGTTCGACCATGATGCGTCCGCTCTGACCCTCAATCTTCTGGATGTTGGGCTGCACGACGCCGAAGCGGTCGATACGGGTGCGGAGCACGCGGAACGAGTTGTCAACAGCAGCGTTCACCTCTTCGCGCAGTACGCTTTCTACCTCGCTGTCGGAGGAGTTGGTGTTCACCTTACCCTTGAGCTGCTGAGTGGCGAAGATGGATGCCAGGTTGCCGTTGGGGGCATTCTTCTTATATTCCTGGACAAATAGTGTGATGAAGTCCGACTGGCTGTCCTGAGCCTTTTTCTGTGCTTCGGCAACAGCCTTGACGAAGGCTTCGTCTGTCTTGTGGTCGGCGAGGGCCTTGACGACGTCGGGCACGCTGACCTCGAGGATGACGTTCATACCGCCCTTCAGGTCCAGACCCAGACCGATGGCGGTTTCGCGACATTGCTTCAGGTTGTAAGCGCCCAGATAGAACGGAGTCGTGTTGAGCGAGTCCAGATAGTCGTTGGCTTCCTGCTCCGTCATCTTGGCTGCCTTGTTGTCAACGTAGCTGGTTGCTACGCTGAAGGACAGGTAGAAGAGGCAGATGAGCGTGAGCGCCACAGCTAAAAACTTTACAAATCCTTTGTTTTGCATTTTTGTTTTGAAGTTGTTAATTATTAATGATTATTTTGATGTGACTTAGGTGTGAAGACGGTTTCTGCGCACGCTTATTAGCCCCGAAAAAAGTCTATTTTCGGTGCGCAGATACCTTTTCAAGGTTGCAAAGGTAGTGTTTTTTTGTGAAAATCAAGATTTTTCGGAGAAAAAACAGCAGTTTTTCCTACGAAATGTGACGCAATGCTATGTTTTGGTAGGGAATGAAGCGAAAAAGACAGGGCTTTTTCGCCGTGTCGCTGTGTTCGCGCGCGTGTATATTAGGTATATATATAATAGGTGTAAGGGGGACACTTCGTGGGGGCACAGCAGCGTGTTTACTTCTGCAGTTCGAGCCATGCAAAGATGGGGTAGTGGTCGCTCTGGTCGATGCTGTTGTCCACCACAGCACCGTAGGCACGCATCGACGGAGAACAGAGGATGTGGTCGATGCGGAAATACATGCCGCTGCGGTTGTACGAAAGGCCTGGGCCGTTGCCCGACCGCGTGTAGGCATCGTCCAGCAGGCGGGTCAGGCGGTGATGGGTGTAGGATATGGGGGCGTCGTTGAAGTCACCGCAGCAGATGATGTAGCGGCGTGGGCACTGCTCGATGAAAGCTGCCACGGCGTCGGTTTGGCGACCACGGATAGGGTTGGCGGCGATGAGTTTCTTGCGCAGCGAGAGCACGTTGTGGCGCACGTGGTCCTTGTCGTGGTTGCGAATCAGGTCTCTATACTCCTCGCGGTCGGACTCCCGAAGCTTGTACGACTCCAAGTGCAGGTTGAGTACGCACAGTGTGTCGCCGCGGTCGGTCACGATGTCGTAGGCCACGGCTCCGTTGGTGTTCGACTTGAAGTCGATGACCTGCATCCCGACAATCGGAAAGCGCGACAGGCAAGCGTAGGTCGATCCATGCACGACGTCGAAGTGGCGATAGGGATACTTCTCAGCCACCAGCGGCTCTACTTCCTTCCGACGGAGCGCACCCACCTCCTGCAGGCAGGCAATGTCGGCCTCGCAGTCGTTCAGATAGCAGATGACAGGATGTTCCTCCCAAGGAAGTTTGTCGGGATTCGACAGGCTGAACACATTGTAGGACAGGACCTTCAAGGCACCATCCGGAGCCTCGGACGGGAAATTCAGCGGACAATAGGTGCGGATGCTGCTGGCGCAGCACAGCATACCTGCCAGCGAAATGAGCATACCCCAATAAGCCGAACGCCGACGTCCACCCCCATCGATGCGCATCCCCAGAATGCCCAGGATGAACCACACGGGAATGAATACCAGCGTGGCAGCCAGCGTGAAAGGAAACAGCAAGCCGAGGAACGACACGTTGGGATGTACCTGTGGCCGTAGCCAGGAAGAATAGGCACAAACGTTCATCGCGGCGACGCTCAGCAGGTTGAGTCCTGTCAGCATCAGCAGAAACAGGTACTTCGGTATCTTCAGCAGGAACTTGCTCATTTCTTGCTTGCGTCGAACAGACGCTGCTTCTCCTCAGCCGTCAGACCCGCATAGCCGTGCTGACGAATCTTGGCCAGGATGCGGTCAATCTCCTCGTTGTCCTGCCGACGGCGTGCGTTGTATTCATAGTCCTTCACCCGTCCACCGTCGCTGACGTGCATCTGTTCCCGTTGCTGGGCGGCTTTCCGCTCGGCACGCTCACGCTTCCAGCGAGCCAGCCAACCCTCCTTTTTCTGGCCGCGGTCGTAGTGGTCGGTCACGTCCTCGTAGGTGGTTGTCGTCCAGAAATTGTCGCCCGACATGTGGATGTGGCGCGGATGCTTTCTCCACCAAAGAATCAGAATCAGGCCGAAGAGCATACCGCCCACGTGGGCCAGGTGTGCCACACCGTCTTGCAGCGAGAAGGCTTCGAACACCTCAATCACCGCATAGAGCGCCACGAAATACTTTGCCTTGATGGGGAACGGAATAGGAATGATGAACAGTCGCTCGTTGGGAAATGTCATGCCGAAGGCCAGCAGAATGCCAAACACGGCTCCCGAGGCACCGATGGTGTTGGCCAGCGGGCTGATCCAGCCCATCATCTGACCCAGCTCCTGCACCAGGCCTGCTCCCAGTCCGCACACCAGGTAATAGACAAGGAAACGCTGTCCGCCCCACACCTGCTCCATGATGCGTCCGAACATCCACAGCGCAAACATATTGAAGAAGATGTGACTGAAGCCACCGTGCATGAACATGTAGGTGACAAACTGGAACACGTGGAAGTTGGGCGACAGTACGTAGTACAGGCCGCAATAGTTGCTCAGCGGGAAAAACTGCTCTACGACAAAGGCCGCCAGGTTCAGCAGCAGCAAAGTCTTGACAACGGGAGGTATTCGCATATAGAAAATCCTTTGTTAATGAGTTGACTATCGGAAAATGCATGGCACACGCATTTTGGCTGCAAAGTTATCCATTTTTGACCGATATTCCGTTAAAAAAGGGGTAAATCTTAGTTTTTTTTCAAAAAAAATGATTTTTTTTATAGAAAATGTTTGTTTGTTGCGGTGAAAAGCATAACTTTGTGACGAATATTTGCCGAAACAGCTCAAAGATAGAGCGATAGGCATTCAAAATCACTCTTTTTTATATTAACTTTAAAAACTTCTAATTTATGAACAAAAGCGAACTCGTAGCTGCAGTTGCTGCAAAAGCAGGGCTGAGCAAAGTTGACGCCAAGAAGGCTGTTGACGCAGTTGTTGCATCTGTTACCGAAGCTCTGAAGGCTGGTGACAAGGTTGCTCTCGTAGGTTTTGGTACATTCTCTGTTGCTGAGCGTGCTGCTCGTCAGGGCATCAACCCCGCAACCAAGGCTAAGATCACAATCCCTGCTAAGAAGACAGCTAAGTTTAAGGCTGGTGCCGAGCTCAACGCTGCTATCTAAGCACCTGTTCTCATGACAGAACAAAGGAGGATTCTCCCTGCTGGAGAGTCCTCTTTTTCTGACTGCTCCCGTAGTTCAATGGATAGAACAAGTCTCTCCTAAAGATTAGATACGAGTTCGATTCTCGTCGGGAGTACCAAGTGTGAAGGCTCAAAGCCCTGTCTGCCGAGTGGCGGACAGGGCTTTTTTGTGCCCGATGGGCGCAGTGAACATTTAGCTTTGGCGCAGTGAACATTTAGCTTTGGCGCAGTGAGCATTTAGCTTTGCCGCAGTGAAAACAAAGTTTTGATGGCTCTCGACTGGAGTTTGCACGGTTGTGCAGGTGTGTAGATGCAGGGGTGTCAGAAACGGATGTCGGCGCGATACTCGGGAATGACCTCCACGGCACCGATTCGCACGACGGGGCCTTCCGAGAAGTCGGGGATGGACGTGGCGGGGAGATCGCGCAGGAAGGGGGCGTCGGGCTGGAGCGGACGGAAGTAGAAGGTGAGGGGAAGGGAGTCGGCGAGGGCGGTGTAGTAGCGTTTCAGGCCGATTGTCCAGGGGGCACCGTGGAAGAACTCGTCTTGCACGAGCTGACCGCGCAGGAAGGCCATGGCCACATCGCCGGTGTAGTGGATGCGGAGGAAGTATTCCTGCACCTGGGGAGCCTCGGTGTCGAGCTGCGGCAGGCTGACGCTCATGCGGCGCAGTCCAGCTCGACGCACGTCGGCCTCGGCACTGACGGTCGGCACGCTGATGGTCTGGGTGCGGAAGCCGTGTGAGGAGGGATAGACGACGTACTCGATGGTGTTCCGGCCCAGGCTGAGGAGTGTGGCGCCGTGGTCGGCGGGCAGGACTGAGGCGTCGGTGATGAGCAGGCGCCCATCCAGTTTGAGGGTGTTGAGGGCTTGTTGGCGGGTGAGCGTCGTGATGCGCACTCGGCTGCCGTCGTTGGCCTTGACGGTGAAGGTGGAGCTGAATCCGGCTGCCGACGGTGTGTAGCGGTTGCGGCCTCGGACGGTCGTGGCGTCGAACACGTATTCGGGCTGCATCTTCTGGGGTGCGAAGAAGAAGTAATGGGGTGTGCCGCCATCGTCGATTCGGCACAGCAGCTGTGCGGTGGCGTATTTGAGGCGGATGCCTGCCTCCATCTCGAAGTTGAACGGCAGGATGACGCTCTGGTCGCGGCCCAGGGTGAGGGTGCCGGTCTGCGGGATGGTGAGTTGTTCGTTGCCGAGGTTCAGTTTCAGTTGCAGGCCTTGCTGGTCGTGGCGCAGGGTGTCGTGGTCTTGGAAGTTAATCATGAACAGGAATCCGGCACCGTCCTTCATGCGGGCACAGAAACGCAGGTCGTCGCGGTTGTCGGGTGTGAGTTGTTGCCATCCGTCGGGCAGCACGGTCTGCATCGGGGCGAGCCGGTCGCCGAAGTCTGCCAGGAAAGTGTGCAGCAGCCGCAGGTTGCGGTACATCTTCCCCTCGAGTCCAAACTCGCCCAGGGGTGCCTGGAAGTCGTAGCTCACCTTGGGCATACCCATCGGTTCGTCTTGGAACGAGCCGACGCCGCCCTGCATCTTCGGCGTGCTGCCTCCGTGGTACATGTAGTATCCGATGCCGTTGGCTCCGCTGCCCAGCGAACGCACCATCAGTCCTTCGGCTGCCTCGGCTGTGACGATGGGTCGCGAGGCATAGATCATCTGTATGCCTGCCCCCATTTCGACGCTGAACGAGGGGTAGTCGGCAGGGTTGTAGCGCACGGGGGCGTAGTCGGGTTCCTGGTGCAGGTCCTTGAACAGCAGGAAGGGCGACATCGTGGGCTCGGCTTCCCAGAAGGGATAGGTGTAGGCCGCCGTGACGGGCAGTGCTTCGTAGCCGATGACGGCAGCGTTGCCCCAGCCCGTGGCGGTGTAGAGGGGTGTGACGATGCCGGCGTCGGTGGCCATCTGCTTCAGTGTGCGCATGTGCTGCTCGCCCATTTCGGGGTCGGAGGCAGTCTTTTCCTGCACCTCGACACCGATTGATGCTTCGCCGGCGTTGTACGAAGCAGCGGTGAAGTCGAAGGGCTCCTGTGGATAGTGTATCGCCCACGGTGCGGCGGAGTGCTGCATTTCGTTTTCAATCTGGCAGCCGATGATGGGGCCTCCGTCCTTGTAGTAGAGGCCGTCGGCCTGTCGGGCAATCTCGGTGTAGAAACGGCCGACCAGCTGCAGGTATTCGGGATCGTTGCTGCGCACTTCGAGGGGTTTGGCAAAGAGCCAGTCGGGCAGGCCGCCATTGCGGATTTCGGCATGGCAGAACGGGCCGATGCGGATGACGACGGGCAGGTCGTGCTGTTTGCACAGCAGGAGGAAATGGCGCAGGTCGAGCTGTCCGTCCCAGCGGAAGTGCCCTTCCTCTTCTTCGTGCAAAGCCCAGAAGATGTAGGACGAGAGCACGGTCACGCCACCTGCTTTCATCTTCAGGATTTCCTCTTCCCACTGCTGTTCCGGATAGCGGGCATAGTGAAACTCCCCCATCACGGGAATTACGGGTCGTCCATCGACCGACATATAGCAACTGTTCACGGCGATGCTGCCGCCTGCGGGCGACGTGCCGCCCAGTTGGAGATGGCCGCTGCGGATGGGCTGCTGCTGCAATGGGGCGTTGAGCTCGTAGCTGTGTTGGGCATGTAGGCTGAGCATGCCGGCGAAGGCGAGAATCAATAGGAAGACATTCTTCATGGTGCTGGGGGAGTGGTTTTGATGGAACAAGGGGTCAGCAACGGCTTTGCTGAAGGACGAGCAGACTTTCGGGGCCCATATTGAAGAGCAGGTCGGCGATGCTGAGATTGGGAAGGAAGCCGTGCTGGCTGGCAAAGACCTGATAGTAGGGCACGGGACGGAAGTGCGGGTCGAGGCTGTAGGGCCGCTTGGGAGAGATGAGGTCGCGCAGGTCGTGGACGGGGTCGGACGGCGACGAGGGGGTGGAGGGGAGAAAACGGGTTGTGCGGCCCAGGTCGAGCTCGATGCCGATGAGGTCGCAGCAAGTGCGGACGATGGCTTCGTTGAGTTCGAACAGCGTATCGAAGGTCGGTTCGAAGAAGGGTCGGAAGTCGTCGGCGTAGTATTCAAAGAAAGGCGTGTTGTGGTAGGACGACACGAAGGCCTGCCAGTGCTGGTGGCGCCAGTTGCCATGATCACTGAGGCGAAGGGATGCTATGGTGGTTTCGCTGTGAGTTGCGCTTGTTGCGACCGAGTCGCCACAAACAGGGCTGTGGGCTTCAGCGGCGTTGGAACGGCCAGCGGCAGCCCCATGCACTACGGGCACGGTGAGGGCGAGCGGCCCCTGGGGCGAGTCGATGACGCAGCGGTTGCGGTAGGTCTGCTTGCTGTAAGTCTCGCAGGACTCAAGCAGAACCCTCCCCTCCAGCAGCTTTGTAAACCACTGGACGGGAGGGAAGTAGGCAGTGGAGAGAAGAGTGACAATCCCTCCTCTTTGCCCCTCACGGCGAGGGAGGGGATTATTCGCGTTTGCTGTCAGGGTAGTCCCATTACACATGGTCGTGGACATAAGAAACTACTCCCCGCCCTCGCCGAGAGGGGCAGGGGAAGCGTCTTTTTACTGAATGTTCCCTACCCACTTGAACAGACGGCCCCAGCGGTAGGTAGGCATCTCCGGATTGGTGTCGGGCGAGATGCTGAGCCAGATGAACAAAGGTTTACCCACCACGTGGTCCTCGGGCACAAAACCCCAGTAGCGGCTGTCGGCTGAATTGTGGCGGTTGTCGCCCATCATCCAATAGTAGTCCATCTTAAAGGTATAATAGTCCGTCTGCTTGCCGTTGATGTATATCTTGCCGTCGCGCACGTCGAGCGTGTTGCCTTCGTAGGCGCGGATGGGTCGTTCGTAGAGGGCGATGTTATACATGTTGAGGCGCAGCGTCTTGCCTTTCTTCGGAATCCATACGGGTCCGTAGTTGTCGCGTGTCCATCCATAGTCGTGGTCCAGGGGGTAGAGGTTTCCGAAGAATCCGTCCTTGATTTCTACGATGCTATCGACGAGGTCCGGCCGTGCACTGAGTGCTTCGTATGCGGCGCGGGTGAGAGGCATGCCGCGCTGGTGGTCGAGGATTTTCGAACGATCCTCGTCGCTGATGCCCAGTTCGGCGCAGAGTGCGTCGGGCAGCAGTCGTCCGCCTTTGGTGTAGATGGCATAGTCAAACTGCACCTTTTCGGGCTGTGGCTGGGCCACGCCATCGACGTAGATGACCTTGTCCTTGATTTGCAAGCGCTGTCCAGGCAGTCCGACGCAGCGTTTTACATAGTTCTCGCGTCGGTCGGCGGGACGTACAATCACGTCGCCGTAGGTGCTGCGTTGGCTCTCTATGAACTGTTTGCCGAGACCATAGACGGTGTAGAACTGCGCCATCTGCGCCTCGGTGCTTTGGCCACGCATGGCGGGCAGTTCGATGCCGTTGTCGGCATATATCTGTTGGCCAGCGGAGTAACAGAGATCGTAGAAGTCGTAGGGCCAATCGACGGCCACGGTGTCGCCGGCTGGATAGTTGAACACGACGATATCGCCGAGCTCCACCTTCCCCAGTCCGCTCACACGTCGGTAGTCCCACTTCGGCCATTCGAGGTAGCTACGGGTGTTGATGCCAGGAATGGTGTGCTGCGTGAGGGGCAGGGTGAGCGGCGTCTGCGGGATGCGCGGGCCGTAGCTGAGCTTGCTGACGAGCAGGTAGTCGCCGGTGAGGAGCGTTTTCTCCAGCGACGACGAAGGAATTTTGTAGTTCTGGACGAAGAACTGATTGACGAAATAGACTGCCACGAGCGCGAAGACGATGGCATCGACCCAGCTCATGAGCATACGTCCAGGGCCTTCAAGGTCTCGCCACCAGCCCCATTTGATTTTTTTGGTGATGTAGGCGTCGTAGATGAACGGCACGACGATGAGTCCCCACCACGACTTCACCCAATAGAGAAAGGCGAGGTAGAGGACGAGGGCTGTGACACACTTCGCCCATTTGACCCAGGCGGGCGCGGGTTTTTCTTCCTGTTTGTTTTTCTTAGTCCGTATCTTGGAATAGTCGGGCTTGCTGGTAAAGAGTCCCATAACTGAATATCATTAAAACTTAAAATTCAAAAACTGAAAAGGTCGTCGGTCGAGAGCAGACCCTGGTGGGTGGCAGTGTATTCGGCTGCGAGCACTGCACCGAGGGCAAATCCGCGCCGCGAGTGTGCGTCGTGTGTCAGGCGGATGCAGTCGGCGTCGCAGTCGTACTGTACTGTGTGGATGCCAGGCACTTCGCCGCGGCGCACGCTGTCGATGGCCAGTTCGCGGTCGGTCGGCGTGTGTTCCACCGTCTGCGTGCCGTCGGGCTGCGTCAGTGTACCCAGCGTCCAGCCATCCTTGCGGTCGAGCTGTGCGGTGATCTGTTCTGCCAACGTGATGGCGGTGCCGCTGGGATGGTCGAGTTTGTGCACGTGGTGCACCTCCTCTATGCGGACATCGTACTGCGGAAACTGGTTCATGATGCGGGCCAGGTATTTGTTGACCGCCGAGAAGATGGCCACCCCGACGCTGAAGTTCGATGCCCAGAAGAGGGTCTTTCCGCCTTCGGTGCAGGCTTGGCGCACGTCGTCACCGTGCTCGGCGAGCCAGCCGGTCGAGCCGCTCACCACCTTCACGCCCTGCTCCCATGCCTTCAGATAGTTGGAATAGGCCACGTGGGGTGCGGTGAATTCGATGGCTACTTCCGCCTCGCGGAAGGCGTCGGAGTCGAAGTCCTGCTGGTTATCGACGTCGATGATGCAGGTGATTTGGTGCCCACGTTCGAGGGCTATCTGTTCGATCATACGGCCCATTTTGCCGTATCCAATCAGCGCAAATTTCATGTTTCAGACATTTTTTCGGCTGCAAAGGTACGGAAATTCCTCGTAATTGCTTAACTTTGAAAGGTTTTTTAAGAAAACAATCCTCGTTTCAACGTTTTTTATACATAAATTCGACTATGGAACAGCTGCTGCATTACGTCTGGAAGCACAAGCTTTTTCCCCTTTCGCCCCTCACCACGACCGACGGCCGACTGGTCGAGGTGGTCCATCCAGGGCTGCACAACCACGACGCAGGGCCTGACTTTTTCAATGCCAAGGTGAAGATCGGTGGCCAGTTGTGGGTGGGCAATGTCGAGATTCACGACCGTGCCAGCGACTGGTATCGCCACCATCACGACCAGAATCCTGCCTACGACAACGTCGTCCTGCACGTCGTGGGTGTGGCCGACATGGACATCCCCTATCCCGACGGCCCATCGTCGGCGCCGGCGCAGGGCGTGCGCCTCATTCCCCAGCTGGAGCTGCCTGTCCCGACCGAGGTCAGGCAGAACTATGACCGCCTCGTGCAGGAGGACGCACAGCCGCGCTGCCGTCGTGTGGTGGGCACGCTGCCCAGCCTGACCGTGCACGGATGGCTCTCGGCCCTGCAGGTGGAACGGCTGGAGCAGAGGACGCAGCAGGTGCAAGTGCGCCGCCAGCAGCTCGGCATGGACTGGGAGGCTACGTTCTTCGTCACGCTGGCCCGCACCTTCGGCTTCGGCATCAACGGCGACGCCATGGAGCAGTGGGCCTACAACGTGCCGCTGCACGCCGTGGCGAAGCACCGCGACGATTTGTTCCAGGTCGAGGCCATCTTTTTCGGTCAGGCAGGACTGCTCGAGTCGCCATCCGACGCCCCCTACTTCAGTCGTCTGCAGACGGAGTATGCCTACCTGCGCCACAAGTTTTCGCTCACCCCGATGGACCCCCATCAGTGGCGCTTCGCACGTCTGCGTCCGCAGAACCTTCCCTACGTGCGCATTGCCCAGCTGGCGATGCTCTACCACGAACAGCGGCTCAACTTTTCGCGCATCATCGAGGCTGCCGACCTGGACCAACTGTACGGCTTGCTCCAGACGCACGTGAGCGAATTCTGGCAGACGCACTACAGCTTCTCCAGTCAGCCGTCGCCGCTTTCCGACCGCCGGCTCACCGACGCCTCGCTCCGTTCGTTGGTCATCAACGCCGTCGTGCCGATTCTCTTCAGCTATGGCCGCTACAAGAGCGAGGAACAGCTGTGCGAACGTGCCCTCACGCTGCTCGAACAGCTGCCGCCCGAGGCAAATCATATCGTGCGTGAATGGGCTGCTGCCGGCGTCAAGAGCGACAATGCGGGCGACACCCAGGCGCTCATCCACCTCACCCGCCAGTATTGTGAACCGCGCAACTGCCTGCGTTGCCGCTTCGGCTACGAATACTTGCGCCGTACACCCGATTTCCTGCGTGAGGACCCTACTGACGACCACGGAGCCGTGACCTGACCCTGACACCGCGAACCAAAACCACGAATGGCACGAATGACACGAATGCTCTGTTGCCTTTTCCCCTCTATCATCATTCGTGTCAATTCGTGTCATTCGTGGTTTTGGAACTTATCGGGTGCATCATTCGTGTCAATTCGTGTCATTCGTGGTTCAGGAACATATCGGGTGCGGGGCTTGCCGACGTGCAAAACTTAGGCTGAGGGAGGCTGAAGCATTTGCAGGAGTCATTTTTTTGCCGTACCTTTGCACGAAAATCAGACTCTAATGGCAGAAAAACTGAAAATTCTGGTCACCGGTGCCAGCGGATTCATCGGCAGCTTCCTCTGCGAAGAAGGCCTCAGACAGGGCTTCGAGGTCTGGGCAGGCATGCGTGCGACATCGTCGCGACGCTGGTTGCAGCACGAGTGGCTGCAGTTTGTCACCCTCGACCTCACACAGCCCGAAGTGCTGCGCAGCCAACTCGCCGACTTCAAGGCCCGCCACGGTGCCTGGGACATCGTCGTCCATGCCGGCGGCGCGACGAAGTGTCTGGACCCTGCCGACTTCGACCGTCACAACTACGACTGCACCGTCCATCTGGTCGAGGCGCTGGCTGAGCTGGAGATGAAGCCCCAGCTGTTTGTCTATGTCAGCAGTCTCAGCGTGCTCGGACCCATTCGCGAGGACTACACGGCGCTGCGCAGCGACGATGTGCCTCAACCCAACACGGCCTACGGGCGCAGCAAACTCAAGAGCGAACAGTATCTGCTGGGCTTGGAGCAGGCGCTCCCGACGGTGATTTTCCGCCCGACGGGAGTCTATGGTCCGCGCGAACGCGACTATTTCCTGCAGGTCAAGACCATCAAGCAGCACATCGACTTCGCCGTTGGTTTCCAGCCGCAGCGCATCACGTTCGTCTATGTGCAGGATCTGGTCCGCGCCATCTATCTGGCAGTTGCGAAGGCTGTCGGCGGCGAGGCTCAGGCCATCTGCGGCAAGATCTACCACGTGAGCGACGGACAGACCTACGACTCGCGTCAGTTTGGCGCCCTCGTCAAGCGTTTCCTGGGCGTGAGCTGGGTGGCACACGTGACTGCACCGCTCTGGGTGCTGCGCACGATGTGTGCCGTGAGCGACTGGTGGTCGCGCCTGACCCGACGTGTTTCGACGCTGAATAACGACAAATATCGCATTCTCTCGCAGCGCAACTGGGCCTGCGACATCACACCGGCGCGCCGCGACCTCGGTTTCGAGCCCGAGTGGCCGCTGGAGCGTGGCACGCAAGCCACGATGGAATGGTATCTGAAAGAACATTGGCTATGATAAAATTTTTCGAACGAAAGCCCGAGAATGGGCTGCTCAGCGTCGAGGTGTTGACGCTGGCCTACATGTTGATTACCGCAGTGATGACGCTCGTGTGGTGGGATGGTATCGCACACCCCGAGGACATGATGGTGTGGCGTGGTGGAGCTTTGCTCTTCATGGTGCTCGCCAACATCATTTACCACTTCTACCCAAGCCGCTTGACCATCGCCCTGCGCGCCATTCCGCTGCTGCTCTGTCTCGCGCAGTGGTACCCCGAAACCTACGAGTTCTGCAAACAATTCAACTACCAAGACCACGTGTTTGCCGGCATAGACTGGATGATCTTCGGTTGTCAGCCCAGCATCGAATTTTCGCGTCTGCTGCCAGGTGCGCAGTGGAGCGAGGCCTTCTCGATGGGTTACTACGCCTACTACTACATGATGATGGCGACGCTGCTCTTCTACCTCTTCGCTCGCTACGAGCGCTTTCAGTGGGCATCGTGGGTGTTTCTGGGCAGTTTCTTCATCTTCTACCTTATCTTTGAATTTCTGCCCGTCGCAGGACCGCAATACTACTACTGCGCCATCGGTATCGACCGTGCGCAGGAGGCTTATTTCCCCGAGCTGGGCCACTACTTCGTCAACCACCAGGAAATGCTGCCCATGGAGGCGAAAGGCATTTTCGGGCAGCTGGTGAAACTGGCGCAGGAGGCTGGTGAGCGGCCCACGGCAGCGTTCCCGTCGAGCCATGTGGGTATGTCCACGGTGACGATGCTGCTGGCATGGAAGAGTGGCAATCGCTGGCTCTTCTGGCTGCAAATGCCGTTCTACGTGCTGCTCGTCTTCGCCACCGTCTATATCCGTGCCCACTACGCCATCGACTCCGTCGCAGGTCTCGTCGTCGCCTTCGTCCTCTTCGGACTGTTCAGTGCCCTGTGGCCCGATATGCAGCGCGTGCTTCGGCTGAAAAAATGACGCACCCATGACTGCCGACCTCTATCGTCAACTCAAGCGACAGCTGTGCACCTCCCTCGGCGAGAGTGAGGCGTCGGCGGTCGCTTTCTGGCTTTTAGAGGACGAGGCAGGGCTGAGCAAGACCGATGTGCTCATGGGTCGGGCCGACACGCTCAGCCCCGAGCAGACCGACCGTCTGCACACGATGGCCCGACGCATTGCCATGGGCGAACCGGTGCAGTACGTGCTGGGACACACCGATTTCTGCAACCTACGCATCCAGGTGGCGCCTGGTGTGCTCATCCCCCGCCCCGAAACCGAAGGCCTGGTCCGCCTCAGTCTCTCTATGCTGCGACCCCGTCGCAGCGCCAGCGAAACTTCCTGTCCCCCTATGCTGCGACCCCGTCGCAGCCAGCATTCGCTCCACATCCTCGACCTCTGCACCGGCAGCGGCTGCATAGCCTTGGCCCTGAAGCACGCTTGCCCCGATGCCACGGTCGAAGGCTGGGACCTCAGCGACGACGCACTGCGCATCGCTCGGGCGAATGCCGAAGCCCTCGGCCTCGACGTCGGTTTCCGAAAAGCCGATGTCCTCAACCCTCAGACCAGCACGTCCGATCGTCAGGAGGCGGAGCTCTGCCTCATCGTCAGCAACCCGCCCTACGTCTGCGAGGGCGAACGTGCGGACATGGAGGCGCGCGTGCTCGACCACGAACCGTCGATGGCGCTCTTTGTGCCCGACGACGATGCCCTCCGTTTCTACCGAGCCCTCGCTCGCTGGGGCGTCGTGATGCCCGCTGCCACCACGCTCGTGGCCGTCGAAATCAACCGACGCTTCGGCAACGACGTCGTCGCTGTGTTCCGCGAACACGGCTACTCCGACGTGCAGCTGCATCAGGACTCCTATGGCAACGACCGCTATGTGCAAGCAACTTATCTCCATGGAACCAACTAAGAAAAAACTCAGCGAAGAGCAGGCCTACACACGCCTTGCCCGATTGTGCTCCCAAGCCGAATACTGCCGCCACGACCTGCGCCGCAAGATGCAGGCCTGGGAGCTGCCCGACGGCTGCGAGGACCGCATCCTGGCAAAGCTGGAGCAGGAACGCTTTCTGGACGAAACGCGCTATGCCCATGCCTTCGCCCGCGATAAATTCCGCTACAACCGCTGGGGAAGCCAGCGCATTGCCCTCGAACTGACCCTGCGCGGCATCGACGCCGACACCGTAGCCGACGCCTTGACCGAAATAACGGAGGAGGACAGCGACGCGACACTCGAACAACTGCTGCGCAAGAAGCTCCAGACGGTGAAGGCCAAAAGCGACTATGACCTCTTCCTCAAGCTGCTCCGCTACAGCGTGGGCCGCGGATATCCGAAGGAACAGGCGCACCGCTGCCTGCGACGAATCATCAATAGCGAAGAAGGAGAATGAAGATACGCGACATCGACTTGGGACATCGGCCAGTGATGCTGGCGCCGATGGAAGACGTGACCGACGCAGCCTTCCGGCATATATGCAAGGAATTTGGCGCCGCGATGGTCTATTCCGAATTTGTCAGTGCCGACGCCCTGATCCGCTCCGTCGGCCGAACGATGGAGAAGATACGGGTGAGCGACGACGAACGACCCGCCGCCGTGCAAATCTACGGCCGCGACGTGGATACGATGGTCGAGGCGGCCCGCATCGTCGAGAGCGAGGCACGGCCCGACGTGATCGACATCAATTTCGGCTGTCCGGTGAAGAAGGTCGCCGGCAAGGGTGCGGGTGCCGGACTGCTGCGCAACCCCGAACTGCTGCTCGACATCACGCGTGCCGTCGTCCGTGCCGTGAAGTTGCCGGTGACGGTCAAGACACGGCTGGGCTGGGATCATTACTCGAAAAACATTGTCACCCTGGCCGAGCAGCTGCAAGACTGCGGCATCGAGGCCCTGACGATACACGGTCGCACCCGTGCACAGATGTACACAGGAAAGGCCGACTGGACCCTCATCGGCGAGGTGAAGCGCAATCCCCGCATGCGGATTCCCATCATCGGGAACGGCGACATCGACTCGGGCGAATGTGCGCTGCGGATGTTCGAGCGCTACGGCGTCGATGCCGTGATGGTGGGGCGCGCCACGTTCGGTCAGCCGTGGCTGTTCCGCGAGATCCGCGAGGTGCTCGACGCCCACGCCGACAGCCCCTCAGCCGCCAGTGTTTGTTGCGATTCCGTCGCGGCAGTCCCCGCCCCGATGACCACGGAGTGGAAGCTCGACGTGCTGCGCAGGCAGATCCGCGAGAGCGTGGCCGCCTCGATGCAGCGCACCGACTGCGCCCGAAAGGCCACCGAACTGGGAGGCATCATCCACGTGCGGCGCCATCTGGCTGCGTCGCCCCTGTTCAAGGGAATCCCCGACTTCCGTGCGGTGCGCATCCGTATGCTGCGTGCCGAGACGATGGACGAACTCTTCGCCGCGCTCGACGAGGCAGAACAGCGCCTTCGAGCCCTTTAACTTTCTCCTTTTAACTTTTCACTTTTAACTTTTAACTTTTCACTTTTCACTTTTCACTTATCCCTTTTCCCTTTTCACTTACTAAAGCACGGAGGGTATGTCGATGCCGACATACCCTCCGTCTGGTTAGTTACATTAGCAGGTTTGTTCAGTTCTTGGGCTCGGGCCTATTGCGGATGCTGCCCTTGCGACGCTTGGCCTCGCTGCCGCTGTCGGTAGTCTTTTCCTTACCGGTCAGCTCTTCGATGATGTAGTCGAGCGACTTGTCGAAGTCGCCGAGGTTGGCGCTACCCACGGATGTCTCCTCGTGGAACACGTTCTTCCATCCGTCCATCAGCCCCCAGTCACCCTCGTTAGTGTAGCCGTTGGTGTCGTAGGGTGCAAAGAGGATCATGCGGCGTCCGGTCGGCATTTCGTCCCACATGGCCTTCACCTCGTCGTAGGTGTAAGCCTGGTACATCGGGCCGAGGTCAATCGAGTTGCCGTCTGCATCGACTGCATAGGTGCCGTCCTCGTTCTTCTGGTACTTGCGGCAGATTCCCTCGTTGACTGTCTTATAGGTAGCATCGGTCCAGAGGATGACCACCTGGCGGTGGTAGCCGTCATCGACACCCCAGCTCTCGCGCTTGAAGGCTGCAGCCAGTGCTTCGAGGCCACTTTCGGGAGTATCGCCGCCATAGCTGAGCTCGATTTCATCGACGTATGCCTCGAAGGCGTCATGCTCCGTCCCGTTCGCCATGTTATACACGGGGCTCTCGTTCAGGGCCTCTTCGTTATCCACATTGATGTCGCTGTAGGTAATCACCTGTGCGTTGAGGCCGTTGAGCGTGATGCCGGCGGCGATGCACTTGTCGTTGAACAGCTGATAGAAAGCCTTGGCGTTCGACTTCACCATGTTGATTTCGTCGCTCATCGAGCCGGAGATGTCCATCACCATCACGACGTCCACAATCAGCTTGTTCTCATCCGTCGTAAAGGTCTTGGTCTTGGTGTCGTACGACGTCGTTTCGTCATACTTCTGAGCCGGATCGAGTACGAGTTCCGGAGCTGCAGCCCCGGCATTGAACTGGTAGAAGGCGCGGTAGTAGTACTTCGACTTGGGGTTCAGACCACGGAAGTCAACGTCGAAGTTGTTGTCGTCCTTCAGCTCGGCAGTGCCTTCAAACTCAGCCTTGCCGATGAACAGGTTGTCGGGGTTCTTGTCGCAGACGACGCCCACCGTGCCCTTCTCCTTGAACGAAGGATCGGCGCAGAACACCGTACCGCTCAGCGTACAGCTGGAGCCGCCCACCTTGAACGAGGCTGTACCGGTCCAGACCGTCACCGTGCTGTAAGCCTTCTCAACAACGGTCTCCTCGAAGGTGTCGGCAGCAGGCACGAAGGTGCAGGTGCCGTCGCTCGTCGTCTCGACCTTAGCCTCGGTCGGAGTGACGGTCTTTGCCTGGTAGGTCATGCCAGCCACGTCGCGGAAGTGCTCAAGGGCAGCCGCAACGGTGGGGTAACCACTTACGACGCTGGCGTCAACCGTGCTGACGAAATAGAACAATGTGCGCTGCAGGTTGTTCTTGTAGTCAGCCTTCGAGAGCGCTTCGTCGAGCGTAGCCTTGCTGTACTTAATCTGTGCGACGGGCATCACAGCCGTAGCCGTCTTGAACACTAGTTCAAGGTCTTCGTCGCTCAGCCAGCTGAAGTTGAGCACACCGTCGTTCATCACGAGCTGCAAGGGGCGGTTGTCGGCCTTCGACACGAGCAGCGTAGCCTTCGTCGCGCCGTCGAGCGAGGTGAAGTACAGCGTCTCGGTGCTCAGGTCGGCAGCGCCGGCAGCCTTACGAGCCTTCGACGAGGAAGTGGCGTTCTTCTTCAGCAGGAAGTAGCCTTTAGGGGTAACGAAACCTTCGTCCCACGAACCCGTACCCGAAGCGAGCTTCAGGATGGTGCCCGACACCGGAGTGATAGGACCGGGCGTCGGCGTCGGAGAAGGCGAAGCAGCATCGTCGCTGCCGCAGGCAGAGAAGCCGATCAGACCGGCTACTGCCAATGCCAGAAAACTCAGTTTTTTCATCATAGTTGTGTGATTTTAGAAGTTAATAAATGGGTGATTTAGTAAATTTGTCGGTAGCAAAGGTAAGGTTCGGCGTGCGGAGCGCAAAATAATTCTCCCCCTTTTTTACGCACAGACAGCACGTTCTGCGAAAGTGAAAGATTTCTGCAAAAATGAAATGAGAATTTGCTCTTTTTTAGGCAAATATGCGTTGTCGTAGCCTCCCGTCCCGGGTGCACAATTCATCCATTCAGACGCAGCCTCCTGCCCGACGGCCCCGCCCGTCAGCCACGATGCCGCGTCGTTCCCCTCGTGGCGCAGCGGAAAGTCGGCGGCGGCGCAGTGAGAAATCAGCGGCGACGCAGCGGAAACACGGTGCATCTACGCTCCGAACCCAGCCACTGTCCGCATCAAATCCGTTGATGCCCCCCTCTAAACTCAAAATATCATTGATATTTCCAAAAATCTCAATGGAATTTGTAGAAATATCAGTGGAATTTCTGAAAATATCAATGATATTTTGACTTTGTTCGGCACAGCAGCCGAGTCGGAAGTGCGCCGTCGCCGTGTTTGTGCGGCACACCAACGAAGTTGGATGTGAACGTTGGCGGTGTTTGTAGGGCGCACCAACAAAGTTGGGTGTGAACGTTGGCGGTGTTTGGGGTGCGGCGCGGCGGAGACACAGCAAGCCCCGAAGGGGCGACAGACCACAGGCAGGGGTGGAGCGAAGCGGAACCCCTGCTCGGCGCGAAGAGGGCGATGAAGCCCCGAAGGGGCGACGGATAAAAACAATCACGTGGGGCACCCGACGGCGCGTCTTGCCCGTCGCCCCGTCGGGGCTTTGCCTCTCCCTTGTCATTTAGCAGGGGTTGCGCTTCGCTCCACCCCTGCCTGTGGTCTGCCGTCCCTTCGGGACTACTTTCGCCACGCACCGCACGTGTCATCCCTGCGGCGTACCTACGGCACGCAAGCCCTGCGCTCGACACATCACCAGCCATTCCCGCAGCTGACGCGTGTCAGCTCCTCCTTGGCTGGCTACCTTACCTGTCCTTATGGGACAAGCTCACTTTCTTCAAGTCTGCTGGAGAGGTATAGATGCGGAGCATCCACCATTCATGGTTGCTACCATTCATGGTTGAGGGCATGAATTCTGAGCAGCCATGAAGGGTGTCCGATACATCTAATTCATGTAATTCATGGTCTAAAAAAACGACATCCGAAAGTTGAGCTTTTCTAACAATACATTAAGAACCGAAAAGCGACACGCCGAGGTCATGCAAGGGACACGTCAATCTTTATCAATCTTAACGTCAATCTTCTTTTGACTCAACTTTCGGAAATGATGACGCCTTGTTTATCAATTTTTACACCATGAATTAGTTCTAATTATTTCTAATTCCTATCAATGAATTTCCGTTTTTAGCAACCATGAATTTGGAAGCCTCACGGCTTTATTGCTGCGGAAAAGGAATAGATGCGGAGCATCACAAATTCATGGTTGCCAAAGACAAATTATTTTGAAAACCCAGACAACCCGCAGGCAAAATTAGAAATAATTAGAACTAATTCATGGTATAAAAAAACAACATCCGAAAGTTGGACAAATTGACGTTAAGATTGATGAAGATTGACGTGTCGCTCGTCGCAACTCGGCGTGTCGCTTGCATGACCTCGGCGTGTCGCGATCCAAAAATGAGTGTGCGGTGGCGAGCCATTCTGTCTGCGATTTGTGTATGTTCCATGCGGTCAAAAAGTAAAAAATGAGTGGATTTTTGCGACAAAATGTGTAAAAAATGAAAATAATTTGGCTATTTCGTTGCAATGTTGTAACTTTGCAGCCATTATATACCTAGTTATATATAGGAACCGCGCAGGTGCACACGTGCGCGTGGAAAGAGACAGTTTATTTATTTATCAACCATCAATTATTCACTAAAATCTTTAAGCTTATGAAGAAAAGATTTACGCTTATGCTGGTGGCAATGCTCGTTGCCATGACCAGTTTCGCACAGCCTGTACTCAAGTCGGCCACACACCGTCGCACACTGGCTATGCCTACGCTTCAGGCCAAAACCGCTGCACGCCGTGCGGCTGCTCCGCGCAAGGCCGAAGCTGTTACCCCACCTACCGGTGCTGTAGAGCAGGATTACGTGCTCTCGGGCTATTACTATGCTGGCAGCTGGACCAAGCCCGAAGTGGCTGCCAAGGTCGTTATCGACGGTTCTGACGTTTACATCCAGGGCCTCAGCCAGAGGGTTGAAGGCGCATGGATCAAGGGTACACTCGACGGTACGACCCTCACCATCGAGAATGGTCAGTACTATGGTAAGTTCGACAGCCCCGACCAGGGTGAAGTCGAGATGTACTGGGTGACATACGACTTCAATGCCATCACCTCCAGCACGACGCTGACCTACGACCCCGAAACCGGTGTGTTCACACATAGCGATGACGACCTGATCCTCGAAAACAGCAATGGTGCAGACGAACTGGGTTTCTATGGCGGCTGGAACGACTTCACACTCACGCCTGGCATCCTTGAGATTCCCGAATTCGTTGTCGTTCCCGAGGATCTGGAAACGGCCGACTACACCTTCAAGGGTATCAGTATGGGATTCAGTGACGATGGTACAGAGTTTGTCGAAGAAGGTTCGCAAGGCTTCAATGCCAAGATCGGTCTCGACGGTGCCGACATCTACATCGAGGGCATGAACCCCACCAGCACCGACCCTGTTTACATCAAGGGTACGAGCAACGCCGACGGCAGCTACACATTCGCCAGCGGCCAGTACGTAGGCGACTACAATAGCACGCACCTCTACGTCATGGGCTACAAACCCGAGACCGACGAATTTACCGACATTGTCCTGACCTACGATGCCGAGGCCGACACGTACACAGTTGCCGACGGTACATGGGTTGTGCTCAATGCGTCGAAGACAGAGATCTTCCCCCTGTATATGATGAAGGACGGCGTCTTCACGCCTGGTGCCATCCAGACCGAGAGCATCAAGTGGGTGGCTGCCGAGCAGGGCTATTCAACCACCTCCGAGGTAATCGAAAGCATCGACTTCGGCGCTGGCATCAGTGCCACGCTCGACAAGGGAACGTCCACTACGCAGCCTACATACTACGAGAACGGACAGGCGCTCCGCTTCTATGCCGGCAACACGATGACAATTACGTCCGACGGTCCGAACATCGTGAAGATTATCTTCGAGATGGGCAACACGACAACCAACATCACGGCCGACACCGGTGAACTGACCGTCGATGGCTCGACCGTCACCTGGGAAGGCTCTGCCACCGAAGTGACCTTCAACGGTCCGTCGGCAAAGCACGCTCGCATCGTGTCGATGGAAATCTTCTACGAAGCAGGCGAAGAACCCACTCCTGAACCTGTGACTCTGCCCGACGGCGCAGAACCTGTCGAGTATCTGTTCACCGAAACCTACACCACGCAGGATGAGGAAACGGGTGAGGACGTTGAGGAAGAATATACGAAGCACGCCTTTGTAGCCGTGGTCGGCGACCAGGTTTACTTCCAGGGCCTCAGTGACTACGTTCCTGAGGGCTGGGTAGTCGGTACGCTCGAAGAGGGCGTCATCACCATCCCCACCGGCGAATACCTGGGTGTTTTCTCGAGATCTATCGAAGGCATGGGCTATGTTGATTTCGACGTCTTCAGCAACGAAATCCACTTCACTTACGACGCCGAAGCAGACAAGTATAACGCCGGTGCCTTGAGCTTTGCCGTCAACTACAGCGGCTCTACCATCACGAACGAGGAGTACGGATCGGTCGAGCTGACGCGCATCGTCGAGAAGGACGCCTTGCCGCAGGCTCCTGAGGTGGTCGCAGTCGATCTCACCGGTGAGTATCCCTACATCGTACTGAACGTCCCCACGCAGGATGTCAATGGCGACGAGATGCTGACCAGCAAGCTCTCGTACCAAATTGTGATTGAAGATCAAAGCGGTTCCGTGTACACATACACCTTCACCTCTGACCAGTATGCATCGATTCCTGAGGGCGAGGATATGGAATCAGTGCCCTATCTGTATAACGACAACTTTGACATCTACACAGGCGGAAATCCTGTCTATGTCTATGCAGAGGACTTCACGCAGTGGGCTGCTATCCGGGTAACAAGCTATTACTCCAGCGGTATGAGCGAAACGACCCGCTACGACCTGACGGAGTACTGGACAGGCATCGACGACGTGACTGCTGCCACCGACGGAGCTGTCAAGGCTGTGAAGTACTACGACCTGCAGGGACGTCCTGCCACCGGAGCTACCCGTGGCATCGTCGTCGCCGTGAAGACCATGGCCGACGGCTCGACCAAGACACAGAAAGTGCTGCGCAAGTAATCCCTGCACAAGGCACATCACACGATAGAAATCGCCGGAGGACAGTGCGCCTTCCGGCGATTTTTGGGTTTGCACTTTGTGCTTTCGGCGAATTTACTTAACTTTGCAACAAATACAGAACCACCATGCAGCGAAAAGATTTTGAAATCATGGCGCCCGTCGGTTCGCGCGAAAGCCTCGCCGCCGCTATCAAGTCGGGGGCCGACAGCGTCTATTTCGGCGTGGGCCGACTGAACATGCGTGCCCACTCCGCCTGCGACTTCGACCTCGGCGACCTGCGCGACATCGCCCAGACGTGCAGCCACCACGGGCTGCGAAGCTACCTCACCGTCAACACCGTCATCTACGACGACGACATGGAGACGATGCACGAGATCATCGATGCCGCCCATGCTGCCGGCATCACAGCCATCATTGCCAGCGACGTCGCCGCGATGCAGTACTGCCGCAGCATCGGACAGGAGGTGCACCTGAGCACGCAACTCAACATCTCCAACGTCGAAGCCCTGAAGTTCTATGCCCAGTTTGCCGACGTCGTCGTCCTGGCACGCGAGCTCAACCTGTGGCAGGTGCGCCACATCCATGAGCAGATCCACGAGCAGCACATCTGCGGGCCGCAGGGCGAGCCGGTGCGCATCGAGATGTTCTGCCACGGAGCCCTCTGCATGGCGGTCAGCGGCAAGTGCTACCTCAGCCTGCAGAATGCCGGCCGGAGTGCCAACCGCGGCGAGTGCGTGCAGATCTGTCGGCGCGGCTATGAGGTGCGCGACGCCGAGACAGGCACCGAACTGCTCATCGACAACAAGTACATCATGTCGCCGCGCGACCTGAAGACCATCCGTTTCCTCGACGTGATGGTGGGCAGCGGCGTGCGTGTGTTCAAGATCGAGGGACGGGCGCGTGGACCCGAATACGTCGCCACCGTCGTCCGTGCCTACGACGAAGCCCTCCGCGCCGTGGCGGATGGTACGTTTCAGCAGGACGCCGCCCGTCTGGACCGCTGGGACGCCGAACTCGCCACCGTCTTCAACCGTGGATTCTGGGACGGCTACTATCAAGGGGCGCGACTCGGCGAATGGAGCGAGGTCTATGGGTCGAAAGCCACCGAGCGGAAGGTCTATTGCGGACGCTGCATCAAGTATTTCTCCAAGCTCCAAGTGGCAGAATTTCTCATCGAGAACGAACCCCTGCGACGCGGCGACAAAATTCTCGTCACCGGCACGACAACGGGTGCGCTCATCCAGCATGTGGACGAAATCCGCTACGACCTCCAACCCGTCGCCGTCGGTGAGCGCGGCCAGCACATCAGCATCCCCGTCGGCGAGAAAGTGCGCCCCAACGACCGGCTCTACATTCTGCAAAGCCGTTCGCTCGCCGACTGACTTTTTCGAAAAAAAAGCTGAATTTTCTGTAACTTTTCGCCACCCTCAATCGTCTTAACAATTAGAGCGATGAATGAACTGAGCTTCCGCAACGATGTCCTGCCGCTGAAGGATCAACTCTTCCGCCTGGCACTGCGCATCACGCTCGTCCGCGAAGACGCCGAGGACATGGTGCAGGAAACGCTCATCCGCGTTTGGCGAACGCTGGAGGAAGGACAGCCCATCGACAGCATCGAAGCCTTTGCGCTCACCGTCTGCCGCAACCTCTGTCTCGACCACAATGCACGCCGCGAGCAACAGAACGTCGCCTTCGACGAACAGGCACACGACCTCGTCGCCGCCGACGAAACGCCCTTCGACCGCATGGTCAGCGCCGAACAGCACGCACAGCTCAACGCCCTGCTCAACCGACTGCCGGAGAAACAGCGCACCGCCATGCAGTTGCGCGACATCGAGGGCCGCACCTACCGCGAAATTGCAGACGTGATGCAAATCACCGAGAGCGACGTCAAGGTCAACATCTTCCGCGCACGACGTGCCATCCGTCACCTGCTCACCCATCAGCCTCCCCCCTAACCCCAGCCCAAGGCAGGGGAACGGACGACCGTCAGGCTTTTAATTCTTAATTTTTAATTTTTCATTTACTGAGGTGGATTACAAGTACATAGAACAATTGCTGGACCGCTACTGGGAGTGCCACACCACAGCCGAGGAAGAGACCATCCTGCGTTCCTTCTTCAGCCAGGCCGACCTGCCCGAGCATCTGGCACAATATAAACCGCTGTTCGACTTCGCCAAGCAGGAGCAGCAGGTGAAGCTCGGCGCCGACTTCGACGCCCGCTTCAGCGAACTGCTCGACGCCGAAGCCACTGCCCAGGAGGCGCGCCACACCCACGTGCGTCCGCTTCGCCTGCGCCAACGCTTCGTTCCCCTGCTCAAGGCAGCCGCCACGGTCGCCATCCTCTTCACCATCGGCACAGCCGCCGAGCGCGCCATCGTGGGCAGCCAGACGGAGGAGAACGCCACCCAACCCGTGCTCACCGACACCTACGTGCCCAGCAGCCAGGTCGAGGCAGTCCTCACTCCCGCCACGACCGACGCCACTGCTACGGCCCAGCCCAGCGACACGCTGGCCCACACCGTGCTGCCTGCCGAGAGCGAAGTGGTGGCCGAATGACCGGCGCGGCACAGGCCTGTCGTCCCTGCTGTGAACTTTTACTTTTACTAAATAACATTTTTTCTGCTACTTAAAAACAAGCCCGAGAGTGAGGCTGTGAAGTTTCACCTTTCTCGAAGACCAATTTCAGCGCAACGCCTCTCCGGCGCTGTGCGGAAAGTCCCACAGACACCGCGTCTGTGGGATTTTTTTTGCCGGGACGCTGTTCGTGCCACGTCCACCTGCAAAACTCGGCATGACCGCATAGCTGCAACCGCTTTTTTGAGCCGTTTCTGCATTTTTCGACCTTCAGCTGTTGGTACTTTCGCAGAAAATTCTTAATTTCGGCACCAATAAATCCGTAGGACTATGGCAAAATCGAAGAAGGCCTCGCGCAAGGCCACCAAACAAGAGGGAAAACAGAAGCAAGGCATCCGACGCGGCATGGCGAAGCAGGATGTGCGCGAACTTGTGGTACAGTACCTGTCGGCTCACCCGGGCGAATACTATACGCTCAAGTCGCTGTTCAAGATACTGAAGTTTACGACCACGCCACTCAAGATGCTGTGTGTCGATGTGCTCAACGAACTGCTCGACGCAGACTCGATCGTGCAGAACTATGAGGGCGAAATCAGTTACAATGGACACGCACAGACCTGCGAGGGAATCTTCACCCGCACGCAGGGCGGACGCAACTTTGTCGATCTGCCCGACGGGGTGAGCGTGAGCGTATATGACGACGACACGCTCCACGCACTGCCGGGCGACCGTGTGCGGGTCAGCCTGTTTGCCAAGCGACGCGACAGCCGGAAACTGCACGGACAGGTGATCGAAATCCTGCAGCGCTCGAACCGCCCGTTCATCGGCACCCTCCAGGTGAACGACCATGCGGCGTTCCTCACCGCGCCCGACGGCTCGCTGCCCCACGACATCTTCATTCCGAAGGATAAACTGAAGGGCGGCCGCGACGGCGACAAGGCAGTGGTACACGTGACGGAGTGGCCCGAAAGTGCTCGCAGTCCCTATGGCGAGGTGCTCGACGTGCTGGGTCCGGGCGGCGACAACAACACTGAGATGCACGCCATACTGGCAGAGTTCGGCCTGCCATACAAGTATCCGCAGGCGGTAGAGGCCGCTGCCGAACGGCTCGACCCAGGCATCACGCCCGAGGAGATTGCCCGTCGAGAGGATTTCCGCGACGTCACCACCTTCACCATCGACCCGCGCGACGCCAAGGACTTCGACGATGCCCTGTCGATACGCCGCCTGCGAGAGGGCGTGTGGGAGGTGGGTGTCCACATCGCCGACGTGTCGCACTATGTGCTCGAGGGCAGCATCATCGACCGCGAAGCCCAGCAGCGCGCCACGAGTGTGTATCTTGTGGATCGCACGGTGCCCATGCTGCCCGAACGGTTGTGCAACTTCATCTGTTCGCTGCGTCCCGACGAGGAGAAACTCTGCTACAGCGTGGTGTTCGAAATGAACGAACAGGCCGACGTGCTGTCGCACCGCATCGTCCACACCGTCATACGTTCCGACCGCCGGTTTGCCTACGAGGAGGTGCAGTACCTGCTCGAGCAGCTGGGCGAGGCTTCGGACGAGGACATGAAGACCCCGACAGCGCCGCAGCAGCCGTCGGACGATGCGAGTGCCATACGTCCAGCCCGCCCGACAGAGGACTTCCGCGAGGAACTGGTCGTGCTGAACCGTATGGCCAAGCAGCTTCGGACAGCACGGATGAAGCATGGCGCCATCGACTTCGACCGCGAGGAGGTTCGCTTCCTGATCGACGACAAGGGCAAGCCGACGAGTGTGTATTTCAAGCGTTCGAAAGATGCCAACAAACTGATTGAGGAGTTCATGCTGCTGGCCAACAGGACGGTGGCCGAGAGTGTGGGACGCGTGAACGAACGGAAGGAGAAGCCCAAGACGCTGCCCTATCGTATTCACGATGTGCCCGACCCCGGTAAACTCGAAAATCTGGAGAAGTACGTCGCCCGCTTCGGCCTGCAGCTGCGCACGCAGGGCTCGAAGAAGGACGTGGCAAAGAGCCTCAACCGACTGCTGCACGACGTGAAGGGGCAGAGCATCGAGGAACTGGTCGAGACGGTCACGCTGCGTGCGATGATGAAGGCCAAGTACAGCACGGTGAACATCGGCCACTACGGCCTCGCGTTCGACTACTATACGCACTTCACCTCGCCCATCCGCCGCTATCCCGACCTCATGGTTCACCGCCTGCTCACCCGCTACGCCGAAGGCGCCAAGAGTGCCAGTCAGAAGAAGTACGAAGGGCTGTGTGAGCATTCGTCCGACATGGAACAGCTGGCTGCTCAGGCCGAACGTGCCAGCATCAAGTACAAGCAAGTGGAGTTTATGGCCGACAAAATCGGACAGGAATTTGAGGCAAAAATCACTGGCACGACCGACATGGGCGTCTATGCCGAGATTGTGGAGAACCATATCGAGGGTTTCATCAATGTCCACTATCTGGGCACCGAACCGTTCGACTTCGACGAGCGCAATTTCTGCCTCACGGGTCGCCGCTCGCACCACCGCTTCACGCTGGGCGACCACATCATCATTCGCGTGGCCAAGGCCAACCTGTTGCGCAAGCAGCTTGACTTCGACTTCGTGCGCAAGCTGGGACAGCAGGCTACGGGCGAACCCGCACAGAAGCGCTTCTTCGAGATGATTCCCACCAAAAAGAAGGGACACAAGGGCGGGAAATAGGGTAGGCGAGGCTTCGCCGCTGTCGGCAGCGACGCCAGGATGATCCTAAAGTCCGCTTCGGGTTTTGGTGCAGCGCTGTCGGTGTCAATTCCGACGGCGCTGCACTTTTGCCCCGTCCATTTCGTGGGGAAAAGCAGAGTTTTTCGCAGATTTTAGCATTTATAACACTCGCGAGGGGAAAAGTTTCGCCAAAAATCTGTATCTTTGCCCTCAAATCGTTCATAATCAAAACTAAAAATGGCACAAGAAGACGTTTTCAAAAAAGTGGTTTCGCACTGCAAGGAGTATGGATTTGTATTTCCCTCGAGCGAAATCTATGACGGACTGGGCGCAGTGTATGACTACGGCCAGAACGGTGTGGAACTGAAGAACAACATTAAGCAATACTGGTGGCAGTCGATGGTGCTGATGCACGAGAACATCGTGGGCATCGACTCCAGCGTGTTTATGCACCCCACCATCTGGAAGGCCTCGGGCCACGTGGATGCATTCAACGACCCCCTCATCGACAATCGCGACTCGAAAAAGCGTTACCGCGCCGACGTGCTGATTGAGGACCAGATTGCTAAATACGACGAGAAGATAGAGAAGGAAGTGGCAAAGGCCCGCAAACGCTTCGGCGAAGCCTTCGACGAGGCGAAGTACCGCGAGACATCGCCGCGCGTGCTGGAGGAGACGCAGAAGCGCGACGCCCTGCACCAGCGCTATTCCGACGCCATGAACAAGATGGACCTCGAGGAGCTGCGTCAGATCATCCTCGACGAGCAGATCGTCTGTCCCATCAGCGGCACCCGCAACTGGACCGAAGTGCGCCAGTTCAACCTCATGTTCAAGACCGAGATGGGTTCGACCGCCGATGCCTCGATGACCATCTACCTGCGCCCCGAGACCGCTCAGGGCATCTTCGTCAACTACCTGAACGTGCAGAAGACGGGACGCATGAAGATTCCGTTCGGCATCGCACAGATCGGTAAGGCGTTCCGCAACGAGATCGTCGCCCGACAGTTCATCTTCCGTATGCGCGAATTCGAGCAGATGGAGATGCAGTTCTTCATCAAGCCTGGCACCGAACTCGACTGGTTCAAGCAGTGGAAGCAGACGCGCATGGCATGGCACCAGAACCTGGGCTTCGGAGCCGAGAACTATCGTTTCCACGACCACGAGAAGCTGGCTCACTACGCCAACGCCGCCACCGACATCGAGTTCAAGATGCCGTTCGGCTTCAAGGAAGTGGAAGGTATTCACTCGCGCACCGATTTCGACCTGTCGCAGCACGAGAAATTCTCGGGCAAGCAAATCAAATACTTCGATCCCGAACTGGGCGAATCCTACACGCCGTACGTCATCGAGACGTCTATCGGTGTTGACCGTATGTTCCTCAGCGTCATGTGCCACAGCTACTGTGAGGAGCAGCTGGAGAACGGCGAAACCCGCGTCGTGCTTCGTCTGCCTGCAGCCCTCGCACCGGTGAAGCTCGCAGTCATGCCCCTCGTCAAGAAGGAGGGACTGCCCGAGAAGGCACGCCAGATTATCGACGACCTGAAGTTCCACTTCAACTGCCAGTACGACGAGAAGGACTCCATCGGCAAGCGCTATCGCCGTCAGGATGCTATCGGCACGCCCTACTGCGTGACCGTCGATTTCGACACCTTGCAGGACGACACCGTCACGCTCCGTATGCGCGACACGATGGAGCAGCGCCGCGTGAAGATCAGCGAACTGCGCAGCATCATCGAGGACGAAGTGACCATCACCAGTCTGCTCAAGAAACTGAAACAATGAACAACCGACACAGCCTGTACCTCCTTCTTTCGCTCCTCTTCCTCGCACTCACCTCGTGCCAGGAAAAGAACGAAGCCAGCGAATACGACAACTGGCAGCAGCGCAACGATGCCTACATCGACTCCATCGCTCGTGTCTGCCGTGCCAATGCCGACGGCCGGTGGGTGTCGTTCCGTGCATTCGACCTTGGAACCCCCATCGACGATGCCACCGACGCCAACCTGAGCCACTACATCTACGTGCACAAGGAGAGCGACGGCACCGGCAGCTACAAGCCACTCTACACCGATTCGGTGCGTGTGCACTACAGCGGTCGCATCATCCCGTCGGAGAGCTACCCACAGGGCTACAACTTCAACCGCAGCTACTACGGCTATACCCTCGACGAGGCGACCGACGTCCCTGCCCTGCTCGGTGTGGGTGGGACGGTGAAAGGATTCTGCACCGCCCTGATGCAGATGGTCGAAGGCGACACTTGGCGTGTCTATATCCCGTACGAACTCGGCTATGGCGGCACAGCACAGTCGTCAGGTATTCCGGCCTATTCCACGCTCATCTTCGACATGAAGCTCGCGCGCGTATATAAATATAAGGTAGATACGAACACGAAGTGGTGGTAAGCCTCCTTCGCCCCCTCGACAGAGGGGGAGAAGGAATCATATATAGTACGCCCTGCAATCATCTTTCGTCTCAAGCGATTGATGATTGCAGGGCGATGTTTTTTTGCAAAGCCTTCGCCCACCCCTATCGGAGGGGGTGCTGGGAAACAAGATATTCCGCAATCTGCACGGCATTCAGCGCCGCACCCTTCTTGATTTGGTCGCCACTGAGCCAGAACGTAAGGCCGTTCGGGTTCGCCAGGTCTTCGCGGATGCGTCCCACGTAGATGTCGTCTTTGCCGGCAGTGAACAGCGGCATGGGATACTGCTGGTGGGCTGGGTCGTCCACGACGGTGACGCCTGGAGCCTTGCGCAGCGCCTCGCGTGCCTCGTCGGGTGAGATTGGCTTCTGCGTTTCGATCCACACAGCCTCGCTGTGGCTGCGAAGCGACGAGATGCGAACGCACATGGCCGAGCAGCGGGCGTCGGTGTGCATGATTTTACGCGTCTCGTTGAACATTTTCATTTCTTCCTTCGTGTAACCGTTATCGGTGAATACATCGATTTGCGGTATGACGTTGTAGGCCAGCTGATAGGCGAACTTTTTCACCGTCGGCTCCTGACCCTCGGCCAGAGCCTTGTACTGATCCTGCAGCTCCTGCATGGCAGCGGCACCGGCGCCCGACGCACTCTGATAGGAGGCGATGTGGATGCGCTCGATGTGGCTCAGACGCTCCAGCGGCATGAGGACGACGACCATCATGATGGTGGTGCAGTTGGGGTTGGCAATGATGCCTCGCGGACGCACCAAAGCGTCCTCGGCATTGCACTCCGGCACCACGAGTGGCACGTCGGGGTCCATGCGGAAAGCGCTCGAATTGTCGATCATCACGGCGCCGTAGCGGGTGATGTCTTCGGCAAACTCCTTCGACACGCCTGCGCCGGCAGAGGTGAACGCGATGTCCACGCCTTTGAAGTCGTCACCATGCCGCAGCAACTGCACTTCCAGCTCCTTGCCGCGGAAAGTGTACTTGCGTCCTGCACTGCGTTCGCTGCCGAACAGCACGAGTTCGTCCATCGGAAAATTTCTCTCGTCGAGAACGCGCAAGAATTCCTGCCCCACGGCACCGCTTGCGCCAACAATAGCTACTTTCATTTTACCTTAATCTGCTTAAAAAATACTTTCTGCCTGCAAAATTATAACATTTCTTTGACTTTTACTGCAAAAATGCTGGATTTTTGTTATCTTTGCGGCGCATTTGAAGATAAATTGCTACTCAACATGCGATTTTGTAAGTTCTAACTCGCACCGACATGGACGTAAACACCTTTTCTCTCGACACCCTCATCGGCACGGATTTCTCCCTGCCTATCACCGACCACACTTGGGTGTTTTTCATCGTGCTTGCCATCATTTTGCTGGCGCCGATGCTCTTCAGCCGGCTCCGCATTCCGCATCTGATTGGAATGATTCTGGCTGGTGTGCTGGTCGGCGAGCATGGGTTGAACCTGCTTGAGCGCGACGCTTCGTTCGAGCTCTTCGGGCAGGTGGGTATCTACTATATTATGTTTTTGGCAGGTTTGGAGATGGATCTCGTGGGCCTGCGTCAGAACTTGAACCAGGGGCTCCTCTTTGGTGGCATGACTGCGCTGCTGCCGTTCGTCCTGGGCTTTGCCGCAGGCTATTGGTGGCTGGGCTACAGTCTGCCCGCCGCTCTGCTGCTTGCCTGTATCTTTGCGAGCCACACGCTGGTGAGCTACCCCATCGTGGGGCGTTACGGTCTGTCGCGCCACCGGAGCGTGATGGTGAGTGTGGCGGCGACGATGATTGCCCTGCTGTTCGCCCTGCTGGTGTTGGCCGGTCTGTCGGGCACCCTGCGCGGAACCGCCGACGCCCTTTTCTGGGTGCTCTTTTTGCTGAAGATCGGCCTCTTTGCCGTCGTGCTTTTCTTTGTCTTCCCCCGTCTGATACGCGCTTTCTTCCGCCGCTACACCGACCGTGTGATGCAGTACATCTTCGTCATCGGCATGGTGTTCCTGGCTGCGGCGACAGCCGATCTGGCTGGGCTTGAGGGCATCCTGGGCGCTTTCCTCGCCGGACTGGTCTTCAATCGCTTCATTCCCCGTTCGGCTCCGCTGATGAACCGCATCGAGTTTGTGGGCAACGCCCTGTTCATCCCCTATTTTCTGATTGGCGTCGGCATGCTCGTCAATCTCGGTCCCCTCTTCACCAGCACCACGGCCCAGATCGTCGTGCTCGTGATGGTGGTGGTGGGCACGCTGACCAAGTATGTCGCAGCCTACGCTTCGCGCCGTCTGTTTGGCATGACCCGAGCCTCGGGCCTGATGATGTTCGGACTGACCGAGGCCCATGCGGCGGGTGCCCTGGCCATGGTGATGGTGGGCACAGAGCTTGTCCTGCCTTCGGGCCAACCGCTGATGGACAATGCCGTGCTCGACGGTGTGGTGGCCATGATTCTCATTTCGTGCATCATCAGCAGCATCGCGACCGACCAGGCAGCGCGCCAGCTCAAGCTGGAGCAGGAGACACAGGCCATCGACGAGCTGCAGCCGCTGAACGACGACGAGAAAATCCTGGTGCTGGTCAACGACACGGAGAACATTCCCACCATCATGCAGACCGCCATCATGATGCGCAACCCCGTGCTCAACCGCGGCCTCATTGCCCTCAATGTCGTCAACGACGAGGACCCCCAGGGGCTGCTGCGCCGCCACAGCAAGGAGTGCCTGCAGCAGGCAGAGCAGGTGGGTGCGGCTGTCGACGTGAAGGTGCAGACACAGAGCCGCCTGGCTGTGAACTTTGTCAACGGCGTCGTCCATGCTTTCCACGAGAACGATGCCTCCGAAATCATCTTCGGACAGCACCGCCGCCGTGCCGACGACGACACTTTCCTCGGGCGCTTTGCGTCGGGACTCATCGACAGCCTCACCCGCCAGATCATCATTGTCCACTTCGGCATCGCCGCCAACACCTTCCGCCGCATCGTCGTCGCCGTGCCCGAACGCGCACAGTTCGAACCAGGTTTCTACCGCTGGGTGGAGCGTGTGGCACGCCTGGCCATCGAGATCGGCTGCCGTGTCGAGTTCCACGCCCACGAAGAGACGGCCCAGCTCATCCAGGGCTACCTCAACCACTACCATCCCCTCATCCGCGACGAGTACCAGCCGTTCAGCAGCGACGCGTCGCTCGAGGAATTTGCCAACTCGCTCAGCGACGACCACCTCTTCGTCCTTGTCACTGCCCGTCACGGCACGATCAGCTACGAGAAGCGCATGAGCCGCATGCAAGTGATGATGCAGAAGTATTTCGCCCAGAAGAGTTTCATGCTCGTCTTCCCCGACCAGCAAGGCGAAGCCGTCGATGTGCCCACCTTCATCGAGCCACACATCCATGGCACCTCGGGCAGCAGCCCCATCAACCGCTGGCTGTCGCGCTGGATTCGTAAGATAGGTTAGGGCATGATCACTTTTCACTTTTCACCTTTCACTTTTCACCTTTCACTTTTCACTTTACACTTTCCACTTTCCACTTTCCACTTTCCATGATTCAACTCCGCAATATTACCAAGTCCTTCGGCCAGCTCCAGGTGCTCAAAGGCATCGACCTCGACATCACGCGCGGCGAAATCGTCAGCATCGTCGGGCCCAGCGGCGCCGGCAAAACCACCTTGCTGCAGATCATGGGCACCCTCGACGTGCCCGACTCAGGCACCGTCGTCATCGACGGCACCGACGTGACACGCCTCGGCCAGCGCGACATGGCACGTTTCCGCGGTCAGCACCTCGGTTTCGTGTTCCAGTTCCACCAGCTGCTGCCCGAGTTCAGCGCCGTCGAAAACGTCATGATTCCTGCCATGATTGCCGGACAGGCGAAGCGTGCTGCCCACGAAAGGGCGCTCGAACTGCTCAGCTACCTCAAGCTGTCGGACCGTGCCGACCACAAGCCCAACGAGCTTTCGGGGGGCGAAAAGCAGCGTGTCGCCGTGGCGCGTGCCCTGATCAACCACCCCGACGTCATCCTTGCCGACGAACCGTCGGGCAGCCTCGACAGCCAAAACAAACAGGAACTGCACCAACTCTTCTTCGACCTTCGCGACCGCTTCGGCCAGACCTTCGTCGTCGTGACCCACGACGAGCAGCTTGCCTCGCTCACCGACCGCAAAATCGAGATGCGCGATGGCATGATTATTAATCATTAAAAATTAATAATTAATAAATAAAGCAGACATTGTCAACGGGCTGACGCCGACAAAAATAGAACAAACAGAATGGAAAATACAATCAGACTGGGCCGCCGCAACCGACTGACGGTGGTGCGTGCGGTGGACTTCGGCCTCTATCTCGACGCCGGAGAAATAGGCGACGTGCTGTTGCCGCAGCGTTATGTGACCGACGACATGCAGGTGGGCGACGTGCTCGACGTCTTCCTCTACCTCGATAGCGAGGAACGGCTCGTGGCGACCACCGACCAGCCCCTCGTCGAGGTCGGCGAATTTGCCTGCCTTCAGGTGTCGTGGGTCAACGAATACGGGGCATTCCTCGACTGGGGCCTCATGAAAGACCTCTTCTGTCCCTTCCGCGAACAGAAGCAGAAGATGCAGCAGGGCCGCCGCTACCTCATCTACTGCTACATCGACCCCATCACCTACCGCATCGTGGCGTCGGCCAAGGTCGAGAAATTCCTGTCGAAGGAGCGTCCCCCCTACAGCGGTGGCGACGAGGTGGCAGCCCTCATCCAGCAGCCCACCGAGCTGGGCCTGAAAGCCATCGTCGATGGACGCTACAGCGGGCTGCTGTTCCACAACGAGATATTCCAACCCCTCCGCGTGGGCGACCGCGTCCGTGCCTGGGTCAAGCAGGTGCGTCCCGACGGCAAGATCGACCTCAAGCTGCAACAGCACTTCGGACATCTGCGCGTCACAGACTTCTCTGCCCAGCTGCTGGGTTACCTCCAGCAGCAGCCCGACGGCCACTGTCCGCTCGGCGACAAGAGCGATGCCGACGACATCTACCGCACTTTCGGCGTGTCGAAAAAGACCTTCAAGCGCGGCATCGGCGACCTCTACAAACGCCATTTCCTCACCATCGAGCCCGACGGCCTGCACCTCACCGAGCAGGGCCGTGCCGAGGGCATCGAGGACTGAAGGCACCCGAAGGAAGACTGCCCCGAGGTGTGACAGCGGGTCCTGCACACTCTCCTCACTCCCTGAGTGCGACGAAAACCCCGCCCATCCGCCCTGCTTTCTCAGCTTCGCTGCAGCCGAAACGCGGATGAAGCGCCGATGAAACTCAAAATATCATTGATATTTTTGAAAATTCCATTGAGATTTGTACAAATTCCATTGAGATTTCTGAAAATATCAATGATATTTTGAGTTTTTTCTGCGCCGCTGCCGAGTTTTTTCTGCGTCGCAGCCGAGTTGTAACTGCACCGCAGCCGAGTCTGCGGCAGACTTTGGTTCGGTGCTGTGCCGAAGTCTGGAAGTCGTTGATGCTGATTCTGTTTTCGCCTATTTCTGAAAATAATCTGGGCAGAAGCATGGTTGTATCGGAAATATATATATCGTAACTTTACCGCCAAATCAGCCCACACAGCAGGCCGACCGGCTCGTCACTGCCTACAAGTCGGACGAGGGTGAACCCCAAAAGTCAGACAAGACTTTTGGGGTTCATGCGTTCTGATGCGGTCGGCTGCGGAGGCTCACTCCGTCCAGCCCTCGCGGTCAAGATTGCGATAGCCGATGGCTTCGGCGATGTGATGCGACTGGATATGCTCCGAGGCCTCGAGGTCGGCAATCGTGCGGGCGACCTTGAGAATGCGGTCGTAGGCACGGGCGGAGAGGTTGAGACGGCGCATGGCATCGCGCAGCCGCTGGAGCGACGCTTCGTCGAGGGCGGCATACTGCTGCAGCTGCGCCGTGTTCATCTGGGCATTGCAATGAATACGGCCTCTCCCCCCGCCCTCCCCGACAGGGAGGGAGCTGTATCGCTCTTCCTGAATCTTGCGGGCACGGATGACACGTTCGCGGATGACAGCCGAGGGTTCGCCCTTCGGGGCACGGGCAATGTCCTCGAACGGAACGCTCTCGACCTCGACCTGGATGTCGATACGGTCCATGAGCGGCCCGCTGATTTTCGACATGTAGCGCTGAATCTGTGCCGGCGTGCAGCTGCACTGGTGGGTGGGGTGGTGGTGATAGCCGCAGGGGCAGGGATTCATCGAGGCGACAAGCATGAAGGAGCAGGGGACGGTGACGGTGTACTTGGCGCGTGAGATGGTGATGATGCGGTCTTCGAGCGGCTGTCGGAGGGTTTCGAGCACGCTGCGTGAGAACTCTGGCAGCTCGTCGAGGAAGAGTACGCCGTTGTGTGCCAGGCAGATTTCGCCCGGCATGAAGGTGTTGCCGCCACCGACGAGGGCGACGTCGGAGATGGTGTGGTGGGGAGCACGGAAGGGTCGCTGGCTGACGAGGGTCGAGTGGCGTTGGAGCTTTCCGGCAACGCTGTGAATCTGTGTCGTTTCCAGACTTTCGGCCAGGCTGAGCGGTGGCAGGATGGAGGGCAGCCGTTTGGCCATCATCGACTTGCCACAACCAGGGCTGCCGATGAGGATGATGTTGTGTCCGCCTGCTGCCGCTACCTCGAAGGCGCGCTTGACGTTCTCTTGTCCCTTCACCTCGTCGAAGTCGAAGTCGAACTGCTGTTGCTGTGCGTAGAATTCGGCGCGCGTATTGACCTCGGTGGGCTGGATGAAGGTCTTTCCGCCGAGTATGCTGATGACGTCGTTGAGGTGGCTGACGCCATAGACTTTGAGCGTATCGACGACGGCTGCTTCGCGTGCATTTTCCTCGGGCACGAAGAGGGCTTCGTATTTCTGTGCCCGTGCCATGATGGCGATGGGCAGCGCTCCACGGATGGGCAGGATGGTGCCGTCGAGGCCGAGTTCGCCGACAAACATATAGCGCTGGAGCTGCTCGGCGTGCAGATAGCCGAGCACGATCATGTAGCCCAGTGCCATGGGGAGGTCGAAGCCGGAGCCCTCTTTCCGCACGTCGGCGGGGGCGAGGTTGACGACAATCTGATGTTGGGTGGTCTGGAAGCCTTGCGCCCGCACCGCTGCCTGCACGCGTTCCTGACTTTCCTTGACAGCACTGTCGGGCAGCCCGACGATGACGAAGCGTCCCTGTGTGGTGTGCTCGTTGCTGTCGACCTCAATCGTCACAGGAATAGCGTTCAGCCCCTGCATGCAGGCTGAGAAGAGTTTTGTTTGCATCGGTAGAAAGGGAAAAGTGAAAGGTGAAGAGTGAAAAGTGAAAAATGAAAAGTTAAAAGTTAAAATCGCCTCTCCCCAGTCCCCTCCCAAGGAATGGGAACTATCCGGCAGGCTAATTTTTAATTCTTAATTATTAATTTTTTAATTTCCACTCTTCACACTTCAAATTATTTCATGTCAAGGGTGCAGAGGCCTTTGGTGTTGACGAAGCCATACTGGTCGCCGCGGCTCACGACGGCGAGACCTTCGCTGATGTCCTCAGCTACCTCGAACTGGCAGGGGAAAACTTCCTTGCCTTCGCGGTCGATGTAGCCGTACTTTTCGCTGGCTTTGTCCCACACACGAGCCAGTCCGTCGTGGAAGTCGTAGCAGGGCTGCATGGTGTACCATTCGTCGTCCTGCCCTGCTTCGTAGCGGAAAGGTACGACGGTGTTGCCTTTCTTGTCGATGTAGCCAAACTTGCCGTCCTTGTTGCAAACCCAGGCAAGGCCCTCACTGAAGGAGGGGGTGAGGTCTTCCTCGCCTTCGGAGTCGGCGTAGAGAACGAGGGTCTTCCAGTCTCCGGTGAGTTCGAACTTGCCGTTCTTGTTGATGAATCCGCAGGTGTTGTCGGTCTCGGCCCAGCAGAGTTCTTCGCTGAATATGCCCGCGAGGTTGAAGATGAAGGGGATGGTTTCGAAACCAGTCTTATCTACAAAACCGATGCGCCACAGATAGTCATCCTCGCTGTCCGAGATGTCCTTGCCGACGGAAGCAAGTCCTTCGTGGAAGTCGTTGGCGCTGCCTTTCACCTCGAAGACCACCTTGCCCGTCTTGTCGAAGAACTTCGTGCTGTTGTTCTCGGGGTCGAACTGGTGGCAGAGCCCGTCGCTGAAGTCGGGGATGATGGGACCTTCGCCCATCATGACGTCAAACTTGTCGGCAGGGATGACCACCTTGCCTGTCGTGTCCATGTAGCCGACTTTGCCGAAGTGTTCCCAGTCGATGTTGTCATCCTCCACCTCGTTCACCTTGACAAAGGCTATCAGGCCGTCGCAAAATCCGCAGCCTATGTAGATGTGGTCGAAAGGTGCGACGACTTTGCCCTCGCGGTCGATGATTTGCCGTGTGTTGTCGCTATTGCAGACGATGGCTACACCGTCCTGGAAATCGGAGACGATGTACTGATACTGGCAGGGAATGACTTCTTTTCCGCTTTTGTCGATGAAGCCCCAGAGTTCGGTCTGTCTGTCGCAGACGGCGGCGAGTCCGTCGTGGAAGTTGTCGACGTTGCTGTATTTGGGCAGTGCCGCAGCCAGTGCTTGCATTTCGTCTTGCGTGACTTCGGTCTGTGCTTCTTGCGAGTTTGTGTTGCCGCTCGAGGTGCAGGCTGTGCTGAGCGTCAGTTGGAGCAGAAGTGCCGACGCTGCGCCGAGCATCTTCCAAGTGTTCTTTTTGTTCATGGCTGATTCTTAATTTTTAGTTTTCGATGATAGATTCTCAATTGTGTACATGTTTCTTCAGTTCGGCTTCCAACTGCGTGGGGTCGGTGAAGCGACTGAGAATCTTTTTCTGGCGATTGATGATGATGTAGGTGGGGAGTTGGTGCACATTGAATGTGCGGGCCAGGGGCGTGTCCCACGAGAGTCCGTCGTAGAGATGGCGGATGGCAGAGGTGTCGGGTTCGTGGGTAAAACTCTTCCACTGGAAGTCTGTGACGTCAACACTCACGGTGACGGTGTTGAGTTGACGGCGGTTGTATTGATAGACAGCCTTGCGCAGGTTGCCGATATTGCTCCAGGCCACGGGTTGCCACGATGCCCAGAAGTAGAGCAGTGTGTGCGGAGCGGTGATGATGCTGTCGGGCAGGCTGACGGTTTTCCCCGTCTGCGCGTTGCCCTCGTTCTTCAGTTCGCGGGTCAGTGCGATGAGCAGTCGGTCGTTGGGATGATGCTGTTCGAGCATCGCCCGCAGGTCGGCTATCTTGGCGGGGTCGGCCGTCGGGTCTTGCACGAAATAGCGGTCGAAGAGGTAGAGCACGGCAGGCGAGTCGGCGTGCTTGCGGATGTATTGCTCGGCACGGTCGCGGGTCTCGATGGGGTTGGCGCGGCGTGTGTCGCGGCGGAAGTCGTTGAGCAGTTCGTTCTCCTTCGTACCCTTCACGCGGTAGTTATTGAGGTCGCTGGCCTTGGCTTCGTACTCCAGTGCTGCACCGCCCGAGGCAAAGATCACCTGCTCGTAGGCATTGGGGAAGACGAGTATGTAGGGTGTAGCCGAACGGGCATGACCGGCATAGGCGAAGCGGCCCTCCTTCACGTGGATGGTGTCGAGCCGCGGTTCGCTGCCGTCGGTGTTGTAGATGAGCAGGTCGCTCTGTTCCATGCCGTCGATTTCGCCCTTCAGGCGGAACTCGTCGTCGTTGGGGCCGCAGGCGAGGAGCAGGAGCGAGGCGAGGAGTATGGGGATTGCTTTCTTCATTTCACGATTTGTTCTACCAGCGACTTGTACTCCTGGAACTCCAGGTCGCCGAGTGCGCGCTGAGCCAGTGTGCGGTCGGTGGCGACGACGTTGGTCAGTCCCTCACGGACGAGGTTCTGGTCGTTCATGCGGGCACCGAGCAGGGCGCGCAGGTATTCGGTCGTGGCGTCGCCATACTGGATGGCCTTCAGCGTCTGGCGTGCCGAGGCATAGTCTTGGGCAAGGATCTGTGCCAGCACGGTCGAGTTGGCGGCTTTGCCGTCGAGCTTGCCGGCAGCCTGGTTGTATTTTCCCTGAGCGATGTAGAGGTTGCCGAGGGCTTCGTCGATGTTCTGTGCCGTGCTGCCCTTGGCCATGAGCAGTTCGGCATCCTTCACGCGGCCTTCCTGCAGGGCGATGAGGCCGAGGTTGGCATTGGGCTCTGCGGCATTGGGATTCTTGCTGAGTGCCTGCTGGAGGAAGGTCTTTGCGTCGTCGTAGGCTCCCTGGCTCATGGCAAACACGCCGAGGTTGTTGTAGGCGCGGTAGTCGTTGGGGTAGAGTTCGGTAATGCGCTCCAGGATGTTGGTTTGGGTGCCACCGTCGTCGGCGAGCAAGTTGGCGGCATAGAGCAGTTCTTCGAGGCTGAGCTGCTGGTGCTGACCTTCGTTCACGAGCTGCATGATTTGGTCATCCGAGCGTCCGATGACGTCGTAGTTGATGGTCATGCGGGCACGTCGCAGCTCGGGCAGCACGGCGTCGGCCAGTTCCTTATAGACGGTGGCGACGTTCTGGATCTCCCGTTCGCGCTGCTCAGGGTCGTCATACATCGAGAGCACACGCAGGATGAGGTCCTTGTCCTGCAGGCTCGACTGCGAGACCAGTTCCTGGAATCCCTCCCAGTCCTCGGCGGTGTACTTCGTATCGACGTTGCCTTCGAGCTTTTGCTTCTTCAGCTGTTCCTTCACATAGTTTTCGCTGGTTTGTCCGCGGCGTTCGGCCAGCTTTTCGTTGAACGAATATTTGCCGTCGGGCGAGGCATAGGCGCTGACCTCCACGTTGCTGAGCACGAGGCTCTGTTCGTCGCTCTTGATGTTGCGCAGGGTCTGGATGAAGTCTTTCACGTTCTGGCTGTTGAGTTCGCTGCCGCGCAGGTTCGACTGTGCGATGAGGAACTTGATGGTGGCAGCTTGCTTCTGTGAAATGACGCGCTGAAACTGGTCTGCTCCGATCGAGGGCGAGGCCGACTTGGCAGTCAGGGTGACCAGTGCGGGTGTGCACACCACGCCGTAGCCGATCTTCACGTCGGGCATCTTGACCGCCTTGTTACCTTTTTTCGCATTGAAGCGCATGACGAGGTCGCTGCTCTCCATGCCCTGACGGAAGGGGAAGGTGCTGCGCAGGGTGGCACGTCCGCCGTTCTTGCTGCTGATGATCTGGAAGTTGTTTTCCACCTTTTCGCCTTGCAGGGTCAGGCTGGGTCCGGTCTCTTCGACGCCCTGGCCCACGAGCACGGGCGTGCAGGTGACGAGAGCTTTCTTGTTCATGAACTTCGAGGGGATGTTCACGCTGATGGTGGCGGGCACTTCGCCTGCTACGTACTCCAGCGGGGTGGGGGTGACGGTGAAGTTGTCGGCGGTGAATTGTTTCATTTTCGAGCAACCGCACAGGAGGATGGCGGCCGCTGCCGAGCTGAGAATGACTGACTTTTTCATTGCAATATGGGATTTAAGTTTTTGAGTTTATGAGTTTTTTAATTTTTAATTCTTAATTTTTATTTTTTAATTCTAAGCTTTTCTTGCTCAGGTGCCGCACGGGGTACCACACCGATACGAAGCCTACGATGATGACGGTGGCGAAGATGAGGACGAGGTCCTGCACATGCACGCTCACCGGATAGACGTCGATGATGTAGTTGCCGGCGCTACGACCGAACTTCAACAGCCCAAATTCCTGCTGCAGCAGGCAGAGTCCCACGCCGAGAAGCAGGCCGACGATGGCGCCGAAGAGGGTGATCATGCGTCCTTCGAGCATGAAGATACCGGCAATCTGGCTGTTCGTGGCGCCGAGGTTGCGCAGTGTGACGGCGTCGTCGCGCTTGTCGATGATCAGCATCGACAGGGAGCCGATGATGTTGAAGCAGGCAATGAGCAGGATGAAGGTGAGGAAGATGTAGGAGATGAGTTTCTCCACCTTCATGATGCGGAACGTATCCTCCTGCTGCTCGTAGCGGTCGAGCACGCGGTACTTCTCGCCCAGTGCCCGCTGCAGGTCCGACTTCACGCGGTCGGTGTCGGCTCCGTCGGTCAGCTTGAGCTCGATCTGCGTCACTTCGCCTTGACGCTCGAAGAGCCGGCGGGCCAGTGCGATGTTGGTGATGACGTACTGTGCATCGTACTTGCCCTGCTTCACGTTGAAGGCCAGCTGCGGCGAGAACACCTCCTCGTGGCTGAACGAGGCAGCGGGGTTGTTGAGGTCGATGCGTTCGCCTTTGCGCGGAGCATAGATCTGGATGGGGGGGAAATCGACCGTCGTGCCCAGTTGCGAGAGCAGTCCGATGCCCGCCACGCCGTAGTCGATGACGTCAGCATGGAGCTGGAACACGCCTTCGCCAAAACCGATGCGGTCCATGTCGATGAGTTGTTCGAACTCGTCATCGACGCCTTTCACCACACCCATCACCTGGCGGTTGGCCAGCGTGAACAGCGCGTTGTCCTCGACCACCTCGCTCCACACGGCGATACGTTCGTCGCCACGCACACGTTCCAGCTCCGGTTCGTCGGCAGCCATGAACTTGCCTTCGGCAGGCAGAATCTTGAGCTGTGGATCGAACGCCGTGAACAGTCCCGCCACCATGTCCTGAAATCCGTTGAACACAGACAGGATGCACACCAGTGCGGCAGTGGCAATGGCGATGCCGAAGACGCTCACGCCGCTGATGATGTTGATGGCGTGGTGCGACTTCTTGCTGAAGAGGTAGCGGAAGGCGATGTAGAAGGGGAAGGACACTGGTAAGTTAAAAAGTGAAAAGTTAAAAGTTAAAAGTGAAAAACGGAAAGTTAAAAGTGAAAAATGGAAAGTGAAAAGTTAAAATCGCCTCTCGCCAGTCCCTACCCAAGGAATGGGAACTATCCGGAAGGCTAATTTTTAATTCTTAATTATTAATTTTTTAATTCTCATTCTTCCTTCAGCAGTCGGTCGATGTTCTCGATGTAGTCGAGCGAGTCGTCGATGAAGAAGCGGAGCTCAGGGATGATGCGCAGCTGATGGCGTTCGAGTGTGCCGAGCTTGAAGCGAATCTGGGCTGCCTGCTCGTTGATGTTGTCGAGCAGTTCCTGCGCACGTTCCGAGGGGAAGATGCTCAGGTAGGCCTTGGCTATGCTGAGGTCGGGACTCACCCGCACGGCGCTCACACTGACGAGTACGCCCCGTGTCTTGCGCGTCTGTTCCTGGAAAATGTTGCTCAAGTCCTTCTGGATGAGGCGAGCTATTTTTTGTTGTCTGGTTGTTTCCATCTATTTAAGTTAAGAGTTAAAAGTGAAAAGTTGAAATTGCCTCTTGCCAGTCCCCACCCGAGGAATGGGAACTATCCGGCAGGCTAATTTTTAATTCTTAATTTTTAATTTTTAATTCTAATTTCATTTCTTCCGAATCAGCGTCAGACCGTCGCGCAGGGGGAGGATGACCTTCTCGACCGTGTCATCTTTGGCGACCAAGTCGTTGAAGCGCAGGATGCCCTGCGTCTGCGCATCGTGCTGATGGTGAGGATCGACCACGTGTCCGTCCCACAGCGTGTTGTCGGCGATGATGTATCCACCGGTCGTGACGTAAGGCAGCACCAGACGGTAGAAGTCGTCGTAGCGGCGTTTGTCGGCGTCCATATAGACGAGGTCAAACTGCTCGCCCAGCTGAGGCACAAGCTCCAGTGCGTCGCCGATGTGCAGGTGGATGCGGTCGGCGTGTGGCGACCGTTCGAGCCACGGACGTGTGAAGGGCTCCTGTTCGTCGTTCACCTCGATGGTGTGCAACTCGCAGCCCTCCGGCATCCCCTCCGCCATGCAGATGGCGCTGTAGCCGCTGAACGTGCCCAGCTCCAGGATGCGCCGCGGACGGATCATCTCCACCAACATCTTCAGCAGCCGGCCCTGCAAGTGCCCGCTCGCCATGCGCGGATAGAGCAAGTGGAGCTGCGTGGCACGGTAGAGGCTGTGCAGCAGCGGCGGCTCAGGGTCGATGTGTGCGAGAATGTAGTCGTCAAGAAGCTCGTCGTTCATCCATGATTGATTTTAGCCAAGGACAGGAAAGACTGACGGGACATTGCACCTTGTCAACCTTTCAGCCCCCGATAGATTACACCATTGCCTCGATCGCCAGCCGATACGAGTCGAGTCCGAAGCCGCAGATCACGCCGCGGCACGCCGCCGAAATCATGGAGTGGTGGCGGAACTCCTCGCGTTGGTGGACATTCGATATGTGCACCTCGACCACAGGCACCTCGATGGCGCGGATGGCATCGTGGAGCGCCACGCTCGTGTGGGTGTAGGCTCCGGCATTCAGCACCACGCCATCCACCCCACCGAACCCCACCTCGTGCAGGCGGTCGATGAGGTCGCCCTCGTGGTTGGACTGGAAGTAGCTCAGCTCGACACGTCCCTCGAACTGCCGGCGCAGCTCAGCGAGGTAGTCGTCGAACGAGCGATGACCGTAAACCGTCGGCTCACGACGTCCGAGCAGGTTGAGGTTCGGACCGTTCAGAATCAGAATTTTCTTCATAAAAACCTTGCTTAGTGTTGGAACACACTCCTTCAAACTGCAAAGATACGACAAAAAAGCGAAAAGTGAAAGGTGAAAAGTGAAAAAATAAACGGGAGGCGACCGCTTCACGTTCAGGGCGAAAACTGAAAACTGTGCCGCAGCATCCGAAAATCTGGTTTTCCGTCGGAAAATCTCCGCGCCACACCCTGCCACCACTCCCACCCCACTGCCACCTCGCCCTCAGCCCACTCCCAACTCGCGTTTGGTTCACTCCCAACTCGCCCGCACCCCACCGCCAACTCGCTTCCTCCGCACCACAAACTCACCTCCTCCGCAGACAAAACTCAAAATATCACTGAGATTTTTACAAATTCCATTGATATTTTTGAAAATACCATTGATATTTCTACAAATACCATTGATATTTTGAGTTTTGTCCGCGCAATGCCTGACTTTCTACCGCGCAGCCGCCCAGTTGGCAGTGCCGCATGGGCGTGTTGATGGTGCGGTATGGGCTTGACGATGGCGCCGTTGGGGAATACGAAAGACGCGGATCACACGGCTGTCTTCCGTGCAATCCGCGTCGTCCGTGCCCCGAGAGGCTGGCGGCTGTGGGGCGTTTGCTTACTTCACCAGCAGCTTGCGGCCGCCGATCATGTAGATACCTTTCGGCAGTTCGGCGATGCTTGCGCACTGCTGCTTCACGATTGTGCCGTTGAGGGCATAGACGTCGGCAGGCAGCACGGCGTCGGTGGCGATGCCTTCGTAGTGGGCCTGTGTGCCGCCGGTGCCGTTGCCAATCTGCTCGATGCCGGTGGGCACGTTGTCGCCGAGGCGGAACAGACGGACGCCGTGGCTGGCAACTTTGGCCGACAGGGTGCCGACGGCGGGCTCCAGGGTTTCCTTCTCCCAGATGTCATAGACGGGCACACTTTCTTCGGCTCCGTAGCCGAGCTGTGTGAGGTCGAAGCTGAACGGTCCATTTTCCTTCGGGGCATAGACGAGGAACTCCATCGTGGTGCCGCTGGTCGAGTGGTTGTCGGTATCGCACGACGAGTCGTAGCCGACGAGGCCGCGCAGGGTGGTGAAGTTGTGGCCTTCGGGCAGGTTGTAGATGAGCGTGCACTGTGCGTTCATACCCAGGCCGGTGGCGTAGGTCTGGCCGTCGATGCGCAGTGCTCCGTTCTCGACGTTGCGGTTGAGGTGCAGGCTTCCCCACTCGGAGGTGTACGAAGCCTGTGTGAGTGTGGTGAGCGAGGTTTCGTTGCCCTCGGCATCGACGAGCACGGGATTGGCAAAGTCGGCGCGGTCGTAGGCAAAGCCGTCGCCCCAGTTGCTGACGACAATCTTCAGCTGGGTGGCGCCTGTGATGTCGGCTTCCAGCTCTTTCGACTTGGTGCCGGTGCGACTGATGAGGCCCGAACGCCAGATGGCGTCGTCCTGTTCGGCTGCCAGCGGGTTCTGGTCGAACACCATGAAGCGGAGCGATGTGGTCGATCCGGCCTGTCCGATGCCCGAGTCGTCGGCGGCAGCCAGTGCACGGAAACCGACCACGTCCATGTCGTCGGGGATGGTGAAGAAGATGGCGGCATTGGCATCGGTCGAGAAACCGCGGTCATACACCGTGCCCAGCACCTTCATGGCGCCGCCGTGATCGACGTTCTTGTTCTCATACACGCGGTTGAAGTAGGACTTCGTGTAGGTGCGTGTGCGGTAGGTGCCGGTGAGGGGCACCTCGGTGCCGTCGCGCAGGATGAGCGTGGGGTTGAGCCAGTCGCCGTGGTCGTAGTTGAAGTTGTCGCCGCCGTCATCGACCACGAGCACCAGTGTCTTCGAGCCTTCGGGCCAGGGGATATCGACGTTGACGGCGTGGCCGTCGGTGGTGTAGGCAACGGTCTCAGAGCGATAGAGGGCCTTGCTGCCGACCACCCAGCGTGTGTTGTCGCGCTGGAAGAGGGCGAGGTAGCGGTTGCCCGTGGCGGGGTCGGTCGAGGTCCATGCCACGTGGCCGAGGTCTTCGTCGTTGAAGACCTGACGGGCATCGACGCCGTACTTGTGCATCTGGTGATACTCTTCGTTGGTGAGCAGGGAGTTGGTGAACTCGTCGTTCCGTGTCATCTCGCCGCCGAAGAAGAGTGGCGAGTGGCAGATGCCCCAGAGCGTCATCATGGTGCGCTGTTCGTCGTGCGACAGATTGGTCCAGCGGCCTGCGTCGGCGTTGGCGTAGCCCGGGTCGGCGATGGTCATGGAGATTTGTCCGAGCGGAAGCATGTCGCAGTCGGCCCAGTTGCCCGGTCGCGACACTGTGGCCCAGAACTCAGCCTCCTTGAACACGGCATCGACTGCGCTCCAGTTGTCCCACAGGTCATCCATCATACGCCACATGTTGGCGTTGGCAAGGCACTCGTCGGCATACTGGAACTGGGTCTTGCCCGGTGAGAGCGACAGCACGATGGGGCGTCCTGTCTGGTCGATGGCCTTGCGGATCATGTGGATCTCGTCGGTGTAGAACGGACGTGAGAGGTCGTCAATCTTGAGGAAATCGACGCCCCACTCGGCATACAGGTCCATGATGCTGTTGTAGTAGAGCTGCCCATATTCGTTGTTCTGTACGAGCAGGTTGTCGCCCAGCCATCCGCAAGGCGAAGTCGTGCCGTTATACACGCGCGACCACGCAGTGCCCTCGCTGCCCTTCAGCTTGTAGGAGCTGCCGACGACGGACTTCGGCACGCCGCGCATGAGGTGGATGCCCAGTTTCAGTCCCATGGCATGCAGGCGGTCGGCCAGCGGCTTGAAGCCTACGTTCACGCCATCGACCATGCACGAGGGGAATCGGCGCGGCGAAGGCAGGTAGCGTCCGTACTCGTCGAGCACGTACTCCTGATTGCCGTTCTGGTTGTACCAACCTCCGCCGTTCGACGGGTGGTTGCAGTACCAGCGGATGTCGATGACGACGTATTCCCAGCCGTACTTGACCAGGTCGTTATCGACGAGATACTGGGCGTTTTGCATCACTTCTTTCTCCGTCACGGAGGAATAGTAGCAGTCCCAAGAGTTCCAACCCATCGGCGGTGTCATGGCCCATGTGCGGAACGTTGCGATGTCGTCCTGGGCGAAGACGTTGGCCATCGGCAGGAGCATCAGCAGCAGTGTCAGAAAGTTTTTCTTCATGTTTTTTATAGTTTAGTTAAGGGTGAAATGTCGATTGAATGGAGATGGGTCGGGCATGGATGGCATCCCGCCCCAATCTACGCGGTGCAAAAGTAGGGAACAAATGACGAAAAATGTTTCAATAATCGTTCAATATATTTCAGTTATCTGCCAAAGAACGGTGTGTCATCAGTAGATGACGAGTCCGGCGAGTCCACAGAGCACAATCATGAGGATGGGATGGACTTTGTATAGTCGTGTGCCGACGAAGGCTAAAAGGAAAATGACGATGCTCACGATGAAGGCAAACGGACTCTCGGAGGGCGAGGAGAAGTTGTCGCTCGTCATGAGCAGCAGGCTGGCAGCCGCAATCAGCCCCACGATGGCGGGACGCAGGCCGCTGAACACGTCGCGAACGGGTTTCGAGTCGTGGTGCTTCAGCAGGAAACGGCTCACCAACAGCATCAGCAGGAAGGGCAACCAGATGACGCTCAACGACGCCAGAATCGCACCCAGTACGCCAGCCCACTGAGGCATGCCGTCGTTGATGACGGCTGTGTAGCCCACATAGGTGGCGCAGTTGATGCCGATGGGGCCTGGTGTGCCCTGAGAAATGGCGACGATGTCGGTGAATTCGGCGTTGCTGAGCCAGTGTTGCTTCTCCACCACTTCGTTCTGAATGAGCGACAGCATGGCATATCCGCCGCCGAAGTTGAAGATGCCTATCTTGGAGAAGGTGAGAAAAAGCCGGAGAAAGAGGACAAGACCTCCGCCCGCCCCCCTCGCAAGGAGTGGAAGTCCTAAGAGGAAGAGCGGGAGGATGGAAGAATGCAACTTCTGCTTCTGCGAATTTGTAACTCCGCCTCCTTGGGAGGGTGTTGGGGGAAGGTTTGGGGAGGAGGTTGTGGGATGGATTCTGCCATACAGATATCCACCCACACCTGCTGCCAGGATCACATAGATGGGGCTGACGCCCAGTGCCCAGATGAGCAGACAAGCGACGACGGGAATCCACAGCGTGCGCAAGGTGATGCGGGCCGACCGCGCCATGGTGAACACAGGGCCGGCGATCAGCGCCACGACAGCGGGACGGATGCCGCGGAAAGCTTTCTCGACGTAGATGTTTTCCTTGAACTGCTGGAAGAACATGGCGATGAGCAGGATGGTGACAATCGAAGGAAACGCGACGCCCATCGTGCCCACGACACCGCCCCACACACCGAAGCGCTTGTGCCCGATGTGCGAGGCCATGTTCATGGCAAAGAGGCCCGGCATGGCCTGCGACACGGCGAGGATGTTCAGAAAGTCCTCGCGACTCAACCACTCATGCTTGTCCACCACCTCGCGCTCCATGATTGGTACCATTGCATAGCCCCCGCCGAGGGTGAAGGCACCGACCTTGAGAAAGGTGAGGAAAAGCTCTATCACTTCTTTTCCAGCCATTTCCGTGCGTTGACAAACATTTCTATCCAGGGCGTCACCTCGTCGTTGCGGCGCTCACGCGGATAGTCGGCCATCTGCCAGGGGAAGATGGCGCGCTCGGGGTGCGGCATCATAGCCAGGTGGCGACCGTCGCTGCTGACGAGGCCGGCGATGTCGAAGTCCGAGCCGTTCGGGTTGGCAGGATAGCCGTGGTAGGCATAGCGTGCCACGACGTTGTAGTGCTCCTGCGGCTGCGACAGCGCGAAACGTCCTTCGCCGTGAGCCACCCACACGCCCAGTTTGCTGCCCGCGAGCGAACCGAGCAGCACACTGTTGTTCTCGGGAATGTCCAGTGTCAGGAATCCGCTCTCGAACTTGCGCGACACGTTGTGCTCCATCTTGACGCTGCCACCCGACGTCTGTGCTGTCCCACCTTCGATGAGTCCCAGTTCGGCCATCAGCTGACAGCCGTTGCAGATGCCGAGCGAAAGGGTGTCGGGGCGTGCATAGAAAGCATCGAGTGCGGCCTTGGCCTTGGGGTTGAAGAGGAATGCACCAGCCCAGCCCTTCGCACTGCCCAGCACGTCGCTGTTGGAGAATCCGCCGCAGAAGACGATGAACTGAACCTCCTCCAGCGTTTCGCGACCGCTGACAAGGTCGGTCATCATCACGTCCTTCACGTCGAAACCGGCCAGCCACAGTGAATAGGCCATCTCGCGTTCGCCGTTCGTGCCTTTTTCGCGGATGATGGCAGCACGCGGACGCTTCGTCGCCGGCTTTTTCCAGCGGTCGGCATCGAGGCCGTACTGTGCGAGCGTGCCGGTGAACGACTTCGTGAAGCGCTGCACCAGAGGCTGCTCCTTATAATTATGGTAGCGCTCGTCGGCCATGCCGTTCCGGCTTTGCTTGCGGTCCAGCAGGTGCGACGTTTCGTACCAGATGTCGCGCAGGCGGTCGATGTCGAAGGTCAGGGCCTTCGGACGCTTGCGGACAATGAGTTTGCGCTCGGCAATCGGATGACCGATGGGGATAAATCCGATGCCTTCGTTGTCGAGGACGCGCTGCACGAGGTGGGCGTCCTGCTTGCGCACCTGAATCACTACGCCAGGGTTTTCGGCGAAGAGCACCTTCACCAGGTCCGGCTCGGTGATGCTGTCGGTGAGGTTGACATTGATGCCGCCCTCGGTGTTCGAGAAGCACATCTCCAGCAGCGTGGTGATGAGTCCGCCGGCACTGATGTCGTGGCCCGAGAGCAGCAGACCTTTGGCCACAAGCTGCTGAACGGCATCGAAGGCGTCGGCAAAGTATTCAGCGTTGCGCACCGTGGGCACGTCGCTGCCTACCTTTCCCTGACTCTGGGCAAAGGCGGAGCCGCCCAGTCGCAGCTGATCGAACGAGAAGTCGATGTGGTAGAGAATCGAGTCGGGGTCGTTCACCAGCACGGGCGACACGACTTTCTTGACGTCGCTCACTTCGCCGCCGGCACTGACAATCACCGTTCCAGGGCTGACGACTTTCGTGCCGTCGGGATATTTCTGCGTCATCGAGAGCGAGTCCTTGCCCGTCGGCACGTTGATGCCGAGCTGGCAGCAGAAGTCGCTCAGCGCTTCGACGCCCTGGTACAGGCGTGCATCCTCGCCCTTCTGGCTGCGGCAGGGCCACATCCAGTTGGCTGAAAGCGACACACTGTCGAGCCCTTCGGCCATCGGAGCCCACACGAGGTTGGTCAGGGCCTCGGCCACACTGAGCACACTGCCCTTCGCTGCGTCGGCCAGTCCTGCCTGCGGTGCGTGACCGATGGCTGTGGCAATGCCTTTCTCGCCGCGATAGTCGAGGGCGACGACACCGCAGTCGCTGAGCGGCAACTGCAGCGGACCCACACACTGCTGGCGGGCTACCTTACCCGTGACGCTGCGGTCCACCTTGTTCGTCAGCCAGTCCTTGCAGGCTACAGCCTCCAGCCGCAGCACCTGTTCCAGATAGTCATCGACCTTCTCGACGCTGTACTGCACGTCTTCATACGTCCGCACGACGGTCTCGTCTGTCATGACGGTCTTAGGCGAATGGCCGAACATCTGTGCCACGTCGAGGTCGAACGGACGCACGCCGTCGCCTTGTTCAAACGAGAAGTGGGCATCGCCCGTCGTTTCACCCACGACATAGAGAGGGGCACGTTCGCGTTCTGCCACGCGTCGCACGTAGTCGATATGCTGTTCGTCGATGAGCAGGCCCATGCGTTCCTGGCTCTCGTTGGCAATGATTTCCTTGGCCGACAGAGTCTTGTCGCCGATGGGCAGACGGGTCATGTCAATCACACCGCCACAGTCCTCGACGAGCTCCGACAGGCAGTTCACATGACCGGCACTTCCGTGGTCGTGGATGGAGACAACGGGGTTGTAGTCGTCTTCGCACAGGGCACGGATGAGGTTGTAGGCACGCTTCTGCATCTCGGGGTTGGCACGCTGCACGGCGTTGAGCTCGATGCCGCTGGAGTAGCGACCCGTATCGACACTCGACACCGAGCCGCCGCCCAGCCCGATGCGGTAGTTGTCGCCACCGACGACGACAATCTTGTTTCCTTTTTCCGGCGTCCCCTTCAGACAGTCGCGCTTCGTTCCATAGCCCACGCCGCCGGCCAGCATGATGACTTTGTCGTAGCCGTACTGCTCACCGTTTTCGTCATGTTCGAAGGTCAGTACAGAGCCCGTGATGAGGGGCTGTCCGAACTTGTTGCCGAAGTCGCTCGCACCGTTCGAAGCCTTGATAAGGATCTGTTCGGGGCTTTGGTAAAGATACTTCTCCTTGCCTTGGTAGCTGGTCATATAGACAGCCGTACCGGCGATGGGCCACGAACCGACACCGCCGCCCATGCGGTCGCGGATCTCTCCGCCCGTACCCGTGGAGGCACCGTTGAAGGGCTCGACCGTGGTGGGGAAGTTGTGGGTCTCGGCCTTAATCGAAATCACACTTTCGATTTCCTTCACCTCAAACCAGTCGGCGGTCGAGTGGTCGTGCGGTGCAAACTGCTCGACGACGGGGCCTTGGGCAAACGCCACATTGTCTTTGTAGGCTGAGAGTATCTGGTTGGGGTTTTCCTGCGTCGTCTTCTTGATTAAGGAGAAGAGCGACGTCGGTTTTTCCACGCCATCGATGATGAAGGTTCCGCCAAAAATCTTGTGGCGGCAGTGTTCGGAGTTGATCTGTGCAAAGCCGAACACTTCCGAGTCGGTGAGCTTACGTCCCAACTGGCGCTCCACCTCGTGCAGATAAGTGATTTCTTCCGGACTGAGTGCCAGACCTTCCTGTTCGTTGTACGCGTCGAGGTCGTCGATGTGCTGGATAGGAGCAGGTTCGATGTTGATGTCGAAGATGTGCTGGTCCAGACCATTGTACTGACGCTGGAGCATGGGGTCGAAGCCTGTTTCGGCGTTCGAGGGGAAGTATTCCTCGATGCGCTCCACGCCGCTGAGGGCCATGTTCTGGGTGATTTCGACTGCGTTGGTGCTCCAAGGCGTGACCATCTCGCGGCGCGGTCCGACAAACTGGCCGCTGAGCAGCGTGGGGTCGGTCACCATTTCGCCTGCAAAGAGCCAGCAGAGTTTGTCTTGTTCGTCTGCCGTGAGCGTGTGATCCATGCTGGCAGCGATTACCGTGTTTTGTTTTGTTCGGAAGAAGTAAATCATCTTTCTACTATTATTTAAATGGTTATTGAGAGTCGATAGGAGAGCAAGGTTCCGAGGTGCATACCTACATCTGCCCACTCTCGATGAGCAGGATGCAGCGTTCGGTGAGTCGGTCGTCCACCTCGGGGTCGTATTCCTTCTTCAGGCTTGCGCCGAAGAGTGAGGCGAAGGCGTTGTAGAAGCCGGCCTTGAAGCCGCCCATGTACGTCTTAATCAGTTCGTACGAGGTGCGGTTGGTCTGGCGGTCGATGAGTTTGATGAGCAGTTTACCCTGGGAGAAGGTGAGTTTCTTCAGGCGTGGCGTCCACTTCTTCTTCATCTCCTTCTCCATTTGCTTGAGGAAAAGATCCTTCTCCTGTTTGGTCGGCAGCGAATCCATGTGCGCAATCTGCGCCTGGATTTCGTGCTGTATCTCGACGGCGATGGGATAGACTTTCTTGATGTTGGCGGCTATTTTGTAGTATTTCTTCATCTGCCGCTCGTTTTTGAACACCAGGGGCGGAAATACATAGACGTCGGACAGGATGATGAGGGGAATCATCTCGCCGTCGGTGTCCTTCACCATGCCGCCAAAACCTTGTGCGTGGGCAAATACAGGAGGCCCTGTGTAGTGCTCAGCCATGCCTGGTTGCTCGACAATCTGGGCAAAAGCCTCCTCTGTCTCCACCCATAGGGCGGCGAACGAAAGGAGTATGCCGATAATGAATCTACGTATCGTCATGATGCCAAGCGGGGTTAGGGTTCTTTCTGTCGGGGATGAAGGATTAGATGGGGGTGGCAGTCCAAATCATCTCGGCCACGGTGCTGCCCACGGCTTTGAGGATGTTGCGGTCGATGTTCTGTATGTTGTCGTGCTGCGTGTGCCAGGTCGTGGCAAATCCACCGTCCTGCTTGTCGCTGCCGATGATGTCGATACAGGGAATGCCGCAACGGTTCAGCGGCAAGTGGTCGTCGGTCACCCATCCGCCTTCGTCGTAGCTGAAGTACGAGCCGTGGCCGAGTTTGTGGGCGATCGACCACAGTTGGTCGCAGAGCTGAGGGGCATAGCGCATGGAGAATCCCTCCTTGCAGAAGTGTGTGCCGCTGCCGCCCACCATGTCGAGCAGGATGCCGCAGTTGGCGGTGTAGCCCTCTGCGTGGTGCTGACCAGCCCAGTATTGCGAGCCGAGACACCAGGTATGCTCGTCGTTGCTGTCCGTCTTTGCCCACTGTGGAGTGCCGCAGTCCTCAGCGTCGAAGCAGATGAGGTCGATGCCCACCTTGGGCGGAGCCTGCTGCATCATCCGAGCCAGTTCGATCAGGATGCCTACGCCGCTGGCTCCGTCGTTCGCACCGTCGATCGGCGTGCGGTGCTTGGCTTCGTCGGCGTCGTGGTCGGCCCATGGCCGCGAGTCCCAGTGCGAGCAGACGATGATGCGATCCTGGGCTTCGGGCAGGTAGGAAGCGATGATGTTCATGCCGTCCACCCGAGAGCCGTCGTAGAGGGTGAACGTGGCGTGCTGTTCCACCACAGTGGCTCCCAGGCTCTTGAATTTTTCTGCAAGCCACGCACCGCACTGCTCATGGGCTTCCGAACCCATGATGCGCGGGCCGAACTCGCATTGACGGGCCACGTAGGCATAGGCTGAGTCGGCGTTGAAGTCGGGTGCCACGGCAGTGTAGTCCTCCGTCGGCTGCTGCGGCTTCTTCGTCCCGTCGCAGGCTGCCAGACAGACGAGGGTGAGGCACAGGAGCAACTGTGCGAGTATGTTGCTACGATTTTTCATTGTCACCTTTTTTATTACGTTTCTTAAAGTCGGGCCGACGTTCGCCGCGGTCTTCCTTCCTCTCCTTTTTCTTCAGGGGATTCTGGAAGTACAGGTCGCGCTCGTCTTCGGGACGGTAACGCTTGCTGCGGTCGCCCCACTTGAAGTTGCGGCGGTTCAGTTCGAACGGTTCATCGCCCTCGAACAGCGGTTTGAACGCCGGACGTTCGTCGCGGTTGCGGCCTTCACCGAAGCGGCGTCCTTCGCGGCGTTCGCCATGCCGGTCGTCGCGCCGCTGACGGTTCCACTCTGCTTTCGGACGGTCGGGACGCGAGCGGAAGTAGTGTTCGTCGTCGCGGCTGCCTTCTGCACGCCAGCTCTTGCCGTCGAATTCAGCGTCGTCGTCGCGGCGGTGAGGTTTGTAGTGCAGGTTGCGGCGACGCTCCTCGTCGGTCTTGATGTCGAGCCCCTCCTCGCGGCGGTCACTGAGGCGTCCGCTGAACACTTGATAGCGGCGCAGTTCGCAGGGCAGCGAACCATTGAAGAGGGCAATCTTTGTCGAAGGGCGGAAGCCGATTTTGTCGAAACACTCCTCATGACTGGAGAAGATCCAAGCGTCGTTGCCCTGGAACTGCTGCTTCAGTCGGCTGCCGATGGTGGAGTAGAGGTCGAGGATGTCGTCGGTCGTGATGCGTTCGCCATAGGGCGGGTTGGTCACCATGATGGCGCGGCGCTCGTTCTCCCACGTGAAGTCGTAGAAGTCCTGCTGCTGCACCTCGACAATCTTGCCGACACCGGCCGAGCGGACATTGTCCTGCGCGATGGCGACGGCCTGTCGGTTGATGTCGAAGCCGTAGATTTTGTAGTCGAAGTCGCGTTCGGCACTGTCGTCGTTGTAGATCTTCTCCAGCAGGTCCTGGTCGAAGTCTTTCCAGCGTTCGAAACCGAACTCCTCGCGGAATACGCCTGGGTAGATGTTGCGGGCAATGAGCGCAGCCTCGATCAGGATGGTGCCGCTGCCGCAGAAGGGGTCGATGAAGTCGCAGTCGCACTTCCAGCCAGTCATCATGACGATGGCGGCGGCGAGCACTTCGTTGATGGGTGCGGCGACACTGCCAGTGCGGTAGCCACGCTTGTGCAGGCTTTCGCCCGACGAGTCGAGCGAGATGGTCACGCGGTCCTCGGCGATGTGGACATTGATGCGAATGTCGGGATTCGAAATCGACACGTTGGGCCGTTGGTCGCACAGGTCGCGGAAGTGGTCGGCGATGGCGTCTTTGACACGGTAGGCGACGAACTTCGAGTGTCGGAAGTTGTCGCTGAAGACGACGGAGTCGATGAGCAGTGTCTGGTTGACGTCCATGTACTCTTCCCATGCCATCTGCTTGACCTTTTCATAGACTTCGTCGGCATCGTCAGCACGAAACTCAGCGATGGGCTTGAGCACGCGGACCGCGGTGCGCAGGCAGAAGTTGGCACGATAGAGCATCTCCTGGTCGCCGGTGAACGAGACCATGCGCTTGCCTATTTCAATGTTGTCTGCACCCAGGGCGGTCACTTCCTTCGCCAGCACTTCTTCGAGTCCCTGGAATGTCTTTGCAATAATCTTAAAATCCATGTTATTTTGTTGTTTCTTGTTTTGCTTTCGATTGCACCACGCGGCATCCGGCGGGCACGTCGTGCGTCACCCAGATGTTGCCACCCACCTGTGCCCCGCGGCCGATGGTGATGCGTCCGAGGATGGTGGCGTTGGAGTAGATGATGACGTCGTCCTCGAGGATGGGGTGACGAGGGATTCCCTTGATGGGGTTGCCGTTCTCGTCGAGCGGGAAGGAGCGTGCGCCGAGGGTCACACCCTGATAGAGCTTGACGTGGCGGCCGATGACGCAGGTCTCACCGATGACGACGCCCGTGCCGTGGTCGATGGTGAACGACTCACCGATTTGTGCTCCCGGATGGATGTCGATGCCTGTCTCGGAGTGTGCCATCTCGGTGAGCATACGCGGGATGAGCGGCACGCCGAGCAGCAGCAGTTCGTGCGCCATGCGGTAGTTGGTCAGGGCTTTGATGACGGGGTAGCACGAGATGATCTCGCCATGGTTCTTGGCGGCTGGGTCGCCTTCGTAGGCAGCCACGACATCGGTGGTGAGCACGCGGCGCAGTTCGGGCAGCCGTGCGACGAACTGCTGTGTCACCTCGCCTGCTTGCTGATGGGCATTCGGGCACTTGTTGCATTCGTACTGCAGGGCGATGGTCACTTGTTCATTCAGCAGTCGCGCCAGTCGGTCCACGCGTACACCTATATAATACTTGAGTGTGTCGCCATAGACAGGGGTCTCGCCGTAGTGGTAGGGGAACATCACGTCGCGCATGAGGTCCACAATTTCGGCCAGCACACGTTCGCTGGGCATGCGGAACACCTGCGTGTCGCGGTCGAAGAGTGTCTGGAGCGAATCGAGGCCTGCTAAGCTTTCGACACTCTCGGTCAGCACCTTGTGTCTCATATCGAGTTGACTTGTTTTGGTTGAATTATTTCGCATACTTGTCGATGAGGTCCTGAGCAGTTTCGTCGCCGAGTTCGATGGCGCGTTCCAGCTCCTTGCGCCCGTTTTGCTTATCTCCTTTTTGGATGAGGGCATAGCCGAGAATGCGGTGTCCGTCGCTCATCTGTGGATTGAGGGAGAGTGCCTTCTGCACAGATTCGATGCAACGGTCGATTTCGTTCACACGCAGCAGTACGGCACTCTTTTCCAGGTGATACAGCGCTTCGTTCGGTGTTTTTTCCAAGGCCAGGTCGAGGTCGTCGAGTGCCTGTTGGTACATACGTGCCTCGACTTCCACCTGCGATCGTTCGTAGTAGAACACCGCACTGACGCGGTTGTTCTTCAGATAGCAGTATTGGTTGTAGTCGAGTACGGCCTGGCGAAACTGACCCTGCGAGGCGCGGAGCTGGCCGCGGCGCATGACATAGTTCGCTGCCTCCTCGGGCAGGGGGTCGGGAAACAGGGCGAGGGCAGAGTCGAGCAGTGCAATCTGCACGTCGGCAGGGTGGTCCAACTGGGCATGGGCCAGGCTGGCTGCATAGAGCAGGGCAGGCGAGCGGTGGGGTCCGCTGAGCAGTTGGTCGTAGATGTCGAGTGCGCCCTGTGGGTCGGGCTTGGCCATGAGCACCTGTGACTTTTGCAGCAGAAAATCGGTTTGCTGGACCGAATCCGTGCTGAGCGACAGGGCAGTGTCGAGATGGCTGAGCACCGTGTCGAAGGTCCACTTTTCGTAGGGGGCCTCACGCTGGTAGGTAAGCTTCGTCGCGATGGCCTGCGCCACGTTGGCATGGGCCTGGGCAGGGTCGCTGGCCAGACGGAGATAGGTCTGCAGGTCGCGGTCGGCGTCGTCGAATCGCTGAAGGTCCATCAGCGGTGTGGCGCGACGCAGGTAGCCTTCGGCGCAGTCGGGCCATGTGGTCAGGAAAAGGTTGCACAGGTCCATATACTCGTCGTTGTTGGCCGAGCGCGACTTGAAATACAGATAGACGAGGGCTTCCTCCTGCGACTCGGGCAGGCCGGTGGCGATGTGTATGTTCTGAAGGGCCAGGGCATCGGCACGTCTGGCAATCGCTTCGACTTGCAGGGCAGCGGCGAATCGGCTGTCGATAGCGTAGCTGCGGCCGCCGACGGGCTTCTGTACGATGCCGATGAAGTCGCCGTCCTGGGTGAACAGCATCGCACCCGTATATTTCTCGGGCAGTTCTGCAGCGAGGGTCAGATAGGCGTAGGCGTCCTCGACGATGTCCTTCTTCTCAATCCGAGTGCAGGGCATGCTCACGGGCGCACTCTTGCCGAAAGCCATGGCATAGACGGTCTGTCCCTCGGACGAGGCTGTCGAGGGGGCCACGCTGAGGCAATCGACCTTCTTTGCCGCTACGCGGAAACGGACAGCGCCGTACATGTCGTCGGCACCCAGAATGCGTTCCACCTCGTAGCGCTTTCCGTCCTGCCCCACGACAGCCGCGCTGTAGGCGTCGCGGAAGAGTGCATAGTCGGCCACGCAGACGCCGTCGGCGGTGATGTAGGCACCGGTGCCGCTGTGCAGGAGTTCCTTTTTCTGGTCATAGGTCAGCACGGAGACCACAGCCCGACTGCTGCGAGCTGCCCACTTGGGGGCAGGCTGCTCGGGCTGGGCTGCGAGGGGAAAAGTACAGAGTACGAAGTACAAGGTACAAAGAAGTGATATGTAGAATCTGTTCATTGGTCTTGAGATAGTAGTGCCTTCGCATTTTCGATGGCGGCAGGCGTCAGTGTCTCGCCGCTGAGCATGTGCGCCAGTTCGTCGATGCGTTCGTCGTAGCTGAGTCGAGAGATATGAGTGGTGGTGGAGGCAGCGCCCTCAGTTTTATAGACGTGGTAATGCTGACGGCCGAGGGCTGCGATTTGGGGCAGGTGGGTGATGCTGATGACCTGACGGCCGCCTTCGCCCATCTGCAGCATGATGTGCGCCATGCGTTCGGCGATGCTGCCGCTGACGCCCGTGTCGATCTCGTCGAAAATGATGGTAGGCAGCTGCACGGCGCTGGCGATGAGGGCTTTGAGGCAGAGCATGACGCGTGCAATCTCGCCGCCCGAGGCGATGTCGGCCACGTCGCGGGGCGTGCCGTTCTTGTTGGCACTGAAGAGGAAGGCGACGCGGTCGATGCCGTCGGCCGAGAGTTGCTCGGCGTCGCTGTCCATCTGGACGCAGAAGCGCACGTTGGGCATACCGAGCGGCTGCAGGCTTTGCTGCATACGGGTCTCGACGTCGGCGGCAGCCTTTTTTCGACAGTCCGAAATCTGCTGGGCGGCACGGAGCGCAGCCTGCTTCAGCTGTTCGCATTCGCGCTGCAGTTGCTCCACGCGTTCGTCGCCGCCGTCGATGAGTTGGAGCCGGCGGTCGAGGTCGTCGCGCAGGGCGATGAGTTCGCCGACACTCTCGACGTGGTGCTTCTTCTCGAGTGTATAGAGGGTGTTCTGCCGTTCCTCAATCTGACTGAGCCGCTGCGGATTCGCCTCCACGTTGGCGGCACGGGTGTCGAGTTCGTCGGCAATGTCCTTGAGTTCGATGTAGCACGACTGCAGACGTTCGGCCAGTTGGGCGGCGTCGGGGTATTGCTGTGCGACGCCTTGCAGGGCCGAAGTGGCCTGACGCAGGCGTTGCAGCACGTCGGACTGGTCGGTGTCGAGCGCACTGGAATCGACTGCCATCTGCGCCGTAGCGAGTGCCTGCTGGATTTCCTCGGCATGGGCAAGCAGCTCCGATTCCTGCTCCAGTTCGTCCTGCTCACCATCGACGAGCTGAGCCTCGTCGAGTTGTTGGTACTGGAAGCGCAGGTAGTCTTCGTCGTCGCGGCTGCGCTGCTGCGCTTCGCGGGCTTCCGCCAGTTCGCGCTCCTTGTCGCGAAGCTGACGATATTGCTGTCGAAAGTCGGCCAGTCGGTCGGCGTTGCGCCCCAGGATATCGAGCACGCTCAGCTGGAAGTCCTGCCGTCCGATGAGCAGGTTCTGGTGCTGGGAGTGCACATCGACGAGCCGGTCGCCCAGTTGTCGGAGCAGGGTGAGGCTGACCGGAGTGTCGTTGACGAAGGCGCGGCTCTTGCCGGCTGCGGTCAGTTCGCGACGGACGAGGCATTGCCGCCCGTCGAAATCAAGGTCGTTCTGTCGGAAAAACTCGTCAAGCTCGTCGTTCGTCACGTCAAATTCTGCCTCCACGACACAGCGCTGTGCCCCCACCTGTATAGCTCGGGTGTCAGCCCTCTGTCCGCGCAACAGTCCGAGTGCGCCGAGGATGATGGATTTGCCCGCACCCGTCTCGCCGGTGATGACCGAAAAACCTGGCTCGAAGCCGATGTCGAGGCGCTCGATGAGTGCGTAGTGTTCAATATGTAGCGAACGAATCATTGCCTGACGTTGAATGATTGTGCAAAGTTACGAATAAGCGAGCACAATACAAAATGGGGGGAATGAAATTTAACCATTTTTATAGTCGAGCGAAAGTAACTTCGGCAAAGCCCCCCCAACTCAGCCACCCTGCACCTCCGACTCAGCCATGCCGCACCTAAAACACGGACGCGCCGTACCTCCGACTCGGCTGCTGTGCCGAACAAACTCAAAATATCATTGATATTTTTGAAAATCTCAATGGAATTTGTAAGAATATCAGTGGAATTTGTAGAAATATCGGTGATATTCTGACTTTGTTCGGCACAGCGGCTGAGTGTTATTCGCCTTCCACCTAAGTTCACGGCGCACAGCCACCGACTATTTTGCGCACTCCGGCGGGCTTTTAATTATCAATTCTCAATTTAGTTCCGCACGTTGTGATTCCTTGTATGTCAATCTTTTATACCATGAATTGCATGAATAACATGAATCCGTGTCCCCACATGGATGCTTAGAATTTATGTTTTCAACCATGAATAGTGGCAACCATGAATGGTGGATGCTTCGCATCTATGCCTCTCCGGCAGGTCATAAAGCCGCAAGGCTTCACCATTCATGGTTGCCCTCTTTGCTTTGCTGAGCATCATTTATGTGATTCATGCTATTCATGGTATAAAAAAACTACTTGCGAAACTTGAGTAAAGAGTCCACTTTAAAAAGTGGTGATTTTATACGAACATTGATATTCGGTATTGTCATTGGCAGACATTCCGAGTGAAACATAGCTAACAACTGGTATTCGGATTTTATTTGTAATAAACAACTCCAGC
>Ga0310691_10000058_pt1 | contig 215639 bp, 220 predicted proteins | sample 176DNAGHGlowgp2_FD_203887 | JGI IMG/M metagenome (GOLD analysis project Ga0310691, IMG submission 203887) | Sheep rumen microbial communities from Palmerston North, Manawatu-Wanganui, New Zealand - 1766 DNA GHGlow gp2 (v2) (version 2) | ecosystem: Host-associated > Mammals > Digestive system...
CATACTTATGAATATCATCGTGAGGTACATAACACAACTTACACTCTGTTTTAACATTTCTTATTTCACTACAATTTTTAATTACCCTACTTTTTAATTCTTCTGATAACATAGGCATATTTGCTAATGCTGCCATAAAATTAGTTTTTGCGTAATTATTTAAAGGTTGCTGTTCGAAATCCATACTCCAATCATATGCAGAATAATTATCTTCTTTTTCAAATACATTTCCTTGATAATCAAATATAACTGCACTATATTGTCCACCAATATTACTTTCACCTATAAGTGTAGAGTTAGTGAACTGTGATGGTTCTTTTCCTGATTCATAATCAGCTGGAAGTAATTTATAACCGCTTTCCCAGTTTATACCAGTTAACATATATCTATCAATGTTATAATATCTTTCTAATGCATCTAATACTATGGCATTATCTGAATTCTTATCCTTTACATATGTTAATATCTTCCATACAGTAAATGTTGGAATTCTTTTTAAATGTTGATTATATTGTCTTCGTTCTTCTAACGCATTTATAGATTCTTGTACTGTTTCTAGAAATATAGGCTGCTTTTTTAATGCTTCAATATGTTTATATAAAACTGTATCTTCAATATTTTCGTCTGCAAATAAGAATTCTTCATAGGCATTTACAATATCGTCATTTACATTTGCAAATAAATATGGTTTTGGTTCTTTTAAATTTTTTTCATGTTCACTTATAAATATTAGTAAATGATATATTTCATAATCAATCATTGTGGATTTTGTTTCATCAGTAGTTTTTAATTTCCGATTCTTAAGTTTTTCTATTAATTCCTTATTTTTTTTATTTGCTTTTTATAATAATCCTTTTCAATTCCATAATTAATACACATTGCTAAAATTAGATCTTTATTATCGTATAGATATAAATATCTTTTCATTAATTCATCTTGTACTATATTAATATTCATGAAAACCTCCTTGGATCAGTTATATCGTTTTTTGTATAATTTATTATCGTAATGATTAAAGGATTTTGTTGTAATTACTTCTTTTTAGTTTTTGCTTTGGTTTCTTCTAATGCTAAGAAATCATTTAATGCTTTATGCATTTCTTCACATGTTAATCTTTTTCCGTGGCGTTGAACCTGTAAATTAAATAAATAAATTATAAAATCTTGAACATAAGGATAATCAATGAAATCATAATGTGAAAATGATGTTGGCATTGAATGCTTTAATTCAAAATTATTTAACAAGAAACCGAAACTAATTGTTCTTTTATCGTTCTTTTCGTAGTCACAAAGGTTATAATCTTTAATAATCCACCTTGCATCATCATATTTATATTCGGTTACTTCGCCAACTAATCTTTGATATATTTCATATCCCAATCCTAATCCTAAAAATCTATCAATATTCTCACTTTTACTCATAATGAATTCAGTTATATTTCTATCAGTGGCTATCCCAATAAAAATGTCTTCAGAACACCTTGGTGGGTAACAACCACATTGCCTAATTTTTTTATAAATAATTGGCATGAATCGTTCCCTTTCTTTATAAGAAAGTAAATCTGATATTGAAAATATAATTGATTCATCAAAAATAGCACATCGATTAATAAAATTATATAAGTTGTATTCTTTCATACCAATAATATGCATTTTTTTATTTAGTTCCTTTTTTTCATTTTTAAGATTATTAAATCTTTCTGTCAATTCTTTATCAAATTCCATTATTTATTTCTCCTTTTTAATTTTTATATAATGATTCTATTCGTTAAATCAATTATTTCCTTCTTGTTAATTTATATTTAGCGTTTTCATAACTTCTTTTAATTTTGGTAGAGAATGGTGTAAACTTTTTTGATATGATTGCAACTGTCATTGTAAGATTATCATATAATTTTTCTATTTGCTTACATTTTTCTATATAGTATTCTTCTGTATCACTGTTATTATTAATAGCTTCTTTAACCTCTTGTTCCATTAATGATACTGGATATTCGAAATATGGAGCAATTGGTGAATACAATTTATCATTTTTGCATTTTTCTACATCTTCTTTTAATAGATTCAATCCCATTCTGTATTGTTGTTTAAATGTAATATTGTTCTCCATGATTAAATTCTCCTTTGTTGACTATATATTATAATATAATTATTTTTAAAAGTAAAATAAAAATAGCGGATATGTAATATGATTGACAAAGTAAGTAAAAAATGCTACCATATACAACCAAGAAAGAGGGGAATATAATATGCCTGGTTATACATTTCCAGATCCAACGCCATCTAATAAACAATTTAAAAATATTGTTTTAGGACAAACGAAAGATAATTATATAAAATTAATAAATAAACTTAAAAATCTATTACCAATTGAATGTGGTGATAAACTTAAAGCTTTGGAAGAAGTTATATCATATGTTAGTGGAATACTATATGGTGATGATTTGCATCGCTTTGCGACATATAATTACTATAAAAAATATGTAATTACAGCTCTAGATGAATTGGCGTTGTATGTTCAGGAACATTCTTTAATGCAATATAGTCAGGAGTTAGCATTGCTTAAAGATGAGATAAATGATTATTTATCAAAAAAAGAGCAATATTTAAAAGATATATCTGAATTAGAGAAACAAAAAGAGAAATTACAAAGTCAAGTTGATAATTTAAAAGAAGAAAATCAATTATTGATAGATGAAAATACTAAAATTAAAGCAAGTGTTGATGAATATAGTAAGAAAATGCGAAAATTTGGCAATGACAATCAAGTTATTTGGGAAAAAGTAAAAGATAATGATCCAATATATGCTATAACACCTAATACAATTCATGATTATATTTATGAATTAGAAAGAGCATATATGTTTAAACTAGGAGTGAGTGAAGAGGAATGTAAAAGTGATTTTATGCTTAATTCATCTGGTTTATATGCACTTAAAAAATTACTTTCATCATTTAAAGATCACAATAATTATGATAAATCAATTAGTTATTGCATAAGAAAATGGGATTACTTAGGAATTGATAGTTCTTGTGGAATTACTTTAGGAAATATAATGAGTAATATTAAATTACCAAAGATTGTAGAACGTACTTCCACTTTACCAATTGTAAATTTGACTAATGATGTTGGAGATTTAAATAGTGTGTTAAGAGAATTACATTATCAAAGAGTAGCTTTTGAGGCATTAGCAAAGCAAAGAATTGCGGAAGCTCAACTTTATTCGTTGCTTATGGCACTTAAACAAATTGCTCCTGAAGGCTATGATTTTACTCAATTTGCAGAAATTATGGATGCATATCCAATTAAACCATTATTAGAAGATGATGGTCAAAGTTTTACTAAAAAGCGTTAAATATTAATAACTGGAAAGAATATTTTTTCTTTCCTTTTTTAATAGATTATGACTACAATAATCAAAAACGATTTATCATTTTTGATAAATCGTATTTATTTTTTTTCAATATTTGAACTTTTTTCTAATAAATTGCCAAAATTCACAGATAAGATTTCTTCAGCTTTTTGATGCAATTCTGGATATATTTCTCCTAATGTTTTAGTTAGCATAATTTGATATTTTTGTTTTTCATTTAAATCGGCATTATTAACAATAATGGCAAATTCTCTTAAAGTAAAATATGAATCTAATGATACCCCCATTTTATCAAATCCATTTTTTAAAAATTCAATATTTTGTGGATCTCTTTTACCATTTTCAATGGAATTTATGTATGGAGAAGTACAACCAAACATTTTAGCTACATCAATTGTCTTTAAATCTTTGACTATGCGAATCATTCTAAATGGATTAATACTTTTATCAAAGTGAGTAGTTTTATTTATAAATTCATGATTATTGCTTTCTGATTGAGATGTATTTTTTAATAACTCTTTAAGAGCTTTTTCCTTTTCATCATCACTTAGTGTATTATTTTCTAATAATAGTTTTGCTTTTTCTAATATTTCTTTCATAATACAACAATTCCTCTCTATAATATCTTATAATAAATAGTTAATTATCGAATATAGTGTATCATAATTTAGATTTCAAGCCAATTAGTGTATATAGTTATGTAATAATTACTTTAGTTTTCTTGTTTTTGAAAAACCAACTTCAACAATATCTTTTTTTATTGTATTTCCTTCTAAATGATATCCATCAGGTACAAGGTATCCATGTTCATTATGATATCCATTTTGGATAACATAAAATAAATTATTGTCATAATCGTATTGTTCTAAATGATATCCTGTTTCTGGAACAAAAGAAGCATCAACTAATCCTTCTGGATTTTTAACTATTTTTGAATTTTCTTCTAGGTGAAATCCTGTAGGAATAGAAATAGCTATATCTTTTTTAATTGTATTTCCCTCTAAATGCCATCCATCAGGAATAAGATACCCGCTCTCATTATGATATCCATCTTGAATAACATAAAATAAATTATTGTCATAATCGTATTGTTCTAAATGATATCCTGTTTCTGGAACAAAAGAAGCATCAACTAATCCTTCTGGATTTTTAACTGCTTTTGAATTTTCTTCTAGGTGAAATCCTGTAGGAGCAACAATATCTATATTACTAGTATTTAGCGTTTCTCCAAATACTATAGATTTGTTACTTGTTTTATTATGCGAATCATTAGTATGTAAACAGGCACCAAGTGTAATAGCTACTGCTAACATACCTATACTTGCATAATTTGATATATTATTTTTTTTCATTATAAAATCCCCCCTCAACGAGTTAATATAATAGCATACTTTTGTTTATATGTCAATTTTAATGGAGATACTTGTAATATAATAATCTATAATTTATATAAAGTGTTTTTTAATTATTAAAATAATCTTTAATTATCTTTTTATAGGCAATGAATTCTATATCTTGATTGTTTATTTGTAGAGTATATAATATTTTCCCATATAAACTATTTAAATATTTATCTTTATCTTGAATATTTAATTTCATTAAATGAGAAGTTAGCCCATACTTCTTAATATAATATATTTCTTGTCTTATTTTCTTACGATATTTAGAATCTACTTGTGCTTTTTCATTAACGACTATTCCTGTTACAAATTGACTTGAACTTTTTGTTATAACATGAATTTTATCATTATTTAATTGTAATCCTAATTTATATAACATTTTTCTAACTTTTATTATTACCTCACTAGGTTTAAAATTGCCTGAAAAAGTCATATCATCTGAATATCTTGTATAAGATATATTTTTTTCTTCACACCAAGCACCTATTACCTCATCAAAATCTTTCATTACTAAATTAGAAATATATGCAGATGTTGGTGAACCCTGAGTTAAATGTTCATCATATGTACATAAATATGTTAATAATATTCCAACAGATTTAGGAAAATATTCTATTGGAAAACAAGAATTATATATATCTACAAATGATATATTTTCGAAGAAATCTTTGATATCTAGTTTTAATATTATCTTTTTATTAATATGTGGAATAGCATTATCTTTTAATGATATTCCTTTATGATATGCTTTAGCATATTTTGATATAGATTTATTATTAAGTATGTTTTCTAAAATTTGTTTCTGAATATGTTTTAATAATGAATTTGGTTCATATATTGTTCTATATTTACCATTTCTTTTTTTAATTTTATAAATTCTATAATTATTTTCAATATTATTACTTATTGAGTATAATGTTTTTATGTATTTTTTCTCATCTTTACAATTAAATAAATTGAGAGATAGCAAAAATTCATTACATTCTTTTGTACCGATGTATTTCCACACTTTTACTACCTCCCAACTTTTATACAGTGCTAATGATATTATAATTTGGAAATGGACTTTAAGCGGAGTGCAACGAAGCGGCTACATGAAATGTAGATTAGTCCTTTGGAGAATTATAATTAAATCATCTTTACTAAATATAGTCCCTTAACAACTCGTTAAAGTAGGAATAAATCCAATCACCACTGCACAAGTATTATATCACATAATTTTATTTAATTAAATTAATTCAAAAAACGACTTATCATTTATGATAAATCATAGTTATTCCTTGCTAATTGTATAAATTTTTTCAAGAATATTCATATTATTACTTATTTCATCAATTAAATTTTTGTTATATTTTTGTTATTGCTTTTGGGAATTGCTTTTGTAAAGAAAAAAGATTGCTACGTATAAAATGCACAAATTACAATCTTTATTTTATTTAATTATTATTAAAGTAATCTTTAGATGCTTTAAAAAATAATGGTAATAATTTGGTAGTAATATTTTTATCAGTAATTTCCACTAAATCATTATTATCTTCATAACAAAACAATAATTCATCTGGGTTGTTTATATTTGTTAAATAATAATAATTAATTTCTTTATAATTTACTTTACTAGTGATTACATATTTATTATTGTCATCTAAAGTTATTACATCTTTAATTTTCATTTTATCTTGAACCCCTTGATTTATCAAGTTCATCATTTAATTTTTCAACTTTACTTTCTAGCATAGTTTTCTTTGAAAGGGCTTGAGCCATAAAATAAATTGAAGTCGTACCAACACATACACTACCACTACCAATAATAATATCAACAAAAGCTCTAACAGTTTCTTCTTCAACGTACCCAGCAGCAATAAAATTCATACCTACTGCAAGTCCAACTGTTCCTAATAAAAATGCTCTTTCGGATATAGTTTTTTCGGATTTAATTAGTTCACTATATTCCTCAATATTTTGAACTTTAAATCTTTTTTCTTGTTTCTCCATTTGTAAAACCTCCTTTGTTGGTTATATATTTTAGCATAATTTGATTAAATTTCAAGTATTCATAGCAAAAAAACGGCTTAATATAAGTCGTTTGATTAAAGAATAATTAATTAATAGTCATATTGGTGCAAAACTTCTTTCTTTTTTAGAATGGTATATTCTCCATTTTCAGTTATAGACAATTCTGTAATTCCTTTTCTTAATACATCATCAACATGAATGTATTAAGAAAAGTTAGATAATTTTCAAAGGACGATTTAGATAATAACATTAAAATCGTTCTTTTCTATGTCTTTATAATTTTTTTTAGATAATTTTTGTATTTTTAATATATATTTTTTGTATAAAAAGTATATAATTCTTTTACTTGATTTTTTAAAATTTGACAAGTATAATTGTTATAATAGTGGAAGTACTATGGAGACGAATATTATTAATGTTGTACGAAGAGCAATGCTTGGAAATAGGCATTGTTTTTTTGTCGTATCTTTTAAAGAATTAAATAATATTCTTTTTAATATTTTTAAGTAGGAGGCTTAGGTATGGATAAGTATAAGATCAATCTGTTTTTTGATGAGGATGGGAAAGATTTAAATGATTTGGTTAATGAGTTATTGGCAAATATTGTTAGTGAAAATAATAATTTGTACAATTGCAATTAGGATTAATATGATGTATATTTATCTTGATTGCATTTGTTTTACAAAGATAGGAGGGTAAATGATAGATTTTTTATCAATGGTAAAACAAATAAAATATCGAGTGGCAATTTATATAAGATTATCCAAAGAAGACATCGATAAGCATGAAGAGAGTTTAAGTGTTACTAATCAGAAAAATGTCTTGGAAGCATATGTTAAAGAACAACAATATGAATTATATGATATTTATATTGATGATGGATTTACAGGTACTAATTTTGATAGACCGGCATTTAAAAGAATGATTAATGATATTGAACTTGGTAAAGTAAATATGGTTGTTACGAAAGATTTATCGCGACTTGGTAGAGATTATATTGAAACTGGTGAATATGTTGAAAAATATTTTCCAATGCATAATGTAAGATATGTAGCATTACTTGATGGAATTGATACGATTGCGGATACATCAAATAACGATATTGCCCCATTTAAGGCAGTAATAAATGATATGTATTCAAGGGATAATTCAAAAAAGATTAGAACAGCTTTAAAAACTATGCAAAGACAAGGCAAATGGGTAGGGGGATGCCCACCATTTGGGTATATGGTCGATCCAAAAGATAAGAATCATTTAGTACCAAATGAAGACGAAGCCAAAATTGTTAAAGATATATTTAGATATGCTAGTAACGGATTAACTTATTATCAAATTGCCGAAAAATTAACAATAGACAAAGTACCTACATCATCCATACTTAGAAGTACAAATAGAAAAGGTAAGATGGCTATTCAAGGATACTGGAGTACAAAGACAGTAAAAGGAATACTATCTAATGAGTTATATTTAGGGGATATGGTCCAAAATAGGAATAGTAGGATTAGTTATAAAGTTAGAAAGAATGTTAGGAATGCAAGAGAAGATTGGATAATTGTCCCAAATACCCACGAGCCACTTGTTGATAGAGATACCTTTAATCAGATTCAGAAGATATTATCTAATTCAAAGATAAGAAGTAAGAAACAAGTATATAGAGCATTAGATGGACTATTATATTGTGCTGATTGTGGTCATAAGATAACGATATGTTCACCTAATAAGAGTGGTTACACATATATTGTTTGTAATTATTACCGCATGCATTCACGAGAGCATTTATGTACTTCGCATTCATTTAATTATGATGTGTTAGAAGAACTTATCGTAAATGAGCTTAAAAAGGTATTTAAATTAAGTTTGAATAGGGATAAGATACTAGATAAAGTAAAAGAATATTATGATAATAATGATGTAGTATTAGCCACTCAGTTAAAAATAAAAGAAATGGAATCTAATATTAGCAACAAAGAAAGTCAACTTGATAAGATGTATTTGGATAAGCTAGATGAAAAGATTACTAATGAGATGTACGAGAGAATTAGAGATAAACTTAATAGTGAGATTAATAAGTTAAAGAATGAGAAAGAAGATTTAATGTTGGTTTTCAACAACTCTGTTGATATGGATGGTAAAGATAAAGAATGTGATAAATTAGTAAAAGAATTTTTAAATTTAGAGAAACCATCTAGAAATATAATGTTAGAACTTATTAATCGGATAGAGATACATAAAGATAAGACAATAGATATACATTTCAATTTTAGGAAATTGAATTTTTTATTAAAAGAAAATCATCATTAAAAGAACTAACCAGAAGGACTTCCAATGATGATTACTTTGGTATTGTCCTCAAATATGAAAAGAATGCTAAAGAATAATGTTTTAGTAAGAAAACTAATTGGCATAGAAACAGCTGGAAACATCAATATTTTATTTACTGATAAAACAGGTACTTTAACTAAAGGAAAATTAGAAGTAATAGGTTTTTTAGCTGGAGATGGAAATGATTTAGAATATACCTATATGAATAAAAAACTGAAAGAGTTATTTAATATGAATATGAGTATTAATAATGAAAGTGTATATGATAAAGATAACAATAAGATAGTTGGTGGCAATATTACTGATAGAGCTATTTTAGATTATGTTAAAGAATATAGGATAGACTATTCATTGGTGAAGCAAGAACCTTTTAATTCAAAAGATAAATATATGTATACAAAAATTAAATATAATAATCATACGATTAATTTAGTTAAGGGTGCTTATGAAGTAGTTAGTAAAATGTGCAATAGTTATTATGATAAAGATGGAAATAAACATATTTTTGATAAAAATAATACTAGTAGTAAGATAAGTGAATTGTCGGTTAATAAAATAAGATTATTAGCTTTAGCAGTTAATGTAGATAGGGAAACAATAAATAATATGACACTACTTGGTTTTGTTATGTTAAAAGATGAAATAAGAGAGAATGTTGCTTTGGGGATAGACTTAGTTAAGAAAGCGGGTATTCAAACGGTAATGATTACCGGTGATAATAAAGAAACAGCAATAGGAATTGCTAAGGAAATTGGACTTATCGAAGACCAGGAAGATATAATTTTAACGCATGATAAATTAGATATGATGACTGACGAAGAGATTACTGAGATACTTCCTAAAATAAGAGTAATTGCTAGAGCTATGCCTCAAGATAAAAGTAGATTAGTTAATCTTGCTAAGCGGCTTGATTTGGTTGTTGGAATGACAGGTGATGGCGTAAATGATGCGCTAGCATTAAAGAAAGCTGATGTTGGTTTTGCGATGGGGAGTGGTACAGAAGTAGCTAAGGAAGCCGCTGATATCGTTATAATAGATAATAATTTTTATTCAATTACAAATGCTATTTTATATGGTAGGACAATTTTTAAAAGTATTCGTAAGTTTATTATTTGTCAATTAACCATTAATTTTTGTAGTTTGTGTGTTTCAATCATCGGACCATTTATTGGCATACCTGTACCAATTACAGTTATTCAAATGTTATGGATAAATATGATTATGGATACTTTATCTGGCTTTGCTTTTTCATATGAACCAGCCCTACCGGAATATATGGAAGAGCCTCCAAAAAAGAAAGATGAAAATATTATTAATAAATATATGCTAAATCAAATATTGGTAACTGGATTGTTTTCTGCTACAATTTGTATCTTTTTCTTAAAGAGTAATTTAACAAATGCTATTTTTAGAGATGATATTTTAACGGCTTTTTTTGGATTAATTATCTTTATTAGTGTTTTAAATAGTTTTTCCGCAAGAACTCATCGATTAAATATTTTTGCCAATATTACTAAAAATAAAGTCTTCATTGCAGTAATTACTTTTGTCTTTTTAATGCAAATATATTTGATATACCGTGGTGGTGAGGTATTTAGAACTAGTGGTCTAAGTATATACGAATTTATTATTATGTTTATCTTTTCATTATCAGTAATTCCTATAGATTTTATTAGGAAAATTATATTAAAAGCTAAAGATATGGAATTGGGTGTATAGAAAAAGTCATCATAGATGACTTTTAATTTTCAATTAATTTAGTAATTAATTCTTTTATTGATATGCCTGTTTCTTTAAATAGAAGGGGATACATACTGATACTGGTAAATCCAGGCATGGTATTAACTTCATTAAAGTATAAAATATCATAGTTATAATCATATAGAAAATCGATTCTAGATAAATTTTTTAATTCTAATACGCTAAATATTTTTAATGATAATTCTTGGATTCTTTTAGTTAATTCGTTGGATATAGGTGCAGGGATTAATAAATCACTGTTACTTTCATATTTAGCTTCATAATCATAAAAAGTATTTACGGATTTAATTTCGCCAACTGGTGATACTTTTAATTTTTTATCTTTTAAAACGGCACATTCTAATTCTCTTGCTTTAATAAATTTTTCAATAATTACTTTATTATCATATCTAAAAGCTTCTTTGATATTAGTGTTTAATTCTTTTAAATTATTAGCAATATTAATGCCAATTGATGATCCACATTTAGCGGGTTTTACAATAACCGGAAAATCAATAGCGATTCTTTTTAATGGCTTGTTTTCAGTAATGGTAATATAAGGCACTTGAGGAATACTATATTTTTCACAAATTATTTTAGTTAGATCTTTATCATAACTAATGATTGAGCCAAGCAAATCAGGACCGACATATTTAATATCAAACATATTTAGCATACCTTGCAAATTGCCATTTTCTTCAGGATTACCATGAATAATTGGAAACACTTTGTCAAACTGTTTTAAAAAATCAATAATGTTAGTAATCTTCTTTAATTTTCCTCTTGTCCAATCTTTGGTTAAAGCATCTAAATTATCATTAAAGATATACCAATTATTATCTTTAGTTATACCTACGGAAGTTACATTATATTTCTTTCTATCAATATTTTCTAATATTGTTTTGGCAGACAAACAAGAGATATAATGCTCATAAGAATTACCACCAAATAAAACTAATATTTTTTTCATAATACACCTCTATATTTATTATATCACAAGTAATTAGTTTACTTTATTATATTGTCAAATATTCTTTATTATGATATATTAAAGTAAATAAAGGAGGATTTATGACGTTAGTTATAATGGCTGCCGGGATGGGCAGTAGATTTGGTGGTTTAAAACAAATTGAACCAATCGATGAATATGGTAATTTTATAATTGATTACTCTATTTATGATGCAATTAAGGAAGGATTTACAAAGGTAGTATTTATTATTAAGAAAGAAAACTATGATATTTTTAGAGAAACGGTAGGGGCTAGAGTTGAAAAATATATTGATGTTGAATATGCTTTCCAGGAATTAGATAAATTACCTGATGGGTATACGGTACCAGAAGGTAGAGTTAAACCATGGGGGACTGGACATGCAATATTATGTGCCAAAGACTTAGTACATGAGAACTTTGCAATTATCAATTCTGATGATTTTTATGGAAGAGATGCTTATCGTGTGATAGCTAATTTCTTAAAAAATAATCATGATGAAACAAAGTATGCAATGGCTGGTTATAAAGTTAAAAATACTTTAACTGAAAATGGCTCTGTTAAAAGAGGCGTATGTCAATCTGAAAATGGCTATTTGACAGAACTCATTGAAAGTAAAATAGAAAAGATAGATGGTAAATTAATGGCTACGCCACTTGAAGGCGGTAATGACTTTGAGGTTAATGGCGACGATTTAGTGTCAATGAATATGTTTGGCTTTACACCTAAAATGTTTACTAAACTAGAGGAAGGTTTCCCAAAGTTTTTAGATAGTCATAAAGATGATATGGAAAAATGTGAATATTTAATTCCAACAATTGTCTTTGAGCAAATCGAAAAAAATGAAGCAACAGTAGAGGTTTTAAAAACGGATGCCGTATGGCAAGGAATTACTTATCGTGAAGATAAAGATAAAGTTGTAAGTGAAATAAAAAAATTAGTTGATAATGGAGAATATCCAGAAGGCGTTTGGAAATAGAGCTATCTTTGATGGCTTTTTTTCTTCGTTTACAAAACATATATTATATGTTAAAATTAATTTAGAATGGGAAGGTGATATGATGAAAGTAAGAAATATTTTATATATTATTTTAATGTTTATTTTTATCGTACTAGCCTATCTATTTTTTGATCGTGGTTTAAATGCTAAAACAAAAATATATGTGACATATCAAGAGAAAAGTGATATATCATATAAAGTATATTTAAAAGAAAATGATATTTATGATAAAAAATACTTAAATATGAATGAACGATATATTACAAGTTTAGTCGATTATATCGATATCAATTTCGTTTATAGTAGTCTATTTAACCATGAACTTAGTGGTTATTATGGATACAAAGTTATAGGTACATTAGTAGGTTATACTGATGATATAAATGAAAGTTTGTTTAAAAAAGAAGATAATTTATTAAGTAAAACGATACCACTAAATCAAAATAATTTAATGGATATAAAAATTGATGATAAAATTATTATTGATTATTCAAAATATGTTAGTGAACTTACAAGACTTAATGAAGAGTATAAACTTAATGCTAAAGGATATTTGGAAGTAAAGATTTTGATTACTGAAAATTTAGATTTCTTTAGGAATGATAAAATTGTTAAAGATGATAAAGAAATGAAATTAATTATTCCACTTAGTTATGATACATTTAAGATAAATGTTTATAATGATAATAATCAAATGGATAGTTATTATGACTTTTCTAAAAGAGAAAAAATTAATTATATATTTTTAGTAATTGGAGCATTTTGCTTGGCGATGGGAATATCTTTCTTGGCATTAACTATTAGAAATATGATTAATGAAGCTATGGATGAAAATAGTTATAAAAAAGCATTAAAAATAATACTAAAAGAACATGGTGATATTTTAGTTAAAGTTAAGAAATTTTATAGTAAACATAAATATAATTTAATTTATGTGGCTAGTTTTGAAGAGTTAATGGATGCTTATCGAAGAATAGAAAATCCAATTAGTTATAAAGAAGTTAAAAGAAATAAAGAAACAATTTTTCTAATGACCCATGAAGATAGTGCATGGATATATAGATTGTCTAATAATAAATAAATTTTGAGTTTTATGCTTGAAATTTATTTTTTTCTGTGTTAGTATAAAGTCAATACGGAGGAAAAACCTGTTAATATCAAGTCATTTAGTGCATAATTTGTAATTTAATGGCTTTTTTTGCGTGTTAGAAGGGAGTGAAAATGGACATTATTAATGTCAAAAACCTATGTAAGACTTACAAGGTTGTAAAAAGAGATAGCGGTTTTAAAAGTGCATTAAAATCATTCTTTAAAAGAGATTATCGTTATATTAAAGCTGTTCAAGATGTAAGTTTTACTATTAGGAAAGGAGAAATTGTTGGTTATATTGGTCCAAATGGGGCTGGGAAAAGTACGACGATTAAGATGCTATCAGGCATACTTAAGCCAGATAGTGGTGAAATGTTTATTAATGGGATGAATCCTGTGGAAGACAGAATTAAGTATGTTAAGGAAATCGGTGTTGTTTTTGGTCAAAAAAGTCAATTATGGTGGGATATACCAGCAATTGAATCATTTGATTTGCTCAGGGATATTTACAAGGTACCGGAAGAAGAATACATTAAAACTAGAGATGAACTAATTAAGTTGCTTAATCTGGAAGAAATTGTAAAAACTCCAGTACGTGGACTAAGTTTAGGAGAGAGGATGAAATGTGAATTGGTGGCATCACTATTACATAATCCAAAGATTCTATTCTTAGATGAACCGACGATTGGTTTAGATGCGATTAGTAAAGTCGTTGTTAGAGACTTTATCAAAAAGATTAATAAAGAAAAAAAGGTAACCGTAATATTAACAACGCATGATATGGCAGATATTGAGTCCCTTGCTGATAGAGTGATTGTTATCGGTAACGGTAGAAAGCTTTATGATGGGGATATTGACGATATTAAGAAAAAATATTCAAATGAAAAGATCGTAGAGATCTATTATGATGATTTAAAGGAAGTACCTAACATTAAAAATACCGAAATAATTAGTAACGATAATGGAGTTATCAAAATTAAAATCGATAGTAAAGGAGTAACTGCATCAGATGTGACAATGGAATATAGTAAAATATGTGAAATAAAAGATATTAATGTTTTATCTAGTCCCATTGATGATATTATCTATAAATTATATGAGGATTTTAAAATATGAGATTATATCTAAATTATTTTAAATTAAGAATAGTAACTTTTTTACAATATCGTAGTGCGGCAATTGCTGGTTTAACGACACAATTCTTTTGGGGCATAATGCTAGTGTTTATCTATATGGCTTTATATCAAAATGCCGATAATGTCAGTATGAACTTAGAGCAGGTAATTGCTTATGTGTGGTTACACCAAGCTTTTTATGCCTTTTTAGCAGTAAGAATTGCTGATCATGAAATTAGAGATATGATTAGAAATGGTGATGTTGCTTATGAAATAATTAGGCCATATAATTTATACTATTGGTGGTATATAAAAGGTGTCGCTAAGAGAATTGCATCTGGAATGCTTAGAGTTATGCCAGTAGTCTTTATTGCTAGTTTATTGCCAAAACCATATGGCTTACCAACGCCCGCAACATTTATTAATTTTATCCTATTTTTAATATCGTTATTTTTTGGGGTATTAGTAGTAAATGGTATAAATTTATTAGTACACACAATAGGTTTTTATACTTATAACGAGGTTGGTATAAGTAGTATGTTAATGTCGGTGATGGAACTTTTAGCTGGCGAAATGGTTCCTGTAGCCTTACTTCCTTTATTTATTCAAAAGGGAACATATTATTTACCATTTAGATTAGTCTGTGATTTACCTTTTAGGTTATACTCAAATAATATTGGAATAATGGAAGGTATATTTTCAATAGGATTACAAATTGTTTGGATAGTTATATTATTTGCAATTGGTAATTTGATTGTTAAACGAGCGCTTAAGAAAGTATTTGTGCAGGGAGGATAAGATGAAGTTAGTATTTAAATATATTGCTATGCATTTAAAAAGTCAATTAGAGTATCGTTCATCATTTATCCTATCATTTATTGCCCAAGTATTTCCAACAGCACTAAGTGCAGCAATGGTTTTTGTCCTTTTGAATAAGTTTAATTTTTCAGATAAATTTGATACATATGAAGTAATGTTAGCAATATCGATTGTTCAGGTTGGCTTCGGTTTTGCGGAGTGTTTTTGGAGAGGATTTGATAAATTCTCTAGACTAATAAAATATGGTTTACTTGATTTAATGTTAATTAAACCTAGAAGTATTTATCTTCAAGTATTTGGCAGTAACATCGATTTTGCTAAATTGAGTAGAGGAGTAAGTGCATTAATACTATTTATAATTGCAATAATTCATGTTAATTTTGAAGTGACGGTTTGGAAAGTATTGTTACTAATTGGATTATTAATTTTTAGTATATTAATCTATGTTTCAATGTATATCTTGGCAGCATGTTTATGCTTTAAGACAATTGAAGGATTAGAATTTACAAATATCTTTACTGATGGAAGCCATGAATTTGGACAGTATCCAATGGATATATTTAGAAAAGAAGTATTAATATTCTTTACATATATTATTCCTATCGCTTGTGTTAACTATTATCCACTTAAGTATATATTGGGCTATTCAAATAACTTACTTTATCTAATTAGCCCATTATTTTGCTTTGTATTGTTTCTAGTATCAATATTAACATTTAATAAATGTATGCGCCATTATGCAAGCAGTGGTAGTTAAAATGTGTAAAACATTTCCAATTTGTGGTATAATAAGGTCATAAGGAGGAAATTATGGATAAGAAAAAAGTAACTGATAACAAATTAGTTAAAAAAGGTGGAAGTACATTAAAAGAATTTAAAGAATTCATCTCAAAGGGAAATATCTTCGATATGGCTGTTGGTGTTATCATTGGTGGCGCTTTCGGTAAAATTGTAACATCACTTGTAAATGATATTATTATGCCACTTGTTGGTATTATAATCGGTGGTCATGATTTTACTGGCTTAGTTGCTAAAGTTGGAGATGCAGAAATTGCTTATGGTACATTTATTCAAAATATTGTTGATTTCTTGATTGTAGCATTATGTATTTTTGCAGTAGTTAAAGCAATGTCTAAATTTAAGAAAAAAGAAGAAGCAGCTCCAGCAGAACCTAGTGAAGAAGTATTATTACTTAGAGAAATTAGAGATTCTTTAAAAAAACATAAATAAAGATAAAGCACTTTGGTGCTTTTTTCTTTTGCTTAGGCACTATTACTTACTTTGTAATCTTTGTTAGAATATAATAGAGTGAGATGGAGGTTATGATGAAAAGAAAAATATGTTTAACAATGATATTTTTAGTAATAGTATTAGCTAGTTTAGCGGTTTTTAGAATTAATAAAAATGAAAGTAATTTAAAGAAAGTGACGGTGGCAGAGGTAGCACATAGTGTATTTTATGCTCCACAATATGTGGCCCATGGACTTGGATATTTTGAAGAAGAGGGATTAGATGTTAATATTGTTTTGACTAGTGGTGCAGACAATGTTATGTCAGCTGTCTTATCAGGTGATGCACAAATTGGTTTTTCAGGAACAGAAGCTACAATATATGTTTATAATGGTGGAGAAAAAGATTATGTTATGACTTTTGCTGGACTTACGCAAAAAGATGGTTCTTTTTTAGTCTCACGAAATAAGTATGAAAATTTTACATTAGATGATTTAAGAGGAAAGAATGTTATTGGTGGCCGTATTGGTGGTATGCCTGAGATGACCTTTGAGTGGGCTTTGAAACAAAACGGTATTGATCCTAAAAAGGATTTAATAATTGATACTTCAGTAGCTTTTCCAGCTATGGAAGGAGCATTTATTGGCGGTAATGGAGATTTTGTTACTTTGTTTGAACCAAATGCAACTTCAGTAGAAAAACATGGTTATGGTTATATCGTTGCCTATATTGGCGAACTAGGTGGTAGTGTACCATATACAGCTTATAATGCTAAGAAAAGTTATATTGAGGCTAATCCAGATGTTATTCACAAATTTACAAAAGCGATAGATAAGGGACTTAAATATGTATATTCACATGATGCAAAAGATATTGCTAAAATTATGTTAGATTATTTTCCAGATACAACTTTGGCTGATATGGAAACAATCGTAACTAGATATAAAAAGGGTGAAGCTTGGAAAAAAAATATTACAGTAAGTGAGGCTGAATGGCAACATATTCAGGAAATAATCAAATCAGCTGGTGAATTAGATAAATATGCACCATATGATAAATTAATATATAGTAAGTATTTTGATGATTATGAATAATGTTATTGAAATTAATAATTTGCGTAAAAAGTATTTTGATAAAAAACAAGAAGTATTAGCAATCGATGATATAACTTTAACTGTTAAAGAAGGCGAATTTTTAGTTATTGTAGGTCCTTCTGGTTGTGGTAAGAGCACTTTGTTAAATATTATTGGTGGTATAGATAGTAAAAGTGCCGGAGAAATTAATATTCATAAAAATGTCAAGATTGGGTATATGCTTCAGACGGATTGCTTGTTTTCTTGGCTAACAATTTTAGATAATGCACTACTAGGTTTAAAAATAAATAATTTGCTTACTAAGGAAAATGTTGATTATGTAAAAGAACTTCTTAAAACTTATGGATTAGCTGAATTTATGAATAATTATCCAAGCAGTTTATCAGGGGGAATGAAGCAAAGAGTAGCTCTTATAAGGACATTGGCTTTAAGACCAGATGTACTACTTTTAGATGAACCATTTTCAGCTTTAGATTATCAAACGCGATTAATGGTTGCTGATGATGTTTATAAAATAATAAAAAAAGAAAAGAAAACGGTTATAATGATTACCCATGATATTGGTGAAGCTTGCAGTATAGCTGATAGAGTGGTTGTGCTTAGTGATAGACCATCTACAGTAAAGAAAATAGTTGATATCATTATGGCTGATAAAAGTAGTCCAATTAATAATCGAAAATGTAGGGAATTTAGTGAATACTACGAAATAATATGGAAAGAGATTGATAAGCATGTTTAGTCAAGAATATCGAAAATATCTTAGAAAACAAAAGATAAATAAGATACTTATACATGTTACGCAAATTTTAATTCTACTATTTTTAATATTCATTTGGGAATATTTATCTAGTAAAAATATTATTAATGCTTTTATATATTCTTCACCTAGCAGGATAATTAAAACAATAGTTCTTCTATATAAAAGTGACAATTTATTTAATCATATATGGGTAACAGTATATGAAACAATTATTAGTTTTAGTTTAGCAACAATTCTTGGTACATTTATTGCCATATTACTTTGGTATAGTAAGTTTTTATATAAAGTAATGGATCCATATTTAACAGTATTAAATAGTTTACCTAAGGTAGCGTTGGGCCCAATTATCATTATCTTGTGCGGTGCTAATATTAAATCAATTATCATCATGGCATTATTAATATCTTTAATTATCACAATTGTGGGTGTTTATTCAGGATTTATAGGTACCGATAAAAATAGAATAAAATTAATGGAAAGTTTTCATGCTAGCAAATGGCAGATACTTAAGTATTTGATAATTCCTTATAATTATAATATTATTATTAATGCTTTAAAAATTAATGTTGGTATGAGTCTTGTGGGGATGTAAGACAGGTGGAGAGAAAACTCCATATTTTTTTATGCTAGCTTTCACTAACATTCCAATATATCTTTAGAGTTTTCCCATCTACAATTATCTTATCTAATAAACTTTCTATAACATTTCTTTTTTCTTTAAACTCCATGTCTTTCCAGACACTTTCTAAATTTTTAATTTGATTATAAGTTTTTGTAGCTCTTTCTTTTTTCTTTATATCTTCAATTTGTTCTAATATATCGGATTTCTCACTTTTTAATTTAGCTATTTCTTTTTTTATCTCTTCATCTGCTATATCAAGAGAAAGTGCTTGAATTAAATTTTCTATTCTTTTTACAACTTTATTAAGTCTTTCATTTAATTCATCTTCAAGATTTATCTTTGACAAATTAAATGTTTCTCTAAATAATTCTTCATTTAAAGACATTGCAAATAGCTGTTCTAAAAAACTATCTTCAATTTCAAAACTATCTAGTCTTAAATTATCACAATTAGGGTCTTTAATTAATTTAGGTTTGCTTTTTTGTTGTGAATAACAATAACATATAATTCTTTGTCCCCATTTTTGATAACGATATTTTGCACCACATTTTGCGCAATAAATTTTACCTGATAATAAGTAATGACTAGCATGCTGATTTTTACTTCTTTGTCTTTCTATTTCTTGTAATCTTTCATATTCTTCTTCGCTGATTATAGCTTCGTGTCTTCCATCATAAAGTTCACCTTTGTATGGTATTTTACCTAAATTAGTTTTAGCACTTAATATTCCTTGTATCCATGATTCATCATATCCAGTAACTTTAGAAAGTTCTGGATAACTATACCCTTGAAGTCTTAATGTTTTCATTAAATCAAAAATTACTTTTCTTTCAGGATTAATTTCTAACATTCCAGTTTCTCTGTTATAGTCATAGGCAAAGGGAGCTTTACCTCCACCACGCCAATAACCATCTTCAGCTCTTTTTCTAAGACCTAATCTTGTCCTTTCCATTATAGTTTCTCTTTCAAGTTGAGCAAATATGGAAATAATACTTAACATTGCTTTACCGGCTGGATAGGTTGTATCAAAATTTTCCATATATGATATAAACTGAACATTATTATTGTCAAATACATCTTCCAACAAATAAAGTGTATCTCTTTGATTTCTTGATAATCTATCTAATTTATAAACATAAACAGTATCTATTTTTCCATCTAAACAATCTTGAATTAATTGTTTTATGGCAGGTCTATCTAAGGAAGCACCACTATATCCTGGATCTTTATAAATCTTATAGTTATAATCTATATCTCTTTTTATACAACATGATTTTACATGTGCTTTTAATCCTTCGATTTGTGCAGGAATAGAATATTTTTCAACTTGACCTTCTGTGGATACACGAACATAAATAGCTTGTATTTTTTTTACTTCTGCTTTTATTTTTTTAATAATATTCTTCCTCCTTCTTTTATAAAAGCATTTTTTGTAAAAAAACTTGTAACTACATAATAACATTTTTATACAAAAAATGAAATGCTTATAGTTAATTTTAAGCTTCGTTTAAATATTTTTTTAATAGTGTATAGATTATAGGTAAATTTAAAATTATTTCTTTAGGTTCAATTTTCTTTCCATCTTTATTGTAGTTCTCAACTTTTATAGAATGCAAAAACATCACCTCTCTTAATTATATTTTTTAAAACTTATAAAAATGTGTACGCCTCAAATTTTTACACAAAAAGAAAAACACACCAATAATTTTTGATGTGTTTATACCTACCTAAAGAAATAATATTATTAATCATACAAATAATCTAAACGAATTTTTTCTCTTTCTAATTCAGTTAAATATTTATGACGAAAATATTTTTCATACAACCATTTAACGCCATAACTTTTTATGATTACATTGCCATCTTTTTTATATTTAACATCACTACCTAATTTCTTAATCATTTTATAAATTGCTACATCTACTGAGTCGCGCGTTTTATTATTTATAATCATAATTTCTGGAATTGACATATCTTTATATACTTTTTCCTTATGTGGTATTTTTAATTGTATTTCTAATTCTCTTATCCTTTTTTCAAAAAAATCTATTTCTAAATCAAGATAGAATTTAGATTTATTAAAATATACTTCATACAACCATCTTTCACATTCGGCATTAATCATAAGATAAACTTGTCCATTTTTTACGTATTCATACTTAATCCATTTTTGATATGGATGTCGTTTCTTAATTACTGTGATTAGTCTTTTAAATTTTGTATTATTATATCCAAGTTTTCTTTGAATTTCATAACTATAATAAAATTTGTTTTTTAGCATTTTTCCTCCTAGGTAACTTAGTAGCCAAAATTGATATATCAAGCATGGTGTCTACACACCCATCACTTGTTAGGGCTATCCCTAAAACCCATTAATAGTCTCCGACAGTTTATTTTCATTTTTAACAAAATCTTGACTATTTTCATCTTATTTGGTAATTCATTTTTAATTATTTTAATTAAGTTTTATAAATAATAATCACGCTTCTTCCAAATAAAAAAGTATAAAGAAAGGCATAGAAAAAAGAGAGAAATTATTTCTCCCTTAAGATAGTTAACTTTATACTTTTATATATAATAATTGCAAAATAATTTACTATTTTTTACAATCATCCTATATTATCATAATAGCACTAAAAAATAGGAAAGTCAACGGAAAGAATCTTCAAAGCAAACTCAAAAACATTATAAAAGCCTTTATTTATAAGGGGAAAATAATTTACAAAAAATTGCAAATTATTATATTATTTATAATTTATATATGTTGTAATCTATTGTTAGTTTTACTTAATACTTTTTGATTATTATCTTTACTTTTAGATTCGTAATATTTACTTATAAAATCAATATAACCATAAACCAAATTTGAGTTACAAGTTATAGTATCAATATCAAGTGATAAATAATATTCTAAATTTTCAAAATTATTAGCGTGCTCACCGCATATATTGATAGGAATATTTCTCTTTCTTTTAACCCTATGAACTATTTTTCTAATATAATTTTTAACTTCTTCATTTAGAACATAAAAATCTTTGTCATTAATACTTCTTTTCTTATTTAAAACACTTTCGGTTAAATCGTTTGTTCCAATAGAGATAAAATCGGCTATTTCCGCAATCTCATCAGATAGAAGTGCAGATTCAACATTTTCAATCATTGCACCAATTTTAATATTATCATAATTTTCTTCTTGTGCTATTTCTATTATTTTATTTTTGATACCTAAAAAGCTTGAACAACTGTTAAAATATGGAACTAAAATAACAGCTGTTTTATTGTTTTCTTTTGCTGCATTAATAATTGCTCTTGCTTCACTTTCTAAAAGATTTCCTAATTCATATAAGGCATCTGCACCTCTATATTTTTTGGTTTCTTCATCATCTAATTTAATGTTAATTTTTCTTATTAGCTCATCAACTTTAATATCTGTTAATCTAAAAACAATTTGTTTATCATTTGCAATTGAATACATCTTTGTTGCGTTGTAATATATTGCATCATATACTTTGCTAAGCACAGGATTATCCTCCGCACAATACCACCAACCGTTAATTATATCTAAAAGGTCAGAAATAATTTCAGAATTATTTTCTAATACTAATTCATCTCTAAATAATCCAATACCTGCTGCACCACTATCTAATCCTTCAATCATTGTGTCAATATTTGAAGCATTACTCATAATATTTATTTTATTTTTTGATGTTTCTTTTTGACTATCCGTATATGCTAAAGCTAAATCATTTTCATTAAAAGTATCAAGTGAACGTTCTAAATTTATAACTTTTTGTTCTCCAAATTTAGTACCACTTATCCTTACTTTTGAAGCATCTATTACCTCATCTATAACAGCTTCTCTAATATCTGTATAAACTATTGAATTAGGATTAGAATTAACATTAATAAGTTTTACGCCTTTCTTATTATAATCAAAGTAAATACAAGCAGTTTTTACTTTTGAACAGTCAAGAATAGGTTGTTCTTTAAATGGAAAAGGGAATCTATCTATATATACACCACTATAATCTCCACCTATTGCTATATTTCCATCAAATTCGTAAAACTTTCTATGATAACATATCCATTGCCTATTTTTATATTCTTCTGGTGCAACATTTTGATATGCTTCTCTTGCTGTCAATTGATTATTCATAACTTTTATTATATCTTCTTTCCTAAATCCTAAAAATTCTAGGTAATTTGTGAATATATCGATTTGTTCACTATCTGTCAATTTTTCAAATTCAAAATCAAACTCCAAATTTCTTGTTTTAGAATCTTGTATTAAACCATAAAAACTTGGATTATATTTTCCAGATTCAGTTTGTATACAAAGAGCACTTTTAGGGTTTTCATGATTGCAATCTAACCATCTCATTACAACTAATGTAACAAGTGCATCCACATCGGAATGATTGTCAAAAAGAACTTCTCCATACATGCCGCCATCTTTATATGTTTTACCATAATATAGTCCACAGCCATGATAGAATTCAAAATCTGGCAATGATGGAAATGATTTAAAATCTCTTTTATGCAAATCATAAGCATATTGAATTAATTTGCCTATTTCTTTATTTTCACGAAATTCTTTATAAGTCATAATTTACCTCCAATTGAGTATTTATTATATATTAAAAGCATTATTATTACAATATTATTAAAAAAATTATAATTGCCTATTATTGTTCATGGAATTCAATACTCTTTGTTTCTAATAATAATTCATCAAAATCAGATATATATTTTTGGTCTTGTACAACACGATATTTTTCATATTCGTCTAAGGCTAATTTGTCAGCAATTTCTCTTTTTATTTTGCCGTTATCTTTTAAAAAATTGTATTCATTGAGATTTAAAAACATTTCTAATTTGTCTTTCCACTCTTGCATAGAAATAATATGACCTAATTTAACTTGTCTTTCAGCAAAGTCTAAATACATTGATACTAGATTATTCAATTCTTTTATTTCTTCTTCTGATAAATAGTTTTTAGCAATTGTCACATCTGTTTCTAATATCTTGCCATCGGGTGCATTTTTCCAAGTTTGAAGTCCCATATAATCCTTTTTAGAGTCAACTCTATGATAAATTATCTCTGGTGCAGTCATCCCTGTGATAGCATAATGCAATTTATTTTGTACATTCTTATAAAACTCAATTGTTGTTTCACTATTTTTATCATAGTCATAACTACATTCTTTATAAATATCAGTAATTTTTTGGTAAAATCTTCTTTCACTAGCTCTAATTTCTTTAATTTTGACTAATAATTCATCAAAGTAATCCTTACCAAATTTTGGACCATTTTTTAATAATTCGCTATTTAACACATATCCTTTTTTTATATATTCTTTTAATGTATTGGTTGCCCATATTCTAAAACTAGTGGCTTCTTTTGAATTAACTCTATATCCAACAGCAATAATTGCATCTAAACTATAAAAATTTGTATTATAATTTTTTCCATCAGAAGCAGTTACTCTAATTTTTTGAGTAACTGAATCCTTATTTAATTCTTTACTTTTAAATATATTTTGTAAGTGATATGTAATATTATTTTCGGCTACATTAAATAATTCAGCCATTGTTTTTTGGGTTAACCAAAAGTCTTCGTTATCATATAAAACTTCTATTTTTATATTACCATTTTCACTTTGATATAATATTAAATCTTTTAATTTATCAATATTCACTATCTGTTCCTCCTTATATAAATAATATTAACTAATCCTTTTTTATAAATGTTTCGTAAAATTTAGGAATGGATATTTCAAATGGGCTTTTAGGTGGAAATAAATAATACTGTAATCGTTTTTTCTGCTGCATTCTTTTATATTCTAACATTCTTTTTTTATTTTTAAGTTTCTTATAGTAATTTATTTCTTCAACGCACTTATTATAATCATTTGATATATTACCTATTCGGACTTTTTTCATTAAATCTATGGCTTTAATACCATGACAGTTTCTTAGTTTTTTTCCACTTCCACATAAGCATAAATTATGACCACGATATTTTTTTAATGACATATATTCCAAAAAAAGAAAAGCAATGTCTATATCCTCTAACTTAAAATAATCTTTATAGAATTCTATAATACCTTCAGAACCATGAGATCTATCTCCAAATGGAGTTTTACCATATTTCTTAAAATATGTATATGAATATAAGTAAGGTAATAAGTAACGTTCTATAAAATCGCAGATTGTAGCATTTTCCCTTGACTTTAAATCTAAAATTATTTCTGTATCACAAGCTAAACATAAGACATCATTAGCATTCTTATGAAATTTGTTATCTATCTTTTTTTCAATATCTTTTACAATTGGTAGTTCATTTGGAAATGTAAATGGAACAAACATAGATATATATAATTCATTATTTAAAATAATATCGTTATATTTGTGATTCAAGCATAAATTACCATAAAAAATATATCCTTCATGTTGCTTAAAGCCAACTAATCCATATTTTTCATTTATTACTAAAAGTTCAGAAGATATATTATACATTTTCTTTCCATGGTTTAGGATTATTTAATAAATCCTTTGGATTGTTAGTGTTTTTACTTGAAATATTATTTATTTTATTTTGAGCATATTCTTTTATAATGGTATCAAAACTTTTGTTTTCATATTCCATTAATGAAGTAATATTTGCTATTTTTTGAACATCATGTGAAACCCAATCAATCCAATCAAAAAATGCTTTCATTTTATTATTATCGCCATCATTCCATCTTTCTGCCAAATTTTCTTCAACCCTTGGATTATCAATCCTAAATTTACCACTTATTCTGTCAATTAATAGACCATTTACGTCTTCTTTTGTTCTTTTTAGTAAATCCAAATTTGTAGAAAGCTTATCAGAAAAACTTTTTAAAAGTTCTATTAAAGATAGGTTAGGATTACTATCTTCAAAAACTTTGGTGGCAAGAATTGTAATTATCATTGAGTTTGGCTTATCTTCTTTATATTTATGATTTTCAAATCTTATATCACGATGTCTTTTTAAGACTTGCACCAATCGTTGTAATTTAGTAACTACTAACTGCTTTGGAATATCATCAATAGATGCATAGAATGTATCGCTTTCAAATATATTTTTTCTTTGTAACGGAGCAACTTCATTATACGAATCTGCATTAATTTCATCAAACCAATCTTTAAATCCTAATGGATTTCCATTATCCCAACTATATAATTTTGAATTTTCTTTATGTTTTGTAGTTGTAAAAATAGCTTTTTCATATTGACTATCATCTTTAGGAATGCTTGGTTGAATATCTATATGAAATGATAATTCATTATCTTCAGCATAATTAATAGTCCAAGTTCTTCTTCCTTCATCATCTGATATCATTTGGCCATAAGTGCCATCTTTTTGGATAATATGTCCTATCATTTTTTTTAAATCTTTAGCTGATATCTCGTTTTTTGTTAAATCACATTCACATACTAAATCGACATCATATTCCTTATCTTTTCCATATGGTTTCACAACTGTGCCAATCATAAATGATCCTTGAGCATAAACATGACTATCAATTTTATATTCATCTCTTAGTTTACTTTCTAACATATTTCCAACTGATGTATATCTATCCACTGCTTTTTGATAGTTAGTAGGAGAAATATCTAATTTTTTTAGTTCTTGTTCAAGCCAAGTATTTATCTCATTATATTTCATTATTTATATTCTCCTTTCAATATTTTATAAGTATGATTATTTATATCTTTTTCATAATCGTCTGTTTTTCTTTTATTTGTATGACGAGTCCTAATTTCATAGTCACTTACAAAAGCATAATCAAAATTACTATTATCTTTAGCTTTTTCATATTTTTCTTTTAACAATAAAAATTCTTTTTTTTGCTCATCATTTAGTTCTAATTCGTAAATATCAGCAAGTAAAAATTCCTTTCCATAATATTCTGAATTAAAAATACTCGTTTTGTGTGTTCCTAAATAAGAATAGTGTGGATCCTTAAATTTTTCTTTATCTAAAATTCCAGTATTAATTAGTTCTTCATTGAATTCTCGATTACATGATATCTCTCTATCTTGTCTGCTATCAAACCATTTAATAAATTTTCTTAAATCTTTCCCCTTAACTTTGCCTCTTAAATCTTGTTCGTTTCCTTTCTTCATTTCATCATCTTCTTGAAAAATATCAGCTAGTATTGCTTTTGAACCAGCATATTTTTGATAAACTCCTCCAACAGGTTGAAATTTTTTCTTTTTATTTCCTCGAATTAGAAAATATGTTCCATCTACTTGTATTCTAAATAAATAAGCAAATGATATTCTAATATCTTTATTCCAATTTATTATTATTGGAATAGTTAAAAATAAATCTGTTTCAGCTGCAAATGTTAAAAATTTATCTAACAGGAATCCTAATGTTCCTCCTCCAACTATCATTAATATTTCACCAATTAATGTTAAATTACCATTTGCATCTTTACTACTAAATCCTATAAATAGAATTATAAAAGATATAGCCAATAATATAATCATTTTTAAACTACCTTTTTTCATCAATACCTCCTAGTATAATTTTTATAATATCAGTCTAGTAATCCCTTAATAATCTTTACATTATTATAACATTTTTTCTAGCACTTTCATATACTATGTGCTATATTTCTAAATCTTCTTCGATATCTTTATCTACATCTTTAAACCAACCTAATTCTTCATCCCAAATTAACTCATTATTTTTAAGTTTATCAATATTATTTAAAATAGCTGTTTTTAAATATCCAAATTTATTTTCAATTTTAAAGCCATTTTCATCAGTAAAATCTCTATCAAGCACTCTAGGTATAATATAATGTAAAATCATTAAAATATCGCTTATATCGTAGTCATTTAAGATATTTTTAAATAGCTTATCATAATTATAAATATCAGTATCATCTTTTGTAATATATTTTCTATCAATTAAATCAATAGTTAAATAATGATGATTTAAATTAAAATTGGTTTTATCTACTTTATCTGTTTGTTCTTTAGTACTTTCTATATTAGTATTTATTTGGGTATCATTTTCAAGATATTGATTATCAAGGTATAGGTTTTCGATATCTTGCTTTTCAATATATGGATTTAATTTTGGTTCTTCATAGATTGTATAAACATATTCTATTTTCTTACTATCAGTTTGATCTGGATATAATTTTTCAACACATAAATAATTATTTTGTTTTAATTCTTTTAAGGTATTTCTAATAGAAGTTTTACTTTCTTTGGAATTTTTTACAAGACCAGCAAGTGAATAATCCCAATTATCAGGAAGTGATAACATAAAAGAAAGAAGGCCCTTAGCTTTTAAACTTAAATTCTTATTTTGTAGATGGTGATTACTCATAATTGTATAGTTCTTTATTTTTTCAACTTTAAATACAGCCATTATAATCACCCTTTCTTTATTTTTAGTTACATGAAAAAAATCCTAATTTCTTAGGACTTTAAATCAAATATTTTTTCTCTAAATATTTCTTTAAATGGCTTAATAAAATTCATCCAATTATCTGGTATTTTATCATTACCACTTTTTACATAATCAATTCCGTTATAGTAAGTACATTTTAATATCCAATAATAATTATCATAATCAAAACTTTTTCCATAATGACCATGCCATAGGTTAGGTTTATATTCTTTAAAACTATATAGTATTTTATTTCTATCTTTAATACTTAATGATATATTTTCTTTAATAGGTATCCAGTTAATCTTAAAACTGTACTTAGGGTCATTCATATCACTAAAATCAAATACATATCTATAATAACACTCACCAATATTTATTATTAAATTAATAACTGATATATCAACTGTGTACATAACTTTTCTTGATTGAAAAGTATTTTTACAATTCTTACAATACCTATTTGGTAAATGACTTATTAATTTTTCTCCATCAAAATCATATTTTTCAAATCCTTTACGATATGATTCATTTAAACCAATATCTTCTTGATCTATATAGTTATTCTTTTTCTTCTTTTCACCTAAATATCCATACGCAATATTAAATGTATTCTGACTATTACAAAACGGACAATTAGCTTTTCCCATCTAATTCCTCCAATACTACAAGTTCTTAAACAAAAAAGCCTTTATTTATAAGTTCTCTCCACATGAGTTACATTGGAGTTATAATGGGAGAGTTTTTAGTAAGTAAATCCGGTATAGGTTATTTAATTAATTATGGTTCTCAGGTATTTAATTTAAATTTAGTCTTTGCAGGAATTATTATTTTGCTTATAGTTTCATATTTAATGTATTTAATCGTTTTATATATTGAAAAAGTTCTAATTAAAAATAATTAGGACTTTTTATTATAAAAAGTCATGTAAGGTATAATTGACAATTGTTTGCTCTTGTGCTAATATATTAAACCATCAACGAGAGATAATATAGAAGGTAATAAAATTGGAGGAAATTATTATGGAATTTTTATTGTTTTGGTTAGGAACAAGTGTTACAAGTTTTTGTATGGAAATGGCTAATGAACTTAGAATGTTTAAAGATGTTGCTGATGCTGGATATAAGATTGATTTAAAAAGAATGTCAGAATTGCAAAAGCAATTGGTTCCAAATGCGTCCAAAATTACTTTTTTATCAATGCTAATACCAATATTTAACATCATGCAAGTTTTTAAAAATACGATTCAATATAATAACATTAGGCCTATGATTTTGGATCAATTATGTGCAATAAATGTTTTGGAAGAAATGTCTGAAATAGAAAAACAAGAATATTTAAAAAAGCCAACTGCATTAAATGCTCTAATTGTACCATTAAAGATAGAAGTAAGATTGGCAAAGGCATCTTCAATTAATTTTAAAGAAGATGATGTAACTGGTGAGATATATTTTGAATGGAATAATAGAAAATCATTATCAGATATTACGATTTTAAAATCAACTGGTGATATATCTAAATTATCAATAGAGGAACAAAAAATTAAAATTATTGAAGCATATAAAGCATTAGTTGAAGAAGGAGTTAAAAAATATGGTGATGTCGATGGCCTTATAAATGCAGTTAGAAATGGCACTAAATTAGATTTAACACCTACTTCTTGTGAACCAGCAAAAAATGAACTAAATAGTAAGCAAGAATTGTTAGATACTGAGAAGAGTACATTATTGGAAAACTTAAAATATACTGATCAATGTGCTCAACATGAATCTTTGGAAGATTCTGAAACAAAAAATAATGTAAAAGTAAGAAAAAGAAAATTAAATAACAAATAGAGGTTTTATTATAGTTTAAATAGAAAAAAGTGATACTAGTGAGTATCACTTTTTTCTTTGATTTCTTTTAAATATAATCTATAGGTCTCTTTAGCAATGCTTTCCCAATTTTTACCTAACATGGTTCTCGCTTTTTTAGAAACTGCTTTTAGTCTCCTTGGATTACTAATAATTTCCTTAATTTTATCTTTATACACTCTTTCATCTAAGGCACATGTAAAACCATTGACATTATTTGTAACCGTATCGGCGGTGACGCTTCCTTCAATAAATAAGCCTGGTGTTTCATTGACAGCGGCCTCAATTTGAACTAAGCTTGATGCATCAAATAATGATGGAAATAAGAATAAGTCAGCTCGTTTGTAGATCGCCGATAAGATATTTCGATTCATTATTTTACCCGTCATAATGACATCGTCAGTCATTTTATATTCGGCAATTTTTTTCTTTAATTTATTTTCGTCAAAGCCAGTACCAACATAAAACATTTTAAAATGTACACCATCTTCTTTTAATAATTTAAGCGAGTCTAAGATAAAGAAAATATTTTTAATATCAATAATTCTTCCCACGAATAAGAAGACATTTTCATCTTCAGTTAAATTAAATTTATTATTAATTTTTTTAATATATTTTTCAGGATCTTTAAGTGGCTTTAAATCAGTGCCATTATAAATAATTGTTGGAGTTCCTTTATAACCATAGTCAGCAAACACTTTAATCATCGCATGATTAATAGCAATGCATCTATCACATTTATTATAGACACGAATTATTTGTTTAATAATTTCGTTTACTACTAATTCATTATCGATAATTCTTCTTATTTCAAAATCAAATCTTGTATGCATCGTAGCGATACATGGAATATTTAATTTTTTAGCAACTCTAAGTCCTAATTTTCCAATGGTAAAAGGGGAGTGAATATGGATAATATCAAAATTTTCATTTACAAGCATTTTAAATTTTCTTGATAAATTAGTCTTTCTTTTACCTAAACGATAATCAGTAAATGGAATGTGGACACTTCTAACACGAATAATTTTATATGGTTTATCAATGTCTTCAGGCATACTATCAGTGTATGGTACAACAACTGTTACATCATTATACTCAGATAAGCATCTAGCTAAATTATCAACAACTAAAACAACACCATCAACAGTGGGATAATAATTATCTAAGAATATACCAATTTTTAATCTTTTCATAACAATCACATAATAATTATATAGAAAGTAATACCAAATGTCAAACTGTAATTGGATAGCTAATTTGACATTAATTTTAAATTGTTATATGATATGTATCAATTTATCTGGGGTGTATTGTATGAACTATGATTTAAAAAAGATAAAAAAATATTATGGCGAAGAAATGATGCATTTGTGTCGTGAACTTTTTCCTACTATTCTTGAAGAAGAAGGTGCTCTTTTAAAGATAATGGAAGAGACATTCCCTCATAGTAGATATTTATATGATGATATTGTTAATGATGACCAAATAACAAAATTTAAGGATTTTATCTATGAAAAGTATAATGCACCAATCGAGAAAAAAACAGTTGACAAAATTATTAAGTCACCTTTTGAGCTAATGGATAAAGCAGGATATACATTATATGAATGTCATAGTGAAGATGATATTCAAAAATTTAGGAAGTATTACGCAAAGGGTGAAGAACTTTGTTCCTTTGCTGGTGGTAGATTAAATACCTCGTTGGTTTTCTTTGCTGTTAAGAAAAATGTCTGCGATATAAAAAGAGAAAACTTTAAAACCCCTGAAAGACAAGATGAGTACGGAACATCAGTAATAAGCATTCAGTATCGCCGTGGTGAAAGAAACACATTATCAGTAAAGAATAGATATAATCATACAGTAGATAATCCAGATGCTACTTTCTCTAATAACTTAGATAATATAATAGATGGCCTTAATGATAGTTTTGAAAGAACATATAATTTATCCCACACTGGTAGTTGTGATAAATTTGAATTAACTAATTATGTTAGGACTGTAGATGGTAAATATTATAAATATAATTATGAAATCAATGATGTTTATTATGGACCTGATAATACGATTATTGATAATTATGAATTAGTAAAAAAATATCAAGAAAAAGAAAAGTATTTTGTGATTGATTATTTTATAGTTGATTTAATTAATAAACGTATTTATTCTTATGATAATAGTGATAAATATATTGAAGGTTTAAATGATATCGATAAAATTGAAGTGGTAAGAATACCTAATAGTGGTAAGAAGACAATAACTTTGATTATGAATAACGGGGATAGTGTAGTTTTTGAAGTTAATAAATACAATCGGATTATAAAATTAGAAGATAATTATACGACAATGATACCGGATGGTGCATTGTTACATTCAGCGTTTATTAAAGAAATGTCAATTCCTAAGGCAGTAAAATGTGGTGATAGATTTCTTTTTAATGATAGTGTGTTAAATAAAATTAATATGCCTGAAATTCGTTATGTTGGTGATGATTTTTTACGCACTAGTATATTTATAAAGGAGATCAATTTTCCTAAGTTAGAAATTGTTGGTAACTATTTTATGCGGGTTGCTGATATGGTAAAGGTAATTAATTTGCCTAGTTTAGTAATGATTGGTGACTATTTTATGGATTTAAATAGAGGTACTGAATCAATATATTTACCAAATGTTAAGACTATTGGTTGTTGGTTTATGGCATCTAATAATAGAATTACAACACTTGAAATTCCTAAACTAGAAAAAGTAGAAGGTAATTTTCTATCATATAATAGGACTTTAAATGAAATTAATTTTCCAGAATTAATTTCAGTAGGTAATTGCTTCTTTATGAATAGTAAGGCTACTAAAGTTGAATTACCTAAGGTAATAGAAATTGGCAATCGTTTTATGTATAATAATATTGAAATTGAGAATATAACATTGCCAAATGTTATTAAAATAGGTGATAGTTTTCTAGGAACTAACACAATTTTAAAATATTTGAGTATGCCTAATTTGGTAATTGTTGGTAACAATTTTCTATATTCAAATAAAGAATTAACTAGCATATATTTACCTAATTTGGAATTATGCGGTGATGGATTTTTAATGTATAATAATGTGGTTTCTAGTATATATATACCTAAAATAGAGTGCCTGGGCGTTGATTTTTTAAGATATAATTTAAAGCTTAGAAATTATGTTTTTGAAAATATGGAACGAGTAGAAACTGAAAATGGAATGAAGCTTGTTAGAAAAAGATAAAGAAATAGACTATTTTTAGTCTTTTTCTTTTGCTATTATGATATAATATAATACATGTTTGAGGTGATTTTATGCTAGAAATAAAAAAAATAACTAAAATATACGAGACAGAAGGTTTTACTCAAAAGGCATTAAATGAAGTTAGCGTTAATTTCCGTGAATGTGAATTTGCTTCAATTTTAGGACCAAGTGGTTCTGGAAAGACAACTTTTTTAAATATTATTGGAGGATTAGATCATTATACTGATGGTGATTTAGTAATTAATGAAATAAGTACTAAAAAGTTTAAAGATAGTGACTGGGATAGTTATAGAAATCATCGTATTGGTTTTGTCTTTCAAAATTATAATCTAATTACACATCAAACTATTTTATCAAATGTGTGTCTAGCATTAACTCTATCAGGAATATCAAAAAAAGAAGCTACTGAAAGGGCTAAAAAAGCTTTATCAGATGTAGGACTAGCTGATCATATCAATAAAAAACCTAATCAATTATCAGGTGGACAAATGCAAAGAGTAGCGATTGCTAGAGCTTTGGTAAATGATCCAGATATTTTATTAGCCGATGAGCCTACCGGAGCGCTTGATTCTGATACAAGCATTCAGATTATGGAACTATTAAAGAAAATTGCTAAAAATAAATTAGTTATTATGGTTACTCATAATCCAGAACTTGCCGAAACTTATTCAACAAGAATTATTAAACTTAAAGATGGTAAAATTATCAGTGATAGTAATCCATATGATGGAAAAAAGAATACTAGGGAAAAGAAAAGTATTAATAAAGAAAAAAGTAAGAAGACGGCCATGTCGTTTTTGACGGCATTGTCTTTATCCTTTAATAATTTAATGACGAAAAAGGGAAGAACAATACTGGTTGCTTTTGCTGGTTCAATTGGAATTATTGGAATTGCTTTAATATTGGCTGTGTCAACAGGATTTCAAAACTATGTTGATTCGATTCAGGAAGATACTTTAACGTCTTATCCACTTACAATTATGCAAGAATCGACTGATGTTACAAGTATGATTTTATCAATGACTACTGGTAGCCATGAGAGTGATGGAACAAATAAAGTTAAAGAACAACAATATATAACAAATATGTTATCGAATATTAAGGCTAATGATTTAAAGAGTTTTAAGCATTACTTAGAAAAAAATTATCAGAAAGTTGATAAAGATATACTTACGATTAAGTATTCTTATAGTATTGATCCAATGATATATACCGTTGATGCTACTGATAAGTTGGCAAAATTAAATCCAAGCAATTTATTTAGTTCATTTTATAATACAAACATGTTTAGTTCTTATTCAGCTTTTGGTTCAATATTTTCGCAAATGGTTGATAATACTGAAACTTTGGATACACAATATGATATGCTAGCAGGGAGATGGCCAAAAGAATACGATGAAATGATTATTGTTTTATCAGAACCTAATGGAATATCTGATTTGCTCGTATATTCTTTGGGGCTTAGGGATAACCAAGAGTTAACAGATATGGTAACAAAAATTATGAGTGGAGAAGCAGTAAATATAAATAATCAACCATTAGAATTTACTTATGAAGATTTGATGAATGTAGATTTAAGGTTAATTATGCCAAGTGATATCTATAGATATAATGAAAATTATGATGTTTATGAAGATATGAGTAATGATAATACATATATGCAAGGATTGTACGATCAGGCAATGAAACTTAAAATTGTTGGTATTGTCAGTGCAAAGCCTGGTACAACATCGACGGCATTAATGCCAGGAATTAGCTATACATCAAAATTAATCGATCATATTATTGATTATTCAAAAGAGACTACTCTTGTTAAAAAACAGTTAGCTAATAATGAAGTAGATGTTTTTTCTGGAAGCAGATTTGATAGTAAGAATAATAATATTGATTTTGGCTTTGAAGATGTTATTTCCATTGATTCAGAAAAATTATCACAAGCCTTTAATATGGATATCGATGAAAATAAAATAAAAGATGATACGGTTAAATATATGAATGATATTGCTAATAGTGTAACGACGGATATTACACCAGCGAAGAATGATTTTGATAATACATTAAATACATTTATCGATGGCTTATTTAATAGTATTGATAGTCAAGTAAGTATAAATGATGTAAGTGATGTCGTTAATAATTATTTAGATAGTGCTGAGGCTAGTTCGGCTTTATATAAATTAGAAAGTGATTATGTACTTCCAGTATCTATTTTTAAAGCAACATATGCTGGATCATTAAAAAGCATTTTATCGGCTTATATTGGAGCATACTACGGAATGGATCAGTCATTAACCGAAGATGAAAATAATCCAGTAGCTATTATTGACGAGAACATTTTAGGAATGATATTACCAAATGTGAAAGAAAAAATTACATTATCAGGTGCAAGTGAAAAGATGGCTCATGCCATGACTGAAGCAGTAATGAAAAAAGAAATTGCTAATAAAGTAGGGGAAATGGTTAGCAATATTACTAATAGTATTGCCTCAAGTTTCAATGTCGATGAAGATGCAATTAGTAGTGCTTTTTCACTTAATTTTACTGAAGATGAATTAATGCGTGTTGTATCAGCAATGTTGAATAGGGAAGAAAAAACAGCTAAGAGTAATTTAATTACATTAGGTTATCAAGATAAAGAAGAGCCAACATTTATAGCATTTTATTTTAATAGTTTTGATGGAAAAGAACACTTCTTAGATTTTATCGATAGTTACAATAAAAAAATGAAAAAAGATGGTCACGAAGAAAAAGAAATTAATTATTCTGATACAACTGGAATTCTTATGAATTCAGTTAAAACAATTGTGAATGCAGTTAGTTATGTTTTAATCGCTTTTGTTTCAATATCTTTGGTGGTATCATCAATTATGATAGGAATTATTACTTATATTTCAGTCTATGAAAGAACTAAAGAGATTGGCATTTTAAGAAGTATTGGAGCATCTAAAAGAAATATTTCTTCAATCTTTAATGCGGAAACATTTATTATTGGATTATTGTCTGGATTATTTGGTATAGGAATATCTTATATTTTAATTCCAATTATCAATACAGTATTGCATCATTATACAGGAAATATTCCACTTAGAGCGATGCTGGCAATTAATAATGCGTTGTTATTGGTAATACTTAGTATTATTTTAACATTAATTGGTGGGTTAATTCCAGCAAGAGCAGCATCTAAGAAAGATCCGGTTGAAGCTTTAAGAAGTGAATAAAAAAGCGTTACAATTGTAACGCTTTTTTATGTAAACAAAATATATCCGTAATAAATGACAAAAATTGTTAGCATAAGGATGCCTTCTAGTTTGTCAAATTTTCTATCATCACTGGCAAATAAGTATAAAGCCAACCCAGCTAGTGTCATAAAGAACATGTCTGGAAAATTAAAAGCGGTAGTTGTAACTCCACCAAAAATAATAATTGGAAGAGTTAAAACAAAGCCAATATTGAAAATGTTGGTACCAATGATATTTCCAATAATAATATCATATTCGCCTTTTTTAACGGCGGTAATAGCCATAATTAATTCTGGCATTGATGTACCAATAACTAAAATAATCATGGTAATTACCTTTTGACTGACATGTAAGTAATTGGCGATATTGACACAATTGTCAACTGCTAAATCACTTCCAAAGGCAATAAATGATAAACTAATCAAACTGATAATAATTGATTTAGGTAAACTCCATTTTGGCTTTTCAACAATTCTTTCTTTATTTTGACTAGCATTAAACTTGATAATGTAAGCAAGAAAATAAATAAATATAGCAAATAGGATTAGAGCATCATTCCTACTTATTGTATTGATTGAACCATTGAATGTTCGATCTAGTAATAGGAGTGAAAAGAAGAGAATGATGGCAAAGTGAATGGGTAGTTGCCTTCTAACTGTTTCACTTTTAATACGCATTGGTCTAATAGTAGCAGCAACGCCTAGTACTAACATTGAGTTAACGATGGTTGAACCAATTACATTGGCAAATACGATATCATTATTACCGCTGATGAGACTTCTAAATGAGATAAATAATTCGGGAGTACTGGTGCCAAAAGCAACGATTGATAGTGAAATAATTAATTTAGGAATTTTTAGATTGTTTGCAGTTGAGGCAATGCCATCAACAAATAAATCTGATCCTTTAATTAAAAGATAAAATCCTAATAATGTTAATAATATGTATTTAATCATGACAATACCTCTTTATTCTAATAAAATAATATCAAAAAAAGTCATATTATGCAAGAAAAAAAGTGCTATTTGCACTTTTTAATAATATCTCTAGCAGCAACAAGACCGGTAGCGGCAGCGGTAACAATATTACCGGCTTTACCAGCACCATCGCCAACAAAATATATGTTATCATTTTCTAATTTAAAATTGTTATTAGTTTCAATTTCATTTGAGAAAAATTTTATTTCTGGTCCGTATAGTAGGGTATCATCATTGTTGACACCAGGAATTATTTTATCTAAAATTTCTAAACCTTCAAGAATGTTAGAAATAATTCTATGAGGCATAACTAAGGCTAAATCTCCAGCAACACAATCCTTTAGGGTTGGCTCAATGAAACCTTTATTAATACGATGCCATTCACTGCGTCTACCACTACGTAGATCTTTTAAACTTTGAATGATTGGCTTGCCATCACCTAAAACATTGGCAATACGGGCAATAGATTCACCATATAATCTAGTGTTAGTAACTGGCTCGGTTAAATTAACTTTTGAAATAAAGGCAAAATTAGTATTATTTGATTTAATATCTTTTAGGGCATGTCCGTTAACACAAATATAACCATAGTAATTTTCTTTAGCTACAAAGCCACCGGGATTGGTACAGAATGTTCTAATTTCATCACCATATGTTTTGGTTTTAATGAAGATTGTTGGATCATAAATAACATTTGTTATATCTTCCATAATATCTTTTCTAACTTCGACTCTAACACCAATTTCAATTGATTGTGAATAATATGGTATTTGATATTTATCAGCTAATTCTTGAACCCATTTAGCTCCAGTTCTACCAGGAGCAACAATTACTAATTTACTTTTATATATTTTATCTTTACCTTTAAGTTTACAAATAATTTCATGACTGTTTTCATTAATGGTATTGATGTCTATTACATCACAGCGATCAATTAATTCAACACCTTTATCTAATAAAAATTTACAAATTCCTTCGATGTATTCAGGTAAATGATCTGAACCTAAGTGTTTTTGCTTTATAATAAGTAATTTAGCACCTGCAATAGCTACTTTTTTACGAATAGCTTCCGCCTCATCCATATTAGATGGATATACTTCAGCATCCATTTTAAATTGGTTAAAAATTTCTTCGGTTTCATCAATTAATTTGGTAGCGGCAGATTCAGGCATGTACTTTGTCAAATCTGATTTTCCTAATTTATGAATGTAATTTAATTTGCCATCAGAAAAAGTTCCTGCACCACCATAACCGGATAAAATATTGCATGGATTACAATTTTGACAGGGAATACCTAATTTATTCATTGGACATACTCTTGTTTTAACAGCGTTTCCACGATCTAAAATAGCCACCTTTAAATTCTTATTTTTAGTTATTAGCTCATAAGCAGCAAATAATCCGGCAGGTCCGGCACCAACGATTATAACGTCATACATCTTCTATCACCATCATAATTATAGCATAAAAAAAATGCCGTTGTATAGACATTTTTATTAAATTATTTTACTTTTTTCTTTAATTCATATAGTAAATTTATGGCATCCATTGGGGTTAGTTCTAAGACATTGGTGTTTTTGATAGTTTCTTCAATTTCACTCTTTTTATCTTCAAAGTCTAAAGGAAGTGTAGTTTGAATAACTAAATCACGTTTATTTTCTTTATTTTCATAAACTTTTAAGATTTCACTGGCTCTGTCAGTTACTTCTTTAGGTAGATTGGCTAATTTGGCAACATTAATACCATAGCTTTTATCGATTGAACCATCCTTAACTTTATGTAAGAAAATGATACCACCATCTTTTTCTTCGGCTGATACATGCTTGTTCTTTAATTTATCAAGGGTATTTTCTAAATCAGTCAATTCGTGATAGTGAGTTGAAAATAATGTTTTACAACCAATCTTATTATTAATGTATTCAAGGATGGCTTGGGCTAAACTCATACCATCGAAAGTAGCGGTACCTCTTCCTAATTCATCGAAGAGAATTAAACTGTTTTCAGTGGCATTTCTAATTGCATCGGCGGCTTCAGTCATTTCAACCATGAAGGTCGATTCGCCACTTACTAAGTCGTCGCTAGCTCCAATACGGGTAAATATTTTATCAAAAATTGGTAAAGTTGCTTTTTTTGCAGGAACGTAACAACCAATTTGCGCCATAATGGTGATTATTCCAAGTTCACGCATATAAGTTGACTTACCAGCCATATTAGGACCGGTAATTAATAGAATTGCGGTGTTATTATCCATAACAATATCATTAGGGATGTAATCATCTTTAATTACTTTTTCGACAACAGGGTGTCTTCCATCAATAATTTCTAAGTTATGATCAGTTGTTAGTTTTGGCCTAGTGTAATTATATTTTTCACTGACTAGTGCGAAAGCTGAGAGAACATCAATTTCACTAATGATTTTAGCAATTCCTTGTAAAATATGGACATATTCACTACATTTATTACGAATTTCAATAAATAGATCATATTCTAAATTAATAATTTTTTCTTCAGCTGATAATACTAAATCTTCTTTTTCTTTTAAAATTGGATTAATAAATCTTTCACAATTGGTTAGAGTTTGTTTTCTAATATAGCCAAATTCATCCTTGACTTGTGATAGGGCTCCTTTTGAAATTTCAATGTAGTAGCCAAATACTTTATTGAAACCAACTTTTAAAGTTTTAATACCAGTTTTTTCACGTTCTTCTTGTTCGTAATTGCTAATAAATTCTTTTCCACCACTGCGTAAATCTTTTAATTCGTCTAATTCCTTATTAAAACCTTCTTTGATTAGATATCCTTCCCTTAACGTAGGTGGTGGAGTTTCATATAAAGATTTTTCAAGTAATGTATATAAATCACTAACGTCAGGCAATTCTTGATATTTTATTTGCTTTAAAATATCATTGATTTCAGGTAGATATTTTAATGATTCTTTTAACTGAAGTAAATCTCTAGCGTTAGCTGAACCTAGGGCAATACGACCACACAATCTTTCTAAGTCGTAAACATTGTATAACGCTTTACGTAAATCTTCACTAAGAATAAATTCTTCAAGCAAGGTTCTAACAATGTCATATCTATTTTCAATTGTTGTAATATCTACCAAAGGATTTTCAATCCATGATTTTAATTTACGACTTCCCATGGCTGTCTTGGTTTCATCGAGTAACCAGAGTAATGAATAAATTCTTTCCCCTTTACGAATGCTTTCTGTTAATTCAAGATTCCTTTTAGTATGAATATCCATTTTTAGAAAATCATCATTTTTTCTAATAATTAACTTTTGAAAATGAGAAATATTTCTTTTAAGATTATTTATTAAATAATATGCTAGATGATTGATACCAGTAATATATCTAACATCAGTAATGTCATTATAAATATATTGGCAAGTATCGTTATCTATAAGTTCGTCCGTAATAGTTATTGGTAGTTTATAAGTTCCTTTCAAGGAAGCAATAACTTCTTTATTTGTTTTACTATTAGCAATTAATTCTTTAATACCTAAAAATATTATTTTACTAATGAGTATTGAATTATCATTTTCGATAATTTCCCCATATATTTCACCAGTGGTAATATCGCTATATGTTAAAATGTAACAATAATCTAGGAAATAAATACTACCTAAATAATTATTTTCTTTTTCATTTAATGAATTAGCAGTGATAACACTTCCGCTAGAAATAACTTCAGTGATGTCACGCTTGACCATTCCCTTGACAGTTTTAGGATCTTCTAACTGCTCACAAATGGCTACTTTATAGCCTTTTTTGATTAACTTGTCAATGTAAATATCAACTGCATGATAAGGGACACCACACATTGGCACACGTTCATCTAAACCAGCATTTCTACCAGTTAAAGTCAATTCTAATTCGTGACTTACTAATTCGGCATCTTCAAAAAACATTTCATAAAAGTCACCTAAACGATAGAGAATTATTGTATCCATATTTTTCTCTTTTAATTCAACATAGTGAGCCATCATAGGTGCTAATTTTGTTTTGTCGACTTCACATAATTTCATAATATCACTGCTTTCAATAGTTATTATAACAAAAATAACTATTTAAAATCAAGATATGAAAAAAGAAACTTGTGGTTTCTATGATTCAGTAATTATTTCTGATAGGGGAACAATATTATAACCTTTACTTAAGATATATTCAATGACATTAGGAAGCTCATAGGTATTGGTAATTAGAAAAATTCGTCCATTGTATAAGGCACTTTTTAAATTGTTATAACTATCATTTTTGTTTATAAAGATAGAATGCATTTTATTGTTAGCACAATTGGCTAATGAATTTTCATCTTTGTTAATAAATAGACAATAAATAGCTTTGTTATTGGCCTTGTTATTAATAATATTATTACTAATAATTAGATTATCCTTGGAATATATACCATTATTACCGTAGTTATAGATTTCATGATTTTTAATTTTATCAATGATACTTATATTATTACCAAGATAACTACTGTCGATAAAGATATTAATTTTAAGATTATATTTATTTATAATATCTAAGACATTGTCAATAGTGTTATTATTTAAGATGTAGATTAACGAAACACTCTTCTTCCATATATTTCCTTTGATAATATATTTATTATAATTATTATATATTGAAGTTTCGGGATAAATATTTTTGTATATGATTAATGATGGGTCAAAATAATTAATTTTTTTCATAGCTTTATAGCTGGCTTCTTCATCAATCTGTTTACCAATATTACCAGGGATTATCGTATCATTATTGATGATGGCGTCGGTTGGTTCATAGTTTATTTTTTTTGCTTCTTCTTTAATTCTAATCATTATTTCATCTTGGTTCATTGTAACATTAATTACTTTTTCAGTATAAAAGAAGGTTAGACAAAAAAGACAAAACAAACCAATAATTTTTATTAATTTCATATATTACCACCAATAAAATATATGTTTAGATATGTTTACTTATAACTTAAAATATGTTAAGATTAAATAAATAGAGGTGAATGTATGAAGAATAATAAAGGATTTACTTTAATAGAATTACTAGCAGTAATTATTATTTTGGTAAGTATCTCTTTAATTGCTGTATCAGGCATTAGCGCTTCACTTGAAAGAAGGGGTACAACAGAGTGCGATGAACAAAAAGAATTAGCCGTAAATGCTGCAAAAATATATTTTTCGTTGAATCCAGATGAGGAAACGGTTGAAATAACAAAATTAAAAGAAGAGAATTATTTTAATAAAAAAAGTAAAACGAATCGGTTAAAGGACGATTCGACAGTTACTAAAGGATCAAATGGTTATTATTACACTGGAGAATGTAAATAATCATAAAATAATTTTAATTTGATAATCACGGATATTTTTAAGAGATTCTTCAATCTCTTTTTTCTTTTCGTAGGCACAATTTTTATTTAAAAGGTTCAAATATTCATTAACTTTATTTAAATTGGTTTTTGATTTATCACTTAAGTATAATTCGTAATAGCAATATAAAAATAGTTCGTTAGCAGGATCAAAATCTTTAATAATGCTTAATAATGATAAGGCTTTGTTAATATCTTTTTTAAGTCCTAGATGACTATTACCACATAAGTAGAAGGAATTTACTAAATTATAAATATTCCATTCACAAAGGGTATCGATTGATGCGCCCGCCCCAATATTAAAATATTCAAAAGCTTTTTCTATATCTTTATTTACATATATGCCGTTAAGATAAAATAAACCAAGTTTATTACAAGCCCAACTTTCTTCTTCTAGAGCACTCTTTTCATAATATTCAAAGGCTTTTTTAAAATCTTTTTTTGCTTCATATATTTTACCTAAATTATTATATGCATATACATAATTCTTATTGGCGGCTTTTTCAAAAAAATTAATGGCTTTATCAACAGCCTGTTTTTTATCTTTGGTATAACCATGCAAATAACATAATCCTTTAGTATTTAAGGCAGATATGCTATTTAATGCAATAGCTTTGTCTAAATAATCATTAGCTAAATTGATATCGTCATCACTTAATGAACCAATTTTTTTATTGATGATCATGTGTGCTAGTATCCAGTAAGAATTAGGATGGTTGTAATAAGCAGCTGATTTATGATAATTGAAGGCTTTATCATATCTTGGATAGCCGACAATACGACCGGTATATTCTAAATTGCCGAGTTCATATAAAGCGTAAGGATTATTCTTTTTAGCCAATTTTTTTAGCGAAGGAATGAGACTAATACCTTCTTTAAATTGAATAGTAAGATAATCTTTTAAATCATTAACCGAAATATTTGTGTTAGTAAGTATTTCCTCGATTGTTTCGTTTACTAAATCTTTAGTATATAATGGCTGTTCTTTATCTAGAATAGTAAAGAATAATACTTTACAGATATAGCAATAATAGGCTTCTTTTTTTAAATAATTTAACAATTCTTTTTTAACTTTTCCTGGAACATATAAATCATTTTTAGCATAGGTGTTTAATAATAAACATAATTTTTTTAGTGAATGATTATTATTTAATTCTTCAATACTTTTAAAATTATAAATATAACCATCGATAATTGAAATTAGATTATTAATGGTATTAATCATGATTGTATCATCTTTTTCATAATGCTTACGATAATTTAGATATATTTGCTTATAAGCACTACCAATTGCCCGGTAACCAGTACAATAGTTACCAACAGTGGTATCCGATATATTGTCGATTGAAAAAATAGTACAAAAGATTTCAGTTTGAATAGCACTTGTTTTATTGACGGCTATTTTTTTTATGGCATTAAATAGATTACCTAAGGATAAATGATTATCATTATTATTTAATTTTACATAGTTCATTTTATCACCTGTATTTATCATAACATTTTATATTTTGTTTTTCAATACATATTGTGGAATATTTGTGGAATGTAATAATGCATTGTGGAATTATATGAGTGGTAAAAATAAATGTCAATTTATATACTTATATTATGAGAGGAGAGAAAAATGAAAAAATTAAAAAACTATAAATCGATGATTATTTTACTTGGAGCAATTATTCTTGGGGGAATAGTTGGACTTATTTGGGGTGAAGGAGCAAGTGTATTAAGTCCTTTTGGAGATTTGTTTTTAAATATGTTACTGATTGTGGTTGTTCCGTTAATCTTTTTAACAATTACTTCATCTATCTATAAGATGAAACAGCCAAAACGAATTGGAAAAATTTTAGGAACAACTTTCTTGGTGTTCTTAATGACATCGGTTGTAGCAGTGCTTATTGGCGTTGCTAGTACTTATGCCTTTAAGCTAGTAGATACTAAAAATGGTGAAGAAATAAAAGCAAGTTTAGTTTTGAATGACGAAGAAGGTGAAAAAGCAGAATTAAATTTCTTAGATAGAACGGTACAGGCGGTATCAGTTAACGATTTTGCAAAACTATTATCTAGAGATAATATGATAGCTTTAATTGTGGTATCAATTTTAGTTGGTATTGCGATGAGTATGTCTAAAGAAAAAGCAGAACCATTCTTTAAATTTATCGACTCAGCAACAGATGTACTCATGAACTTTATTAAGATAATTATGTATTATGCACCAATTGGACTTGGATGTTATTTTGCAGCCATGGTTGGAACTTTTGGCAGTTCCATTGCGGTTGGATATATCAAAACTTTTGTAATATATCTACTTACTTCTGTATTCTTCTACTTTGTAATTTATACATTATTTGCTTATATTAGCGCTGGTAAGTTAGGCGTAAAAAGATTTTGGACTAATATTTTACCATCAACACTTACATCTTTAGCTACTTGTTCATCGGCTGCTTCGATGCCAGTTAACATTGAATGTACAAAGAAGATCGGGGTATCTAATGATGTAGCAGAAACAACAGTATCTTTAGGAACGAGTTTCCATAAAGATGGATCAGTAATCGGTAGCGTATTTAAGATAATGTTTTTGGTATATTTGTTTAATGGCATGGGTGATGTGTCAATACTTAAAATTATGGGGATCGCGTTAGTAGCTACGCTTCTTGTGACTGCGGTACCTATTGGTGGTGGAACAATTTCTGAGATGTTAATAATTACCATGTTAGGCTATCCGGTAGCGGCTTTACCAATACTTACAATAATTGCTACGATCATTGATTCACCAGCAACAATTTTAAATGTTGTGGGTGATAGCGCTTCAGCAATGATTACTAATAGAATTGTCGATGGCAAGAATTGGTTAAAAGAAAAGCATAGTTAATATGCTTTTTTTTTAAAATAACAAGCTATTGCTTGTTATTTTCTTCGAATAATAATTTAAAATTAATATCTAGACCGTTGGCAATTCTTTCAACAGCATCTAGTGAGAAGGTCGAAGCCATTTTAATTGATTCGATTTCTCTAATGTAACCGTGACTATAACCGGATGCATCGGCTAATTCTTGTTGAGTCATGCCTTTTAATTTGCGATATTTTCTAATATTTAATCTAACAGTGTCATAAATATTCTTATTAGTGAAAGCCATAATGTTCACCTCTAGTTATATTTTCTCACAATGAAATGTAAAAATATGTAGACAGATAGTATACATAAAATAGCGTTATTCGACATATTTTTTATTGATAATGAGTTATACTTTGTTTGGTGATAGGATGAACAAACTTTATATGGGAATTGATATTGGAGCAATATCAACAAAAGGTGTCATTATCGATAAATATGATAATATTATTGCTAGTGCGTATTTGGATACTGAAGGTGAACCAATTAAAGCCGTTAAACGGTTAATAAAAATGTTACGTCATGAAATTGATCTAGATAATTATCAAATTGTATCGGTAGGAACAACTGGTAGAGCTAGAAAATTAATTGGGGCATTGCTAGAGGCAAATGTCATAAAAAATGAAATTACTGCTCAGGCAGTTGGTACTATTAAATTATATCCAGACGTAAGGACAATTATTGATATTGGTGGAGAGGATGCTAAAATAATTTTAGTTCATGATGGAATTGTAACTGATTATGGTATAAATACTTCATGTATGGCAGGTGAAGGAAACTTCTTAGATATGCTCTTTAAACAATTAAATATTGATACTGAGCAAATTGGTAAAATAGCTATAAATAGTACCAATAGAGTTGATATTTCAGCCAAATGTATGATTTTTGCAGAAACTGACATTATTCATAAGATACAAATGGGATATAAAAAGGAAGATATATTGTCTGGAGCATGTCGAATGGTAGCAATGAATTATTTAAATGGCGTTGGAAAAGGGAAAAAAATACAGGCACCAATTATTTTTAATGGTGGCGTTAGCAAGAATATAATGGTTGTAAAATACTTTGAAGAACTTCTAGGTCAAAAAATAATAGTTAATAGAAATTCTCGTTTGATGAGTGCTTTTGGAATAGCAATTATGGCGAGAGAAAGTAAAAAAGAAAAATTATTTAATTTTGATATTGATGCTGACAGGCTAGATACAAAACTTATTAATTGTACTAAGTGCTCAAATAATTGCGAGATTATGGCAATTTATAAAAATGATAAAATGATTGATTATTGGGGCAATCGTTGCAAACATGATGTAATATTAAAAAATGTGTAAATAAAAGTAATTTAGTTGTATAAATTGCTTTTTTTTAGTATAATCAAGTTAGAGTGTGATAAGATGAAACAAAGAACAATCAGTGCAGTGATACTACTAATTATTTTGATTGGTTGCTTGCTTGTTAGTACTAAATTATTTGGAATATTAATGATGATAGCTGCCATTTTGGGATTCAATGAATTCTTTGATATTAAGTATGAAAGCAATAAAAAGTATCGTGTAATTAAAATATTGGGAATTATTAGTTTAATATTAATTGCTTTGAATAATACTTTTTATAAAATAGAGATGAATATTACTATTTTGTTGCCTTTACTTATTTTAAGTATGCCGATTGTTTTCTATAATGATAGTAAGTTTTATAATATTAACGATGCATTATATGTTATGGGAATTGTTTATTTTTTAGGGTTATCATTTGGAAATATTATTTATTTGATGGATACGAATATTACTAAATGTATATTTATATTTATAATAGCTTTTATTACTGATACATATGCTTATATTGGGGGTAGTTTAATTGGCCGACATAAGCTTACTACTATATCTCCCAAAAAGACTGTAGAGGGTTCTTTAATTGGAACACTAATGGGAGTATTATTTGGTAGTGTTTACTATTACAACATGGTTGGGGAAGTAACTAGATTACAGGTAGTGGTACTTTGCTTATTTTTGACATTATTATCAGAAGTTGGAGATTTGATGTTTAGTAGTATAAAACGATATTTTAATAAGAAAGATTATTCTAATTTAATTCCTGGTCATGGAGGAATACTTGATCGTTTTGATAGTGTTATCTATGTATCACTTGGGTTATCATTAGTTTTAAGTATGTTTTAAGGAGGAAATATGTTATCGCTTTTATGGTTTATTTTAATTCTCGGATCAATTGTGGCAATTCATGAATTTGGACACTTTATTTTTGCTAAATTTGCCAATATTTATGTATATGAATTTTCAATTGGTATGGGAAAGAAAATTTTTGGTAAAAAGAAAAAGGGCGGTGAAACCGAATTTTGCATTAGAGCAATACCACTTGGTGGTTATGTTATGATTGCAGGCGAAGATGTTGAGGATGAAAAAATACCTAAAAATCGTCAAATGTGTAACAAAAATTTCTGGCAAAGATTCATGGTTTTATTTGCTGGCCCATTCAATAACTTTTGGTTTGCATTTGTAATATTACTTATTAGTGCACTAATATATGGTGGTGTATCAACAAAGCCAATTATTGGTGATGTTGTTCCTGATTATCCAGCATACGCTTCTGGCCTTGAGAAGGGTGACTTAGTTATATCAATCAATAATGAAAGAGTTAAGAGTTGGGATAAAGGCTTAATTATTTTACAAACTAGCAATGGAGAAACTGTTACCTTTAAAGTTAAGAAAGCAACTGGAGGAATTATGGAATATGCTGTTACTCCATTAAAGGTAGTTGCTGAAAATGGTGAGGAAAGTTATAAGTTTGGAATAACAACTAATTTTCAAAGAGAATATGGCTTAGGTAAATCAATTAGCTATGCTTATCACAGGACAATTTCATTGTTTGACAGTATGTTTGATACGTTAAAATATTTATTTATTGGTAAAGTAGGAGTTAACCAATTATCTGGGCCAGTAGGTATTTATTCAATTGTCGATTCACAAGCTAAGGAAGGATTTGAAGCAATTTTATATTTAGTTGCATATTTATCAATTAATGTAGGAATAATTAATTTGTTGCCATTTCCAGCTTTTGATGGAGGAAGAATATTATTCTTAATAATTGAAAAGTTATTTAATAAACCAGTATCTAAAAAGACTGAAAATATAATTCATACGATTGGTTTTATCTTGATAATTGGCTTACTTGTTGCAGTAACATTTATGGATATTAAACGCTTAATTATAAAATAAAAGAGCATGACTAGATAATAGTTATGTTCTTTGTTTCTTTTTTGGGAAGATCAGCTTTGGGAAAGATTATGGTCAATATACCATCGATATATTTAGCCTTTAAATCAGTATCTCTTTTAAGCCCAATATAAAAACTGCGTTTAATCTCACCGTAAAATCTTTCACGTCTTACATATTTGCTTGGGTCAGAAGATAAGGTGTTCTTTTCTGCACTAATAGTTAGGTAACCGTTTTCATAGTTGATTTTGATATTTTCTTTTTTTATACCGGGAATGTCAATTTCTAAAATATATTTATTATCTTTTTCATAGATATCTGTTTTCATATATTCTTTGTTATAGGGCATATTAAAAATATCGAAATAGTCGTTTAAATAATAGTTTCTTTTAGGTAACATATGTATCATCCTTTCTTTTGTAGTATTAACTAAAAAATGGAAATAATACATATAATAGTGTAAAGAGAGGCTATAAATATATAAAAAAAAATATTAATATGATATAATTATTATGGGTGGTTGTATGTATAATAAGGCACTTGATGTTTTAAAAATTTTTAATAATTATGGATATGACGCTTATATCGTTGGAGGGTATCCGCGCGATAAAATATTAGGAATTAAAACCAATGATATCGATATATGTACGAATGCTAAACCAAAGGAGATAATGGAGATATTTGATACTGAAGGAGTTAGCGATATTAGATACGGAGCTGTTAGAGTTATCTATAAAGGAGTAATGTTTGATGTAACAACATTTAGAAAAGATATAAAATATGAAAATAATCGTAAACCAGTAAAGATTAAATATGTTACGGAATTAAAAAAAGACTTACTTAGAAGAGACTTTACAATTAATACGATATGTATCGATAAAGATGGCAATATGATTGATTTATTAAATGCTAAAAAAGATATCGAACGAAGAATTATTACGACTGTTGGTAATGCGAGATATCGTTTGAAAGAAGATAGTTTAAGAATTCTTAGAGCTATTAGATTTGCGACATATTTAGATTTTGAAATAGATGAATGTACTAAAACATATATAAGAAAATATGGGTATTTACTCAAAGATTTATCCAATTCTAGAAAAAAAGAAGAACTTGATAAAATTTTTACTTCTAAAAATAAAGAAAAAGGTCGTGAATTAATTTTAATGTTGGGATTGGATAAATATTTAGGACTTAATAATTTGAAAGAAATTGTTATGTGTGATGATATTATTGGTATTTGGAGTCAACTTAAAACAGAATATGATTATCCTTTCTCAAAATTAGAAAAAGATAATATTATTAAAATTAGAGAAATGCTTGAGACTGGCATTGATAAATTTACAATTTATAAATATGGTTTATATGTATCTAGCGTTGTTGCTAGTATCGTAGGAATTAGTTATCGTAAAATAAATGGTATTTATCGTAATTTACCAATTTATTCACGCAAAGATATCCAGATTAATGGTGAAGAAATAGCTAAATTACTAAACAAAGAACCAGGAAGTTATTTAAAGAATATAATGAATAAAATTGAGGAAAAAATTGTTTTTGGGAAATTAGTTAATGATAAAGAAGTTATTAGTAGTTATGTAAAGACTAATTATGGAGGCTAGATATGGGTTTATTTAATAAGATTAAAAATATTTTTAGTAATAAAAATAATGAAAATATACAGGAAGAAATTAAAAACTATGATACAGGACTAAAAAAGAGCCGTGAAGAATTTGTTAGCCAGTTAGCTAATTTATCAAAAAAGTATAAAAATATATCGGATGATTACTTTGAGGAATTAGAAAATATTTTAATTATGGCTGATATTGGCGTTAATACGGTTATGACTTTTGTCGATAGACTTAAAGATAGAGTTAAAAGTGAGAAAATTACTGATAGTAATATTTTAAAAGAAATAATCGTCGATGAATTATTTGTAATGTATGTTGGTAATAATATTATCGATAGTAAAATTCATGAGAATAGTAATGGGCCTACAGTAATTTTATTTGTTGGAGTTAATGGCGTAGGTAAGACAACGACAATTGGAAAGTTAGCCAATATTTATAAGAAAAAAGGTAAAAAAGTAATGCTAGTGGCAGGTGATACCTTTAGGGCTGGAGCAATAGAACAATTAGATGAATGGGGGAAAAAAACTGATACATTTGTTGTTAGTGGTGAATCAAAAGATCCTTCGGCAGTTATTTATAATGCTTTAGAAATTGCCAAGAATGAAAAATATGATATGGTGATGGTCGATACGGCTGGTAGACTTCAAAATAAAAACTATTTGATGGATGAACTAGCTAAAATAAATCGTGTTATTAAAAAAATCATTCCTGATGCGCCCCATGAAACACTATTGGTAATTGATGCAACAACTGGTCAAAATGGAATTAGTCAAGCTAGATCATTTGAAGAGATTACTGATGTTACCGGGATTGTACTCACAAAATTAGATGGGACTGCTAAAGGTGGAATTGTTTTAGCAATTAAAGAAGAAGTCAATATCCCTGTTAAGTTTGTGGGACTTGGTGAAGGTGTAGACCAAATAGAACCATTTGATATTGAAAAATACATTTATGGATTATTTAAAGATTTGTAGGTGATGATATGGAAGATCAAGCATATATTATTATGTTGTATGATTATTATAGTGAATTATTTAATGATAAACAAAAAAAGTATTTTGAAGATTATTACTTTGATAATTTATCTTTATCAGAAATTGCTCAAAATGATAATGTAAGTAGAAATGCTATTCATAAGGGAATTAAAAGTGTTGTTAATAAATTATATGAATATGAAGAAAAATTGAAACTATATGATAGAGATAAGAAATTAAAGGCGATAATTGATAAAGTTACAAATAATCAAATTAAAAAAGAGTTGGAGGAATTACTATGAAAGAAAGATTACCAATAGAAATGGATAATTTAGAATTACCACAAGACGATTTTTGGGAAAAAGATGAGTTAAATAACTCATATGGTTATGCCAATATATTATATATACTATCAATTATAATAACAATCGGTAGTGTTTTGGTAGTAATATTTTTTGGAAAATAGGTGATAAAGTGGAAAGTTTTTTGGAAAAGTATGGTGAAGATTTAACTGCTAATAAATATATTACTAATCCTGCAATTGCTCGTGATAAGGAATTGAAAGAATTAGTAATGGTTCTTTTAACACCTGAAAAATCAGCTTGTTTAGTTGGTAAACCAGGTATTGGTAAAACAGCAATTGTTGAGGGACTTGCATATCGTATGCAAATGAATGATATGCCCAAGGCTTTAATGGGATATAAAGTATATAAGATAAGTACACCTTCTTTATTAGGTACTACTGATGGTGAAAATAAGGTAATGCAACTTGTGAATGAAATGAAAAATCGTGAGAAAATTATTGTTTTTATCGATGAAATTCATATGTTGATGGGGGCTAGCGCAGCAAACGGACCAATGGATTTAGCTAATATGTTTAAAGAAGGTTTGGGCCGTGGAACTGTTAAATTAATTGGAGCAACAACGACAGAAGAATATGAACGATATGTTTTACGTGATAAAGCATTTGTCAGAAGATTTCAAAGAATCGATGTTTCTGAGCCAACTCAAGAAATGTGTGTTCAAATTTTGATGAGAACAGTACCTAAAATTGAACATCAAACGGGTGTAAAACTTAATTATACGGATTTCATTAAAGAAAATATTATGAAATTTATTGTTAACATGACAAGTGAATTTAAGCGTGTATATGAGATATCTTCAAGATACCCGGATATTGCTTTAACGGTTTTGAGACAATGCTTTTCAGCCGCTTTGTTTGACAATAGTAGTGAAGTAAAATTTAGACATATTTATGAAGCCGTTAAATCTACTAAGGTTGTTTATCCTGATGTCATTAGAAAAGAACTTATGGTATTTAAGGATACTTTCAAAGAAGAACTTGCTGCTGAAGGTATTGTGGTAGAAATACCTCCTGAAGAATAAAATTAATATGGTGATAAAATGAGATTAAATGAATTATTTAAGGATATAAAATATACATTAATTAAAGGTGATATGAGCCTTGCAATTAATGATATAGTTTATGATTCTAGAAAAGTTAAAGATAATTGTTTGTTTATGGCAATTATCGGTTCCCAGTTAGATGGACATGATTATATCGACGATGCCATTAAGAACGGTGCTAAGGCAGTACTTGTATCTAGGGATATAAAAATTAAAGATGATATTACAGTGATTAAAGTTGATGATACAAGAAAGATTTTAGCTAAATTAACAATGCGTTTGTTTAAATATCCTCAAAGTAAACTAAAAACAATTGCGATAACGGGTACTAAAGGAAAAACGACAACTAGTTTTATGATTAAAAGGATACTTGAAGAAGCGGGATATAAATGTGGATTGATTGGTACAACTGGCGTATATATCGGTGATAAAATTTATCCAGCAAAGAATACAACACCAGAATCATATGAAACCATTAGATATATGAATGAAATGGTTAAAAAGAAAATGGATTTTATGGTGATGGAAGTATCTAGTCAAGCGCTAAAATATGACCGAGTAAACGATATTATCTTTGATTATGGTGTATTTACTAATTTAAGTCAAGATCATATTGGTGAAAATGAACATCCTGATATGGAAGATTATATTAAAAGTAAAGCTAAATTATTTAATCAATGTAATTATGGAATATTCAATTTAGATGATCCACATTTTTATGATATGATAAGTGGCGGAGATGCGACAATTGAAACTTACGGCTATGATGAAAGAGCTGATTTAAAAGCTACGAATATGAATTTAATTAGAAAAAAGGGCTTTATTGGTATAGAACTTACAACTGATGGAGTAATTAAGGATACTTTTAAAATAAGTAGCCCAGGAAAGTTTACTTCGTATAATGCGATGGCAGCTATTCTTACTTGTCATTTGATTGGTATTAATGATAAATATATTAAAAAAGCTTTGAGTGATTTCCATGTTAAGGGAAGAGTAGAACCAGTGCATGTTTCTGATGATTTTACATTACTTATTGATTATGCTCATAATGGGGCGAGCACTGAAAGTATTCTTTCAACAATTAGGGATTATAATCCAGAAAGAATTGTGACAATTTTTGGTTGTGGTGGTAATCGTAGTAAAGACAGAAGATATGAAATGGGCGAAATGGCTGGAAAATATTCAGACTATTGTATTATTACTGAGGATAATAATAGATATGAAGAATTCGATGATATTGCTAAAGATATTTTAGTTGGTATGAATAAGACCAATTGTAAGTATACAATTATTCCCGATAGAAAAACAGCAATTAAATATGCAATAGAGAATGGGAAAAAAGGTGATATTATTATGCTTATTGGTAAGGGACATGAAGATTATAAAGAAATTAAAGGGAAAAGATATCCCTTTGATGAAAGAATTGTCATTAAAGAAATATTAGAAGAAATAAAAAAATAAAACCTTGATGGTTTTATTTTTTGATACTTTCATTTATTAATTTTAAATAATTATTTTTTTCTTCCTCTTTTGAATTTTCCCATAATAATTCAAATAAAACTCCTAAACCAATAAGTGCATCCTCATCTTTAAATTTGATGGTAGTTTCAATTGAATCTCTTATTTTTGCTTCATTATCATCTCTAAAGTTTTCAATGATGTAGTTTCTAATATCAATATTTTCCATATAATCACCATTAATAATATTGTTATTTTTTTTAAAAATATACATAAAATTATAATAGACATTTATAATGTTATTTGATATAATTTTAGTAGGAGGATTAAAAAATGACAGGAATTATTATTATAGTTGGTCTTTTATTTGTTTTGGTTGCTTATGTTATTTCTATATATAACAAATTAGTTAATGCAAGAAATAAGGTAGAAAATCAATTTAGTCAAGTTGAGATTCAATTAAAAAGAAGAGCTGATTTAATACCAAATTTAGTAGAAACAGTAAAAGGCTATGCAAAACATGAGGAAGGAACATTTAAAGCAGTAATTGAAGCGAGAAATAAAGCTGTTAATGCGGGTTCTGTTAATGAAAAAATTGATGCTAATAATGAACTTACTGGGGCATTAAACAAATTATTTGCTTTAGCTGAAGCTTATCCAGAACTTAAAGCAAATGAAAACTTCTTAGCTTTACAAAATGATCTTAAAGATACTGAAGATAAGATTACTTATGCTAGACAATTTTATAACGATTCAGCAATGGGATTTAACAATTTGGTAGAAATGTTTCCATCTAATATTGTAGCTAATATTTTTAACTATAAGAAGTTTGAATACTTTAAAGCCGAAGAAAAAGAAAAAGAAGTACCTAAAGTAGAGTTTTAAACTTTAAACTCTTTTTCTTTAGGGGGATAATATATGCAGATAAAAATTAATGATGATTATTATGATGTTGAGATAATTAAGAAGAATAATCGTAATACTTATATTAGAGTAAAAAATGGTAAAATTGTTGTTACAACTAATTATCTTACTTCAAATAGTAGTATTATTAAGCTAATTAATGATAATATGAGTAGTATTGTTAAGATGATTAATACCGATAATAAAAAGCAAGATAAAGCAGAAAAATTTTATTATTTTGGACAAGAATATGATGTCATTTATGGCTTTAATGTAATAGAATTTGATGGCAATAAAATATATGCACCTAATAAGAAAGAATTAGATAAGTATCTTTTAAATGATATAAAGAAAATATACCAAGTTAGACTTAATTATTGGTATCAAGAATTTGAAGAAAAAATCCCAATACCTAATTTAAAGATTAGGAAAATGACTAGTAGATGGGGTGTATGTAATATAAGAAATCATAATGTCACTTTAAACTATGAATTATCTAGATATGATATAAGTTGTTTAGATTATGTTATTGTTCACGAACTTAGTCATTTTATATATCATAATCATCAAAAAGAATTTTGGAATTTAGTAGGAAAATATTATCCTAAATATAAAGAAGCAAGAAAGATGTTAAAGGAATGATTATATGAAGAGAAAAATATTATTATTTATATTTTTATTGTTGTTATTTCCATTATCGGTAAAAGCAGATCATATTTATAATATTGATATGGATATATATTTAAATCAGGATGGTAGCGCTAATATTACTGAAGTATGGGATGTAAAAGCTAGTAGCGGTAGTGAATGGTATAAAACAATGTACAATTTAGGCAATCAAGAATTAACTAATTTTATGGTTAAGATGGATGGCAGTAATTTAACTTTTAAAGATTGGATTGTCGACGAGAGCTTAAGCCAAAAACGTGGTTATTATGGTATAAATCATGCTCCTGAGGGCTTAGAACTATGCTTTGGTAAAGGTGATATGGAAAGACATACATTTACGCTTAGTTATAAACTATCAAATTTCATTACCAATACTTTAAATGGTGATAGTCAAGTAATATATCAAACATTAATGCCTAGTATAACAGTTGATAATTTTAAAGCAACGATTGGTAGTTATTACGAATTTCCTGATACTTTAGATGTTTGGGGATATGGTGGACAATATTTGTCATATGTTGAAGGAGGAAAAATTAAAATAGATACTGATACATATTCACTTAATAATGATTATGTTACAGTATTAGCTAAATTTCCTGCAGGGACATTTAATACTGATAATACAAATGGTAATTTTGCTAGTTTTGATGAGATATTAGAAACAGCTAACGATGGAACGTATGAGTATGATTATAGTTATAAACCAACATTAAAAGAGAGAATTATCAATATTTTATTTGGACTAATCAATTTTATTCTTCCACTTGGAATATTTGGCGTAGCAATTGCATCAGCACTTCGCAGTGGATATGGTTATAGGGATAATAAAACTATTGATAAGAAAAACACTCCAATGTTTAGAGATATTCCATGTAATAAAGATATTTATTATGCCAATGCTTTAATTAACTTAAATGCCTTTGGTTATAAGGAAACTAATATTTTTGGAGCGATTATTTTGAAATGGTTACGTCAAGGAAAAATTGCTTTTAGAAATGAAACAACAGGTATCTTTAATAAGGAAACTAGTGTAATTGATTTGACTTTAAATCCAACATTTGATTCAGAATTAGAAACTGAACTATTTGATATTATGTATAAGGCTAGTGAGGACGGGATACTTGAATCTAAAGAATTAGAAAAATGGGCTAGAAAACATTACGAAAAATTCTTTGGTTTGTTTAAGCGAATTACAAATTATAAGATTGATGAACTTAAGAGCAACGGTCATATATATAAACGTACTAATAAAGAGGAATGCAAGAAAAAGAATGTTATGGATGATATGATTTATAAAGATAGTCGAGAATTATTTGGCCTTAAGTTATTCTTAAAAGAATTTTCTGATATGAAAAATAAAGAAGCTATTGAAGTAAAACTATGGGATGAGTATTTGATGTTTGCATATTTGTTTGGAATGGCTGATAAGGTAGCTAAACAGTTTAAAAATTTATATCCAGAAATTGTTCGAGAAATGGAAACTAATAACTTTGATTATAATACAGTTTTATATATTAATAATATATCTTCAAGAACAGTACAAGCGGCTAGTGCTGCAAGAAGTGCTGCTGAAAGTTATTCTGGTGGTGGCGGTGGATTTTCTTCTGGCGGCGGAGGTGGTGGATCCTTCGGCGGTGGAGGTTCTGCCGGTGGACGTTAAAAAGAAACTTTTTAGTTTCTTTTTTCTTGTCTATTTGCTATAATTAAGATGAGTGGTGATAATATGTTGATTACATCGGTTAATAATGACAAAATAAAGGAATTAGTTAAATTAAAAGATAAGAAATATCGCGATTTAAATAATTTGTTTTTTGTTGAAGGAAAAGATTTATGTGATAGTGCTTACGAACATGGGTTACTTAGAGAATTATATATTCTTGATGGACATGATAATATTTATGATGGCATTCCATATACTTATGTTAGTTATGAAGTTATGAAAAAAATAAGTGATCTTGGTAGCGTTAGTGAATACTACGCAGTATGTTCTAAGATAGTTGAAGGAGATATTGGAAATAGAATACTTGTTTTAGATGATATTCAAGATCCAGGTAATTTAGGTACAATCATTAGGAGTGCGGTAGCCTTTAATTTTGATACGATAGTTCTTAGTAATGGAACAGTAGACTTATATAATCCTAAAGTAGTCCGTAGTACTAAAGGAATGATATTTAAAATGAATATTATTGTTAGAGACATTACTTCTTTTTTATCAGAATTAGATGGTTATACCATATATGGGACAGATGTTTCTGGCGGAGTAAATATTAAAGAAGAAAATATTTCCTCCAAAGTAGCAATTGTCATTGGCAATGAGGGTAAAGGAATAAGTGATGAAGTTAGACGGTTATGTCATAAATTTATTTATCTTAAAATGAATGATGAATGTGAGAGTTTAAATGCTGGAGTATCAGCATCAATTATCATGTATGAGGTGGATAATAAATGAAATATGTTTTAATCGGTAAATTAGTCAATACTCATGGATTAAAGGGAGAAGTAAGAATTCTATCGGATTTTAAATATAAAGATAAAGTGTTTATTCCTGGCATGAAAATATATATTGGTAAAGATAAAATTTGTGAAGAGATAAAGACATATAGGCATCATAAAATCTTTGAGATGATTACAATGAATAATTACAGTAATATTGATCAAGTTTTAAAATATAAGGGAGATTATGTTTTTGTCAATAAGGAAGATATTAAACTCTCTGAAAATGAATATTTAAATGAAGATATAATTGGCTTGGATGTTTTTGCTGGTGATAAACATTTGGGAAAAGTTAGAAAGATAGAAAATCATAATGGAAATGAAATTTTGGTTGTTGATGGTGAAAAAGACTATCTAATTCCCTATAATTTTGATATAATAGTAAGCGTTAATTTAGAAAAAAGAGAAATTTTGGTTCAAGATATACCGGGTTTATTCTAAGGAGGTATTATGAGGATAGATATACTGACATTATTTCCAGAGATGTTTGATGGCTTTTTAAATACATCAATTATTAAAAGAGCTAGAGATAATGGAAATGTCGATATAAGAATACATAATTTTAGAGATTATTCAACTGATAAGCATAATCGTGTAGATGACTATCCTTATGGTGGCGGCGCTGGCATGGTTTTAATGTGTGAACCAATATTTAGAGCCATCGAAGATATTAGAACAGATGAATCGATTGTTATTATGATGAGCCCATCTGGAAAAGTGTTTAAACAAGAAATAGCAATAGACTTATCTAAGAAAAAACATTTAATACTTTTGTGTGGTCATTATGAAGGCTTTGATGAGAGAATAAGAACAATCGTCGATATGGAACTATCAATTGGTGATTATGTTTTAACTGGTGGTGAAGTACCAGCTATGGCAATAACCGATGCAATAACTAGATTAATTCCTGGGGTAATTACAAGTGAGAGCTTGGATAGTGAAAGTTTTAATGATGGTCTTTTAGATTATCCTAATTATACTAGACCAGAAGAGTTTAGGGGGATGAGAGTACCTGATGTATTATTATCAGGTCATCATGAAAATATTAGAAAATATCGTGAAGAAGAGCGAATAAAAAGAACTAAAGAGGTTAGAAGTGATTTGGTTGGGGGAAGTAATCATGAACAAGAATAGTTATCGTATATCTAAGACGAAAAAGGAAAAGGAAGCTGTCAATTTAGAATTTGATAAGTTGAAAGGATATAAGGTAAGTCCTAAAGTTAAAGAAAAGGATGCCATTGGTGTTGATAAGATTACTTTTGTTTCGTCTGATTTAAGTGAACAAATTATTAGAAAAAAAATTAATACAAAAATTGACTATTTATTATATAAATTAAAACTATATAATGATGAGGGAACTGATAGTGGCTCAATTAAAAAAAGTTTAATGGATGCCGAAAAATTAAGAATTCAATTAATTAATAAATATATTAAATATTTAGGTAATACTTATGCTAGTTTGACATTAAGAAAGATAGAGTTAATTATTGATGAACTTAGTTATAAACTATATATGAATGAATTTTATAAAGAACAAATGATATATAATACAAATGAGAAAGAAGGAAAAAGAGGACGTTAGTCTTCTTTTTTTGACAAATTTTTCATTATTTAAATGTTATATTAATGATGGTGATGATATGAAAAAGAAAATAAGGGGATTAATTGTTCCGGTAGTTATAGCAATATTTATTGGATATATTGGAGGAAAATTTGCTTATCATACATATCGTGATAATTTATATGATACCCTAAAAAGTAGTAGACTTTATTTAGTTGAAAGGGGATCATATGATACAATCGATACGATGAGACAAGATAATAATGATACAAATTATGTATATTATAAAGATGATGATAAGTATAAAACAGTCGTAGGAATAACCAAAGATTATAATAATGTTAAAAAAATAAAATCATTATATAGTGATAATGTATCGGTAATGGAATACTATGTCGCTAATGAAATTATCAATAGTAAACAAGATGAATATGAAAAAGAACTTAATAAAGCGGAAGATTATAAAGAGGTAAAGGAGGCGGTTGACAATATTTTAAATCTCTATAGAAGTGATGATGCGATAAGACTAATTGCCATTGATTAGTCTTTTATTTTATTGTATAATTATTTTGGTGATGTGTTATGACATATTTAGATTATTCGGCGACTACACCGGTAGATGAAAGAGTGTTAGAAACTTTTAATAAGGTATGTATGGAGTATCCAGGCAACTCAAATTCTTTACATAGTTTAGGTGTAAAGAGTAAACAACTGGAAGATTATGCAACAGCAGAAATTGCTAAGATGTTAAAAGTAAAGCCTAGTGAAGTAATCTATACTTCTGGAGCTAGTGAATCTAATAATACGGCAATTAAAGGAATATGTTTAAAGTATCAAAATAGAGGAAAACATATTATTACAACTTATTTAGAACATTCTTCAGTAATTGCTCCCCTTAATTATTTAACTGATTTAGGTTTTGAAGTTGATTTTGTTAAAATTGATAATAACGGTTTAGTCGATTTAGACGATTTCAAAAGATTACTTAGAGATGATACAATTTTAGTTAGTATATGTATGGTTGATAGTGAGATTGGACTTAAACAACCAATCAAAGAAATTACTAAGATATTAAAAGATTATCCAAAATGTTTTTTGCATGTTGACTGTACCCAAGCATTAGGAAAGATACCGGTTGATTTAACAGATATTGATTTAGCTAGTATGTCAGCTCATAAAATTTATGGCATGAAAGGAATAGGCTTATTAATAAAAAAAGAGAATGTTGGAATTATACCATTAATTCATGGTGGTAAAAGTACAACCTCATTTAGAAGTGGTACGCCAGCATTACCGTTAATCGTATCATTGATGAAAGCAATGCAATTAATCGTGCCAAATGCTCAAAAAAATATAGAATATATCAGTAAGTTAAATAAAAAGATATGCGATAAGTTAAGAGAATATCCATTAGTGCATATTAATAGTACAGTTAATAGTATGCCTCATACGATTAATTTTAGTTTAAGGAAGATTAAGCCAGAGACATTTTTGCATGCCTTAGATAGTAATGATATATATATATCTACTAAGAGTGCATGTTCTAGTGCAGATAGTATGTCTAATGCAGTATATGCTTTAACTAAGGATAAAGATTTATCTAATCATAGTTTAAGAGTAAGCTTATCTTATAAAACAACTGAAGAAGAAATTGATAAATTTTTAAGAGTATTTGATGAATGCTATAAGAAACTAGATATGTAGGTGATGATATGAAAATAATTAAAATTGGGGCTATTTGGTGCCCTGGATGCTTAGTTATGAAAAAAGTTTGGAAAAATATTATGAATGATTATTCAAATCTAAATATTACTGATTTAGATTATGATATGAATAGTGATGAAGTAAGTAAGTATAATCCTGGAAAAGTATTGCCAGTAGTTATCTTTTTTGATAGTAATAATAATGAACTAGAGAGATTAATTGGTGAACAAAGTGAAGATAATTTAAGAAAGGCAATTGATAAATATGAAAAAGTTTAGTGGTTTATTATTTGCAATATTATTATTTTTATTTGCAATTAATGCTATCAGCGCTGATACTGAAAAGAATTTGGTAAATATCTATCTGTTTCATTCAAGTACTTGTCCGCATTGTAAAGAGGAAATTAAATATTTAGATAACATTATAGATGAATACTCCAATATTAAGATTTATATGTATGAGATTAATGATGAAGAAAATGTAAAATTACTTGATGAAGTGGCGGCATTATATGATACTTCTGTTAATGGAACACCTTTTACTATAATTGGCGATAAATATTTTAAGGGTTTCAGCTATGAGAACTATGCTGATAGATTTAGTGCAGCAATCGAATACTATTCTGACAATGGTTATAAGGATAGAGTAGGTGAATATATTGGCAATATAGAATTACCTAGTTATCAAATAAAAGATAATGAAAAAGATATTGACAGGTATATTGAAGAAAAAACCAACAGAAAAATTAAAATATTTGGTAAAGAGGTTAGTCTAAAAAATATGACTTTACCAGTAATATCAATTTTGATAGGATTAGTCGATGGCTTTAATCCTTGTGCTATGTGGGTACTATTATTTTTAATAAGTATGTTAATAGGCATGAATGATAGGAAGAGAATGTTTATTATTGGAATTACTTTCTTACTTACATCAGCTTTGGTATATCTATTCTTTATGTTAGCATGGTTAAATGCAGCAACATTACTGCTTGCTATTAAATGGGTAAGACTAGTTATTGGCTTAATCGCTTTAGCTGGAGCATTTATCAACTTATCTAGTTATATTAAACATCGTAAAGATAATGGTTGCGATGTTATTGATGATAAAAAACGTAATAAAATATTTGATAAGATTAAGAAATTTACTGGCGAAAAAAAACTATTGTTAGCGTTACTTGGAGCTATGGCTTTGGCAATATCGGTAAATATTGTGGAGCTGGCTTGTTCAGCAGGGCTTCCTGTTATGTTTATTGAAATATTATCAATGAACCATCCGACAGTAATAGAAAAAATTATTTATATTGGATTATATATGTTAGCTTTCTTATTAGACGATTTAATCGTTTTCATTATAGCAATGTCAACAATGGAATTAACAGGATTTTCAACAAAGTATGGAAAACTATCTAAATTAATTGGCGGTTTATTATTACTTGGAATAGGCATCTTATTAATATTTAAACCAGAATGGTTAATGTTTAATTTTTAATAGTAAGTATTTTGATACTTACTATTTTTTTCTTCTCAACCATAAGTTTGTTGCTTTTTAAATTCATATATGATAGTTTTTAATTAGAAAGAGGTGTGATATGGATAAGCAAAAAATAGGAGATTTTATAAAGCAAAAAAGAAAAGAAAAAGGACTTACCCAAAAAGAATTAGCTGATAAATTATATATAACAGATAGGGCAATTAGTAAATGGGAAAGAGGTATATGTTGCCCAGATATATCTATTTTAAAAGATTTATGTAAGATACTTGATATCAATATTAATGAATTACTATCTGGAACCGATATAAAAGAAATAAGTAATGAAGAGTCTGAAAATATTTTGGTGGAAACAGTTAAGGCTTATACCGATATTGAAAAAAAGAAGACAAGAAAATTATTGATATTTACAATATGTTTACTTACATTTTATGTATTTTTGATATATGCAATGTATTTAACATATAATCAGATGAATCAGAAGAATGGTATTAATTTTGAAATTATTCAAACTAAACATATAGCCAATAAATTATTTAAGGCATTAGAAAACTACGATTATGATGAAATAAGAAGAATAGAAACAAGATATACTGATGCTAAGTATAGTGATGTCTTAAAATACGATGACGAGACTAAATGTATGGAATATTTAAAAGAAGCCGATAATTATGTATGGGGAATTGCATGTAGACTTAAAGATTTTCAGAAGAATGGTATTAAAATTAAAAGTCATAAGTTTTATCATCAACATTATGCTAGCCTTGGTAGCTATTGGGTAGTTTACAAACTTATAGTTAGTTATAACGATATTGAATCAGAGATGTATGTTGATTTAGCTACGCATAATGGTGTAATCAACAGACTTAGTGGAACAGGATTATATAGTATAGAGCGAACAGGTCCTGAAATGATTCGCCAAGAATATCCAAATATTGCTGATAAAGTAGGTTGGCTTTTCGATTTTTATCAAGTAAATTATGATCCGGAATATAATTATATGAGTACGATAGATAGGTGATATTATCTATCTTTTTTAATTTTTTTAAAAAATTTTCAAAAAAGGGTTGACAAATTAATTTGTTTTTAATAAAATGTTATTAACAAGAGGGAAAACTTGTTAAATTTAAAAGTTTTGTTTTTAACAAAATGATATTAACATTTCCTCTTAATTATTAACTTATGTTATTAATAATTTGTTAAAAAGAAAGGAATGATATTATGAAAGCATATAATAATAACATTGAAAGTTTAAAAAGAGTAAGGGAGTTACTAATTACAATTGATATGGTTAATGGCTTTGTCAAAGAAGGTAGTTTAGCAGCACCATCAATAATGAGAGTGGTACCTAGACAAATCGAATTACTAAGAGAGGTAGAAAATGATGATAAAACAGGAATGGTCTTTATTAGGGACTCTCATCCAGAAAATGCCGTTGAATTTAAAACATATGGCGTTCATTGTCTACAGGGAACTAAAGAAACAGAAGTAATTGATGAACTTAAAGAATTTGAAAGAAATGGTCATTCTTATTTTAAGAATAGTACTAACTTAATATTTGCTCCAGGACTTAAACAAGATTTAATAAGATTATATAATTTGGAAAGAATAAGATTAATGGGATGTTTATCTGAAGTTTGTGTAGAAAATGGAGCAATTGGTTTAAGAACATTTTTAGATCAATTAAACAAAGATATTGAAGTATGTGTGCATGCGGATGCAATTGATACATTTAATGCTCCAGGACATGATGCAGATATAGTTACTGATATGGCTATTGCTAGAATGCAAGCAAATGGAATCAAAGTTTTAGGAAAGAGGAAATAGTTATGAAAATATATAATGGTTATGAAAGACTAGCAAGAAATTATACAATACTTGCAGATGAATATGAGTATACAATGTCATATGGATACTTTGTTAATGGAAAGGGAGAAACGGAAGCTGTATTTGACGTCTTCTTTAGAAAAGTACCAAATGATGGTGGCTATGCCATTATGGCTGGTTTAGATAAAATTATCGAATATATTAAAAACTTTAAATATGGTGAAAGAGAACTTAGTTATTTTAGAAGAGCAGGATATCCTGAAAACTTTATTAATTATTTAAAAGATCTTCATTTTACTGGTGATATATATGCCATACCTGATGGAACACCAGTATTTCCTAACGAGCCACTTATAACAGTTAAAGCGCCAATTATTCAAGCACAAGTTTTAGAAACCGCTATTCTTTGTTTTATAAATGGATCTATGGAACATGCAACAGGTGCTAGAAGAATAATTGAAGCAACACCAAAAAATAAAGAAGTAATAGTTCTTGATGATTTATTTAAACCTGATCGATTTAGACTGTCTAAGGCAAGTGTTATGGAATTTGGGGCTAGACGTGCTGATGGTGCTGAAGCTGCAATCGATGCATCAATATACGGAATTATGGCTGGTTGTGTAGGAACAAGTAACATAATTGCAGCTGATATGTTAAATATGAAAGCTCTTGGTACTATGGCTCATAGTTGGGTTGAGATATTTGATTCTGAGTTAGAATCTTTTATCGCTTATGCCAAGGCATTTCCTAACAATTGTACTTTACTTGTTGATACTTATGACACTTTAAGAAGTGGCGTACCAAATGCTATTAAAACATTTGAGTTTATGCGCGACAATGGAATAGATACAAGTCATATTGGCATTCGTATCGATTCAGGAGATTTAGCTTATTTATCAAAAGAAGCTAGAAAAATGTTAAATGCAGCTGGTTTTCCACAGGCTAAAATATGCTTAAGTAATGGTCTTGATGATAAGACAATTAAATCACTAATTGAACAAGGTGCCGAATTTGATAGCTTGGGTGTTGGAGATAATATTTCTAAACCGGAAGGAAGAATGGGATGTGTATATAAAGCTGTTGCTGCTAAAAAGGATAATGAATGGGTACCTAAAATAAAATTAAGTAATGATACTATAAAAATAGTTAATCCAGATTTTAAAAAATTATATCGTGCGTATGATAAAGATACTGGTTATGCACTAGCTGATATTATGACTAGACAAGGTGAGAAGATTAATCAAGGTGAATTATTAATTGTTAGTCCTAAAGATGAAATAAAAAGAAAAACAATTAGCAACTTTGAATTAGTAGAATTACAAAAGCCAATCTTTATAAATGGTAAGCTTGTTTACGACGATCCTGAAATTAAAGAAAAGAAAGCATATTGTGAAAGTCAAATGGCTACATTATATCCAGAAGTAAAAAGAATAATGAATCCTCATGAATATTATGTTGATGGTACAGAAGAATATGTTAACTTTAAAAATGAAATGATTATGAATGTTAAAAAGTTAGTTAGAAGGATATAATGCAATGAGAGAAGAAATAATTAAGGCGTTGGAAGAATTTAAGACAATATGTAAAACACCTCAAGACAAAAATAGATTTTTATCTATTGAATCATATCTATGTGAGTTAAATAATGGTAAGACAATTAAAAGAGAAAGAATTCTTAAAAATAATAAAGATGGTAGTGCAGTAGTTGTCTATCCAATTACGGATGATGGCAAGATAATCTTAGCAATTGAACCTAGAGTATTTACAGCAAGAACGGTTGGGGTAGGACTTCCAGCCGGATATATTGAAGAAGGCGAAGAACCAATTGTTGCTGCAAGAAGAGAGCTTAGAGAAGAGACCGGATATGATAGTGAAGAATTGATTCATCTTGGAGCATTTTATCAAGATCAAGGATGTTCAGCAGCCTTTAATCATTACTTTTTAGCACTAAATTGTAAAAAAGTAGGAGAACAAAAATTAGATCCTAGTGAATATATTAAATATGTTTTAGTTGACAGCTTAGAATTAGATGAACTTTTGGATAATGGATATATAACAGGAATTAATTCAGCTTATTTAATTGAGAAAGGAAAAAGTTATGTAAGGAGGAAAAAATAATGTTTGATGCAAGAAAAGTTACAAACGAAATTATAGAGTTTATTAGAGAATACTATAAGAAAAATAATTTAAAAGGAGCAGTTATTGGGATATCTGGAGGAAAAGATTCAGGAGTAGTAGCTGGCTTATTTGCAAAAGCTCTAGGCCGAGAAAACGTTACTGGAATATGGATGCCATGTCACTCTAAAGAAGAAGATTATAATAATGCTAAGTTAGTGGCTGATCACTTTGGGTTTAAATTAAAAGAGTTTGATTTAACTAATATATATGATAATTATGTAGAGCAAATAAAAGAAAACAATTTAGTTAATGATGATAATTTAATTGATGCTAATATCAATATTAAACCAAGACTTAGAATGAGTACGTTATATTACTATGCAGCTATGTTATCAAGTATAAATAAAGGTGTATATATTGTTCCTGGCACTAGTAATAAGTGTGAATTATATGTAGGATACTTTACAAAGGGTGGGGATAATGTTAGTGACATTCAAGTCTTAGCTGATTTAACAGTTGATGAAGTAATTCAAGTAGGTGAATACATTGGAGTGCCTGATAGCGTAATTCATAAAACTCCAGATGATGGCTTATCTGGTAAGACTGATGAAGAAAAATTAGGGGTTAAATATAGTGAAATAGCTGAAGTTATCAGCAATCCAGAAAATCCTAATGTAAGTAAAGAAGCTCATGAAAAAATTAAAAAATTACATCGTAGTAATTTACATAAGTTTAATGTCGCTACTTATAGGAGAATTTATGAATAAGATAAGAGCATCACTAGCTTGTCCTAAATGTAAGGCTAGTGGAAGTGATATTGAACTATCAAAAAAAGATGATTATAAAAAATATGAATATGAAGGTATTACGGGATTCGATATTAAAAGAACATATAAATGCCATTGCAAAAAATGTGGAAATTATTATGAAATTGATTATGGACAAGCAGAATTAAGAAAGTATGATCCACCAATATGTGATACTTGTGTTAATGATGTGTTTAAATATGTATCATATGAAAGTGACTTTGATAGATCTTATGTAATTGTTGATGTTAATAATGTGCCAATGATAATTATGGATGATGATATATATCCAATAATTATTTATCGTAATGAAAAAGATGAATTAATTAATAATCATGACAAAGCAAAAAAATTAGTTAATAACATTTGGATGAATAGATATAGATAAGGTGATTAATTATGAGGCTAGGTATATATATAGGAAGTTTTAATCCTCCACATATTGGACATATCGATGTAGTCAATTATTTACTTGAAAATAACTATGTTGATAAAGTTCTAATTGTACCAACATTGGGGTACTGGGATAAACATGATTTAGCACCAATTCATGATCGTATTAATATGCTTAAATTTTTTGAAACTGATAAGATAAAAATTGACGAAGATCATAATAGTTATCAATATACGTATCAACTTATGAGAGCCTTATCAAAAGATTATGGTAATGAATTATATTTGATAATTGGGGCTGATAATGTTATTGATTTTGATAAGTGGAAAGAATATCAAGAATTACTTGGTTATAAAATTATTGTTATGAATAGAGATGATATAGATATTAATAAATATATACAAAAATATCATAGTAATAATTTTATTGTTATAGATGGCTATAAATATATTGATATATCATCTAGTAAAATTAGAGATAATTTAGATGGTAAGTATTTAGATAGTAAAGTTTTAAAATATATCAAAGATAATAATTTATATAGATAGGAAGTGATTATGTGAAGAGTTTGCAAGTAGTAACACCACATATTAAGTGTATTTTTAACTGCCCGTTTTGCATCGCTAAAGGACACAAGCATAATAATGGCTTTGTTAATAACTATGAAAATAGTTTTGATTTATGGAGAAATAATTTAATCGACGTTATCAAAAACAATGATGATTTAAAGTATGTGGTAATAACAGGAACCAATGAACCAATGCAATCAAAAGAATGCGTTAGTGATATTGTTGATATTGTTAGAAGCATTAATAAAGATATTCAAATAGAACTGCAAACTCGTTATTATAAACCGGATGATGTCTATAATAAATTAGATGTTGTTGCTTATTCAATATCAAATATTAAGTTGTTAGATAAAATTAAACCAATGGGTAAGATTCAAAGATATGTTCTAATAATGACTGATAGTTTTAATGGGTATTCATTAGCTGAGATACTAAAATTAATTCCTAAAAGTGTTAAGCAAATTACTTTTAAGAGATTAATAAATACTAATGGTGTTAATAAAAAAGTAGATGAATACATTGATAATCATAGTATCAATGATGATACTTTAAGTGAGTTAAAAGATGATGTATCTAAATATAAGGGCAATCTATCAATAAGAATGGATTTGGATTGCATGAATTGTGAAGGTAGATATAAAATATTTAGAGAAGATGGAAATGTATATAATAATTGGGATGAATTTTAGAATAAAAATGTAATTATAAAAAATGGCCATTATTTTATTAAAATTAACTGGTCATTTATGCTATAATATAATTGTTTAAATGCAATATAAAACTTAGCGGTATTATCGCATAGAAATTGTGGTGAAAGAATGTTAGAATTATTTAATAAGGCTAAAAATAGTTATTTATGTAATACTTCTTATCCACTTGATAAGAGTAATTTTGATAGTTATAGAGTTAATCATAATTTAAAATTTGATGAAGATAAATTATGCTTATATATTCATATACCTTTTTGTAATAGATTATGTCATTTTTGTGAATATATTAAGTTTAAAAAAGATAATGTTGCTAGAGAAAGTCAGTATTTAGATATCTTAGAAAAAGATGTTAATGAATTTTTAGATAATCATGCATTTACATTGTATGGATTTGATATTGGCGGTGGGACACCAACTTGTTTAGAACTTAATAATTTTAAGAGATTGATGGAAATTGCTAAAAGGATCAATAGTTTAAATAAAGTTGATGACTATGAGCCTAGTATCGAAGGTACTTTTAATACAATAACCGAGGAAAAACTTGAATTAATGGTTGATGCTGGCTTTAAGAGAATATCTTTGGGAATACAGACAACTAATACTAAGATACTCAATAGTCAAAATAGAAATGTGGTAACACTTGATTATATGGAAAAAGTATTTTCGATGATAAGAAGAGCTGGCATTAAAAAGATAAATGTTGATTTTATGTATGGCCTTAGAAATCAAGAAAAAGATGACATATGTAATAGTTTAGAATGTATTAAAAAATTAAAGCCTGATCATGTTACTTTATATGAGATGCGTTATAATATGGTAAATCAAAAAGTAGATGTGTCTAGGGATTTTTTGTATGAACAATATAGTATCATTTATGATAAATTGATTAAAATGGGTTATACTGGAAGATTTTCTCAAAATACTTTTAGTTTGTATGATGATTATGGATTATCTTCATATTTAAGGTATAGGATGATTGAGAATGTTAGTTATAAGGGATTTGGAATATCTGCTCAATCTAAAACAAGCAAAGGTATAAGTTATAATATTGGTAAAAATCATGAAAGTTTTGATGAATGCATTAAATATGGGACATTTCTTGAAGTTGATACCTATCTATTACCAAAAGAAGATTTGATAGCTAAATATGTAATGATTAGCTTATATTTTGGAATGTTTTCTTTAACAATAATTTCCAATATCTTATCTGCGGATGCTTATAATTACTATAAAGAGGAATTAGATTTTTTAGTAAAAAATAAATATATTAAAATAGATAATAATAAGTGCTATTTAACTAAAGAAGGCTTTAAGTATTATGGCGCAGTTGGGGCATTATTTTATTCTAAAAAAGTTAAAGAATACTTTATGGAAATATGTAAATAAGTTGTATTTATAATCTTATTATATTATAATATAAATGTAGTTGAGGAGAATGAAGAAGTGTTTGATAAGGCACCAAAAGATATAGTAAATTTAGGCAGTGAAGTGTTTGAAGAAATTCCATTTTATAGGAGAAAAAATGCTAGTAATGTTATTTATATAAATGAACAATTATATGAACAAGTATTTCAAAAAACATTCGAATATGATACTGCTTGTGAAGATATAATAGAAAAATTTGCTGTTGGTTTAGAAAAAAATGGTAAAGTTATTGGAAATGGTTATGTTGATAGACAGAGTGATCCAACTGGTATAGCTTTAAATGGTAATATTGGTTCTGGAAGAGCTTTTTATCTATATGAATGTTTTAATATAAAGGGTGATAAAACTCCTTTTGCCACATCGGCAAGAAATGATTATAATAATGGTAAATATGCATTGGATTGTGCTATACATGAAGCTTTAATTAGTAATGTTTTAGCAAGTTCAAAAAAATTTGAAAATTTTAAAACTTTGGCAGTTATTGATATTGATTTTGAATATTTATTTCCACATACAAGGGAGAAGTTGCCTTGTGGATTAATAATTAGATATTATGAGAATAATGAATTATATAGATTTTCTCATAGGTTTGTAAATAAAATGCCATTTAATAAAAATGAAATACTTGAGATATCACAAAAGATTGGCCAGATGGAAGGAATGAAATTTATTGAAAGATTTCTTCATGGCGCTTGGTCTATTGGCAATTTATCAATTGATAGTAATATGATAGATCTTGATACATCATTTTTTACAAAAGGTAGACAGCCTCAATGGAGTTATACTAGTAAATATATAACAAATTATTTTGGTTTTGAAGAAAAGGGGCAAATTAAAGTATTAGAAACAGTACTAAATAGTGATTTAAATATAGATAGTGTTACTTTAGATAAGGTTACTAAAATAATTGATGATACTAAAAGAAATACTATTAGAAGAGAATTTTCTAAATTAATTGGGTATAGTGATGATATATATTTAAAATATCGTAACGAGTTTGATGAACTTGCGGATATATTTTACGATATGTCAAAATTATTTTTTGATAATTACGATAATTTAAATTGTGCTGATAGATATTTAGATAATAATAATCTATTTGACTTTTCTAAATTATTTAGATATTATGAATTAGGAAAACAAAATGGGAAATTTAATACTGGATATTTGTTAAATTTACTTATTAATAAGTCTGCTGAAAGTTTATCATATGAATATGATAATCAAGAGCATCAGGATAAAATTAAAAAGTTTTTTGGCGATATTATTATTGATTCAAAAGAAAAATATATTGATAGTATTAATAAAGCTATTGTATTTATAGAAAAATTTATTAAATTAATTGATATTATTGATAGTAATGAAATAATCGATACTAATAGTAAGTTGGTATTGTCATATGTTAGAAATGAAGATAGAAAGTATTTGACTGGTAGAAAATGGCTTAGAGGAGAATTAATAGATTTATATAATGAAAAAGGCTCTAAAATAGTTAATGATGTTATGAATACTATTATTAGTAATTATGCATTTAGAGAAGTTGATACTGGACGATACTTGACTGATTTGTATATTTTTGATAAAGGTATTATATATAGGAAAATAAATACTAATGGATATAATAGATTTGTTTTAAAGTTATTTGATAAAATATTTAATCGTGAAGTAATTATAAATATAAATGGAAATGATGTTTTATTTGATATTGCTAACGATGGATTATTTTATAGTGAATATTATGATAATAAGTTATTGAGTGAAATAACTGATGTATCAATTATAGAGGATAATAAAATAACTGAAACAATTGAAATTGGAAGAGATAATTATTTGAAACGATATATTCAATTTATCGATTATAATGATAATATCAACGATTCATTTATAACAACTATATTACGCGATAATTATAATATTGATGTGTTTAAAATGACTAGAATTGTTGGTGGAAGTACAAATTGTTATTGTGTTGAATCAAGTCATAAAAAATACTTTTTAAAAATATTTGAAAAAGGAAAACCTATAGAAACACTTTTATTAGAGTATAAACTATTGAATATTCTTAAAAAGAACAACTTTAAGGTAACCAATATTATTAAAACTAATAATAATAGAATTGGACTATTACATGATGATCAACTAATTGTATTAGCGGATTTTATTGATGGACATGTTTATCATGATGAAGTATTACCAAGAAGTATTTTATTAGATTCTGCTAAAACGCTTGGAAGAATGCATAAAATATTGAATACACGGTATTGTGCTGATAATGCCATTAGTAAATGGAATAATTTTGATAGTTTAGTATTTCAAAATGATATAATATATTTGATTAAGAAATTAAAGAAAATAAAATCAGACGAGAATTATGAATTTTTGATGGAAATACTAAATTATAAAAAAAACAAAATAGATTATATGGATGAGTATTCTAAAAAATTTAATGATTTGACATTTAGTATGTCACATAATGATTATTCTAAAAGACAGTTTATTTGCGATGACAATAAACTTGCTGGAATTGTTGATTTCTCTTCTTGTGATATTGTCCCAGTTTCCTGGGAAATAATTAGATCATATTTTTTGTCAACACAAGTGTATGATCGTGATATACAGTTTGATTATGACTTGTTTTTACAATATGTTGGTAATTATATTAAAGAGTTTAAACTTAATTATAATGATTTAGCATTAATGCCACATCTTTTGATGTATCAAATATTATTGAGCAATTATGGCATTATGGAATATATAAATGGACTAGATAAACAAGAAATATTTAAGTTTTTAAGATTAAAACATAATATATGTTTATTCTTAGATAAAGAGGCTCAAAATATTTCGAAAAAGTTAATTAATAAATATGGATTTAAGAAAGGAAAGGTGTTATAAATGGGATCTATTGTTGAATCAATTTCTCCAAAAAGCTATTCAGGTAGGGGTGATGATTATGGCATAAGTTCTTCAAAACCTGTATCACGTACATCACCAAAAGCGTCATCGCATTCATCACCAAAGGCGCCATCATATTCATCGCCAAAGGTATCTTCATCATCAAAGACATCATCGTATTCATCGCCAAAGGCATCTTCATCACCAAAAGCGCCATCATACTCATCGCCAAAGGCATCAAGCGAAAGCGTTTTTGCGACAAATAGTAAAAATGATTTGAATAAATTAAAAAGCCAAATCAATAGATATGTCGATTTACTACAGATGATAGAAACTAATAAGGAAGTCTTGCGAGAATTAGAACTTGAAAAAAGGAAATTAGAAGAAAAAATTATGGCGGATCCAGTTGCTTCACAATCTATAGAACCTCTTAAGTTAATTGCATCAAGAAAGAAATAGCAATACATTATGGGACAAATAGTACAACCAGGCGATTATTATGAAAAGTATATGGGCTTAGTATACTACAAAATAATTAAAGCTAATGGAATAAAGAAAATAGACAATGTAGTAGAGTTTGCTCCAGGATTTAGATGTAAAATAGCTTATGCATTAAAAAAATTAAATTTCGATGGTAATATTTATATTATTGATTCGAATGCTAACGCTTTGGAATTTGTTTATCAAAAATATAGGAGTATTCTCCCAAAAGCTAAAATAATATTAGTTAATAAAGATATAAGTGAAAGTATTTCTTTATTGCCAAAAAAAGCTACATTATTTTTGGCAAATCATTGTATAGACGATATGATTATTTCTAAGTATTTGAATGGCAAAAAATTAAAAAAGGCTTTTGATAATACTGATGAGTCTAAGAAAATACTTCTTGAATGCTGGAATGAGTTAAGAGAAGATAGTGATAACTTATTAAAAATCAGGGAGCATGTTTATGATGATTTGATAAACTTTTTTGAAAAGATAGATTTTGATTTAATTGTGATGAGTCAATACAAAAGTGCTTATTATATGAAACAAAAAAACTATGTAGAAGAATTATCAAAAGTAATATTTGACCAGTTAAAATTAAATATTAATACTGATCTAAATATATTAAAAGCAGCTTTAAATTTTGATTTCAAAGATTTTGGTGTTGCACTTAACGAAGGATTTTCTTTAAAACAAAATATTCAATTCTATGACAATTGGATTGCTGGAAAATATGTAAATAATAATATAAATAAAGATACAACTGATCTTAAATGATTGGTTGTTTTTTTTTAATATATTAAAAGTACTTGACAAATTGAGTTGTTTTTAATATAATGTTAATAACAAACGAAAGTTATTTTGTTTTTAATCAAATGGTATAAACTAATAGTTTTGGGTTTATATGGGGAGGATGGTTTAAATGATTAAAAATATTAAATTATTTGTCAATCATAATGATCAATCAATTAGATTAGCTAAGTTAGTTAAAGATAGTTTTATTAAAAATGGTTTTATCTTTTCTGATGATTCGTTTGATTTAGGAATTGCTGTTGGTGGTGATGGGGCATTTATTAGGATGGTTAGAAATAGTGGATTTGATGATAATGTAAATTATGTCGGAGTTAATGCCGGTACCTTAGGCTTTTTACAAGAAGCCAATGAACATGAAATAAATAGGCTAATTAGTGCAATTCAAAATGAAGAATATAAGTTAGATGAAATGTATATTCAAGAAACTGATGTAAACTATTCAGATAAAGAAGCAAAAATTTATTCGTTAAATGAAATAATTGTTAGAGATAAGGATTTAAAAACGGTTAAATTTGATGTTTTAGTTGATAATGATTTATTAGAGAGATTTACGGGTGATGGATTACTTATTTCATCTACGATAGGCTCAACTGGACATAATTTAAGCTATGGTGGCAGTATTGTCTATAGTGATTTACCTACTTTACAAATTACGCCACTCGCTCCGATTAATTCTAAAGCATATACTAACTTAGTAACATCAATTATCATGCCTAAGGATAAAGAGATTATGATTATGCCTACAGAATTTACTAAAAATTTGATGTTTACTGTAGATGGTGAACATCAAACATATGAAAATGTCGATTTGGTTAATACTTATATTAAAGATAAAAAAATTAAATGTTTAAGATTTAAGGATTCTAATTTTAGTAGGAAAGTTAATGAAAAATTGCTTTCAAAATAGTTTTATTGTATAATTAAATTGGTGATAGTATGAAAAAAGAATATGCGACAGAAGCTGAATTTTTAGCTAATTATAATGTTAATAAATATAAACAGTTATCACTTAGTGCCGATATATTATTATTTAGTGTATCAGAAGAAGATAATAATAATTATCGTAAGAATAGTGAAAAGAAAATGTCTATATTGTTAATTAAAAGGCATAATTATCCCTATAAAGATATGTGGTGTCTACCAGGAGGTTTTTTAAATCCTGAAACGGAAACATTAGATGATTGTACAAAACGTATTTTAAAAACGGAAACTAACTTATCAAATATATATCTAGAACAATTATATACTTATGATGCCATCGATAGAGATCCTAGATGTAGGGTAGTGTCAACATCTTATATGGCTTTGGTTGACAAGAATAGGTTAAGTGAACAGGTTAATGAAAATGCTAGTTGGTTTGATATTACGATGTATAATGATGAAAACAATATCGTTACTGTCGTTTTAGATAATGGAACTGATACGATTAAGTTTAGTATAAAGAAAATACTTCGTGAATTAACTACTGATAGATATACATTTAAAGTAAAAGAGAATAAAGATTTAGCATTTGATCATCCACTTGTCATTGTAGCGGGAATGGAAAGGCTTAGGAATAAGTTAAATTATACAGATATCGTATTTAATATGATGCCTGAATATTTTACTTTAGGAGAATTACAACAAGTATATGAAGTAATCTTAGGTAAGAAATTATTGGATCCAGCTTTTAGAAGAATGATAGCTGATAAGGTAGAAAAAACAGAAAAAATGAAAACAGGTGGTGGACATAGACCATCCTATATGTTTAAATATAAAAACAATAAATAATGATTTATTTGACTAAAGATAGGTAATGTGTTAGAATATTACCTATCTTTTTCGACTTATTTAAATTGACAAAAGGAGACGGATAATTTATAATTAAACTAGAGGTGATGTGTGATATGGATAATGATAAAATAACACTTACCATGCAAGATATTTTAGAGAAGGAATTTAAAATTGATACTAGGGGTTATCGTATGCAGGAAGTTGACCAATTTCTAGACACGATTATTCGCGACTATAATGAATATAATAGAATTGTTAAAAGCCTTTCTTTAGAAAATGAAAAACTTCAACAGGAAAATGCTTCGCTAAAACAAGATTTGCGTAGTTTAGAGTCTAGTATTGAAACCGTTAAAGGTGGAGAAAAAGAAATTACAAATGTCGATTTGTTAAGAAGAATAAGTCAATTGGAGAAGATTGTACTTGGAAAAGAAGAATAAAAATATCTGACAAACGCTGGGTAGCAATACTTAGAGGAAAGTCCACACTCGCACTATCTGTGATGATAGTAGTGTTTGTGCTTAGGGAAAAAATAACCTAAGGCAGGGAAACTTGACGGCATCTGTTTAATCTAAGGGAAACTATGATTAAATGGGTATAAAGTGCCACAGTGACGATACTGTTTAGAAATAAATAGTGTGAAACGGGTAAACCCCACAAGCGAGAAACCCAAATTATGGTAGGGGAACTATCTTAGGAGAATAAGAATCTGAGGATGGATAGCATAGCTATAGATAAATGTTTGTCACCTTTTAGGTACAGAATGTGGCTTATATGATATTTTATTTTTATTTTAAGGAAGAGGAATATGAAAGATATAGGTTTAAAATTAAAAGAAAAAAGGGAAGAAAATGGCGTGTCGATTGAAGAAGTAGCTGAAGATTTAAAAATGCGCCCTAGTCAAATAGAAAGTTTAGAAAATGGCCGTAGAGAAGATTTTAAAGATGTAATGTCACTTAAATATTTTATTCGTGATTATGCTAAATATTTAGGTTTGGATGGCGAAAAAATAATGGATGAATTCAATGAATTTTTATTTGATTTTACTTCAAAGATTCCAGTCGGAGAAATTGAAAAAGCCAAAGAAGAAAAAAAGAATAAGAAAGAAATAACTTCGCCATACACCAATATGAGTCAAAAGAAAAACAATACTAGAATATTAATTTTGTCAATTGTAATAGTTTTAGTGTTAGTAGTGGTTGGTTATTTAGTAGTCAGTGAGATTCATAAAAATAATTTTAAAACTGGTGAAACATATGTTATTAGGAGGTAGTAATGAATACAGCAAATAAAATTACAATGTCAAGAATAGTATTATCGGTAATAATTTTAATAATTCTTTTATTTCCTTGGCATCAAGTAGGATTAGATATTCCTACATATATTGTTAATGGTAGTATGACGATTGATTTACGATATATTATTTCAGGAGTGTTATTTATTATTGCTTCAATAACAGATTTTATTGATGGTAAAGTAGCTCGTAAATACAATATGGTTACTGATTTTGGTAAAATGATTGATGCAATTAGTGATAAATTATTAACAAATACTTTAATTGTTGTTTTAACCGCTGAAAATATGGTACATCCAATAATTGCTGTAATTATTATTGGTAGAGACATTATCGTTGATTCAATTAAGATGCTAATTGGTAATAAGGGAAAAGCAGTAGCTGCTATTCCTATAGCTAAGTATAAGACAGCATCATTAATGGTTGGTTTAACTTTAAAAATGTTTTATGATTTACCATTTTCATTAATACCAATCAGAGTATCAGATTATTTACTTATATTAGCTGCTGTACTATCAATTATATCAGGGGCTAAATATTATGTTATGGCAAAAGAATATATAACAGAAAAATAGATAGTTTTACTATCTTTTTTTTATGGTTTATGGTAAAATTAAGGTAGACTAGGAGAGTATGTAATATGAAGAAAATATATTATATTTCAGTTATGTTAATTGTTTTAATGGTAAGCTTTCTAGGTATTACTTACTCTTTTGAATATAATAATGAGGGTAATTTAAAGTTTGAATTAATAGGCCCTAATAATCTTTATATTAATATTGGTGATGAATATCAAGAATATGGTATTAAGGTTTTATTAAATGCAGCTGATATTAGTAATGAAGTTATAATTGATGATAGTAGTATTGATACATCAAAATTGGGGCAATATAAGGTAAAATATCAAGTATATGATGAATATATTTATCGTAATGTATTTGTTATTGATAGTGTTAGTCCAGAGATTAAATTGTTAGGTGGAGAAACTTTATATATATTATTAGGTGGAAAATATAGTGAACCAGGATATGAAGTTACTGATAACTATGATAGTGATTTAAGTGGTCAAGTTAAAATATCAGGAAGTGTAAATACTAATGAAGAGGGAGAATATGTTCTTAAATATAGCGTTGCTGATAGCAGCGGAAATAAAGCAGAAGCAAGTAGAACAATTATTGTCAAAAAACCGGTAATAAGTGTTAATCCGGATAAAGGTAATAGAGTAGGATATAGTTCGTATAATGCTACTTTATATGCTAATACATTAATTAAAAATAATTTTAATAAAAATGGAGTATATTATGAAGGATATGTTAGAAGATATGCTGATAGTTATATTATTAAATTAAAGAACAGAAATAATAAACTAATTTATACATATAATATGAATACTGATAGAGCTAATTATTATGCTGGTAATTTAGACTTAACAAAGGTTAATAATGGTATATATGATATCTATATTATCGGTAAAGAAGAAGAAAGATTAATTAATAAATTAGATGTGTATTCAAGAATAGTTAGGGCTAAAATAGGCAATAAGTTAGTTACATTTAGTTATGATGATGATTTGGTTACAGTTATGATTGAAGATTTTACATATAAATATGATTTTGTTATCGATCCAGGGCATGGTGGTACGGATACTGGTACAGCTAATGGTATTATGATAGAAAAAAATTTAAATTTAAAAATATCTAAATATGAGAAATGTCGTTATGAATCGATGGGATATAAGGTATATATGACGAGATATGATGATACTTATGGTGAAATGCTAGGTAATAGTGGATTAGATATTTTGGATCGTAGAGGACTTACGATTGGTTATTATGGTGCTGTCAGTAGAATAACATATAGTAATCATCATAATGGATCATTGAATGTAGGTAATAGTGGCTTTGAAATATTAGTGCAAAATGGTAGAACAAAAGAAGAATTAGCGTCAGAATTAGCCATATATAACAAGTATCGTTCCTTCTATAATATCAATGATGATAATATTAGAATGTATTCAAAAGATTATTATACTGATCAAATATTTAATAAAGCTAATGGGGAAGTATATGGCAATAAAAATTATTATGCAGTGCTTAGAATACCAGAAGAACTATTCAATGTTAAAAATGTCATTTATGAACCAATATATATGACTAATCCAAATGATTTTAACTGGTACTATGCGAGTGATAACTGGATAAAAGTATCAGAATTAAAAATAAAAGAATATGTTACTTCAATTGGTGGTACTTATAAAAGTGATAATAGTAAATGCTTATAAAAGAGAGTTAAATTATTAACTCTCTTTAAAATTAATCATTTTATCGATAATATAATTTGGACGATTTCTAACTTCATCATATATTCTACTTATATAAAGAGATAACAGCCAGATAGCTAGAAGAATAATATTAGTATTAAAACTACATAAACATATAATTAAAAACATTAGATAATATTTAGGAATGATGAAGATTAATGCTAGTGATATAATGCTTACTAGTAAGAATAGCATACTTAGAGTAAAGATAAAGTTTAATGGTTTATATGAAAAACCAATAATACCATCAGATGATAATTTTATCATCTTTTTTAAAGTATATTTAGTTTCTCCAGCAACTCTTTTATCTCTTTCATATAACAATTCAATTTGTTTAAATCCAACAAAACTATATAATCCTCTTAGAAATTTGTTGTGTTCTGGTAGTGAGTTGATAACATCAATTACTTTTCTATCAACTAGTCTAAAATCACCAGTATCTTTTGGAATATTTACTGAAGATAAATGATTTAAAATCTTATAGTACATTTTGGCAGTAAATAGTTTAAAGAAAGATTCCCCTTTACGTAGTTTACGTTTACCATAGATAACTTCATAACCTTTTTCCCATAATTTTATCATTTGGGGAATTACTTTTGGTGGATCTTGTAAATCAGCATCAATGATGACAATTGCATCACCAGATACTTTTTTTAAACCGGCACTAACAGCTGCTTGATGTCCGAAATTACGTGATAGCGAAATAACTTTAATTTGTTTATCTTTTTTGGCAATTTTTTCAAGTAGTGGTAATGTTTTATCCTGAGAGCCATCATTAATAAAAATGATTTCATAATCATATTTTTTAAGTTTATCTAATACTTTTTTTAATTCTTGGTAACATGTATCAACCATTTCTTCTTCATAGTACATTGGTACTACGACAGATATTTTTTTCATAATTCACCCTCTGACTAAGCATATTGCTTTTTATTACTCTAATTATACCAAAAAACATTTCGTAAAGTAAATATATTATATTAAAAAAATGAGTAATGTGTTATAATTGTGATAGATATGTGTGAGGTAATTATGGAAGCAATAAGTAATTTTTTTGATATTTTAATAAAAGCTTTTGCAAGTGTATTTCCTTTTTTTAAAGGATTTTATAATATATTAGGGACTATTCTTAGCGTTATTGTTATTCATAAAGCATTTTATTTCGTTCTTGGTATGTTTTTTACAAGAAAATTTAAACCAGCTAAAAAGCAGCATAAATATGGGATTGTTATTGCTGCTAGAAATGAAAAGTATGTTATAGGTAATTTACTCGATAGTATTAATAAACAAGATTATCCGCAAAAACTATTAACAATTTTTGTTGTTGCTGATAATTGTACCGATAATACAGCTGAAATTGCTAGAAGTAAGGGAGCAATATGCTATGAAAGAAATGATCCAGATCATAGAACAAAAGGATATGCTTTACAGTACTTGTTTGAACGAATTGAGGAAGATTATGGAAGGGATTCATTTGAGGGATATTTTGTTTTCGATGCGGATAATTTGTTAAGAAAAAATTATATTAGTAAAATGAATGATGCTTTTGATAGTGGTTCTAAAATAATAACTTCATATAGAAATACGAAGAATTTTGACGAAAACTGGATTGCTTCAACATATGCTTTGCATTGGATTAGATCGATTAGAACTAATCACAGGGCTAGGAGTGTTTTACATTTGGCTACGAATATTCAAGGTACGGGTTTTCTATTTGCTAATGAAATTGTTAAAAATGGATGGCATTATACTTCATTAACTGAAGATAGAGCGCTTACAGCTGATGCAGTAGCCCAAGGGTATGAAATTACTTATCAAGATGAAGCAGAATTTTTTGATGAACAACCAGTTAGTTTGAAGGTAGCACTTCGTCAAAGATTGCGCTGGTCAAAGGGACATCTACAGGCATTTGTAGAATCTGGTCCATATTTATTTATTAATATATTTATGGGTAAAAGATACATTAGAACTAATTGGAATGGTAATAAACTAAATAGAAAGAAAGATTCTTTGATTGAGTCGATAAGACATCGCTTTGCTTCGTTTGATACTTTGGTGCAATTGACACCAATATCATTTATTAATCTATGTCGTTGGTTACTGGTAATGGTACTTATTTATAGTTCTTTGGCATATGTTAATGGAATTAATGATGTATCAATATTTTCAGGAGGTAGTTGGTTAGCTAAGATACTTCGTAAAATTTTTGATGTGAGGGTAAATATTGCACCAGGAACTAAGGCGTTATTTATTTCAATGCTTTTAACTATTTGGTTTAGGATACTTTATCGTATAGCTAATTATTTTATTAATATGTGGTTAGCGGTATACTTATTTATTATCGAAGATGCTAGAATTAAGAAAATGAGTTTTTGGAAAAAATTACTATATATCTTTACTTGGCCAACTTTTGATATTATAGGAAGATATACAACATATATAGCACTATTTAAGAAAGTAGAGTGGAAACCGATTCCTCATGAGAGTAAGATCACCATTGATGATTTAGGAGGCGTCGGTAAATGAGAGAATATTTAAAACAATTTTATACAGAAGGATTTGCGACTATCTTTTATACAAGACCAGTTAATTATTTAAATAAGAAAATAAAAAATAAAAAAATAGCTAATTTTATAGCATTATTGATTAAAATTTTATATACAGTGCTTGTATTGACATTTGCTGGTTATTATCTTTATGCAAAATTAAAATAATGGAGAATTAGTCTCCATTATTTTTCTTTAAATACTTGAAATAATTAAATTTGAGTGCTAAATCATTCTTTTTTGTGATATTACTAATGTAATAATTCTTGGTTTCTAATTGATCATATGAAATATTTTTGTTATTAGTTACTTCACCATTTTCAACATAGACATTACCATCATACCAAGAATAATCACTAAAGAAGACAATGCCGGTGTAACTACTGTCAAGAGCATCTTCACCAATATAGTTATTAGGGTTATATGTGATATCCCATAAGTTTAAAATGGTAGGTAGAATATTTAATTGGGAAGTTACTTTGTTAATGTTGTTCTTTTTCATTCCGTTACTCCAAATAAAGAACGGAGTCATATTAATTAAATTATTGCTTGTTTGTTTATATTTATCTAAAATTGTTTTATCTTCGACAGTATATAAATAGTGATCACTAAATGCTACAATTATAGTGTTATCGATTAGATTTTTTTCTTCCAAGTCTTGAAGTAATAATTCCATCATGTAATCGGTTTCTTTAGCTTGTCTACGAATACATTCTTCTTCGGTCATCGGTTCTCGTTCAATTACGACTTTTTCATTTTCTTCATTTTCAATTTCTTCTTCACTTGGTGCATGATCTTCATCATATAATAGTTTGCAAACACCTTTTTCATTACTAAAAGGTAAGTGACCGGAATAGGTAATAATATAGTCGACAAATTTTCCTTCTTCAGGGAATAATAATTTATTGAATTCTTCATTTAAAATTAATTCGCGATCTAATGTATAACTGCTATCTTTGTAATCAAACATATCTTTTAATCCATAATATTTATCATATCCCCAATTTTTATAATTTGCCGTTCTAGAATAATATTCACCACTATTCATATGAAAGGCATTGACTGAATAATCTAAGTTTTTAAATGTGTGTGCTAGTGAATATGGAAAATTATTCTTATTAAAAGTATAGGCATTTTGAGTGTATGATAGTGGAGTAATAAATCCAGTGTTGACAGCAAATTCAGAGTTAAATGTTGAACCACCACCATTATAATAAGAGAAGTGATTATTAAAGACAATTGAGTTATTTAACATATTGTGAATTATTGGAGTATCCTCTTTAGTAATCAACCAATTATCTAGACCTTCAAATTGGACAATTATCAGGTTTTTATCTTTAAATATACCAGTATAATTATTTCTATTATTTTTTGCTTCGGAAAAGGCTAAATTCAAAAATTCAATATCTTCACTGTTTTCTTCTTGCTCAGATTTTAAAAATGTAATGTAAAAATTTCTAATAGTATATTCATAAAAACCGCTGACTTTTAAACTTTTATTATTATCGTTAAATGAATTGTAGATGTTTCGGGGATTTTTCCATGATGACCAAGTAAGGGTACTGTTAGCTTTTCCTAAAGTTGCGGGTGCAATCATGTGAATAAGGAGGAAAAGAACAATTGAATATGTTAGTAAATCCTTATTAGTTTTTTTATTATTAGGTATATGTTTATGGGCAATTATAAATAGAATACATATAACTAAAAAGACAATATAAACTATTGGGTTACAATTCTTTAAGGTATCAAAAATATATGGTGCTCCTTCGGAAGCAGACTCTAAAAGATTAAAATCAAAGAATGTTTTTGTCATTGAATAATAAACATTGTTTATTAAAAACATGATTGTAAAGAATAAACTACTTACTAGGTAGATATGTCTACCGATACTTTTTTTAAAACTTATTGTTAAACCAACAATCAAAACAATCCATGATATTGTAAATAGATTAGGAGCAAGCCTATATATTTTATAAAAGTGAATATCATTACCAAATAGTCTTGTTGCTAAATCTATGACAATAAATGGTAAAATTAAGACAAATATGTAGTAATATTCATGAAGAAAACTAATTACTTTTTTTGGAATTGTTTTAATATTATTAATGATATTATTATTTTTAAGGTTATGTAATAATTTCATTTTAACCACCATGTGTTAATTATACCATTAAAACCTTTGATAGTAAATAAAGTGTAGTGTATTTTGTAAAAATATGTTATAATATTGGTTGTAAAAAAGGTGTATGAAATGAAGGATTTAAAGGTTAAAAAAATTGTTAATAAATTTAGACAATTCAAAAATGATTATCCAATAATGGCACTTTATATTATTGGTAATTTTTTAAATGGAATTTTTCTTAGAGCGTTTACAACCGGTCATTTTCAAGTTAGATCAATATTTTTTGATTTAGCTTTTATCTTGATATTAACGGCATTATCTTTTCTTGTTAGTGATAAAGGTAGATATAAATATTATTTTTGGACAACATTTTTAATGGTGGCAATATGTACTGTTAATTCCTTGTATTATAATTACTATAATTCATTTGTATCATTTTCCTTATTAGCCACTTCAGTATTTGTTAAGGATGTTAGTGATGCAATCGTTGAAATGGTCGTTAGATTGTGCGATTTGACATATTTATGGATGTTTATAGCATTATGGGTTGCAAAGAAGAAATTAACGGAAACATTTAATGTTAATAAGAATAAATGTTTAAGAACAATAATGATATCATTTATAGCAATTGCTATTGGATGCGTGCTACCACCATATAATTCTTTCAGTAGATTGTATAAATTATGGAATAGAGTAATGGTAATGGATAGTTGGGGACCTTATGTTTATCAAATTGATGATTTAGTTCAAAGCTTAAAACCTACATTTAATAATATCTTTGGTTATGATAAAGCACTTAAAGATACGAATGATTATTACAAAGAAAATATTAAGACACCAAAGAAGAATACTTATACAGGGTTATTTGAAGGTAAGAATGTTATAGTTATTCATGCTGAAAGTTTGCAAACATTTACAATAGATAAAACATTTAATGATCAAGAAGTAACTCCTAATTTAAATAAACTGGTTAATTCAGGGCTATATTTTAATAATTTTTATGCCCAGGTAGGGGTAGGAACTAGTAGCGATAGTGAATTTACTTATTCAACTAGTTTATTACCATCTAACAATGGAACAGTTTTTGTAAATTATTATAATGATAGATTTATAACAATTCAAAATCTTCTTAAGAATAAAGGTTATTATACTTTTAGTATGCATGGTAATGTTGGCGACTTTTGGAATAGAGAAACAATGCATATGAATATGGGATATGACAAAATGTATTCAAAAAGTTCTTTTGTAATTGATGAAGAATATGGTTTAGGATTGTCAGATAAATCATTTTTTAGGCAAGTGGTACCAATGATAAAGGATATAAAGGAAAATGTTGGGACTCCTTATTATGGCACCTTAATTACTTTGACCAATCATACACCTTGGAAAGATGCGTATCAATATGATGAACTTGATTTGACAATTGATGTAAATATCGATGATGAAATTGTTAATCGTGAATATATCAATGATATGTTGATAGGTAGATACTTAAAATCTGTTCATTATATGGATCAAGCAATAGGTAATTTTATTAATGAAATGGATGAAAATGGCTTATTAGATAATACGATAATTGTAATTTATGGTGATCATGATGCTAGAATTCCTAAGAAGCAATTCGATTATATGTATAATTATGATCCAATTAGTGATAGAGTACTTGCGATTGAGGACGAGGGATATGTAGAATTTAATAATTATGATTACGAACTTAGTAAGAGCGTACCATTTATTATATGGTCAAAAGATTTTGATAAACCAGAAGTAATTAATACACCAATGGGAATGATTGATGTCTTGCCTACACTTGGTAATATGTTAGGTATCTATAATAAATATTCTCTAGGTAAAGACATTATGAGTATTAAAAAAGAAGATGGCATTGTTGTCTTTAAAGATGGTTCTTATATAACTGATAAAATATATTATAGTGCTAAAAATAATGAAGCATATACTATTTCTAGTGGTATCTTGGAAAATGATTATATTAGTAAAAGAAGCGAATATGCAGATAAGATAATTGAGGTATCAAATAATATTATTGTTTATGACTTAATTAGTAAGTTAGATTAAAAACAAGAAGTAAAAACTTCTTGTTTTTTAAAATAATGTTTAATGATAAAACAAATATTAAATATGTGGACAAAGTAATTAACAGTTTTTTGCAAACGATTGTTTGCAAAAAGTGTTGACAAACCCCAAAAAAAATTATATAATTATATTGTACTGATGTTAGAGGGAGGAAATTATGAGCAAAACAGTAGAAAAAGATAAAGCCTTGGAACAAGTATTAGCTGATATTGAAAAGCAATTTGGTAAAGGCGCAATAATGAAATTAGGGGAACAAAAAGATATGGAAGTAGATGTGATACCGAGTGGTTCTATTTCTTTGGATATAGCATTAGGGGTAGGAGGTTATCCCAAGGGAAGGATAATTGAAATATATGGACCTGAATCTTCCGGTAAGACAACATTTGCCTTGCATGCTATTGCCGAAGTGCAGAAGACTGGTGGTAGGGCTGCATTTATTGATGCCGAACATTCATTAGATCCAGTTTATGCTAGTAATTTAGGAGTAAATATCGATGAATTATTATTGAGCCAGCCAGATACTGGTGAACAGGCATTAGAAATATGTGATGCATTAGTTAAAAGTGAAGCGGTAAGTATTGTCGTTATCGATTCAGTAGCGGCTTTAGTACCACAAGCTGAAATTGATGGCGAAATGGGTGATAGTCATGTAGGACTTCAAGCTAGGTTGATGTCTCAAGCATTGCGAAAACTATCTGGTTCAATTAACAAAACAAATACAATTGTAATCTTTATTAATCAATTGCGTGAAAAAGTAGGGGTAATGTTTGGTAATCCTGAAACCACACCTGGTGGAAAAGCGCTTAAGTATTATTCATCTGTAAGACTAGATATTCGTAGGGGTGAACAAATTAAAAATGGTACTGATGTTATTGGAAATAGGACTAATATTAAAGTGGTTAAAAATAAGGTGGCACCTCCATTTAAAAGTGCTGTAGTTGATATTATGTATGGTGAAGGTGTTAGTCAAAGTGGAGAACTAATTGATTTAGCAGCCGATGCTAACATTATAGAAAAAAGTGGAGCATGGTATTCATATAAAGGTGAAAAATTGGCGCAGGGTAGAGAAAATGCTAAACTCTTAGTTAAGAGTAATGCTGATTTTAGAAAAGAACTTGAAGAACAAGTTCGTGAATATTATGGTATAAGTAAAAAGAAAAAAGATAAACAAAAAACTTCAGAATAATCTGAAGTTTTTATTTTAATAGTCCAAATCCAGTTACAACATATCTTCCACCTTGTCTTTTGGCAATAGCTGGAGGATTGTTATATAGGACACCATTAATTGCTAATGATGTTGAATGCCCACCATCAAGATTAGCGGCATTGTAAGCTCCGTATTTCATTAAGACATCGACAACATCTTGTAATGAGGCTCCATCAATATAATTTTCACCATCAATAACAAGGAATAAGATGACACCATCTTTTCTTTGGCCAATGGCTACTCTTGGAGATTTACCCCAAGGATCGCCAACAATTTCAAGCGGTTTACCATTGACAATAAGGAATGGGCCAAATTCAAGGCCATCCATCATACCAGCATCTAAGGCTTCAGATCCAGTTGAATCCGATAAAAGTAATAGTTTTCCTTCATTATTTAAACCAATAAGATTACCTCTGCGAGAATCCCAATCGCTAGCTGGCCAAACAATTTCACCATCATCAATAACATAGCCAAGTGGAATATCGGAGCCAATTCCTTCATCGTAAAAGCCACCACCATTGATACAAACTGAAGCGTTGTAACGATTGCACATTGCTGTAACTTGTTCACCATATCTACCAATATTAAAGTTTTTAGCTCTAATTAAGCTTACTTTTGTTGGATCATAAATGGCAACTAAGTATCCTTTCGAAATACCAACTTTGATATTAATAATTTTATAATCATTATTTCCTTCACTACGAGTTAATATTTCTTCATCATATTTGTCTTTGTAACTATCTTTAGGTGAAGTGTCAATAATAACATCATCAAGTTTTACTTTTTCTTTTATTTCAATAAAATAATTACTATTGACAATTTCATTGATTCTTTCTTCACTATAGAATATTTTAGCTAAATATTGGTGATCTTTGGTTTTCATCGCGGTATTGACATAAAAATCTCTAATACCATCCCAAGGACCATACATCATAACAAATCCACCAATTGCTAAAAGATCTAAAATAATGAATAGAATAGTTAATTTATTAATTTTATTTTTTTTCTTATGACTTCTTTTTCTCATATTTTACTCCATTTCAAATGGACTATCATTAGTACCATTTCCTTTTGTTAATAACTTTTTATCAATTGCAATGGTTGGAACGACATTAGTACTTGTACCAATTTGTTTGGGATATATTTTTTTATCTTTAGTTATCGTATAGACCATACTTCCTTTTTCAGCAGAGCCAGTCATTGTAAAATAATTTGATAATTCTGGATTTAAGAATATATTTCCAACGCTCATCAAGGCTACTTTAGTATCAACTTCATTTTTAAGAGCTAGGGTATAATCATAATTAGAGTTGCTATTATAATAACCATTTGACCATTTATTTTCACTTATTTTATCTTTATATGATAAGCTATTTAAATAGTCATGATTTAGGTAATAAGCAATGCTTCCGGAAATGGTATCGTTATGATATGAACTACCATTTGAATAACGATATGTTAGGTTACTACCATTTACTTTTAAGTAATCATTTAGCATCAATCTTACTTTTTCATCATTTACTTCATAAATACGCCAAATATCATTTCCCAATTTAACGTAGCTACCAAATAAATCTTGCTCTTTTTGAATGGTATATGGGTTATCTTTTGTACCATTACCGGATACATAATCAATATTAGCTTTGATAGTAATTACTGGTCTAATTCCTAAAATATCATTACCTGTTCCCATTTTGCCGTTACCATTATCATCAATATACCAAGGCTTACTTTCTTTAGTTGTATTATTTAAGTAGAAGTATTCATCGTTTGCTAAATAGCTTTCTTTAGAACCAACATTTAAGTAGTCGACAACTGATAATAGCGAGAAGTAATTATCATTATTATTCTCTTTACAAGGATTATTTGATAACTCATCAATTTTATCATTACATGCAATAGTATTTTGCAAATAATCTTTATTTAGCGCTTTTTCTAAAATTCCTGAGTAATCCTTATCACTTTTGTTAAGCCAATTAAATATTTGCGATTCATTATATGATTCGGCTTTGCCATAGGCAAGTGATGTTAGGGCTTTATCACTAATGGCAGTAATAGAATTGTCATCATTTAATTTAATAATTCGCCATATGATATTTGAATATAGTAAATAATTATTTTCTTCTTTTCCAGTAAAATAATTTTGCCCATTTACTGATTTAAAATTTTCATTTTCATTGTTGTTTTCTTTTAATACTTTAGCAAGTGAATTTTTTTCTTCAATTTCATCTTTACGGTTTTCTAAGTATAATTTTAAAAATCTTGTACCATAAAATACACAGCACGATAAGATAAATAAAAAACTTATAAAACAAAATATTTTTTGAAAACTTAGTTTTTTCATTTTAACTACCACCTTTACTTTTTAATTATATCAAATTTGATAATTTTAGACAATATTATTGTTATATTTTTAATTTTATAGTATAATTTACTAGAGGTGTGTAAAATGCAATGGTATCAATATGCTTTTATAATCGTAGTATTTTTAATAATTGCTTTTGCAATCGCGAAAAGTAATAAAAAGGATTTAGCTCTTGAATTCAATAAGTTAGTAGAGTTATTAGGCGGAAAAGATAATATATTAGATACAGAAATCGAATTATCGAGATTTAAAGTTACTTTAAAAGATATTACGAAAGCAAATAAAGAAGGAATTATTAAATTAGGAGCTCAGGGAGTAGTAGAAATCGATGATCAATTAAAGATTATTTTTGGGCCTGATGCCAAACAATTAAAAAAGTATATTCGTGAATTAAAATAGTTTGTCTAAACTATTTTTTTTGACATTTTTTTTATTTACTACAAAAATCGACAAATTTCGACATGCTAATATACTACAATGTAATTGGTGATGTTATGAAAGAAATAATCATTGACGTGATCTTGATTATATTTCCTATTTTAATGTATTTAGTATTTAGCTGTTATAATGTTTTAAATAAGCAAAAAATGTTAAAAGTAGTTTTTATTATAACTATTTTTACATCATTATATACAAGTTTTATTTATGATTTTGGGAATACTAAGTTGTTGCTATTTTGTAATATACCAGTATTACTTTGTTATTTTAAAAAGGAATGCTATTTGGCAGTAACCTTGTCGATTATCGTAGTTTTGGTAAGTTATTTTAGCTATGATGTTAATATATATGTTATGGTGTTAAAACATTTAAGTTATTTTATTACTTATATATTGTTATATAAACGAAAAGAATTTAACTATTTATTTTTAAAACTTACAGCTATAATTCAGGGATTATTCATTTCTTTTGAATATTTTATGGTTACTGATCAAGGAATGGATAAAATAGTTGATTTATTACTATATGTTTTAGTAATATATACATTAACTTTCTTTAGTTTATATTTGTTAAAGTTAGGTAATAACATTAGTTCATTATATGGAATGGTGAACGAAATAAATAAAGATACTAGGATTAAGGATTCATTATTTAAGCTTACTCATGAAATCAAAAATCCCATTGCTGTTTGTAAGGGATATCTTGATATGATTGATTTAAATAATTATGAAAAGAGTGAGAAATATATCGGCATTATTAAATCAGAAATTGATCGTAGTTTAAATGTTATGGCTGATTTTGTTGAATATAGTAAAATAAAAATAAAAAAAGAAGAGTTTGATGTGACATTACTTTTAGATGAAGTGTATGAAGCATTTTTGCTACTTATGAATGATAAACATATTAAATTTAATTATCATCATACTTTGGAAGAAATATATTTATGGGGAGATTATGATAGGTTGAAGCAGGTATTTGTCAATGTTCTTAAAAATAGTGTCGAATCAATTGATAATAATGGTATAATAGAAATGAATATTGCATTAGGAAATAATGAGATAAAGATAACAATTAGTGATAATGGTATCGGTATGACAAAGGAAGAAATAAAAGATATTAAGGAAATGTTTTATACAACTAAGAAAAATGGTACTGGGTTAGGCGTAGCATTATCTAATGAAATTGTCTTAGCTCATAACGGAAAAATGGAATATGAAAGTATAAAAAATGTAGGAACTAAATGTATTATTACATTACCAATATAAGGAGTGGGAATGAAAGATATATTTTTAGAGAGATATCCTAAAATTGATTTACATGGATATGATAGAGATAGTGCTAGGTTAGCAGTAAATGATTTTATTTTAGAAAATGTGATTTTAAAAAATGAAATAATTTTAATTATTCATGGAAAAGGAATGGGAATAGTCAAAAATGAGGTACATGCTACTTTAGCACATAATAAAAAAGTAGTAGAATATAAAACTGATAATTTTAATGATGGTTGTACAATTGTAAAATTAGATATAAATTAGATAACTAGTGTCAGCTTTTATTCTAAAGTGTATTGATTTCTTAGTTAAAATGTTGTTTAATGTATTTAATAAGTATGGAGGTAGTTATGGATAAATATTTAACTAAAGCATTGAAATTAGAAAGAAAGAGGCAAGAAGAAAATATTGAATTAATTGCATCAGAAAATTATGTTTCAAATGATGTTTTAAAATTACAGGGAAGTATTCTTACTAACAAGTATGCTGAAGGATATTCTGGTAAAAGATATTATGGTGGATGTGAATACATCGATATGTTTGAAACAAAGGCAATTGAATACTTGAAAGAAATATTTGGTTGTAAATATGCTAATGTCCAACCACATAGTGGTTCTAGTGCTAATATGGCGGTATATCGAGCACTGCTTACTCATGGTGATAAGGTAATGGGAATGAATCTTAATCATGGAGGGCATTTGACACATGGCTATAAACTAAATTTTAGTGGAGTCGATTATGAGATAATTAGCTATGATTTAGATCCTAAAACGGAAATGATTAATTATGATGAAATAAAAAAGATTGCATTAAAAGAAAAACCTAAAATGATTATTGCGGGAGCATCAGCTTATTCAAGGACGATTGATTTTAAGAAATTTAGAGAAATTTGTGATTTGGTTGGAGCATATTTATTTGTCGATATGGCCCATATTGCTGGATTAGTTGCTGCAGGATTACACCCATCACCAGTTCCTTATGCTGATGTTGTCACTTCAACAACCCATAAAACACTTCGTGGCCCTAGGGGTGGTATAATTCTTACTAATGACGAAGAAATTGCTAAGAAAATAGATAAAGTGGTATTCCCTGGAATTCAGGGAGGACCTTTAATGCATGTTATTGGGGCAAAAGCGGAATGTTTTTATGAGGCTTTACAACCTGAATTTAAAGAATATCAAAAACAAGTGGTTAAAAATATTAAGGCTATGTGTGATGAATTTATCAAGATGGGATATAAAGTAGTTAGTGGAGGAACTGATAATCATTTAATTCTATTAGATGTAAAAACAAGTGCTAATATTACTGGAAGAGATGCTGAAAAATTACTTGATCGGATTCATATTACAGTCAATAAAAATACTATTCCTAATGAAACTGAAAAAGCAATGATTGCTAGTGGAATAAGAATTGGTTCACCGGCAATGACAACGCGTGGATTCAAAGAGAAAGAGTTTAGAGAAGTAGCTAGAATTATCGACAAAGCCTTTAAAAATAGAGATAATGAAAAAAAATTAGTTGAATTAACTCAAAAAGTTATTGAGTTAACTAGTAAATATCCACTTTGGTATAAATAATAAAAAAATATCCTTAGAATAAAGTATAAGGATATTTTTTTGGTAATTCAATTTCAAAGTGTAGTAATTCTTTAGTTGTTGGATGATAGAAAGTTAATTCTTTAGCAATCAATGCTAAGTCTGTTTTATTATCATTAATATAATTTTTGTTATAACGATGATCTCCATATAAAGGATAATTTCTACTTGAAAACTGTACTCTTATTTGATGATGGCGACCGGTAAGTAAATTAATTTTTAATAGTGATAAATTATTTATTGTTTTAATGGTTGTATATTCTAAAATAGCTTCTTTTCCTTTATTTTTGTCTGTTACATAGGAAGTGTTTGTTTTCTCATCTTTGTGGAGATAATCTTTTAGAGTATCATTATTTTTGGTTATACCTTCAACAACTGCATAATAGGTTTTTTGAAATTGTTTATTATTGATTTGCTTGGTTAATCTTTCAGCAGCTTTACTAGTTTTAGCAAAGACGACGATGCCTTCTGTAGGCCTATCTAGTCTATGAACTAAGCCTAAATAAACATTGCCAGGTTTTTGATATTTATCTTTGATATATTCTTTCATTAAGTTTAATAAGTCTTTGTCATTAGAACTATCTTGGCAAGTGGGAATGTTTGCGGGTTTAATGACTACAAGAAGATGATTGTCTTCGTATAAGATTTTAATGTCTTGATACTTTACCATAAATACCACAAGGAAGCGTCAAATTGTTTTCGGTTACTGGTAAACCAATTTCACCAGTTTCGATGTGACTATTTGGAAATGTTAATGAAAGAATATTATTTAATGATGTTGGTGATAATCCGGTTGTATATGAATTTATTAATAGGAAGGAATAATCTTTATCTAATAATTTTTTGGATTTATCAAGTAACTCTTGAAGATTATCTTCAAGACGCCATACTTCTTTGTTGGGGCCTCTGCCATAACTAGGAGGATCCATAATAATCGCATGATATGTTCTACCTCTTCTAATTTCGCGATCTAAGAATTTTAAGACATCTTCGCAAATAAAACGGATAGTGTTATTTTCTAAACGAGAAAGATGCATATTTTCTTTAGCCCAATCAATCATTCCTTTGGCGGCATCGACATGGACAACTTCTTTAGCACCGGCTGATGAAGCGGCCATTGTAGCACAACCTGTATAAGCAAATAAATTTAATACTCTAAAGTCCTCAATTGAAGAACTTTTAATTTTGTCAATGATGTAATCCCAATTAGTAGCTTGTTCTGGAAAAATGCCAGTATGTTTAAAATTTGTGGGACTAACTTTAAAAGTTAAATTGCGATAATTTACAGTCCAGTATTCCGGTATTTTTTTCTTAAATTCCCAGTATCCACCACCTTCATTTGAACGATGATAATAACCATCCCAAGTTTTCCATAATGGGTTATTTGATTTTGCCCAGACAATACTGGGGTCTGGTCTATTTAAAATAATAGTTCCCCAACGCTCTAATTTTTCCTTATTTCCAGTAGCAAGACACTCATAGTCTTGCCATTTATTACTAATATTCATACGATCACTCCGTTAAATTTATTTTATCTTAAAAGATATGTTTTGTCTAGTCTTATAAATTTAATAATTATAATTGAAATTAGATATGATAAATGTTATAATTTTATTAGCGATTGGAGGCTATTATGAATAAAAAAGGATTTACGTTAGTGGAATTGTTAGCGACATTAGTAATATTAGGAATAGTAATGGGAATTGTGCTAATTTCGACAACTGGTGGATTCGATAAAGCAAAGAATAGCACTGAAGATGTTTTTGTTAAAACACTCGAAGATGCTTTAGATATTTATTTAGATAGTGATGCTAGAAATTTAAGTTTTAATACAATGTGTTCAAGCACTATCAATAAAACACATAAAACGGGAGTGAAAGTATATAAAAGTACTAGTAATGTAACATTTAATGATGTCATTAATTCTAGTTTTAAACCGATTACAATGGGTGATATGCATAACCCTGCAAATAAGGGAAAAGATAACTATAATTGTAGTACTGATGGTACTTTAAATATCTATCGTGATGAAGATTATATATATTATTATAAAATAGAAAAAAGTACTTTTGGTTGCTTGAATAAGGCAGGAACAATTACTAATTTACCTAGTGGATTTAATTGTTAAGATTTACAGAAGGGGTGGATATATGATAGCGGTATTTACAATAATTGTTTTTATAATTGATATTATTAGTAAGATAATTATTACCAAATATATTGGCTTGGGTAAAAGTATCAAAGTTATTGACGATTTTATATACTTAACCTATGTAAGAAATACAGGCGCTGCTTGGAGTATGCTTGATAATAGTAGGTATTTTGTTTTAATTATTTCAGCTATCATTATTGTTGGTTTAATTATGTATATATATAAGAATAAGCCTAATAATAAAATTGAAAAATTAGCTTATGGTTTTATTCTTGGCGGAGCATTAGGTAATTTTATAAATAGATGTATAAGTGGTTATGTTACTGATTTTATCGATATAAAAATATTTGCTTTTGATTATCCAATATTTAATTTAGCAGATGTTTTTATTGTCATAGGAGTTATCATCTTTGGGGTGTACACTTGGAGGTATAGTGATGGAAATAAAAGTAAGCGAAAATAGTAATCTTAGATTAGATAAATTTTTAATGAATAATACTGATTATACTAGAAGTAAAATTCAAAAAATGATTGATGAAGGTTATATTTTAGTTAATGATAATGAAGTAAAAGCTAGTTATAATGTTAAAGAAAACGATATTATTACTATTTCTCAATATGAAGAGATGAGTGATATTGTTCCTGAGGATATTCCATTAGATATTGTCTATGAAGATGATTATTTATTAGTAGTTAATAAGCCTAGTGGTATGGTTGTTCATCCAGCTCCTGGTAATTATACGGGTACTTTAGTTAATGCCTTGATGTATCATTGCAAACAGTTATCAAATGTTAACGGTAGTATTCGTCCGGGGATTGTTCATCGAATTGATGCGGATACTTCTGGATTGTTACTAGTGGCTAAAAATGATATGGTACATAATGATTTAGCTAAACAAATTAGTGAAAAAAGTGTCGTTAGAAAATATGTTGCTTTGGTACAGGGGATCATTTATGAAGATTGTGCAACAATCGATGCACCAATTGGAAGAGATATTCACGATCGGAAGAAAATGTGTGTAACAGGCGAAAATTCAAAGGAAGCTGTTACGCATATTAAAGTATTGGAAAGATATAAATCAGCTACACTTATTGAGTGCGTTTTAGAAACAGGAAGAACACATCAAATAAGAGTACATATGAATTATATTAACCATCCGGTAGTTAATGATCCGGTATATGGATATAATCGTATGGATGATAAGGAATTTGGACAAATGTTACATGCTAAAGAAATTGGTTTTGTGCATCCAGTAAGTCATGAATTTATGGATTTTACTGCCTTACCACCAAAAAGGTTTAATGAAATACTTGAAATATATAAGAATATGTAGGTGATGATATGAATGAAATTAGAATTGATGATAAAGAAGTAATCGTGATGAATCTAGTTCATTATTTTGTAACTGAGAAGAATTATAATCCTGTCGTTGTACATGGTATTAATGATGAGATTTGGCTAGAGAATATGGATTCTGATTACCGAATTGTAAGAATTGTGTCTAGATATATTCATAATGATGAACAATTAGGATTTAATCGCTTTAGATCAAAACAAATTACTAGAAAATTACAATTTAAAACATTATCTTTTAAAATGCCTGTATTAAGCATTTATGTCAATTTAGGCGAGAATGTTAAGACTTTGAATAATGATGATCATGGAAATTTGTCGTTGTTAATTAGTAATATGAAAGATTTTAAAAATAATTTAGCTTTGTTAGAAGTATTTCCTGATATTGCTGAGAAAACTTATCATGATGAAAAAGGGATTGAACTATTATTTAAAATTACTGAGGATATTAATCAAACAAATGAAAAGAAAAATAAAAAAATGGAAAGAATCTTTTCAGCTAAGAAGCCAATTGCAACTTATGTTTTGATGGTGTTATGTTTGATTATGTTTATCATATCAGGATTTGGTTATAATAGTTCGGTATTAATTTATTTTGGCGCTAACTATGGGCCGTTAGTAAAAAATGGGGAAATATATCGTTTGATAGCTTGCATGTTCTTACATGCGGGAATTATCCATTTTGGACTTAATATGTATTCATTATTTATTGTTGGTCCAAGAGTTGAGGATTTTTTTGGGAAGAAAAAGTTCTTACTAATTTATTTTCTTAGTGGCATAAGCGCTAGCTTATTATCAATCGGATTAAATAATAATGTGGCTGCAGTAGGCGCTAGCGGAGCAATTTTTGGCTTATTTGGAGCATTAATTTATTTTGGTTATACTTATCGTGGATATATCGGGGCAATGATTAGGAGTCAAATTGTTCCAATTGTTATTTATAATCTATTTATAGGCTTTTTTATTCCAGGAATTGATATGGGAGGACATATTGGTGGCCTTATTGGTGGATTACTCAGTGCCAAAATGTTAGGAACTATTGAGAATAAAAAGTATTCTGCTAATGATATTTGTTTGTTTTTAATCTATTTTGGTTTCTTGATTTATTTAGCAATTTTTAGATAGCTTTAGCTATCTTTTTTTCTACTTTTTTTTCGTTGACAGATTGAGTGTAAAATGGTATAATTTTTATAGTATGGTATAGTAGCTAAAATAGAGGTGAAACAATGAAGAAATTATTAGATAGTAAATTTTTGTTTATATTGGCATTAAGTGTTATTGTCCTTATCGTTCTTGGAGTGGGGGCATTTTATTTGTTTGACGATTCTGATGCTGTATTTGTTAAGGATGGTTATATTTTAAACCCTCTTAGTGCTAAGAATGAAAAGTATTTATTTAATAGAGATACGACATATAAAGAAAATTTATCTTCGATGATTGTCTTTAATGATACTGATGATAAAGAAGTTAGTGTATTTAAAGATAGCTTTCTTCATTATATGGATGGTTCAATGTCATTTCTTAAAAATGGCGCAATTTTGGATTTAGGCTCTATTGGTGAAGGTGATGCTGTTAAGTTTTATAATATTACTAGCAAGTCAATAATTGCTAAAAGAGGGAATGGTTATGTTATTGAAACGGCTAATAATGATATCGATTTAGATAATTTTATTGGTAGAATTAGTGATAATAAATATATTGTGGCTGGAGATTTAAAGGCTAAGATTCCTGGCAATGAGAAAGATATTGCTGGTAATTACTTTGAAGTTGTTTATAACGATGAAGGCGTTGTGACAATTGAAAATAGTGAAGTTAAATATCAAGTGGCGGCTGAAGGAACATATATATATGCCGGCGATATCATTATTGATTTTGGTAACAAGAAGATAGCTAAAGGTAATGATGATATTATGTCGGTTACCGCTATTACAATTAATGGTGATGAAAACATTGAAATAATTCCAAGAGCAGAAGCAAAAGAAGATGATGGCAACAATGGTGGCGAAGGAAACACTAATGGCGGTGCTGGTCAGGGAACAGATGGTAACGGAAATGGTACTGGTACTGGAGCCACTGATGTTAAAGAAGATATTAAATATGAAGAATTAACTGTATCTTTGACTGAAACTGAAATTCATAGTACACGCATATCAGTTACTACTAAAACGATCAATAAGAGAGAAGATGATTCACTAATTCTTAAAGTAACTGATTTAGATAGCGGTAAAACAGTCAATGAACCATATAAAATAACCGATGATAAAGCAATTAATGTAACGGGATTAGCTGCAGATACTAGATATTTATTTACTGTTGTCAATGAACGCGATGGCAGTAAGTATGCTCAAAAAATGCTAAAGACAAGTGAATTTGGAGTAAAACTTGAACAAACTTATGTTATGGCTAATGAACTTGGCTATAAGGTCACTGTTAGTGATGAAAGTGAAATTGATGATGTCGATGTAACACTACTTAGATTTAATGAATCAACTGGAAAATATGATGATCCAGTTGAAACATTTCATTTAAGTGAATTAGGGGATACAATCAAGGGAGAACATATGTTGCCAGCGTTTACTGGACTTGATAGTAATACAATATATACAGTCGCATTAGATGGTTTTATTATCGATTCAATTAATAGAGAAAATATATATAACATTACTAATACAGCTTTAACATTAAAAGAAACACCTAGTGTTGATGTTGGTCGTGAAATAAATGACGATCGATTTAAACTTTTCGTAGAAAATATTCGTGATAAGGATAGTGCAATTGTAAACTATACATATTATGTCTTTGATAATGCTGAAGGAGTAGATACATCTGAATTTGTTTTTGATCCAGCAAAGAAAATGTTTAGTATTGAAAAGACAACAGCAGAACCATTAGAATTACAAGTTGGTAAAGATGGTATTGTTGCTAATCATGACTATTTATATATGGTTTCAGTATTATATCATGATAATGAAAAATATGTAGAAAAAGTAAGCGAAGGAAGAATTGACTATAAGGTAACTGATGAACCTTTTGTAACAATTCAAAAGGATGAAGAAAACATTAGTTATGATACAATTTCTGCAATGATAACGATTACTGATAATAGTTGCGTGTTAGCAATGAAAGATCGTGAGTGTTTTGGTGATTATGAGGATTATCCAATTACTATTGATGTTAGAGAAAGTGATGGTTATGGTAGTTTAATAAAAGTAGATGGTTATCCAGCCAATATTGATGATTTTACAGTTACAGGAAATACATTAAGAAAGAAATTGACCGTTACTGGACTTAAACAAGGAACACCATATATCATTACAGTTAAAGCTAGAAGAAGAGGCGAAGATGATAGTAAAGAAATTAAGCATGGCTCTGTATATCAAAATGAAATTACCACTTTGTGGTTACCAACTTTAAATGCTGTTTGGAGTGATTTAGAAAGTAACACTGAAAATCCAATTAATGGTGGCTTTAAATTAAAGGTAAATACAACTGAACTAACGATATCAGAGGAAGCAACAATTAATCTTATAGATAAAGTCGTATTTAGATTATATGATGGTCCTTATTCAAAAGTTATTCAGCAAACATTATTGGCAAGTTCAGAAATGTTTGCCGCTTCAGATGAACTAGATATTAAAAGTAAATTTTTTGAAAATAGTATTGATGTAACTGAAGAATTATTTGGTATCAATGGGGTTGACGAATTAAGGACACTTACGAAGGAAAAAACAGAAAAAGAAGATAATAAACTTAGCGCTTATTATACGGTAGAAGCTGAAGTATATTATAAAAATGGAACTAAAGCAACTGTTGAATCGCCACATTCATTTAAGATAGCAGCATATTTAACGAGTGATGTTGGAGCACCACAAATTACACTTGAAAAAATACATAAGGTACAAGGTGATAATTTCAGTAGTGCACTTACTAGCGGAGAAAATGGGGCGGTTGTCGGTTATACCGTAAATATCAATATTGATAAGAGCGAATACGAAAGAGCTGGAATGACGATTACGGGTGCTCGCGTAAAAGTATCAGACGATACACATCCAGTAATTACTTTCTATAAAGACGATCATGAGACACCTACGGAGGCAATTGATGTATCAGCTGAAGACTTAGGTAATATTGAGAAATCGCCAAAAATATATTTAGCTAATGGTATCGAGAATGGTTCTGAGAGTGTCAATATGACTAGAGGTAAAAAGTATTATGTAGTAGTTGAAATCAATTATGATACTCCGGATCATGCACATGAAAAGCAAGTTTCAGATAAAATCATCGCGTTTGATAAAAAAGAATCGCCCAAAATAAATAGATTATATATTGCTGAAACAACAAAAACAGGAGCAATAACTTATAAATATAAGATAACGGATGTTGATAATGCATGGCATATCGATGGTAATGAATATAATATTCACTATCAAATAGGTGAAGGCATTATCCAATCGGTAGCAATTGTTAAAAATGGTGAAGATGATAATTCTTTCACAATTTCAGGATTAGCTAACAAAACACTTTATACTTTGAGTTACAATCGTGATAATTACGATACTGGTAATAGTGAAAATGATACTGAAAAAGTGACAATTGGTGCCAAAAATAGATTATATGATGGCTATTATAATGCCGAAGAAGCACAATATAATTTTAAATATCGTGTTATAAGTGATCCACTACATGACAATAAGGTTGTCGTTGAGGTTTTGGCAAGTGATGATATTATCGACAAGATGCTTATTTACAAAGTTAAATTTGCTGATCAAAAGGGTAATACTTATGAAGTTCCTGATACAGTATGGAATTTATCAAAATGTGTATGGGCAACAGCTGATGATAAGAATAGATGTTTTGAAGTGCCTTATACAGAACTTACTAGAATTAATCCAAGTAAGGGAATGACATCTAGTATGAAATCTGAAGGCGATGAGAAAAACTATATTACTGTTTCAATTGAATCAATATACGATAATGGTTTAACTGGTTATGATTATGTTGATAAAGTTGGTGAGAATAAAGAATATCCATATATGATTATGCAAAATGATAGCACAGAAGAAAAGATAGGTAATTATATCGTTGTTAATAATAGTACATTACAATCAGTTTCGGCTACTGGAAATAGAGATTTCCCATTAGCTTATCACTATTTTGAATTTAAGAGTGGTGGTATTAGCTATAAGAGTAGATATAGAATCGGAGATAATTTCCAGATTGCTGGATATGATTTAGATGAACGTGGTTACTACTTAGATGGATATGGATCTTTAAATCCAAAAATGATTTCTGTTAAAGATATGACAGGTGTCGATAATGTATTCTATTTCAGTAGTATAACGCCAATGATAAATATTGATAAACAAATCAGTTTAATTAATGGAGCGCGTGTTATGATGACATTAGCTGGAGCTGATGATTCAGACTTTTGCGCTGATAATAATAGTGATACATGTAATTTAACTGGTGATAAATACTTATATATTCAAGTGTTAGACGAAAATACATTAGATACTCAAAATGTTGGCAATACAATCAGTGAGCCATTAATACCAACCATAAGAATTCCTTTAAGAAGTGGTAACAATATTAATGGTCAGTATGTTCAGGATATCATTAATTTATTACATGACAGCAAGTATTCATATAAGGTATATGCTTATTTAAATGATGGTGGAGTAAAAAAATTAACACAAATATTTGATAAAATACTAAAGAATGAACCACAGACATATTCATTTAGGAGTAAAAAATTGTATGATAGTAAGGACATTAATAATAGTTTGCTAGCAAGCACTTCAGTTGTTTATCAGCCAATTGAAGATAGTGAAAACTACAATGCAAAAGAATTATTAACGACAATTAATTTAAATGCATATGATACTGAAGTTAATGTTCCATACACCTTTAATGTTTCATATGAATTTTGTAAGAATGCTGATTGCGAGGAGGAAGGCAGCAAATTATTTGATAAGGAAATTGAAACAACAACTAAAGTTATGTTAAGTAAACAAGATATTACGGCATATGATTTAGAATACAATAGGAAATACTATATGTATTTATATATGACATATAACTATTATGATAAAGAAAATGGTCAGGTAATACAAAAGACGGTTCCAGTTTATAGTAATGAAGTAGATGCTGAAGTAAATTCAATTTCAGCTTTGGCAAAGCCAACATTTACAATAGTTAGATCAGCCGATTATAAACCAAGTGAGGGTGGTTATGTTGTTGATATTACAGTTGGTATAAATGATAGGGACCGCGTATTAACTGAGGGTAAATATTATGTAAAACTAATCAAAGGTACAGTTGATGATGGTGAAATTGTTGGAAATCTATTACTTAAAGGGAACGATGGAATATATAGACAATCAGGTGCAACCGGTACATATGATGATATTCCATTTGATGCGACTGTAAGCAATCAACAAATTCGTATTGGAGGACTTGAAGCTAATACAAGTTATACGATTGTCATTTTTGGTAATGTTCACATGAAAAACAGTAGTTACGAAGAATATGATTTTGTCATCAGTAGTGGTAAAAATGGTAAAGGTGATATTGTTTGGACTGCAAACGATTATGGTATTGCTTTTGGTGCTGTTTCTTATCGTGCTATTCAAAAAGGATTTATTATCAGTTATGGAGCTGGTAGTAATATCGATCAGTTGCACATTAAAGCAATCGAAATTGATGTAAAAGAAAATGGTCGTGATTTTGATAATAAGATAGTTAATTTGGGTGAAGATAACAAATACCTTCAGATTGATAAAGCAGCCGGAAAATATCGTTTTATATATGAATATAGTGATGATAAAGAAAACTCATTACCACCAACATATTATACGGTAGCTACAAGATATAAAGTTATAAATCCAACGACTAGTGAAGAAGAATGGATTGGTAAAACTTGGGGTGAATACTATAAAGCACTTGAACAGAATGTTACTTACGATCCAAATGAAGTAATTAATGAAGATTAATAAATGGAGGATTTTATGAGGAGAAAATATGATATAAGGAATAAGAGAACGTTTGTAATAATTTTAATATTATCGATTGCGATTATCGGTATTTTCTCCTTGTTTATCTACAAGTATAAGCATACGGGGAAAATTGAATATAAAGTTAGTACCGGAAGTATCATTCAAGATAATAATAAAAATTATTTGGAAATGAATGAAGATGGTATTCTAAAAATAAGATGGAACGGTAATTATTATCTAATGTATCAAGATAAAAAGATCGGGTTAGGTAAAAAAGTTATCGTTTATGATAAACTTACTAAGGGAATAAAGTTATATGGTAAATTTTATGAAATAACCGAGACTGGTAAGATAGTTGATCATATAGATGAAGTCGAATTAAAGAATACTGCTAATACTAAATTTTATAAGTTAGATGATAGAGAATACTTACTTGTTGATAAAGAAATTACAAGTGGTGATAAAAGTATTAATGCGAGCGACTATTTACTAGTTGAATTAGATCGCATGGGAAATGCTAAATTATCTAATTATAAACTTAATTTAAAAACTATCAAACCAACAACATTATTTACTAGTAAGTATAGTTTTGATATTGCTAATGAGTTATTAAAATATAATGATTTAGAAATTGATTTAAAAAAGATTATTGGTTCAACTAATCAGTATAAAAAAGAAGAGGAAGAAAAAAAGAAAGATACTGAAGAAGATGGTAATAATGATCAAGCCATTAACAATCAAGTTACTGCAAATGGCGGTGGTAATGACACCAATGTTATTAATAATAACAATATAAATGGTCAGACGGTAACAATTGAAGAATTACTTCGCAATGTTAAGATGACATCGATTATTAGAGCTACTGAGAGTATGTCTGCAATTGATGTTTATTATGTGGTATATGATCCATATAATGAGTATCGATCTGTTTATGCTGTAATTCATAAAAATGGTGAAGAAGAAAATGTACCATTATCAAAAACGGATAATCACATAACCTTTGAAGGCTTGAAAGCCGATACTGATTATTTAATTGAATTCTTCTATACAACTATTGATAATGAAACAAAAGAAACCGTACGTACTGGTTTTGGTAAACTAGATATGCATACGTTGAAACCACAATATAAAATTCAAGTTTATAGTATTTCTGGTGTCAATAATGATTTGTGGTTTAAATTATATTTACAAGAAGATTATCCAATTACAAAAGCATATGTTACAGTAACTATTACGTGTGATGAATGTGATTATCAACCAATTAAGAAAACAATAGAAAATATTGATAATTATAATTCTGTCGTAAGAGATTTTGTTTCACTTAATGGTTATAGTTTTGGTGCTAATACCTTATTTAGACTTAGCGTCGATAGTGTTGATGGACCTGATGGTAATATTAAAATTGGAAGTTATGCTACTTTTAGATTAGGGAGGTAAAGATGAAAAAAGTAATCGATTTTTGTAAACAAAAATATAAAATATTAATCCCTATAATGGTGGTATTGGTGTTGCTTATTGTTGTTTATTTCTTATACCGCGAGTATCGTTATGATAATTATCGTGATAAGAAAGAGGCAGCAGTGTATCAATATTTTGTTGGAAATAAAATTGAATATACCGCAATTGTTACTTATAATTTAAAGAAGGTAATTGTGGATATTGAAGGAAAAAATGCCAAAATAAACTATGATTCAACACCCGTCTATTATCAAAATGAAGATACAATTATTTTTCCAGAAGAAATGACAATTGTTTTTCCACTTAAGGGTGGGGTATCATATCGAATAAACAAATATACAATTTATGGAATGAAAGATGAATTTCATCAATTAATTAGTGGAAGAATAAATGAAAAATACAATCATTTCTTCTTATACGATGGTAAGGGGTTATACTTTTTTACCGATGAAATAAAGCTTAAAATCAATGATGAAGATTTTATAACTTTATCTCCTAATTCATATGCACAAATTGTTGGTGAATATAGCCTAATATATTATGATAAGGAAAATGATAAATCGGAAGTAATTGATATATATGGTAAGAATGTCGTAGCTGAAAATGATAATGTAAAAGTTGATTTAACGGATGCTGCTTACTATATTTTTGGCAAGCGTTCTTTACTAAATCAACCAGGTAATTTAAATCCACTTTTAAATTGACAAATAAAAGATGGTAATGATATAATAAAATTTAGAATAGGTGTACTTTAAAGTAAAAAGGAGTGAAATAAATGGAAGCTATTTTATCTAACACAGCATTAGCAATTGGAATTATGATTGGACTAGGCTTTTTGGGCTTAGGAATTGGCGTAGGCATACTTGGAGGAAGAGTTGCTGAAGCCATTGGTAGAAATCCTGAGACTAAAAACGATGTAGTTCATTCAGTAATGACGATACTAATAGTAACGGCAGTGTTTTTACTATTCTTATTTGCTTTTTGTTTCTTATTATTATTCTTTAATCCACTTGTAACATATTAAGATGGTTATTATATTTGTTATTGTTTGTTTGATTGTTGCCTTTCTTGTTACAGTAATGTTCTTCATCCTTAAGAAAACGGTTGGAATCGTCAATGACCAAACAAAATCGTACTTTGTTAATAAATTACAGGGATATGACGATTTAATCCAAGATAAAGAAAATAAATTACTTGAAATTGAAAATCAAATTAAGGATAAAGAAAAAGGAATAAATGAAGAGGAAACAAGAATTAATGGTAAGCAAAATTATGCATTCGATAGCAATGTTATAGATTTGTTTAATGCTACAAAATATCAAGATCAAAATATATTTGAGTTAAATAAGAAAATTGATGAAAATTTTGTTGTTAATTATGAAGAATTAGTTAAAGATTTTTTGACATTATGTGATGATAATACCGATTATGAATTTTGTGTAAATTTAAGGGGAAAGTTTGATAGTGATGCAATATATCGACTTAAGAGCATGGTAAGTATGGATTATGAGAATGAACTTAAGTCAATGCTTAGTGAGAAAGAATATAAGGTATATGAGGCGTTTAAACTAGTAACAAGTGAGAATAATGTTGATAACTTTATCGATTATTTGGATCAGTTAGTTGATTTAAATAATCCTAAGGTACGAATATTGGTTGGTAATAAGAGTGAAAATTATGATCATCTAAATGAATGTATTGAAACTATTTTCAATGATAAAATATACAGGGGAATTAAAATTATATATAAGAATAAAGTATATGATTTTAGTCTTTCAGAAAGGAATGTATAGGTATGGATGATATTTGGACTAGCAATTTAAATGATACGATAGATAGTATTAAGAATAACGAAAATGTTTATAATACTGGTAGAGTTATCAAAGTTAATGATTATAATATCGAAGTAACAGGACTTAATGATGTCGCTTTTTATGAGGAAGTTAATGTTTCTGATAAAGCAAGTGGTTATGTATTTGGAATATATACTGATAGGGTAATAATTGCATTAGTTAAGATAAATGAAGAAATTAAACCTGGTGATATGGTATATGCCTTAAAGAAAGAATTTAAGTGTTTATTTAGTTTAGATTCGATTGGAAAAGTCATCGATGTTTTTGGCAATGATTTAATTGCTGGAAAGAAATTTGATAATTTGGTTGAATTAAGTGTTGAAAATAAACCAATTCCTTTAATGGATAGGGGATTAGTTAAGAGAGAAATGTTGACTGGAATAACCGGTATCGATTTGATATATCCAATTGGTAAAGGACAGAGACAGTTAATTATTGGTGATAAAAAAACTGGAAAAACCCAAATTTGTTTGGATACCATTGTCAACCAAAAAGATAAAAATGTTTTATGTATCTATGTAGCGATTGGTAAGACTAAAAAAGAAGTTAAGGATATATATTATGAGCTTACTAAAAGGGGAGCTGCTAGTTATACGATAATAATAGCATCATTTCATGATGAGCTTCCAACTCGTACATATTTAACTCCTTATGTAGCTTTATCGATTGCTGAATCGTTTATGCTTCAGACATATGATGTTTTAGTATGTTTAGATGATTTAAAGCGCCATGCTGATATATATAGACAAATAAGTTTAGCAAGTAAGAAAACACCAGGTAGAGATGCTTATCCATCTGATATTTTCTATACGCATAGTAGGCTTTTGGAGAAAGGTTGTCAGCATAAAAATGGTGGTTCAATTACGATTCTACCAATTGTTGAAACTAAAGCTGGTGATATAACTGACTATATTTCAACAAATATTATTTCTATTTGCGATGGACAAATAGTGCTTTCTGAGAAGAACTTTGCAAAAGGTGAAAAGCCAGCTATTGATTATGGTTTATCTGTATCACGTCTTGGCGGTAATGTTCAAGATAATGAAATGAAAAAAGTTGGTAGTAAAGTTAGAATTGATTTATTATCTTACTTAGATGTAAGACAGATATATGAACTTGCTAATATTGATGAAATGAGTGAAGATTTACAACGCAGACTTCGTGAAGGAAAGATTATGATTGATAAGTTAAAACAATATAAATTTTCACCAAAGACAAAGAAGGAAATGATAGATAGTTTTGCATTTTTGACAAATGAGAATAAATAGAAAGGGTAATAGTTATGGTAGTTGGAAAGATTATTTCAATTTTTGATATTAGTGTAGAAGTAATTCTTAGTGATAGTAGCGTAAAAATTGGTGATATTCTAGCTTTAAATGGTGATAGTAGTTATTCATTTGAAGTCGTAGCCATTAATAATATTAGCGCTACATGCATCAGTTTAGGATCAACTCGTGGCTTGAAAAAAGGCAGCGAAGTGGTTAAATTAAGTGATGGAATTGAAATTGAATATTCAGATAAAATATTGGGTAGAGTGTTTGATTCTTATGGGGAAGCAATAGATAACAGAGAAGTAGAGAGTATATGTAAAAGAAATATTAGACACAATACGGTTAGTTTAAAAGACGTCGATGTAACAGCACCAATATTATGGACTGGAATTAAGGTAATCGATTTCTTTGCACCACTTCAAAAGGGCTTTAGAATGGGTCTTTTAGGAGGTGCTGGTGTTGGGAAAACAGTGCTAATCAAAGAACTTATTCACAATGTTTATTCATCAATTAATGCGAATGCAGTATTCGTTGGTGCTGGTGAACGTAGTCGTGAAGGTAAAGAACTATATGAAGAAATGAAAGAATCTAATTTATTAGATAAGATGAGTATGGTTTTTGGTCAAATGGGTGATAATCCAGTATCGAGAAGTAAATCTGTTTATGCCGGACTTACTATGGCTGAATACTTGCGTGATGAAAAGAAACAAGATGTACTTTTATTTATTGATAATATCTATCGTTTTATTCAAGCAAAATCAGAAATTGCAACTGAACTTAAAGAATTATTAATTGAAAATGGTTATCCGGCTGATATGGCTGGTGAAATTAGTAAGATTGAAGAAAGAATTAGTTCAACTGAGGATGGTTCAATTACTTCATTCCAAGCTATATATATTCCAGCTGATGATTATAATGATGAAGCTGTACAGACAATTACATCTTATATGGATGGGCAAATAGTTCTTGATAGAAAGATAGCTGAGCTTGGATTGTATCCTGCTATCGATGTGTTCAAATCAACATCTAAATTAGTTGATGTTGAAAAAATTGGAGAAAGACACTTTAGACTAATTGAAGAAGTATTAAGATATTTAACACGTTATAAAGAACTTGAAGAAATTATTGCTATCTTAGGTATCGAAGAACTTTCTGAAGAAGATAAACATATATTCTATAGATCAAGAAAGTTAAGATATTACTTTTCACAGCCGATGTTCGTTGCGGAAGCTTACACGAATATTCCAGGACAGTTTGTTAAAATTGAAGATATTTTAATTGATGTTGAAAATATTCTAAGTGGGGCTTATGATAATGTTGATGAAAGTAAATTCTTGTTTATAGGTAAGTATCATGAATGAGAATCAGGGAATAAAAGTTAGAATCTTCGACTTAGAAAAAGGTCTTATAGAATATGAACATATTAAGATAATTAGAATCATTAGTAAAAATTATAATTTACTTATTATGCAAGACTACTTGCCAATATTAGGCGAAATAGAGGGTAGTGTCGATATTAAGAATGAGGAAATTGAACTAAATTATAAAAATATTAAAGCTTTTTATATGAATAGTAACAATGTATTCAATCTAATGATTAAAGAGGGTAATTAAAATGGAAAAAGATTTACCAATTCTTGGAAATATTGTTAACTTTTTAGCAGTGGCAATTATCTTTATGATAGTTTTGTGGGTAACCTTTAAAATAACTTTAAAGAATTATAATGTTAAAACAAGTAAAATAAAGTTTTATGGATTATTTTTAGGAATGAATAATCGTGGAATGTTAGCTTTTAGTATGATTACATTGAATTATATATTCTTAATATGGTGTGTAGCGACATTTAGTGGATTAAACATATATTATGTATTTATAATGCTAATATTTATGCTTGGGGCTGATATAATTATCAAAGACTACAATCGCATTCCTATCGATTTAATATATATGATGATAAATATGCTTGCGATATTTGTTACTAGTAGATTGTATGATTATTTAGTAAATACAAATACATCAATCTATTTATTAATTTTACTTGGTTTAGTAATATTACTAGTGTTTTTATATTTTACATATATTACATTTAAGTTTTTAAATAATATTGTACTAACAGAGGAGAATTTAAAGAAAAAGAATTATAAAAAACTATAAGGAGGGAAATCATGAAAATTAAGAATGTCGTTAAAGTTATGAACTTCCAATCATTACTTAGAATGGATAAAGCTTTAAGAGAAGCTGATAAGTATCGTGATGTTGGTAAAGAAGTGACTGATATTCTAAGTAGAATAATGTATAATAAAAATCTAATTTTAGATAAGATGATTTTTACTCCAAATAAAGATAAACCTAAATTAAATATTTATATTGCTAATGATTATGGATTTTGTGGCAATTTCAATGCTGAAGTCAGTAGACAAATAAGAAAAGATGAAGATTGTTATAAGATAATTATTGGGAAAAAAATTCTTTATACAGATGATAGAGTGTTACTGAAAATAGAAAAAGAAGAATTTGAAAAAAGATTTATGGAGATAGAAAAATGTATCGATGAAGCAATTCATAGTATGAACTATAGTGAAGTTAATGTATATTATAATCATTATCACTCACTTACTTCATTTGAATTTATGAAGATACAGTTATTTCCAGTAGAATTTAAAGGTGAATATTATGAAGGAGAAGACTTTGTAATTGAAACTGATATTGCTAATTTCCTTTCTAGTTTGATGACTTTTTATATATGTTATCAACTTAGAATGTGTGAAAGTATTTCATTTGCGGCGGAAAATGTTTTAAGAAGTCAGATAACTTCTTCAGCATTAGATAAAATTAAAGAAAGAGAAGAAGAATTAAGACATCAGGAAATAAAATTAAAGAAAGAAAAAAGTATTCTAAAAAGTGTAGAAAACTTTAAGAAAATAATGTAATTTTGTGGAGGATAAAATGATAAGACAAGGAATTAATACGGATATATTAGAAAAGAAATTTAAAATACTTCGTACAAGTATTATGCTTGGTAATATTGAAGACAGAGATGCAACTTTACGAACATATGAAGAGTCAGCTAGAGAAGTAGATGATTTACGTAATAAGGATTATGAAGAATTATTGGCTGGCAAGATGTATACGACAGTTACTCTTCAAGAAGAACAAGCAAGATTAAATGATTTAATTAATTTTATTCAAAATAGAATTAATGAAAGAAATGATTTTGTTGATGATTATATCAAAATTACAGCTAATTTTTTAGATGATCTACCTAAAATAGCTAAAGCAGATGAATTAGATGACCTTAGAATTAGACAAGCAAATATTGATGAATACTTAAGCAATTCAAAAGAAATTGAAGAGAAAACCGCAAAATTGAAACAATTGAGAGATAAGTTGGAAGAAAAATATGAAAGTAAAGCTAGTAATGAAATAATTAATTCAAAATTAGAAGATGAATTAATTGATGAATTTAATAAAATAATTACTAAAGATGACTACTATGCTAATTTGAATTATATGGATATTGATAGCGAACTTATTAAGATAGAAGCAACATTAAAAGAGAAGAATGAAGTAATGAAGACATTCATATCTTCCTACGAGGCACTTAAAAATGCCGGTATTAGTGGTGCTGAAAGAGAAGAATATTTATCTTATGTTGGTGATGCTAAGAGTGACTATTATGCTGAATTAGAAAAAAAGTATATTTTAAATATATATAAATTAGTATTAGATAAGCAAAGTAGTTACGATATGATATATCAAAAAAGAGAAAATATCGATAATTTACTTAGACAAAGATTAAATGATCGCTATAGTTTGGAAATAACTGATAGAGATGAATTAGAATATTTCATGAAATTATGTAATGAACAATTTAGCATTATTAAATCTCAAAAGATAAATATTGAAAATATCGATAAATTAATTTTAGAAATATCAGAAATAGAAAATAGATTAGAGGAATTAGATAATGCTAATAATCGTGATGAAATTGTAAGCTTATTAAATGAATTTTCAGTTGATAAACAAGAAATAGAAAAAATAGAATTGCCAGTTGAAGAAGAAATTCATGATGATGTAATTAGAGAAAACAATGAAGCAACAGCAAATAAGCCAAGTAATATGGTAGTAAGGGTTAGTGAACCGGTAAAACTTAATGTTAAGACTGCTAGTGATACGGCAAAATTGGTTATGAAAAAGGTAGTTATTGTTTTAGAACCAAAGAAGTTTAATACAAAGCGTGATAAATTAGCGGAGGCTGAAAAACAACTTGAAGAAGAGAAAAAAGCAAATGAAACATTTGTAACTTTGGATGTCAATAACGAAACTCAAGATATCAGTGATGATATATTTATAAATACTGATGAGAACAATATAAGTATCGAGGTTAATACTGACAACAATAATGATGATGCCGTTATACCTACAGAAGTAATTGTTGAAGAACCTAAAGAAGAAAAATTAGAATTATTTAGTCAGACAGATCCTTTCTTAGATGATAATGAATTCGAAATTAATAGCAATGAGGGATCAGAAGAAGTCGCTTCAAATATGCCTAAAATTGATAATATAGGCACAGTAAAACCGACAAGTGTGTTATCACAAATTGAAGAGGCAACTGAAGCTAATAATGATATAATTCTCCCTACAATGGGACTTACAAATAATGAAAAAGTAGATGTACCAATTGTTTCAGAGAATTATATTCAATAAAAGTGTAAAAAAAGCACAATAATTTTATCAAATGATATTGATTTTTTGAAAGTTTTTTGATATCATTTAGATAGTAAGGAGGATAAATAATATGGAAAATAAAAACGGACAAGGAATATTTTATGGAGTAATTGGTGTTGCAACACTAATCGTAGCTATCATTGGTGCTACATTTGCATACTTTAGTGCTGCTGCTGCTGGAAATGGTGCTAACATTGAAGGTCAAACTAATGGTGATGTTGCTGCCAACTTATCATTAGAAGTAACTAAGCTTACTTTTAGTGCTGCGCAAGCTGCAAGTAATGATTTAGTACCAGCTGTAATGGATGGAAGCACTACTCAAATTAGTAATGCGCTAACTCATGGTTGCACAAATGATGGTTTTACTGGTTGCCATGTATATAAGATTACTGCTAAAAGTAATGCTAATGTAACTACAGCAAATATTAAATTAAATTTAAGTGTTACAGCAACAACAAAGACTAATTGGAAGTATCTTGTATATAAGGGAACTGATACAACTAGTGGTGGTAAAACATCTGATGCAACCGTAACATCTGTAACTACTGCAGCTACAAGTTTAGCTACACCAGCATCTAATGTAGAAATTTTTAAACCAGCTGGTGGTTTAACTGCCAATACAGAGGAATCATGGTATTTGATGGTTTACCTTCAAAACGTTGATGACACTCAAAATGGTGATGGTGCTAAGAGCGAAACAGGTTCTTATACTGGCGATGTAACATTACAAGCTGCTGGTGGCCAAGTTAAAGCTTCATTCGCATCATAATTGTGATGAAATTAAAAATTAATGCTTAATAGCATTGATTTTTTTTTGCATTTTTGATATTATTTATATAGTAAGGTGAGAAAGATGAAAAAGAATAATTTTTTGATTGCAATTTCTGTTATATCTTTAATTGTAATATTACTTGGTAGTACTTTTTCTTATTTTGCAGTATCGGTAAGGAGTAATCAAGATGCAGCAGCTCTTACTGCACTTGGTTTTGATACAAGTGTTGAAATTACTGCTTTATATAATGATAAGGCGTTAATACCGATGGATGATGTTGATGTGATGACTGGGTATCACCACAATTGTGTAGATGATCAGCAATTTGGAGCTTGTCAAGCTTACAATATACATGTAGTTAATTCTGGTGATACGATGAACTATAATGGGTTTATCAAATTTAATGTTACTGATATTGAAAACTTAAAATATTTGATTTTGGATGAAGATGAAAATAAATATGTCGATAATACTGCTATTACTTCTGGTGAAAATCAATCTTTAGGTAATAGTTTTAGTTTGAATGCTGGAGAGAGTAGAGATTTTATATTAGTCATATGGCTTTCTAATTTGAATGGTCCACAAGATGATGTTGATGGTTTAGGTAGTTTTACTGCTTCAGTTACCTACGAAGCAAATGGTGGCAGTAGGATTACGGGTACATTTTCTAGCCATTAGTAGAGGGTGAAATAGATGAATGATAAGGTTAATAAAACGATAATTATTACTTTGTTTGTTTTGGGGATAGTTTTTACTGCTATTGGTAGTACTTTTGCATTTTATGTAGCTTCAATTGGTCAATCTGGTAGTCAAATTAGTGGTAAAACATATACATTTAATGTTAGTTTAGATGTAACTACAATCGAAAGTAGTAAATTGATACCAGTAGATGATGATTTGATTATAGAAACACTTAATAGTAGTCATGTGTGTGAAGATACTAGGGGATATGGATTATGTACTTTGCATCTTATAAGATTTACTAATAATGGTACAGCGCAGACAATGTCTGGCAATATAAAAACAATTAGTTCAACTTATGCAACTAATAATCTAAAGTATCAATTATTTACACTTAGTGGTAGTAGATATACAGCTATTAGTAGTGCAACATCTATTAATAATACAGCAAATGCAACTAATTATTTTAAACTTAATGATACGGATGTGACAGTATCTTTAAGTGATGGTACAAATAGCAGTACAACAAATGATGTTTATCTTGCTATTTGGATAAGTGATCCAGGAAGTAATCAACTTGCCGATCAGAATAAATCATTTACAGGTCAAGTATCATTTTCATCGACACATGGTGATACGATAACTTCATCATTTATTAATTCATAGTTATTGGAATGACTTAGTCATTCTTTTTTTATACTTATTTTTGGTAAAAAAAGAATTATTTTTGGTAATAATTTATACATTAAAAGTAAAATGTCTTTTTTTTTACAATATCATTTATGAAGGGATGGATGTATGAATTATTATAATGAAATAAAAAAAGAGCTAATTGATAATGAAGTTTATAAAAAAATAAAGGATTATAGTAAGAATAAGTATGAGTTAGAAAGATATTATAATGTTGGTAAATTATTAGTTGAAGCACAAGGAGGAGAGGTTAGGGCTAAATATGGAGATGGATTAATAAAGGAGTATTCTCGCAAATTAACTATAGAACTTGGTAAAGGATATACTACTAGTGTTTTGAAGCGAATGCGTCAATTTTATTTAATTATTCAAAAAGGTGCGACATTGTCGCACCTATCTTGGAGTCATTATGTCGAACTATTAATGCTAAATGATATTAATAAAATTAATTATTATGTTAATATGGTAATTAATCAAAATCTATCAGTTAGAGAATTGCGTAATAGGATTAGACTTAGTGAATATGAAAGATTACTTCAAAATACAAAAAATAAATTAATTAAAAGTGAAGATGATAATATCAGTGATTTTATTAAACATCCAATCATAATCGAGAATATTTATAACACTTTAGATATTACAGAAAAAATGTTAAAAAATGCAATATTAGAAAACATCGAAGATTTTTTAATGGAACTTGGTAAAGGATTTACTTTTATTAAAAGTGAATATCGGATTAAATTAGGTGATAGGTATAATTACATTGATATATTATTATTTAATATAGAATTTAATTGTTATGTAGTTGTGGAATTAAAAGTTACTGAGTTAAGGAAAGAACATATTGGACAAATAATGCTGTATATGAATTATATTGATGAACATATAAAAAAAATTAATCATAATAAAACTATTGGGATAATTATTTGTAAATATAATAATGAATATGTTATTAGATATTGCTATAACAATAATATATATGAAACGACTTATGAGTTAATATAGGGGGAATGATGATAGACTTTAAGAATATTCCTGATAGTGATAAACCGAGGGAGAGATTATATAATTATGGCAGTGAAAATTTATCAAATGAAGAATTGATTTCAATTATTTTAAAAACAGGAAGTAAACAATATAGCGTTAAGGAAGTATCTTTAAAATTATTAGAGTATCTTCAAGATATTAGTAAATTAAAAGATATTGGTTTATCTTCACTTACTAGCATTGCAGGTATTGGAAAAGTAAAAGCAATTGAACTTAAGGCAGCGATTGAACTTGGAAGAAGGGTATATATTAATGATAACAGGAAAAAGATAAAACTAAATAACGCTTTAGCGATATATGATTATTTTAGAAACATTCTTAGTGATAAAAAACAAGAGCATTTTTACTGTGTATATTTAGATACGAAGGGTAATTATTTAGGAAAGAAGTGTTTATTTATTGGTACTATTAATAGTTCATTAGTGCATCCAAGAGAAATATTTAAAGAAGCTTATTTATTATCTGCTAGTGGAATAATATGTATTCATAACCATCCTTCAGGAGATCCTAGTCCTAGTAAAGAAGATATGCTTATTACTTTGAAAATAAGGGAAATTGGAATTATGCATGGAATTAACTTGTTAGATCACGTAATTATCGGTAATGGTAGTTATTATAGTTTTTATGATAATAAAAAAATATAGTGATATTACTTTAGAGGTGATGTTGCATGCTAATAATAATCATATGGAGCCTAAATATGTATGTGAATATATAATGAGAATAATGCAAAGTTTGATAAACGAAAATAAAAGAACTCACCGCTTCGTAACTCGAATTGATAAGTTCTTTCATTAATTAAGTTATACATTATTTTAAAAAGTATGTCAATTTTAAAATTTGATAAATAGACATAAATGATATTTTTAGGTATAATATGATTGGAGAGTGATAATTATGGCTACAGTACATATTGAAAGTAAGAAAGAAGAAATTGCAAAAGTTGTTTTAATGCCCGGAGATCCTAAAAGAAGCGAATATATTGCAAAGAATTTTTTAAAGGATTACAAATTAGTTAATAGTGTTAGAGGAATGACCGCATATACTGGTTACTATAAAGATAGATTAGTAACAATTTTTCCATCTGGTATGGGTTGTCCTAGTATGGGAATATATTCCTATGAATTATATAAAGAATATGATGTTGATGCAATCATTAGAATTGGCTCTTGTGGAGCATATGATAAAAAGTTAGCTTTAAATGATGTTATTTTAGTAACAGCTTCTTATAGTGAGAGTGATTATGCTAGGGAATTAGATGGTAGCAAGTTAAAGTTAGTAAATGCTGATAGTAATTTAAATAATATTATTGAAAGTACGGCAAAAAGTAATAATAAACATCTTATTAAGGGAAGAATATATTGTGCTGATGCTTTTTATGAAAATGATTATGATTATAAAGTAAGATGCAAAGAAAAAGAAGTTTTAGGAATTGAAATGGAAACTTTTGCGCTATTTAATAATGCTAGAAAATTTAATAAAAAGAGTGCAGCCTTACTTACAGTATCTGATTTATTCTTTTCGGATGAAAAATTAAGTAGTTTGGAACGTGAAAAAAATCTTAATGATATGATTACTTTAGCGTTAGAAAGTAGTTTAAAACTATAATTATTGTTAATAATAGATAAAGAAAGTGAGGTATATATGAAATATACTTGTCATGATATGAATGCTTATAATTTGCATATTATTAAGACTGATAAATTTAAAACTATTACTGTTGGTGTAGCTTTTCGAAGAAAAATAATAAAAGAGGAAATAACAATTAGAAATTTACTTAAAGAATTGATGGTCAATGCAACTTATAATTATCCAACTGAGAGAAGTTTAATTATGGCTACTGAAGACTTGTATGATTTAAAATTAGTAGCGGCAAATTACCGAGTTGGTAATTATGCCATTATGACTTTTAGAACAAGATTTTTGAATGAAATTTATACTGAAGATGGAATGAATGAAGAATCAATTAAATTCTTCTTAGATCTTATTTTTAATCCTAAGTTGGATAACGATATCATAAAATGTAAGAAAAAAATTGAAAAGAGCATCAATAGTCTTAAAGATAACAAAGTTAAATATGCACTATCAAAACTTTTAGAAACAACCGGTGATATGCCATATGCTTATAATGGTTATGGATATCTAGAAGATTTAAACAAGATTGATGATAAAGATATTAAAGAATACTATGAAAGTGTAATTAAAAATGATATTGTTGATGTGTATGTTGTTGGGGATGTTGATGAGGCAAAAATCAAAAATATTTTTAGAGAACACTTTAAAATCGCAACATATCATAAGCAAGAAATTGATTTAATTGTTCCTGAACTTGCTAATACTAGAAAAATATTTGAATATAACGAAAAAGATAATGTTAATCAAACACAGTTAACTATTTTGTGTAATTTAAAAGGATTAACTGATAGAGATCGAAAATATGTTATGCCGGTATTTACCGAAATGTTAGGGGGGACAGCCAATTCAATTTTATTCGATGCGGTTAGAGAAAAAAAGTCTTATGCTTATTATGTTAATGCAATTGTTAAATCATATGATAATCTTTTAATGATATATTCTGGAATAGAACATGGTAATCATAAAAATGTTGTTAAAATTATTAAAAGGACTTTATTGGAAATTAGTAAGGGTAAATTTGATAATGATAAATTTGAAAGTGCTAAAGAGACGATGACGGGAGCAATTAAAGTTAGTTTAGATAATCCAATGGGAATTATTACTAATTATTATGCGAGGGCACTTGTTAATTCACCAGATATAGAGGAGAGAATTAAAAATATTGGTATGGTAACACGAGACGATATTATAGCTGTTAGCAAGAAAATTCATATGCACACGGTATTTATTTTGGAGGGACAAGATGAAGAAAATAACGATAAATAAAATAAATGAAGATATTTATTATGAGAAACTTGCTAATGGGTTAGATGTTTATTTATATACTAATAAAAATATGAATAATAATTATGTAACTTTTACTACTAAGTATGGTTCAGTGTATAATGAATTTGAAGATGAAAATGGTAAGATGATAAAAATGCCTAATGGTATTGCTCATTTTCTAGAACATAAAGTATTTGCTCAAAAAGATGGACCACAACCTGAGGAATTTTATGGAAATAATGGAGCCCTTAGTAATGCATATACTACTTTTAAAAATACATCATACTTGTTTTCAGGCGTTAATAAACTAGAGGAAAATATTAATTATTTATTAGATTTTGTAGGGAACCTATATTTAACAAATGAAAATGTTGAATCTGAAAAGGGGATTATTATTCAAGAAATTAATATGTGTAATGACAGGCCAAGTGATATTTTATATGATAAGATTAGACTTAATACAATTAAAAATAATCCTTTTAGAGAGAGTATCATTGGGACAGTTAAAGAAGTTAAAAGTATAACAAAAGAGATGTTGGAGGCATGTTATCATAGATTTTATAATCCAAGTAATATGTTTTTGGTAGTTACAGGTAATTTTGATAAAGATAAGATTTTAAAAGTAATTAAAGATAATCAGGATAAGAAGAAGTTTGATAAAGTAAAAATAGGGAAAATAAAAGAATATAATGAGCCTGATAAAGTAGTTAAAGATAAAGAGGTAGTTAAATGTAATACAAATATTCCAAAAATGGCTTATTCAATAAAAATCCCGATTAAGGAATTTGAAATGGATCTACGTAAATTAAGTATTTATATGTTTATAATCTTTAATTTACTATTTGGTGATACTTCACTATTTGATGAAGAATGTAAACATGATGGAATAATAACAAGTACTTTATTTTATAATATATTAAATATTGACAGTCATTTTATTGTTTCACTTATCAATAATGGAGAAAATTACGAGGAATTAATTAAAAGAATTGATAATAGGTTAAAGAATATTGAGTTTACTAGTCAGGATTTAGAAAGAAAGAAAAAAGTTTTAATTAGTAATGAGATATTTAGTTATGAAAACGTTGAAATGGTTAACGATATGATTGTCGATAATATTATTTTTGATAATAAAATTGAAACTGATATCGTAGGGATTATTAGATCACTTAATATAGATGAATTAAATGAGATTGTCAAAAAAATTGATTTTAATAATAAAAGTATTGTTATTCTAAAGAAATAAATACATATAATAAAAAAGAGAAGGTATATCTTGGCTTTGGCCAAATGACATTCTCTTAATGGATGCACTTGAGATGAGTTACCTCAAATTAAGTGCTTTTTCATTGTAATTAAAATAAATATTTTAATGAGCTAATTATTAATTAAAAACGACATATAATTAAATTAGGTAATTATTAAAAAAATATTAGAATTCTCTTGAAATAGTTAATGTTTTATGATAATATAAGTATGGCTTTTCAGAAAAATAGCACAAGTGTTGATCTATTTGCCTAGTGCCATAAAAGGTGGCAAGTAGAGAAGAGATGCTTGGAAGATTAAACAAAAGGAGGAATGTATTATGGCAGTAGTAGCGATGAGTTACTTATTAGAAGCTGGAGTTCATTTCGGACATCAAACAAAGAGATGGAATCCAAAAATGAAAGAATATATTTATTCTACTAGAGATGATATTTATATCATGGATTTACAAAAAACTACTGAAAAGATGGAAGAAGCATATAATGCTTTGAAAGAAATCGTAGCTAATGGTGGAAAAATATTATTTGTTGGTACAAAAAAACAGGCACAAGAAGTATGCAAAGAAGAAGCAACAAGAACTGGTATGTACTATATGACTGAAAGATGGTTAGGCGGAACTTTAACAAACTTTAAGACAATTAGAAATAGGGTTTACTATCTAGAAAAAATTGAAAAGATGGAAACTGATGGTACTTTTGAAAAATTACCAAAAAAAGAAGTAGTTGGTCTTAAGAAAGAATACGAAAAGTTAAATAAAAACTTATGTGGTATTAGAGAAATGGACAAATTACCTGGAGCAGTTATCATTGTTGATTCAACTAAAGAATACAATGCTATTAGAGAAGCTAATAGATTAGGTATTCCAGTATTTGGATTAATTGATACTAATTGTGATCCAGATAATATCGACTATGTAATTCCTGGTAATGATGATGCAGTTAAGTCAATCAAGGTTATTCTTGGAGCATTAAACAATGCAGCTGCAGAAGCACAGGGACTTGAAGTAGTTGATTATGTTACTGAAGATGAAAGTAAGAAACAAGTTAGAGTTCATGAAAAATCTGCTAGAAAAGAAGAAGTTAAAAAGGAAGTAAAAGAAGAAAAAATAGAAACTGTTGAAAAGCCAGTAGAAGTTAAAGAAGTAAAGGATGAAAAGCCTGCAAAGAAAGAAAAAACTGAAAAGGCACCTAAAATTGATTTAACAATACTAACAGTAGCTGAACTTAAAGAATTAGCTAAGAAAAAAGAAATTAAAGGCTATTCAAAAATGAAAAAAGAAGAGCTAATTAACGCTTTGAAATAATAAAAGGAAGAAAAGGGAGGGTAATAATGATTAGTGCAAGTATGGTTAAAGACCTACGTGAAGCAACTGGTGCTGGAATGCTTGATTGTAAGAAAGCACTTGAAGCAAGCAATGGTAATATGGAGGATGCTATTACTTGGTTAAGAGAAAAAGGCATCTCTAAGGCTGCTAAAAAAGCATCAAGAATTGCTGCTGAAGGACTTGCGGTTGCTAAGGTAAAAGGTAATAAAGCAGTAGTTGTTGAAGTTAATTCAGAAACTGACTTTGTTGCTAAAAATGAAGAATTTCAAAATCTAGTTAATGTCATAGCTGATACAGTACTTGATAGTGATGTTAAGACTATTGAAGAAGCAAATAAATTAACTCATGATGGTAAAACTATCGAAGAATTAGTTGTTGATAAGACAGCTACAATTGGAGAAAAGTTATCATTTAGAAGATTTGAAATTTTAGAAAAAACAGATAGTCAAGTATTTGGAACATACTCTCATATGGGTGGTAAGATTGTTGCATTAACACTTTTAGATAATGATGAAGAAGTAGCAAAGGATATCGCAATGCAAGTTGCAGCTATGAGACCATTATATTTAGATAGAGAAGCAGTTCCTGCAGATGTACTTGAAAAAGAAAGAACTATTCTTAAAGAACAAGCTGAAAACGAAGGCTTAGATCCAAATAAGATTGATATGATCGTTAATGGAAGAATTAATAAGTACTACGAAGAAGTTTGTTTAGTAGATCAAGGATTTATTAAAGAAAACAAAATGAAAGTTAATAAATATGTTGAATCTAAAGGTAGTAAAATTGTTAGTTTCGTAAGATATGAAGTAGGCGAAGGGATGGAAAAAAGAGAAGAAAACTTTGCTGAAGAAGTTATGAAGCAAATTAATGGATAATAAGTGTTAGAAAATCTAACACTTTTTTCTTTACTTATAGTTTCATTTTTGATAAAATGTACTAGAGGGAAGTAAGGGAAATGAGTAGTACAATATTAAACGATCAGGAAGAGTTAAATCAGGTAACGATTGAAATCCTTGGTTTGTTGGATAATTTAAAAAAGAGAACAAAAGAATCAATGGTAGTTGGGGAAATGAGTATTATCAAAGGAATAACTCTATTTGAAGAAGTTATTAAAGAATTAAATCCTGATAAGATAGATGATAATGTTGTTTCTATTATTGTTAGTTATGTCAGCATTATTTTGTTTAAAGAAGAGGAAAAAAGACAGCATGTTGATTCAAAAGTACATTATGGAGTTCAACAATGCTACATGGTAATTGATATGTATAATAAAAGAAAAAAACGCGAACTAGTTATTGCTTAATATATTGAATAAAGTTAATTTATGGTTTACTTTTTTAATAATTGGGTATATAATATGTTCATAAATTGAAAAAAACGAGGATTAGGACACGATTATATTATGAAATTTAAAGAGAGTTAGTGGAAGGTGCAAACTAATAATTAAATAATATAATTACTACCTATGAGTTGCTACCGAAAGGATAGCCGGCGATAAACCGTTATGTAAATTAAGTAAAAAATAGGATGGTACCGTGTTTATATAAGCACTCCTTTAGAGGAGCGCTTTTTATATTATTTTACAAGGAAGGTGAATGAAATGATAAATATTAAAGAAGACGAAAAATTAAGTGTAAAAAATCATAGTTGTGCTCATTTATTAGCCCAGGCAGTGAAACATCTATATCCTCATGCAATGTTTTGGGTAGGTCCGGTTATAGAGAATGGCTTTTACTATGATATCGATCTAGGTGATGTAGTTGTTACTGAAGAAGATTTAGCAAAAATTGAAAAAGAAATGAAAAAAATTAGCAAAGATGGTAAAAGAATTGTTAGACATGAAATTAGTAAAGAAGAAGCACTAGAAATGTTTAAAAATGATCCATATAAAATAGATTTAATATCAAGAATGGATGAAAATGAAACTGTTATTAGCTGCTATTCTCAAGGTGATTTTACCGATTTGTGTCGTGGACCACATGTTGATACTGTTAAAGAATTAAAATATTTTAAATTACTTAAAGTTAGTGGTGCCTATTGGAAAGGTGACGCAAAAAATAAGATGCTTCAAAGAATTTATGGTGTATGCTTTGATAATGAGGAAGATTTGAATGCATATCTTAAGGAACTTGAAGAAGCTAAAGAAAGAGATCATCGTAAGATAGGTAAAGAACTTGAAATATTTATGTCTGATGATTTAGTTGGTAGAGGGCTTCCAATGTTTTTACCAAATGGTTATATTATTTGGCAAGAACTTGAAAATTATATAAAAGATAAAGAAAGAAAGTTAGGTTATCTTCATGTAATGACTCCATGTGTTGGAACTGTTAATTTATATAAGACAAGTGGTCATTGGGATCATTACAAAGAAAATATGTTTCCAGCAATGGAAGTTGATGGAGAAGCGTTTGTCCTAAGACCAATGAACTGTCCACATCATATGATGATTTATGCTAATAAATTACATTCTTACAAGGATTTACCAATTAGAATTGGTGAAATTGCGCATGATTTTAGGTATGAAGCTAGTGGAGCAGTTAAAGGAATTGAAAGAGGTAGACATTTTTGTCAAAATGATGCCCATCTATTTGTGACGCCAGAACAAATTAAAGATGAATTTAAGAGCGTTGTAGACTTAATATTTGATGTTTATAAGGATTTTAATATTACTGATTATCGTTGCGTTTTATCATTACGTGATCCTGAAGACAAAGAAAAATACTATCCTGATGATGATATGTGGAATAAAGCTGAAAATGAGCTTCGTGAAGTTTTGAACGATTTAGGTATTGACTATACTGAAGAAATTGGTGAAGCAGCATTTTATGGACCAAAATTAGATGTTAATGTTAAACCAGCAGTTGGTAATGAATACACATTATCTACTTGCCAGTTAGATTTCTGTTTACCTATGAAATTCGATTTGAAATATGTTGATGCTGATGGTACTAAGAAAACACCAGTTGTTCTTCATAGAGCAATCTTAGGTTCATTAGATAGATTTATGGCATATATTCTTGAAGAGACTAAGGGTGCTTTACCACTATGGCTTGCTCCAGTGCAAGTAAATGTAATCCCAGTTAATAATGAATATCACTTAGAATATGCAGAGGAATTATTAAATAAATTAAATGATGAAGATATTAGATGTGAACTAGATAGCCGTGAAGAAAAACTAGGATATAAAATAAGAGAAAGTCAAACAAGAAAAATTCCATATACATTAGTACTTGGTGATAAAGAAAAAGAAGATAATATGGTTACTTATCGTAAATTTGGAAATCCTGAAACAGTTACTGTTTCATATAATGATTTTATTAAGTTAATTAAGAATGAGATAAAGAATAAAGGAAATTAATTTTCCTTTTTCTTATATCTTGTAATAGTCACTATTCTTTGTTATAATTTATATAGTATAGGTGACTGATTATGGATAAGAACAATAAAAGTATATTTATTATAATTATATCTATAACACTAGTAATAATTAGTGGTACTTTTGCGTGGCTTTCTTGGCGTAGCCAAAATACAGCGATGGTTCTTACCATTGGTGATATTAGAGGTTTATCAGTATCACTTAAACCTTATCAAATAAATGCAAAATTATCACCAGTAGCTAGTTATACATCTAGTACTAATGTTATAACCGTTGATGTAACGGCTGATAATAAAAAAACTGAAGAAGACGACTTTAAGCTATTTTATAAGATAGATACAATTGATGATGCATTAAAGAGTGAAGGATTTAAATATACAATAGCTAAATGTACTAGTAATTGTACTAATGCTAATAACTATACAGTTTTAAATAGTGCTAGTGGAAATTTTGCTAATGCTGCTAATAATAGTAATTTTGATATATATCAAGAAAGCATACCGGCTAATACAACGTATAAATATAAAATATATTTGTGGATAGATTCATCATCAGGTAATCAGTCAAATATGCAGAATAAGCAGTTTGTTGGTGAACTTAGAGCTAGAATATTTGAAACATTATATTCGATGATGGAAGACAATGCAGTTATGGATAATAAAACTAGTACATATGTAACCAATAATAATGGAATACAATTTAGTGCTATTTCATCTGATGATAATGGTAAAGGAATATATATGAGAGCTGGTACTGAACATGATGCAAATCCAATATATTACTACCGTGGTGCAGTAGCAAATAATAATGTATTGTTTGGAGGCATTTGTTGGAAAATAGTAAGAACAACTGGAACTGGTGGAGTTAAACTTATATATAATGGGCAACCTAGTGGAACTAACAATAATCATTGTACTAATACAACTGGAACAGCTACTCAATTGCAATCTACTAGTAAATTTAATGATACTTCTAATTCTTTAGCTGATGTTGGATATATGTATGGAACGAGGTATATAATTCAATCACAACAAATGACAAAAAAAAGTGAAACTTATATGTATGGAACAGGGTATGATGAAGCAAATCGTAAATTAGTAAGTACTGATGCGATGAATTTTGCTGGTACAGATTGGGGAACATATTATAACCAATTAAATAATAATCACTATACATGTTTTAATACTTCGGGTGAGTGTCAACAGGTATATTATATATTTTATGCTGATAGAACATATGCTTATTATATAGAAATACCAAGCGGTAAAACAATTAGTGAGATGTTAGATGAAATGTTAACAAGTTCAACTAATGCAACGAGTTCAGTGATGAAGACGTCGATTGATGCATGGTATGAATCTAATATGACAAGTTATACAAATAAACTAGAAGATACGCCGTATTGTAATGATAGAGCAATTTATGATTATGGTGGATGGAATGCAACTGGAAGTATAACTTCTTATTTGCATTTTAAATCTTATGAAAGAGTTAGAAATACTTATGTTCCAACATTTACATGCAGTAAAAATGATGCTTTTACTGTAAGTAGTACTGGCAATGGAAATGGTAAATTAACTTATCCGGTTGGATTACTTACATCAGATGAAATAATGTTGGCTGGTGGCAGTATTGCTCAAAATTCAGCATATTATTTGTATACCAATCAAAATTGGTGGACCATTTCGCCATATAATTTTTATAGTACTTATAATGTAACAATTGCTAATGAATATAGTGCAAGTTCAAGTGGCGTGCTTTTTAACTATCCAACTTATAATGGTTATGGTGGTGTGCGCCCAGCTGTTTCACTAAAAGCTGGTACTAAGTTTAGTGGTGGAACTGGTATTGCTACTGATCCTTATGTTGTGGAATAATAAAACTGATACAATGTATCAGTTTTTCTTTTGGAATAAAATGGATAATGTCAAATTTGTGTCAAATTACTATGAATGGTTAATTATTGTGCTATAATTAATTTGAATGATAGTTGAGCGTAAGAGATACCTATCATTAGGAGGTGTTTGGTTCAGGGACAAACAATACAAAAAATACAATAATTGAAAAGGAAGGAATTTATGAAAAAGTTAAAGAAAGAATTAAATAAGATTTTAAAAGTATTTTTAGCTTTAGGATTATTATTTAATAATTTGATGCCTTTATCAGTAGTATTTGCCGATGAGCTAGATAATAATGATGAAAATAAGATAATTGATGTTGGCGAAGGAACTAATTTGAATGAAGATGAAGGTAAGGAAGATAATCCCGCTTTAAGTACTGACACAGAAGAAAATAAAGAAGGAGAAGAAACACTTGGTGAGAATGAAGTAACTCCAGGTGAAGGAGAAACTCCTAATCCAACAACAGGAGAAACTACTCAAGAAGAACCTACAAGTGAGGTATCATTTGCCTATGAAGTATACGTAGATGGTATTAAATTTGAAGATGACTATGGATGGGTAGAACTTGATAAAAGTGTTAAGAAACTTGATATTATAGCCAAGCTTAGTGGCGTAGAAGCTACAGAAAATTACAAACTTGTAATTGAAGGAACTGAATATACTACAGAAGATTTATTAAATGGCGTAGTAGTTAAAAGTTTTACCTTTGAAGGATACTTATATGGTATATTTGATTTTGATGTAAATGGTTCACTTATAGATCCTGAAGGAACTGCTACTCCATATGAAATGAATTATGGAGTTGAACATGGTACTGACGAAGATAATGATTTAGCACTTAGCGCTGTTAATAGTGATTATATTTTTGCTGAAGGAGTTGTTACAACAACAAATTATGATGAGGAAGCATTACTTGCTATTGCTAGTGAAACATTCCCTAAAGCTATTGTAGAAATTAATGATAATGAATTATTTTTAAGCGATGATCATGGTGCAAATGCTTGGTATGGAATAGTAACCAAGGGAGATGTCAATCAAGATGGTAAGATTAATCAAGAAGATTTAGAATTATTAATCAACCAAGTTCTTGGCTTAGAGGAGACAACAGAAAATTCTGATGTTAATGGTGATGGAGAAATTAATGACTTAGATGTCGCATATTTAAAATTAATGTTAGAAACAGGTATCACTGAAGATGTTACCGAACAAGATGTAACAATAAATGCGAAATTTGACGAATTTAGTAATCCAGTTAAAGTTGGAGACGAGTTCACTTTAGATTATATTGTAACAGTATCTGAGTATACAATTAATGGTATCTCTGGATTAGTTAAGTATGATAAGAGTTTACTAGAACTAGTATCTGCAGAAGCAAAATTTTTCGATCTTGGTGATATGAATGAAAATAAATTATTATATTTAGGTGAATACTTAGATCTTGATATTGAACCTGTTCTAGACGAAGAAGGCAATATGATATTTGATGAAGATGGATTACCTAAACTAATTTTCAATGATACTGATTATGTATTAATAACACTTACATTTAAGGCTTTAGCTGCAGGCGAAGCAACAGTATCTATGGATGAAGTTAAGTTCTTTGATTCCGCTTATTATTACACAGCAAATGGTGTTACAAGCATTGATGTGACAATTGAGGATGAAGAACAAGAAGAAAGTCCATTTACATCAATTACGGTATCTGGTTATGATGTTGATTTAAATACTTATGAAGTGACTGTGCCTAACGATGTTACAAAAGTAGATCTTGAATATATATTAGCAAATGAGAATTATAGTGTTACTCCAGTAGCTGTCCCTGAAGAGCTAGCTGAAGGTGAAAACACAATTCTTATTAAAGTAGCTGATGAAAATGGTGAAGAAAAAACTTATACAATTAAGGTAACTCGTGAAGCAAAAGAAGAAGAAAAGAGCGAAGAGGCTACAGTTGTTCCAATGAGTAATGAAGAACCAACATATGATGATACTGATGAAGAACCAACTGTTGCTCCAGTTCCTAGTGAAGAAGATAAAGAAGAAATTAAAGATGAAGATAATGGTAAATTATCTAGAATAATTATTATTATTTTAATCTTATTAGCTATTGCTGGTCTTATCTATTTGATTTTCAAGGATGATGACGATGAGGAAACAAAGAAAACTAATCGTGATGTCGATAAAATGAAAAAAGAAGACGATAAAAAGATAAAAAATGATAATCATAAAAAAGTAAAGAAAAAAGAAAGATAAAGTCTTTCTTTTTTTTATGGTAAATGATATAATTGATATGATAGAGTTACTAGGAGGCAAATTATGAATAGAAAGGGACAAGCACTTGTAGAGTTTGTGTTGATTTTACCACTCTTTATTTTTCTATTATTTGCCGTCTATGATTTTGGAATGATTTTTAGTAAACGTAATGAATTAGAGAATACAAGTACTGATATTGTTATGTTATATAAAAGTGGTAAACAAATCGATGAGATTAGAGCTATATATTCAGATATTAATATCGATATTATTAGAGACAATGATTATGATAATTTTGTTATTAAAGATAAAATAAAAATTAAAACTCCCGGATTAAATAGGGTTTTAGGAAATCCTTATTATGTGGAAGTTAAGAGGTATGTGCCATATGAATAATCGTGGTCAAAGTTTAATATCATTTGTTTTAGTTGTTCCAATAATTTTGCTTATATTATTTATGGTATATGATATTGGTAGTATGGTTTCACTAAAAGAAGAATTAAATAATATCAATTATTTGGTGATTGATTATGGATTAGATAATCTTTCTGATAGTGATTTAGATCATAAGTTAAATGAAATGATCGTAACTAATAAAGATGATATTGATAATATAGCAATAAGTGTTAGTGAAGGAAGGATAGATATATTGCTTCAAGATAGGGTAAATAATAAACTTTCTTTGACTAATAAAATTAAGTTGCTTTCAGTTAAATCACATTATGTTGGTTATATGGAGAATGACAAAAAGGTAATTAGAAAGGATAATTAGGTGGTGTTATGAATAATCAAAATGGTAAGATTATCACTATTTCATCAGTTAAAGGTGGTGTTGGTAAGACAACAATAACTACTAATTTAGCAGGATTATATTTTCTTATGAAAAAGAAAGTATTAATCATTGATTTAGATTTATATGCTGGTGGAATTGCAACAGTAATGAACGTTAATCCTAAAAAGGATATTTATATGCTAGTTGATGCCCTTAGTAATAACAAACAGGTAGAATTATCTGATTATGTAAGTAATTATAATAAGGGTATTGATGTTTTGGCAGCACCGAAAGATCCGCGAAATGTATCACAAATTGAAAGTAAATATATTAATAAAATATTTGATTTAGCGAGACATGATTATGATGTTGTTTTGGTAGATACTTCTCATTCTTTAGATGAGGTATGTTTATTATCAATGGATGTAGCATATAATACATTGTTTGTTATTACAAATGATTTAGTAGATATTAAAAATATGAAGACAATGCTAAGCATCTTTAATGAGATGGGAAAAACAAATTATAAGATTGTACTTAATAATTCAAGAGATACTGGTAGGGATTATATTACTTTATTTGATATTAGAAATATGATTAAGGGAAATGTTGATTATACGATATCTAAAAATTTCTATATTAAGAATATTGATAAATATGTCTTAAATGGAGAAATACTGGTATTAAATAAAAATATTAATAGATTTTATAGTAATGATATTAAAAATATGAATAAATTAGCTCTCTCTTTGATTGAAGAGGTTAAGGAGGAGAGTGAAGTCAATGGCTAGTAAGAATACTTTATTAGAGGAATTTGGAGCTCGTAAAAGAGAAAATATAACAGTTGATGTTAAAGATTATGCAGTATTTCCTGATAAAGAAAAATTAGAGGTATTACGTGCAAAAATTGTTCAAAATTTAATTAATAATCAAATCCCTAGCAATGTTTCATTAGAGCAATATATTAATGATCAAATAGATGAAACTTTAGAGGATTACAGTTTAGACGCTAATCAAAGAGCTCATATCTTTAACTTAATTCAAAATGAAATTAATGGTTATGGACCATTAACCGATCTTTTAGAGAATGATGCGGTTACGGAAATAATGGTCAATGGAATAAATGATATTTATGTTGAAATCGATGGTAAATTAGTAAAAGATGAATCAGTATCATTCATTAATGATAATCATATTATTAGAACGATTCAAAGGATTGTTCAGCCTTTGGGTAGGACTATCGATGCAGTAAATCCAATGGTTGATGCAAGACTTCCTGATGGTTCAAGATTAAATGCAATTATTCCACCATTATCATTAACTGGCCCAGTAGTTACTATTAGAAAATTTTCTAAGCGAATGGAAAGTGTTGAAGATTTAATGCGTATGGGATCGCTTACTAAAAATATGGCTGAATTTTTACAAGCTTGTGTTGAAGCCAAATTAAATATTATTATATCTGGTGGTACTGGTACTGGTAAGACAACACTTCTTAATATTTTAAGTGGTTTTATCGGTGACGATGAGCGTATTATTACCATTGAAGATGCAGCTGAACTAAGATTACATCAGTCACATGTTATATCATTAGAAACTAGGATGGTTAACTATGAAGGCGAAGGCGAAATCACTATTCGTGATTTGGTTAGAAACTCTTTGAGAATGAGGCCTGATCGTATCATTGTTGGTGAGGTAAGAGGTAAAGAAGCATTTGATATGTTGCAGGCAATGAATACTGGTCATGAAGGTTCAATTACAACACTGCATGCAAATAGTCCTGAGGATGCAATTAATAGACTGGAGACTATGATGTTAATGAACGATATGGAGCTTCCAGTTGCAGCCATTAGAAACTATATTGAAAAAGCAATTAATATTGTTATTCAAATAGAAAGATTATCTGATGGTAAAAGAAAGATTTCTTCTATATCAGAAGTAATTGGCATAAAAGATGATAAAGTTAAATTAAAAGAAATCTTTGCATTTAAGGAAAGTGGTTTATCAGAACAAGGTGATGTTCGTGGTGAATTTATTTTATATAAATATATACCAAAGGTATATGATAGAATGAAACGCAAGGGAATTATTTTAAAAGATATTTTTGGTGAATAAAATGGAAATGAGTAAAGAGAAGTTAGTTAGTTATATTTCATTATTATTAATTGTATGTATCATAACTTTTCTCGGTGCTAAATATGTTATTAGGAAGGATATTGGTACTGGTAAGAGTCCAATTGATACAAGTACTAGATTAGATTAAAAAAAGAATAGAGGTGATAATTATGGATAAAAGATTTTTAATTGTACTTATACAAATTGTTTTGATCTTTGCTTTAATCATAGTTATCACTTTATTTTTGCGTCTTAATAATGCGATTAAATTAGAAAAAAGAATAGCTAGATATAGTATTAAGTATTCTAAACCTGGATCTAATTTAGCTTTAGTTGACAGAATATGGGAGCATTATATTTTATTTGTTAAAAAGCAAAGGAAAAAAATTCGTAAAATGTTACCTATGATGACAAATATGTATGAAAAGTATTCTGTTGGTAGTTTATATCATGCTGAAGATTATATCGTGCATAAATTGGTAATAAGTTTAATTTTTGTTATTTTGACAATTGGCGGAATGGCTATTCAAGGAAAATTTGTAACAACATTGCAAATATTCTTTAGTATAATTATTGGTTTTTATGTGCTGGATATTTATTTAATAATTGCTAGAAATATGAATAAGAAAAAGATTGAAAATGATATTTTGAGAGCTATTATTATTATGAATAATGCTTTTAAATCAGGTAAATCAACAATTCAGGCAGTTGAAATAGCAAGCAAAAAACTACCTAAACCAATCGGATATGAATTTAAGAAAATATATGAAGAGATGAATTATGGTTTATCTGTCGATACTGTTTTTGATCGATTTGCTAAAAGAGTAGGGATTGAAGAAGCGGAATATTTATCATCATCTTTAACTATTCTTAATCGTACAGGTGGTAATATTATTGCTGTTTTTGATTCAATTGAAAAGACACTATTTGATAAAATGAAATTAAAAGAAGAACTTAAAAATTTAACTACTGTGTCAAAACTAGTAACAAAGATATTGTTGGTAGCTCCAGTTTTCTTTGTATTAATTATTTATATTTTGAATCCTGACTATTTTGATCCATTTTTTGATAGTTCTATTGGTTATTTAATGTTAGTAGTAATTTTCATCATGTTTGTAATATATGCATACTTACTAAGTAGAATAGTGAGGGTTGATTATTAATGAACAAAGAAGAGATTATTCGTAGAATATATAGTGAAAGTTTTATAAATAAACAAATTGCTAAAATTAAAATGTTAGGAACTGGTAATAAAATGAATGTCTATGATTTAATGGTTGGAAGATTATTGTCATCATTTATTTTGTTTATGTTAATTTTATATTTGTTTGATTATGGATATATCTTAGCTCCAATTGTTACAGTTCTATATTATATGATGTTTAACCAAATATTGGTTGATAATCGTTTGAAGAAAAGGACAATCAAACTAGAGGGCGAAGCTATGCATTTCTTCGAGGTTTTGACTTTATCATTAGAAACCGGAAGAAACTTAGTTGAAGCTATCGATGTAACTACGACTAATGTGTCTGGGATATTGTCGAATGAATTCAAGGAAACGGTTAGAGAAGTATCATTTGGTAAAAGTTTGAATGAGGCTCTTTCTGATATGCAAGAAAGAATTCCGAGTGACACAATAAATAATATTGTTTTATCACTTACTGAATCTAATTTATATGGTAATAGTATCATCGAAAACTTATATAATCAAATTGATTTTTTAAGAGAAAAAAGAAAAATGGAAGTAAAGGGAAGAATTAGTAAAGTACCAGTACTTATTAGTGTTGTATCAGTATTCTTCTTCATTCCATTGTTACTATTATTAATATTAGGACCAATCTTGCTTGAATATTTAGGATAAAGCAGGTATTTATTACTTGTTTTTTCTTTTGATTAATAAATGCTTTAAAAAAAGAATAATTTATGATAAGATAGTTTATATGAAGAGGTGATAATATGTCAGGTCATAGTAAGTGGTCAACGATAAAAAGAAAAAAAGGAGCTATCGATGCGGCTAGAAGTAAAGTGTTTCAAAAATTAGCTAAAGAACTTTATGTGGCTGCTAAAAGTGGTGATTTAGATCCAGCTAATAATGCGGCTTTAAGAATGGTTGTGGAAAAGGCAAAGGCTGAGAATATGCCTAAAGCAAATATCGAGTCAGCTATTCAAAAAGCAGCTAGTAAAGGAGCATCTGAAAATTACGAATCAGTAAGGTATGAAGGCTATGGACCTAGTGGAATAGCCATTATGATAGATTGTTTGACTGATAATAAAAATAGAACGGCTGGTTTTGTCAGAAGTACATTATCTAAAAGAAATGGTAATTTAGGAACTGATGGTTCAGTTAGTTATATGTTTAAAAGAAAAGGTTTAATTGTTTTAGAAAATGCATATGACGAAGATAAAGTGATGGAAGAAGTTTTAGGACTAGATATTCTCGATATGGAAATAGGTGAAGAAGATATTACTATTTATACAGAGCCTGATAAATTCTTGAGTGTTAAAGATGAATTAGATAAATTAGGATATGATAAATATTTAGTATCGGAAGTGACATTTATACCTGATAATTACATTAGTTTAGATGAAGAAAATACTGAAAAAGCAATGGCTCTAATTGAGGCTTTAGAAGATTTGGATGATGTACAAAACGTATATCATAATCTAGATATATAGGAGTAATTATGGAAAAAGATTTAAATGAATTTAAAAAAGAAAGAGATTTGATTGTGGGCGAGATTGGTGAATTTGATGATGAAGATTTTCGTAAATCTGGTATCTCAATGGAAGAATATGCTAATCCAACAGCCGAAACAATTCAAAAACTAATTTTATATGTTAAAGAAGAATATGATCAAACTTCAATTTATAGTGAATAGAATAAGTAAAACTTATTCTTTTTTCATATAATTAAATATGAAATTAAGAAAATATAAAAAAAAGACGATTGGTACTTATATTGGTAGAGAATTTATATTTATAATTATTGGTTTAATTATGGCAGTTATTGTAATTAATTGTATTTTTAAAAAGTTTAATGATACGATATTGTCAATAGCTTTATCAAAATCTAGGAAATATGTGACAGAGATTATTAATAATTCTACTGATAATATAAAATTCGAAAATGATTTGTTTGTGATTGAAAAAAGCAGTGATAATGAGATAAAGATGATTACTTATAACTCGTATGAGGCAACGAGGTTAATTAATAAAATTACCCATAATATTCAAAATAATTTTGATGAATTGGAAAGCGTTTTTGATGGACATGATAAATTTGTGGTCGATGAAATTCCTTTAGGGGTAGTATTTAATAATGCATTACTTCGAAATTTTGGCCCAAAAATTCAAGTTAGATTAGATATTGTCGGTGATGTACTCAGTGAACTTGAAACAGAAGTAAAACCTTATGGAATTAATAATGCATTAGTTGAGGTAAGAGTAAAACTAAAAGCTAATGCGAGAGTTATTTTGCCACTTACAAGTAAGGAAATAAATGTTGTCAATGTTATTCCACTGTCAATAAATATTGTCAATGGAAGTATTCCTGAAGCATCTATTTGGGGATACAAATAAAAGATGCTACCCTAAGGCAACATCTAAAATCATCATGATTGAAAAGCCAATAATGGTAAATATAGCCATTAGGTCCTTTTTTTCATTAGTTTGACTTTCTGGAATTAATTCTGATACAACGACATAAATCATGGCTCCAGCGGCAAATGATAATAAAAATGGTAAAAGAATTCTTACTTTTAGGACGAGAATAGCTCCGATAACTCCAAAAATAGGTTCGACAATGGCAGATAAGCTTCCACAAATAAATGCTTTCTTTCGTGGCATGCCTTCTCTAAGTAAAGGAATTGAAACAGCCGATCCTTCTGGAAAATTTTGTAAACCAATGCCAATAGCTAACATAATTGCTGATAATGTGGTGGCACCGTTAATTGCATAAAAGACACTGCCAAAGGCAATACCTACAGCCATACCTTCAGGTATATTGTGAATGGTAATCGAAGAGATAAGCATCAGAATTCTTTTGTGTTTTTGAGTAAAAATTTTATTGAATATTTTGTCAGCTATGAATAAGAGCATTCCACCGCAAAAGAATCCTATAAAGGTTACTAACCATGGTGTAAGTTTTAGTTCGTTACTTGCATCGATAGCTGGTGCCAAAAGTGAGAAATAGGAAGCGGCAGTCATAACTCCGGCAGCAAATCCTAGCATGGCATCCATGATACTTTTATTTACTTTTTTAAAAAAGAAAACAATAGCTGAGCCTAATACAGTTACTAAAAAAGTAAAAATTGTAGCTATTAAAGCTTGATAGATATAATTTAAATTCATAAACCAATTAAACATAAGACACCTCTTTATATTTTACGTAAGTTATGATATTTGGTTATTGTTAAAAGTCTATTTTTATGGTAAGATAAGTTCGAGGTGGTAGTATGTTATTGCTTGAAGAATTTGATAATAGCAAGAAAGCTATTATTAATCCAGATGATCTTCATGAAAGAATAGTGGAAATGCCAGAAATTGCTATTGCTTGTTTTTCACATAAATTATTTGATAAAATTGTCGAAGGCGGGAAATGCATTAAGATTGGTGAACTACATAATACTGGTGAATATAAAGATATTTATGAAATTGAATATAATGGTAGTAAATTTGCTTTGTTTAAGATAGGAGTTGGAGCCCCAATGGCAGCTGGCGATATTGAAGATATGCATGCCATGGGAGCTAATAAATTTATTATTTTTGGCAACTGCGGTGTATTGGATGAAACAATTGAAGATTGTGGAATTATCATTCCTAATAAAGCACTAAGAGATGAAGGAACTAGTTTCCATTATATGCCTCCATCTAGAGAAGTACCTTTAAATAAAAAGTATACATCTGAATTTAAGGAAGTACTTGATGAGTTTGGCTTTGACTATGTTGAAGGTGCTACATGGACGACGGATGCTTTTTATCGTGAAACTAGAGATAAAGTTAATAAAAGAAAAGCTGAAGGAGCAATTACAGTTGAAATGGAAGCATCAGCATTGCAAGCAGTATGTGATTTTAGAGAATGTGAATTATTTATTTTCTTTTATGCTGGGGACAATTTAGCTGGTGAAAAGTGGGATAAGCGTAGCTTGTCTGGAGATATAAAATTGGATGAAAAATCGAGAATTGCGTATTTAGCATTAGAATTAGGAAGTAAAATAACTGAGACTAAGTAAAAAGTTTAGTCTTTTTTTTCTTATAATTAAACAAAAACTATTTAAATTTTTAAAAATATTTGATATAATGTAAGAGAGTAGGTGGAATATGCATAAGAAGAATTTTATATTCTTTGTCATTTTTGCTTTGCTTTTATCTGGCTGTACAAAAATTACCAATAATTTAGATGAAGTAGTAAAGGCGACAATGACAGGCAGTAAATTAAAGGCTAATACTGTTTCCACTGGATATGAAATATATATTCCAACGGGAGTTAAACAGGTAAAAGATAGCGAATATAATCAAAAATTTAAGATAAAAAATAGATATGTGTATTTATATGTAGATACGATTAGTTATTTTTATAAAAATAGTCTTAATTATAAATCAGAGGGTGATTATAGCTATTATTATAAAGAATTAGATTTAAATGGAAAAATTGGATATATTGGAATAAATAAAGTAAAAGATAATTTATATTTTTGTGAGGTCGTTTATAATTATTCCAAGATGGAATTCTATACTGATGCTGATGATTTGTCTTACATTTTAGCTAACGTATTGATAATGCAAAAGAGTATTAAATATAATGATGGATTAATCAGTATGGAACTTGAGAGTAATATTAGTGATGGTAGAGAATTAAAATATGAACTTGATAGTCCTAAAGATTCGGAAAGTACATTCTCAGATTATTTACAGGAATATGTTTCACCAGAAGAACCTGAAGTAACTTTGCCGGAAGAAAATTAATTGAAGAAGAGGTGCAAAAATGAAATTAATGGATAAAATTAAAGACTTATTTATGGATGAAGTCGTCGATGATGATGAAATAGAATTGGAAGAGGAAGAAAAAGAAGAATATAAGGAACCTCCAAAGGAAGAATTACCTAAGGTAATGCGTGAAACTATCGAAAAAGAGGAAAAAGTTGAATTAAAAGTTAAACCAGAAGAATTTATTAGGGAATCAAAAAAAGCAGAAATAAAAGAAGAAAAAATACCTGAAGCAAAGACAAAGAAATTTTCTTTTCCAATCGATTTTGATGAGGAAGTTACTAAGGCTGAAAAGCATGAAGAGATACCATCAAGAAATAAAAAGACTTATGATTTTGACAAAGAATTCAAAAATAATAATTATGGTAATGGCAATATCAATGTTTTAAATTTAGAGAAAGAAACTAATCGTAAGGTTTCAGAATTATATCCTACTAAGAAGGAAGTAGAAATTAAACCAAAATTTAAAGCGTCACCGGTAATTTCTCCAGTATATGGTATTCTTGATAAGAATTATACAAAAGAAGAAGTTAGAGAAAAAGATGATGAATCAATGATGAAAAGGCCATCTAAGAAAGTTGATTTTGAAACAGTTAGAAAAAAAGCTTTCGGTAATTTGGCTGATGAAATAAAAGATAACATGTTATGTGAAAATTGTGAGTTATATAAGGAAGTTAAAAAAATCAGTGCTTTAAAAGAGGATGATTTGTTATATGACATGACAGTTGATGAGGACAAGGAAGTAACAATTGAGAAAGCTTATGATAATTACGAAGAGTTTGGGGTTGCTTATGAACCTAAACCGGTAAGAAAAACTCCTGAAGTCCAAGAACCTGAAGAAACAACTAGTACGACAAGCTTGGATGATATCATCAAAAATAATAATGCTTTGAAGGAAGAAATGCCATATACAAGAATGGATGAAAAAGTAGAAGAAGATGTAACTGAAGAAGTTGTGCCAGAAGTTATAGAAGAAGAAATCCCATCAAGAAGTGAAAAAAAGAAAGATGCAAAAGTAGATGATGATTTCTTTGAATTAATAGATTCGATGTATAAAGAAAGGACAGATGATTAAAATGATGGAAGTCTTACCAATAATTTTATATATACTAGGTTCTATTTTGCTGGCTGTTTTAATAGTATTAGGTATAAAATTAATTGTTACAATGGATAAAATTCAGGCGGCTGTAGATAATATTAATACAAAGGTTGAATCACTTAATGGGCTTTTTTCAATAATTGATTTTACAACTGATAAATTAGCTAATATAAGTGATAAAGTGGTTGAGACAATTACATCGTTTATAAGAAAAATATTTTATAGAAAGAAAGAGGAGAGTGAAGAAGATGAGTAAAAAAAGTGGCTTATTTGGATTACTTGCTGGTATTGGAATTGGTGTTGGAGCAGGAATGTTGTTAGCACCAAAAAGTGGTGAAGAATTAAGAAAGGATTTAGCTAATAAGCTTAATGAACTTTTAGACAAGGCTAAAGAAATTGATGTTAATGAAGTTGCTGATGATTTCAAGAAAAAAGTTAAAGAATTGAAAAAAGACATCGAAGATTTAGATAAGGAAAAAGCTTTAGCAATAGCTAAAGAAAAAGGTGAGGAGTTAAAAGTTAAAGCTAATGAATTACTAGCAATAGCTAAAGAAAAAGGTACACCAGTACTAGAGAAGACAGCTAATAAAGTTAGAGAACAAGCAATTCAAGTTACAAAAGAAGTTTTGAAGAAATTAGAAAAAGAAGAAGCTAAATAATTTAGCTTTTTTTAGTTATACTGGTAGTTAATTGTGTTGACAAGAAATATTTAATTTAATATTATTAAAATGTCTAACTTTCATATTTAAGATATGGAGGAATATGTTAAAACTTAAAAAAGTATGTAAGTACTATCAGATTGGTAAGAATAAAAAGCAGGTTTTAGATAATATAACGTTGGATTTCAAGGATAGGGAATTAGTATTTATCCTAGGTGCTAGTGGATCTGGTAAAAGTACTTTGCTTAATATTATTGGAGGAAATTTAAGATGTGATAGCGGGGAAATATGGTTAGATGGTGACTGCATTAGCAATTATAGTGATAAGGAATTAGATAAATATCGTAGTTTAGTTATTGGAAATATTTTTCAAGATTATAATTTAATTGATTATATGAGTGTTGTTGAGAATGTTATGCTAGGGTATGTTGGTGGAATGGAAAAGAAGGAAATAGCTAGATTATTTAAGCAATTAGGAATATATGATAAGCGATATGAAAAAGTAGTAAATCTATCTGGCGGTGAAAAGCAAAGAGTAGCAATCGCTAGAGCACTTGTTAATAATCCAGACATTATTATAGCAGATGAGCCAACTGGAGCATTAGATTCAAAAACAGGTATGCAAGTTATGGATATTCTTAAAAATATAGCCTTTAATAAACTAGTAATTGTTGTTAGCCATGATAATTATTTAGCAAATAAGTATGCTTCTAGAATTATTAATCTTAAGGATGGAAAATGTAATTATGAAATCATTCCTGGTAATAGTTTAATTGTTAAAAACGAACGGAGTAATAAGAGTAAACTTAGGATGGTTATTAAGTTCGCTATTAAAAGTTTATGGCTCAAAAAAATTAGAACTTTATTTACGGCAATTGCTATTTCCTTAGGCGTTATAAGTATGGCTTTAGTTACTAATTTAGCTAATAGTTTTAGTAAGGAAATTGATGATTTAGAAAAAGAATCGGTGGCAATATTTCCCATTACTATTAGTAATGGTGATTATCAAATAACTGATGCTCAAACTGAAAAAGCTAGTGATAAATTGATTATTAAGGATAGAAATAAATTTATTCATACAAATAAAATAAATAGTAATTATTTAACATTTCTTAAGAGTATAAAAGAAATTGATTATATAGCGTATAATTATGATATGTCGATGCCTTTAATTAGTGATACTTATAATCAAATTGACAATAAATATTTAAGGATAATACCTAGTAATAGTTTTATCGATGATAATTATCATATTTTAGAAGGTAAGAATATTAATGACAAGTATCAGGTATTACTTCGAGTAGATGAAAATAATAATGTTGATAGTGAGTTATTAAATGCTTTTAATATCAATACTAATATCACTTATAAGCAAGTAATTGGAAGAAGAATTAAAGTAGCATTAAATGATATATATTATATAAAGAATGGAGATTATTATATTATTAATAATGATTTACATAAACTATATGACGAAAGCAAAATAGAATTAACAATTGTTGGAGTTGTTAAACCTAAAAAAGAAAATGAGATGGCTAATTATCTATATATTAGTGAAGAGTTGATTGAAGAAGTTATTAAACTTAATAGTGAGAGTGAAATTGTCAAAGATGCTAGAAAAGGGAATAATGTTTTAGGCGATAATCATATTAATACTTTATCGTATTTGGGCTATAATACACTTCCTAATTTGGTAAGTATATATATATCGGATATAGATAAAAAGAATAAAGTTATTGGGTATTTGGATGAATATAATGCTAATAATGATAAGTTAATTTATACTGATACGATGCGCTTAGCAATTGATATTATTAAGAAATTTATTATGATAATTAGCATAATATTGATTATTTTTTCAATTGTTGCAATTATTATTTCATCATTAATGGTAGGAATTTTAACTAATGTTAGAATTTTGGAACGTAAGAAAGAAATAGGTATTTTTAGAAGTTTGGGAGCTAGTGTTGGAGATATTCGCCGATTATTCAATATACAAAATATCTTTATTGGAATGGTTGCTATGATAATAAGCTTAATTGTCATTAATTTTATAAAGATACCAATAAATAAAATGGTAGAAAACTATCTAGAAATAGAAAATATATTTAGAATAAATTATGGTTTATTATTTTTGGTATTTATCATTAATTTATTAATTATTTTGATAGCGGGAATTATTCCAACTGTTAAAGCTAGTAAAGCTCAAATTGTCGATTGTATTTATAATAGATAAGAAAGTTAATAAAAGAGGTTAACTTTCTTTGATTTTATGCATAAAATTATAAAAAAATACTTGACGAATAAAAAATAATTTGTTATTATTAACTCGTTCGTGAATATTTGGTTTTGTTGTGTAACAAAACTTATATTTAATCAAGAATATGAAACACCAGGGTATGTGCAAGACAGGAACGTTAATTTATAAGTATGAGAGGAGGATTATAAATGCCTACAGTTAATCAAATTATTAGAAAAGGTAGAGGTTCTAAGAGAAAGAAAAGTAAATCTCCAGCACTTGGGGTTGGAATGAACACAATCGAAAGACGTCAAACTAACCAAACTTCACCTCAAAAACGTGGTGTATGTACTAGGGTTGGTACAATGACTCCAAAGAAACCAAACTCTGCTTTAAGAAAGTATGCGAGAGTAAGATTATCTAATGGAATGGAAGTTACTTGCTATATTCCAGGTATTGGACACAACTTACAAGAACATAGCGTTGTTCTAATTAGAGGTGGACGTGTTAAGGACTTAATCGGTGTAAGATATCACATTATTCGTGGTACGATGGATACTGCCGGAGTTCAAGATCGTATGCAAGGACGTAGCAAATATGGTGCTAAGAAACCTAAAAAGTAAAATTTAAAGTAAATTAGGGAAGGAGAGAAACAATGAGAAAAAGACAAGCTGTTAAAAGAGATGTACTACCAGATCCAATATATAAATCTAAGGTTGTTACTAAACTTATCAATCAAATAATGCAAGATGGTAAAAAAGGTACTGCACAGAAGATTTTATATGGAGCATTCGATATGATTAAAGAAAAAACGAATGAAGAACCAATGGCAGTATTCGAAAAAGCTATGAATAATATTAAACCAGCTCTAGAAGTTAAATCTAGAAGAGTTGGTGGAGCTAATTATCAAGTTCCAGTAGAAGTTAAACCAGAAAGAGCTCAAGCGTTGGCTTTTAGATGGTTAATAAATTATGCTAGATTAAGAAGCGGTCACAGTATGGCTGAAAATTTAGCGAATGAAATAATTGATGCATCAAATGGTGTAGGTGCTTCAGTTAAGAAGAAAGACGATACACATAAAATGGCAGAAGCTAATAAGGCATTTGCTCATTATAGATGGTAAGAAAGGAATAGAACAATATGGCTCGTAAAATAAGTTTACAAAATACAAGAAATTTTGGAATTATGGCCCACATTGATGCAGGTAAGACTACTTGTACAGAACGTGTATTGTACCATACTGGTAAGATTCATAAGATTGGGGAAACACATGATGGTGAATCTCAAATGGACTGGATGGAACAAGAACAAGAACGTGGTATTACGATAACATCAGCTGCAACAACAGCTTATTGGAAAGACCATAGATTCAATATTATCGATACTCCAGGACACGTAGACTTTACAATTGAAGTTCAAAGAAGTTTAAGAGTTCTTGATGGTGCAGTACTATTACTTGACTCTCAAGCTGGTGTTGAACCTCAGAGTGAAACAGTATGGAGACAAGCAAATGAATATAAAGTACCTAGAATTATCTTCTCTAACAAGATGGATAAGATGGGTGCAGATTTCTTTATGAGTTTAAATAGTGTTAAGGAAAGACTTGGCGCAAAGACTGCGGCTATCGAACTTCCTATAGGGGCTGAAAATGAATTTAGAGGAGTTATTAACTTAGTTACTATGACTGCTCTAGAATTTGATGGCGGACAAGATGAAAACGCAAAAGAAATTGAAATTCCAGAAGAATTAAAAGCACAAGCCGAAGAATATAGAAATATATTAATCGAAGCTGTAGCTGATTATGATGAAGAATTAATGATGACATACCTAGATGGAGGAGAAGTATCAGTAGAAATGCTTAAGAAGGCTATTAGAACTGGTACTTTGAAAGCTGAATTCTTCCCATTTATGTGTGGAACTGCATTAGGAAATATGGGTATTAAACCATTACTTGATGCCGTTATTGATTATTTACCAAGTCCAGTTGATATTGAAGCTATCGAATGTACAGATGAAAGAGGAAATGAAGTACTTCGTCATCCATCTGATTCTGAACCATTTACAGCTTTAGCATTTAAAGTTATGACTGACCCATTTGTTGGTAAACTTACATTCTTCCGTGTATATGCTGGTACACTTAAAGCTGGAAGTTATGTTATGAACTCTACAAAAGGTGAGAAAGAAAGAATTGGACGTATCCTATTAATGCATGCAAATCATCGTGAAGAAATTGAAGAAGTTTATGCTGGTGATATTGCAGCAGCTGTAGGACTTAAAAATACGACAACAGCTGATACATTATGTGATGAAAAGAAAATAGCTATTCTAAAAGGAATGGAATTCCCAGAACCAGTTATTTCTCAGGCTGTTGAGCCTAAATCAAAAGCTGACCAAGATAAAATGGGACTTGCTTTAGCTAAGTTAGCTGAAGAAGATCCAACATTTAAGATGAAGACTGATCCAGAAACTGGTCAAACAGTTATTTCTGGTATGGGTGAACTTCATCTAGATGTCCTAATCGATCGTATGAGAAGAGAATTTGGTGTTGAAGCAACCGTTGGTGCACCACAAGTTGCTTATCGTGAAACTATTACGCAAACTGCTGAATGTGAAGGAAAGCATATTAAACAATCTGGTGGTCGTGGACAATATGGTCACGTTTGGATTAGATTTGAACCAAATCCAGAAAAAGGTTATGAATTTGTTGACAATATCGTTGGTGGTGTTGTTCCTCGTGAATACATTTCAGTTGTCGATAAAGGATTACAAGAAGCAATGCAAACTGGTGTTTTAGCAGGATACCCAATGGTAGATGTTAAAGCAACATTATTTGATGGATCTTATCATGATGTAGACTCATCTGAAATGGCATTTAAGATTGCTGCTTCACTAGCTTTAAAAGAAGCTAAGAATAAGTGTAAACCAGTACTACTTGAACCAATTATGAAAGTAGTAGTTGTTGCACCAGATGAATATACGGGTGGTGTTATCGGAGATATTACATCTCGTCGTGGTAAACCATTAGGACAAGAGTCACGTGGAAATGCAATTGCATTTAGTGCAATGGTTCCGCTTGCCGAAATGTTTGGTTATGCAACAAGTCTTCGTTCTAATACTCAAGGTAGAGGAACATTTACAATGGTACTTGATCACTATGAAGAAGTTCCAAAATCAATTGCTGAAGAAATCATTAAGAAAAATGGTGGAAATTAATCAGTAAAATTATTATCAAATAATAGATAAATTGATAATAATGCTTGAAAAATATGAAAAATTTGCTAAAATAAATATATAAGTTAAAGAAAGAGAGGAAATTTAAAATGGCAAAAGCAAAATTTGATCGTAGTAAACCACATGTTAATATTGGTACAATTGGCCACGTTGACCATGGTAAAACTACATTAACTGCTGCTATATCTGCACACTTAGCTGGAAAATACGGAAATGAAAAAGTTGATTTCGCTAATATCGATAAAGCACCAGAAGAAAGAGAAAGAGGAATTACAATCAATACTGCTCACATCGAGTACAGTACTGAAAAGAGACACTATGCTCACGTTGACTGTCCAGGACATGCTGACTATGTAAAGAACATGATTACTGGTGCAGCTCAAATGGATGGAGCTATCTTGGTTATTGCTGCAACAGATGGACCAATGGCTCAAACAAGAGAACATATCTTACTTGCTCGTCAAGTTGGTGTTCCTAGAATGGTTGTATTCATGAACAAATGCGACATGGTTGATGATGCTGAATTATTAGACCTAGTTGAAATGGAAATTCGTGAATTATTAACTGAATATGGATATGATGGAGACAATACTCCAATTATTAGAGGTTCTGCTCTTAAGGCTCTTGAAGGAGATGCTGAATGGGGAGCTAAGATCGACGAATTAATGGATGCAGTTGATGAATGGATTCCAACTCCAGAAAGAGATAATGACAAACCATTCTTAATGTCAATCGAAGACGTATTTACAATCACTGGTCGTGGAACAGTTGTTACTGGCCGTGTTGAAAGAGGTAAATTAAATCTTAACGATGAAGTTGAAATCGTTGGTTTAAAACCTACTAAGAAGACAGTTGTTACTGGTATCGAAATGTTCAGAAAACAACTTGATTTCGCTGAAGCAGGCGACAATGCTGGTGTATTACTTCGTGGTATTAACCGTGAAGAAGTTGAAAGAGGACAAGTACTTGCTAAACCAGGAAGCGTTCATCCACATAAGAAATTCAAAGCTCAAGTTTATGTACTAAGCAAAGAAGAAGGTGGAAGACATACTCCATTCTTTACAAACTATAGACCTCAATTCTACTTCAGAACTACTGATGTTACTGGTGTAATTACATTACCAGAAGGAACTGAAATGGTTATGCCTGGTGATAATGTAACAATGACAGTTGAATTAATCGCTCCAATCGCAGTTGAAAACGGAACTAAGTTCTCAATTCGTGAAGGCGGAAGAACTGTTGGTGCTGGTTCAGTATCTGAAATTATTGAATAATAAAAAGCGAGTAATCGCTTTTTTCTTTTGTTAAAATATGATATATTTATATTAGGTGATAACATGTCAATAATACTTATGTATGCGGCTAACGGCTTAATTATAATAGCCTTTTTATGGTATTTATTATTATGTTTAATTAATAATAATAAAAAAATTACTGATAGTGATGGCTTTAATGTTACAAAGGATATTCTATCAGAGTATGATAGCATTAATATCATTGAGAATAAAAGTATTTTTACCATTTATAATTTAAGAAGAAAAGTTATTAAAATAGCTAGTAAAAGATATTATGGAAGTAGTCTTAGCGATGTAGCAATTCCTTTAATGGAAGCGGGTATATCAGCAAGTAATAGTAGATATCTTAATATATTTAGTAAATTATTTAGTAATTTAAAAAAACTATATGTTTTACCTATCATTATTGTTATTGTTAATAGTTCCACTTATAATTTAGGAGATGCTAGAATAGGTATTATACTTGCAGTTATTTGTACTTTATGTAGTTATATATTAATTGATATTAAAAATAGTGCATATATATGGTTAGATAGACGTTTAAATAAGAGATTAAGGGTTAATAAAGATAAAGTTTTAAATTATATTAGTCAAATAATATGGTGTGATAAATTAATTTTTTTCGGAGAATTAGTTATGATAATAAGATTCGTAGCTATTATTTTAGAAATTAACTGAGGTGAAGTATGAATATTGATATGATTGAAATAATGGAAAATGAGATTAAGTTTACAATTTTTCCTAAAAAGTTACAAGTGCTAATTCATAATAAATATTATCCAATCAAAGAAGAAAAAATAAAAGAACTCATTAGGATAACAAGAACCTGGGATAATAAATATACCGATTCTGGTTATTTAGATGGCAATCGATTTGAAATAAGTATTCATTGTGATGGAGAAGTCAATCGAAAATGTGGAATTAGAGGGGTGCCAAATAATTATCAAGAATTTGATGATTGGGTAAGGAGTATTTATGATAGAGGATAGATTAAGGTACTTAGGTTCTTCGGAAGTAATAACTGATAAATTAACTCAAATTACGGAAGCATTTGTCACTTTTTATGGTGAAGATAAAAGAAGCGAGATTGAGGAAAGATTTAAAAATACATTAATTATAAGATTTATGAGTGTGAAATCTTTAAGGCAAAATGTTAGACTTTTTAAAGAAAGCCCTTTAAAAGAATTATATGGTATTTCCGAAGAAGAGAATTTAGGATTCAATATTGAATTTTTATTATCATTTTTAAGAAAAAAAGATAAAAGATCATATGAATGGGTCCCTTTTTGGGTAAAAAAGATGTTGTTTGGTAATGCAGATTTTTCATTTGAAGAGATAATATCAAAACTTGAAAATGGTGAGTATCCTAAAGTACAGGAACTTTTAGAAAAATATGAAAGCATTGCTCCAATAGTCGATTCTTTTGAAAAACTAATTGATATGGAAGATAAAAAGCGGACAAAAATTATGGAAAAGTATTATCATATACTGCTTCAAGAATTTAGTTATTTGATTCCCGAGGAAGAAAAAAAATCATATGAGATAACTGGATTTCCAGAATCAATAATGAAAGGATATTTTGGCTGGAGCATAATTGATAATGGTCATTGTTTTGATGATAAGCATGAAGAAATTTTACATAATGCTAACGCAAAAAAATATGATAAAGAAAGTATTATAGATGATAGATTGTGGTTCTTGAAGGAGCTTGGCTACGAGTTTGCAACTTATGAGGAAGCTTTAAATGATTCAAAATGCTCGGAAGTTATTAAAAACTTGAGAGTTGTTTGTGAAAAAATAGCTAGAAGAAAAAGTCAATTATATCCAGAACAATTAATTGAAATAACACATTTTTTGGATGATTATGAAAAATGCAGTAAGCTTATTAGTAATTGTCAATATGTAGATAAAAAATCTTCATTAGGACCAATATTATATGAAAGTTTTGGAGTATCTTGCTGCGAGCCTAAATACATATTTGATGGTAAAAATTATATTTTATCACCACTTGTACTAATTAATGGGGGAACATTAGAACCCGATTATACAATAATCCATGAATTAAATCACGCTTTTGAATATCATACGATTGATATAAACGAAGATGGATATAGTGTTATTAGTGGTTGGGATACCGAATCAGTTAAATTTAAACCAGATTTAAAATGTGAATATGGTCCATTACAATATATGGGAATTACTAGAAAGTATGAATTGCTAAGTGAATATGTAAATGAGCGTATTGCTCAAGAAATAACTGAAATAATGCATGAACAGGGTAACTATATTTTAAAAAAGACAAAATTGAGTGAACCAGCTAGCTATATGAAGGTAGAATTTTTGTTGGAAGATTTTTACCAGCAATTTAAAGATATTATTATTGCAAGTAGAAGTAATGGTAATATCACATACCTTTATGATAAAATAGGGAAAGATAACTTTGAAGCATTGAACGATTTAACAAATGAAGTATATAATAGATATGGTTTAGATAGAGGAATTACTTCTGCTTTAGATGACTATAATGAAAATAAACCAACTATGGATACTCAAATTATTAAAGATATTTTAATGAGACGAGATGCTATTTTGGCTAAGATGGAGGAACATTTACAAAGTAGTAAGACAGCTGATAGTTTTAGTCGATAAAAAATATTCTAAATAATAAAAATAAACATATTATTTACTAGGTGATATTAGTGAAGAAAATATGTTTATTTTTTATTTTGTTAATAATACCAGTTTTGGTAAATGCAGAAGAATTAAATTTAGCTGAAAATGCCAAAAGTGCTATCCTGATTGAAGCTTCTACAGGAAAGGTATTATATAGTAAGAATGATAGTGAGCGATTAGCCCCAGCTTCAATGACCAAGATAATGTCATTAATTTTAATTATGGAAAATATTGAAAAGGGAAATTTAAAATGGAATGATGTCGTTGTCGTTTCTAAAAATGCCGCTTCGATGGGTGGAAGTCAAATTTTTTTGGAAGCCAATGAGATGATGAGTGTTGAAGATCTGGTTAAGGGGATATGTGTAGCTAGTGGCAATGATGCAACAGTCGCTTTGGCTGAAAAAATCGCAGGAACAGAGACATCATTTGTTAAGCTAATGAATGATAAAGCGAATAATTTAGGACTTAAAAATACACATTTCGTTAATTCCACGGGATTAGATGCTGAAGGTCATTATTCAAGTGCTTTTGATATGGCTGTGATGGCAAGAGAATTAGTAAAGCATCAAAAAATATTAGAATTTTCAAGTATTTATGAAGATTATTTAAGAAAGAACACAGCCAATAGTTTTTGGCTAGTTAATACCAATAAGTTAGTTAAATTCTATTCATACATCGACGGATTAAAAACCGGTTATACAGGTGATGCTGGTTATTGTTTAACGGCAACTGGTAAAAAAAGAGATATGCGTCTAATTAGTGTCGTAATGGGAGAAGCATCTACGGAAAAAAGAAGTGCTGATACATTAGCAATGTTGGATTATGGTTTTAATATGTATGCCATTGATAAGCTAATTGATAAGAGTAATTCTTTAGGTTTAGTAAAAGTAAACTTAGGTGATTCTGAATATGCTGATATTGTAGCTATGGATGATATAACCGTTTTGAATAATACCCAAAAAGAAAAGCGAAACATTAATTATAGTATTAAAAAAGAGGAAATTACAGCACCGGTTAAGATTGGTGATAAAGTAGGTAAAATCCTTGTTTATGAAGACGGAAAATTTAGTTATGAAGTACCATTAACCGTAGCATATGATATCAAAAAAGCTAACATATTTAAAATCTTATTAAGAAATATGCGAGATATTTTTAGTTTAAGTATATAAGGCCTTAGGGCTTTTTTAATTATAAAAAAAATAGCATATGCTATTTTAGTGATCTAGGTGATCTAGATTTTTCATAAGTAGACCAATTTGGATTAAACCAGCAACCATTACTAGAACATAGACGATTCTAGTAAGTAATGCTCCATCACCAAATAAGTATTCAACTAGATTAAAGTTAAATAAACCAACTAGTCCCCAGTTTAAACAACCAATAGTGCTAAGTACTAAACATGTCTTATATAATGTATTCATATCTATCCTCCTTGATAATTATATTTTTGACAAATTTTAGATAATTATTCATCATATTAAGAAAAATGAACCATATAATTTACCATAAAGATAAAAAAATGGGGTGTAAAATGAAAAAAATAGGTTTATGTTTATTTTTAGTTTGTCTGTTGCTAACTGGATGTGGTCGTCGTAATGAGAAAGAAGTTTTGAAAGAATTTCAAAATAAGGTTAATAATGCTGATGCATATTATTTAACTGGTGAAATGGAACTTGTTAATAATGAAGATGTTTATAATTATAATATTGCAGTATCTTATAAAAAAACTGATTTTTATAAAATAGAACTTGTAAATGCTGTAAATGATCATAAGCAAATCATTTTAAGAAATGGTGAAGGAGTGTATATTGTTACACCATCACTTAACAAAAGCTTTAAATTTCAAAGTGATTGGCCATATAATAATAGTCAAGTATATTTATTATCTAGTTTATTAGATGATATAACTAATGATGAAAATAGGACATTTGAGGATAGTGATGAAGGTTATATCTTTACTTCAACGGTTAACTATCCAAATAATCCTAAATTAGTAAAGCAAAAAGTGTACTTAGGAAAAGATTATATACCTACTAAAGTAGAAGTATTGGATACTAACGATAAAGCACAAATTACAATGAAATTTGATAAAGTCGATTTAAGAACAGAATTTAATGATACATATTTTGATTTAAACTCAATATTAGACACAAATGTAGAATCAAATACGGAAAAGAAAAATGAAACGAATAATAGTACACCAAATGAGGCTCAAGAACCAAGCAATCAAATAGAAACTGAAAATAAAACTAAAGAAACAGCAACAATTGACGATATAATATATCCAATGTATTTACCTACAAATACTTATTTGACTAGTCAAGAAAAAGTAAATACTGAAAACGGGCAAAGATTAATTTTAACATTTACGGGCGATAGTTCATTTGTTTTGATGGAGCAGGTAGCAAAGTATAGTGAGGTTCCAGAGATAATACCAACTTATGGTTCACCAGAATTAATTGGATCTTCATTAGCGGTTATTAATGATAATTCAGCTAATTGGTTTGATAATGGAATAGAATATTATCTTGTTAGTGATGTTATGAAAACAGATGAATTACTTGAAGTAGTAAGATCAATTAGTGTTTTGCCAGTAAGTAAATAAGATGCTAGAGAACTGCATCTTTTTTAATTGTTAAAAATATTATAATATGATAAAATATTATTAGAATATGAAAGTTGGTTAGTGATATGAATAATAATCAAGATAAGGATGAAGCTAGATTTAATAAACTGTATGAATTATTAGGTGATGAAGTAAACTCTATTTATGAAACAAAAAGTGATGATGAAATATTTACTAATGCTAATAATAATCAGCAGATAAGTAATGAAGTTAATAGTAATACTTTAGAAGCAAATAATATTACACATACTATTCTAGGAGTTATGCCTACAAATATTATTAATCAAAATAATATTGTTAATGATAATAACACTTCTAATAATACGTTGATAGATAATACTCAATCAGTAGTATCAACAAATGCTATTAACCATAATAATATAGAATCAATAACTTCAGTTAATATTAGTAACCAAAATAATACTCAATCAGTAGTATCAAATAATACTACTAATCGAGATAATAATCAGCCTAATAATAATGTATATTTAAATAAAACAACTGTAGAAGGTCAAAATATTTATGATGATGTTGATAATATTGATACTGGCAAAAGAACAATTAAAGAAATATTAAGTAATCATAAAACAGTTTCAGTTATTATGGTATTAGCATTTATCTTTGTATGTATTGTGGTAGGTAAAGCATTCTATTTTGGTAAAAAAATAGATAAGTATGAAGAATTCTTTACAGAAATAACTTATAAGGAAGAAGAAATGGCCAAAGTATATGAAGATAATGAAATCGATAGTGAAGTATTGAAGAAAATGGCCGCTTCAGAATTAGTTAATTGCATTAGTTCACCAATTGATATGAATAATTTACCTGATAGTATCAATAATATTATTACCGAAATTAATAATTATTATAATCGTTCTTATAATTATTTTTCATTTGCTTATAAGGATATTTTTACAGGTTTTACGGTTAGTTATAATGCTAATCAAGATATTTTTACAGCAAGTGCCATTAAAGGACCAACTGATATTTATATTTATGAAATGGCTAGTCAGGGAAAAGTTGATTTGGATGAAGTTGTAACATATACCTCTAATTACTATAATACTGGTAGTGGAGTTTTAAAAAATAAACCAATTAATTCGCAGTATAGTATCAGAACTTTACTAGAGTATTCAACAGTTACTTCTGATAATGCGGCTCATAATATGTTAATGGATAAATATGGTAGAGAAAATATGCTTAATTTTTGGAGTAATTTGGGAACAAATGCAATATTTACTGCTAATAATAACTGGGGAGTAATGAATGCTCATGATGCATTGATATATATGAGTGAATTGTATCGATTTTATGCACAAGATGATGTCTATGGAGAGGCTATAATGAACAACTTCATAAAAGCATATCCAACATTTCTTAAGGGTAAAAGTGATGTATTAGTCGCTAACAAGAGTGGATGGAGTGGAACAGCTATTCATGATGTAGCTATTATTTTTGCTGATAATCCGTACATTGTTGTTGCTTTGTCAAATACGGGGGAAAGTGATTATGTTAGCTATTTTAATAATGCAAATGAGTTAGCATATAGATTACATGAAGCATATTGGAAATATAAAATGGATACTTGTAATAATATTAAACAATATTAATAAAATGATAGATATCATAAAATATCTATTATTTTTTAATTGAATATGTGGTATACTTAGTATTAGTGAAAGAGGGATACTATGGATAAAAAAACATTAGAAATGCTAGCTAAGAAATTAATGTTTACAATGGATGATAGTGAATATCAAACACTTAGTGATGAATTTGAAACAATTTTAAAACAAATGGATTTAATTGGTAAAATAGATGGGATTAATGAAGTAGAACCTTTAATTTATCCTTTTAAACTTGATAATGTATCAATGCGTGAAGATAAAGTAGTCGATGAACTAGAGATTGATGATATCCTTAAAAATAGTGGTGATACTTTATATAATCAAGTAAAAGTACCTAAGGTGGTGGAGTAATGAATATCTTAGAACTTAGAGAAAAAATAGATAGTGGTAGTGTAGATAGTGCAACATTATTTAAGGAGAGCGTCGAGGCTGCAAAGAAGAGTCAGAAAGAATATAATCCATTTGTAACAATCTTAGATAAATATGAAAAAATAGATAGTAATAGTTTACTCTCTGGTATTCCTTATGCTTTAAAGGATAATATTTCAACAAATGGAATTTTGACAACGGCAAGTAGTAATATTCTTAAAAATTTTGTTCCTATATATGATGCGACGATTTATAAAAAATTAAAGGAAGCTGGGGCAGTTCTTGTTGGAAAAACAGTTTTAGATGAACTTGCTATGGGTGGTACTGGAACAACAGGACATACTGGTTCAGTTAAAAATCCTTGGGATAAGACAAGACAAATTGGTGGATCATCTTCTGGTAGTGCGGCAGCTGTAGCACTTGGTATTGTTCCCTTTGCTATTGGTTCAGATACAGGCGATTCGGTTAGAAAGCCAGCTGCTTATGGTGGCGTGGTAGGTTTCAAACCAACATATGGAAGAATATCTAGGTATGGTTTATTTGCTTTTGCATCTAGTTTGGATCATTTAGGTGTTCTTACCACTAATGTTAAGGATGCTGCCATTGTTACTGATATAGTTAAAGGATATGATCCTCATGATATGACAAGTTTGCCTGATGATAATAAAGTATATAGTGATTTACTTGATAATCCTGTTAAAGGTAAAAAATTATTTTATATTAAGGAAGCAATGGAAAATGCTGATAAGGAAATTCTCGATAATTTTGAAATAGTTATTAAGAATTGTGAAAGTTTAGGCATGGAAGTAGTAGCTGAATCAATAGATAAAGATTTATTATTAGCAATCTATCCATCTTATATGGCAATATCTTGTGCTGAAGCAACTAGTAATGATGCAAATTTAAATGGTATCCATTTTGGCGTAAGAGGCGAAGGAAAAACGCCTGATGAAATAATAACTAATGCAAGAACTAATGGATTTAGTGAACTTATAAAACGTAGATTTATTATTGGCAGTTACATATTGCAAAGAGAAAATCAGGAAAAATTATTTTTAAATGCTTATCGTGTAAGAAGAATGATTGTCGATAGGATAAATGAATTATTCTTAAAATATGATGCAATAATCATGCCAGCAGCAGCTGGAATTGCTCCAAAATTTGAAGAAAAAAGTGATAAACTTAGTGATAAATATTTAATCCTAGATAATCATTTGTGTATTGGTAACTTTGGGGGATATCCTAGTATTACTATTCCTTCAGGATTTATTAAAAAAATGCCAATTGGTATCAATATAACAGGTAGAGTTAAAGAGGATGATATAGTATTAAATATTGCTAACAAGTTAGAGGGTACAATGGAATATAAAAATCAAATAGCAAGGAGGGATATCAATGTATAAAACTGTTATTGGTTTAGAGGTTCACTGTGAACTTAAATCAAATAGTAAAAATTTCTCTAGCGCTAGAAACGGTTTTTCCGATATTCCAAATAGTAATGTATCAGTTATAGATATGGGAATGCCAGGAATACTTCCAGTAGTTAATAAACAAGCTGTTAGAAACTCAATTAAAATGGCTTTAGCTATGAATTGTGAAGTTCCTGAATATTTAACGTTTGAAAGAAAAAATTACTTTTATCCAGATTTACCAAAGGGATATCAAATTACGCAGTTTAAACATCCAATTGGTACTAATGGATATGTTAATATTTTTGTAAATGGCTATGAAAAGAAAGTTTTGATTCACGATACTCATTTGGAAGAGGATACTGCTAGTATGGATCACTATAATGATTATTCACTTTTGGATTATAATCGTTGTGGTGTCCCACTATTAGAAACAGTAACTGAGCCATGTCTTAGTTCGGCTGACGAAGCGGTAGCTTTCCTTGAGAGTCTTAGAAGTATTTTCTTATATACAGATACTTCATATGCAAGAAGCGATAAAGGACAAATTAGATGTGACGTTAATGTATCACTGATGAAAGAAGATGCTACCGAACTAGGAACTAAAGTTGAAATGAAAAATATCAATTCATTCAGTGGCGTTAGAGAGGCAATTTTGTGTGAAGTAGCTAGACAAACAGAAATACTTAATAATGGTGGAAAAATAGTTCAAGAAACAAGAAGATATGATGAAGTATTAAATCAAACATTTACTATGCGTAGTAAAGAAGATGCAATAGATTATCGTTATTTTACGGATCCTAATTTACCACCAATTAAAATTGATGAGGATTGGGTTAAAGAAATAAAAACTGAAATACCAAAACTACATAATGAAAGATTTAAGACTTATACAAAAGAATATTCTATTAATGAAAAGGACGCATATACTATTGTTAGAGATAAAAAAGTATCAGATTTTTATGAAGAATGTATTACATTATTAAATGAACCGGTACTCATTTCTAATTGGTTAACTGGCGATGTAATGAAATATCTTAATAGAGATAGTCTTACAATAAATGATTCTAAGTTAACACCAAAGATGCTTACTGATTTAATAAAACTAATTATTGATGGGAAAATTAGTGGTAAGCAGGGAAAAGAAGTATTAGAAAAAATGATGGATACTGGAAAAGATGCAAGTACCTTAGTTCAAGAACTTGGAATGACTCAAATCAGTGATGAAGAAGAAATTAGAAAAATAGTTTCATCAATATTAGATGAAAATAGAAACTTAGTTGACGATTATAAAAATGGAAAAAATGTTTTCGGATATATTATTGGTTTAATCATGAAGAATACTTCCGGTAAAGCTAATCCAGTGGTAACTTCTAAAGTATTGCAAGAGGAATTAAAAAAGTTTTAATAATTTGACATAAATTTGACAAAAGTATAAAAAAATGATATAATCATTTTCGATTGATGGCACATTATTCTAGTCAATTGATTCGTTAGGAAGACGGGGATAAAAGACCGTTAAAGAGCATATCTGTGAAACCGCTTGTGTTTGCTTTAGATGCCCAATCTAGGGTGGATGCTGGCGATGAGAATAGTGGATAGAATGTAATGGCATATATTTAATTCCATTGTTCGTGGAGACCTATCTTTGCAACAATAGTTGCGAACTAGGATTAAACCTGTATGGTGGCTAGCGGCTATCTACAGTGTAGCTTGTCTTGAGTGAAGGCTTTGGGATTGGCATAAAGTATTAATATATTTGGCCAAATATATTAACTACTATACCATGAAATTACCTTTGCAAAAGAGTACTAATAACGATGCGTTGGTGAGGAAATCTCCTAGAGTGCGTTATGATATGGGATTGCAGTGGGAACTAAGTGGCAATCAAGTCGTATGATGTGGAAACACCGTACTGTCTTCTTTAAAGGGGAACCGCAATACTGGTAACGGTATGTAGAAGATAGGGAAAACCTACTTGACCTAAGTCTCAAAGTTAATCATATCAATAAGCCATTAGTTTTTTTTATGGAGGAAAAAAATGAAAAGTAAAAACAATTGGGTTTTAATAATAACATTGTTAGCGTTTGGGCTGTCTTTAGTGATGTCTTTATTGACAGAGATAGTCTTTAGAAATGTTACTTTAACGATTTCTATTGTTGTTACTTTTCTTTTTATCTTGTTAGGAATTATTTTTGATATAATTGGAGTAGCTGCAACAAGTGGCGATGAAACAGCATTTCATTCGATGGCCGCAAGAAGAGTTAGAGGCGGTAAGATTGGCGTAAAATTAATTAAGAATGCTTCCAAAGTTTCTAGTATTTGCTGCGATGTTGTCGGTGATATTTGTGGAATTATATCTGGAAGTGCGGGTGTAACCATCGTAGCTTTAATAATTAAATTAACGACGATTAATCCAATTGTTATTTCGTTAATTGTCACGGCATTAATATCAGCTTTGACAATCGGAGGCAAAGCATTAGGCAAGGGTATTGCTGTCAATAAAAGCGAACAGGTAATAACCGTGGTGGCAAAAGGCCTATCAATTTTTAGTAAAAGGTAATTAAATATTGCTTCAAGCAATATTTTTTCTTTGGTATAAAAATTGTTTGACAAATAATACTGTTTGTGTTATTATAGAAAACGATTTTCGTTTAGGGGGGAATTATATGTACGAAGAGAGACAAAGATTCAGTTGGACTAGTCTATTCATTAAAATAATCATTATAGTAATTTTCGTATTATTTACTATATGGTTGCTTCAGTTATCAATGAAGAACGCTAATAAAGATATGTCTAACGGAGTCAGCATACTTACTGATAACATCTTTTCTCAAAATATTGAAAGGATGAAAGAAGTAGGTAAAAGCTATTTTACAACTGAGAGATTACCTGAAAAAGTTGGTGATGTAAAAACATTAACACTTGAAAATATGTACAAGAAAAATTTGATTTTAGAAGTAAAGGATAAAAATGGTAATGCATGTTCTGCAAAGAACTCTTATGTTGCTATTGAAAAACTTGAAACCGAATATCAAATGAAAGTATATCTAGATTGTGGTGATGAAAAAGATTTCATTAAAGTAATAATGGGATGTTACAATTACTGCAATACTGATATTTGTGAAAAGAAGGAAACTCCTTCAAATAAGGCTATAGAATACGAATATAGCAAAACAACTGGTGGTGCTTGGGGTCCTTGGGGATCTTGGACTAATTGGTCTACAACTGCCGTAAGTAAGACAGATTATCGTGATGTCGATACTAAGACAGTATATGAACCATATTCTTATGAAGAAACAAAGACTGAAGAGAAATATGTTGGGGTAGCCAATGTATGTGCTAGTATTACCGGTTATACATTAACATCTAATAAGGATGGTGTATGTACTTATGCTAAGACGACAACAGCAACTGCTGATCCAACATGTCCAAGTGTATCAGGATATACGCTAACAGGAAGAGATGGCTTTAATTGTAGTTATAAGCAAACTACTCCAAGTAAGACAAATCCAACCTGTCCGAGTGTATCAGGATATACATTAACAGGAAGAGATGGTTTTACTTGTAGTTATAAGAAGACTACAACTGCAACAGCAGATCCAACTTGTCCAAGTGTATCAGGATATACATTAACAGGAAGAAATGGCTTTACTTGTAATTATAATAAGACGACAACAGCAACTGCTGATCCAACATGTCCAAGTGTATCAGGATATACATTAGCAGGAAGAAATGGCTTTACTTGTAATTATAGTAAGACGACAACAGTTACTGCAGATCCAACCTGTCCAAGCAAATCAGGATATACATTAACAGGAAGAAGCGGCTTCAATTGTAACTATAGTAAAACTACAACAAGTACAACTGAATATGATTTAGTATACTATAGTACTGGCAGCGGATCTTATGTTCCAGCCGATACAAGTAAATATCATTATGTTCAAACATCTGCTGATTATCAATATAAATGTAATAATACATGTGCTTTCCAATGGTACTATACATATACAATTTATACTAAAAAGTATAAGACAACAACTACAACAACTACTGGTAAGGCAACATGCCCAAGTGGATATACACAATCAGGAAATACTTGTGCTAAGACAAGTACAACAACAACTACAAAAACTGCAACATGTCCAAGTGGATATACACAATCAGGAAATACTTGCGTTAAGACAGGTACAACAACAACTACAAAAACTGCAACATGTCCAAGTGGATATACACAATCAGGAAATACTTGTGCTAAGACAAGTACAACAACAACTACAAAAACTGCAACATGTCCAAGTGGATATACACAATCAGGTAGTACTTGTGTTAAGTATGCTACAAAGACAGAAAAAGCAACATGTCCAAGTGGATATACACAATCAGGTAAGATATGTGTAAAAACAGGTACAACAACAACTACAAAACCTGCAACATGTCCAACTGATCAAAAGTTAAGAGATAAAAAATGTTATAAAGTTGTAACAACAACAGTTCCTGTTGAAGGTACTAAAAAAGTAATATATTATAGATATAGACTTAGAGAATATAGTGGTGGAATAGTTGATTATAAATGGAGTCCATCAAATAATGATCAAAGTTTATTAAATGCTGGTTATAAATTAACTGGTAAAACAAGAGAAGTAGGGGGTAAATAATTATGACAAGAAGAGAAAATGATAGAATAGAAGAAGCTGCAAGAGAAGCTGCAAGAGCAGCTGCTGAAGATGCTGAATACGAAGAAGTATATGGCGATGCTGATAGACATTTAGATGATGATAATACAAATGTTTATCATACTGAAAATACAACAAACAATACTAAAAAGGGTAATGGAGTTACAGGCTTTGTGTGTGGAGCTTTAGCCGTAGTAGTATTAGCTGGTGGATGGCAGTTAATTAAAAAATCTAAAACTGGAGATGTTAAGACAGTTCCAACATCAGTACCAGAACATACTGATACTGTTATAGAAGAACCTGTACCTGGAGAACCAGCATATGACTATAATGAAAATGAAGTTGTAGTAACAGCTGAGCCTGAAGTTACAGTAGCTCCAGTCGTAACGGCTGAGCCAGTAGTAACACCAGAACCAGTCGTAGAAGCTGCAACAACTGAAGTAGAATTAACTACTGAAAACTTTGAAAATTTAGTTGCTGATTATGCAAATAAATATAGTAATGAATATAGTGCTGTAAGTACTGAAGATATTACTAAGTTTGCTGTAGTTGGTAATATTGATTTATTGGCTGAAGAAAATCCAGAATTAATTAGGGAAATTGCTGGTAATAAAACTAGAGAAGAATTCTTAAACGATGGTGCTAAATTAATTGGCGCAACGGTTATGAACAACTTCAATGTTTGGAATAGCACACATAGTACTGAAAACTTTGTTAGAGTTAGTGATGTTATCTATGGTTCACAAAAGAATCAAATGCTTAAAATTGAAGAATATGTAGATAGAATTGCTGATGCAGCTAATGCAGATGATAAAGATTTAGTTAATGAAATTGTTAGTCAATTTTTAGTTGATATGAATAGTGGAGATTTATCTAAATTAGATGATGGCGTTGGATTTGTAGCTCAAGTTAATATTGCTATGATATCTGATGGTATTGCTAGAAATTATCTAAATAAAGAAAATTTCGATATGCTACAAGTATTAAAAACTTCTGAAAAATATGTATCTAACATCTTTACTGTATACGAAAGATGTATGGGAGACGTTAAGACACGTACAAGATAATAAAAAGCCAATAAAATGGCTTTTTTTCTTATTAAAAAAATGCTATAATTTAGGTATGAAGAAGTTAATCAAAATATTTTTAAGTGTATTAATTATTATTTTCTTATTAATTACATATATGGATTATAGTGACAGTAGATACAAAACTAAATTAGAAAAAATGATTGTTAAAAATACTGATATAAAGAATGTTACTTATATAAATGCCTATGGAGATTATTATATTGTTATGGATGATGATAATTTATATGTTTTTAATGATAAATATGTTGAACTTTTGAAAGTCGATAAAATATTAATTCACAAGAACGATAAAAAATATGATATTATATATGATGAAAAACCAATGTATATGAAAGATTATTATAAAGATAACAAACTGTATTATGAATACTATGATTTATATAGTTATGAGAAAATAGGTGAGGTTTTAGTAGGAGGTAAGGATGAATAATATTGTTAATTTAATTAAGGATAAGCCATTATTTATACCTAAAATATTACTTGCTAATTATAAAAAATTAGGGATTACTGATGAAGAACTAATCATTATTATGGTTATTATGAATTATGGTGATAAAGTATTATATGATCCTGAGATGTTTGCTAAGGATATTAATCAGAATAAACGCAATGTTATGATGTTAATTGATAGTCTATGTGATAAAAATATTTTATCAATAGTAATTGAAAAAAGAAATAAAAAAGCAGAATATATTACTTTGGATTTATTATATGAAAAACTTAGTAATATTGTTTTAGATAAAAAAGAAGATGAGGAAATAGATAATTCAATTTTTAGTATTTTTGAAAATGAACTTGGAAGAACTTTATCACCAATGGAATATGAAAAAATAAAAGAATGGATTACTAGTGGTAATTCTAAGGAAATGATTACTTTAGCTCTTAGAGAAGCAGTATTAAATGGTGTAAATAATTTAAATTATATTGATAGTATTCTTAATAATTGGAATAAAAAAGGTTATAAAACTAAAGCTGATGTTGAAAAAGAAAAACAAAATTATCGTACTAAAAAGAGTAAAGTAGATGTTTTTGAAACGGATTGGTTAAATGATTAATGAAGTATTAAATTATTTAGATAATATGTATCCAAATCCTAAATGTGAACTTAATTATAGTAAGGACTATGAACTTTTAATTGCAGTTATGTTAAGTGCACAAACGACAGATAAAAGGGTTAATAAAGTAACGCAGGTATTATTTAAAAAATATCCTTCTATTAAAGCATTAAGTGATGCTAAGATAAGCGATATTGAAGATATCATCAAGGAAATTGGAACTTTTAGAAGAAAGGCAATATATGTGCACGAAATAACTAAGAAACTTGATGATGATGGATATGATTATGTTCCGAATGATAGAAAATATATTGAATCGTTACCGGGAGTTGGTCATAAGTCAGCTAATGTTTTTTTATCAAATATCTATAATGAACCAACAATTGCGGTTGATACTCATGTAGCAAGAATCAGCAAAAGATTGGGAATTGTTAGAAATAGCGATAATGTTTCTATTATAGAAAAAAAATTAATGAAAAAAATACCCAAGGATAGATGGAGTAAAACACATCATCAATTGGTATTGTTTGGAAGATATCATTGTAAGGCAATGAATCCAGATTGTCTTAATTGTAAAATTAAAGATTATTGTAAGAAAAAATAGAACATCAAATGTTCTATTATTTTTCAGTAACCTCTTCAATTGCTTCTGTAGGACATTTGTTGATAGCTTCTTTAGTTACTTCTTCTAAATCAGTAGGAATCTCTTCAAGAATGCAATGAGCTAGGCCATCATCGTTAAAATCAAAAACTTGACTTTCAGATAATGCTACACAATTTCCACAACCGATACATTTATCTTCTCTTACTTTTGCTTTCATTCGTATACCTTCTTCCTTTACTTAATTATAAGTGTAAAGTGTCAAAAAATCAATAAAATTTGTTTTAGTTATCAAAAAAGTGTGATATCATTATTGTGAATAAGAGGTGAATTTATGAGTAGCCGCATGGATAAATATAAATATAAAGATAATGGGCAAGAAGATGTAATACCTACAAGAAGTGATAAAAATAAAGAATTATATAAACAGATATATAATGCTTATGATGAATTTGAAAATTTAATAGTGCCTTCAAATGCTAGAGAGATAAATCCTAGCGAATTAAAAAAGGAAATAACTAGCAGGCAGGAATATCGTAAAAAAAGAGATTATGAGGATATTACTAATGATGGTAATAAAGTAAATAATACTATAATTAGAAAAGAAAAAATTTTGGAAGAACAAAAACAAGAGGAAGAAATTTATGACATTAATGAACTTTTAAATAAAGCTACCTCCGAAAATAAAAAGCCTGAATTAATCGAGCCAACATTAGCTAATGAAGATTATTTAAAGAAATTAAAATTAGATAGTCGAAAGACAAATATTGAACAAGTAAAAGAAATGTATGAAGATATTCAGGAAGAAGCAAGAGAAGAAGATGAATCTTTGATGAAGACAGCTAATTTATCTTTGGAAATACTATCTGATTTAAAGAGTGATAACGATAAAACGGCAATTAGTGCTCCGATTAAAAACGAGGAACTACCTGATGATAATACAATGGATTTTTATAGTAATACATATAAATTTAGTAAGAGAGATTTTGAAGATAAAGATTATGATGCTGACAAAGAAAATGATGATGACGAAGATGACGATGATGATTACGATGAAGATAATGGTAATGGAAAATTCTTTTTCAAGATATTGCTAATCATCTTTGGACTTATTTTAGTTGTTTTAATACTTGTTTATATTATAGGTTATCTCAATAAAGTTTAATTACCAATTTAAGTAAAAATTGGTAATTTTTTTGTCAAATATAAAGCTTTTTTATTGTCTAATTTGTTGAAAGCAATAGGAATTTATGTTATGATAGGTTTAGGGTGATAGGAGTGATGGAAGAAGAACTTAAACGGATTTACGAATATTCCTTAGAAGAAATAATGGGAGAGCGTTTTGGCAAATACTCTAAATATATCATTCAAGATAGAGCTATTCCTGATGTTAGGGATGGACTTAAACCAGTTCAAAGAAGAATTTTATTTTCTATGTATAAAGAAAAAAATACTTATGATAAGCCTTATAAAAAGTCGGCTAGAGCAGTCGGTGATGTTATGGGTAAATATCATCCACATGGTGATTCATCAATATATGATGCGATTGTTCGTATGAGTCAGGACTGGAAAATGCGTGAGCCATTTGTTGATATGCAAGGAAATAATGGTTCAATTGATGGCGATAGTGCTGCTGCTAGCCGTTATACTGAAGCTAGACTATCAAAGATAAGTAATGAGATGCTTCGCGATATTGACAAGGATACAGTAATATTTGCCCCTAATTATGATGATACATTATTAGAGCCAACAGTTTTACCTAGTAGATTTCCTAATTTGCTAGTGAATGGTACTACTGGTATTTCAGCAGGCTATGCTACTAATATCCCACCTCACAATTTAGGGGAAGTAATCGATGCCACTATCTATAGAATTGATAATCCTAATAGTAGATTAGATACATTACTTAATTATGTTAAGGGACCAGATTTTCCTACTGGTGGCGAAGCGATTGGTGCAGCTGGTATTCGTGAAGCATATGAAACCGGCCGAGGAAAGATTATTATTCGTAGTAAACTAACAATAGAAAAAAATAAGATTATTATTACAGAGATTCCATATGAAGTTAATAAGCAATTATTAGTTAAAAAAATTGATGAAATTAGAATTGATAAGAAAATTGATGGAATTGTTGAAGTAAGGGATGAGTCAGACAAAGATGGACTCCAAATTACAATAGATTTAAAGAAAGATGCAAATGCTGAAAATATCTTAAATTATTTGTATAAAAATACTGAACTACAGATTAGTTATAACTATAATATGATTGCTATTGTTAATCGTAGGCCAATGCAATTAGGGTTAATTCCAATAATCGATGCCTATATTGCTCATCAAAAAGAAGTGGTAACTAAAAGAACTAATTTTGATTTGGCACATGCTAAAAAGAGATATCATATTGTCGAAGGGCTTATTAAAGCTATTTCGATTTTAGATGAGGTTATTAAAACAATTAGAGCTAGTAAAAATAAAACTGATGCAATTCAAAACTTGATGGCAAAATATGAGTTTACTGAAGAGCAAGCAACAGAAATCGTCAATTTGCAATTGTATCGTTTAACAAATACTGATATTGTTGTTTTGCAAGAAGAAAAAGATAATCTTGAAAAGATAATGGCAATGTTGGAAGCAATTTTAGCTAGTCCTGAAAAACTTAATACAGTTATTAAGGAAGAATTAAAGAAAATTAAGAAAGAATATGGGACACCAAGAAAGACAACAATCATCGATGAAGCCCCAGAAATTAAAATTGATGCTACTGAGATGATTCCTAAGGAAGATACAATTGTCGTTGTTACACATGATGGATATATCAAGAGAGTTAGTGTTAGAGGTTACGGCGCTAACACTGAAGAGACTGGACTAAAAGATGGCGATTATGTCATCGGATTATATAATATTAATACAATACAGACGGTATTAGTATTTACTGATTTAGGAAACTATCTATTTTTACCAGTTCATGAGATTCCAGAAGTTAAGTGGAAAGATATTGGTAAACATGTAAGTAATATTATTACCATGTCTTCAGATGAAAAAATAATTGGAGCTATGCCAGTATATAATTTTGATGAAGAGAGATATATTACAATGTTTACCAAAAATGGTATGGTTAAACGTACAAAACTATGCGATTTCAAGGTTGGAAGATATACTAAAGAAATTAGTATGATTAAATTACAAACTGATGATAATGTCATATCCGTAGATTATAGTCAAAATACAGATGTTTTCGTAGCTACGAAAAAGGGATATGGACTTTGGTATGATATTAATGAAGTATCAGTTGTTGGTATTAGAGCTAGTGGCGTTAAATCAATTAAACTTAAAGAGGATGAAGTAGTTAGCAGTATGTTATTTAATCCAGATTGTGAATATATTACAATTATTACTGATAAAGGAACTGCTAAGCGATTAAAAATATCAGAAATAGAAAAAACAAGTAGAGCTAACAAAGGAATCCTTTTAATGAAAGAGATTAAGAGTAATCCTAGCAAAATACTAGATTGTTATTTAATTTCAGCGAAGGATGAAATTACAGTTAGATCAATTGCCGAAGAAAAAAGAATTAAGCTTACTGAAATAGCTATTATGGATCGTCAAAGCAATGGATCATTTATAGTTAAAGATAGAATTGTGCTTACATATAGAAACATTGACTTAATAAGCAGTAATGATGAAAAAAAAGTAAATGTTTCGCAAGAAGAAGTGAAGAAGCCAATTGCAAATGTTAATAAAGAATATAAATCGTTAAAAAATATCGATGAAAAAATGATGTCAATTGATGAATATTTAAATGATATTGAGAAGTAAAGAAGGAGAGATATTATGAAAAATTTAAAAGGAACAAAGACAGAAACTAATTTGATGACAGCTTTTGCTGGTGAAAGTCAGGCAAGAAATAAGTATACTTATTATGCTTCAAAAGCTAAAAAGGAAGGCTATGAGCAAGTTGCGGCTATTTTTGAAGAAACAGCTGGCAATGAGAAAGAACACGCTAAAATGTGGTTCAAGTTTCTTTGTGGCGGAGAAATTCCTGATACAGTAACTAACTTAACTGATGCTGCAAATGGTGAAAACTATGAATGGACTGATATGTACGAAACATTTGCTAATGATGCCAAAGAAGAAGGTTTCGATGAAATAGCTAGACTATTTAAGTCAGTTGGTGCAATTGAAAAAGAGCATGAAGCTAGATATAAGGCATTACTTGATAATATCAAAAATGAAAGAGTCTTCAATAAGGAAGAATCTACGATATGGGTATGTCGCAATTGTGGACACATTCATGTAGGCAAAAGTGCGCCAAAAGTATGTCCTACATGTAATCACCCACAATCATACTTTGAAGTAAAAAGTACAAACTATTAATATATTTAATAGTTTTTTCTAAAAGGAGGAAAAATGAAAGTATTAGTAACAGGAGGTACTGGTTATATTGGTAGTCATACGATTGTTGAGTTAATAAATTATGGTTATGATGTAGTGGCAGTTGATGATTTTAGTAATTCTAAACCAATTGTCTTGGATAATCTTGAAAAAATTACTGGCAGGAAAATTAATTTTTATGAACTTAATGTTTGTGATAAACAAAAATTAAGAAGGGTATTTGAAGAAAATAAAATTGATGCCGTCATTCATTTTGCAGGCTTCAAAGCAGTTGGAGAATCAGTTGAAAAACCATTAATGTACTATCGTAATAATTTGGATTCAACCATTACCTTACTTGAAGTAATGGAAGAGTTTAATGTTAAAAAAATTGTCTTCTCTTCATCAGCAACTGTTTATGGTAATCCTGAAGTATTGCCAATTCCAGAAACAGCTAAACTTAGTACAACTAATCCATATGGCAGTACTAAATTATATATCGAAGGTATTTTAAAAGATGTTTATCTTGCGGATAATGATTACAGTATCGCAATTCTTCGTTACTTTAATCCAGTTGGTGCCCATCCAAGTGGATTGTTAGGTGAGGACCCTAATGGAATACCTAATAATTTAATGCCTTATATTGTTAAAGTGGCTAATCATGAATTACCACATTTAAATGTATTTGGAAATGATTATGATACGGAAGACGGAACTGGCGTGAGAGATTATATCCATGTTATTGATTTAGCATTGGGACATATTAGCGCATTGGATTATATCGATAAACATAAAGGGATTGATTACTATAATTTAGGAACTGGTAAAGGTTATAGCGTACTTGAAATGGTGTCAGCTTTTAGTGAAGTTAACCATGTTTCAGTACCTTATAAATTTGCTCCTCGAAGGGATGGCGATATAGCAATGTGTTATGCTGATACGACTAAGGCAAAAAAAGTACTTAATTGGGAGGCAAAACGCGGATTAGATGAAATGGTAGGTAGTGCTTATAATTTTGTAAGAAAGAATGATGAGAAAAATGAATAAAAAAGGTTTTACTTTGATTGAACTTTTAGCAGTATTAGCAATAATCGGATTAATAACGGTAATATCATTTTATTTGATTAGAGGAACTACAGCTACCACGCTAACCCAAATAGAAAATATAGAAAATCACGAATTGTATCAAGCAGCAAGTAATTATGTAATGGAACAAAACAAACCATTCAATAGTGATGGTTATTTGTGTATAACTTTGAAAGATTTAGTTGATTTAGGATATGCAAAAGGAGTAACTAATACTAGTAAAATGATTAAGATAACAAGGAATAATAAAACAAAAGTAATCGAAGAGATTGAATATGTTGATGAATGTAAATAAACTAAAGATTTTCTTTAGTTTTTTCTTAATTTTTATGACAAAGTTTTAATTTTGTGTTATTATTGTTATAACGAGGTGACGCTGTATGACGAGACATGAACAAAGGTATAAAGCAATGACAATTTTGTATCAAGCGTTTTTGTATGATAATAATAATATTAATTATGATATTAAGGATATAATCAATGATCAATTAGTTGAAAGCAATAAATTTATTACTACTCTAGTTACGGGAGTGATTAAAGAAAAAACTAAAATTGATGAATTAGCAAATAGATATTTAGAAAATTGGGATATAGCTAGATTGGGATTTACTGATCAGGCTATTCTACGTATAGGTATATATGAAATACTTAATATGGACACCCCAGATATTACATGCATTGATGAAGCAATAGAACTTAGTAAAAAGTATTCAGATGAGAAAGTGTGTAAAATGATTAATGGTGTACTTGATAAGGTATATCATAATCATAAAGAGGTAAATAGTTAATACAATAAGAGGTGTTATATGAATCCAGAATATATTACAATTAGTGAGCTTAATCATTATATTAAAGGAGTAATGGATGATAACATCTTTTTAAATAAAGTATATTTAAAAGGGGAAATATCTAATTTTAAGGCGCATACAAGAGGACACTTGTATTTTACTTTGAAAGATGAAGGTAGTAGACTCAATGCTGTAATGTTTTCCTATCAAGCAAATACTTTAAAATTTGAACCAGCTGATGGTATGAAAGTATTAGTTTGTGGTAAAATTTCTGTATACGTTGCAACCGGTGCGTATCAAATATATGTTGAATCAATGGAACAAGATGGTTTAGGTAATTTATATATTGAATTTGAAAAATTAAAGAAGAAGTTAGCTGCTGAAGGGTTGTTTGATCCGGATAAAAAGAAAAAAATACCTAAGGTACCTAAAAGGATAGGAATTGTAACTGCTAGTACGGGAGCAGCAATTAGGGATATTTTAACGACAATAAAAAGAAGATTTCCTATTTGTGAAACAATATTATTTCCATCTTTAGTACAAGGAGCAGATGCTGCTAAAGATATCGTTAAAAAAATTGAAATAGCTAATACATATGATATCGATACATTAATTGTTGGCCGTGGTGGTGGTTCAATTGAAGATTTGTGGCCGTTTAATGAAGAAATTGTTGCGAGGGCAATATATAATTCAAATGTACCAGTAATTAGTGCGGTAGGTCATGAAATTGATTTCACAATCGCTGATTTTGTAGCTGATTTAAGAGCACCAACTCCAACAGCGGCAGCTGAATTAGCTGTACCAAATATTGATACAATAAATACCTATTTGGATAATGCCATTAGTCGTGGCACTTTGAGTATTAATAACTTAATTGATACAAAAAAACAAACTTTGAATAGTTTCATGACGAGTTATATTTTGAAAAAGCCGACAGCAATGTATGAAATAAAAGAACAAAATTTAGATTATTTAATTGATAGGTTAAATAAAGAAATGAAATTAGTTTTAGATAATGTAAATATTAGATTATTTAAATCAGTTAATAGTTATGTAATTACTAATCCAGATATTTTATATAAATATAAGAAACAAAATTTAGAACATATTATTAATAAGTTAGATGTGTTAAATCCAATGAATACCTTGAAAAGAGGGTATGCAATTATAAAAAAGGATAATAAAGTTATATCCGATAGTAAAAAGATAACGAAAGATGATATAATAAATATAGATGTCAAAAATGGTAGCATTAAGACACAAGTTTTGGAGGTAACAAGTGAGTAAAGAAAAAGAAGTAAGCTTTGAAGATAAAATAAGAGAATTAGAAGAAATTGTTAAAGAACTTGAGAGTGGTGAAGTTAATCTTGATGATGCAATTGAAAAATACACGAAGGCAATGAAATTAGCTAAAGAATGCTCTGATAGATTAAATGCTGCCACTGAAAAAGTAAATAAAATATTAAAAGAAAATGGAGAATTAGTAGACTTTAATATCTCAGAAGAATAATTCTTCTTACGCTGAAATAGCTCAATCGGTAGAGCAACTGAATCGTAATCAGTAGGTTGCGGGTTCAATTCCTGCTTTCAGCACCAGATTGATAGGAAACTCGAACTTTTAAAGTTTAGAGAGTAATAAATTGCTAACAGAAATGTTAGTTTTTTTGTTATTTAAGAAAGAAAGTGAGAGTGATTATATGTTAACAATAGAAACTAAAGGATTAGAGATAAGTGAGAACTTATTAAAAAAAGTTGAGATGATATGTAAGTTTGCTTGTGTTAAACCTACTATCACAAATGGAAATATTAAAAATATTAAAGGAACTAATATTGCTTATGTAAAACCACATATCATTAAGATTAATAATATCAATTATTTAATGTTTGATGAATGTGATGACATATTTATTAATGGTTATGATGAGAAAATAAAATTTAAAGACTTTGAAGCCTACATTAAAAGCCATTTTTAAGCCAAATGTTTGACATTTTTTAAAAAAGTGATAGAATAATCGACTAAGAAGACTTATGTCTATTTAAGGGGGTTAAATAGTTATGAGATTCAAGATTAAAAGCAAACATTATTCAAAATTAGATTTTAAAAGGTGTCAGCAGTATTAGTCACTATAATACTTTTGACACCTTTTTTGTTAGAAAAGGAGTTGATAATTAAATGAATGATGAAAAGAAAATTGCAGGAATATATAAAAGAGTTTCAACATTAGACCAAAAACGAGAAGGTTTTAGTTTACCAGAACAAGAAGAAAAATTAAGAGAGTTTTGTAAATTCAAAGGTTATGAAATTTATAAGGTATATGCTGATGAAGGAATTAGTGCAAAAAATGATAAAAGACCAGCATATCAAGAGATGATGAGAGATGTTAAAGATAAAAAGATTAATGTAATTGTTGCTTTTAAACTAGATAGATTAACAAGAAGTGTTTATGATATTGAAAAACTTATGAAGTTTGTTAATGACAATGATTGTGATATTGATTGTATGGCTGATGAATCTAATACTACCACTTCAAATGGAAGAATGGTTATGAGAATAATGACCAGTGTTAGCCAAAACGAAATTGAAAAATGTTCAGAAAGAACTAAATTTGGTATGGTAGGTGCTATAAAAGCAGGTCATATTCCCAACAAGTGTCCTTTAGGTTTTAAAAGAAATAATAAAAAGTTAGTACCAGATCCTTTAACAAAAGATATAGTTATAAGAGTATTTGATTTATATTTAGAAGGTAAATCTTATCAAACTATTGCAAATATCTATAATGAAGAAAAAGTATTAGGTAAAACTAATTGGCGAGATTCCACTATAAACCATATAATTACAAATGAACTTTATAAAGGCAATTATTTACATGGTAAAAGAACAAAGAAACCTACTTATTATGAAAATGTTGTTGAACCATTAGTTAGTAAACAAAAATGGGAAGATTGCCAATATCAAAAACAAAGAAATGCAAGACATTATGAAAGAACAGCAACTTATCTATTTACTAATAAACTTAAATGCTCTAAATGTGGTAAATTCTTAGGTGGTTGTGCTACTACCAAAAAGAATGGAAATAAATATTATTACTATAAATGTGAACATTGTAAAACTTATTTTAGTGAAGCAGATATTGAAGAAAGATTAAAAGGTTTCTTAATCGAATTAAATAAACAAGATGAATTAATTAATAATTATTACACACCATTTATCAAATCTAAATTAGATAATAAAGAAATTGATTATGAGAAAGACATTAAAGAACTAGATAAGCAATTAGATAGGATTAAAAATGCTTATATTAAAGGTATTTTAAAGATTGAAGATTTTGAAAATGAAATTAACCAAATTGAGTTTAATAAAAATGAATTAAATAAAAAATGGCAAGAACAAAAACAATATGAAAATTTAAGTTTCACTGTTGATGACTTACTTATTTTACAAGACATACAACAAATAGATGACTTTGTAAAACCTGAATTATTCTTTATTAACATAAATAAATGGTTAAATACCCCAAGAGAAAAGAAACAAAAATTATTTGCTAAATACATCGACTTTATCGAATTAGAAAAGAATGATAAAGAAATTGATATAACAAATGGTCATTTTAGAGAATCATTTTTAGTAGATATGATAAATAATCATGCTATGTATGGAACACCTTATAACTTTAATCTTTTTGAAGATGACTATGGTTATCCACTTCGTATGAATTGGGAAGCAAAGACAAAAGAAGATGCTAGAAAATATTTTGATAAATTATGTTCTACTTTAGGAAGTGATTATAAACTTAATTATTATGAAGTAGATACTGATGATGATTTAAGAGATATAACATTTTCAAGCACTTGTGAGATAGAAAAGATAATTAGACTTATAGCTTTAGATAAAGATAAATTTGATAAAAGTAAAAACTTAAAATTAGGTATTATAACAATAGATTTAACAAATGTAATTGCACCTAATGGTAAGCAAGTTTATAAAGGTTATTTTGAAAAAGTGAGAAAGGTTTTAAAAGATAATGAGTTATGCAATATTTAGAAGTGAATCAATAAATACAATAAAAGATTTAGGACAAATTGGTGCTCATAACAAAAGAGATAAGAAAGCATATAAGTCTAATCCTGATATTGATATTACAAAAACTAAAAATAATATAGATATTGTTCCTTTATCAGATAAATACACCAAAGGTTATTATGAATTAGTTAAAGATTATAAAAAAGAATATGAAGAAAAGCAAAAAACAACTCGTGAAGATCGAAGAAAGTCATTTGATAAAATGTTAGATGATTCAAATAGTGTTGTTGCTGATGAACTTCTATTTACTAGTGATAATGATTTCTTTAAAGGAATGAGTAAAAAAGATATTAAAAAATGGGCAGATACTTGTATGGAATTTGTTTATGAAGATTTAGGTTATACCAAAGAACAAATTTTACATGCAACAGTTCATATGGACGAAAAAACACCACACTTACATTGTGTAGTTGTTCCCTTAATCAAAAAGTTTGATAAAAGAACTAATACTCTTAAATACACCATTTCTAAAAAGCATTATATGAAGTCTGGTGCTTATATTAGTGAACTTCAAGATAAGTATTGGCAAAGAATGAATGATAAAGGTTTTAAACTAGAACGAGGTATTAAAAATAGTGATAATGAGCATATCTCTATTAAAGAGTTTAAAAAAATAACAAGAAAACTAGATAATCGTATGGAAAAACAAAATTATTTAATGACTAGAGATTATGAGATATTAGAAGAAAAATTAAAAACTTCTAAACCAACTATTACTGGTAAAGAAGTTAAAATTGATAAAGAAACTTATGACATACTTAAAGACTTTATGAACACCTCAAAAAGAGTAATTAAAGATATGCCAAGTAATCAAGCGTTATTTAAAGAACTTGAAGACTATACACAAAACTATCGTGAAATGGAAAAACAAAGACATAATGTAGAAGTTGAAGTTAGAAAGTTAGAAATTGAAAATGAAGAACTACAAAAAGAAAATAGAAAACTTCACAACTTCTTAAATGTAATGCTTCAAGCCTTAAAAAAGTTCTTTAATAAATTACTACACATAGGAACTGAAAAAGATAAAGATGATGTAGTAAAAGAAATAACTGCTTATCATAGTTTAGATTATTATAACGATAGAGATTTACACGATATTGCTGATGGAACACCTAGAGAAGAAGAAATAAATAATTATATCTATGAACAAAATTATGGTTATGATAAAGATTATGATGACAAAGATTTTGATATTTAAAAAAATTATAAAAATTAATAATATCTGTGCTATAATATATAACAAGCAAAGGAGAAATATAATAAAATGATTAGAATTAATGAAGATGGAACATATACAAAAATAATTAGTAGAAATCAAAAAGCATTAAGGAGAAAGGCAATAGCTTTACTTTCTTGTGCAATAACCTGGATTACAGGATATAAGATATTAAAAGATAGTTCAGATAGATTACATCATGAATATACTACCACTTATAAAACATATAATTCATTAACAGGTGAAACAAGCCTATCAAGCATAAATGAAAAGGGTAATGAAGAAGAAGTAGTAATGAGAGTTTATCATGAAGATGTAGAACATGATGGAATAAAACAAGTAGACACTTACTATTTTAAAAAAGATGAAACAATGCAGTTAACTGATTATTTAGATGAAAAGGATAATGCAATTAGATGTAATGCTGATAGTATAGATTATAGTGGAACAAGTGAAGGATATACTGAAGTGCAAATGGTACAAAATGTTGATGTTTTCAAAGACAGAGAAACATTAGCTATAATTGATTCATTAATTGGATCTGGTATGCCAGCATTAGCAATACTTGCAGGTTGGTGTTATGTTGAAGCTGCTATAACCGGAAATGAAGCTTATGAAGATATTAAATATGACCATTTTTATAGTAATGCAAATTTATCTTGCGATAATAATTATAGCGATGCAAGTAAAGAAAAAGTTAAAAAACTTACTTTAAAAAAATAATTTCAATTTGTAAAAAAATGTAGCAAACAAAAATGAAATATATAATATTTTTATGAAAAACCAATTTATAAAGATTTTGATATTTAAAAAGACAAGCACTTGCTTGTCGTATAAGACTCTATTTCCAATAGAGTAACACACTTCCCATTTGACAGAGTCAAAAGGGTGTGTGCAAAGGGAATATTCCCTTTTGAAACCCTAAAACATAATTAAACAAGAACTTATCGTTCAAGCAAAATTATGTTTTTTTGAATTGCAATAAATTGCAATTATATATTTTCAAAACTTCGTAATGAAAATATATTTATAAAAGTCTATCGCCACTTTCATTTGCTATCGCAAACAGAAACGTGCCACGACTTTTATCTTTTTTGCAATATTAATCTTTTTACATCTTTTCTTGAATTATAACCTAATTCATTTAATTCCTCTGAAATCATTTGAGTTGCTAAATCAGGTTGTTTTACTAACAATTCCTTCATTAATTCCAAATGCCTTTTTTGAGCAGCTTTAGTTTCAATTACTAATTGAGCATCTTCTTGTTTGGATTTATATGCTTCTCTATATTCCCTAATTTGTTCTCGAGATATATACAACCCATAACTATCAATTATGTCATAAAGTTCATTTGAAAATGTATCATTAGGATTTTTTGCTACTTGTAAAAGATAAAATCTATAATTTAAACTTGTCTTGGCTAGTGAAATAAAATCAGTTGGATCAAGTCCATATTTAGTACAATATACTTTAACAGCAGATTCATTTACAATGGTTTCAAGTTCTTTTTCTCTAAAATCATTATCAGGTATTTCACCATAATCTGTATGAGTAAAATTGTATGGTTTAAGAACATTTTCTAATTCTAAAAATAATGGACTACAACTTCCTTTATATTTCATTACAGCACCTACTAAATACCAATATGATAATTTTAAAAATCTTTCATTTGTTATATTATGTTTCTTAATAAAATTCTTAACTTCTATTAATCTTTCATCATTGGGAACTTCAGAACAAGAACAATTTATGTCACACGTCCAATAATTACATAGGTGGTTTTCACCATCACTAATCATTTTAAGTCCACCTAAATAATATCTCAATTGTAAATCTTTGTCATCAAGTCTATTTATTTCCGATTTTTTCATTTGCAAACCTCCCTTGTGTATAATATTTTATCATATATTTTTAATTTTTTTACATTTTATTGTTTATTTTAACTAAAAAAGTAGTATACTTGTATTAGTTAGTAAGTTATTACTACCTATTAATGTTTGTAAGAAAAAGTTATTCGACTTCTTCTTCACAGGCACCATTAAAGAATCTGGTTGAACTTTGGTTCAATTTACTAATAAAAATCAATTCTAGAAATGGAATTGATTTTTTGTTGTGTAAAAGAAAGGGATGATTTAATGGTAAAGATTATTAAAGAAGATTTAGATATTGAAGAATTAGATTTAAGCAAAGAAAAAGATGATTTTGAAAGATAATAATAATAATAAAGATTTTATTGAATATACAGAAAAGTATGATATAATATATAACTAAGAAATGAGGGATAATAATGACGCGAACGGAGCAAATCTTATTAGATGCGGCGCGATATGGAGAGCAAGTAGCAGCAAGAGAAAGAGTCCAAGCAGCAGTAGAAGCAAGACGCAGATTGGAATTTGAAGGTTTAGAAGAGCATGCTAGTAAACCTAGTAAACCTAAAAAGTATTCTGAATATGAAATCAAAAGGTTAGTGGAGCTATATACTGAAAGAGCTAAGCTGTTTAGAATTGCTAAGGAACACATTGATGATGCAATTTATGCTGCTATTAATAATACAGGTTATTATAACATATCAGAGGAAGATATTGCTAATGCATACATTTGTAATGGTAGTGTACTTGAAACACGTCATTGCAAATATCTTGTTGGATTATTTAGAAAAACAGATTATAATCGCCATAATAAATGGGTTATAGAAACAGTTAGCATTTGGCATCCAAATAAAAAAATTGCATGGGATGATGTTGATATTGTTGAAGCATTTTGGAATGCAGAATGTAGAAAAGCATTTGATGGAGGTTTTCGAACTGGAGTTTTTTGCGATGCTTGGGATCAACATTATTTTACTATTATAAAAGGAAAATATACGGATTATTTTTATATGCATAGTGTAGCTGAAGCAATGCGAAAACCTTTAAATGAAGAAAAGGGACAAGCATATACATTAACAAGAAAACTAGAAAAAAAGTAAAAAGGCAAAAATGCAATTAACAATAATTGCATTTTTCTTTTATATAATAAGAAAATATGTTATACTATATATGGAACTGATATTTATTAGTTATTCTTTTAGTTATAAGTGTTCAAAATAGGCTCTTTTATCGCACCATTATTGATTGTTACTCAAACTTTTTGAGTATAAAGCAAAACGACTTACAAAAAAGTCGTTTTAATGTTATTACGTATATAGATGAAGGAAACTTCATACAGTATTAAAGGAACACTTAATATTGCTATTTTGAGTGTAGCCGATAAAAATTGTTTCCACCTAGACTAAATGGCTTAGTTAGGTGGATTTCTTTTATATTAAAATATAAATAATAGTAATAGTAAAAGAAGGATAATAATGAGTATGATTAAAAACTCTTTTTTGTTCATCATATTACCATTCATTAAAAGTTTGACTCCACCTAACTGATTAAATGTTTCAAAAAGTTATACTAAACTTTTGTTCTATAATCAATATAGAATTGATATTGAATACAAATGTTAAATATCTATATTTTTTTATATGAGAATGATACAAATTTTTAAATTAGACACTTTAAAATGATATTTTCATATAATAAATTGGGTGAATAAAATGGAATATGATTATAAGTTTGGAAACAATTATTATAAGTATTATGATAAGTACGGAATAAAGAGTACGGTTTATAATATTTTGGCTCCAGAACAAAGTCAAGATCAGCAACCAGGAATGGAATATGAGATGAAACCTCTTCCTATATTTGATAATCCTAATTATGTCGGTAGCGGTAAATTAAAAGATAAGGTAGCAATTGTTACTGGTGGCGATAGTGGACTTGGGAGAGCATGTAGTATTGCTTATGTCAAAGAAGGCGCTAAAGTAGTTATCGTCTATTTAAATGAAAATAGGGATGCTAATGATACAAGGGAATATATTCAAAAATTAGGCGGTGAATGTCTATTAATAAGGGCTGATATAACAAACCATGATAATTGTAAAAAAATAGTTGAGGAAACAATTAAAAGATATGGTAAAATTGATATTCTTGTCAATAATGCTGGAGTACAATATCAACAAGATAAGTTAGAAAATATTAGTGATGAGCAATTTGACTGGACGATGAAAGTTAATATTTATGGAATGTTTTATTTGACGAAAGAAGCGGTTCCTTATATGAAGAGCGGCTCATCAATTATTAATTTATCATCAGTTACAACTTTTTATGGTGATCCACAATTAATTGATTATGTAGCAACCAAGGGTGCTATTGTTGGATTTACAAGAGCTTTAGCTAGAAATTTGGCCTTAAAGAATATTCGCGTCAATGCGATTGCACCAGGATTTTTCTGGACGCCTTTGCAGCCGGCTTGTTGGGTAGCAGAAAAAATACCATCACTTGGATCCAATGCCGCAATGGCTAGAGGAGCAATGCCTTATGAGCTTGCACCAACCTTCGTATATTTAGCAAGTGATGATACAAGTTATATGACTGGTCAGGTAATACACGTTAATGGCGGAGAGGTTATGGGATAAAATAGTCTTTTAAAATAAAAGATTATTTTTTCTTTTCATATAATGTATTAGAGGTGAAGATATGGGAGTAGTAAAATATCCTGCTAATACACAAATTACCACACATTTTAATTCCAATGAATTTAGATGTCCACATTGCGGGGTAACAAAAATATCCAAGGAACTTGTTGACAAGTTAGAAGTATTGTTTGCTAAAGTACATGCTAGTAAATGCATTATTTCTTCTGGATATAGGTGTCAATATTATGATAGAGAGCAAAATGGTTTTGCCGGAAGACATAGTGAGGGACTTGCTGTTGATTGCTGTTATTATGATAAAGATAATAAAATAATTCCTAGTAAAATAATTTGCTGTGTGGCTTATGAATTAGGTTTTACAGGGGTGGCGTATATCGATAAAAATTATACTCATTTAGACATAAGAAAGAATGGAACATACTATGGGGACGAATCTAGGGGGAATGGTTCTTATTGGACTAATCCATATGATTATTTTCATGTAAGTGTTAGTGAGGTTGAAAAATATACAGGTACAAAATATGAAGATAATGGCAAATTATATCAAAGTCATGGATTAAAGAGAAAATGGTATCCGAATGTCGCATTTACGGAAAATGATTATGCGGGAGTATTTGGAGTAACGATGGATGGCTTGTATGTTGATAAATATAAGTACCGTGCAAGAGTTAATGGTAAATGGCTTCCAGAAGTGGCAGGACGCAGTGATTATGCAGGAATTCTAGGCAAAGCAATTACCGATGTTGCAATACAAGGAAATGTTAGATATAGAGTACATGTAAAAAGCAAGAATCGTTGGTTACCTTGGGTTGATGGCAAAAACTATAATATTAATGATTATTATAATGGTTATGCCGGTAATGGAAGTATTATCGATGCAATAGAGATTAAGAAATATTAATCTCTTTTGCTTTTTACTAATCTATGTTATAATATCTTTAGCGAGTGAGGTAATAGTATGAAACTTATGAATGTAAAAGGTACTTATGATTATATGCCTAGTGATATGAAAATTAGAAATGATATTTTAGATATCCTAAGAAAAAATTTTGAAAAATATGGTTATTTACCAATTGAAACACCAATTATTAATTATTATGAACTTCTTAGTTATAAGTATAGTGACGATGCTGAAATTCTTAGTGAAATATACAGATTAACTGATCAAGGTGAAAGAGACTTAGGACTTAGATATGATCTTACGGTACCATTTTGTAAAGTTGTAGGACTTAATAAAGATTTAGTTTTACCATTTCGTAGATATGAAATAGGCAGAGTGTTTCGTAATGGCCCAGTAAAAGCAGGAAGAACAAGAGAATTTTATCAGTGTGATGTCGATGTTGTCGGTATTGATAATAGGTATATTGAGGCTGAACAAATTTTAATGGCTATAAATACCTATAAAGAATTAGGTATCAATGCTATTGTTAAATATAACAATCGTAAGTTAATGAGTGGTTTAATAGAGCTTGCTGGTATTCCTAAAGAAAAAACTGACAGTGTCATTGGTATTATTGATAAGTTAGAAAAAGTTAGTCATAAAGAACTTACAGATATGTTAAAAGAAATCAGTATTACTGACGAAAGCATTAATAAACTATTTAATTTATTTGAAAAAGATTTTGATGAATATAAAGAATTAGTTAATGAAAATGAACTAATTAGTGATGGAGTAATGGAACTTGCTGAAGTTAATAATTATCTTCGAGAATTAAACATTCTTGATAAGTGTGAATTTACACCAACTCTAGCTAGAGGCTTATCGATTTATACCGGAATAGTGTTCGAATTTTATGATAAAGAAAAAAGAATAACGTCTGCTATCGGTGGCGGTGGAAGATATGATAAGATAATTACTAATTTTATGGATAATGGTAATAGTTATCCTGCTATTGGATTATCATTCGGACTTGAACCAATCTTTGTTATTTTAAAACAAGAAATGGAAAAAACTAGATTAATCGATATCTATATGGTACCACTTGATACCAATGTAGAAGTATTAAAATTAGCTACAACTTTGAGGAATGATGGATACAGAGTGCTAATTGAAATGAATAAAAAGAAGATAGGTAAATGCTTTGAATATGCTGAAAGAAATAATATTAAATATGTTATGATTTTAGGTGAAAATGAAGTGAATAGTGGTATCTATAAGATTAAAAATATGGATAAGAAAGAGGAGTATTCATATAATTTTGAAGAATTAATTAAGTATTTAAAAAGTAATAATTAGAGCACTTTTGCTCTTTTTGTTTTGTTTGACAATTATATGTTGTTGTGGTAGTATATATAACTAGTTTTAGGGGGGAATAAAATGGAAACAACCGATTTAGCAATTAAATATAGAGCCTTATATCAAAAAACTGAATTAATGGTATCTAGTATTAAAGAAATTGGCTTTGATGTATCTGAATATGAGAGAATATTAAAAGACATTTCTACTGATGTAAAGGATAAGGTTAAAGTAAGTTATGATAAGGGTTATGCTAGTGCAAATTATAAGATGGATTACTCTAATGGAATAGCGGAATTGAATAAATTAATTAGTCATTTAGATAAGTACGATGTTTATTTTAAAGTACTTAATTCTTGTGAATGGCTAAATATTAAAATGGCTGATAAAAATATTACTAAAGACGAGTTAAATCAGTGTGTTAGCGAGATGACTTATGATTTAAAACAAATTGTTAAGTCAGATACAATGGACTATGATAATGAAAAACACATTGTTGAAATGGTTTACGAAGTCGCTTATAAGTTAATTAAGTTAGAATTAATGATGACTGGTAATAGTAAATTATATGCTTATATAAAACGCGAAGATATTAATATTTCATATTTTAATATTATTATAAAAAAGGAATTAGGTAATTTAGAAAAAACAAGTAAAGATAATACTTTCTTAAGGGAAAAACTTCTTAGGATACGTAAAAATGGTATTAATAGTGATTATTTTGATTTAGATTTAATCAAGGCTCTACTTGTTTATGATGGTAATAATAGTTTTAGAGATACTATTAACCAGAATATGGAAGAATTGGTTGATAAAATCAACAAGAATGCTAAAGAAATAGATACAATTACTAAGAAAGCAAATGATGATAAATCTAATAGAAAATGGTATCATGATCATATGAAAGAGGATAAAAAAGGTGTATTTATAAGATTTATATCATTTTTGACAGCAACATCAATTATTGCTGGTGCTGGTTTTGGGGTTCAAAGACTATCAAAAAAATTAGCAACAGGTGATAAATACTTAAAAACAACGGAGATATATTCGACAATTACTGATGATACAACAACTGAAACTAGAGAAGTATTTTTTGGTTATACGCCTAGTGACGATGTGAATGTTAGAGTATATGGACCGTATATAAGTAATTACAGGAGAGAGTATCAAGATTATGATGTCAGTCATCTTGACTTTGATAGTGCTCGTGAATATTACGAATATGGCGTTGACAATTATGGAGTAGTTCCAGAAGAAGTTGTTTTAGATAATCGTTCTGTTATTCCTGATTATCAAAATAGTTATACTGAAGTAACAAAGGAAACATATGAATATCAAGGTGTAGGCTTTAATGAAGAAGGATATACATTTGGATTATGGCTTGGATATATCCTTTATATAGTTGTATTATTAGTAATTGAATCTGCTGTTTGTACTATGGAAGATTATACAATTATATTAGGTACTATTGTAAATTTGATAGACGAAATAAAAGCATTACTGGAAGATAAGGAAAAATATAAAAAATATAGTAATGAATTGATTGAAAAAACAAATAAACTTATGAAATTAATAAATCAAAATGAAGTATTAAGAAATGAATTTAATCGATTATATGAAGCCAATAGGTATCTATTAGATAATCCAGAGGAATTATATAAGAAGATTGATGAAATAGATTATAGTGATGCTAAAAAGTTAGTTAAAGAAAATAAAAACAAAAGATAGGTTAGATAACTAATTTATCTTTTATTTTTAAATAAAATGTAGTAAAATGTTATTATGAGTATTAAGGAGTTGATGATATGATAACTAAAGATATAATTAAGGATATTCTTCCTAGTATATGGCCCCTTGTGGCATTTGTATCTGTAGTAGCAATTACTTTAAGGGGAGTATATTTATTTAAAGGAAGTAGAAAAGTAGTTATTTATAAGGAAATACTAGGATTAATATTTATAATCTATATTCTTTGTTTATATTATGTCTTAACTTACCAAAATACTGGATATGGTGGAGTAAATTTAACACCATTTAAAGAAATGTTTAGATATACTTTTGGTAGCCAAAAATTTATGAAAAATATTGTTGGCAATATTATTTTATTTATTCCATTTGGCTTCTTTACCTCATACTATTTAAATACTAAGAAAGCACTTACACCAACGATTATTACTTTAGTTGTTTCACTATGTGCCGAGGGTATTCAATATCATATTGGCAGAATATTTGATGTCGATGATATTCTTTTAAATGTTTTTGGTGGCTTTTTAGGTTACTTATTATTCATTGGTTTTAGTGCCATAAGAAGCCGTTTACCAAAGTTTATGAAAAGTGATGGTTTTTTAAATTTCTTGGTAATAGCGATTATTATTATAATTATTTTATTTGCTATGGGAATTAATATATTTAGTTATTTATAGGGGGAAATATGTTTGAAATTTTTAATGAGACAAATAGAAAAATTGAAGAATTAAAAATCTTAAATGATTATGTTAAATATGTTGTAAAAGAGTTAGATTTATTAAAATGTGAATTTAATATTATTATTGTCGATAATGAAAAGATTCATGAGATAAACAAAGAATATCGTAATATTGATAGAGAAACGGATGTTATTTCATTTGCCTTAGAGGACGAAAAAGATATTGAATATGATGATTTTAGATTATTAGGTGATATTTATATTTCAATCGATAGAGTTATCAGTCAAGCCAAAGAATATGGGCATTCTGAACTCCGTGAAATATGCTTTTTAGCTACACATGGGATACTTCATCTTTTAGGTTATGATCATATGGAACCTGAAGATGAAAAAGAAATGTTTGATTTACAAAATAAATTATTAGATGGTTATAATATAAAGAGGGATTGATGAAAATGAAAGAAGAATTAATAAAGTTACTTGATAAAGCATATACACCTTATTCAAAATTTAATGTCGCGGCAATTATTGAAACCAAAAATGGTAAGTATATTCCAGGTGTAAATGTTGAAAATGCTTCATATGGTGCTACTATTTGCGCTGAAAGGAATGCCATTACAACAGCAGTAACAATGGGATATAAACCTGGTGATTTTAAAAGAATATATGTGATGGTAAGTGGCGAAAAATTATCAACACCATGTTTTATGTGCAGACAAGTAATTTCAGAATTTTTTGATAAGGATAATGAAATTATCTTAATGGGTAGGAATGGCGAAAAAGAGGTACATACTGTTAGTGAATTATGCCCATATCCATTTGATAAAAACGATTTATAGGGAGGGTATTATGAAAAGTGGTTTTATTGGGTTGGTTGGAAGACCTAATGTTGGAAAGAGTACCTTACTTAATGCAATTATCGGAAGAAAGGTAGCAATTACTTCTGATAAACCGCAAACAACAAGAAATATTATTCAAGGTATTAGAACGGATGAAGATACACAAATGGTCTTTGTCGATACTCCAGGGATTCATAAACCTAAAAATAGACTCGGAAAAATTCTTAATAAAGAAGCTTATTTTACTTTGAATGATGTCGATGTAATATTATTTTTAGTTGATATTACTGAACCTTTAGGTAAAGGTGATATGTTTGTTATTGACGTTTTAAAAAATGTTACTGTACCAGTAATTTTGGTCATTAATAAGATTGATAAGTTACCAAAAGAGGCAATCCTTAAGAAAATAGATGAATATAAAGATTTATATAATTTTGATGAAATTGTACCAATATCAGCTTATAAACATGATAATATTGATAGATTAATTAATATTTTAAAAACTAAATTAACTGACAATATCAAATATTTTGATGAAGGGATGTATACGAACATGCCAGTTAATTTTATGATATCTGAATTAATTAGAGAAAAGATATTGGATTTAACACATGAAGAAGTTCCTCATAGTGTATCTGTGGTTGTTGAACAGATGGATTATAAAAAAGAATCAGTTAATATCCAAGCAACGATTGTTGTTGATAGAGAAAATCTAAAAGCAATTTTAGTTGGTAAAAATGGTAATATGATTAAAGAAATCGGCACTAGAGCAAGAAAAGATATAGAACCATTTTTAGGAAAAAAAGTTTTTCTTGAATTATTTGTCAAAGTAATACCTAAATGGCGAGATAGGGAGAAATTTCTTAATGAAATTGGATTCCAAGAATTTAATTTTGACAAATAAAACTGTTTAGATTTGATAAAATGCTAACATAATATAAATAGGTGATGAATATGACAAAAGAAGAATGTTGGCAAAAATTCAAAGAAACTGGGAAAATTGAATATTATTTGGAATATAAGAAATTAGCTAGAAAAGAGAATTAAGATGATTAAGAAGATTGAAGGTATCGTTGTATCGGAAATAGACTATAAAGAAAGTAGTAAGATAATTAATATTTTAACGAAAGAATATGGAATTATTGGCTTAATTGCTAGAGGAACAAAACAGGTTAAAAGTAAATTATCTGGGGTTACTTCAAAACTTACTTATGGATACTTTCATGTTAATTATCGTGAAAATGGGCTTTCTAATTTAATTGAAGTCGATATCATTAATCATTTTAAAAATATTCGCAAAAGCATTGACGAAATGAGCTATGCTTTGTATTTATTAGAATTAGCTGAAAAAGTATATAAACATGATAATGACGAGTCAATATATGAAATGCTTATAGCTAGTTTAGAAAAGATTGATGAAGGATACGATTATAAAGTAATAGCTAATATTTTTGAACTTAAAATGTTAGATTTTTTAGGAATTAGACCAGTCATTGACGAATGTGTTAATTGTGGAAATAAAGATGATATTGTAACAATTTCTAGTTATCGTGGTGGCTATTTGTGTAAAAATTGTTGTCAAGGTGAAGTAATAACTAATATTAAAACAATTAAACTTTTAAGAATGTTTTATTATGTTGATATTAGTAAAATTAGTAAAATTGAGGTAGCAGATAATATCAAGCAGGAATTGTCAAGATTTATTTATGATTATTATGATAGATATTCTGGGTTATATTTAAAAAGTCGGGAATTTTTAGAAAATTTGGAAAAATTATAATTAATATTAGGTTAACTAATATTTTTTTCTTTAAATTAAAGTAATTTTCACATTTTTTTATCAAAAAGGTTGATATTTTAAAAAAATTATTATATAATTAACTAGTCAACAAAAAAATTAGGTTGATAGAATGCAATGCCTGAGTGGCGGAATAGGTAGACGCACAGGACTTAAAATCCTGCGAGAATCAACCCTCGTGTCGGTTCAAGTCCGACCTTAGGCACCATTTTTGGAGGAATACCCAAGTCTGGTTGAAGGGACCGGTCTTGAAAACCGGGAGGTCGTGCGAGCGGCGCAGGGGTTCGAATCCCTTTTCCTCCGCCATTTAAGTTTTATCGCGGGATGGAGCAGTTCGGTAGCTCGCTGGGCTCATAACCCAGAGGTCGTTGGTTCAAATCCATCTCCCGCAACCATGGTTCCGTGGTGTAGTGGTTATCACGTCTGCCTGTCACGCAGAAGATCGCGGGTTCAACTCCCGTCGGAACCGCCATTTTTTTGGCTTCATAGCTCAGTCGGTAGAGCAGAGGACTGAAAATCCTCGTGTCGCTGGTTCGATTCCCGCTGGAGCCACCATTAAAATAATAACTCGGTAGGGCCGAGTTTTTTATTTTGGCAGACGTGATATATTGAATAAATAATCCTGAAACGATTGACAAAAAATAGAACTCTTTATATAATTATAATAGATGATTGTAAGATAGAGGTGGTTTAGTGTGATTAGTTACAATAACAGCGATGTAGTTCAAAGCTTAAGACAATACGAAATGTTTGCTAATAGTTTAAATTTAGTTAAGAATAAAGAACAAAGAGAGATGATAATCAAGCAACTTACAAAGTTGGAAGAAAAAATTATCAGTCTTACCGAAGAAATTTATGAGGAAGAATATGCTGCACTTGCTAATAAAAAGTGTAGTTTATTTGCTGATGAAAAAAATCGAATTAATATGTTGATTGAACTTATCAATCAACGCTTATCTTATGTTGAAAAAAGATGTAATAATCACTATGAACTAACTGGTGAAAGTATGAATGTCGGAGAAGTACATGGTGCTTCGGAGTTAGATGAACTTGAAGAACGAGTTAGAATAATCGATAAGTATATAAAAAATACACGTTTAGAAAAAGAACTTGAAAATGATGTAGCCTCTTTAACCGATAAAATTGCATTAGCCAGCGAAAAAATTGAAATTAATAAGTCATTGAATGCTGAATTAGAATCAACTTTTAAAGATACGATTAAGGAGGCTATTCAAAAACTTGAATTAGATAAACTATCACAAGTAAGAGATGATATTGAATATGCTTATAATGAAACAACTAAATCACTCGACTTAGCTGGACGAAATTTGGAAGTAGCTAAAACGAGTCCTGCCAATATACTAGCCGATTGTCAAGTAATGTATAATGATATTTTAAAAGATTATGATAAATATAGAGAGCAAATGTGCATATTAAAATTAATCGATAGTTATGAAGAAGAAGTAACTGATTATGAAAGCTTATTAAATAAACGTAAAGTAATAAATGAAATTGTTAAGTATATCAATAATCAAGAACTACTAGATATGATAATGGATATGATAACCAAGCAATTTAATACGATTGTCATGGAGGGTCAAGATATTAATACATATCATGATTTAGTAATTGAGAAAGACCGTAAGTTATCAGCTCTAAATGAAATAAATGTTGAGAATAATAGTGAGAAGTTTCAGTCAGTACTTAGCGAACTAATCGAAAATGAAAAGAAACGTCAAGAAAAGATTTTAGAAGAGCAGAGAAAGATTGAAGAAGAAGAAAAAAAGAGAAAACTAGAGCTTGAAAGAAAAAAACAAGAAGAAATATTGAAACGTCAAAGAATTATTGAAGAAGCCCGTAAGAAAGAAATGGAAAAAAGAACCAAAAAGATGTTAGAAGAACAACAAAATTCAGTATTGCAGGGAAAGAAAAAAGAAAAAGTAGTTAGTTTTGAAACTATCAAGGATAATTCTTTAGATGTGGAAAAAGAAGATAATACTGTAGATTTAGAGAAAATTGAAGAAAAATATAATTTAAATATGAATGAATTGGCTGGAAGTGCTAATGAAGAAATTAATCATGATTTTGGTTATAAAAATAAAGTTGAAATAGAAAGGGAACTATTCGATGAATTCAATGGTGATATTGGAAGAAAAGAGATTAAAGAACAACCTATTTTAACTGAAGAACCTGAAACTATAAAAAATATCGAATTAGATACTAATGAAGATGGTATTGCGGTGCTTGATAGAGAAAAAATTGAAAGCACTATTAACGATAACAAACTTCCTGATATGTCACTTGATGAATATATGAAAAATTTTGATGAAAGAAAAGTGACAAATCAAACTGATATGTTTGATGATGATGTATTTCCAAGTATTCCTATGTAATAATTAGTAATTGTGAAAGTGAGGTGATTATATGTTAGTTATTGATGATAGCAAATTAAAACTTTTAAAAATGAAAGAAAAAATACTTGAGTTATCTACGAATATAGATACTAAAGCATTAAATGAATATCGTGATTTAGCAGTAGCTATTGATGATTATTGCTATCAGACGATTATTAAAGAAATAAAAGACAGTAACTACAATAATCTACCACTTGAAGAACAGATAGGAGTACTTAGAGGTATCCTTGATGATTATAATTATTTCAATGAAATGCAATGTAACTTTAGAAATACATATAGTAAATATAGTAATTCTGGATTATCATTAACAGATATTAGTAATATACTTGTTGATAATATTCAAAATAGAATTAGTCAAATCGAAGGCTATTTAATGAATATTAAAAATTTGAAGAGTAATAAAATAGAATTAGATAGATTAAATCAATCTTTAATTGCAGCCGTTGATGGTAAAAAACAAACAGCTGAGTTAATTATGAATATTCGTGAAAAACTTAAATTAGATGTGTTAAATTCACGTGGTAGAATTTATGCTGATGATAATAGATTAGAAGTAACAAATATATCTATTGAACTTAGCAATTTTGGAATCAATTTAAATGATATCATAAGTAATGATGAATTACTTAATACAGTATATAGTGATGCTTTAAACGAGAAAAAAGAAAAACTGGAAACACTAAATACAGCATTGAGTTTACCAAATAAAGATGATGCCATATGCGGTATGTATATGTTTGAGTTATTAAAGAGTAATTATAAATTTACATTGGTAGAACTTATAAAAGAGATAATGAATAGTAATACAGATTATTATTTATTTAAAGATAGTCTATATAAGATTGAAGATTTGATTAAAGAAATTAAAAATAATTTAAAAGAGTTGAATGTTAAATTTTATATTAATCCATTTGATCAAATAAAGATTAAAGATTATATATGTGTTTTTGAGAAAACTAAAGATTATGAAATTGATATTAATGCGATTAAACAGACGATGACCTATTTGGCTGATATGATTGATGAAATGGAAAAACGCAATAATGAATTTCTATTATCAATTAATGATGAAGTTACAATTTTAAGAGAAGATATTAATACACTATATTTGAGTATTCCAAAAGAGGATGTCAATGTATTAGAAGGTGATGATTCAATCACTGAAATACTTAAAACTGCTGATGTGAAAGCTAATCAAGTAATAAGAGTTAAACAACCGGTTATAGGTTTTATGAAGGGTAGAGTTAAAGAAAAAACAAATAGTGTTATTAAACGTGTTTTTGAAATGTTTTGTCAAAAAGAAAAAAAGGAAGTAATTCCTGATTTGGTAGTAGAAAAATTACAAGCAATTCAGGAAACGGTACCTAACGAAGAACAAAAAAATAATGAAATAGAACTATTTCAAGAAGTTGAGCCTTTCTTAGAACCAACATTATTTGAAGATAGAATTGATAGCGAAATATTTTCAGATAATAGTAACAGGCAAATAAATCTATCAAGTAGTGAGCCTAAGACTGTTATAGAACAAACTGAGGATGTAAAAGAAGACGCAGTAGAAGATAAAATGCCAGAGCTCTTTTGGACTCCAAAAGAAGAGGAAGAAACTTCAAAGGTGGAATCTTTTGATGAACAAGTAGAAAAACTTATAAAAAGGAGATAAAAAATGAAATTAGAAGTTAATAAAATAATTACTTTGGGAAATAATGAAGAATACTTGGTTGTCGATAAAGTAGAAAAGGACGACAAAGAGTATTACTATATAGCTGAAGTAAATGAAGATGGAACCGACATTAAAGATAATTATAAAATAGTGTGTGCAACATACAAAGGCGATGAGATTTATTTGGATGAAGTTTTAGGTGAAGATCAACTTAAAACAATACTTCCTTTGTTTGTAAAAGAATAATGCCAATTTTGGCATTTTTTCTTGACAAAATAATAAATATTTAATATAATCATAATCGGTACATTTTATATCGGATTGTTTTTCGTATTGGGAACACGAGAAATATGATGATAAATATTAAGAATTATAAGGAGAAAAAAATGAAGACATTTATGCAAAGTAAAGAGACTGTTGCTAGAGATTGGTACGTTATCGATGCAAAAGACGTAGCTCTTGGTAGAGTAGCAGCTAAAGCAGCATCAATGTTAAGAGGTAAGCATAAAGTTACTTATACTCCACACATTGATTGCGGTGATAATATTATCATTATTAATGCTTCACAGGTATTATTAACTGGTAATAAATTAGATGGTAAAAAATATTATGACCATAGTAGATATGCTGGTGGACTTAGAACAAGAACTGCTAAGGAAATGGTTGAAAGTTATCCAGTAGAAATGGTTGAAAGAGCAGTAAAAGGAATGCTTCCACATAATAGATTAGGTAGACAAATGTATAAGAAATTATTTGTTTATGCTGGAAGTGAACATCCACATGCAGCTCAACAACCAAAAGAAATAAAGGTAGGTAGAGAATAATATGGCAAAGAAAGAAAATAGAATGTTTTGTGGAACTGGTAGAAGAAAAAGTTCAGTTGCTAGAGTTATTCTTACTCCAGGTAAAGGTAAAATTACTGTAAATGGACGTGACGTTAATGAATATATGCCATTTCCAGTATTAGTAATGGATTTAAAACAACCATTAGAACTTACTAACAATCTAGAAACATTCGATGTAGATTGTAATGTAACTGGTGGCGGATTCTCTGGACAAACTGGAGCAATCAGATTAGGTATTACAAGAGCATTACTAGAATACGATAAAGAAAACGAAGCTAACGAAGATAGTTATCGTAAGATTCTTAAGAAAGCTGGAATGGTTACTAGAGATCCTAGACAAAAGGAAAGAAAGAAACCAGGATTAAAAGCTGCGAGACGTGCTCCACAATTTAGTAAGAGATAAAAAAACTATTTGGAAAGCCCAATTTTGTGGGCTTTTTTTGATGCCTAAATACCTGAAATATGTACTTTTTAGAGGCTGTAGGTTACAAAACTTCCGAAATTTCTTTGTTATTTCATAAATTAGCTAGGTGAATAAAATAGAAATTATATGGTATAATTAGCATGTAAGGGAGACTTATTTATGAATGAACATGAATTAGCAGTAGTTGTAAGTAATTATAATGAAAATGTTAGTGTGTATGAAACAATTGATGCAATAAAACAAGCAGGATTCAAAAATGTATTTTTAGAATGGTATAACAAAAATTGGGAAAATTCACAAGAAGACCAATTAAAATATGTTAGAGAAATGGGCTTAAATGTGATTTTTGCTCACTTGGGCTATCAAAATATTAATGATTTATGGATAGAGGGAGAAACAAATATTGTAGATAGATATAAAAATGATATAAAAATATGCCATGATAATAATATACCAATGGTAGTTATGCATTTAACAAGTAAGAGTGAAGCTCCTATGTATAATGAAGTTGGATTAAAGAGGTTAAGAGAAATATGTGATTATGCTAAAAGCATAAATGTCAAAGTTGCATTTGAAAACACAAAAATTAAAGGCTATTTAGATTATGTAATAGAAAATATAAAAAATGATAATGTAGGAATATGTTTTGATTCAGGACATTATCATGCCCATTTTAATGATGATTTAGATTTTAATAAGTTTAAAAATAGAATATTTGCTATTCATTTGCATGATAATGATCAAAGTGGTGATCAACATCTTTTACCATTTGATGGAACGATAAATTGGAGTGATACAATCAATAAATTAAAAGAAAGTAATTATGATGGACCTATTACTTTAGAAATACATTATCATCGTGATTATATAAATATGAGCTTGGATGAGTTTTATAAAAAAGGATATGAAATTGGTTTAAGAATTAGGGAAATGTTTTAAAAAGAATGATTTCAAAAAAACTTAGATATAATTAATTATGGGATGTGATTGTATGTTTAAAATTATTGATTCAAACAATAAAATTTTTGAAAGTAAAGAATTACAAAAAGATAAATATAAATTTAATTTGATACTTAGAAATTACCAAAATTAAATTGTGTGTATGGCAGGTTATAGTGTAATTGGTAATCAGACAAAATTAAATCTTGTTTATACGCCTGTTGAAGAGAGAAAAAAAGTTATACTGCTAATCTAATAATATATTTACTGACAAATGCTTTATTAAAAAAAGATTTAGTTTCATTACTATATGCAGATTATAATTATATTTCATCTAATAAAGCATATATCAGTGCAGGATATGAAGATGCAGGAATACTAATTAATTTTAGTTGTAGTAAGTAAAAAAAGAAAATAAGAGCTCAATAATTGAGTTTTTTTATTGTGTCATGTATACATTGTGTAAACCATATTTACGTGAAATAAAGGCTATGTTATAATCAAAGTAAGGATGGTAGTAAAGTGAATGAAGTAAATAAAAAGAATATTGAATATTGGGATAAATTACATACCCATTATGAAAGAGATAATATACCTGTGGATAATTGGCTAGATCGTTTTAATGAAATAATTAATTTAGCTAAAGGACCAGCAATTGATTTAGGGTGTGGTAGTGGTAATGATACATTATATCTGATTAATAAAGGTAAAAATGTAATTCCATGCGATGGATCAATGAATGCAATATATAACATTCGAAACAATTTCCCTGAGGTACATGAATCGATTTGTTTTGATATGTTAGATAAATTCCCTTTTTGTAATAATATGACTGATTTGATAATTGCCGATTTGTGCTTACATTATTTTACAAGAGAAGATACAATAAAAATACTTAAGGAAATTAGAAGAGTACTTGTTAATAATGGCCATTTACTGCTTAGAGTGAATTCGATGAGTGACACTAATCATGGAGCAGGTAATGGAATAGAGATTGAGCCACATTTATATATGACCGATGATGGAAGATATAAAAGGTTCTTTGACCGAAAAGATATTTATGAATTTTTTAATATGTTTCAAGTTAAATATGTTAATGAAGATATAATGACAAGATATAAATTGGAGAAAAAATTATATGTTGTGGGCTTAAAAAATCGGAAATAATAGGAAAAATAACGAAAATGCTTGCATAATAGAGTAATATAGTGTATTATTAATATGTTCCTATTGCTTGGAGTTACGTACTCCTTACGAACTGCTAGGTGATAGGTGAAAACAAGTAAAGGAGGAAAAAAAGATGGCTTTAACTAAAGAAGCAAAGACTAAGTTAATCAAAAAATATGCGAGAGATGAAAAAGATACTGGTTCTCCAGAAGTTCAAATCGCTATTTTAACAGAAGAAATTAATGCTTTAACTGAACATTTACAAAAAAATCCACAAGATAAGCATTCAAAAAGAGGCCTTTTAATTAAGGTTGGTAAAAGAAGAAGTTTACTTAACTACTTAATAAAGAACGATGTTAAGAAATATCGTGAAGTTGTTAAGAATCTTGGTCTTAGAAAGTAATTTAATTTTGAAAAGTAGGCACCCTTTTTTAGGTGCCTTTAATTTTGGTAGAAATGAGGTAGAATATGGAAAAGAAAGTTTTCAAAATGAATTTTAGGGGTAGAGAATTAGTTGTTGAACATGGTGAGGTTGCAAAACAAGCACATGGTGCTGTTTTAGTAAGATATGGAGATACAGTTATTTTATCAACAGCAGTTGTATCAAGTAATGCAAATCTGTTATCTGACTTTTTTCCACTAATGGTTTTATATAATGAAAAATTGTATTCTGTTGGTAAAATTCCTGGAGGATTTATTAAAAGAGAAGGTAGACCAACTGATGCGGCTACGCTTGCTGCAAGAATGATTGATAGACCACTTCGTCCATTATTTCCAGAAGATTTTAGAAATGAAGTACAAGTAGTAAATACGGTATTATCAGTTGATAAAGATAATTCTCCAGAACTTACGGCTTTATTTGGTTCTAGTTTAGCAGTATCCATTAGTAAAATACCATTTAATGGACCAGTTGCAGCCGTTAAAGTAGGTAGAGTAAATGGTGAATTTATTATCAATCCAACCATAGAACAAGCAGAATTATCTGATATCGATTTAACGGTTGCTGGTACAAAAGAAGCTATCAACATGGTTGAAGCAGGTGCTAGAGAAGTATCTGAAGAAGATATGTTAGATGCTTTAATGTTTGGTCATGAAGCAATTAAAGAATTAATTAAGTTTGAAGAAGAAATTATTGCAGAAATTGGCGAAGCAAAGATGGAATATGAAAAACTAGAAATTAGTGATGAACTTCGTCGTGAAGTCGTAGATTTCTGTCATGATCGTGTAGATGCCGCATTAAGAATTAAAGATAAAATAGAGAAGTATGAAGCAATCGATAAAGTAAAAGCTGATTTGGAAGAAAAATATAAGGCTTTATATGAAGATAATATGAAGCCTGATGAATATAAAGAATTAATTACTAAAGTATTATTAGTATTCCATGATGTTGAATATGAGATATTTAGAAACATTACCGTGCTTGAACATACTAGAGCAGATGGACGTGCTATGGATGAAATTAGACCATTATCTACGGATATTGATTTACTTCCAAGAACGCATGGTAGTGCGCTATTTACAAGAGGCCAAACCCAAAGTTTAGCAACAGTTACTTTAGGTGCTTTAGGTGAACATCAAATTTTAGATGGACTTGGTATTGAAGATGAAAAAAGATTTATGCTTCACTATAATTTCCCAGCATTCTCTGTTGGAGAAACTGGTAGATACGGAGCTCCAGGTAGAAGAGAAATTGGTCATGGAGCATTAGGCGAAAGAGCACTATCTTATGTTATTCCATCTGAAGAAGAATTCCCATATACGATTAGAGTTGTATCAGAAATTCTTGAATCAAATGGTTCAAGTAGTCAAGCAACAATTTGTGCTGGATGTATGGCTTTAATGGCTGCTGGAGTACCAATTAAAACACCGGTTGCAGGTATTGCAATGGGACTAATTACTAGTGGTGAAGAATATACTATTTTAACTGATATTCAAGGACTAGAGGACCACTTAGGTGATATGGACTTTAAAGTAGCTGGATCTAGAGAAGGTATTACCGCACTACAAATGGATATTAAGATTGATGGTATCAATAAACAAATTTTGAAAGAGGCTTTAGCACAAGCTAAAAAGGCACGTATGCAAATTCTTGATAAGATTGAAGAAACTATTCCTGAACCAAGAAAAGAAGTTTCTAAGTATGCTCCAAAGACATGTGTATTCATGATTAATCCAGATAAGATTAAAGATGTAATTGGTCGTGGTGGTGAAATGATTACCAAAATTATTCAAGAATGTAGTAATGTTATATCAGTTAATGATGATAAAGCTGTTAAGGTTGATCTTGAAGACGATGGTAGAGTAACTATTTATCATATGGATCAAGATATTATCGATAAGACAAGAGAAAGAATTGAAAATATTGCTCGTGAAGTTGAAATTGGTAAGACATATAACTGTAAAGTTGTTGATATTCAAGAATTTGGAGCATTCGTTGAAGTTTGGCCTGGATGTGAAGGATTAATTCACATTTCACAATTAGATACAACAAGAGTTAATAAAGTGACTGATATTCTTCAAGTTGGCGATGAAGTATTAGCAATTGCTACAGGATATGATAAGAAAGGTAAATTGAATTTATCTAGAAAAGAATTACTATTAAAGAATAGACCTAAAAAAGAAGAAAAAAAGGAAGAAGAAATAGTTAAAGACGAAGAAGTAAGTGAATAACTTGCTTCTTTTTTATTACATTTCATAAATAAATGCATATAATATCTTGGGAGTGATTTTATGAACTTTTTTCCTAATTACGGAGGGCCTAATATGATGGTACCTAATATTAATAATGATATGAATTATATAAATCAAATATTTAATAAATTAAATGAATATGAGGGGAGAATTAAAAGATTAGAGCAAAGAATTACAAGACTTGAAAATGAACATAATAATAGCGATTATAATTATATGGAACCGGATAATTCATTATATATGATATAGGCAATAATCTATACACAAAGACCTACTAGGCATATGATAAACTGGGAGGACGAAATGAACAATAATTTTTATGAAATACCAAATGATTGGTATAGTGAATTTAATGGTAATATTATGAATCCGATGAATAATCCAATGGATAATAATATAAATATGTATAATATGCCTAATATGTTTAATATGGGTCCAGCTAATAACATGAATAATGATTTAGCTGATCCAAAAGTTGCCTTAGATAGAGGTAATTTATTTAATAGTTTATATGATCCTTATAGAAACTATAAATATAGGGAATTAAAAACTAGTAATAAAAGAGAGGAATTATTATTAAATATTTTAAAACATAATTTTGCTCTAACGGAATTAAATTTATATTTAGATGTTAATCCAAGAGATGCTAGTATGATGAGATTATATAATAGTTATTTGAATAATAAAAAGAGACTTGTAGATGAATATGAGAGAAATTTTGGACCACTTACATTGGATGGTTTAAATATGGGTGATAATGATTGGAATTGGAGTAAATCACCTTGGCCATGGGAGGGGACTAAATAATGTGGAAGTACGTTAAAACTTTGGAGTATCCAGTTAATATTAGAAAGAAAGATTTAAGAATGGCTAAGTATTTAGTTACTCAATATGGAGGAAGTAATGGAGAATTAGCGGCAGCATGGCGATATTTAAATCAAAGATATACAATGCCTGATGATAAAGGAAAAGCATTGTTAACTGATATTGGTACGGAAGAACTTGCCCATGTTGAAATAATATCAACAATGATTTATCAATTAATGAAAGATGCTACCTTAGATGAATTAAAAGAAGCAGGACTTGACTCTCACTATGCAGAACATGGTAAAGGATTATATCCAACAGATGCCAATGGAGTACCATTTACGGTAATGTATTTTGCAACAACAGGAGACCCTGTAGCCGATTTATCTGAGGATATGGCCGCTGAACAAAAGGCAAGAGCAGTGTATGAAAATTTAATTAATTTAACGAATGACCAGGATGTAATTGATGTATTATTATTCTTAAGACAAAGAGAGATTATTCATTTTAATAGATTTAAAGAGTTATATGAAGAGTATACCAAGAAAGGATATAAGTAATATCCTTTTTAAATTTGACAAAAACAAACAAATGTGCTAATATATATAACCGTCTTGAAAGAGGAGATATATATGAAAAATCTTAAGATAAATAAAGAAAAAGTAATTAGTTTGATGTTGGCAGGAAGCATTGCCTTAGGTACATATGGTTGCGTTAGAAATATTAAAGATAAAAAAGATATGCCTAACGAAGAAACTTTAGTTACAAGTGAATCGATGGTTCCTGAAAAAGATTTAACATTATATTACGATTTGGTTGAAAATCATGAATATATGCCAATAAAAGGTAATAATACATTTAAAATAAATAACGGAGTTACAATGTATTTTCTTGAAGATGATAAAAACATTAAGGAAACAGTTAGTGAAAGTGAAATGATGGTAACTTTGTTAGGAGCTAATTATAAATATGCTTTAATTAAATTACCTGATGGAGGAAATTATTATGTCGATATTCATGCTTTAATTTCAGGTATCAATATTAATTATGAAAACTACAATGATATTTTATCTAATAATGAGACTGCAATATCTGATAATACTCTTTTCTATGATAACGATGGCAATGTTATTCGTTGTTTGTATGAAAATCAGACTTGTTCAGTGGTATCTACCAATGGTGAATATGCTTTTATTACTTTACCAGATGGTATAAGTGGGCTTGTTTTAAGCAATGTGCTCATGAATGATTATCAAGTTGTTGATAGATATGCTTATATTGCTAAAGGAATAGGGTTATATTGGGATAGTAAATTTACGCAATTTAATCATGAAACATATGAAGATCAAATTTTGTATATAGAGTTTGTAAATGCGGAATATGCTGGCGTTTATGATGTTGATGGCCGTGAATTATTGTATGTGAAAACAAGTGAATTAAAAAAGAATTTTGTCGATGTTGGATTAATCAGTCAACGAATGGATTGCTATTTGGATTATCAGCTTGTTCGCAGTTGGCCAACAAGAACCGGTAAAAATTCAACACCAACTCATACGGGAGCATTTGATATAGATTGGAAAGCAGCAGACTGGGAGTTTACAACATATCCAGGAAGCTATGCTAAATATTGGATTCCAATTAATGAATATGGTGAGGGTATCCATGATTTAGTTGGTGATGATGAAGAAAATTATGGAAACCAGGCATATCAGTTAGATGGTAGTCATGGATGCATAAGGGTACCACGTGAAGCTTCACAGTTTATCTATGAAAATTATGAAGTTGGAGATATGGTGCTAGTCCGTCAAAGATAAATGGGGGAAAATATATTGAGAAATAAAAAGGCAATTGTTAGTTTAGTGTTAGCTGCTAGTATGTTTTTGACTAGTTCTTGTGACTCTAGTAGGAAAAATAATATATTAAATAATAATAAAATAGTCTTAGAACTTAATACAATAACTGAAAATATCGATAGTTACAGTAGCGAATTAAAACTGGTTAAAGGACTTGATACGATAGTGAAAAATATTGATAGTTATTGTGACGAATTAAAATTAGAAAAAGAACAGAATGCATCTATGGAAATACCTGAAGATAAAATAGAGCAAACTGAAGAACCAGTTCAGGAACAAGCTGAAACAGAAAAAAAAGAAAAATATTCATTTGGATATATTACTTGTGATACTGGTATTTATAATACAATCTTTGATAAAGAAGAAAAAATGGAAGCTTATCAAAAAGTTTTGATTTTAAAAAAACTTGATAAAATAACTTTAGTTGAATATGTTAATGAAGATAATGAAACGATGGTTGGTTATATCGTAAATGAAGCTTTATGTGAATTATCTGGCATATTTGTTGAAGTTGATATTAGTGATCAAATAATCAGGTTATATATTGATAATGAATTAGTGTTAGAAAGTAAAATAGTTACTGGTATGAGTTATGAATCACCTACACCAGTAGGATGCTTTGATATTGATGAGAAAAAATCACCAACATTCTTAAAAGGATATGATGGCGCTGGTAATGTTACATATAGCAGGTTCGTCGATTATTGGATGCCATTTGAAGGTGGTATTGGACTTCATGATGCAGAGTATCATTATGATCCTGAATGGGGAACTTATCATGGATGGCGTAATCCAGAAGACTTTGGCGGAAATACATATACGTATAATGGAAGTCACGGCTGCGTAAATTTACTTAACGAAGTTGCTAAAGAAATTTACGAAAATGTTGAAGTTGGAACTAAAGTATTAGTTCATAAATAGAATGCTAATTGCTTAGCATTCTTTTTTGTGTTATACTTTTTTTGGTGATATAATGAGACTTAAAAATGTAAAGGGAGCTAATGATATTATTATTAAAGGTACTTATTATGTGGCAGATCCTTATCAATATAAAGGTGATTGGAATAAATATTTTAATAATGAAAATCCAATATATATTGAAATAGGGATGGGTAAAGGTGATTTTATTATAGAGAATGCTAAAAGATACCCAGATATTAATTTTATTGGAATAGAAAAATATGATAGCGTAATTGTTAGGGCAATTCAAAAATCTAATGAGCTTGAACTTAATAATTTAAAAATAGTAAGAATAGATGCCAATAAATTAAATGATATTTTTTTAAAAGAAATAGATACTATATATTTAAATTTTTCTGATCCATGGCCAAAAGACAGGCATGCAAAAAGGAGATTAACTAGTCCAGAGTTTTTAAAAATTTATGATAATATTTTTAAAGATACTAAAAAAATAATTATGAAGACTGATAATATGGATCTATTTAATTATTCATTGGATAGTTTAACACTTCATGGTTATGAAATAATATATAAAACTAATGATTTGAATTGTTTAGATGAAGATAATATAATGACAGAATATGAAACTAAATTTTTTAATAAAGGTATTAAAATTAATAAATTAATAGCTAAAAAATAGATAGAGGTTTGTTATGGAAAAAAAGAGAATCAATTTAAAAAATGTTATATTAAATTCACTAATAGTATTTATTATATCTTTAGCGATTTGGAGTATCCTTGATTTATATAGTGATTATTCATACTATAAAGCTGTCAATATGTATGGGTATCATCTTACAGGTGAACAATTGTTTAGAATATTTCGTTTAGCTTTATATTGGAGCGTTAGGCAAAGTATAATATTCATTCCATTGTTAATAATTTTAGAAAAAACTAAGTTATATCGAATTTTAAAAATAGTTATTGCAATTTTTGTATCAGGATATATAACTATGGTAATTGGTCTTTTTTCATAAGACATTAAATAATTCAGCAAAACAAATAAATTTGTTGAATTGTTTTTTCTTTTATGATAAAATATATTTGTATAGATAGAGGAGTATATATATGGATATTAATGAAAATAAATATGATAAATGGGTAGGTATACTGTCAATCGCATTAATTGCAATTGTGGCTACAGTATTTTTTGCAGTAATTTCTAGCAAACATTTAGCTAAAGGAACATTTGCTACATCATCTTGCCCGGATGGCTATAAGTTTGTAGAAGGAAATTATGATTTTTGCTGTCCAGAAGGTTATGAGCATTTTAACTCTGTTGATCAAAGATGCTATAAAACAGGAGTGTATTTAGAGGCATTGGCACAGTATGCAAAAGATGATGGTATGTGTGGAGGGTTTACTATAGATAATCCAACTTTAACACTTGAAGAATGCTTGAATGTATATCCGCAATGTACTGAAGAGAATGGTAAATTAATAATTGCAGATGTTATGGATTGTTATCGAAATTCAAAATCACCAGATGTTATGGGGTGTAGTTATGGAAATACAACACTAGGAACTAAGGATGGGCATTCAGTAGCGATAGGTGAAGTTTCTAATGGAGCAACTCTTAGTTGTTGTAAAGCAGCAGGAGATTCTTGGCAATATAGTGAAGACGGTAATGGTTATTGTTATATTGGAATAACTAATTCTTCACATACATCACAGTTTAATCGAGGAACATTTAAAAATTGTCCTGGTAGCGATTGGCACTATATTTCTGAAAGTAATACTTGTATGAAGTGTACAGATAATTATATTTTTGATTATGGTACATATTCTTGTATTGCCCCTTCCGCTTGTGATAATGTATATACATCTGGTGCGATATCAGATAGCTATGTCATTTTAAATTCTAGCGATAGTAGTGGTATAAACGCAGCTTGCTGTGAAGGGTATAATGGCTATACATATACTGACGATGGTAATTGCGTAACTAAGATTGAACATGATGATTTAGTTGCTTATTATAAAAAACCTAAAATAGCTTGTTTTGGTGATGGTTATATTTCAAATAATTCAGGAACTTTATGCGTCAATGATCCGTCGGTACAACCACCAAATTGTAGCAATGTATATACATCAGGAACAATTTCTGGTAATTATGCTATATTACATTCTCAAGATTCTAGTGGTGTTAATTTATATTGCTGTGAACAATATAATGGCTATACATATACTGATAATATGGATTGTGTAACACAAATTACAATAGATGATGGAATTGGTAGTTATAAAAAACCAAAAATTGATTGTTTTGGCGAAGGCTATGCGGTAGATTCTACAGGTAATTTATGTACAAACAATAGAGCATATACTTTAGCTGATGATGCAACAGTGCTTTTCCATAATGGTGGTGATACATTTACAGTAACATGTACGCCATCATCAGCATCTAGTAGTTGTAAAATCAAACGTTCCGATGTACCTAATTGTCCATCAAAATGGTGTGAAGGATCAGATTTTACTAGTTGCATTGACAATCTTGATAGCTATTTTAACATTACTTCATTTTCTGCAGGAACAACATCAAATTATTATTGTGATACTTCAACAACTAGTACTGTAGCGACGCTCCTTTTCCACAATGGAAGCAATACAACTACATTGACATGTACGCCAACTAGTGGAAGTAGTTTTTGTAAAGTTAATGCTTCCGATGTGCCTAGTTGTCCAAAGTGGTGTGAAGGATCAGATTTTACAAGTTGTATTGATAATCTTAATAGTTATTTTACTACTCAATCATTTTCTTCGGGAACAACATCAAATTATTATTGCAACAATGATGCTTCTGCGGCAGAAACTGCAAGAGTTGGCTTTAATGTTAATGAAACACTGACAACATTAACTTGTACACCAAAAGACGCTAGTACAACTTGTAATTTGGATGCTAGTAAAATTCCTGCATGTGAAGAATGGTGTTATAATTCTAATAAAACGCAATGTGATTTTTCTTCAACTGATGTTGTAGGGCCATATAATGCTGGTTATGATCATACTTTCTATTGTAAAACGGGAAGTACATCAACACCTTCGAGTCCAACACCTTCGAGTCCAACACCTTCGACTCCAACACCTTCGAGTCCGACACCTTCGACTCCAACACCTTCGAGTCCGACACCTTCGACTCCAACACCTTCGAGTCCAACGCCTTCAACTCCAAGCCCAACTTCACCAGCCTCAAGCAGTTCGGAACCTCCTGAGAATCCACAAACTGGTGGTATGTCAATTGTATTTATATGGATACTTGGTATTATGGCTATGTTATATTCTTTTTGGTATTTTAAGAAAAGTAAATTATTAAAAAGTGAGTAAATATAAAAAAGCGATGAATAACATCGCTTTTTGCATACCATATGTTAAAAAAGTAGATAAAATATTATTGAATTTTCTTTTAACCTATGATAAAATTATCTTATATAAGATAGAGGAGGTATTTTAGTATGGCCTTTGGAAGAAAAATTAAGGAAATAATATCAGATGAAGAAAGTAGTGAAGATTCTTACTATACTGCTGAAGCAGTAACGATGCCTACTGGTACAGGTAAGATGATATTGTTGGAGCCTCGTGCGTTTTCTGAGAGTCAACAAATTGCGGATCATTTAAAGAAAAGAAACACAGTTGTTGTTAATATGAAACGTGTTACGGCTGAACAAGCAAAAAGAATTATTGACTTTTTAAGTGGTACAGTATATGCAATTGGTGGAGACTTACAAAAAATAGGCGTAGGTATATTTTTGTGTACTCCTAAAAATGTTAATGTTGAAGGCTCAATTACTGATGATGATAGTAAAAGACAAGAAGATATTGAAGATTAAGTGGTGAGATATGAAAAGATTTAGTATCGTAAATAATGGCTATGATATTAATGAAGTTAATCGATTTATTGATATTGTAATTGGAAGATTAGAAAAACTCAACGCTGAAAATATGACTTATAAAAATGAAATAGAGAAGCTTAATGAAAAAGCTTCTAATGACAATATTTCTAATGTAGATATTAAAAGATTAGAAAAGGCAATTTTAAACATTCAAGAGGTAGCTGATAAAGTAAAGGAATCAGCCAAGAAAGAAGCCAATGCGATAATTGAAGAAGCAAGGAATAATGCTAATTCAATTGTTCATGAAGCCTTAATTAATGCTGAAAAAACTGAAAATGAGAGAATTCTTTTAGAAAAAAATATAAAAGTATATAAAGAAAGAATTAGATCATTAACTCAAGCTCAATTAGAATTAGTTGATGATTTAGATAAAGTAGAAATTTAATAAGAGGTATATGAATGAAGGAAATAAATAAATGGATAGGTTTATTATCCATATCATTGATTACTATTGCGACAGTAGTATTTGTAGCAGTAGTATCCAATAATCATTTTGCAAAAGGAACATACGGGGCTGATAATGAAGATGGAGATCCTTGCCCTGTTGGTTCGTATGGCCTCGAGGGAACAGTTCCATATGGTTCGTACTTCAACAATGGTAGCTTTGTATATCAGTGTAATGGGGGATATGCGGTTCGGCCTTTGGGCTGGTTAAATCGAGATGATTGTATGGAGGAATTAGCTGAGGGGACTAATCATCCTTGTGATGCTACAAAGTCACCAACTTGTTCAGTGAAGGGTGAAGCAGATGGCGTTCCATATTATCATTTCGATTGCGTTACGAACGAAGAAGACCCAGAACCTGGGTCTGGATCAGGTTCTGGTTCGGGTTCTGGTTCGGGTTCAAATACTTGCGATCCTGGACGTTTTGTGGCTCCAAATGGTGTATGTTCACAATGTAGCACCGGTCACGCATGTCCAGATGGGGTAGAAGCTGTAGCATGTACACCTGGACATTATCAGGATCAGGTTGAACAAACTAGTTGTAAAGAGTGTCCAATTGGTACTTATCAAGATGGAACTGGCATGATTGAATGTAAATCGTGTCCAGATGGTAAAACTACTTATGGATTAGGAAAAACAAGTTCAAACGATTGTGTAGATCCAGATCATCCAGATGAAGCAAAAATAAGTTTTAATGTATCTGGCTCTGTGACTACATTAACTTGTACACCATCTAGTTCTAATACAACTTGTAATTTGACTGGTAACATTCCAGCATGTTCAGAATGGTGTTATGATTCGAGGTATACGCAATGTGATTTTTCTTCAAGTGAGGTTGTTGGACCATATGAATCTGGCCAACAACAAACTTGGTATTGTAAACCCGCAACGCCTTCAACACCAAGTGCGCCTTCAACACCAAGCGCGCCTTCAACACCAAGTGCGCCTTCAACACCAAGTGTGCCTTCAACTCCGAGTGGAACAACTCCAACTCCGAGTGGAACAACTCCAACTCCGAGCGGAACAACTCCAACTCCGAGCGGAACAACTCCAACTCCGAGCGGAACAACTCCAACTCCGAGCGGAACAACTCCAACTCCGAGTGGAACAACTCCAACTCCGAGTGGAACAACTCCGACGCCAAGTGCTTCAACTCCAAGTACTTCTACAGATGCTTGTTATCTAGTTGATCATAAATATGTTTGGGCAACAAAATCACCAAATAATGGTAATTTGGTAACTAGTATAAAAGATAAAAATAATTGTGCTGGTTGTGAAGTGGGATATACACTTAACAATAGTGATAAATGTGTAAGTACTACGACGCCACCTGAAAATCCAAAAACTGGTACAGCAGCGATAATATTTGCTTGGGTTATTGGCCTATTAGCTATTGGTTATTCATTTTGGTACTTTAAGAAGGTTAGTACAAATTAATAAATATTAAGCGATGGCAACATCGCTTTTTTGGTAGGTGAGGTATGAAAAAATATATTAGGTATATTATTCCTTCGATGATTACATTTGTAATATTGGCTATTATTTACTGCTTTAATAATCTATATCCTTTTGGTTCAAAGCCTTTAGTACAAGTAGATGCAGATTATATATATATTCCAGTATTATATAAAATTTGGGATTTCCTACATGGAACAGGTAACTTATTTTATACTGATTTAGGATTAGGAAATTCTCTTTATGCTTCTTTAATTATTCAAGGTAGTTTATTTAGTCCTTTAAATTTATTACTATATTTAACAAGTAGGGATAATATTGTTAATTTCTTTGGTTTATTTATTATTATAAAATTATGTTTAGTTAGTTTAACTAGTTATATTTATATTGAAAAATCGTATAAAATTAATTATTTTTATAAAGTTTTGTTTAGTATTTTATATACATTTAATGGCTTTATATTACTTAATTATTTTAATGAGATTTGGCTAGATATTGTTATCTTGTTTCCATTATTGGTTTTATATCTAAATAAATTATTGAGAGATGGTAATACCTTAGGTTATATTATAGTACTATCTTTATGCTTTATAATAACATTCTATTTTAGTTATTTTATTGTTATATTTATATTGTTGTATGCATTCATTTATTTAAATTTATATAAGAAAGAAAAAGTAAAAGAAACTATATTTAAACTAGGTATTAGTACGGTAATTGCTTTCTTAATATCAGCGTTTAGTAGTGTTCCTTTAATGTATCAAATATTAAAATCAGCTAGATTTAATTTTGATACATATACAAATATGTTTAGCAATATTGCTATGAAGAGTTTATATTTATTATTTAGTCCACTATTAATAATTATGTTTATTAAATTACTTACAAAATTTAAAAAAGATAAAGTAAATATATATGGTTATTTTATTCTAGCAATGTTATATATTATTCCAGTTATTATCGATCCAATTAATGCACTTTTACATGGTGGTAGTTATTGGTGCTTTCCATATAGATATGGTTTTGTAGCGTCATTTATTATTATGGATATGGCACTGTACTATATTTCTAAATATAATAAAAAAGATGATTCCAAACCTTATATAATTGATGCTCTATTTTCATCAATTATAGTTATGCTTGGAATAGTTGGTATACTACTTGATAGTTCTTATCGCCGTGATATTATTAATAGTGGTATTCTTTTAGAAATTAGTAATACTTCTTATCTTCATATCATTTATATGGTTGCAATTGTTTTTGTAATGTATATTGTTATGCTATTTATTAAAAATAAATGGTTCAAATATATATTTATGGGAGCAATAAGTTTATATTCAATCTTTTTGTTTTCAACTTGGACAATATATTATAATTCTGGTTATTTCCTTTGTGTTAATGCACAAAATGTTAATAGTAATATGAAATTTAATAATGATGGTAGATATAAAGTTGAATATGATGTTCATACACCATATTATGGAATGATATTTAATGTGTCAGCATTGGATAATTGGTTGCACATTGCTCCAGAAAAGGCAATTAATACATATGGTGATTTAGGATATCATACAAGTGATACGAGTGTATATAGTTATGGGGGTACTATTTTCACTGATTATTTACTTAATTTTAGATATGTGTTAAGTAGAGATGATAAAATAGCTGATGATATGTATAGCTTAGTTGATAGTTATAATGGTAAGTATCTATATGAATATAATTATAGTAATAATTATGGTGTAATATTTGATGAAATAAAAGATATATCAAATGGTGACCGCTTTGACTATCAAAATAACTTATATAAAAACTTGTACAATACAGATAATAATATAATTGATTATAGTGAATATGAATGTGATGATCAAAAAGGTTTATTGGTAGAGTATAATATTGAAGATATTGAATATTTATATTTTTATAGTGACTATTATGACAATATCGATTATATGATGATTAATGATGAAAAAATTTATGATATTGATAATTACATTAAATATCTAGGTAGTTATGATGATGATATTAATATTGAAATATATTTAAAAGCAGAAAAATACTTTAATTTTGTTATCGGTACAATAAAGAAAAAGGACATTCTTAATTTATCTAGTCAAGTAGAGTATAAAGATAATAAGTACTATATTGATGTAGATAGCGAAAAATATTTATTTTTACCAATTAATAATATACCTGGTTTATATGTTTATAATAATGATAAAGAAGTTGAGACATATAGTTATTTGGATAATTTTGTATGTATTAAATTGAATAAAGGAAATAATGTTATTGAGGTTAAATATAAGTTACCATTATTTAATATTGGAGTAGTACTTAGTATTATTGGAATTGTTTTATTATTCTTATATAAGAAAATAGTTCCTAATAAATTTATATTAAATGTTAGTTATTGGGCATTTACATTATTGGTAATTGCAGTATTCTTATATTATTATTTCTATTCATTATTTAAATATGTTATTTAGGAAAGGATTGTGGTTGTTATGCTAAAAAGTGAGAGAAAAATGGTTGATTGGTTTAAAAAGAATTATTTAATTATCGGAATTATAATTGTAACTATATTAGCGTTTTTAGTGCGTTATTATATGTTAGATTTTGTAAGTAGAGATTATACTAATTTTTTATCCCATTGGTTTGAATATTTGAAAAGTAATGGTGGTATCCTAGCATTAAAAGATTATCAAGGTGATTATAACCCACCGTATATGACTATACTTGCTCTTTTAACATATATTCCATTGGATGGATTATATTTAATCAAAGGATTATCTATCTTTTTTGACTTTGCACTAGCACTTAGTTCAGCATCTTTAGTAGCATTTTTAGTAAAGGATAATAAAAAAGTATATTTCTTTTTTACATATGCATTGATGCTTTTTGTACCAGAAATAGTAATGAATGGATCATTATGGGGACAATGTGATTCAATGTATGCCACTTTTATTGTTTTATCAATTTTGTTTTTACTTAAAAAGAAATATCAATTATCATTTATTCTATTGGGAGTAGCATTTGCATTAAAATTACAATTTATATTTATTTTGCCAATGTATATAGTTGTTTATTTTGCTAGTAAGAAGTTTTCTTTGTTAAACTTTTTATATATTTCCTTAGTTAATTTTATATTATCACTTCCAGCAATAATTGTTGGCAGACCAATTGGCAGTATTATATCAATATATATTAAACAAATCGGCGAATATGCTGAAAGTACAACATTAAATTTTTTAAATATTTATGATTTGATTGGTGAAGATGCTATAATATTTAGTAATTATGGCATAATTATGACAATGGCAGTATGTTTTTTAATGCTTGCGTATGTTATTTATAAGAATGTTAAGTTTAATAATCAAAAAATAATAAATTTGGGATTATGGTTTGTAGTTATAACGACATTTTTATTACCTAGAATGCATGATAGATATTTATATGTAGGGCTAGTTTTAGCTTTAATTTATTACATTGTTTACAGGAAGAATTTGACATTACTGATAAGTATTATTTTATGTTCAATTATGACATATTCTTGGTATTTATTTGGTACGGTAATTGAAGCCAAAACAATTATAATAATTGGTTATGCAGTTGTTATTGCATATTATACTAAAGATATATTATATATGTTATGTGAGGATAATAAATGAATTTTTTATTGACTATGGTAATTAGTTTTATCTTTTCATTATTTGTAATAATCGGAAAGAAAAAGCATAATAAGTTTGCATTAATAGCAGGAATAATTATTTTTATTGGTTGCTTTGTTAGACTATATCGGATTGATTCTTTTCCTTTAGGGTTAAATCAGGATGAAGCATCTATTGGCTATGAGGCATATTCGCTTGTTAATTATGGAGTAGATAGATTTGGAATGTCATGGCCGGTACATTTTGTTGCTTGGGGAAGTGGTCAAAATGCTTTATATGCTTATTTTATATTACCAATTATCAATATTTTAGGTAATAATAGTCTTTCTATAAGATTGCCAATGACTTTAATTGGTTGTTTATCAATAATTTTTGTTTATTTTTTTATAAGGCGTATTATGCCTAATAATAATGGATTAATTGTATTATTTATTTTTGCCGTTATGCCATGGCACATAATGAAATCTAGATGGGGGCTTGAATCAAATATATTTCCTGATCTGGTTCTTTATGCATTAGTATTTATGTACTTTGGTATAGTTGATAATAAAAAGAGATTGTTAATTCTATCATCTATTACTTTAGGTATATCGACCTATGCCTACGGAACTAGTTATCTTTTTATCCCAATATTGTTAATATCTATGTATGTTTATTTGGTGAAGATTAAAAAGATTTCTTTTAAACAAGCAATAATATATTTTTCTATTACAGCAATTATTGCTTTACCAATGATTTTATTCGTTATAATTAATTACTTTAAGTTAGATACGATAAATATGTTTGGAATTTCGATACCTAGACTTCCATATAATAGATTTACTACCGTTACAAGTGTTAATGGTAACTTTATAAAGAATTGCTTTAAAAATTTTATTGACTTTTTGTATATAATTATATTTCAAAAGGATGCAGTGGCTCTTAATTATATGAATGGTTTTGGAGTATTCTATTTATTTTCTTTGCCATTATTCGTATATGGAATAATAGTGTATTTTAAGAGATATTATGAAAATATATATCTTAAAATTATTTTTATTGCATTAATATGTAGTTTTGTAGTAGGAATAATGATTGATGGAAATATTAATAGATTAAACATCACTTGGTTTCCAATGTTGGCATTTATAATTCTTGGAGTAATTGATATGTCAAAAAGAAATAGGTACTTAAAAATTGGTATATGTACATGTTACTTAATAAGTTTTATATTGTTTAATTATTATTATTTTGGTTCTTATCAAAGAAAGATTGCAAGTGTTAATAATTATGGCCTCGAAGAAAGTATTTTGAGCATTAATACTGCTAAGAATATTTATATAACCGATACGATTAATCAGCCATACATTTTTTGGCTTTATTATACAAAAATGTCACCCAATTATTATATAAAAAATAGAAGTATTGAGAATGAATATGTGATGTTTCAACAAGTTAAATCAATCGATAAAATTAAATTTTATTTGCCAAATTCACTAGATAAAGATAGTATATATATTGTACCTAAAGAATTGGTTAATATGTATGATATTAGTCAATGTGTGATTAATAATTATTATAATTATTATGTTCTAGATTGTTAATGACTAGATTTACATTTAGTCATTTTTTTTGTATAATTATCTTGGTGATGTTATGAGGTATTTAATGACATTTAGTTATGATGGAACCAATTTTAATGGTTATCAAAAGCAACCTAAGGAAAGAACTATTCAGAAGGTTATCGAGGATGTTTTAAGGGAAATAAATGGTGGCAAGATTGTTAACATTTGTGCTTCTGGTAGAACTGATGCTGGGGTACATGCATTAAACCAAAAGGCCCATTTTGAGTTAGATAAAAAAATTGCTTGTGATAAATTACAAAAAGGAATTAATTCTTTACTTTCGGATGATATCTATATTAAAAAAATTGAGGAAGTTAGTGATGATTTTCATGCTAGATTTAGCGCCATTGGTAAGGAATACATATATAAGATTAATATGGGTGAATATGATCCAATAGAGAGAAATTATGTTTATCAATACAATAAAAAGTTAGATATAAATGCTATGGAAAGAGGACTTAAGTTTTTTGAAGGAGAACATAATTTTAAATCATTTACTAAGACTAATGATGAGATAGTTGATTATGTTAGAACGATTAGTAATACGATGATTGCAAGAGATAGTAAGAATGTCAATAAAATTACCATTACTTTCGTAGGAACTGGTTTTATGCGATATATGGTTAGAAATATGGTAGGTTTATTAATTGAAATAGGTGAAGGTAAGCGAAAAGCTGAAGATATAATCGAGATTCTTAAGCATGAAGATAGGACTTTAGCTGGTAGAACAGCCCCAGCATGTGGCTTGTATCTTAGGAATGTCTTTTATTAATTTGACTTATAAAGAAAAAAATAGTAGAATATTAATTGGAGGGAAAAAATGAAAAAAACAGACTTTATTTTAATTGGAATCGTTTTAGTGATTGCTGTAGTGGCTATCTTTTCAAGTAAGGGAACGATGGCACAACCTGAAATCGATTTTCCATTAGAATTAAAAGGTGAGGTTGGCTTGCATGAAATAACATATAGTGAATATGAAGATATGGTTAATAATGGTGATGCTTTTGTAGTTGTTATTGAGAGAACTACTTGTGGTTATTGTCAACAATATATGCCAATAATGGATGAAGTAGCAAATGAACAAAAGATAGCAGTTACTTATATTAACACTGATAATTTAACAGAAGAAGAATTTAATAAATTATCAACTACAAATAAATATTTAAAGAAGAATCAATGGGGAACACCAACAACATTATTTATGTTAGGAGATAGAATTGTCGATTCAATCGGTGGTTATGTCGGTAAAGAATCAGTTGAAGCTTTCTTTAAAGATAGAGTAGTTGTTGGAGAATAAATATGAATAGTTATGAATTAATTCGTAAATTTTTAAACAAATACCCATTTACGATTGCGTGGAGAACTAAGCAACATTGTAAAATTATAGATAAACATTTAAATCCTGATGAAAAAATATTATATATATTTGCTGGTCAAAAAAATGATCGTATGTCAGAGATATTTAATACCTACGTTGTGGCTTTAACTGATAAAAGAATAATGGTGGCTACAAAAAGATTAGTCTTTGGCTATTTCTTTAAATCAATTACTCCGGATATGTATAATGATTTAACAATTCAAAAAGGATTAATTTTTGGAAGAGTTGTTTTGGATACGATTAAGGAAGTAATAACAATTACTAATATTGATCCTAAAGCACTTAGTGAAATTGAATCTAACATTACTGATATTATGATAGAACAAAAGAAAAAATATGCTATTGAAAAGAAGAAAGAGCAGGAATAATTCCTGCTTTTTTATGACAATTTTTTAAATTTAGAATATCTTATATTGGGAGGTTTGAAATGAATAATATGTATATTGCCGGAAATAATGAAGATAATTCTAATATAAATAATAAGTACTTTAATTATTATGTTGTTGGTGATGGAGATACCTTGTATAGGATAGCTACTGCTAATAATATTAATGCATCTTTATTAGCTAGACTTAATGGACTTAATGAAACAGATTATATATATCCTAAGCAAGTTTTATTAGTTCCTAAGGCAGGAAGTATGCTATATTTTACGGAAATTGGGGATACACTTACAGAGGTAGCTAAGACATTTAAGATAAATATTAGTGATTTAATTAGTGAAAATGAAAATATTTATTTACAACCGGAACAGTTAATTGTCTATATGAATAAATAATATTGTGAAATATTGAAAAAAATGATATCATTATAGTAGGGTGATATAGATGGTACTTAGAAAACCATATGCTTTTTTAATTAAGCATTTTAGATTAATCCACTTGATTATTACTGTTTTGTTTGGACTAGTGGCATTAAAATGTCGTAACATTTATATGTTTTTAAAGAAAGTAATCGAAGCTAGTACAAATAGATATGATGCACCAATGTATATTAATTATGGAATTTTTGTATATATTTTATTAGCCTTGGTATTATGCTTTTTAGTACAATGGTTACTTAAATATAAAGATAAGCCACGAAGACTATATAAATTTACTATTGGTATATATTTCATTATAATTATATTTATGTTCATATTATTTGGTTATATGGGTGGTTTTGCTAATGCTGTGGCGGAGCAAAAGACAATAAGATTATATCGTGATATTTTAACTATAACGCTATTGTTTCAATATTATACGGTTTTTGTAATGCTTATAAGAGGACTTGGCTTTGATATTAAAAAATTTGATTTTAATCGAGATATGCAAGAACTTAATGCTGAAGCTGGAGATAGTGAAGAAGTAGAGGTAAATGTTGGTAT